>Ga0209570_1000026_pt1 | contig 452427 bp, 392 predicted proteins | sample EBPBio172007_DNA_FD_185861 | JGI IMG/M metagenome (GOLD analysis project Ga0209570, IMG submission 185861) | Wastewater treatment Type I Accumulibacter community from EBPR Bioreactor in Madison, WI, USA - Reactor 1_9/17/2007_ DNA (SPAdes)... | ecosystem: Engineered > Bioreactor > EBPR >... | reverse complement strand
CATGGCCAAGATCTCGCTCGAACCCCTCCGCAGCCTCGACGGCTACATCGCCGCCGCCCTCGTCGACACCGAAAGCGGCATGCTCCTCGCCGGCGACGGCGCCGGCATCGATCTGGAAGTCGCCGCCGCCGGCAACTCCGAAGTCGTCCGCGCCAAGCGCAAGGTCGCCAACGCGCTCAAGCTCAACGACACCATCGAGGACATCCTGATCAGCCTCACCAAGCAGTACCACATCATCCGTCCGCTCGAATCCAACCAGAAGCTGTTCCTCTACGTCGTCCTCGACCGCTCCAAGTCCAACCTCGCCATGGCGCGCCACGAACTGCGCACCTTCGAGAAGGGCGTCGATTTCAGCTGACGCGCCCGGCCCCGGTCAGGCCGGCGGCAGCGGCCCCGGCCTCGACGGCTTCAGCGGGCCGAACAGGCGGAACCGGAAGCCGACCCCGCGGATCAGGTTCAGCCCCAGTACGCCGGGCACGATCAGCACCCGCAGCTTCGCGCAAGGGATCAGGAGGGGTGGGGATCACCACGCCGCTGACCGCGCCCGACCCGCCCAGCCCGTCCAGCATCGAATAGATGCCGCAGGCGGCGCAGGCGAAGGCGACGAACACCCGTGCGAGGAGGGCCAGCGCCAGCAGGCCGCTGTCGCCCGCGCCCGGGACCAGCGCGACGATGTTGCGCGCGAACGACGCGATGAAGTGGCGCAGGCCGACCGCGGCCTCGCGCGCGGCCGCACTGCCGCCGATGATCGCGATGGAACGTGACCCTGGAAAAGTCCTGCTGCATAGCCCCCCGATCGCGAACGTGCGGTACGGGCGGTATTGCCGAGCGACGCCGATCGCCGCCGGCCGCGGCGCGCGTGGTATTTTCCGGCTCCCTGCGTCCGCGCGAGCGGCGACACGATCCTCGCGGAGACCCATGATCGACCACGCACGCCTGCAACGAGACGGCTACGCCCTGCTGCGCGGCGCGATCCCGACCGACTGGCTGGCGCCGCTGCGCGCGGCGTTCGACGCCGGGGTCACGCCGTCGGAGCGCTGGCCGGTGCCGCGCGGCCCGGACTGGCGGCATTCGATGCTCGATCTCGACCCGACCGTGCAGGCCGTGTGCCGACTGCCCGCGCTGCTCGCCACGGCCGGCGCGCTCATCGGCGAACGCTTCTTCCTCGCGCAGGTGGAAGGCCGCGCGCCGCTGCCCGGCGGCGGCCACCAGGGCCTGCATCGCGACTTCTCCGCCGAGCGCCCCGGCGACACGGTGAACGCCCTCGCCTTCTTCGACGACTACGGCCCCGACAACGGCGCGACCCGGCTGGTGCCGGGCAGCCACCGCCCGGCGCCGGACGCGCCGCCGTTCGACCTCGCCGACGAATCGCGCGCCGTGCAGCTCAGCGGGCAGGCGGGCGACATCCTCGTGTTCGACGCCGACCTGCTGCATGCGGCCAGCCTCAACCGCAGCGGCGCGCAGCGACGCTCGATCCTGATCGGCTACTTCGCCGAATCGCGCCACGCCGCGCACCTGGCCTCTGCGCACCTGCGCAACGTGCGCATGGACACCAGCGAACGGTTCGAGCCCTGAAACGCCGCGGCGCGCGTAGCGGCGACGGCTGCCGGGCGCACGCCGCCTGCCCGCGGCGCCTCAGGGTTTGTACGGCGAACCGAGTCCCACGGTGATCGACGTGCAGGTGCCGGCCGCGTTCCAGATGAACCACAGGTACGATTCGCTGCTCAGGCTGCGCGCCACCGCGATCAGCGCCGGATCCGTCGTCAGGCAGGTGCGGTACACGCCCGCGGCATTGGTGGCGTAGCACAGCGCCTGGTCCGACTTGATCGTGCACCCGAGCCTCTGCACGTTGTCGGCGGTACGGCGCGTCCCCACCAGCGTACCGAACGCCTGCTTGTAGGCATCGTCGATCACGACCGCGAAATTGCCGTCGTAGCCGGCCCGCGCGCTGGTCGCCGCGGACATCGTCAGCCCCATCGCCAGCATCATTCCCATGTTCCTGCGCTTCATCGTTCGCCTCGTCGTCGGAGTGGCCATCGCGGGTGGACACGGACGAAACCGCATTCCTGCACGCACCCGCCCTGTCGGCGCCATGCGCCATCCAGGCCAACGGGACCGATGGCGCGATCCGGCCGTCGCGGATCGCGCCATCGGCAGCGTGGCGGCGCTGCGACGCCAGAAAACGACGACGGCCACCCGTTGGCGGCCGTCGTCGCGTTGCGGGCGGTGCGAAGCGCGATCAGTCGTCGGTCTCAGCCGCCGCTCGATGCATGCGTCGAGCGTACATGCAGGCCGGAGACCGCGACGACCCCCGGCCTGCCTGTCACGCTGCGGAAGGCGCTACGGCAGGATGTTGCAGCCGTTGCGGAGGATGCATGCGTCGAGTTCCGAATGGCAGACGCTCTCCGGCGTCCCGTTCGCGACGCATTCGTTGTAACGCGGCATGCAGAAGCTGTAGGCGAACCGGCAGTTGTTCGTCGCCGCATTCGAGAACGTCGCGCCGAGGCCGAACGCGAAGGCCGTCATGGCGATCAAGGGCTTGCGATATGCGCTTTTCATCTCCCACTCCTGTAGGCGAATCCCCTGCGCGCGCATGCTAGCACCGGCCCGGGCGGGGGCGGTCCCGCGGCCGGGCCCATCCCGCCCGCAGGCGCCACTGACCGCCCGGCGACGCGGCCCGCGTTGTCCTCAGGCACAGGGGAGTGATTCGACAGGAGATTCACATGCGCACCCTGTTCCTGCTTGTCGTGGCGCTCGGATGGGCCTGCGGCACGACGACCGCCCACGCCGGTTGCGGCGACCGGCCGGGCACGCCCGACCAGCCCCAGGTGAAGACCTATTCCAACGGGCACGTGTATTTCAGCTGGCGCGCCACCCACGGGCGCAGCGAGCCCGAACTGATCATGTTCTACGACGTCTACGTCTGGAATCAGGCCACGGGCCAGCAGACCCGGGTGCTGACCGGCGTCCCGCCGGCCTTCGCCACCGAGGGCCCGGAAGCCGAGGGCGGTGCGTCGGTCGGCGGATTCCCCGCCTACGGCGAGCGCGCAGGCGCGTATTTCAGCGACCTGCCGCTGAACGTGCCCCAGTGCTTTTCAGTGCGCACCCGCACCGAGCCCGGAACGGAAGGCTGCATTTCGGAACTGGCCTCCGCGCCCGTGTGCGCGACGCCGGTGAAGCGGCACCGGTTGGGCAGGCGGCGGTAGGCGCGTCGGACAGTCGAAAGGCCACCCGGCCCCTGCGACGCACCGGACATCGCCAGCACGGCGCCGCCATGCGCCGCTGCCGATGATCGGCGCCGTGCCCATGCGGCATCACCCGGCCCAATCGGCCGGCATTCGTCCGCAGCGGACCTCATGGTGGAACGACGAATGCGCCAATCGGCGACCCGGGTCGTCAGTCCATGTTTCACGGGATTGATGTGGATGTGGTCGATGGTTCGGCATGCCGCATCGTGGCCTGCCCATGATCCGACATGCGTCGGCATCCGTCCCGCCATCGCGCAGGAAGACCCGCGACCGTAGGGTGGGCGCCTGGCCCACCATCACGACTTCCACGCACCGGTCGCAAACAGCGAAGCGGCACCCATGCCGAACGCCGTCGGACCTTTCATTGCCGGGGCGGCGGACCTGGGGCCCACCCTACGCCTTGCGGCCCCTTTCCACTGCCATGCGCATCCCCAAGCCGAAGCAGATGACAGAGGCAATCCACGCGCCTACCGGAAAGAGCAACACGGTCGCCAACAACGCGAGCAGGAATGCCGCGAACGAATCGCTGAAATATGCGTCCACGACGCCCCATGGAACGATGCCGGCGAAGGCCAGCGCCCCGCATTTGGCCAACACCGACCATCCGACCGGGAAGGCGTGCCTGGCCCGGCAGACGGGACAATGCGCGGTGATCGGCAGCCCCATTCTCGGCAGGAACCGCCAAGGATCGAACACGGGCACACCGTCGCAACCCGCCGTCCCGCAAGGGTACGAGAACATTCGTTTGAGCAAGCCTTGCATACGGATTCGTGCGGAAGCGGCGGGTGACGACCGATGGCCATGCAATGCGATCTTGCCCCGCCTCATGGGTTCAGGACCGCAACACGGTACACCATCCAACATCGTCTTCGCGCAAGCGGCCACGCAGGGTGGCGGTGAGCGCAGCGAACCCCACCGCACACGCATCCGCCGCCGCACACTCAAAAGCAAACGGCCGCATTTCGGCGACTGTTGTTGTCTTGCGCTGGAGGTCGGTACGGGCGTGACGTCGAAGGGTGGGGTTCGCTGCGCTCACCACCACCCTACGATGCGTCGCGCGAGTCCACCCTACGCGCTTACGGATTGGCAGCGCAGCGATGCGGCGTTCGAGTTCCGAGAAGGAAAGGCGTTCGGCGTCCGTGCGTTCCGATCGTCTCGTTGAGTTGTAGGGTGGGCTTCAGCCCACCATTGCGGCATGTCTGTTGCGGTGGACAAGAAAAGAAGTCATTGCAAAAGGCGGCATCATCGACGCCGTTGTTCGAGCGTCATGACGGTGGGCTGAAGCCCACCCTACGGCCCTTGCGAGTTTGAGTCCGCCCTACGGCGCTCAAGCCCCAGCGGCGGGCCAAGACCGGCCTTGCGGGTTAACTTCCGCCGACGGGCGTCGAATTCTTCGGAATTTGCGCGGGAACCAATACAGTGAAACTCTTGAGGATCGCCCTGATTTGCGGGTTGGTCTCGATACCACCGGTGAGACTCGTGACTCTCACCATGTAGAGCACTTTTCCGTCTGCCGCGACATACGTCCCCATCTCCTGGCCCTTGGCGTTCACGCCGATCATGTATTCCATGGGCTGCTTCGCACCTGACAACTTGTGGACAGGATTCAACTTGAAGCTGCGCGACAACTTTTCCCGCACGCTATCGAAGAATTCAGATGTGACAACCCGGCCATTTCCATGCGCGATCAATATTTCGACCGTCACGGTTCTGTCCGGGCTGATGAACGCGGCCTGCAAGCCTTTCGGCAATACGGAAGGCGCCGACCAATCATCGGGAACATAGATGCTGAAATTCCCGCCGGGATAGTCACGGTCTTTTCCGAACGAGGCGATCGGAAGCAAAACTCCGAGAAGCAAGGTCAGGTACCAGCGCATGGGATCCCCTCGATTGAAGTCGTGACGTGACGCCGTGGAACAAAAGGAGGACGCAGCCCTCGGGATCGAGTTCGACGCCGTATCTTCACGCCGCCGCAACGACGATCGCGTGCCGCCCTGCGCCGCGCCAACACCCTCCGGACGTCCGCGGGCCACCCGCCAAATGGCGGGTCTTTACCCGCCTTACGAGTTGGGCATGAAGACACCCGCCGAGGCGTATGCCTTAGTGGCCTGACCTGTGCAGGAACTGCTGGGTCATTACAGAGACGGCGACGGCGTTCGAGCAGGTTGAGCGTGAAGAAATAGGTGCCCCCGGGCACCCAACAACGACGATAGTGAGGCATGCATCGAGCGTGCCGCGGACGCCGGCGCCCGGATATCGGGACATCCCGCGTCATCGCATCGGAATTCCCCGAAATCCCGTCCGCAACGACGATCGCGCGCACCCTGCGCAGCGCCAACACCACCCGGACGTCCGGGAGCCTCCCACCGAAGGCAGGTTTACAGGTTCACTATGGAATGCGATACAGGCTAGCAGTCCTTATCTCAAGAGCTCTCCAAAGCATTTTATGAATTTTAATGCTAATTATTCTTTTGGCCTCACCGGAGGATATATGTGGCTGATCAGTAATTGACCATAAATATGGAGATTCCGATGAAAACTTAACTCCAATGACCCCAACATGGTAAAGGATTTGCAATGCGCTACTTAAAACCTGGGCGCTTGTCACTGTAGATTTAGGCTCAAGCATTTTCTTACACATTTCAATAATTTCATCAGATTCTTCCATCGAAGAAAGTTGAACAACTAAAGCATCAACTGTCTCATCTGGGATTGATGATCTTGAAATAGTCTCTGGCATTGCTCTCAGCACATCTAGCACCAAGGATATAGATGGGAAAGTTGTGATCCATTCATCTATAAGTGCGTTTTTCCTTTTCCTTGAATAGTTCTGCTCCGCATCAAATATTGACTGCCAAGAAACTCTTGGCCTCGTCGCAGCAACGGCAAAACACTCATTCGCAAAAGCAATTAGATCTCGCGGTCTCAGCATTGTCCGCTCAATCATATAGTCATATGGAGTAGATCCGCCCCTTGGCTTCGGAAAAATGTCAGTTATATCTATGGCAGAACTAGTGTATTTTTTCTTAAAAACTTCATTAACACGAAGTCTTAGCATTTCAAGAAGGTCTTCTTTTGTCCACAAGATGCGTGCGTAATAAACTTCGTATTTTTCTTCTTGGAAACCGCCGTCTCTCGTTTCTTCGTACACCTTCTCCAGAAGGTCTTGGCGAAGAGCCAAAACCAACTTGACATTTCTAAGCTCTCCGCGGAAGGTTCTCACCTCTTCGATCAGGGCGCGAATTAAGCGATACTTAGTCGGACTTGAAACCCAGCCCTCATCTAACGAATCAATAGCAACGTAATAACCGTCTTGAGGGTCGTCAAAAACTTCTTGGGCTAATAAACCCATAACCTTGTTGAGTTCGGCTATTTGAATACTGCTAACGACTGAAGATCCCCGCGAGACCACCTCTGAGCGCTCTTCATCTGACAACCGCTTAGCGCCGCCCGCACTTATTTTTTGTATAAGCCCACTTCCTTCAAGCGAGGCCGTAAGCTCACGCTCCATCCTACTAGTAACCTCAGTAAGACGCACCTCTGTATCTTCCCAAAAGCTCTCACCCCAGTTCTTCAGATACTCGAGCGCACGAGCACGCGCAGAGCCACGATCAATTCTATTTACCAGCCCATCAAACCACCTGATCAAGCCACTGCGGTCACGAAGGCCAAATTTTCTTTTTACGACCTCAGTGACAAGCACATGGCGCCACAACAATCGGTAAAAGAGATTTAGATTTACACCTGCGCCTTCAAAGAAACGCATTACCGTTGAGTTTTCGACAAAGCGAAAAGCCAATTCGATTGGACGCAATTCTATAGTGTTCTTTTCTAACGCTTGGAGTCTAAGCAAAATGGCACTTTTGCCGTGCCCCGTTCTACCCAGAACAATCGAGGCATGGCTGCCAGTATCCCGTATGATTTTTAGACAACCGCCGTCTACAAAGCACACGCCAAGCAAATCATCCGTGCTTGCATCCGGAGAGCCCACACTGAGATTGCGCCAAATTATTTGATCATCCGTCTTTGCCATCCTCCCTCCTAGGCTTTACTCACCCACACTTCGAATACCCACAATTCAGGCACGTCGCGCACCCATCCATGATCACGATGGCCTTGGTGCTGCACTTGTGGCACATCGTGGCCGAAGGCGGGAACGACACGCCTTCGCCGGTGACTTCGATGTCTTCTTCGTGGTGGGACGCCGGGGCGGCGTCGGTCACGTCAGGCTTTTTTTTTGAGCGGTTCTCTTCGTAGGCGCGGCGCTTTTCGGCGATCAGGGCGCGCTGGTGGTCGCTCATCTCGGGGTCGTGCATCAGGCCGATGGTCTTGAGGTGGTCCTCGACGATCATGCCCAGTTCGGCGACCAGCGACGGCATGTACACGCCGCCGGCCTTGAAGTAGCCGCCCTTGGGGTCGAACACGGCCTTCATTTCCTCGACCAGGAAGGTGACGTCGCCGCCCTTGCGGAACACCGCGGACATGATCCGGGTGAGCGCGACGATCCACTGGAAGTGCTCCATCGACTTGGAGTTGATGAAGATCTCGAAGGGGCGGCGCTGTTCGTGCTCGCTGCCGGCGTTGAGCACGATGTCGTTGATGGTCACGTACATGGCGTGCTCGACCAGCGGCGACTTGATCTTGTAGGTGCTGCCGATCAGCACGTCGGGGCGCTCGATGCGCTCGTGCATCTGGATGACGTCGGCGACGCGCTTGTCGGCGGCCGGCAGTTCGGATTCGACGGTTTCGCGCGCGACGGACGCGCCGGCGGCGGCCTCCTTCGCCTTGTCCTCGGGCTTGACGACGGCGTAACCCTTGATTTTCTTGTCGATCTTGACGGCCATGGTGCGTGTGTGTCCGGATGCTGTGCTGTGGTTGGAACCCTGCCCTCCCCCCCGCCGCGCGGGAGGGAGGGCAGGCAGTGCCTGCTACTTCTTCGCCGCCTTGCGGGCGGCTTTCTTCGGAGCGGCCTTCTTCGCGGTCGGCTTCTTCGGGGCGGCCTTCTTCGCCGCCTTCCTCACGGTCTTCTTCGCCGCGGCCTTGCGGGCCGGGGCCTTCCTGGCGGCGGCCTTCTTCGCCGGCGCCTTCTTGGCGGTCGCCTTCTTCACCGCCTTCTTGACCGCTTTCTTCACGGCGGCCTTTTCGGCGGCGACCTTCTTGGCGACCTTCTTCGCCGCCTTCTTGACGGCCTTCTTCTCGCCGGCGACCTTGGCCTTGACCGTCTTCACGGCGTCGGCGGCCTTGGCCTTGGCTTCGTCGACCATCTTGCCGGCCTGCTTGCGGGCCTTGGCGGCGCGCTTCTTGGCCTTGCCGACAGCCTTGGTCACGGCCTTGCCGGCCTTGGTGTTGGCGACGGCGTCGCCGACTTCCTTCGCCTTGTCCGCCACCGCTTCGGCGGCGTCGGAAATGGCTTCCGTGATTGCATTGCCATTGCTCATGGTGGGTTCCTCGTCAGGGGATCGTGCGTTGCGAACGGGCTGTTGCCAGACGGGCGGGTCGCCCGTGGGCGAAATGTAGCGCGATCTTCGACGGTGCGGTGGCGGCGGCGACGAGTGGAAAGCGGCGGCGCGGCGCGCCCGGGTCCCGGCCTTCCCCAAGGCGCGGGGGGAGGGCGGAAACCGCGGCCGGAACTTGCCGTGCGCCTTCCGTCTATTACGGCGAGTCCATCAGAACTTGCCGTGCGCCTTCCGTCCATTACGGCGAGTCCATCAGAACTTGCCGTAATAGCCTTCCTTGAGGGCGTCGAACAGGTTGGCGGCGGAGTGCATCTCGCCGTCGTATTCGATCTCTTCGTTGCCCTTGACCTCGATCACGCTGCCGTCGTCCAGCTCGAAGCGGTAGAGGGTGTTCTCCAGATCGGCTTCCTTGACCAGCACGCCCTGGAAGGCGGCCGGGTTGAAGCGGAACGTGGTGCAGCCCTTGAGGCCCTGCTGGTAGGCGTAGCGGTAGATGTCCTTGAAGTCCTCGTACGGGTAGTCGGTGGGGACGTTCGCGGTCTTGGAGATCGAGCTGTCCACCCATTTCTGGGCGGCGGCCTGGACGTCGACGTGTTCCTTCGGGCTGATGTCGTCGGCGGAGATGAAGTAGTCGGGCAGCTTCGCGGCCGGGTCTTCGCTGAACGGCATCGCCTTCTGGTTCACCAGTTCGCGGTAGGCCAGCAGCTCGAAGCTGTAGACGTCGACCTTTTCCTTGGTCTTCTTGCCTTCGCGGATGACGTTGCGGCTGTAGTGGTGGGCGAAGCTGGGCTCGATGCCGTTGGAGGCGTTGTTGGCCAGCGACAGCGAGATGGTGCCGGTCGGCGCGATCGAGCTGTGGTGGGTGAAGCGGGCGCCGGTCTCGGCCAGGGCGTCGACCAGCTCCGGCGCGACCGTGGCCACCCGCTGCATGTAGCGGCTGTACTTCGCGTGCAGGACCTTGCCCGGGATCTCCTGGCCGACCTTCCAGCCGTCGCGGGCCATTTCCGGGCGCTTGCGCAGCATTTCGGCGGTGACCGCAAAGCGCTCTTCCATGATCGGGGCGGGGCCCTTCTCCTGGGCGAGCGAGAGGCCCATTTCCCAGCCGGCGACGGCCATGTCGCGGGCGATGCGATCGGTGAATTCCAGCGACTTCGGGCTGCCGTACTTCATGCCGAGCATGGTCATGGTGCTGCCCAGACCCAGGAAGCCCATGCCGTGGCGGCGCTTGCGCATGATCTCGTCGCGCTGCTGCTGCAGCGGCAGGCCGTTGACCTCGACCACGTTGTCGAGCATGCGGGTGAACACGCGGACGACTTCCTTGTATTCCTCCCAGTCGAACGCGGCCTCGTCGGTGAAGGGCTTGCGCACGAACTTGGTCAGGTTGACCGAGCCCAGCAGGCAGGCGCCGTACGGCGGCAGCGGCTGCTCGCCGCAGGGATTGGTGGCGCGGATGGTCTCGCACCACCAGTTGTTGTTCATCTCGTTGACCTTGTCGATCAGGATGAACCCGGGCTCGGCGTAGTCGTACGTCGAGACCATGATCATGTCCCACAGGTGGCGGGCGCGGATATGGCCGTAGATCTTGCAGGCCACCATGCCGTCGTCGCGGGTGATGTAGCTGCGGGTGGTCGGCCAGTCGCGCCAGACGACCTGCGCGGCGTCGGCGAGGTCGATGTCGCCGATCTCCTTCTCGTTGATCGGGAACACCAGCGGCCAGTCGGCGTCCTTGTCGACCGCCTGCATGAAGCCGTCGGTGATCAGCAGCGACAGGTTGAACTGGCGCAGGCGGCCGTCCTCGCGCTTGGCGCGGATGAAGTCCTTCACGTCGGGATGGCTGACGTCGAACGTGCCCATCTGCGCGCCGCGGCGGCCGCCGGCGCTGGAGACGGTGAAACACATCTTGTCGTAGATGTCCATGAAGGACATCGGGCCCGAGGTGTAGGCGCCGGCGCCGGCGACGAACGCGCCGCGCGGGCGCAGCGTGGAGAATTCGTAGCCGATGCCGCAGCCGGCCTTGAGGGTCAGGCCGGCCTCGTGGACCTTCTCGAGGATGCCGTCCATCGAGTCGGTGATGGTGCCCGACACGGTGCAGTTGATCGTCGAGGTCGCCGGCTTGTGCTCCAGCGCGCCGGCGTTGGAGGTGATGCGGCCGGCCGGGATCGCGCCCCGGCGCAGCGCCCACAGGAAGCGCTCGTACCAGTACTTGCGGGTCTCGGCGGTCGGCTCGGCGTCGGCCAGGGCCCGGGCGACGCGCTGGTAGGTCCCGTCGATGTCGGGATCGACTGCGTCGCCCTGCTTGGTCTTGAGCCGGTACTTCTTGTCCCAGATGTCCCAGGAGGCCGGCTGCATCGGAATCTCGGCGGCGGACTCCGCCCTGGCCACGGCCTCAAGACGCACTGTGCTCATTCCACTCCCATCCTCGTCGTTCGCGGGCCGCGGGACGTGCCGCGACCTCTTGTGATCGGTACTGCCGACGGCGGAGCCCCTGCTCCACGCCGCCAACGGATTCTGTGATGCGGTACTGGTTCCGACCGCGACCGTGTCGCTCCTGTACGCCCCCGCCGGAAACCGCCGGAAACCAGCGCTGTCCTGCTTTCGACGCCCCGTGCCCGACCTGTCTTCCGTGGAACAAATCGCTCCGTGAAACACCATTGGTTGGGTCGAATGCCGCCAACACCCCAAGATGTAGTGGCGACGCGGGGTGCCAAGCTACCCCCCGGACGGACCCAAGTCAACGGCTTGACGACGCATTCGACGGCCGTTCCGCGCGCCGTTCGTCGGCCCGGCCGGGAACCCCGGGCGCGGCTGGCCGGTCAGGGTTTCAGGCGGCGTTTATGGCGCGCCCCCGAGCCTGTTCGCCCTGCGGCCCGGCCGGCAGGGTCCCGGACCGGCGCGATCGGCGCGCACACCATGCCCGACCCGGCGCGATCCCGGCTTGATTCTGTCGCCCCGGGCCGCGATGTTGGGACCCCGCCCGGCTCCCGCCGCCCAGCCACCCACCGCCCAGCCGCCCGCCGCCGATGACCGCCGAACGCCCCGCCCGCTTCCGCAAGGCCCCCCTCCTGCTCGCCCTGACCGCCGCCGCCGCGTTCGGCGGGTTCGCCGCGACCTGGATCCGCGAAACCCTGGAGGCGCCGGCCCTGGCCGCGCCTGAGGCCACGGTCCCGGCGATGGCGGCGTCGGCGCCGCTGCCGGCCGCGGTCGATGGCCAGCCGCTGCCCTCGCTGGCGCCGATGCTCAAGAAGGTGACCCCGGCGGTGGTCAGCGTCCACACCAAGCAGCGGGTGCGGGTGAACACGCCGTTCGGCGACGACCCGGTGTTCCGGCGCCTGTTCGGCATTCCCGAGGAGCGCATCTCCGAATCGCTGGGCTCGGGCGTGATCGTCGATGCCCAGCGCGGGCTGATCCTGACCAACCACCACGTGATCGAGGGCGCGGACGACGTCTCGGTCACGCTCAACGACGGCCGCACCCTGAAAGCGGAGTTCGTCGGGTCCGACCCGGACACCGACGTGGCGCTGATGCGGATCGCGGCGAAGGACCTGGTCGCGATCCCGCTGGCCGACAGCGGCAAGCTGCAGGTCGGCGATTTCGTGGTCGCGGTCGGCAATCCGTTCGGCGTCGGCCAGACCGTCACCTGGGGGATTGTCTCGGCGACCCAGCGCAGCGGCCTGCCCGGCATGGGCTTCCAGAACTTCATCCAGACCGACGCGTCGATCAATCCGGGCAACTCCGGCGGCGCGCTGGTCGATCTGCACGGCGCGCTGGTCGGCATCAACACCGCCAGCTTCAACCCGCGCGGCAGCATGGCCGGCAACATCGGCCTGGGCTTCGCGATCCCCAGCGACCTCGCGCACAACGTCATGGAACAGTTGCTCAAGGGCGGGGTGCGGCGCGGCGCGCTGGGCATCGACAGCCAGAACGTGGACGAGCGCATCGCCCGCGGCCTGGGCCTGAAGGACGCTCGCGGCGCGGTGGTGACCCGGGTCTACCCCGGTTCGTCGGCCGCCGCCGCCGGCCTGCGCGAGGGCGACGTGATCCTCGCCGCCAACGGCCAGCGGATTGACGACAGCGACGCGCTGCGCAACTTCCAGGGCCTGCAGCCGGTGGACAGCAAGGTCTCGCTGGACGTGCGCCGCGACGGCAAGCCGCTGCTGGTCCAGGCGACGCTGCGCGAACAGCCGCGGACGATCGCCGGCGCCAGCCTCGATCCGCGCCTGGCCGGCGCGACCTTCGCCGAACTGCCCGAATCGCTGCGCCGCCAGGGCGCGTCCGGGGTGCTGGTCGACGACGTCGCCGCCGGCAGCCGCGCCGCGCGCAACGGCCTGCGCAAGGGCGACGTGGTCCAGCAGGCGACGATCGGCGAATTCGCCGACCTCGCCGGCTTCCGCGCCGGTTTCGCCGAACCGCCCGGCCAGCTCGTGCTGCAGGTGTGGCGCGGCGGGGTCCAGGGCAACCTCGGCATGCGCTGAACCCGGCCCGCCGTGCAGCACGCACGGCGCGGCCCCGCGCGGCGGCGATGCCACTAAGCTGTCGGGCATGAACGCGCCCGATCCCGCCGGCCTCGCCGCCGGCGCCGACACCTCCGCCGGCGCCGCGCCCGCCACGCCGCCGCCGCGCCCGCGCTCCTCGCCGGCCGCGCTGGTGCTGGCGCTGCTCGGCGTCGGCTTCACCCTCTGGGCGACCCAGGAGCTGCTGCTGCCGATCCTGCTGGCGGCGTTCTTCGCGCTGATCGGCAACCCGATCCTGCGCGGCCTGCGCCGGCTGTACGTGCCGCGCTTCCTCGGCGCGACCGCGGTGCTGAGCGGCGGGATCGCCATCGCTATCCTGCTCGGCAGCTTCCTCGCCGATCCCGCCGGCGACCTGGTCCGCCAGTTGCCGCGGGAGATGCGCCAGCTCGCGCCCAAGCTGCGCGAAGTGGTCAAGCCGGTGCAGGAGGCGAAGAAGGGCGCCGAGAACATCGCCCGCGTCGCCGGCGGCGAGGACGCCGGCGCGGTGAAGGTGGTGCGCACCGAAGTCAACGACCCCTACCGCGCGCTGACCACCACGCCGCGGATGATCGCCTCGGTGCTGGCGGTCGTGCTGCTGACCTTCTTCTTCATGGTCTACGGCGACGGCCTGCAGCGGAAGGCGCTGGCGCTGCTGCCGGGCACCCAGCAGAAACGCCTGACCGTGGAGATCCTGCAGTCGATCGAGCGCGAGATCTCGCGCTACGTGCTCACCATCACCGTCATCAACGCGCTGCTGGGCCTGCTCTACGCGGGCATCCTGCTGGTGCTGGGGCTGCCGATGCCCGAGGCGCTGATGTGGGGCACGCTGGCCGGGCTGCTGAACTACGCGCCGTTCGTCGGCCCGCTGATCGGCGTGGCCGCGACCCTGCTGATGGGCTTCGTCCGCTTCGACGCGCCGCTGGAGGCGCTGTCGCCGGCCGGCGCCTACCTGCTGCTGCACGCGCTGGAGAGCCAGTTGGTCACGCCGATCGTGCTCGGCCGGCGGATGGCGCTGTCGCCGCTGATCCTGATCCTCGGGCTGATGGTGTTCGGCTGGCTGTGGGGGATCGTCGGCCTGCTGCTGGCGGTGCCGCTGCTGGTCTGCACCAAGCTGGTGCTGGAACGGCTGGACGGGATGGAGGCCTGGGCGCGGCTGCTGGAATGAGCCCCGACGCCGGCATGCGGGCCGACCCGCGCGCCGGCCCGCGACCGACCGCACGCACGCATGACCGATGTCCCGGGGCGCGCGTCCGCCCCCGCGCTACACTGCCGCCGTGAAGTTCCGCATCCGCGCCATCACCCTCGACCTGGACGACACCCTGTGGCCGTTCGCGCCGGTCGGCGCACGGATCGAACGCGTGCTCGACGACTGGCTGCGCGTGCACAGCCCGCGCACCGCCGAACGCTTCCCGATCCCGGTCATGCGCGCGCTGCGCGACCGCATCTTCGCCGAGCGCCTCGACCTCGCCCACGACATGAGCGCGCTGCGCCGGCTGTGCCTGCACACCGCCCTCGTCGACAGCGGCGAGGACCCGGCGCTGGTGGACGCCGCCTACGACGTGTTCTACGCCGAGCGCAACCGCGTCGAGTGCTATCCCGACGCGATCGACGCCCTCGCCCGGCTCGCCGCGCGGCTGCCGGTGGCGGCGCTGAGCAACGGCAACGCCGACCTCGCCGCGATCGGCCTCGACCACCACTTCGCCTTCCAGCTCGGCGCGCGCGAACACGGCGCGGCGAAACCCGAGCCGAGCATCTTCCTCGCCGCCTGCGAACGCCTCGGCTGCACCCCGGACGAGGTGCTGCACGTCGGCGACGCGGTCGAAGCGGACGTGCTCGGCGCCGCGCGCGCGGGCTTGCGCACCGCGTGGGTGCATCGCGAGGACGCCCGCGACCGCCACCCGCACTGGCCGCACGAGGGGATCGCGCCGGACGTGATCGTCCCCGACCTGGCCGCGCTGGCCGACCTGATCGAACGCCTCCCCGCAGCGGCCGCCACCGCGACCGCGACCTCCGCCCACGGAACCGCCCCATGAACGCACTGCCCGGATTCGCCGCCGCCGACGCCGACGCGCGGCCCCTGCACGCGACCACCGCCGAAGGCTTCGACGCCTGGAGCGCCGCGCAGCCGCCCGCGCGCCGGGCCTGGCTGCAGGCGCAGGGCTTCACCGGCGCGGCCGGGAGCTGCGCGCTGCTGCCCGGCGACGACGGCCTCGCCGGCGCGGTGCTGGGCGTGGCCGACCCGCGCGATCCGTTCGCCTGGGCGCACGCGCCGTTCGCACTGCCTGCGGGCGACTGGCGCATGGCCGAGGCGCTCGACCCCGCGGCGCGCGACGCGCTGCACCTGGGCTGGGGACTCGGCAGCTACCGCTTCACCCGCTACCGCGCCGCCGCGCGCGCGCCGGCGCGGCTCGCCGCCGACCTCGACGCCGACGTCGCCGCGCAGATCGCCGCCTGCGTGCGCGTGCGCGACCTGATCAACACGCCGACCGAGGACATGGGCCCGGACGACCTGGAAACGGTGGTGCGCGGGATCGCGCAGGCGCACGACGCCGAGCTCGACGTGCTCGTCGGCGACGACCTGCTGGCGCACAACTTCCCGGCGATCCACGCCGTCGGCCGCGCCTCGCACCGCGCGCCACGGCTGATCGTCCTGCACTGGGGCGCGCAGGACGCGCCGCACCTGGCGCTGGTCGGCAAGGGCGTGTGCTTCGACACCGGCGGCCTCGACCTCAAGGCCGCCGCCGGCATGCGCAACATGAAGAAGGACATGGGCGGCGCCGCGCACGCGATCGCGCTGGCCGAACTGATCATGGCGCGCGAACTGCCGGTGCGGCTGACGCTGCTGGTGCCGGCGGTGGAGAACGCGATCGGCCCGAACGCGTACCGCCCGGGCGAAGTCGTGGCCACGCGCAAGGGCCTCAGCGTCGAGATCGACAACACCGACGCCGAGGGCCGGGTGATCCTGTGCGATGCGCTGACCTACGCGGCGGAACACAAACCGGCGCTGCTGCTGGACTTCGCCACGCTCACCGGCGCCGCGCGGGTCGCGCTCGGCCCCGACCTGCCGGCGCTGTTCGCCAACGACGACGCGCTCGCGAACGACTGGCTGGACGCCGGCGCACGCTGCTTCGACCCGCTGTGGCGGATGCCGCTGCACCGGCCGTACCTGCGCTACCTCAACAGCGGGATCGCCGACATCGCCAACGGCAGCAGCACGACCATGGCCGGCTGCATCACCGCCGCGCTGTACCTCGACAAGTTCGTGCCCGCCGAGCAGCCGTGGGCGCACCTGGACGTCTACAGCTGGAACGACAGCGACCGCCCCGGGCGTCCCGCCGGCGGCGAAGCGCAGGCGCTGCGCGCGTGCTACGCGATGCTGAAGGCCCGCCATGGTTGAGTCGCCGCTGCGCCGCATCGCCATCGCCGCGTGCGCCTGCGCGCTGCTCGCGCTTGGCGCCTGTTCGCGTGCGCCTGCACCCGCGCCTGCACCCGCGGGCGACGCCGCCGCGCCGACCGCAGCGACCGTTCCGCCGGACGCGCCATCGACGCCCGCCCCCGCGGCGACGCCCGTCGCACGGCACGTCGTGCTGGTGATGGGCGATTCGCTGTCCGCCGGTTACGGCCTCGCCGCGTCCGAAGGCTGGGTGTCGCTGCTGGCGACGAAGGTCGCGCAGGAAAAGCCTGGCTGGGGCGTGGTCAACGCCAGCGTCAGCGGCGAGACCACCGCAGGCGGCGCCGCGCGCATCGCCGACGAGCTCGCGCGCAACAAGCCCGAGGTGGTCGCGATCGAACTCGGCGCCAACGACGGCCTGCGCGGCCTGCCCCTGGAGCAGACCCGCGCGAACCTCGAGGCAATGATCGCCGCCGCGCGCGGCGCGAAGGCGAAGGTGCTGCTGATCGGCATGCGCCTGCCGCCCAACTACGGCCCGGACTACACCGGCGGCTTCGAGGCGCTGTTCGCCGATCTCGCGAAGCGCGAACAGATCGCGTTCCTGCCGTTCCTGCTCGAACCCGTCGCCGCCGACGACAGCGCGTTCCAGGCCGATCGCCTGCATCCCAACGCCAGCGCGCAGCCGAAGCTGCGCGACCACGTCTGGCCCGCGCTCGAACCGCTGCTGCGTTGAACGACACCGTTCGTCGGCACCAGCAACGGATGTGAAAAAAATGTTTGCAAAGCGCGAGCGACGGGTGTAACGTGCGCGCCCATCGACGCACGACCGCGTCGAAAAACCCCTTGTTTCGAGCCATTTCGATGACGTCCGCCCGCCGCAACCATCGCCGCTTCGCACCCTCGCGCTTCCTGCGCGATGCGAACGTCCGCGGGCGGGCGAAAGACGGCCCGCAGCCGCAGTACGACGGCATCCACCACCCGCACTGATCTTCGTCCAGGAGATCGGTCGTCCCGATCTCCGAGGCACGCGAACGCCCTCGGAACCGTTTCCGGGGGCGTTTTCGTTTCCGCGTTCGCAAAGGACTTCCACGCACACGCGCGCGAATCTTCGCGGCGCGAACGGTTTCGCTCACGCGTTCTTCACCGACATTCCGCAGCATCCAGCGCGAACGCCCGGACAGCGAGGTCCGCGCGCGGATCGTCGCTGCGCGGAACTCCGCCACGAGGCGCGCAGGCGCTGCATCGCGATGCTCGATGCGGGCGGCGGCGGCGGCGAACGCATGGGCACACGGATTGCCGGTCGGCGACGGCCGGCAATGCGAAGCATCGATCGAACGGTCTCCAGCGGCACGGGTTCGGATCCCGTCCGGTGCGCGCGGCGCTGCCGTGGCGTATGCCGGCGATCGCAAGACGGTGTTTCGACAAGACGGCGTTAGCTCAGTCAGGGAGAGCGGCGGCGAAAGCCGCAGGTCGCCGGTTCGATTCCGGTACGCCGACCCCTGGATCGCTCAGCGGTAGAGCAACAGACTCCTGATCTGTCATTTGCGGGTTCGACTCCCGCTCCAAACCATGACCTGACACGTCATCTGCCACACCGGGGCGCAAGCCCCACCCGGGAAACGCCCCTTGCGGCGCACCGCGGCGCGCGCAGTCCATCGCGCGCGTCGCCGACGCCGCAGCGGCGACGCCGCCGGACCTCCGCCCTCGAGGCGCGCGGGCCGGCCTCCGAAACGACGCCCGCCGTGCATCGCGGGTTCGCAGGCGATGCCGGCCTCCGCGCGGACAGCGCGCAGGACCCGCGGCGCCGCCGTGGGGGCGCTTCCCTTCCTTTTCGCCGCATCGGCCTCGCCGTTCGGCATGGTCCGCGCGGCCCACCGGTTCACGCGCGGCGCCCCTGCCCGTGAACCGGAACCACCAGAGCCAACCCAAGGAGAAACCCCGATGTTCTGGAAGAAGAGGGTCGTGATCGGCGACGGCGAGCGCGGCCTGGTATTTCGCGACCGTCGGCTCGAGCGCGTGCTCGACCCCGGCGTATACAACTTCTACGACCCGCTCGGCCGCCGGTCGATCGCGGTGCACGATGTCGCGAAGCCGGAATACGCCGGCAACGACGCCGACACCCTGATCGACGCGCTGGGCGACAGGCTCGGCGAGCGCTTCGTGCTCGGCGACATCGGCACCGACGAAGTCGGCCTGGTGTCGAAGAACGGCAAGCTGCAGGACGTGCTGCTCCCAGGCACGCGCAAGCTGTACTGGCGCGGCCCGGTGCGGGTGGAGATCGAACGCATCGCGCTCGAGGAAGGCCTCGAGGTGCGTCCCGATGTCGCCCGCCGCCTGCGCCAGCTCGGCGCGCTGGCTCGCGTCGCGACGGCCGCCGATGTGGCGACCGAATGCGTCGGCCTGGTGTTCATCGACGGTCGCTACGTGCGGATGCTCGCGCCGGGCAGCTACGCCTTCTGGAACTTCGGGAAGAACGTGGCGATCGAGGTCGCCGACCTGCGCCTGCAGGCGGTGGAAGTCTCGGGCCAGGAGCTGCTCACCCGCGACAAGGTCTCGCTGCGCGTGAACCTCGCCGCCAGCGTGCGCGTGACCGACCCGGTCGCCTCGCGCACGCGGGTGTCGAAGGCCAGCGACCAGGTCTATCGCGAGCTGCAGTACGGCCTGCGCAGGGCGGTCTCCGCCAGGACGCTGGACGAACTGCTCGGCGACAAGGCCTCGCTGGACGGCGACATCTTCGACGCCGTCCGCGACAAGGTCGCCGCGTTCGGCATCGAACTGGTCGGCGTCGGCATCAAGGACGTGATCCTGCCGGGCGAGATGCGCGAGATCCTCAACGGCGTCGTGCAGGCGGAGAAGGCGGCCCAGGCCAACGTCATCCGCCGTCGCGAGGAGGCGAACGCCACGCGTTCCCTGCTCAACACCGCGAAGCTGATCGACGAGAGCCCGGTGCTGATGCGCCTCAAGGAACTGGAGGTGCTGGAGAAGATCACGGAGAAGATCGACAAGCTCACCGTGTTCGGCGGCCTGGACGGCGTGCTGAAGCAACTGGTGAACATCAGGCAGTAACCCGCCTGCGGCCGGAAGGAACCGGCCGCAGTCTACGGACGGAAGAGAAGCATCATGCGTGAGGACATGTACAAGGTGATCGTGGAGCGCCCCCGCCGCGGCGGTGGACGCCATGAACGCCTGCCGCCCCGCGATCCCGAGGACTCGCCGCGACAGGAGGGCCTGAAGCGGCGACACCGCAACCGCAAATGGCTCAACGAACACCTGAGTCCGCTGGAACGCTATCTGGCCTCGCAGGTCGGGCGACCGTGGGACAAGGTGTATTCCGAGGTCTGCGCGGTCATCGATCGCCGCAACACCGTGCAGCAGCACATCCATGAACACCTGGACGACTTCGTCGCGCGCCGGGTGGTGGAGGTCGACGGCGTCCTGTGCTGGGACCGCCGCTGGGGCGGGCTGCGTCCGATCGCCGAATCGCACGGCCCGCGCTTCTACGTCGATCCGCGCACCGGCCTGCTGCGCCTCAACGAGCGCAGGATCCGGATGCGCAGGCAGGACCGCGAGCGTCGCCGGCAGGCGGCGGCGCTGCGCAACGGCGGCGCACGCGAGGGCCTGCGCGTGATCGATGCGCAGTGGCAACTGCACCGGATCGACGGCGTCTGGTACCGGGTGGAAGTCGCCCGGATCGACATCGCCGCTGTCGACGACATGCCGATCGACGCGCTGCGCAGGCTGCCCGTGGACCAGTGCCCGCGGGACGTCCCGCGCAAGGGCCTGCCCGACAACGCATGGCTGTTCGGCGACGCCCGGCTGTACGCGGTGCGCAAGCGCCAGCTCGGCGCGCGCGAACTGCGACACTTCCGCCTGCACAACGACGAACCCTGATCCCGAACCCGCGCGTCCGACAGCGGACGCGCAAGGAGCCACCCCATGAATCCTTCCACCTTCCAGCTCCTGCACGCCGAAGGCGCGCCCATCCCGATCAAGGGCTGGGTCCGCGGGGTGCCGCTGGACGACGGCGCCCACCGCCAGTTGCAGAACATCGCCCGCATCCCGTTCGTCGGGCCGTGGGTGGCGGTGATGCCCGACGTCCACCTGGGCAAGGGCGCGACCGTCGGCTCGGTGATCCCGACCCGCGGCGCGATCATCCCGGCCGCGGTCGGCGTGGACATCGGTTGCGGCATGGCCGCGGTCCGCACCACGCTGCGCGCGAAGGACCTGCCCGATTCGCTGACGCACCTGCGCACGTCGATCGAGCGCAGCGTGCCGGTCGGCAACGGCAGCGGCGGCGAGCACCGGCGGCTGCCGGACAGCATCGAGACCCGGATCGCGCAGTCGGGGCTGTGGCCGCGACTGGACGCCATCAAGGCGAAGCACCGGCGCATCCGCGTCGACAAGTTCGACCGGCAGCTCGGCACCCTCGGCGGCGGCAACCACTTCATCGAACTGTGCCTCGACGAGGCAGGCGCGGTGTGGGTGATGCTGCATTCGGGGTCGCGCGGCACCGGCAACCTGATCGGCACCTACTTCATCGAACGGGCGCGCGAACGGCTGGCGACGCGCACGCTCGGCTTCCATCTTCCGGACAAGGACCTGGCGTTCTTCCTGGAAGGCGAGCCGCTGTTCGACGACTACGTCGAGGCGGTGTCGTGGGCGCAGGACTACGCGCGCGCCAACCGCGAGGCGATGATGGCCCGGGTGCTGGACGAACTGCGGCGCACGCTGCCGCGATTCCAGCTCGAGAAGCTGGCGGTCAACTGCCACCACAACTACGTGCAGCGCGAAACGCACCACGGCGAATCGCTGCTGGTCACCCGCAAGGGCGCGGTCAGCGCGCGTGCGGGCGAGCTGGGCATCATCCCCGGCAGCATGGGCGCGAAGAGCTACATCGTCCGCGGCAAGGGCAACGCCGAGAGCTTCTGCAGTTGCAGCCACGGCGCAGGCCGCACCATGAGCCGGTCCGAGGCGAAGCAGCGGATCACGCTGAAGCAGCACCGCGAAGCCACCGCGCACGTCGAATGCCGCAAGGACGCGGGCGTGATCGACGAATCGCCCGCCGCCTACAAGGACATCGACGCGGTGATGGCGGCGCAGTCGGACCTCGTCGAGGTCGTGCATACGCTGCGCCAGGTGCTGTGCGTGAAGGGCTGAGCACCGACCCTGCCGGAAGACGCCGTGCCTGCGCACGGCGTCTTTTTTTGCGACTTCAGCCGCAGCAGTAGCACTGCAGCGGCTTGCCCGGCCCGCCCGGGCCGAGATCGCCGCCGAACGGCGCGCATTCCTGCTTGCAGGCCCAGGCGCTGCAGCTCTCGTGGCGGGTGCCGATCTCGCCGGTCTCGGTCGCGATCGCCTGGGTGGCGCCGAAGCCGAAGGCCGCCGCGACCAGTGCGCCCATCGCGAGCGCCCGGAATGAAACCTTGCGTGTCTGCATGTCGATGCTCCTCATGGATGCCGCGGGGCCTTCCTGGCCGTCGCGACACGGCGAATGCCGGTCTTCCCTGACCAGCGATCATGACCGGCGATCCCGTGATTCAGCCCCCCGTCGGGGCAGGCGATCGGCGCAGCGCGGCCAACAGCGCGTCGCGCTGCGCCTGCGTCGAGAACGTGCCCGGCACGGCGTGGCGCACGCGTCCGTCGCGGTCGATCGCCAGCAGCAGCGGCACGTTCTGCGCGCGGAACAGCATCAGTGCGCGGCGGTCGCGCAGCGACGCCACCGGGAAGTCGAAGCGCTGGGCGTCGGCGTAGCGGCGGGCCGCGGCGTCATCGCATTCGCAGATCCCGATCAGCGCGACACGATCGGCGAACGCATCGCGCAGGACCGGCGCCAGCGCCGACACCGCCGGCGCCGATGCGCGGCAGTGCGGGCAGGTCTCGTTGAAGAAGAACAGCACCTGGAAATCGCCGGCCGGGGATCCCAGCGCGAGCTTCGCGCCCTGCAGCGAGTCGACGCCGATCTCGGGCACGTACATCCCGGGATAGGCGTAGTGGGCGCGGTCGGACAGCCAGTCGCGATCCGCGCGCAGGCCCCGGTTCTGCCATGCCAGCACCACCACCAGTGCGGCTGCGAGGATCATGCCGATCCATGCGATCGATGAACGCGACATCCGGACGATTCCTTTCGCGGCGTTGACCGCATGGTGGGAAACGCGGCCGGCCGCGTCAAGCGCGTCCGTTCAGGTATCGCCGTCGATGCGTCGCGCGTTCACGTCGTGGCGCCGGCGTGTTCCCGTTCCTGCTGCTGCAGCGCCCACATCTGCGCGTACTGGCCGCCGAGGGCGAGCAGTTCGGCGTGGCGACCGCGCTCGACGATGCGGCCCTGGTCCATCACCAGGATTTCGTCGGCGTTCATCACCGTGGACAGGCGATGGGCGATGACGATCGTGGTGCGGCCCTGCGCGATCCGGTCGAGCTCGGCCTGGATCGCCTTTTCCGACTTGGAATCCAGCGCCGAGGTCGCTTCGTCGAAGATCAGCAGCGCCGGGTTCTTCAGCAGCGCGCGGGCGATCGCCACCCGCTGCTTCTCGCCGCCGGAGAGCTTCAGGCCGCGCTCGCCGACCTCGGTCTCGTAGCCGTCGGGGAAGCCGAGGATGCGGTCGTGGATGTGCGCGGCCTTCGCCGCGGCCTCCACTTCCTCGCGGGTGGCGTCGGGCCGGCCGTAGAGGATGTTGTAGAAGATGCTGTCGTTGAACAGCACGGTGTCCTGCGGGACGATCGCGATCGCGCCGCGCACCGAGGCCTGGGTGTAATCGCGCAGGTCGCGCATCGCGCCGTCGGCGCCTTCGATCGCGATCCGGCCGGCGTCCACGTCGTAGAACCGGTACAGCAGGCGGGCGAGCGTCGACTTGCCCGAACCGGAGTGGCCGACCACCGCGACGGTGCCGCCCGGGGCGACCTCGAAATCGACGTCGTGGAGGATCTCGCGACGCGGGTCGTAGCCGAAGCGCACGTGCTCGAAGCGCACCCGCGGCCGCGACGCCCGCAGCGCCACGGCGTCGTCCTTGTCGCGGACGTCGAGGTGCTCGTCGAGCAGGCCGAACAGGCGCTCGAGGTCGGTGAACGCCTGCTTGACCTCCCGGTACATCATCCCGAGCAGGTTCAGCGGCGCCGAGAGCTGCAGCAGCACGGTGTTGACGAACACCAGGTCGCCGACCGTCATCTTGCCGGCGACGACGCCGGCCGCGGCGCGCCACATCATCGCGGTCACGCCCAGCGCGACCACCGCGGCCTGGCCGAGGTTGAGCACGCCGAGGGTCTTGCGGCTGAGGATCTGCGTCTCCTCGCGGTGGCGCAGGCTGGCGTCGTAGCGCTGCGCCTCGTGCTCCTCGTTGTTGAAGTACTTGACGGTCTCGTAGTTGAGCAGCGAGTCGACCGCGCGCTCGTTGGCGCGGGTGTCGGCCTCGACCGCGGCGCGGTAGTAGCGCGTCCGCCACTCGGTGACCGAGAAGGTGAAGGCGGCGTAGGCGACCAGCGTGATCAGCACGATCACCGCGAAGCCGCCGTCGTAGAGGTAGACCAGCACGCCGGTGACCAGCGCGATCTCGAACAGGGTCGGGAGGATGGTGTAGACCATCCAGTCCAGCAGGTCGGAGACCGCGGTGCCGCCGCGCTCGATGTCGCGGGCCACGCCGCCGGTGCGCCGGGCCAGGTGGAAGCGCAGCGACAGCGCGTGCAGGTGGCGGAACGCCTCCAGGGTGAGCGCGCGGGTGACCCGGGCCATGACCCGCGCGAACACGATCTGGCGCAGCTCGGTGAACAGGATCGTGCCCACGCGCGAGGCGCCGTAGGCCAGCAGCAGCGCCACCGGCAGCACCAGCACCGTGTGCCCGGGGCCGACGTCGAGGGCGTCCACCAGGCGCTTGAGCACGGTCGGCACCGCCAGTCCGGCGAGCTTGCCGGCGACGACCAGGGCCAGCGCGAACAGGATCCGGCCGAGGTAGGGCCGCAGGTAGGGCAGCAGGTCGCGCAGGATCCGCCATTCGCCGCGCGCGCCGGGCGGGCGCTGCGCGGTCAGCGACGAGGCGTCCGCGGCGTCGGCCGGCGCGTCGGCGTCGCCGGAAGGGGGCGTGGGCGGGGTGGTCATCGAGGCATGATGCGGGCGTCCGGGGCGGAGTCAAGGCGACGCGGCGGGCCGTCCGCCGGCTTTGCCGATCCCCGCCGCGCGTGCTTCACTGTGCCGATGGCGGTCTACGTGGACGATGCGGTGTTCCCCTGGCGCGGCCGGCGCTGGGCGCACCTGCTGGCCGACGACCTCGACGAACTGCATGCGTTCGCCGCCCGTCTCGGCCTGCCGCGCGAGATCTTCCAGGACCTGCGCAGCGGCGCGCACTACGACGTCGACGCGCGCACCCGCGAGCGCGCGCTGGCGCTGGGCGCGATCGCCGTTTCGCGCACCCGCGACCGCGTCCGGATGCGGGCGATCATCGCCAACGCGCGCCGGCAGTGGAGCGGCCGCGCAACCGTCGCCGCCGAGCCGGCCTCCCTTCCGGCGACGCCCGCCGATCGCCAGGACCCCGCCATGACCGACTTCGACCTGTCCCCGCCCACCCCCGCCCAGCGTGAGCGCCTGGCCGCCGCGCTCTCGCCCGAGGAGCGCCGCGTGCTGCTGTCGCACGGCACCGAGGCGCCGTTCTGCGGCGTGTTCCTCGACAACAAGCGCGAAGGCGTCTACGTCTGCCGCCTGTGCGGGTTGCCGCTGTTCCGCTCCAGCGCCAAGTTCGACTCGGGCACCGGCTGGCCGAGCTTCTTCGCGCCCTACGCCGAGCGCCACCTGCGGCGCATCCGCGACACCAGCCACGGCATGGTCCGGACCGAGATCGTCTGCGCCCGCTGCGACAGCCACCTCGGCCACGTCTTTCCCGACGGCCCGCCGCCGACCGGCGAGCGCCACTGCCTGAATTCGGTGTCGCTGGGCTTCGTCGATGCCGGCGCGCCGCTGCCCGACCCGCTCGGGCGCGGCGAAGGCCGGCCCGCGGCCTGAGCCGCCGGCGCGATGGCGTATCCTAGCCGGCTCCACGCAAGCCGCAGCGCTCCGCCATGACCGACCAGCTCCCGGACACCCTCCCCGACCGCCTCTCCAACGACCCGCGCAGCCCGCACTACGACGCCGCCCTGCTCGAGCGCGGCATCGGCATCCGCTTCAACGGCGTCGAGCGCAACAACGTCGAGGAATACTGCGTCAGCGAGGGCTGGGTGCGGGTGATCGCCGGCAAGGCGCTGGACCGCCGCGGCCAGCCGATGACGATGAAGCTCAAGGGCACGGTCGAACCGTACTTCCGCGCCGCGGAGTGAGCGCGGCCGCTGACGTCGCGCGCCGGGGCCGCGCCAGCCAGTTCACGCCTCGTCCGGCAGCAGCGCCCGTCCCATCTGGGCGACCGTCGGCGCCTCGAAGAAGGTCTTGAGCGGCAGCTCGAGGCCGAGGCCGTCGCGGATCGCGGACATCAGCCGCATCGCCATCAGCGAATGGCCGCCGAGGTCGAAGAAGTTGTCGTGGACGCCGACCCGTTCGACGCCGATGATCTCGGCCCAGATGTCGGCCAGCACCTCCTCGATCGGCGTGCGCGGCGCGACGTAGGCGCGCGCGTGCGCGGCGGTCGCGCCCTGCGGCGCCGGCAGCGCGCGGCGATCGAGCTTGGCGTTCGAGGTCAGCGGCCAGGCGTCCATGCGCACGTAGGCGGTCGGCACCATGTAGTCCGGCAGCAGCGCCTGCAGCGCCGAGCGCAGCGCTTCGGGCGCCACGCTCGCGTCGCTAGCGTCGAGGTAGTAGGCGACCAGTTGCTTCTCGCCCGGCACGTCCTCGCGCGCCAGCACCACGGCTTCCTTCACGCCCGGCTGCGCGGCGAGCTTGGCTTCGATGTCGCCCAGTTCGATCCGGTAGCCGCGCACCTTCACCTGGAAATCGTTGCGGCCGAGGTGTTCGATCGTGCCGTCCGCGCGCCAGCGCGCGAGGTCGCCGCTGCGGTACAGGCGATCGCCGGACACGAACGGACTGTCGACGAAGCGGTCGGCGGTGAGTTCCGGCCGGCGCAGGTAGCCGGCGGCGACGCCGACGCCGCCGATGCACAGTTCGCCGGCGACGCCGGTGGGCGCCGGGCGCAGCCAGCGGTCGAGCACGTAGACGCGCTCGTTGGCGAACGGGCGGCCGATCGGCACCGTGTCGGCGTCCTGCAGCGACGGCGGGCAGACGTGGTACGTGCTGATCGCGGTGGTTTCGGTCGGGCCGTAGATGTTGATGAAGCGGCGGCCGTGGTTCCAGCGCCTGAGCAGCGCCGGCGGCACGGTCTCGCCGCCGCAGGTCAGCGTGTGCAGCGACGCCAGCGACGCGTCGGCGGGCATCGACGCGAGCACCACCGGCGGGATCAGCGCGTGGGTGACGCCGCGCTGCGCGACCAGCGCGTCGAGGGTGTCGCCGAGCAGCGTCGTCCCGGGTTCGGCCAGGTGCAGCGATCCGCCGCCGCCGAAGGCCATCACCCACTCCAGCACGAAGGCGTCGAACCCGAACGAGGCGAACTGCAGCACGCGGGTGTCCGGCCCCAGGCCGAACGGCTCGCGCAGCGCGTGCATCAGCCCGGTGACGCCGCCGTGGCGCGCCACCACGCCCTTGGGCACGCCGGTCGAGCCGGAGGTGTAGATGATGTACGGCGCGTCGTCGGGACCGAGCCCGACCTCCGCCGGATCCGGCGGCGTCGCCGGCGCGTCGGCCCACAGCGCCGGCATCGCGTCGATCGCGTGCACCGGCGGCGGCGCGTCGACCTGCGCCAGCGCGGCGTCGAGCACGGCGCGGCTCGGCGCATCGGCCAGCACCAGCGCCGGCCGCGCGTCGGCCACCATCGCGGCGATGCGCCGGTCGGGATACGCCGGGTCGATCGGCACGTAGGCGCCGCCGGACTTCATGACGCCCAGCACCGTCGCGATCGCCCGCACCGAACGCTGCAGGCAGATCGCGACCAGCGTGCCGCGGCCGACGCCCTGGGCGCGCAGCCAGTGCGCGAGGCGGTTGGCCTCGGCGTCGAGGGTCGCGTAGTCCAGCGCGGCGTCGCCGCAGGTCACCGCGAGCGCCGCGGGAGCGGCCGCGGCGCGGTCCTCGACGTAGGCGTGCAGCGGCCGCCACGGCCCGAAGTCGCGTGCGGTCGCGTTCCAGTCGACGACCAGCCGGCGGTATTCGTCGTCGCCGAGCAGCGGCAGCCGATCCACCGTCGCGCGTTCGTCGGCGGCCATGCCGCGCAGCGCTTCGACGAAATAGCCGGCGTAGCGCGCGGCCGTGGCCGCGTCGAACAGCGCGGTGGCGTACTCGAGCACCCCGGCGATGCCGTCGCCGTCCTCGATCAGGCTGAGATTGAGATCGAACTTGGCCGTCGCCAGCGCGGGGTCGCGCATCCGCGCCGTCAGCCCCTCGAAGCGCAGATCCCAGGCGGTGTCGCTGTGCCAGGCGAACGCGACCTGGAACACCGGCGACCAGGCGAGGCTGCGCGCGGGATTGACCTGTTCGACCACCTGCTCGAACGGCAGTTCGCCGTGTTCCTGCGCGGCCAGCACCGCCGCCTTGGTCCGCGCCAGCAGGGTCGCGACGTCCGGCTCGTCGTCGAGATCCAGGCGCAGGGCCAGCATGTTCACGAAGAACCCGATCTGGTCCTGCACCTCGCGGCGGCCGCGATTGGCGACCGGCGAGCCGATCACCACGTCGTGCTGGCCGGACAGTCGCGACAGCACCAGCGCCCAGGCGGCGAGCAGGAGCATGTACAGGGTGGCGCCGTGGCGCGCGCAAAGCGCCCTGAGCCGCGCGGCGAGCGCCGGGTCGATCGACAGCGGCGCCCACGCGCCGGCGAAGGACTGCTGGGCGGGGCGGCGGCGGTCGGTCGGCAATTCCAGCAGCGGTGGCGCGCCGGCGAGGGCCTCGCGCCAGTACGCCGCTTCGCGGGCGAGGCGGTCGCCGGCCAGGCGCTGCTGCAGCCAGGCCGCGTAGTCCGGGTACTGCACCTGCAGCGGCGGCAGCGGATCGGGCTCGCCGCGATGGCGGGCCGAATACAGCGCCTCCAGTTCGCGCGCGAACACCGCCAGCGACCAGCCGTCGCAGACGATGTGGTGCATCACGATCGACAGCACGTGGTGGTCGGCGGCGAGGCGCACCAGCCGCGCGCGCCACAGCGGCCCGCGGGCGAGATCGAACGGCGCCGCCGCGTCGGACGCCAGCAGGGCCTCGAGCCGCGCCGCCTGTGCGGCGGGGTCGATGCCCGGCGCGGACAGATCGTCCTCGGCCAGCGCGAACGGCAGCGCCGCGTGGACGCGCTGGTAGACCGCGGCGTCGGCGGACTCGAAGGTCGTGCGCAGGCTCTCGTGGCGCGCGGCCACGCGATCCAGCGCCCACGCCAGCGCCTCGCGATCCAGCGGGCCGACCAGATCGACCACCTCGGACACGTTGTAGACGGCGGAACTGCCGCCGACCCGGTCGAGGAACCACAGTCGCTGCTGCTGCGGCGAGACCGGGAACACGCGGCCATCGCGCGGCTGCCGCGGAATCGCCTGCGCCTGGCGGCGCAGCGCGCGCAACTGCTCCGGCGTGAGGCGACTCAGCGCTTCTCTGGGGTCCATGGGGCCTGCTCCTGCACGGCGACTGCGACGACGACGGCCGCGGCGCCGTCCCCGGGACGGTCGCTGCGCGGCGCGGCCGGATGATCGCACACTTCGTTCGCGGCCCTGGTGGACGCACAACGCAAACGGGCCGGCGATGCCGGCCCGTCGTGCGCGACGCGATCGCGTCACCAGCGGCCGGGAGGATCGGCCGCAAAGCCGTTCGGGAACGCCTGCGGCTGCCCGCGGTAGCGGCGATCGTCGTAGCGGTAGCGCGGCATCACGCCCAGCGCGACCAGGTTCGGCACGTCGTCGTAGCGGAGCTGGGCGACCTGGGCCGGACTGCGCGAGGCGCGGACGAAATCGGTGCGGCTGACCGGCGACCATTCGCGCTCGCCGTGGCCGGTGCCGATGCTCTGGGCGACGCCGCCGTAGGCCGAATCCGCGGCGGCTTCCGAGGCGCGGCGCGAGGCCTGCGGTGCGGCGGGCGCGGACTTGGCGGCGTCGCGGCCGCGGCCGTATTCGCGGTCCTCGCGCGCGATCGGCGCGGGTTCGTAGTACGGCTGCGGCTGTACGCGCTCGCGGAACACCGCGACCCCGATGACCCCGACGTTGTCGGGCCGGCCGGTGCGCGCGGCGTAGCTGTCGGGCAGGTCGGTGAAGTAGAACTGGGCGACGTCCTGGTAGGACTTGCGCCAGCCGGCGATCTCGGTGGTCTGCCACGGGCCCAGCACGTAGCCGGTCTGGCCGGCGGCGGCGGTCTCGCCGCTGATGGCGTTGACCCCGTCCACCGACAGCACCACCAGCACGCGCTCGCCGGTGGTGTTGGTCAGGCGCACGCTGTAGCGGTGGCCGGGGATGCCGGGGATCCAGTCCTGGCCGCGGTGACGGTATTCGGGCAGCCATTCGCCGGTGTCGCGATCGACGACATCGACGTCGACCAGCGGCTGCGCGGACAGCGAGGTGCAGGCGCTGACGGCGGCGAGGGCGGTGAGCAGGAGGGCGGTCGGGCGCAGCATGGCGGGGCTCCAGAGAGGGGAATGTCCGGCATGGACGCCCGTGATGAACGCGCCGTTGCGGAAAACGGGGTTGTGGCGCGCCGCGCCGGCGGGGCGGGCGCGTTCAGCGGCGGGTAAACTGGCCGGCCGAGTCCCTCCGCGGCCCCCGCTTCCCATGTCCGTCACCCGCATCCTCACCGGCATCACCACCTCCGGCACGCCGCACCTGGGCAACTACGTCGGCGCGATCCGGCCGACCGTGGCCGCCAGCCGCACGCCCGGCACGCAGAATTTCTACTTCCTGGCCGACCTGCACGCGCTGATCAAGGTGCAGGACCCGGCGAAGGTGCAGCGCTCGACGCTGGAGATCGCCGCGAGCTGGCTGGCCTGCGGCCTGCAGCCGGACAACGACCGGGTGTGGTTCTACCGCCAGAGCGAGATCCTCGAGATCCCCGAGCTGACCTGGTTCCTGACCTGCGTCGCCGGCAAGGGCATCCTCAACCGCGCCCACGCCTACAAGGCCGCGGTGGACCGCAACGCCGCCGAGGGCCAGGATCCGGACTTCGGCATCACCGCGGGCCTGTTCATGTATCCGGTGCTGATGGCCGCGGACATCCTGGTGTTCAACGCGCACAAGGTGCCGGTCGGCCGCGACCAGATCCAGCACATCGAGATGGCGCGCGACTTCGCGCAGCGCTTCAACCATCTCTACGGCGAGCCGGTCGGGAAGGACTACTTCGTGCTGCCCGAAGCGCAGATCGAGGAGCACGTCGCCACCCTGCCCGGCCTCGACGGCCGCAAGATGTCCAAGAGCTACGACAACACGATCCCGCTGTTCGCGCCGCGCGACGTGCTGAAGAAGCTGATCTTCTCGATCGTCACCGACTCGCGCGCGCCAGGCGAGCCCAAGGACACCGAGGGCTCGGCGCTGTTCCAGCTCTACCAGGCGTTCGCCGACGCCGACGAGACCGCGGCCATGCGCGCCGCCTTCGCCGACGGCATCGGCTGGGGCGACGCCAAGCAGCGGCTGTTCGAGCGGGTCGACCGCGAGATCGCGCCGCTGCGCGAGCGCTACGACGAACTGATGGCGAAACCGCAGATCATCGAGGCGATGCTGCTCGACGGCGCGCGCACCGCGCGCGAGCGCCTGGGCACGCCGTTCATGCGCACCCTGCGCGAGGCGGTCGGCCTGCGCGATCTGTCGAAGATGCCGGTCGCGACGACCCCGGTGGCGGAGAAGGCCGCCGCCGCGCCGGTGCTCAAGCAGTATCGCGAGCCCGACGGCCGGTTCTACTTCAAGCTCGCCGATGGCGACACCGTGCTGCTGCAGAGCACGGGCTTCGACAATCCGAAGGACGCCGGCGCCTGGGTCGCGCGACTCAAGCGCGAGGGCGCGGCGGCGCTGGACGCGGCCGCCGGCGTGCTGGCGACGCGGCATGACGATGCGGCCGCGGGGCTGCAGGCGCTGTCCCGGGCCGAAGCCGAGCGCGAGGCGGCCAGGCAGCGGGACTGAGCGACGGGGTGCGCGGCAGCGCCGCGAATCACCGCAGGGGCGTCACCACACGTTCGGCGTGGCGCCGGTTTCCGGATGCTTCATCCGCACCACGCAGAAACGCTGGCCGGTCGGCGCCTCCATCACCACCCAGGTGTGGACCGCGGAGAGCCGCTTCGCGCCGAGGGCTTCCAGGCGCGCGACCTCGGCCTCGATGTCGTCGGTCTCGATGTCCAGGTGAACGCGCGAGGCGTGCGCCACCTTCTGCACCTCGACGTGCAGCCCACCGGGCGCGTCGTCGAGCTTGACGTAGGTGTCCGATTCTTCCGCCGGCAGCGTGCCGATCGGCCAGCCCAGCGCGTCGCTCCAGAAGCGCGCGGCGGCGTCGAGGTCGTCGGTCTTGCAATCGATGATGAAGCCGGCGAGGCGGCTGCGATGGGTCATGCGATCGCTCCGTGCGCGATGGCGGCGTTCACCGCGAGCGCCGCCGGGCCGGCGGCGGCGTGTCCTGGTCCTTGATCGCTTCCAGCCGCGCCTCTTCCTCCAGCTTCCTGCGCCGCGCCTGTTCGAGTTCGTGTTCCTCGACGATCCTGCGCTGCAGCGCCTGCGCCAGCAGCGCGCGGTAGACCGGATGGATGCCGGCGTGACCCATCGCCATCCACAGCCACTCCTTCTCGGCGGTGTTGGCGAACACGGTGATGCGCTCGAAGTCCTTGAGCTCTGGCTCCTTCGGCGCCGCGACCACCGCGACGAACTCGCTGAAATCCATCCGCTGCCTCCCCGGTGGCGGCAGGCGCCGCCACCCGCATTCGGGCGGGCCGGATCAGAGCGACATGCTCAGTCCGAATCCCACCACATCAGGAACTCGTGCCACAGGCGCTTGAAGAACCCGGCCTCGGCCACGCCGTCGATCGCCACCAGCGGCGCCTCGGCGACGACCTTGCCGTCCATCGTCACCTTCACGGTGCCGATCGCCTGGCCGCCCTTGATCGGCGCCACCAGCGTCTTCGGCACGTCCATCGTCGGCTTGAGGTCGGCGTAGCGGCCGCGCGGCACGCTGACCAGCAGCGGCTGCGCGACGCCGAGGCGGATCTCGTTCTCGGCGCCCTTCCAGATCTTGTGGGTCGCGATCACCGCGTCCTTGTCGTACAGGCGGTGGGTCTCGTAGAAGCGGAAGCCCCAGTTGAGCAGCGCCAGCGAATCGACCGCGCGCTCTTCCTCGCTGTTCGCGTGCATCACCACCGTGATCAGGCGCTGGTCGCCGCGCTTGGCCGAGGCCATCAGGCAGTAGCCCGCGGCGGAGTGGTGGCCGGTCTTGATGCCGTCGACCGAATCGTCGCGCCACAGCAGCAGGTTGCGGTTGCGCTGGGTGATCGGACCCACGGTGTACTCGCGGACCTTGTTGTAGGCGTACTGCTGCGGGAAGTCGTGGATCAGCGCGCGACCGAGCAGGGCGAGGTCGTGCGCGGTGGAATAGTGGTCCTCCGCCGACAGGCCGGTGGCGTTGACGAAATGCGAGCCCTTCATGCCGATCCGCGCGGCGTACTGGTTCATCAGGGTCGCGAACGTCGCTTCGCTGCCGGCGACGTGCTCGGCCAGCGCGATCGCGGCGTCGTTGCCGGACTGCACCGCCATGCCCAGTTCCATGTCGACCAGCGGCGCGGACTTGTTGACCTCGAAGCCGCTGAAGCTGCCGTCGGTGCCGGCGCCGCCCATGCGCCAGGCGTTCTCGCTCATCCTCACCTTGTCGTCGGCCTTGATGCGACCGGCCTTCAGCTCGGCGGCGACGACGTAGGAGGTCATCACCTTGGTGATGCTGGCCGGCTCGAGGCGCTCGTCGTAGTGCTCGCCGGCGAGGATGCGGCCGGTCGCGTCGTCCATCACCAGCCAGGCCTTGGCGTGGGGCGGTTTCGGCGCGTCGGGGATTTCCAGCGGCGGCGGCGCGGGCTGCGCCGCGGGGGCCGGTGCAGGTGTCGGGGCCGCTCCCAGGCCCGTCGCGAACACGGCGCCGGCCAGCGCCAACCCCCGCATCCAGCCATTCCCGTACCGCTGCCGCCAGCCGCCCAACGTCTTCATCGAATCGTGTACTCCGGAGTTCCGCGGCCGTGCCGCGCGTGTGGTTCGAATCCGGCATTCTGACCGATGCCGCGCGCGATGCCGAGGGATCGCGTCACGCGGGAGGCGTCCGGCGGCCGCGCATTCATCCGCCGGCCGGACGCGGACTCACGGGCGGGCGCCGACCGGACGGGCGCTCAATCGCGGACGACCCGGGCCGGCGTGAACCCCAGTTCGGCGGCGCGACGGGACAGCTCGGACACCCGGTCGGCAGACACCGGGCCCAGCCGCAGTCGCCACACCGGGCGCCCCTCGACCCGGGCCTCGTCGATGCGCGCAGGGCCGAGCCCGGCGGCGGCGAGGCGGTCGCGGGCGCGCTCGGCGTTCTCGCGCGCGGCGTAGGCGGCCAGTTGCAGCAGCACGCCGTCGGCCGGGGCCGGCAGCGACGCGGTGGCGACCGGGGTCTCGGGGGTGGGCGCGTCGCCGGCAACGGCTGCCGTGACCGCCGCCGCGCCCGGGCGCGCGGGAACGCCGGTGGCGACGCGGATCCCGCGCTCGCGCATCCAGCGCTCGAATTCGTCCGCCGGCAGCGCCGGATCCGCGGGCACGCCCGCAGGAGCGGCCGCCGGCGCCGCGGGCTTCGCCGGGCCGGCGACCGCCAGCGCGCGGCGATCGTCGCGGTCGCCCGGGGTCAGCGCACGCACCTCGACCCGGGCCGTGCCCTGGCGGATGAAGCCGAGCTTGGCCGCCGCGGCGTAGCTGAGGTCGATGATCCGCGCGGAGTGGAACGGGCCGCGATCGTTCACCCGGACCACCACCGACTTGCCGTTGGCGAGGTTGGTCACGCGCGCGAAGCTGGGCAGCGGCAGCGAGCGGTGCGCGGCGGTGAAGGCGTACATGTCGTACACCTCGTGGTTCGAGGTCTTGCGGCCGTGGAATTTCTTGCCGTAGAACGAGGCCAGGCCTTCCTCGACGTAGCCGTCGGCGCGATCCAGCACTTCGTAGCGCTTGCCGAGCACGGTGTAGTCGCGGTTGCCGATCCGCGAAGGCGCCTCGGCCTTCACTTCGGGCTCCGGGATCGCGTCGACGTCCGGGATCGCGTCCGGCGCGCTGTCGGCCACGCCCGGCGCGTACAGCCCGCCGGCGACGTAATCGCCGCGCTTGGACGGGTCCTCCTGCGCCGGCGCGTACGGCGAACGCTTGGGACCGTCGGTCTGCGCCGGCGGCGGCACGCGCTCGGCCGGCGGCGGCGGGGCCTTCTTCGGCGCGGAACCGCAGCCCGCCAGCGCCGCCGCGAGCAGTACCGCCGTCGCGACCCGGATCATGGCGTCGCGCCCGCGCCGGCCGCGCCCGCACGGATCGCCTGCGCGAGCTGGTGTACGGCCAGCGCGTACATCGGCGAGCGGTTGTAGCGGGTGATCACGAAGTAGTTGCGGTAGCCGATCCACTGCTCGCGGCCGGCGTCGCCGTCGAGCCCGACCACGGTCGCGCCCTGGGTGGCGGGATCCGCCGGCAGCGGCTCGCCGGCCATCGGCCGGTAGCCGCGCGCGGCCAGTTCGGCCAGCGGATGCACCGGCTGCAGCGAATCGGGCACGAATTCCTCGCGCCCGGCATCGAGCGTCGCGCGCGCCACCACCGGGCCGCCGGCCTGCCAGCCGTGGACGACGAAGTAATTGGCGATCGAGGCGAACACGTCGGGGGTGTGCGTGAGCAGGTCGCGGCGGCCGTCGCGGTCGCCGTCCTTCGCCCACAGCCGGTAGCTGGACGGCATGAACTGGCCCATGCCCATCGCCCCGGCATAGCTGCCCTTGAGCGTGAGCAGGTCGAGCTGCGGTTCGTCCTTGGCCAGCGCGAACAGCTGGGCGAGCTCGCCGGCGAAGAACGGCGCGCGCTTGGGATGGTCGAACGCCAGCGTGTACAGCGCGTCCAGCACCCGGTAGCTGCCGGTGTTGCGGCCGTAGAAGGTCTCCACCCCGATGATCGCGACGATGTACTCGGCCGGCACGCCGGTTTCGGCGGACACGCGTTCCAGCGCCGCGCGGTTGTCGCGGTAGAACGCGACCCCGCCGTCGATCCGCGCCGGGGTGAGGAAGATCTGCCGGTAATCGCGCCACGGCTTCACCGCCTCGGCCGGCCGGGTGATCGCGTCGATGATGCTCTGCTTGTACTCGGCCTGCGCCAGCGCGTCGCGGATGCGCTGCGGCTCGATGCCGTAGGTGGTCGCGGCGTAGTCGACGAACGCGGCGATGCGCTGCTCGCGCGGGATCGCCGGGTCGGTGACCGACGGCGGCGCCACCGGGCGCTCCTGCGCGGCCGGCACTTCGGGCAACAGCCGCGCGGCCGGCGCCGGCACGGGCGAGGGCGCAGGATCGGCCACCGGCGCCACGACCGGCGCGGGCGGCGGGGACGGGGTGGCGCAAGCGGCCAGCGACACCACGGCCGCGACCGTGCCCATACGCAGCAAGCTACGGAAAATCAATGGCTTGCGCCTCTTTTCTGAACTGGACGGCGAGAGGGTAGCACGGCCCCCGGCGGCGGCGGAGGTGTCCGGCAAGTCCCCGGGCGCAGGACGGTCACTGCGAAAACGCCCGGAACAGCGCCGCGAGCGAAGCCGCGGCGACCCCGGGATGGTCGGTGAGGAGACACACCACGGTGAACGCGATGCACGCCGCGAGACCCAGCAGGAGCAGACGATGCTCGCGCAGGCGGAGGCGATCCTCGCGCAACCGGAGAGCTTCCAGTCGATGGTCATCGCTCTTGAACGACCCGAAGGGATTGTCGGGATGGGACATGGGGAGGATTCCAGGCAGACGGGAACGAGAGGGATTTATGACGTGTTGTTGTACTTGGACAGTCTGCGTGCGGGGACTGGTGGATTCCTCTTCCGGGACTTCAGTGCCCGCAAAGAGGCCGCGGCCAGTAATGGGGGAAGACTCTGCTCGTCCCCGCGGTCCTGTTTCCGAACCCGCTTGTTGGTCCCAGGGAGTGGAATGACGCCCCCGGGTTTGCGTTGGGCCGCACGACTTGCCGGACGTTGGCGACGAGGATGGCGGACGCCCGACCCTCCCGAGAGCGAAGCGATCCGTCTTGTGCCTTCGGACGGACAGAGGCCCGGCGAGCGGAGCAGCCGCCGGAGATTCGGCCGGGGCTTTCCCTGTCGTATGTGTACCGATTCAATACCAGCGGGCTTTTCCGCCTCCGTCCCCACGCCCCACCCGCATCGACGCGCCAACCCGAAATCGGAGACCCGGAGGGCGGCGGACAGGAGTCCGCCGTTTTTCGACGAGGCAGGATGCCTCGCCGAAAAATCCCGGCCACGTCCCCGACGGCAGATTTGAAGTGGACGTGAAGTGTTTTCTTTGGCGACTTTCTTTTCAAAAAGAAAGTCGCCCGCGCGCCAGCGCGGAACAGGATTCCGGGCTTTCCCGAAAGCGCGAGAGCCCCCGCCCCCGAAACCCCGCGACACCGCGACACCGCACGGACACCGAACTTTCACCGTGCAAAAAGCAGGCCCCTCGCCTTCGCTCCGGGATGCCAAGGTCGTGCGCCCCGACATCGCCAGCCACCCCGCCGGACGCAACCGCATGATTCGCAAAGCTGCAAACGAATGCACCCCCTGGCGGCCCGGTCGAACACGACCTCCCGCCGTTGCATTTCCCGGGCGGACCCCGGACCCTTGTCCGCCTGCCCGCAACCCCGACGCACCATGCCCCACGCCATCACCACCACCGAGCTGTTCCTGATCGCGATGACGATCATCTTCTCGGTGCCGTACCTGATCTGGCGCCTCGGCCGCACCGACTATTTCGCACCGCTGGTGGTGGTGCAGATCATCACCGGCATCCTGCTCGGACCCGGCGTCCTCGGCGCCGCCTTCCCCGACTACTACGCCTTCGTGTTCACCAAGGACGTGATCCAGTCGCTCAACGGCGTCGCCTGGTGGGCGGTGATGGTGTTCGTGTGGCTGGCCGGCATCGAACTGGACCTCGGCGAAGCCTGGAAACACCGCCGCGAAAGCGCGATCACCGCCGGCCTCGCGCTGGGCACGCCGCTGCTGGTGGGCAGCGTGGTCGCCGTGGGCATGCTCGGCTTCCCCGGCTGGCTCGGCGACAAGGGCCGGACCTGGCAGTTCGTGCTCGGCGTGGGCATGTCCTGCGCGGTCACCGCGCTGCCGATCCTCATCCTGCTGATGGAGAAGCTGGAGATCCTGCGCAAGCCGATCGGCCAGCGCATCCTGCGCTACGCCAGCCTCGACGACGTGGCGATCTGGGGCGTGCTGGCGCTGGTGCTGATGGACTGGGAGCGGATCGGCCGCCAGGGCGCGTTCATCGCGGTCTACGCGCTGGCCTGCGTCGGCTTCCGCAAGCTGATGGCGCGGCTGCCCGAGCGCGACCGCTGGTACGTGGCGCTGGTGTGGCTGGCGGCCTGCGCGTTCGGCGCCGACTGGTCGGGGCTGCACTTCATGGTCGGCGCGTTCCTCGCCGGCGTGGTCATGGACCACCACTGGTTCGACCGCGACCGCCTGGACACCCTGCGCCACAACGTGCTGCTGGTGATGATGCCGGTGTTCTTCCTCAGCACCGGCCTGCGCACCGGCTGGAGCATGGGCGGTGGCGCGGTGGTCGCCGCCGCCGCGGCGCTGCTGGCGGCGCAGGCGATCGGCAAGCTGGCCGGGGTTCACGTCGCCGGCCGGATCCTCGGCTGGAAACCGGGCGAAGCCACGGTCATCGGCTGGCTGCTGCAGACCAAGGCGCTGATCATGATCATTTTCGCGAACGTGCTGCTCGACAAGGGCATCATCACCAGCGCCACCTTCACCGCGCTGCTGCTGATGGCCGTCGCCAGCACCATGCTGACCGTGCCGATCACCGCCCCGCGCCTGCGCCGGATGCAGACGCTGGTCGCGCGCGACGCCTGATCCACCCACAGCATTCCCCGCCGGAGCCTCCCCGCATGACGCTTTCGCCCCGCCTGTCCGCCGCCGTCCTGCTGCCGGCGCTGCTGTTCGCGCAGGCCGCCGTCGCCTCCGCCGCCGAACGCGTCCGCGTGCCCTCGCCGTGGATCGCCGGCCAGACCGTGGCCTACGACGACGAGACCCTGCAGCGCGACGCGGTCGGCGAGGACGGCCCCTCGACCCGCCGCATCACCGACCGCACCGAGATCCGGGTCGAGTCCGCCGGCCGCGACGGCATCGTGCTGGCGTGGACCACCCACGACAGCCGGGTCGAAGCGGTGGACGGCGACCGGGTCATGGCCGACCTGCTCGCGCCGGTGCTCGCCAGCCTCGACGAGGTGCCGATGGTGATCGAACTCGACGGCGACGGCCGCTACCGCCGGGTGCGCGATCTCGACGCCCTCGCCGGGCGCGTCCGCGCCGCGATGCTGCCGGCGTTCCTGGCCAATCTCGAACGCACGCTCGGCACCGGCGCCAAGGTCGACAAGATCGGCCGCGACGACGCCCTCGAGGCCGCGCGCAGGGATCTGCAGGCGAACATGGACACGATCGTCAGCCGCGACAGCGTCGAAGCCGGGGCGGCGATGCAGCAGCGCCTGCTGTCGGCCTTCGTCGGCAAGACCCTCGTCGCCGGCCGTCGCTACACCGACCGCGAGCCGATCCTCTCGCCGATCGAGGGCCGGCCGCTGCCGGGCCTGCGCGAATACACGCTGGAGATCGACCGCGACGATCCGTCGCTGGCGCGGATCCGCTGGACCCACCGGCTCGATGCCGGCGGCGCCCCGGCCGCGCTGTGGGCGCTGGCGAAGGAGCTCGGCGCCGAGGCCCTCGGCGACGGACGTCCCGCCGACCTGGCGCTGGAGCAGACCGGCACGCTGTTGTTCCGCCGCGACACCGGCGTGGTCGAGCTGCTGCAAACCGACGAGCGCTCGAAGTACGGCGCCGCGCACGACGAGACCGGGCGCCATCGGATGCGCCGGGTCGGTGCCGCGCGCACCTGGGCGCAGGAAGCGGCGGCGCGCCAGCGCTGAGCCGGGCCGCCGGGACGGCATGACCCTGGATGGCATGACCTTGGATGGCATGTTCTTGGACGACATGACCTTGGCCGACATGACCCTGCATCGCCTGGCGCTCATCGTCGCGACAACCGCCGCGCTGGCGCTCGCCCCGGCGCCGGCCGGCGCGCGCACGATCTACCGCTGCATCCGCGATCGCACGGTCAGCCTGTCGACCGCGCCGGAGCCCGGCTCGAAGTGCGAGCCGAAGGAGATTCCCGACGACGCCGTGCAGACGCCCAACCTGTGGGGCGAGATGGGCGTGTTCAGCGGCACGCTCTACGAGCGCGAGCAGGACGGCAAGACCGTCTACGGCACCCGCAACCTGCCCGGCTCGCGGGTGTACCTGAAATTCACCGTCGCCACGCCGCCTGGCGAACCGGCGCACGAAGGCCTGGGCACGGTCGGCAAGCCGCAACTGGACCGCCATGCGCGCGTGTTCCGCGCGGCGGCGAAGAAGACCGGCGTCGAAGACGCCTGGCTGCGCGCGATCGCCCACGTCGAAAGCGGCTTCGACGAGAAGGCGGTCTCGCCCAAGGGCGCGCAGGGCGTGATGCAGCTGATGCCGGAGATCGCGGCCGAACTGGGCGTGACCGACCCCTTCGCGCCGGCGCAGTCGATCGAAGCCGGCGCGCGGCATTTCAAGGCGCTGCTCAAGCGCTACCGCAACGACGCCGCGCTCGCGCTCGCCGCCTACAACGCCGGTCCCGGCGCGGTGGCGCGCTACCACGGCGTGCCGCCCTACGCCGAGACCCGCGATTACCTGGAGAAGGTGCAGGCGCTGTACCAGGCCTACCGGGCCGCGCTGGCGCCGCCGCCGCTGCGCCCGGCCGACGCGGTGCCGGTGAAGCCGCCGGTCCCGCCGACGACGCCCGGCAAGAAATCCTGACCCGGTTCCGCGGCATACTGCGCGGATGGCACGCGACCTCCGACTGATCGGCTTCGACGCCGACGACACCCTCTGGCGCAGCGAGGACTACTACCGCGACGCGCAGGCGCAGTTCGAGCGCATCGTCGGCGGCTACGTCGATCTCGACGACGTCCACGACCGGCTCTACGCGGTCGAGAAGCAGAACCTCGCGCTGTTCGGCTACGGCGCCAAGGGCATGACCCTGTCGATGGTCGAGGCCGCGATCGCGATCACCGGCGCGCGCATCTCCGCCGCCGACCTGCACCGCATCGTCGAACTCGGCAAGGCGGTGCTGCAGCATCCGGTGGAGCTGCTGCCGGGCATCCGCGCGGCGGTCGAGGCGATCGCGCGCGAGCGGCCGGTGGTGCTGATCACCAAGGGCGACCTGTTCCACCAGGAGGCCAAGGTCCGCGAGTCGGGCCTGTCCGACCTGTTCCGCCGGATCGAGATCGTCAGCGAGAAGGACGCCGCGACCTACGCCCGGCTGTTCGAGGAGTTCGGGCTGGCGCCTGAACACTTCGCGATGATCGGCAACTCGCTGCGTTCGGACATCGTGCCGGTGCTCGAACTCGGCGGCTGCGGCGTGCACATGCCCTACCACGTGACCTGGGCGCACGAGGCCGAAACCGCGCCGCCGTCCGCCACCGAGCGCCTGCGCACGGTCGACGGCCCGGCCGGGCTGGCCGAGGCGGTGCGCTCGCTGGCAGCCGGCTGAACGCGACCCGCACGCGGCCGGAAAGGTTAAAACGACGTTCACCGCGACGGCGGCATCGTCGTTCCCGACCGCAGATCGCGGCCGATCGGAGATTCCGCCATGACGTCCCTCGCCCGCTGGCTCGCCCCCGCCGCGCTCGCCGCCACGCTCGCCGCAGGCGCCGCGCTCCCCGCTCCGGCCCAGGCCGCCGGCCCGTCGGTCCGGCTAATCGTCGACCTCGGCGACGTCGTGTTCCGCAACGGCCAGCCCTACTACCGTTACGGCAACTACGGCTACGACGACCGCCTGATCGTCGAACGCGACTACCGCGGCCGCCCGGTCTACTACCGCTACGCGCCGCAGTACAACCGCGACTACGGCCCGCCGTACGGCAACGCCTACGGCTACCACCGCAACCGCGACGGCCGCTATTCGCGCCGCGTCTGCGACAACCGCGGCCGCTGCCGGGTCGAGTACTACGATCCGCGCCACGATCGCCGCTACGGCGACCGCTACGGATACCGCGATCGCTACGAGGACCGCGACCATGACCGCGACGATCGCCGCGACCGCCGTGATCGCCACGGTCGCTGGCGCGACTGATCGCCTCGCCGATCGCACGGTCGATCGCACAAGGCTGACCGCACCGATGCTTCCGCGACGCATCCCGTCGCTGCACGCAATCCCCCTCCCGACGCCGCGTCCAGGTGACGCGGCGTCGCCATTTCCGGACCGGTGTCGCTGGACGCGAACGACCGCACGGTCGATCATCCGGTTCCCGCTTCGACGCCACCCTCGACGGAGAACGCCATGCGCCGCCTGCTCGCCACCGCCCTGCTGACCGCCGGCCTCGCCGCCGGAACCGCCTCCGCCCAGACCTTCACCTTCGGCTGGAATCCACGCAGCGGCGACACCTGGGTGGACGTGTGGCTGGGCGACATGAACCGCTACGGCAGCCGCTACCGCGACCCGTTCGTCGACGAGATGGTCCGCTACCACGCCGCGCCGCGCGACCTGGTGATCGATCTGCTCGGACGCCGCTGGGCGCCGGGCGACATCTACTTCGCCTGCGCGCTGGCCCAGGCGATCGGACGCCCCTGCCGCTACGTGGTCGACATCTACGAACGCGACCACGGCCAGGGCTGGGGCAACATCGCCAAGCGCCTCGGCATCAAGCCCGGTTCCGCGCAGTTCCACCAGCTCAAGCGCGGCATGGTCCCGAGCTACGACCGCTGGGGCCGGCCGATCGAACTCGACGCGCAGCTGCAGCGCGACTTCCCGGGCCGCGGCAAGGGTCCGCACCGCAACGACGACCGCGGTCCCGGCAACAGCGGCAAGGCCCACGGCAACGGCGGCGGCCCCGGCAAGGGCGGCCCCGGCAACAGCGGGCGCGGCAGCGAAGGACATGGCAACAGCGGCAAGGGCAAGGGCAAAGGCAAGGACGGCCATTGATGGACGCCGGAACCGCTTCGCTGCGCACGCATCGCGGCGGTTGCCACTGCGGCCGGGTGCGCTTCGAGGTCGACGCCCCGGCGACGCTGCAGGTGCTGGACTGCAACTGCTCGATGTGCCGGATGACCGGCTTCCTGCACCTGATCGCGCCGGCGGCGCGCTTCCGCCTGCTGTCCGGCGCCGACGACCTGACCGAATACCGCTTCAACACCGGCACCGCGCGCCACCTGTTCTGCCGCCACTGCGGCGTCAAGGGGTTCTACGTGCCGCGCAGCCATCCCGACGGCTGGAGCGTCAACGCGCGCTGCCTCGATCCGGACACGATCGACGCGATCGAGGTCACGCCCTTCGACGATGGCGACCGCGAGGCCGCGACCGCCGCCATCGCGCACCTGTCGAGGGCGTGAACCCCCGGGGCGCTTGACGCACGTCATCGCCCGCGGGAGCGGGCCGCAGGAAGCTGAGCGCCTCTCAAGGAGGCTCCGCATGACCTGTCGTCCTTCCCCCGCATTCCGCGTCCCGGCCGCACGCGGCCTGCTTGCCCTGTCGCTCGTCGCCGCCTGCGCTCCCGCGCTGGCGGCCGAGCCTTTCAGCGTCGAATGGGACCTGCGCACCCGCTACGAACACGTCGCCGACGACGCCTTCGCGCACGACGCCGACGCCACCACGCTGCGCCTGCGCACCGGGCTGCACGCCGAGTTCGACAGCGGCTGGCGCGCGCTGGTCGAGGGCGAAGGCATCCTCGCGGACGACGCCCGCCACAACAGCGGCGCCAACGGCCGCAGCGCCTGGCCGGCGGTGATCGACCCGGACGGCGCCGAGCTCAACCAGGCCTGGATCGGCTGGAAGAACGCGCGCTTCGGCGCCATCGCCGGCCGCCAGCGGCTGCTGTTCGACAACCAGCGCTGGATCGGCAACGTCGGCTGGCGCCAGAACGAGCAGACCTTCGACGCGATCGCCCTCGACCTCAAGGCGAACGACGCGCTGTCGCTGCGCTACGCCTGGCTGGACAAGGTGCATCGCGTGTCCGGGCGCGACGCGCTTGATCCGCGGGCGCGCGAACGCTCGCTGTCGACGCACCTGCTCGAAGCCACGTACAAGCATGAGGCGCAGCAGTGGGCCGGCTACGCCTGGCTGCACGACGACCGCGACGTGGCCGCCGCCTCCACCGCGACCTACGGCCTGCGCTGGACCGGTACGCACAAGGCCGATCCGCTGACCTGGCGCTGGACGGTCGAAGTCGCCCGCCAGCGCCAGTACGCCGACAACCCGCGCGATTTCTCGCATGCCTACTGGCTGCTGGAACCCGGCGTGCAGGCGCACGGCATCACCTGGACCCTCGGCTGGGAACACCTCGGCGGCGACGGCACGCACGCGCTGCAGACGCCGCTGGCGACCCTGCACGCGTTCGACGGCTGGGCCGACAAGTTCCTGGTCACGCCCGCCGGTGGCCTCGACGACCGCTACGCGGGCGCCGGCGGCAAGGCCGGCAAGTTCACCTGGGCCGCGACCTACCACGACTTCCGCGCGGACACCGCGTTTTCCGGGATCCGCCATTACGGCCGCGAGTTGGACGCTTCGCTGTCGCGACCGCTGTGGAAGGGCTGGACCGGCCTGGCGAAGATCGCCGACTACCGCGCCGACGACTTCGCCCGCGACACCCGCAAGGTCTGGCTGCAGGTCGAATACAAGGGCGCGTGGACGCCCTGAGCGGACGATACGGGGCGCGTCGCGAGGGCGTGCGGCACGAAAGCGTGCGGCACAAGGAAGCGCGACGCGAGGCTCAGCGCGTCGGACCGGACGCCAGGTCGTCGAGGATCGGGCAGTCCGGGCGATCGTCGCCGTGGCAGCGCGCGGCCAGCGCTTCGAGCGTGCGCCGCATCGCCTCCATCTCCGCGATCTTCGCGGCCAGTTCCTCCGCCTGCGCCTGCGCCAGCGCCTTGACCTCGGCGCTGGCGCGCGTGCGGTCGTCCCACAGGTCGAGCAGCGCCGCGACCTGCTTCGTCGGGAAGCCCAGCGCCCGCGCGCGATCGATGAAGCGCAGGCGCTGCAGGTCGGCGTCGCCGTAGAGCCGGTAGCCGGCGTCGGTGCGGCCGGCGGCCGGCAGCAGGCCCTCGGCCTCGTAGCGGCGGATGCGCCGCGCGCTGACTCCGGTCAACCGCGCGGCCTCGCCGATCCGCACCGGATCGGTCGCGATCGTGTTCGCTGTGCGTGGACAGGCTGCAGGCATGCGTCTCTCCCGGGTCAGTCGCGGGTCCGCGGCGACCAGCGCCGCAGCAGCAGGGCGTTCGCCATCACGCTCACCGACGAAAAGGCCATCGCCGCGCCGGCGAACACCGGGTCGAGCAGGCCGGCGGCGGCGAGCGGAATGCCGACGACGTTGTAGGCGAAGGCCCAGAACAGATTCTGGCGGATCTTGCGCACCGTGCGCACCGAAATGTCGAGCGCCGCCTCCACCAGCCGCAGATCCGGGCGCAGCAGCGCGATGCCCGCGGCCTGCAGCGCGACGTCGGTGCCGCCGCCCATGGCGATGCCGACGTCGGCGGCGGCCAGCGCCGGCGCGTCGTTGATGCCGTCGCCGACCATCGCCACCGGCGCCTGCGCCGCGAACGCGCGCACCGCTTCGACCTTGCCCGCCGGCAGCACCCCTGCGCGCACGTCGTCGATGCCGATCGCGGCAGCGACCGCGGCCGCCGCGCCGGCGTTGTCGCCGGACACCAGCGCCGTGCGCAGGCCGCGCGCGTGCAGGCGCGCGATCGCCTCCGCGGCGCCGGCGCGCGGGCGATCGCGGAACGCGAGCAGGCCGCGCACCGCGCCGCCGCCGTCGCCGTCGCCTTCCTCCGCAATCGCCAGCCACGACACCGTGCAGCCTTCGGCCGCGAGCGCCTCGGCGCGCGCGGCGAGCGCGCCGGGGTCGATGCCCGCCTCTTGCAGCAACCGCGCGCTGCCGAGCAGCCATGTGCGGCCGGCGATCGTGCCGCGCAGACCGCGACCGGCCACCGCCTGCACGTCGCGGGCGGTCGGCCGCGGCGCATCGCCGTGCGCGGCCAGCACCGCTTTCGCCAGCGAGTGCTCGCTGCCGGCCTGCAGCGCCGCGGCCTGCGCGCGCAGGCCGGCGGCGTCGCCATCGACGGCGACCACCGCTTCGAGGGTCGGCCGGCCTTCGGTCAGGGTGCCGGTCTTGTCGAAGATCACGATCCGCACCGCACGCGCGCGCTCCAGCGCCTCGGCGTCGCGCACCACGATGCCCGCGCGCGCGGCCACGCCGGTGCCGGCCATCACCGCCGCCGGCGTCGCCAGGCCCAGCGCGCAGGGACAGGCGATCACCAGCACCGCGACCGCGTTGAGCGTGGCGCGGCCCCAGTCGCCGGTCGCCAGGCCCCAGCCGAGCAGCGTGAGCAGCGCGATCGCGACCACCACCGGCACGAACACCGCGCTGACCCGATCGACGAGGCGCTGGATCGGCGGCTTCGCGGCCTGCGCGTCCTCGACCAGCCGCACGATCCGCGCCAGCGCGCTTTCCGCGCCGACCGCCACGGTGCGCAGGGTCACCGCGCCCTCGCCGTTGATCGCGCCGCCGATCACGCGATCGCCCGGCTGCTTCGCCACCGGCAGCGACTCGCCGGTGACCAGCGCTTCGTCGGCGTGGGTGCGGCCTTCGAGCACCTCGCCGTCGACCGGGAAGCGTTCGCCCGGCCGCACCGCGACGATGTCGCCGACCGCGACCTCGGCCAGCGGCAGGTCGCGTTCGACGCCGTCGCGGTGCACCCGCGCCCGCGCCGGGCGCAGCGCCTGCAGCGCGCGGATCGCCTCGCCGGCGCGCCGGCGCGCGCGCGCCTCCAGCCACTTGCCGAGCAGCACCAGGGTGACGACCGCGGCCGAGGCCTCGAAGTACAGCGGGCGCATGACGTGGTGCGGCGACGGCGCCTCCATGCCCCACTGGTTCATGCCCCACTGGTCCATGCCCCAGAGATACACGCTGAGCCCGTAAGCCGCGCTGGTGCCCAGCGCCACCAGCAGGTCCATGTTGCCGGTGCCGGCCTTCAGCGCGCGCCAGCCGGCGCGGTAGAAGCGCGCGCCCAGCCAGAACTGCACCGGCGTCGCCAGCGCCCACTGCACCCAGCCCGGCAGCATGACGTGGCGGCCGAACGGCAGCGCCAGCATCGGCGCGACCAGCGGCAGGGTGAGCGCGATGGCGATCAGCAGATGCCAGGTCTCGCGATCCATCCGCGGCGCGGCCGCGGCGACCGGCGCGTCGTCGGCATGCACGCGCGCGGTGTAGCCGGCGGCGTCCACCGCGGCGATCAGCCGCGCGGCGAGGGCGTCGATCGCGCCGGCGTCGGCCGGATCGACCAGCGCGGTCACGGTCGCGCGCTCGGTGGCGAGGTTGACCGAAGCCGCAGTCACGCCCGGCACCGCCGACAGCGCGCGCTCCACCCGCCCCACGCACGAGGCGCAGGTCATGCCGGCGATGTCGAACGCCAGATCGGTCGCCCCGGCGGCGTAGCCGGCGGCCTCGACCGCCGCGGCCAGCGCGGCGGCGTCGAGGCCGTCGCCGCGCACGTCGGCGCGCTCGCTCGCCAGGTTCACCGTGGCCGACGCCACGCCCGGCGCCGCCGCCAGCGCGCGCTCGACCCGCCCGGCGCAGGAGGCGCAGGTCATGCCGACCACCGGGAAGCGCAGGTGCGCGGCGGGCGCGGCGGCAGGGGACGACGACATGGCGGCACTCCGGTGGACGACGGCCACAGCATCGACCTTCCCCGCGGGGCAAGGTCAAGCGCATCCGTACGGCGCGCGACGCTTGACCTTCCCGCAGGGGGAAGCCCGAGACTGCGCGGCGTCACCCTTCCCCGACCCACCGGAGTCCGCCATGAAGTTCACCGTCGAAGGCATGACCTGCGGCCACTGCGTCCGCGCGATCACCCGCGCCGTGCAGGCGCTGGACCCCGCCGCGCGCGTCGCGGTGGATCTGGAGACGAAGTCGGTCGCGGTCGAAGCGGACCTGCCCGCGGAGCGGGTCGCGGCCGCCATCGCGGCCGAGGGCTACACGGTGAACGCGGCCTGACCCCCGGGTCGCCTGCACCCGCCCCGGTCGGCGCTACACTGCCGCCATGTCCCCGCTCCGCCGCCTGCTGCACCTGCTGCTCGCGCTCGCCGTCATGGCGAACGGCGCCGGCACGGCGCTGGCGTCGGCGCACGGCTGCTGCGCGCAGGCGCAGCGGGCCGCGATCGCTGCCGCTTCGGCGGCGTCGCAGTCCTGCCACGACCACGGCGACACCGCGACGCCGGCCGGGCACCCGTCCGGCCACGCCGGCACGCCCGCGCACGAGGACGGCTGCGGCCACGACCACGCCGGCGCGACCTGCGGTTGCGCCTGTACGCTGCAGGCGACCACGCTGCTGCCGACGCTGCCGTCGCTGGCCCTGGCGCCCATGCGCAGCCCCACGATCGCCTTCGCCGCGCACTCCCGGGCCGCGCCGCCGCTGCCGCATCCGCTGCGACCTCCGATCCAGGCGGGCTGATCGATCCTGCCGCGGCTCGCGCGCATTCCCGCGTCGAGCCTGTCCGTCCAGCGGCCGCGCCTGCGGCCGATCCGGAGCGTCTTCCATGTCCATCCATTCTCCCGGCGACCCGTCGCGTCGCCGTTTCGTCCAGGGTCTGGCCGGCGGCGGCGTGCTCGCCGCGTTCGGCTGGCCGCACGCCGGCTTCGCCGCGCCGCGCGTGCCCGTCCTCACCGGCACCGATTTCGATCTCTCGATCGGCGAACTGCCGGTGAACTTCACCGGCCGCGTGCGCCCCGGCGTCGCGGTCAACGGTTCGATCCCCGCACCCACCCTGCGCCTGCGCGAAGGCGCCACGGTCGAACTGCGCGTGCGCAACGCGCTGGCGGCCGGCGGCGGCCACGGCGGCACGACCTCGATCCACTGGCACGGCATCCTGCTGCCGGCGAACATGGACGGCGTGCCCGGCATGAGCTTCGACGGCATCGCGCCCGGCGAGACCTACCGCTACCGCTTCACGCTGCGCCAGTCCGGCACCTACTGGTACCACAGCCACTCCGGCTTCCAGGAACAGGCCGGCCTCTACGGCGCGCTGATCGTCGATCCCGCCGGGCCCGAGCCGTTCGCGTACCAGCGCGACCACGTGGTGCTGCTCAGCGACTGGACCGATCTGTCGCCCGCGGCGCTGTATGCGCGGCTGAAGACGATGCCCGGCCACGACAACTACCACAAGCGCACCGTCGGCGATTTCGCCCGCGACGCGAAGCGCGACGGCCTGGCCGCGACCCTGCGCGACCGCCGCGCCTGGGGCGCGATGCGGATGACCCCGACCGACCTGTCCGACGTCAACGCGCAGACCTACACCTACCTGATCAACGGCACGACCGCGCTGGGCAACTGGACCGGCCTGTTCGCGCCCGGCGACACGGTGCGGCTGCGCTTCATCAACGGCTCGGCGATGACCCATTTCGACGTGCGCATCCCGGGGCTGACGATGACGGTGATCGCCGCCGACGGCCAGCCGGTGCATCCGGTGACGGTCGACGAATTCCGGATCGCGGTGGCCGAGACCTTCGACGTACTGGTGACGCCGTCGGGGCAGGACGCGTTCACGATCTTCGCGCAGGACATCGGCCGCACCGGCTACGTCAGCGGCACCCTCGCGGTGCGCGAAGGCCTGCGCGCGCCGGTGCCCGCGGTCGATCCGCGGCCGATCCTGTCGATGGCCGACATGGGCCACGGCGGCATGGACCACGGTGGCATGCGCCATGGCGGCGCGACCCCGTCCGGTGGCCACGACATGGCGTCGATGAAGGGCATGGAGGGCGGCTGCGGCGGCAACATGCAGGGGTCGATGCCGCGGATGGATCACGCGGACATGAACCATGCGGGCATGAACCATACAGGCATGAACCACGCGGGCATGACCCAAGGGGGCATGGACCACGGCGGCGGCATGCAGGCGCATCCGCGCAGCGAAGCGGGCAATCCGCTGGTGGACATGCAGACGATGGCGCCGACGCCTCGGCTCGACGATCCCGGCATCGGCCTGCGCGACAACGGCCGCAAGGTGCTGAGCTATTCGATGCTGCGCAGCCGTTTCGACGATCCCGACGGCCGCGATCCCGGGCGCACGGTCGAGCTGCACCTCACCGGCCACATGGAGCGCTTCGCCTGGAGTTTCGACGGCGAGCCGTTCGCGAAGGCCGAGCCGCTGCGAATGAACTACGGCGAGCGCCTGCGCATCGTGCTGGTCAACGACACGATGATGACCCACCCGATCCACCTGCACGGACTGTGGAGCGACCTGGAGGACGAGGCCGGCGCGTTCATGGTGCGCAAGCACACCATCGACATGCCGCCCGGCACGAAGCGCAGCTATCGCGTGCGCGCCGACGCGCTGGGGCGCTGGGCCTACCACTGCCACCTGCTCTACCACATGGAAGCCGGGATGATGCGCGAAGTGCGCGTCGAGGAGGGCCGCGCATGAACGCACGCAGGCCTTCCTCCGCGAACCTCCGCGCACGCCGCGCCTGCGCCCTCGCCCTCGCCTGCGCGATGCCCGCGTCGGCATGGGCGCAGGCGCACGATCCCGCGGCGCACGCCGGGCATGCCATGCAGCACGACACGACGGCGCAGGACGCGACGTCTGGGGAGAGGATGTCGCACGGCACGATGGCGCACGACGATGCCCCACCGGGCGCATCGTCGCCCGACGCGCAGGCGCCGAAGACCCCGATCCCGCCGATCACCGACGCCGACCGCGCCGCCGCGGAGTCGCCCGGGCACGGCCACGAACACGGGCGCAGCGTGTTCGCGTTCCTGATGGTCGATCGCCTCGAGCGCTGGAACGACGGCGACGGCGGCGAGGCCTGGGGCGCGAAGGGCTGGGTCGGCAGCGACGCGCACAAGCTGTGGCTGCGCAGCGAAGGCGAACGCGAGGCCGGACGCCTGGCCGACGCCGACCTCGAAGTGCTCTACGGCCGCCCGGTCGCGCGCTGGTGGGACTTGCTCGCGGGCGTGCGCACGACGTTCGGACCGGGCCCGTCGCGCACCGCCGCCGCGTTCGGCGTCGCCGGCATCGCGCCCGGCAAGTTCGACATCGAGGCGACCGGCTACCTGGACGGCGACGGACGCCTGTCCGCGCGCGCCGAAGCCGCGTACACGCTGCTGCTGACCAACCGCCTGGTCCTGGAACCGCGGATCGAAGCCGGCTGGCAGGCCCGCGACGACCGCGCCCGCGACCTCGGCGCGGGCCTGTCCGCGATCGAAGGCGGGCTGCGCCTGCGCTACGAGTTCGACCGCCGCTTCGCGCCGTACCTCGGCGTCGTGCGCGTGCGCCACTTCGGCGACACCGCGGACCTGCGCCGCGCCGCGGACGAGCCCCTCGACGAGACGCGGGTGGTGGCGGGCGTTCGGCTGCGGTTCTGAACCCGCGCGATTCCGCGCAGCGCGATGCGCATCATCGCGCCGGCCGGGCCCGACCCGGCCGGCGCACCGGCAAGGCTGCGACGGCGGCGCCGCGACCCGTCTAGTCCGCTTCCAGCGGCAGCCGTTCGCCCTGCAGCGTCCCGCGCTGCAGCCGCGTTCCCTCGATCAGCAGGACCTCGCCGTTCTGGCCGTTCTTGATGCTGGTATCGACGGCGATCACCTTGCCGCCGTAGCGGGACTCGATCCGCTGCATCGACGTGTGCCCGACGACGATCCGGCTCACGCCCAGCCGTACCAGGAGGTCGTCGATCTGCGCATCGGACAGCGCATCCTCCCTGAAGTAGCCGCGATACCAGATCGGGCTCGACTTGCCGTCGTACAGCGCGCGCAGCACCGGATCGCGCTTCACCCGGTCCTTGTCGAACCCGAGCGAGCCGCGATACGCGGCGTTGGCCGCCGCCATGTCCAGGCCCTGCGCCAGGTATTCCGGCGAGATGCCGCCATGCACGAACAGCATCCCGTCGATCTTCAGCATCACCGGAAGGCGGCGGATCCAGCGGCCCAGCACCGTGTCCTCGCCGTACAGCGCCGGATACGGGCGGCCCATCGCAGTGGCGATGTCCGCGTACTTTTCGTTGAGGTAGCGCAGGTCGCCCTGCAGGGTCATCGTCTCGTGGTTGCCGTGCACGACGTTGACGTCGCCGCCGGCCAGGCGCGCCTGCTGCTGCAGGCCGTACAACAGCCACAGCACCTCGGTGACCCGCGTGCCGCGGTCGAAACAGTCGCCGACGACGACCAGGTGCCCGCGGCCGAAGATCCAGCGCCGGTCGGCGTCGATCACTCCGTTCGCCTGCAGCAGGCGCACGGCGAGGTCGAACTGGCCGTGGAGGTCGGACACCACGGCGAGCTTGCCGACGCCCTGCACGACCTCGGCCTGTTCCGGCGCGTCGGCCGACGGGATGCGGATCGTGTCCGGATAGGCGCAGCGCGGGGGCAGCGTGACCGCGCGCCCGTGCAGGTGGCGCGTGCGCTGCGACGGTTTGCCGTCGCAGATCCATTCCGCGGTCAGGGTGTTGCCGGAAATGCGCACGTAGGGACCGTCGTCGTGGGCGACGACCGGACCGGACTGCGCGTGCGCCAGCGCCGATGCGCACAGCAGCGACGCCAGCAGCAGTGCGGCAAGGCGCGTCGGCATGCGCGCCGGCATGGCCTGCCGGGCGACGGCGTCGATGCGGCAACGATCGCGGATGGGTTTCATGCGACTTGTTTTCCTCAGTTGCTTCGGCGCAGCACGCGCTCGCCGGCCGCGCCGCGCGTCTCGCGCACCCGGTAGACCACCCGGAGCGCGTCCATGAACCCGTTGGGGTCGTCGCTGCGGAAGCGGCCGCTGATGCGCAGCGGGGCCAGCGCCGGATCGCCGATGACGATCCGCGGCCGGCTGTAGCGATTGAACTCGTCGACCGCCTCCTGCAGCGGCACGTCGTCGAACTGCAGGCGGCCCGAGGTCCACGCCGGCATCGCGTCGCCGGCCGCCATCCCGGGCTTCATGTCGAACGCATTGCCGCGCACCTCGGCGCGCTGTCCCGGCGCCAGCGACGCCAGCTTGACGTCGTGGCCGGCGGCGTCCGCCGCGGTCAACAGATCGACGCGGCCCTCGTACAGCGCGACGTCGATCGCCTGCGCCAGCAGCGACACCTCGAAGCTCGTGCCGACCGCGCGGACGGCGCCGTAGCGGCTGCGCACGACGAGCGGGCGCGCCTCCGTGGCCACCCGGAAGAAGGCGCGGCCGCGCTCGACCGTGATCTGGCGCTCGTCGCGGAGGAAGCGCACGGTGACCTCGGAGCCGGTGTCCAGATCGAGCATGCTGCCGTCGGCCAGCAGCAGCGTCCGGCGCTCGCCGATCGCCGTCCGGTAGACCTCGCCCTCGACCGGCGCGGTCCACTGCGTCCACAGCGCCATGCCGAGGGCGGCCAGCACGATCGCCGCGACCGCGCCCCATGCCCGGCGCACCCTGCGCCTGCGCGCCGCGCGCTGCGCAGGCGGGCGCGGAGACGGCGTCGGCAAGCCGTCCGGCGCGGGTTCGATGCGCGCGGCGACTTCGGGCGCCGGGGCGAATTGGCCCAGCGACGACCACAGCGATTCGATGCGCTGGTAGGCCGCCCGATGGCGCGCGTCCTCGTCCATCCAGGCGCGCCAGGCCTCGCGGTCGAGCTCGCTGACGTCGTCGGCACGCAGGCGCGCCACCCACCAGGCCGCCTGGTAGCGGATCGGATCGCCGGTGGCGATCAGGTGCAAGTCGGGTGTCGTCATGGGTCTTCCAGCGTTGAATCGAAATGCAGCAGCGCCCGCATCATGTGTTTCTCGACGGCGCTCATGCTGATCCCGAGTCGCTTTGCGATCGCACTGTAGGTCATTCCGTCGTAGCGCTGCAGCAGGAACACCTGCCGGCAGCGCGGGCTCAGTTCGTCCAGCGCCTGCAGGAACCGCTGCAGGCGCGCTCTCCCTTCGTAGACGCGATCGCCACCGGGCACCTCACCCAGGGGTTTCAGGTGTTTGTCGTTCCATTCATCGAAGGCGTCGTGCAGCGACGTCTTCTGGGTCTGGTCGCGCCGGTACCGATCGCGCAGCAGATTCGAGGCGATCCGCATCAGGTACGCCTCGACGTTCTCGATCGCGTTCGCCGACCGGCACAGGCGGGCCAGCGCTTCCTGGGCGAGATCCTCGGCATCGTGCCGGTTGCCCAGGTGGCGCTGGAAATAGCGCACGAGCGCAGGCCGGTAGCGATTGGCGTACGCTGCCGTATCGGTCGTCTGTTCGCGCAACGATGGCAGCTCGCGATCGCTCATGTCCGATCGTTCATGTCCGAATGCGGCGTCGTGGTGGCCACGACGTTACCCCGCATCGGCGGCCCTGCCTACCGGCCATTGGTCAGATGAGGAAACGGCGCACGGCTGCGTCTGCCTTGGAAGAGGGGGTGCGTACCGCCCGCTCTCGCTGTTGACGTCCATCATTCTGAAAACTTCGGGGAGACATGCATGGCACTTGCGACGAGACGGCCGGCCTTGCGCCGGATGCTGTCGGTATCACCACTGGCGATCGCACTGGGCGCGGCGTTGGGCCTTGCCGGCGCATTGCCGGCCACGTCCGCGCATGCGCAATCGGCGCAGGGCAATCACGTGAACGCCTATTCCATGCCGAAACAGGCGCTGGGCACGGCGCTGAACCGCCTGGCGGAGACCGCCGACGTCCAGATCCTGGTGCCGCCGGACCTGGTGCGCGGCAAGCAGGCGCCGGCGCTTTCCGGCAGCTACAGCCTCCCGCAGGCGCTGGACAGGCTGCTGCAGGGCAGCGGCCTGGGGTTCAAGCGCACCGACAGCGGCGTCATCACGATCGGCCTGGCTTCGCCGCCCGCCGCGCCGGCGCCGAAACCGCGCCCCGCGCCGGCCCCGGCGCCCGCCCCGGCCACGCAGGCGCCGCCGGAAGAACTGGGCACGATCCAGGTCGTCGGCTCGCACATCAAGCAGTCGGAAACCGAAGGCCCCTCGCCGGTCACGGTCATCACCTCGGCGCAGATGGAGCGTGAAGGCTACGCCACCGTCTTCGAGGCGCTGGAAACCAGCGCGGTCGCGACCGGACAGGTCGAGACCGAGCTGTCCGGCGGATTCTCCGCGAATGCGCAGCCGTTGAACCTGCGCGGCCTCGGGCCGGGACGCTCGCTGCTGCTGATCGACGGACGCCGCGCCGCCGACTATCCGTTCCCGTACGAAGGCCGCAGCAACTTCCAGAATTTCGGCAACATCCCGAGCGGCGCGGTCGAACGCATCGAGATCCTGGCCGGCGGCGCCTCCGCGATCTACGGCGCGGATGCGGTGTCGGGCGTGGTCAACGTGGTGATGAAGAAGAACTACACCGGCGACGAACTGAAGGTCCGCGGCGGCACCAGCACGATGGGCGGACGCGACCGCATCGACCTGCAGTGGACCGGGGGCAGGACCGGAGAGCGCTGGGGCCTGACCTACGCGTTCCAGTACTACAACCAGGAACTGCTGTACGGTTTCCAGCGCGACTTCTGGGACCTGCGCCGCGACCCCAATCCCGACCCGCGGATCGGCGTCGAGCCGGATTCGGGCCTGCGCATCCGGCTCGGCGGCACCAGCAGCAGCCGCCCGCTGGCGGCCCCGCCCGCCGGCACCTGCGAACGCTGGGGCGGCGAATTCGTCCGCCACACCTACCGGCGCGTCAGCAGCTCGGGCAACGTCAGCACGCTGGGCGAGGCCTGCGGCACCTGGAACGACGCCAAGTACGTGCACCTGAGCAAGGAGAAGGACGAACTCGCGGGCTACCTGTTCGGCACCTGGGACTTCAGCGACAGGCTCCAGGGCTGGTCCTCGCTGCAGGTCTGGCGCTCGAAGACCGAATCGCTGGGCGGGTTCGAGAGCATCACCGGCCCGCACACCGACGGCGTCGGGCGCCGCGGCGACTTCTACGACCCGCAGTTCGGCACCGTGATCGCGCCCCGGCGGCTGCTGACCCCGGTCGATCTCGGCGGCGTGGACCGCATGAACCAGCACTACCGCGAGCTGTCCCTCGACTTCGCCGCGGGCCTGCGCGGACACTTCGGGCAGACGTGGGACTGGGACGCGACGCTGAGCCACGCCGACTACACCTTCGAGCGCGAGCGCCGGCGGATGATCGGCAACCGGGTCAACGACTTCTTCTTCGGCCCGCAACTGGGCACCACCAGCAGCGGCATTCCGATCCATCGCCTGAACCTCGACCGCTGGTATCGCCCGCTGACCCCCGACGAGTACGCGTCGCTCTCGACGACGGCGCGCTACGAAGCCGAATCCTGGGTCGATACCGCGAGCTTCGTCGCGACCGGCGAACTGTGGACGCTGCCGGCGGGCCCGCTCGGCATGGCGGTCGTCGCCGAGGCCAGTCGCCAGGGCTACGAGCTCGACAGCGACGCGCGCGTCCTGCCCGGCGTCACCCAGCTCTACAACCTCACGGGCACCAACGGCGGCGGCGATCGCGACCGCTATGCGCTCGGGGTCGAGTTCGGCATCCCGATCCTCGACACGCTGAAGCTCAGGCTCGCGGGCCGCTACGACAAGTACGACGACATCACCGCCGTGGACGACGCCAAGACCTGGAACATGGGCATCGAATGGCGTCCGCTGGACAACCTGCTGATCCGCGGCGCGTACGCGACCAGCTTCAAGGCGCCGGACATGCACTGGGTCTTCAGCGAAGGCAGCGGCAGCTTCGCGACCGCGACCGACGCCCTGCGCTGCATCGACAGCAACGCCAACCCGTCCTGCAACGGCTACGACTACACCGTATTCAGCGTCAGCCGCGGCGATCCGGACATCGAGGAAGAAACCGGCGAATCCTGGAGCGTGGGCGCCGTCTGGGATATCACCGATGCGCTGTCGATCACGACGGACTACTGGCAGATCGAACTCAACGGCGCGATCGACCGGCTCAGCACCGCGTCCATCCTCGAGGACGAGGCAGGCTGCCTGACCGGGCTGACCCTGCAGGGCACGCCGTTCTCCCACGCCTCCGGCTCCGCCTACTGCCAGCGAATTGCCAGCCTGGTGACGCGCCGGCCGGAAGCGGGCGAGAACATCGGCCGGATCGAGGAAGTGCGTTCGCTGCCGATCAACCAGGCCTACCGCAAGGTGACCGGCGTCGACGCCGCGCTCCAGTGGCGGCTGCAGTCCGATGCCCTGGGCGACTATCGCTTCAACGTCACCTGGTCGCACACGCTGACGTCGGAGCGGCAGGTGTTCGCGACCGATCCGGTGCAGACGAACTGGCGCGACGATCCGGAGAACCTCGACTTCAGGAGCCGCGTGCGCGCCGGCGTCGACTGGCGGCGGAACGACTGGCAGGCCAGCCTGTCGGTGGTGCGCAGCGGGTCGCTGCCGCGCTACGACCAGCAGGGCCGCATCGGCGCGCTGTCGATCTGGAACGCGAACGTCGGCAAGCAGATCACCGACGACATGAACGTGCGTTTCTACGTCAACAACGTGTTCAACAAGATCCATCCGGAAGACCGGTCCAACACCGACTTCCCGTATTTCTACGAAGCCTACAATCCGGTCGGTCGCGAGATCGCGGTGCAGGCCACCTATGCGTTCTGAGGGATCGCCGACCGGGGCATGCCCGACTGCGGCATGCCCGACTTCGGCATGACCAACCACAGGCCCCGCTCCGGGGCCGCCACGGCATCGCGGGCCCGGGTCACCCCCGGGCCCGCGGCCGTTTGCGGCCCGCGTTCTTCGACCGCGCTTCTTCGAGCGCCGTCTTCGAGCACCGTCTTCGACTGCCTGGCATTCCCCGGCGTGATTCTCGCCGGCCGCCGACCGCTACCGCACGGCGTCGATGCTGACGCCGCGCGACGTCACAGCAGCCACTGCAACGCGCCCAGCGGGTGGTGCAGGCGCGCGATCGACAGCATCAGCAGGTAGACCGCGATCGCGGCGACGAACGCCAGGACGCGCCCGCCGCGATGCTTCAGGCGCTTGAGCGCGAAGCTGCCGAGCACGATGTAGACCACCAGCAGGCACACTTTCGCGGTCAGCCAGCCGTTCGCGAACATGCCGCCGGGCAGGATCGTGAACAGCATCAGCGCCGCGGTGAGCAGCACGGTGTCGATGGTGTAGCTCGCCAGGCGCACCGGCAGCCGCATCGGCCAGCGCGCGCCGGCGAGCACGCCCAGCCCGCGCAGCAGGAACAGCGCGCCGCTGAGCAGCACGCAGACGACGTGGACGAGCTTGATCTGCGGATAGAACTCGATCATGCGGGGACGTGGGGAGTCGACAGGGGGATGCGAGGGAAAGGATCGAGCGGGAGATTCTGGTGCAAGCGAACGGGGCGGCCAAGGCCGCCCCGTCGCGTATCGCCGGAGACCGTCAGGCGGCGGGCGGGCGCTTGCGTCCCGGTCGCAGCCACAGTCCGAACACGAACACCGTCACCACCAGCGCGCCGACACTGAAGATCGTGTCGCCCGGCACCCGCATCCACACCAGCAGGTCGAACACCGGCTTGCCCATGAAGTCGGCCGAACGCGCGTACCAGTAGCCGTGCTCCAGCGTCGCCTGCAATTGCAGCACGCCCATCGGCAGCAGGGTCAGCGCCGCCATCAGCGCGAGGCCGATGTTGAGCGCCCAGAACGCGGTGGACAGCATGCGTTCGTTCCATACCGCGTCGGGCTTGAGGCCGCGCACGCAGAACAGCAGCAGGCCGATGCCGAGCATGCCGTAGACCCCGAACAGCGCGGTGTGCCCGTGCAGCGGCGTCAGGTTGAGCCCCTGCATGTAGTACAGCGCCAGCGGCGTATTGATCAGGAAGCCGAACAGGCCGGCGCCGACCAGGTTCCAGAAGCTGACCGCGAGGAAGAACAGGATCGGCCAGCGGTAGCGCTGCATCCATGGCGTGGCCTTGCTGTGGCGGTAGGTGTCGTACGCCTCCAGGCCGATCAGCGCCAGCGGCACCACTTCCAGCGCCGAGAAGCTGGCGCCCAGCGCGATCACCGCGGTGGTCGTGCCGGCGAAGTACAGGTGGTGGAACGTGCCGAGGATGCCGCCGGCCATGAACACGATGGTCGCGAACAGCACGTTCACCGTGGCGGTGCGGCCGCGGATCAGGCCGAGCTTGACGAACAGGAAGCTGATCACCGCCGCGGCGAAGACCTCGAAGAAGCCCTCGACCCACAGGTGGACCACCCACCAGCGCCAGTATTCGACCATCGACAGGTGGGTGTGCTCCTTCCACATCAGGCCGGCGCCGAACAGCAGGCCGATCGCCACCGTCGACAGGAACAGCAGACCGATGATCGACGAGGTCTCGTCGCGGCGCCGGAGCGCCGGCCACAGCGCGCGGCCGACGAGGAACAGCCACAGGATCAGGCCGATGAACAGGAACCACTGCCAGAACCGGCCGATGTCGGTGTACTCCCAGCCCTGGTGGCCGAACCAGAAATTGCGTTCCAGGCCGAGCTTCTGCATCACCGCCATCCATTGCCCGGCGAACGCGCCGATCACGATCACCAGCAGGCACGCGAACAGGACGTTGACGCCGAGGCGCTGGAATTTCGGCTCGTGGCCGGAGACCGCCGGGCCGATGTACAGCCCGGTGCCCAGCCAGGCGACCGCGATCCACAGCACCGCGAGCTGGGTGTGCCAACTGCGGGTGAGCGCATACGGCAGCACGTCCGAGATCGCGAAGCCGTAGGCCTGCTGGCCTTCGACCTGGTAGTGCGCGGTGGTGGCGCCGAGCAGGATCTGCACCAGGAACAGCGCGAGCACGATCCAGAAATACTTGGCGGTGGCGCGCATCGACGGCGTCGGCACCAGCGCGCGCAGCGGATCGGTCGCGGGCGGCGTGACCGGCGCTTCCTTGCCGTGCCAGACCGCGTAGTGCCAGCCGAGCAGGCCGATGCCGGCGATCATGAACAGCACGCTGAACACGGTCCAGATCAGCATCGACGGCGGCGGCACGTTGCCCGCCAGCGGATCGTAGGGCCAGTTCTGGGTGTAGCTGACCGTCGCGTCGGGGCGGTCGGTGACCGCGGCCCAGCTGGTCCACCAGAAGAAGGCGCCCAGCGCGCGACGGTGCGCGGCGTCGGGCACGGTGTCCTCGCGCATGGCGTAGGTTTCGCGCAGCGCGTGGGTCGCGGGGTCCGCCGAGAACAGGCTCTCGTAGTGCGCCGCCACCGACGCGATCGCCCGCGCGCGCTCGTCGCTGATCACGATCCGGCCGGCGCCGGCCGCGTAGGTGTTGCCGCGGATCAGCGGCTGCAGTTCCGCCTGCAGCTTGGCGCGATCGCCGACATCGAGGTCCGCGGCGGCCTTGCCGTACGCGGCCTGCGCGCGCAGATCGAGCCAGGCTTCGGTTTCGCGATGCAGCCAGTCGGCGCTCCAGTCGGGCGCGACCAGCGCGCCGTGGCCCCAGATCGAGCCCAGTTGCTGTCCGCCGATGCTCTGCCACACCTGGCGGCCGCGTTCGATGTCGTCGCGGGTGAAGACGGTCGCGCCGTGCTCGGTGACGACGGCTTCGGGCATCGGCGGCGCCTGCCGATACACTTCGCCGCCCATCCACAGCAGCGTGCCGAAGCCGACCGCGAGCAGGGCCGCGAGGCCCCACCAGAGTCTGCGGGTGGTGGACATGGACGTACTCCTCCGGAATGAGGAGCAGATGGTCGCGAGCCGGGGCCGGAGGAGCGATGACGCAGGTCAAGCACCCTGCGGAAACCGGGTCGGCGTCCTGCGGAAACGCTGCGAAGATCCGGCGCGACCGGCCGCGCCGCCTGCGCTCACTCGCGCAGCACGGGCGCCGCCAGCGCGAGCAGCGCCGGCATGTCGAGCAGTTCGACGTCGCGCCGTTCGATCCGCAGCAGGCCGTCGTCCTCGAGCCTGCGCAGCACGCGACTGACCGTCTCCGGCGCGAGGCGCAGGTAATTGGCGATGTCGGTGCGGGCCATGGTCAACTGGAAGCGGCTGGGCGAAAAGCCGCGCTCGGACAAGCGCCGCGACAGGCCGATCAGGAACGCCGCCATGCGCTGGTCGGCGGGCCAGTCGCCGGCCAGCAGCGCGATCCGGCCGATATCGCGGCTCAGCAGCCGGAACAACTGCCGCTGCACGCCCGGCAGGCGCGTGGCCAGCACCGCGATCTTCGGGAACGAGAACCGGCACAGCATCACCGTGTCCAGCGCGACCGCGCTGCACGGATACTGGTCGCCGTCGATGCCGTCGAGACCGATCACTTCGCCCGGCAGATGGAAGCCCAGGACGTGTTCGCGGCCGTCGCGATCGGTGACGTAGGTCTTGACCGTGCCCGCGCGCACCGCGGCGATGGCCTCGAAGGGATCGCCCTCGCGAAACACGTGGTCGCCGGCGCGGAACGGGCCGATGTGCTCGACCAGGACGTGCAGCTCCTGCAGCGAGCGCTTGTCCATGCCTTCGGACAGGCAGGCCCTGGAAAAGGCGCAGGTGGTGCAGAAGGTGCATTCATCGCCGTCGTTCGACAGCGTACGGGCGTCTTGGCGCGGAAACGGCAGCCGGCTCATCGGCCCTCCGGAGCGAGGCCCGGGCGTCGGGCGATCGCGATCGACGGTAACGACTTGGGCGGGCGAACGGTCGGCACCCGGGGATGGTAACAACCGCGGGCGTCCGGGTCACCGCCGGCGCGACGTCAGATCGCCTTCGAGAACCGCGGCGCTTCCGCCGGACGCTGCAGGTAGGCGTCGAAACACATCGCGATGTTGCGCAGCAGCAGGCGGCCGCGGGCGGTGGCGACGATGCGCTCGGCGCCGATCTCGACGAGGCCGTCCTCCTGCAGCGGCAGCAGCCGCGCCAGCGCGTCGCCGAAATATTCGCGGAAATCGATGCCGTAGCGCCGTTCCAGCGCCGACACGGGGATCTCGCCCTGGCACATCAGGCTCTGGATCAGGTCGGCGCGCAGCGCGTCGTCGTCGCTGAGGAACATGCCGCGGAACACCGGCAAGCGCCCTTCGTCCAGCGCCGCCTGCCAGCTCGGCAGGTCGCGCGGGTTCTGGCTGTAGCTCTCGCCGATGTGGCTGATCGCGCTCACGCCGAAGCCGATGAGGTCGCTGTCGGCGTGCGTGGTGTAGCCCATGAAGTTGCGGTGCAGTCCGCCGCGCGCCTGCGCCTGCGCCAGTTCGTCGTCGGGCAGCGCGAAGTGGTCCATGCCGATGTAGACGTAGCCGGCGTCGGTCAGGCGCTTGATCGCCAGCGCCAGCAGCGCCAGCTTGGTCTCGGCGTCGGGCAGCAGGCTGGCGTCGAGCTGGCGCTGCGCCTTGAACAGGTCCGGCAGGTGCGCGTAGCTGTAGACCGCGAGCCGGTCCGGACGCATCGCGATCACCGTCTCCAGCGTGCGCCCGAAGCCGTCGACGGTCTGGTTCGGCAGGCCGTAGATCAGGTCGATGTTGACCGAGCGGAAGCCGTGGCTGCGGCAGGCGTCGACGATCGCGCGGGTCTGCTCCACGCCCTGGATGCGGTTGACCGCCTCCTGCACCGCCGGGTCGAAGTCCTGCACGCCGAGGCTGGCGCGGTTGAAGCCGGCCAGCGACAGTTCGCCGATGTCCGTCGGCAGCACGGTGCGCGGATCGAGTTCGATCGAGATGTCGCGGTCGTCGGCGTCGCTGAAGCGGAAGTGGCGCTTGAGCACGTCCACGGTGCAGCGCAACTGGGTCGGGGTGAGGAAGTTCGGCGTGCCGCCGCCGAAATGGAGCTGGATGACCTCGCGGTCGCGGTCGAACAGCGGCGCCACCGCCGCGATCTCGCGGCACAGGTGCGTCAGGTACGCATCGGCGCGGGACTTGTCGCGGGTGATCACCCGGTTGCAGCCGCAGTAGAAGCAGGGGCTGAGGCAGAACGGCACGTGCACGTACAGCGACAGCCGGCGCGGGATCGGATCGCCGTTGCTGTCGCGGATGGCCCGCTGCAGCGCTTCCGGGCCGAAGCCGGCGTCGAACTGCGGCGCGGTCGGATACGACGTGTAACGGGGTCCGGGCCGATCGTAGCGGCGCAGGAGGTCGGCGTCGAAGGCGAGAGCGGGGATCATGCGGACAGGCTAGGCCTGCCGCCGCGATGCCGCCTTGACCGAAGTCAACATCGCACCGGGCGCGGTCAGCCCAGCAGCCCGGCCGGGACCTGCAGCTCCACCGACAGCGCCAGGTGGTCGGAGCCCGCCGCCGGCACGGCCTCGATGCCGGCGCAGGCCAGCCCCTCGCCGAGCAGGATGTGGTCGATCGCGCGCTGCGGGCGCCAGCTCGGGAAGGTGCGCACGGTGCAGGCCGGCGGCTGCAGCCGGGTGCGCTGGAACAGCACCGACATCTCGGGCTGCTCGACGGTGCAGTTGAAGTCGCCCATCAGCACCGAATGCGGATGGTCCTGCAGCAGTTCGCCGATGAAGGCGAGCTGCGCGCGGCGCGAGCCGGCGCCCAGCGACAGGTGCGCCACCGCGATGGTGAGGCTGTCCGCGGCGCGGCCGAAGCGGGCGACGAGCACGCCGCGGCCGGAAATCCGTCCCGGCAGCGGATGGTCCTCGACCTCGACCGGTTCGATCCGCGACAGCAGCGCGTTGGCGCTGGACGCGACCCGCCCGACCCGGCGGTTCGGCTGGTGGCTCCAGAAATCGAAGCCCGCGCGCTCGGCCAGGTAGTGGGTCTGGTTGGTGAACCCGGACCGCCAACTGCCCGGGTCGCTTTCCTGCAGACCGACGATGTCGTGCCGCGACGCCAGATCGGCGATCGCGTCGAGCGAGGCGCGCTTGCCCAGCGGCAGCACGTGCGACCAGCTGCGGGTCGCGTACTCGGCGTAGCTGCGGGTGGTGTTGCCGGCCTGGATGTTGGCGCTGAGCAGGCGCAGCCGCCGCGCCGCGGGCGCGGCGGCGATCCGTTCCACGGCTGCGTCGGGGCCTGCCGGCGAATCCATCGCGACCGCTGCGCCGTGGATCAGCGCGCGCCGCCCTGGGCGGTCTCGTGGGCGACGATCGTATCGACGATCCGCATGCGGTCGGCCGGCGAGCGGCCGCCGATCACGCGGTACTTGCCGTTGACCATCAGCGTCGGCGTGCCGTCGACCTGCTGCTGGCGGATGTACTGCGAGGCCTTGTTGAACTTGGCCATCACCGCGAAGCTCTTCATGTTCGCGGCGAACTGGGCCGCGTCCACCCCGCCCAGCGCGGCGTAGACCTTGGCGATGGCCTGGTCGCTGTCGTCGCCGCGCTCGCCCTGGAGCTTGTTCTCCAGGTGGATGGCGTTGTAGATGCCGGCGTGGGTCTTTTCCTCGATGCCCATGGTCTGCGCGGTGTAGAAGGCGCGGACGTACTGGTCCCACTTCGGGCCGAACGCGGCGGGCACGTAGGTGAAGCGGACGTTGGCGGGCTTGGTCTTCTCCCAGGTCGTCAGCGCCGGCTGGAACTGGAAGCAGGCCGGGCAGACGAAGTTGAAGACCTCGACGACCTCGACCTTGCCGTCGAGCGGGTCGAACGGCTGGCCGTTCTTGACCAGCGTGTAGTCGGTGCCGAGCTTGAGGCCCGGGATCGCCTCGCCCGAGGCCGACGGGGCGGCGGGCGCCGCCGCGGCATCGGCGGGCGTGGCCGGGGTCGCCGCGGCGGCGTCGGGATTCGCGGCGGCCTGGGCCGCGGCCTCGGCGGCCTTCATCAGCGCGGCGTCGTCGGCGGGCGCGGCGGCCGGCGCAGTGGCGGCGGCATCGGTCGCCGGGGTCGCGTCGGCGGCCGGCTTGTCGCCACCGCAGGCGGTGAGCGCGAGGGCGGTCAGCAGGGCGAGGATCGGGGCGCTCTTGATTCGGGGGCTCTTCATTCGGTGTGTCTCCAGTCGGTATCCGGGGCGGCCTCAGCGCGGCGCGGCGGCGGCGCGTTCCATGGCGATCAGGGCGTCGACCACCCGCATGCGGTCTTCCAGGCGCGGGCTGCGCACCACGTACTTGCCGTTGACCACGACGGTCGGGGTGCCGTTGACGCGGTTGGCGACCATGAAGGCCCGGGCGCGGGCCATGCGGTCGGCGACGTCCTTGGACTGCATCAGGGCGGTCATCTTCGCGGCGTTCAGGCCATGCTGGCCGAACCAGGTCGCCAGCTCGCCGACGCTGGCGTTGCTGCGCGGCAGCGTGCCGGCCTCGTGGATCGCGTCGAACAGTGGCTGGTGGACCTTCGGCGTCGCCTTGGCCAGGTCGGCGGCGAAGAAGGCCTTGGCGTAGGTGTCGTCGGGATCGTAGGAGGCCGCGATGTAGACCAGGTCGACGTCGGCCGGCTTGGTGCGCTTCCAGGCATCGACCATCGGCTGGAAGTGGGCGCAGTGCGGGCACCAGTAGGCGAACACCTCGGCGACCTCGATGCGGCCGTCGGGGGCGCGCTGCCAGCGCTGGCCTTCCTTGAGCACCTCGTAGTCCACGCCCGCCTGCGGCGGACCGGCCGGCGCCTGGGCGCAGGCGGTCAGGGGAAGGATCAGCAGCAACAGCCAGGCGAAGAAACGCGGCATCGACGGTGTCCTGTAGGGGGAAAGAAAATCAAACGCCGGCCCAGAGCATGTCCGTGCCGGCGTTCGGGTTCAAGCGCGGGGACGGACCGGCCGTCGCGATCGTTCAGCCCTCGCCGCCGGCCTTCGCGGTCCCGGCGGCGCGCGGGTGCAGGCCCTGCATGTAGCTGGCGAGCGCCTGGATCTCCTCGTCGGTGAGCGGCGCGGCGACGCCGGCCATCACCGCGGGGAGGCTCTTGTCCTGGTCCGACACCTCGAGGGCGCGGTATTCCTGCAGGCGGCGCGCGGTGTACCAGGCCGACTGGCCGCCGACGTGCGGATAGGCCGGGCCCGGGTTGCCGATGCCGGCGGCGCCGTGGCAGGCCATGCAGGCCGGGATGCCGCGGGCGGCGTCGCCGCCGCGGAAGATCTTCTGGCCGACCTCGTAGAACTTCATGCCGTTGTACGGGCTCTTCGGGTCGGAGACGACGGTGTCGTCGGCGATGCCGGCGCCCGCGACCTTGGTGGCGAAGTAGGCGCCGATGTCGCGCATGTCCTGGGCGCTGAGCGAGGCCGCGAACGGCTGCATGATCGGATTCACGCGCTGGCCGCCCTTGAACAGGGTGAGCTGCTGGGCGATGTAGCGCTCGCTCTGGCCGGCCAGGCGCGGGTAGATGGCCGGATCGGTCGAATTGCCGTCCAGGCCGTGGCAGGCGGCGCAGGCGCCGGCCTTGGTGGCGCCGGCCTGCGGGTCGCCGCCGCTGGCCTTGGCCAGTTCCGCCGCCGCAGCCGCGGCGTCCAGCGGCGCGGTCTGGACCGGCGCGGCGTCGGGCGCGGGGGTGACGGTGGTCTGGGCGAGGGCGGCCGCCGCCACCGCGAAGACCGCGAGACCGGCGAGACCGTAGGCACGGGCGTGACGCATGCTCAACACTCCAAGGGACGGGGCGCGGGCCCGGCGGATGCCGGTCGCGGGCCGAAACCGTGAAATTATCGTCGCGCCGCCGGGGTGGGTCAAACCGGGCCCGCGCGCCGGCCGTGCGATCCTATGCCCATGGCCACCCTTCCCAACCCCTTCGCCCGCGCCGACTACCTGCTCGCCGCGCACACCCCCAGGCAACTGCCGCCCGACGAGGGCGCCGAAGTCGCCTTCGCCGGACGCTCCAACGCCGGCAAGTCCAGCGCGCTCAACACCCTGTGCCAGCAGAACGCCCTCGCCCGGGTGTCCAAGACCCCCGGCCGCACCCAGCAGCTGGTGTTCTTCGGCCTGCCGCCGCACGAGGGCAAGTACCTGGTGGACCTGCCGGGCTACGGCTACGCCAAGGTCCCGAAGGACCTGCAGGCCCACTGGCAGGCCTTCATCGACCAGTACTTCCGCACCCGCCAGGCGCTGCGGGGGCTGGTGGTGGTGATGGACATCCGCCACCCGCTGAAGGACTACGACCGCAACATGATCGCCTACGCCGCCGAACGCGGCCTGCCGGTCCACGCCCTGCTGACCAAGGCCGACAAGCTCGGCCGCGGCGCCGCCGGCAACACCCTGCTGGCGGTGCGCCGGGACCTGGCCTCGGCGTTCGGCGACACGGTCAGCGCCCAGACCTTCTCGGCCGAGTCGAAGGCCGGCGTGGAGGAGCTGCGCAAGGTGGTGGCGGGGTGGCTGGGGCTGTAGCGGCTTGCGCGCTGGCGACCGATGCCACGAAAGAGGGGGTGACGGGTCAGTGCCCCTCTGAGGGAGGCCACCGGCCGAGAGATTCACGCTGCGCATACCAGCGATGCATGGCCGCATCGTCCACAGCGTACTCCCCGCGCGCCGATTTCCAGATCAACGTCGGCGTGCGCTCGCGAAGACTGGCAAGCGCATTTTGTGCCTGTTGCGCGCTCACCTTGTTGCCGACTGTCTTGCCATAGAATTTCAAAGCCTCGGCATCGTATGGACGAAACGATGCCCGCTGCTCAAGCATCCGCCACAGCACCGCACGTTCCAGCGGCTTGAGCCCAAGATAGTCGGACTCCATCTGCGCCTCATCGTCGAGCTGTCGCTGCAATGCCGCATCCAGAACAGCGTCCTCGAAGCGACCGGCATGATCGGCCAATGGGCTCAGCGCGGACGCAAGAGCCGCCATGAAAAATTGCGGCCTTCGCCCGAAACCGTCGAAGGCTCGAAGCAGCAATGCCGTATCGACAGGCCTCAGGTCGGGTCGCTGCGCCACGATCAATTCAGCCACGTGGGCTATGAAATCAGAGTCGAGTTCCGGCATGTGCTGGATCTGAGAGCCATAGAACGGCGCTCCATTCGTATTCACCAGCCGCAATAATTTGTCGCGATCGGAACCGGACATGACGAGCATCAATCTGATGTCTCCGGGCCGATTCATCTGATCGCGCGCGGATTTCAATCCCGCCATCACAGCTTCGCCTGCCTCGCTCGTCAGTGCGTGCTGTGCTTCATCGATGATCAGCACGACCGGAGCAGCCGCAACCTCGTGAAGAATGCGCAGCGCATCCGGGAGGGTGGCGCCATCGATTCGGCCGATCTTGCTGGTGTCCAGACTCAAGGCGCCGGCGATTTTCACTTCTTTCAATGCGACTTTCTTGGCCGTCTTGGCCACGAACCCGAGATGGGGCTCAAGCGCACGTGCGATCGCATCTGCGATCAGGATGCCCGGATCCTGCCGTTGATCTGCCCATAGATCCACGTAGACCACAACCATGCCCAGACTTTCGAGCTCCGGTTTCAGGTCAAGCTGAAGAAAGGTCGACTTGCCAGTACGACGTGGAGCCGCCAGGAACAGTCCATTGTGCTCGTCTCCGAACAGCTTATTGCCGCGCAGCGCGTTCGCAAGCTCCGCCGCCAATGCCTTTCTGGGGAAGTGGCGCATGGAATTATTCTCGTTTATTCCAAATTCAATAAATTATCAAAATTGAAATAAAAGTCAATAATTGTGGGGCGATAGAACTTTTCCTTGGCGCTGCCAGCTCCCGCGTGGCGAACACGCGACTTACCCCGTCGCCCGCAGCCGCGGATCCATCCACGCCCGCAGCGCATCGACCAGCGCGTTGATCAGCACGATCAGTGCGCCGACCACCAGGACCACGCCCAGCACCAGCGTGTAGTCGCGGTTGAGCGCGCCCTGGACGAAGAACCGGCCCATGCCGGGGATGCCGAACACCTGCTCGACCACCGCCGAGCCGGTGACGATGTTGATCAGCGCCGGCGACAGCCACGCCGCCACCGGCACCAGCGCCGGGCGCAGCGCGTGCGCGAACAGCAGCCGCGCCTCCGACAGCCCGCGGGCGCGCGCGGCGGCGAGGTATTCGGCGCCGAGCACGTCGAGCATCGAGGCGCGGGTCAGGCGCGCGCAGTACGCGAGGTTGGGCAGCGCCAGCGCGATCGCCGGCAGCACCACGTTGTCGGCCTCGCCCCAGCCGCCGGCCGGCAGCCAGTGCAGGGTCACCGCGAACAGCAGCACCAGCAGCGGCGCGACCACGTACTTGGGCACCGCCAGGCCGAGCCCGGCCAGCAGCATCAGCCCGCGGTCGAGCCACGAGCCGGCGCGCAGCGCCGCCCACACGCCCAGCGGGATGCCCAGCCCGAGCGCGAGCAGCAGCGCCAGCGCGCCGTTGAGCGCCGACACCGGCAGCGCCTGCCCGATCAACTGGTTGACGGTGTAGTCGGGATACTGGAACGACGGCCCGAGGTCGCCGTGGGCCACGTCGCCCAGCCACGCGGCGTACTGCGCCGGCAGCGGCCGGTCCAGCCGGTAGCGGGCCTCCAGCGCGGCCTGCACTTCGGGCGGCGCCGCCTTCTCGGTGTCGAACGGCCCGCCGGGCGCCGCGCGCAGCAGCACGAAGCACAGCGTGGCCAGCAGCCACAGGGTCAGCAGCGCCTCGAGCGTCCGCGCGCCGAAACGCCGGAACCCCGCGACGGTCATCCGACCTGGACGTGGAACAGGCGGCCGATCAGCGCCGCCGCGCCCATCGCCGCGACGCCCCAGAACGCGACGCGCAGCGCGCCGCGCGGGATCGAGGCCCCGCCGACCCACGCCGCCAGCGCGCCGGAGGTCAGCAGCGCCACCAGGGTGACGACGGCGGTGACCGGTTCGATGCGGTCGGCCGGGGCCAGCAGCACGGCGAGGATCGGCAGCAGCGCGCCGGTCGCGAACGCCGCGGCCGAGGACAGCGCCGCCTGCAGCGGCCGCGCGCGCAGCGCGTCGGTGATGCCCAGTTCGTCGCGCAGGTGCGAGGCGAGCGCGTCGTGCGAGGTGAGCTGCTTCGCCACCTGCGCCGCCAGCTCGGGGGTCAGCCCGCGGCCGACGTAGATGTGGGTCAGTTCCTGCAGTTCGGAATCGGGCTCTTCGGCCAGTTCGCGGGTTTCCTTGGCGATGTCGGCGGCCTCGGTGTCGGCCTGCGACTGCACCGAGACGTACTCGCCCGCCGCCATCGACATCGCGCCGGCCACGATCCCGGCGATGCCGCTGCCGAGCACCGCGCCGGGGCCGGCGCCGGTGGCCGCGACGCCCACCACCAGGCCGGCGATCGAGATGATGCCGTCGTTGGCGCCGAGCACGGCCGCGCGCAGCCAGCCGACGTGCTCGGTGCGGTGGGTTTCCCTGTGGGTGCGGCGCATCGGGGTCTCCTGCGGTGGCGTGCCAGTGCGGCGGCGACGCTGCCGGGCGCACGCCGCGCAGTGTACTGCGATCGGTTCGCGCGCCGCCGCGGACGGTTCTCATTCCGGCGCGGCGCGCCCGCGTTCACTCGCGCAGCCGCAGCCAGCGCGACGCGTGGCGATCCAGCGGATTGGCCTCGTAGCCGGCCACCCGCGGCGACACCAGGTGCTTGGACGTGTAGAAGTACAGCGGCACCACGGCATGCGCATGCAGCAGCCGGGTTTCGGCGGCGCGCAGCCAGGCGTCGCGCGCGGCCTCGCCGGGCGCGGCGTCGGCCTTCGCCATCAATTCGCGGAAATGGGCGTCGTCGTAGCCGGGCCAGTTCAGCGGCCCGTCTTCGGCGAACCCGATCAGGAAGTTGCGCGCGTCGGCGACGTCGCCGATCCAGCCGCCGCGGAACACCTGGGTGATCGCGCGTTGGCGCCGGTTCTGCACGAACACCTTCCATTCCTCGTTGCGCAGCCGCACGCGCACGCCCAGCGTCTCGCGCCACATCGCCGCCACCGCCAGCGCCAGCCGGCGATGCGGGGTCGAGGTGTTGTAGCGCAGCTCGATCGTCAGCGGGTGCGCGTCGGAGTAGCCCGCGGCCCGGTACAGCGCCTTCGCCCGCGCCTCGCGCCGCGCCTGGTCCCAGCCAGACCAGTACAGCGACGCCGGCGCGTAGCCGGGAATCCCAGGCGGCACGATGCCGTAGGCCGGGGTCTCGCCGAGGCCGGCGATCGAACGCGTCAGGCGGTCGCGGTCCACCGCCAGCGACAGCGCCTCGCGCAGCCGCGGCTCGTCGCGCAGCGGCGGCTTGGCGAGGTTCAGGCCCAGCCAGAACGCGCCGAGGTACGGGGCGATGCGCAGGCGCTCGCCGAAGCGTTCGCGCAGCGCGGCCAGCGGCTGCGGCGGCACGGTCTCGGTGATGTCGAGGTCGCCGGCGGCGAAGCGCTGCAGTTCGGCCGCCGCGTCCTCGGTGACGTGGTAGCGCACCTGCGCGATGCGCACGGCGCCGGCGTCGTGGAAGCGCGCGTTCTTCTCGACCACGAGGTTCGCCTGCGGCGTCCACGCGGCCAGCCGGTACGCACCGTTGCTGACCAGGCGCCCCGGGCGCGTGTGCTGCGCGCCGTCGCGCGCGACCGCCGGCAGGTACACCGGGAAGGCGATCGGCAGCGTCAGCAGCGCCGGCAGCGCGATCGTGCGCGTGGTGCGGAAGCGCACGGTGCGCGCATCGGGCGCATCGATGCCCAGCGCCTGCGGCGGCGCGCGGCCGGCCTGCACCGCCTTCGCCCCGTCGATCGCATCGAACTGCTCGGCGAACGGCGCCGCGGTCTCCGGCGCGAACGCACGGCGGAAACTGGCAACGATCTGCGGCGCGTCCAGCTGCTCGCCGTTGCTCCAGCGCAGGCCGTCGCGCAGGTGGAAGGTCCAGGTGCGGCCGTCGGCGGACGTCTCCCAGCGTTCGGCCATGCCCGGGACCAGCCGACCGGCGCCGTCCTCGGTCACCAGGCCCTCGTACAGGTCGCGCAGGATGTTGCCGCAGGCGACCTCCTGGCAGCGGTGCGCGTCCAGGGTCGCCGGTTCCGGGCCGTTGCCCCGTTCCAGGCGCGGGACCGGGCCCTGCGCCGCGGCGTCGATGGAACACAGACAGAACAGCAGGGCGACAATGCGCATGGGGCGGACGGCACCTGGACGGCTATAGTGCGGGACCTTGCGATGGTAGGGCAGCCGCCCCATCTCGTGCATCCGCCGCGCAACGGACGCCGCCTCCGGCGACTCCGTTGCGGGTCCCCCTCCCGGAAGTCGCGATGTCCAGTCCCAGCCATGTCGCCGATACGCCCGTCACCGACCGCGACCAGTTGGTGGCGGTCATCGCCTCCGGCGAAAAACCCGAGGACGCCTGGCGCATCGGCACCGAGCACGAGAAGTTCGGCTTCCGCCTCGACGACCTGCGTCCGCCGGCGTTCGACGGCGAACGCGGCATCGAGGCGCTGCTCACCGGCCTGACCCGCTTCGGCTGGGAGGCCGTGCAGGAGCACGACCGCACCATCGCGCTGGTCCGCGACGGCGCCTCGGTCACGCTCGAACCCGCCGGCCAGTTGGAACTCTCCGGCGCCCCGCTGGAGACGCTGCACCAGACCTGCATCGAGGTCGGCACCCACCTGGAGGAAGTGAAGGCGGTCGCCGACGCGCTCGGCCTGGGCTTCCTCGGCATGGGCTTCCAGCCGAAGTGGCGCCGCGACGAGATGCCGTGGATGCCCAAGGGCCGCTACGCGATCATGCGCGCCTACATGCCCAAGGTCGGCGGGCTCGGCCTCGACATGATGACCCGCACCTGCACCGTGCAGGTCAATCTCGACTACGCCAGCGAAGCGGACATGGTGAAGAAGTTCCGCGTCTCGCTGGCGCTGCAGCCGATCGCGACCGCGCTGTTCGCCGATTCGCCGTTCACCGAAGGCAAGCCCAACGGCTACCAGAGCTACCGCTCGCACATCTGGACCGACACCGATCCCGACCGCACCGGCATGCTCGACTTCGTATTCGAGGACGGCTTCGGCTACGAGCGCTACGTCGACTACCTGCTCGACGTGCCGATGTACTTCTCCTACCGCGGCGGCGCGGATGGCAAAAAGGGCTACATCGACGCCAGCGGGCAGAGTTTCCGCGATTTCCTCGCCGGCAAGCTGCCGGCCCTGCCCGGCGCGCTGCCGACCCTGCGCGACTGGTCGGACCACATGACCACCGCCTTCCCCGAAGTGCGGCTGAAGAAATACCTCGAGATGCGCGGCGCCGACAGCGGCCCGTGGAACCGGATCTGCGCGCTGCCGGCGTTCTGGGTCGGCCTGCTCTACGACCAGACCGCGCTCGACGCCGCCTGGGACCTGGTCAAGGACTTCAGCCTGGCCGAGCGCCACGCCCTGCGCGACGGCGTGCCCCGGCACGCGCTGAAGCTGCCGTTCCGCGGCGGCAGCGTCCGCGACCTCGCCCGCGAGGCGCTGAAGATCTCCGCCGAAGGCCTGCGCCGCCGCGCGCGGCTCAACGGCAAGGGCGTCGACGAAACCCGCTTCCTCGACCCGCTGATCGAAGTCGTCGAAGCCAACGAGACCGCCGCCGAACGCAAGCTCGCCCTCTTCCACGGCGCCTGGGGCGGCGACATCGACCGCGTCTTCCGCGAGTTCGCGTACTGAGCCGCCGCCCCTTCCCCCGGGGGCAAGGGCGTCGCGTCGATCGATCGGAGACTGCAGGGTCGCGACTGACGTCGCACCTGCGAAAAGCGCGGGTTTGGGCTGTGGCGGGGTCGCGACTGACGTCGCTCCTACGAAAAGCGCGGGGCTGGCCTGGGGCGGGGTCGCGACTGACGTCGCTCCTGCGAAAAGCGCGGGGCTGGCCTGGGGCGGGGTCGCGACTGACGTCGCTCCTGCGAAAAGCGCGGGGCTGGCCTGGGGCGGGGTCGCGACTGACGTCGCTCCTACGAAAAGCGCTGGCTTGGGCTGTGGTGGGGTCGCGACTGACGTCGCGCCTACGAAAAGCGCGGGGCTGGCCTGGGGCGGGGTCGCGACTGACGTCGCTCCTACGAAAAGCGCTGGCTTGGGCTGTGGTGGGGTCGCGACTGACGTCGCTCCTGCGAAAGGCGGGCGTGCCTTGTTTGTAGGAGCGACGTGAGTCGCGACCCGAAGGCCACGGCACGGTGCAAAGCCACCGCACCGTGCGATTCACCCCCAGTCTCCCTCCGCCTCCCACGCGCAATACCAGTACGGATACGCCTGCACCCGCTCCGCCAGCCCGGCACGGACGGGGTTGTCCAGCAGGTAGCGCGCGACCGCGCGCCGGTCGTCCTCGGCGCGCAATGCGCGATCGTGGTAGGCCGGCGCCCACAGCGGCGGTTCATCGACATCGACGCGCCCGGCGACCCTGCTCGTCACCGACTTCACCCGCTGCAGCAGGCGTCCGAGCGAGCGATCGCGGCCGAGCTCGACGAGCAAATGGACGTGATCGGGCATCAGCACCCAGCACAGGGGCACGGCCTGCCCCCACAGCAACGGGTTTTCGAGTGTCGACGCGACCGCGGAGGCGATCGGCCCGGGCACGAATCGTCGCGCCCGGGCGGCGCAGACGACGGTGATGGCGTAGACGCCGCCCGGGACGGAATGCCGTCCCCGACGCAGCGCGCGGTGCCCGGAAGGCGCAGGGTGGGTGGTCATGCGAGCAATGTGGCGCCTGGAGACGACCGGCGGTATCGGAAAGGGCCTTGGCGTGGCGTGGGGGATTTCCGGTGTGCGTGGGGTCGCGACTCACGTCGCTCCTAGGAAAAGCGCGGGGCTGGCCTGTGACGGGGTCGCGACTCACGTCGCTCCTACAAACGAGGCAGGCCTGCTCTGTAGGAGCGACGTGAGTCGCGACCCGCAGACCCGTCCGCAGCCCGCCCGCGCTACCTGCCGCGCCCGCGCCCTGCACACGAATACATCGCCCCGGGCGACCGGGTTTGTGTACCCTCGGCGCTTCGCATCCCCACTGCGAGCCTCCGCATGCGCGTCCGCGACACCCTGGAATTCGCCGAAACCGACACCCTGCTGCGCGACGATGTGCGCCGGCTGGGCGCGATGGTCGGCGAGATGCTGGCCGAGCAGGTCTCGGCCGATCTGCTCGAACAGGTCGAATCCGTCCGCCGCGCCGCGATCGCGCGCCGCGAGCAGGGCGAGGAGATCGACGCCCTCGCCAAGCGCCTCGCCGCGGTGCCGCTGGCCGACGCCGCGGCGCTGGTCCGCGCCTTCACCGCCTACTTCGGCGCGGTGAACATCGCCGAACGCGTCCATCGCATCCGTCGTCGCCGCGACTACCAGCGCCAGACCGATGCGCCGCAGCCCGGCGGGCTGACCGCGGTGCTGCGCGCGCTGCGCGAGGAGGGCGTGACCCTCGACGAATTACGCGCGCTGCTGCCGCGACTGCGGATCGAGCCGGTGTTCACCGCGCATCCGACCGAAGCCATGCGCCGCGCGCTGCTGCTCAAGGAGCGCACGATCGTCGAGCGCCTGATCGCCGACATCGACCGCCAGCGCACGCCGGCCGAGCGCGGCGCAGACACCGCGCGCATCCGCCAGGCGCTGACCGCGACCTGGCAGACCGCCGACGCGCCGCCGCAGCGGCCCACCGTCGCCGACGAGGTCGACCACATCGGCTTCTACCTGCATTCGGTGCTGTTCCGCGCGCTGCCGGTGTTCTACGAAGCGTTCGCGGAGGCGATCGAGACGGTCTACGGCGAGCGCGTCGAACTGCCGCCGCTGCTGCGCTTCGGCACCTGGGTCGGCGGCGACATGGACGGCAATCCGAACGTCGGCGCCGACACCATCCGCGCCGCGCTGTCCGCGCAGCGCGCCAGCGTGCTGCACAGCCATCGCGCCGACCTGCAGGCGCTGGCGGAGATCCTCACCCAGAGCCGAGGCCGGATCGGCGTGGACGCGGCGATCGAGGCGCGGATCGCCGACTACGCGGCGCGGCTGCCCGAGGTCGCGGCGCGGCTGAGCCCGCGGCTCGCCGACATGCCCTACCGGCAGTTGCTCAACCTGATGCGCGGGCGGCTGGCCGCGGCGCTGGCCGGCGCGCCGGACGCCTACGCCGGCGCCGATGAACTCATCGCCGACCTGCAGGCGATCGACGCCAGCCTGCGCCATCATCGCGGCGAACATGCCGGCCGCTTCGCGCTGCAGCGGGTGCTGTGGCGCGTGCGCACGTTCGGCTTCCACCTCGCCACCCTCGACCTGCGCCAGGATTCGGGCACCCACGACGCCGCACTGTCGGCGCTGCTGCACGACGACGGCTGGACCGCGCGCCCGGCCGCCGAACGCGTCGATCGCCTGCACGCGCTGATCGACGACGCGACCACCGCCGACGCGCTCGCGGACGGCGCGCAATCGACGCTCGCGGTGATGCGCGCGGTGCGCGAGCTGCGCGCGAGCCACGGCGCGCACGCGTTCGGACCGTACATCATCAGCATGAGCCGCAGCGCCGCCGACGCGCTCGCGGTGCTGGCGCTGGCGCGGGTCGCGGGCTGCGTCGAGGACGGCCAGGTGCCGCTGGACGTCGCGCCGCTGTTCGAGACCATCGACGACCTGCGCGCCGCGCCCGAGGTGATGCGCGCGCTGTTCGACGACCCGGTGTATCGCCGCCACCTCGACGCCCGGGGCGGCCGCCAGACGGTGATGCTCGGCTACTCCGACAGCGCGAAGGACGGCGGCCTGCTGGCGTCGCGCTGGTCGCTGCAGCGCACCCAGGTCGAGCTGCACGAACTGTCGCAGCGGGCCGGCGTGCGCATCGTGTTCTTCCACGGTCGCGGCGGTTCGGTCAGCCGCGGCGGCGGCAAGACCGAGCGCGCGATCATCGCCGCGCCGCGCGGCACGGTCGACGGCGTGCTGCGGGTGACCGAGCAGGGCGAGGTGATCCACCGCAAGTACGGCATCCGCGCGCTGGCGCTGCGCAACCTCGAACAGGCGACCGGCGCCGTGCTGCGCGCGAGCCTGCGCCCGCGCCCCGCGGAGCCGCGCGAGGATCGCTGGCGCGCGATCGCGACCGAACTCGCGCAGGTCTCGCGCGCGCACTACCGCGCGCTGGTCCACGATCGCGACGATTTCCCGGCGTATTTCCGCGCGGCGACCCCCATCGACGTGATCGAACGCCTGCGCCTGGGCTCGCGGCCGTCGAAGCGGCGCGAGGGCGGCATCGAGGCGCTGCGCGCGATCCCGTGGGTGTTCGCGTGGTCGCAGAACCGCAGCGGCCTCACCGGCTGGTACGGCGTCGGCACCGCGCTGGCCCGCGGCATCGAGACGCACGGCCGCGACACCCTGGCCGACATGGCCCGCGACTGGCCGTTCTTCGCGGCGATGCTGGACGACATCGAGATGCTGCTGGCGAAGTCTGACCTGGCCATCTTCGAGCGCTATTCGCGCCTCGCCGGCGCGCAGCACGACGCGTTCTTCCCGGGCATCGCCGAGGAGTTCGAGCGCACCGTGGACGCCCTGCTCGCGCTGCGCGGGCGTACCCAACTGCTGCAGGACGACTACCGCCTGCGCCTGTCGATCCGCCTGCGCAATCCCTACGTCGATCCGATCAGCCTGCTGCAGGTGGAACTGCTGCGCCGCTGGCGCGACGCCGGCCGCGAGGAAGGTCCGCTGCTCGAAGCGCTGGTGACGACGGTCAACGGCATCGCCGCGGGCATCCAGAACACCGGCTGACGCGCGCCCGGCGTCGACGCGGCGCACTCGGCGCCGCGCCGACCCGGGATCGCGAAACTCCCGGTCAAGCGCCGGGCGCCACCTGTCTGCGGCGTTCGGCCCGCAGCTCCAGCCACTCGTACAGCACCGGCAGCAGCACCAGCGTCAGCAGGGTGGCGCTGATCAGGCCGCCGACCACCACCGTCGCCAGCGGCCGCTGGGTCTCGGCGCCGACGCCGCGCGACAGCAGCATCGGCACCAGGCCGAGGATCGCCACGCTGGCGGTCATCAACACCGGCCGCAGCCGCAGCGCCGTGCCCTGCTCGACCGCCTCGCGCACCGACAGGCCCTTCGCGCGCAGTTCGTTGAGGAAGCTCACCAGCACGATGCCGTTGAGCATCGCCACCCCGAACACCGCGATGAATCCGATCGCCGACGGCACCGACAGGTATTGCCCGGTGACGAACAGCGCGACCAGGCCGCCGATGGTGGCGAACGGCACGTTGGCGATGATCAGGGTGGCGTACTTCACCGAGTTGAACGCGGTGTAGAGCAGCACGAAGATGACGAAGATGGTGATCGGCACGATCACCGCCAACCGCGCCAGCGCCCGCTGCTGGTTCTCGAACGCGCCGCCCCATTCGATCCAGTAGCCGGGCGGGAGCGCGATTTCGCGGGCGAGCGCGGCGTTGGCGTCGCGCACGAAACCGTCGACGTCGCGTCCGCGCACGTCCATCTGCACCACCGCGTAGCGCTGCAACTGCTCGCGGCGCACGAACGAGTAGCCCTCGGCGACCTCGATCTCCGCCACGTCCGACAGCGGCACCACCGCGCCGTTCGCGGTGCGCAGCGGGATGCGTCGCAGCGCCTCGACCGACGCGCGGTCGCGGTCGTCCAGCCGCACCGCGATGTCGAAGCGGCGGACGCCGTCGAGCAGCACGCTCACCGGTTCGCCGCCGAGGCCGTTGCGCACGATCGTGAGCACCTCCCCGGCGTTCATGCCGTGGCGCGCCAGTGCGTCGCGATCGACCGCGATGCGGATCTGCGGCTTGCCGACGTTGGCTTCCAGCGACAGGTCGGCCACGCCCGGCACCTGCCCGAGCACGGCCTTGATCCGGCCGCTGAGCCGGTCGAGCTGCGCGAAATCCTGGCCGTAGAGTTTCAGCGCCAGGGTCGCGCGCACGCCGGAGATCAGCTCCTCCACGCGCATCTGGATCGGCTGGGTGTAGCCGGGCACCACGTTCGGCACGACCTGTTCCAGCGTTTCCTGCATCGCCGCCTCAAGCCCCTTGAGGTCGCGGCCGGTGGTCCATGCGTCCTGCGGCCTGAGCGCGGTGTAGATCTCCATGTAGTTCACGTCCGCGGTCTCGCCCTTCTCGGCGCGACCGATCATCGCCAGGGTGGTTTCGACCTCGGGGAACTTGCGGAACGCGCTGGCGATGGTCTGGCTGGTGCGGATCGATTCGTCCAGCGACGTCGACGGGATGCCGGTGACGCGCCACATGATCGAGCCTTCCTGCAGTTGCGGCATGAATTCCTTGCCCAGGAACGGGAACAGCGCGAGGCTCGCCGCCAGCGCCGCGACCGCCGCAATCACCACCGTCTTCTTGCGCGCCAGCGCCAGCGCCAGCAGCGGCCGGTAGGCGCGCTTGAGCCGCGCCACCAGCCACGTGTCGCGCTCTTCCCGCGGCTTGAGGATCAGCGAGGCCAGCACCGGGATCAGGGTCAGGCTGAGCAGCAGCGAGCCGGCCATCGCGAAGGCGATGTTGAAGGCCATCGGCTTGAACATCCTGCCTTCCAGCCCTTCCAGCGAGAACAGCGGCAGGAACACGACGATGATGATCAGGATCGCGAAGGCGACCGGGTTGGCGACCTCGCGCGCCGCCGCCAGCACCGCGGAGACGCGGTCGACGACTTCGCCGTGCGCCTTGCGTTCGGCCATGATCCGGAACGCGTTCTCGACCATGACGACCGCGCCGTCGACCATCATCCCGATGCCGATCGCCAGCCCCGCCAGCGACATCAGGTTCGCCGACAGGCCGAACTGGCCCATGCCGATGAAGGCGATCAGCATCGCCAGCGGCAGGGTGACGATGACCACCAGCGCCGAGCGCAGTTCGCCGAGGAACAGGAACAGGATGACGGCGACCAGCAGCGAACCCTCGACCAGCGCGCGCACCGCGGTGCCCACCGCCTGGTCGACCAGCCCGGTGCGGGCGTAGACCGGCTTGAGCACGATGGTCTCCGGCAACGCCGCGCGGACCACGTCGAGCCTGGCCTCGACCGCCTCGACCACGTCCTTCGCGTTCTCGCCGATGCGCGCCAGCGCCATGCCCAGCACGACCTCCTCGCCGTCGCGGGTGACGGCGCCGAAGCGCGGCGCAGGCGCTTCGGTCACGGTGGCGACGTCGCGGACGTAGACCGGCACGCCGTCCTCGGACTTGAGCACGATCGCGCCGATGTCGCTGGCCGAACGCAGCAGGCCGAGGCCACGCACCAGGAACTGCTCGCGGCCGACGTCCATCACGTTGCCGCCGACCTGGCCGTTGTTCGCCGGAATGGCGTTGATCAGGTCGCCGAAGCCCAGGCCGCGGGCGTACAGCCGCTGCGGATCGACCCGCACCTGGAACTCGCGTTCGCCGCCGCCCCACGAGGTGACGTCGTCCACGCCCGGCGCGGTGCGCAGGATCAGCCGCACCGTCCATTCCTGCCAGGTGCGCAGATCCATGTCGGAGACCTGGTCGCGGGTCACGCCCGGCGCGCGCTCGACGGTGTACCAGTACACCTGGCCCAGGCCCGACGCGTTCGGGCCCATGCTCGGCTTGCCGTAGCTTTCGGGCAGGCGGTCGCCGATTTCCTGCAGGCGTTCGTTGACCAGTTGGCGGGCGAAGTAGGTGTCCATGTCGTCCTCGAAATAGACGGCGACGTACGACAGTCCGAACAGGCTGACCGAACGGATCTCCTTCACCTTCGGCAGGCCGGCCAGCGCCGACTCCACCGGCGTGGTCAGCAGTTGCTCGACGTCCTCGGCGGCGAGGCCCGGCGATTCGGTGTAGACGTTGACCTGGCTCGGGGTGACGTCCGGGAAGGCGTCGATCGGCACGCTGCGCACGGCGCGCAGGCCGAGGAAGGCGACCACCGCGAACAGGATGAGGATCAGCACGCGGTAGCGCAGCGACACTTCGACGAGGCGGTTCAGCATGGCGCACCTCCGTCGGCGAGGCGGGCGTGCGGATTCGCGGCGTGGGCGCGGATGGCGTCGATGTCCATGGCCTCAATGTCCATGGCCTTCTCCCAGTTGCGCCTTGAGCAGTTGCGCCTTCAGCGCGAACGCGCCCGCGACGACGACGCTGTCGCCGGCGGCGAGGCCTTCCTCGATCGTGGTGGCGTCGCCGATCGTCGGCCCGGTGCGCACCGGCACCGCGGTCAGCGCGCCGGCGGCGTCGCGGCGGAACACCACCGTGTCGCCGTCGAGCTGCACCAGCGCGACGGTCGGCACCGCCAGCGGCGCGACCCCGCCGGTCCCCGGCGCGGCGTCGAGGTAGACATCGACGAAATCGCCGCCGTGCAGGCGGTCGTCGGGGTTCGGCACCTCGATGCGGACCACCGCATTGCGCGTGCTTTCCGAGGTGCGGTGCGCGGCGCGCATCACCTTGCCGGTCAGGCGTTCGCCGCCGGCGACGACCGTGGCCGGACCACCGACCGCGACCCGCGGCACGCTGCCGGCCGGCAGCTTGGCGTCGACCCAGACCACCGACTCGTCGACCAGCCGGAACAGCGCGCGGCCGGGCTCGATGCGTTCGCCGACCACGAAGTCGTCCTCGGTGATGCGCCCGGCGTGCGGCGCGGTCAGCGTGAACCGGCCGTCCATGCCGCCGGTCGCCGTGCCCGGCAGGCCGTAGGCCCGCGCGCGGGCGCGGGCGCGATCGACCGCCACCCGCGCCTCGACGATGCGCCGGCCGGAGACGGCTTCGCGACCGAGCGCCGACACCCGCCGCCATTCCTGTTCGGCGATGCGCAGTTCGGCCTGGGCGTCGGACACCTCGACGCTCGAGAGCGTCGCCAGCGGCGCGCCGGCGCGCACCTCGTCGCCGAGCCGCGCATGCCGACGCACGACCAGCGCTTCGACCCGCGGCGTGACCAGGGTGGTGCCGTAGGCGCTGTCGAGCACTTCGCCCGGCGTGCGCAGGCGTTCGCCGGCCGCGGCCGGGATCAGCACCGCCAGGCGGACGCCCGCGGCCCGCAGCGCCGCGTCGTCCATCTCCAGGCTGCGCGCCTGCGCTTCGTCGCCGGCTTCGGCGTGGTCGGCGGCGACGGAAGACGACGCGGGCTCCGTCGCGGCACGGGCGGCCGGCGGGGGCGCATCGGAACAGGCGCCGAGGGCCAGCAGCCACGCCAGCGGCAAGGCGGTCGATCGTGCAAGGGTTCGGATCTTCGACATGGGAGGGTGGCTCACGGCATGGCCTCCAGTCCGGCCCACGCTTCGAGGCGGCCGGTGGCGGCGAGGTAATCGGTCCAGGTGCGCCACAGGCGCGCCTGCAGTTCGGCCCCGGCGAGGCGGGTATCGACGGTCTGTTTCAACTGCAGCAGGGTGTCGGCGGTGGACAGTTCGCCCTCGCGCCACAGCCGCTCCAGCAGCGCCGCGCGGCGCGACACGTCGGTGCCGCGGCTGTCGCGCCAGCCGGTCCAGGCGCTGCGCGCGGCGGCGTAGCTGTCGACGGCGCGGCGACGGTCGGCGGCCAGCGCCAGGCGCACGCGTTCCTGCTCGGCGCGCGCGGCGTCGGCCTCGGCTTCGGCGGCCACGACTTCAGCGCGATACCCGTTGCGCACGAACAGCGGCACGGTGACGGTCACGCCGTAGACGGTGTCGTCGGGCCCGCCCGGCTCGTAGCGCTTGCGGCCGCCGTAGGCGCCGAGCACCGGATCGACGATGCGCTCGCGGCGCGCGCCGACGACTTCACGTTCGGCGACGGTGGCCGCGGCCTGCGCGACCTGCCAGTCGGGCAGCGCGTGCAGCTCGCCGGAAGGCGGTACGGGCGGCGGCAGATCGTCGGCGGCGGCCGCGACCGCCACGACGTCGTCCGGCTGCCCGCCGACGCTGCGGAACCGCGCCTCGGCCTCGGCCTGTTCGACCAGCAGCCGCGACTGCTCGGCGCTGGCCTCGTCGCGCGCCAGCAGCGCCAGGTCGCGCTCCAGGCCGGAGATGTCGCCGGCGTCGAACTGGCGCGCGGCCAGGCCGGCGAAGCGCGCGGTCAGCGCGAGCCGATCGCCGCCGGCGGCGACCCGTTCGCGCGCGGCGCGGGTGTCGGCCCAGCCGGCCAGCCACGCGCGCACGAATTCGCGCCGGCGCAGCCGCGCCTCGGCCTCGGCCAGATCGGCCCGCGCCCCGGCGATGTCGCGCCGCGCGCCGCGCTTGTCGGCGAGGTCCAGCGCCATGCGCAGGCCGATGCTGGTGGTCGTCTCGGCGCCGCCGTCGTCGCGCGCGACTTCGAGCTCGGGGTTGTGCAGCGGGCGCTCCGCGGCGCGGAGCCGGGCCCGCGAGGCGGCCAGCCGGGCCCCGACGGCGCGCTGCCCGGGATGCGCCCGCCACGCGGCGTCGATCGCCGCGCGCAGCGATGGCGGCGCGGGTGGAAGCGGTATCGAGGGAAGCGTCGCAGAAGCAAGCGGCGCGGGAGCGGAGGGATCGGACGGAGCGGAAGGAGCGGAACGGGATGGAGCCGCGGCGCTGGTCGACGCCGCGAGCACGCTCGCGACGACGAACACGGCCGCATGGCGCGCGACGACGGGTCGTCGCGACGGATGCACGCCTTGCATGGAAGGATCCTCTGGGTGGACGGACGCCCGCGGCGTCACGCCGCGGGGAAGCACGCGTCACTCAGACGATGGGCGGGCGCAGCGCCTGGCGCGGGGCGGGCCGGGGCGGCGCGCCGGGGCGATACGCGAGGCGGTCGCGCGACGGCGCGACCGGCACGATCGCCAGGCCCGCCGGCAGCGCGGAGGCCTGGTGGCAGCCGCAGTGGGTGCAGACCGCGGCGTGCAGCAGCGACGACGCGGCGTCCTCGCCGGTCTCGATGGCCTGCACGACGGCGCCGTGGTCGCCGGCACCGGCGGCGGACGCGTAATCGTGGCTCACGCAGGCGGTGGTCGAGGCGATCTTCATCGCGAACACCAGCAGCACGAGCGCCGCCAGCCGCGCGGAGCGGCGCAGGCGGTCGAGCACGAAACTGCGGGGACGGACAGGCATCCGCGCACCATACCCACTCGCCCCGGTGTTATGAAATCGCATTCGCGGCGTCGCACGCGGCACGAGGCTTGCGGCGGAATCCCTACCTGACCTTCGACCCATGTTCCCCGGGCGTGGCCCGGTGCGAGACTCCGACGATGCGCCGACCCGCCGCCCTGCTCTGCCTGGCCCTCGCATCCGCGAGCGGCGCGGCGTGCGCGGCCTCTGCGGCGGCCGCCGCCGAACGCCGGGTCGAGATCGCCTTCGTCGGCGACATCATGGTCGCGGAGACGCCGGGCGAACTCATCGCCCGCGGCGTCGACCCGTTCGCGCCGACCGCGACCTGGCTCGCGCGCGCCGACCTGCGGGTGGGCAATCTCGAATGCGTGGTCGCCACCGGCGGCGTCGCGCTCGACAAGCCCTACACCTTTCGCGCCGATCCGCGCACGCTGCCGGTGCTGGCGCGGCATTTCGACGGCTTCAGCGTGGCCAACAACCACTCCGGCGACTTCGGCGAGGCCGCCTTCGCCGAGCAACTGGGGCTGATGCGCCAGGCCGGCATGCCGTACTTCGGCGGCGGCGACGACCTCGAGGCCGCGCACCGGCCGTGGGTCGTCGAACGCAACGGCCTGCGGATCGCGTTCCTGGGCTACGACGAGTTCAAGCCGCGCGCGTTCGAGGCCGGCGTCGGCCGCCCCGGGGTCGCCTGGAGCGGCGAGGACGAGCAGGTGCTCGCCGACATCGCCGCGGCCCGCACCCAGTACCGCGCCGACCTCGTCATCCCGTTCCTGCACTGGGGCTGGGAAGAGGAAGGCGCGCCCAGCGCGCGCCAGCGCGCGTTCGCCCGCGCGATGCTCGACGCCGGCGCGGACATGGTGGTCGGCGCGCATCCGCACGTGACCCAGGGCGCGGAGATCCACGACGGCAAGCCGATCGTCTACAGCCTCGGCAACTTCCTGTTCAACGGCTTCGACACCGAGGCCACGCGCACCGGCTGGACGCTGGAGGCGACGCTGGACGCGCGCGGCGTGGCCGCGTGGCGCACGCGGGTGGTGCGCCTGGACGACGACGGCGTACCGCATCCCGATCCCGCCGCCGAAAGCCCCTGCGGCCGCCGCGGCGACACCCGACCGAGGCTGTGCCATGGGCCGTGACCGCCGGTCGTCCGCGCTCGCCGTGGCGCTGCTGCTCGCCTGCGCGACGCCGGCGCGGGCCGACAGCGTGCGCTGCCACATCGTCTACGGCGGCGAGGACTTCACCGTGGACGCCGCGCCCACGACCACGCCGTATCGCGTCGCGGGGCAGAAGATCGGTCGCTATTTCGAGTTCCGCGCGGTGTACGTGGCCGCGCCCGAGCGCGACGCCGCGATCAACCTCTACGTGTCCGGCGTCGTCACCGGCGATGCGGTGCCGATCCACCAGGCCAAGCACCGGCCGCCGTTCATCGTCGGCGGGTCGCGCTACGGCTTCACCGGCCTGAATTTCGTCTACGAACCGACCAAGGGCAGCGAACTGCAGTACTGGTGCGAGCGGCTGCCCTGAGGCCTCCCGCGCAGCGGGACGCACGGGACGCGGCCGCGATGCGGCCGACGCCCCGTGCGCGAACGCTCAGAGGATATTGAGCGTGTCGCTCATCGTGTTGAACGGCGAATTGATCGACGTGGTCTGGTAGGAGAAGGTGCCGCCCTGGTAGCCGTCGACGTTCCAGTAGCGGGTGAAGCCGACGATGGTCTGGCCGGGGCTGCACGGGGTCAGGAAGTTGCTGCCGCAAAAAGCGATCGTCTGGTAGTTCGCCGTGGACGGCAGGGTCACGCCGTTGATCTTGGCGATGCGGACGGTGCCGTAGCCGACTTCCACCGTCAGCACGCGCAACTGCGCGCCGCCGTGGTCGAGGGTCGTGGTGACCGTGCCGTCGGCGATCGGCTCCCAGCCCTGGTTCGACGAGCCGACGTAGCGGATCTGGACGTAGGACAGCGGCGGCGCGGGCGCGGCGGCGACGGTGGCGGCGGTCATCATCGCGAGACCGGCCACGGCCAGCATGGCTTTCTTCTTCATGGAAACCCTCCTTGGGTCGGGTGGATGTCGCTCGGGCGGGCGCGGCTTGCGGTCGGTTCGCTCCGCCATGGTCCCGGCGGGACCGGCGCGCAGGGTCGCAGCCCGCGACCGCCGACGGCATCCCGCAGATGCGGGATCGCGCGCCGCGCGTGCGATCCGGCGCGCGCTCAGCACACCCAGACGCCACCCGGCAGCAGGAAGACCGCGGCCAGCGCGGGTACGTCGAGCAGGCACGACCACACGTCGCCGACGCCGGCCCGGCCGAGGGCGCGCTGCCAGCGCCACCCCGGCCGTTCGTAGAACCACCAGAGCACCAGCAGCCACTCCGCGAGACGTACCGGCAGCAGCAGGAGATAGAACCCCGGCGTCCCGGTGACCACCTGCAGTGGCTCCGTCAGCAGCATCACGCCCATGCCCGCCGCCAGGCCGACGCGCCACGACGCGGCGGTCGCCCCGGGATAGCGCCGGCGCAGCACCGCCGCCATCGCGGTGTAGCCGGCGAACTTGATGCCGCAGAAGTACAGCAAGCCCAGCGCATCGCCACCCATGGCCACGGCGCGTCTCCCCCGACCGGATCGATGCGCCGAGCGTGCGCAGCGCGATCGCCTCCGGCAACCGCGGATCGACCCGGTGGCGCGGAGGTGTCCGGCGGGTATCGCCACGGACACCCGCGGTGGACGCGGCCCGGGGAACCCGTATACTCCCCCCCACTATGCCCCACAGCCCCGCCGAGAAGAAGAAGGCCCTCGCCCGCGTGCGCCGCATCCAGGGCCAGGCCGAGGCGCTGTCGCGCGCGCTCGAGGCCGGCAGCGACTGCGGCGCGGTGCTGCAGCAGCTGGCGGCGATCCGCGGCGCGGTGAACGGGCTGATGGCCGAAGTCCTCGAAAGCCACCTGCGCGAGGAGTTCGGCGAGCTGGCCGACAACGACGCCGGCATCCGCCAGGCGATCACGCTGGTCCGGTCCTACCTCAAATGACCCCCCGACACACGACCACCCAAGGAGTCACGCCATGAAATCCCGCGCCGCCGTCGCCTTCGGGCCCGGCCAGCCGTTGCAGATCGTCGAACTCGACGTCGCGCCGCCGAAGGCCGGCGAAGTGCTGGTGAAGATCAGCCACACCGGCGTCTGCCACACCGATGCGTTCACGCTCAGCGGCGACGACCCGGAAGGCCTGTTCCCCTGCGTGCTCGGCCACGAGGGCGCGGGCGTGGTGGTCGAGGTCGGCGAAGGCGTCACCAGTGTCAGGCCGGGCGACCACGTGATCCCGCTGTACACCGCCGAATGCGGCGAGTGCCTGTTCTGCAAGAGCGGCAAGACCAACCTGTGCGTGGCGGTGCGCGCCACCCAGGGCAAGGGCGTGATGCCCGACGGCACCTCGCGCTTCTCGTACGAAGGCCGGCCGGTCCATCACTACATGGGCTGCTCGACCTTCAGCGAATACACCATAGTCGCCGAAGTCTCGCTGGCGAAGATCAACCCCGAGGCCAACCACGAGCACGTCTGCCTGCTCGGCTGCGGCGTGACCACCGGCATCGGCGCCGTGCACAACACCGCGAAGGTGCAGCCCGGCGACAGCGTGGCGGTGTTCGGCCTCGGCGGGATCGGCCTGGCGGTGATCCAGGGCGCGCGCCAGGCGCAGGCCGGCCGGATCATCGCGATCGACACCAATCCCTCGAAGTTCCCGCTGGCGCAGCAGATGGGCGCGACCGACTGCGTCAACCCGAAGGACCACGACAAGCCCGTGCAGCAGGTGATCGTCGAGATGACCGGCTGGGGCGTGGACCACAGCTTCGAGTGCATCGGCAACGTGCAGGTGATGCGCGCGGCGCTGGAATGCGCGCACCGCGGCTGGGGCCAGTCGGTGATCATCGGCGTCGCCGGCGCCGGGCAGGAGATCTCGACCCGGCCGTTCCAGCTCGTCACTGGCCGGACCTGGAAGGGAACTGCGTTCGGGGGGGTGAAGGGGCGTTCGCAGCTGCCGGGGATGGTGGAACAGGCGATGCGGGGCGAGATCGACCTCGACCCGTTCGTGACCCACACCCTGCCGCTCGACCGGATCAACGAGGCCTTCGACCTGATGCACGAAGGCAAGTCGATCCGCACGGTGATCCACTACTGACCTTTCGCGGCGGGGGGCCGCGCGGTGCGCGTCCCCGTCGCCCTGCACGGCACCACCGGAGAGTCCGCTTGAGCCTCGAACGCATCGAACATCGCGCCTGTTTCGGCGGCTGGCAGGACGTCTACCGCCACCATTCCGATGCGCTGGAGTGCGCGATGCACGTGGCGGTGTACCTGCCGCCGCAGGCCGAACAGCGGCGCTGCCCGGTGCTGTACTGGCTGTCGGGCCTCACCTGCACCGAACAGAACTTCATCACCAAGGCCGGCGCGCAGCGCTACGCGGCCGACCACGGCGTGATCGTGGTCGCGCCGGACACCAGCCCGCGCGGCGACGACGTGCCCGACGCCGACGGCTACGACCTCGGCAAGGGCGCCGGCTTCTACCTCGACGCCACCATGGCGCCGTGGTCGTCGCACTACCGCATGCAGCACTACATCGCCGACGAACTGCCGGCGTGGGTGGATGCGCGTTTCGCCACCAGCGGCGCGCGCGCGATCAGCGGACACTCGATGGGCGGCCACGGCGCGCTGGTCACGGCGCTGCGCAATCCCGGGCGCTACCAGAGCGTGTCGGCGTTCGCGCCGATCGTGGCGCCGTCGCAGGTGCCGTGGGGACAGAAGGCCTTCGCCGCGTACCTGGGCGAGGATCGCGAGGCCTGGAAGGCGTGGGACGCGTGCGAACTCATCGCGAACGCGCCGGAACGCCTGCCGCTGCTGATCGACCAGGGCGGCGACGACGAATTCCTCGACACCCAGTTGCAGCCGCACCGGCTGCTGGAAGCCTGCGACGCGGTCGATCACCCGCTGGACCTGCGCCTGCGCCCGGGCTACGACCACAGCTACTACTTCATCTCCAGCTTCATCGGCGAGCACTTCATCTTCCACATGCGCCAGCTCAGCCGCACGCGCTGAGCATCGCCATCCGTCCCCCACCGCCCGGTAGAGCGGCCTTCAGGCCGCTGCCTTTTGCTTCGGCAACGGGGAAGGCGCATCGCGGGAAGAAAAGCGAAAGACAGCGGCCTGAAGGCCGCTCTACCGAAGCGGGGTTCGGCGTCGTCTGCGGCGCGGTGCGCTAGGCGGGCGGCGGGCCGGCAGGAAATCGGTGTAGGCAAAGCAGTCCTCGCGCAGCGCGCGCGCTGCGCCCCCCTGTCTCCCCTCATCGCCCGGTAGAGCGGCCTTCAGGCCGCTGCCTTTTGTTTCGGCAACCTGAAGGCGCATCGCGGGAAGAAAAGCGAAAGACAGCGGCCTGAAGGCCGCTCTACCGAAGCGGGGTTCGGCGTCGTCTGCGGCGCGGTGCGCTAGGCGGGCGGCGGGGCCGGCAGGAAATCGGTGTAGGCGAAGCGGTCCTCGCGCAGCACGCGCGCGCCGCGCACGACGTCGATCGGCGCGGCGAACATCGGCCCGGCGTGGACCAGCGTGTGGAACTCGCCGTGCTCGCCGCACGGATCGCAGGTCGCCGGCAGGTCGCGCAGCAGCGCGTCGTCGAAGTCGCGGCCGCTGAACGCGGCGTCGAGCTGCGTGGTGTCGACGCAGGTCAGCGACGCGCGCAGGCCGGCGTCGAGCATCGCCCGCGCCACGCGCGCGGTGTGCCCGGGCGCGGGATCGAAGATCGGGAAGTGCGGGGTCCAGCCCAGGTCGGCGCACTGTGCCTCGCGCCAGGCGCGGATGTCGGCCAGGAACAGGTCGCCGAAGGCGATGTCGCGCAGCCCCGGCCAGCGCGCCTGCGCCCGTGCGAGCGCGTCGGCGAAGGCGGCGCGATAGGTCGCGTTGTCCGCGCGCTGCGGCATCCACGCCTCGATCACCGGCAGCCCGCAGGCCTCGGCCTGCGCCTGCAGCAGCGCGCGGCGGATGCCCTGCATCGCGATGCGGTCGTAGCCCTCGGTCAGGGTGGTGACGAGGCCGACGACCTCGGCGTCCGCTGCGCCGGCGGCGGCGCGGCGACGCAGCGCGTGCAGCGCCCAGGCCGCGTCCTTGCCGCCGCTCCAGGACAGCAGGAGCGGCCGGGTCATGCCGCGGTGACGTCCCTCAGTTGCCAGCCGCGGCCGGCGAGCAGTTGCAGGCGATGCTTGAACACGCTGCCGGGCAGCCCGGTGGTCACCACCAGGTCGATCCGCAGGTCGTTCTGCGCGCCGGTGACCGTCGCCTCGGCATCGACCGCCGCGAGCGCGGTGTCGATCTCGTCCGGATCGCCCTGGGTCGCGGCCCAGCGCCGGAACAGCGCGTCGCTGCGCAGCGCCGCCTCCAGTTCCGCGGCGATGCCGTCGGCGCCTTGCGAGCGGAACGCGAACTCGCCCGCGTCGGCGAGCGTGGCGGGTTCGGGGAGGCTGATGTAGTAGCGGTTGCGCATGCGGGCCACTCGCGGAAGAAGTGCGCCAGCATACCGCGCCGCCATGACGGCGGCACGGGGTCCCGACCCGCGGGCGAGCGCCTCAGGCGGTGAAGGTATGCGGCTCGGCGGCGAAGCCCATCACCAGCGAACCCTTGCCGACGTTGACCATGCCGGTGAGGCTCATCACGCTCTCGAACACCTCGACGCCGGCGTCGCGGCAACCGTCGATCAGCGAGGCGTAGCCGGGCAGGCTGCGCATCTCCTCGAGGTCGCCGCCGTAGCTCAGGCACACCGTGGGCGTCATCAGCCCGGCGCGCACGCGCTCGACGCCGAAGCCGAACAGACGCTGCACCGCGGCCTCCCAGCCGCGGATCTTCGCCACCGGCCGGGTGTCGCCGCGGTTGCAGTACAGCACCGGCTTGATGTCCAGCGCGGAGCCCAGCGCGGCGCTGAGCAGGCCGACGCTCTTGTCGCCCTTGGTCCTGGCGCGCGAGCGCAGGTACATCAGGTCGCTCGGCACCATGTAGGCGTGGGTGTTGATCGCGAGGTTCTCCAGGCGCGCGCGGATCTTCGCGACGCCGTCGCCATCGCGGATCATCCGCATCGCCTCGACCGCGGTGACGCCCTGCCCGGCGAACAACTGCTGGGTGTCGATCACGCGCAGCGCGAACGGCGAGGTCTGCCCGGCCGCGGTGCGCATCGGCCGGTAGTCGTTCAGGATCACGAAGCTGGCCTGCATCGCGTTGTCGTGGATCGGACTGCGCGTGCGGGTGATGGTGAGGCAGAAGACGTAGTCGTAGTCGATGACCAGCTTCTTCAGGAACACGTCGCGGATCTGCTCGACCGAGAACGGCATCGTCTCGGCTTCCGCGCCGCGCTCGGCGACGTGCGAATGCAGGAATTCGAGCGTGGCCTGCTCGTTGCGGTGGTCGGCGAGCACCGCGTCTCCGATCTTTACCGTGATCGGGAGGATTTCGACGTGATTCCGTTCGATGAAGCTCCCTGGCAGGTCGCATGCCGAATCGACGACAAGACCTATGCGCATGTTGGTGGCTTCCCAAGGGGGCGCGACGATAGCAGTGGAGTCAAGCCGCGTCGTGCGATTCCCGTCATGGTTCGGGACCTCGACGCCTGTTTTCCACCCAACGTGCCCGAAGACGCCAACCGGCCGCCCCTGTTCAGCCGCGCTGTACCCCGACGGGCAATCCGGCGACCCTTCGCATCTCGGCCTCGTCCAGCAGGGCCGGGTCGCGGAGGACCGCAACTGCGAACGCATGGGCATCATTGCCCCAGAACAGGGCGTTGCCAAGTGCCAGCGTCGGCACGCCGAACACGCCGGCGCTCAGCGCGATCTCGGTGCAGTTGCGCAGCATCGCCTTGGTTTCTGGGGCGTCGATCGCCTCCGCGGGCACGCCGAGCGCCTCGCGCACGGGCGCCAGCGCCTCGGCGCTGTCGGCGGCGTTGCCCTGCGCCCAGATCCAGTCGAACAGCGCATCGATGGATGCGACCGATCCGCCTGCTGCAATGCACAACCGCAGCGCCGGCAGCGGATTGAACGGATGCCGCGGCGGGAAGCGCAGCGGCACGCCGGCCTCGCGGGCCTGCCACAGCACGTGGCGGTAGGTGAATTCGCGCTTGGTCGGGATCTCCGCCGGGCCCTTCTGGCCGCGCGCGTCGAGCACCGCGGCGAACAGGATCGGCACCGGCAGGATGGCGTGTTCGGCCATCAGCGCGCGCACCTTCGGCCACTGCAGGTAGGCGAAGGGCGAGATGAAATCGAAGTACCAGCGGTTCGTGGCGTCGGTCATGGCGTTTCCGGAGGGATCGAAGCGCGCCGGCTCAGCAGCCGGTGCTGCGCTGCTCGGCGACGGCGCGCACCAGTTCGCCTTCGCCGGCGGCGCCGGAGAGGAACAGCGTCGGCGCAGAGAGGTTGTAGTGGTCGGTGACGTCGAACAGCAGGTCGAGCGCGCCGTCGCCGTCGAGATCGCCGGCGAACAGCAGGCCGGGCGCCGCCTCGTCGCCGAGCAGGATGCGGCCGTCTTCGCCGCGCATGCCGGCCATCGTGGCCAGCGTCTGGCGACGGCCGCCTTGCGTCAGTTCGATCGTGCAGCGATAGCCTTCGCCAATCGCGGCCGCCGGCACGCAGCGCGTCGCCAGGGTGTAGTCGCGGTCGCCCAGACGCAGCCGGGACGTCCCCAGACCATCGACGACCGGTCCCTCGACCGCCGTCGCCCGCGCCACCGCGCGTTCGCGCAGGCCCGGACCGCGGACGTAGGCGATGGCCGCGCCGTCAGGCCCCAAGGCGGTGTCCACGATCCGGCCGGTGACCGGGCCGTCGTCGGCGTCGAGCACCGCGTCCCGGGTCGGCGTCACCCGCACGCGCACCGCGCGCAGGCGGGCGCCTGCGGCGGTGTCGAACAGCGCCAGCCAGCGCTCGCCGTCGCGGGCGACGGTCTCGCCGCCGTGGAACTGGCCCGGCATCTGCAGGGCCGGGGCCGTGGCGAGCGCGGCGGCGACGGCGAGGCTCAGCATGGCCGTGCCCGCGTCACTCGCCGGCGGCCGGGTACGCCCGCGGCAGCGCGCCGGCGGGAGCGAGGTAGCGGTCGCGCAGTTCGGTCTGGCGGCTCTTCATCGGCGCCGCGCGGCCGTCCAGCCACACCTGCACCGCGGTGGTGCTGACCTCCAGCGGGTCGCCGGTCCACAGCACGAGGTCGGCGCGCTTGCCGACCGCGATCGTGCCCAGCCGGTCGCCGACGCCGAAGACCTCGGCCGGGACCCGGGTCAGGCCCGCCAGCGCCGTTTCCCAGGGCAGGCCGTTGGCGGCCGCGTTGCCGGCGGCCTGGCGCAGCTTGCGGGCGTAGTGCGAGGGATCGTCGAAGCGGCTGAAGCTGACGGTCACGCCGGCGGCGTCCAGGCGCGCGGCGTTCTCGAGGGTGGCGCCGATCTGGTCGAAATCCGACGGCAGGTCGGCCAGCGGGTCGAGGAACACCGGCACCTTCGCCGAGGCCAGCAGCGGCGCGACCTTCCAGGCCTCGACGCCGCCGAGGATGGCGATGCGCACGTTCTGGCGCTGCGCCCAGCGCACGAGCTGGCGGATGTCGGCGGCGCGCTGCACCGCGACCACCACCCGGCCGCCGCCGTCGAGGTAGCGCGCGAACGTGCGCCGGCCGGCCGGGGTCAGCAGGGCGCTGTTCGCGTCCGGGCCGATCCGGCCGCGGGCCTCGTCCACGAGCTGGTCGAGGATCATCCACTGCGCCGCGCGCGAATTGCCGGTGAGCCCGGCGCCGTCGCCGCCGAGCTGCAGGAACAGCGCCCGCGGGCCGATCGGGTCGGGGCTGCCGTCCAGCCGCACCATGCCGCCCTGGCCGCCGACGATCGAACCGCCGCTGACGCTGTCGGCGCGGAGCATGGCGAAGCCGATGCCCTCCACCCGCGCCACCGGGATCAGCACCGACTCCGGGTTGTAGGCCAGGGTCACGTCGAATTCCGGGCGGACCACCATCGCCTTGCGGTCGCCGAGGGCGAGCGCGTGGTCGTTGGTCCCGCCGCCGAGCGAGATCTCCTCCAGGCCCATCGCGCCGATGCCGCCGAACAGCGCCGGCGTCAGCGGCCGGCCGGCGGCCTCGACCACCTCCGCGCCCGGCGCCGACAGGCCCTTGCCGATCGCGGCGATGGCGCCGTTGCGCACCAGCACGTCGGCATGGTCGAGCGTGCCCTGCGCGCCGGCGGTGTGGACCCGGGCGTCGCGGATCAACAGGACCTGCCCCGTCGCCGTCGCGGGCGCCTGGGCGAACGCGGACAGCGCCAGCAGCGACAGGCCGGCGGCCAGCAGCGGCGCTCGGGACATGCGGAGCATGCGGTTCATCGCACACCTCCCTGCACGGTCTGGCCGAGCATGAAGTCCGACACCGGCTGGCGCGAGGCGTCGTTGCGGTCGTAGACGCGGGCGCCGTCGATGTAGACCTGTTCGGCGCGCGCGTAGACGCTGAAGGGGTTGCCGTTCCACAGCACCACGTCGGCCATCTTGCCCGGCTCCAGCGTGCCGGTCCTGTCGAGGATGCCCATCGATTTCGCCGGATTCGCGGTGATCCAGCGCACCGCCCGTTCGGGCGGCACCGGCATGCCGATGCGCGCGCCCTGCGCCATCACCTTGGCCGCCTCCTGGTTGAGCCGCTGGATGCCTTCCTCGGAATCCGAATGCACGATCGCGCAGCCGTTCTTCGGGCGGTCGACCATCAGGATGTTCTCCTGGATGCCGTCGAACGCCTCCATCTTGAAGCCCCACCAGTCGGCCCACAGCGCGCCGCAGACGCCTTCGGCCGCGAGCCGGTCGGCGATCTTGTACGCCTCGACGCCGTGGTGGAAGGCCGCGATCCTGAAGCCGAACTCCCTGGCCAGGTCGATCATCGTCTGCATCTCGTCGGCGCGGTAGCAGTGGATGTGGACCAGGATGTCGCCGTTGATCGCGCCGGCCAGGGTGTCCATCTTCAGGTCGCGCTTGCCGCCGCTGTCGTTGTTGCTGTCCTTGGGCGCGGCGTCGCTCTGCCACCAGTGCCGCTTCTGCGCCGCCGGCGCCTTGGGCCGGTTCTTGCGCAGGTATTCGGTGGCGTCGATGAACGCCGCGCGGTAGCCGGCCACGTTCGCCATCCGCGTGGACGGGCCGCCGCGCTCGCCGTAAACGCGCTTGGGATTCTCGCCGCAGGCCATCTTCAGGCCCCACGGCGCGCCGGGGAACTTCATGCCCTGGTAGCTCGTCGAGCGCACGTTCTTCACGGTGACGCCGCGGCCGCCGATCAGGTTCGCCGACCCCGGCAGGATCTGCAGCGAGGTCACCCCGCCGGCCAGCGCGGTGTCGAAGCCCGGGTCCTGCGGCCACAGCGAGTGCTCGGCCCAGACGTTGGGCGTGGTCGGCGAGGTCGCCTCGTTGCCGTCCGAGTGCGCACTGACGCCGGGGCTGGGATACACGCCCAGGTGCGAGTGCACGTCGATCAGGCCGGGGGTCACCCACTTGCCGCGGCCGTCGACGCGGATCGCGTCCGCCGGGGCCTCCAGGCGCGGCCCGACCGCGACGATGGCGCCGTCGCGCATCAGCACGTCGGCGTCGTCCAGGCGGGTCCCGGTGCCGGTCAGCACGGTCGCGCCCTGGATCAGCACCGGCGGCGACGGGATGCGGCGGTAGGTGCTGGGATAAGGGTCCTGCACGAAGCGCGACGCAGACCGGCCGGCCGGCGCGTCGGCGGCATGGGCGGGCGCGAGCGCGAGCGCAGGCAACAGGGTCGCGACCAGCGCGACGAGCGAGGTTCGGAACATGGCGATGTGCCCCCGGGCGAGCCGTCTCACGGATCGCCCCACCCTAGCCCGCGCGCCGCCCCCTGCCAACATGACCTTGGTCATGGGCCCCGCGCGGCGTGACACAATGCCGCCATCCCTCCCCGCCCCGCCCGTGCCCGCCCCCCGCGTGCGCGCGGACGGCGGGCAGGCGCCCCGCACGCCGCACCGCACCGCACCACCGGAGAACAGACCCAATGAAGACCAAGCAGGACATCGTCGAGAACTGGCTGCCGCGCTACACCGGCGTGTCGCTGGACGGCTTCGGCCGGCACATCCTCCTGACCAACTTCGGCGGCTACCTCGACCTGTTCGCGCGCATGACCGGCGCCGAGATCGTCGGCCGCGACCGCCCGATGCCCAGCGCCACCATCGACGGCATCACCATGATCAACTTCGGCATGGGCAGCCCCAACGCCGCCACCCTGATGGACCTGCTGTCGGCGGTGATGCCCGACGCGGTGCTGTTCCTGGGCAAGTGCGGCGGCCTGAAGAAGAAGAACCAGCTCGGCGACCTGATCCTGCCGATCGCGGCCATCCGCGGTGACGGCACCAGCAACGACTACCTGCCGCCGCAGGTGCCCGCGCTGCCGGCGTTCGCCCTGCAGCGCGCGGTCTCGACCATGATCCGCGACCTCGACCACGACTACTGGACCGGCACCGTCTACACCACCAACCGCCGCGTCTGGGAGCACGATGAGGAATTCAAGGACAAGCTGCGCGCGATGCGCTGCATGGCCATCGACATGGAGACCGCGACCATCTTCGCCGCCGGCTTCGCCAACCGCATTCCCTGCGGCGCGCTGCTGCTGGTCAGCGACCAGCCGATGATCCCCGAAGGCGTGAAGACCGAAGCCAGCGACGCCAAGGTCAGCGCCGAGTACGTCGAACGCCACATCAACATCGGCATCGAGGCGCTGAAGCTGATCCGCCGCCACGGCAAGTCGGTGCGGCATCTGCGGTTCGACGAGTAGGGCGAGCCCCGGCCCGCCATTGCGGCGTGACCGTCGCGCTGCACGACGATCGAAGCCGCTTCGATCATTGTTCCGGCATCGGAAAGGTCGAGATGGTGGGCCAGGGCCCACCCTACGACGTCATCTCGGGAGATACGACATGATCGACATCGTGGAATTCTGGCGCGACGCCGGCCCGTCCAAATGGTTCGCCAAGGACGCCGCGTTCGACGACGCGCTGCGCGACCGCTTCCTCGACGCGCACTTCGCCGCGGCGCGACGCGAACACGAGGCGCTGCTCGACGACGCCGACGGCGCGCTCGCGCTGGTGCTGCTGCTGGACCAGGTGCCGCGCAACGTCTTCCGCGACAGCGGGCATGCGTTCGCGACCGACCCGCTCGCGCGGGCGTACGCGACGCGCGCGATCGACGCCGGCCACGACCATCGCGTCGATCCCGCGTTGCGGGTGTTCTTCTACCTGCCGTTCGAGCACTCGGAAGACCTCGCCGACCAGGATCGCAGCGTCGCGCTGTGCGAAGCGATGGGCGATGCGAACTACCTCAAGTACGCCGAGGCCCACCGCGACGTGATCCGCCGCTTCGGCCGCTTCCCGCACCGCAACCGCGCGCTCGGCCGCGACAACACGCCGGAGGAACAGGCGTGGCTGGACGCGGGCGGCGGATTCTGAGCGTCCCGGCCGCCCCGAGCGCAGCGGGTCTCGGCAGGCAGGCGGGCTGAACGCGCCAGCGGCGGCCAGCGGCCGCCCCGGGCGTTCCCGATCGATGCACGTCGCGATGCGACGCACTGCAGCGGCGGTGTTCTCGCTCCGGGCCGCGGACGCGGCGCGGTCAGAACGAATGCGGATGATGCGGCGTCTGGCCCTGCGTCTGGCTCGACGACATCGTCGGCTGCGGCTGCTGCAACGTCGCCAGCCACTGGGTGTTGCGCTCGACGGTCTGCGACACGCCCTCCCCGTTGCCCAGCCAGACGAACTTGCCGTGGCTCGGATCGCCGTAGCCGGCGAAGATCCCCGTGCCATCCTTGTTCCAGCTCACGCTGTCGATGCCGGGCAGCTTGTGGTGCGCGGCCATGACCATGAGGGCGGAGGCCATCCGCTCGCGCTGGTCGAGCGTGCCGAAGACCTGGCCTTTCGGATCGAGCCTCTCGATCTGGCCGACCATCCACCGGAAGGCGGGGTTGCCGGGATGGCCCGACTCGTTCAGCAGCGGCGCGCGGGTGGACGGGTCCTGGCTCGGCGGCGTGTTCGTCTGCGGCTGCGGATTGAGCTCCCTCGACCAGTACTGCTCGATCTGGGAGCGCTGGAGGTTGCGCATCTCGGCCAGTTGCTCGCCCAGCAGTCGCTTCACCTGCGGATCCATCGGCCCGGAGTCATCGAGGAAGCCCTTGAATTCGCCCTTGGTTTCCTTTTCGATCTTGTCGCGGAAATAACCGTCCGGCATCAGTTCCCATTCGTGCGAACTGTTGGCGCTGCGACTGACCAGGCGCAGGTTGCTGGTGTCGTTGTAGGCGTCCAGCGCGTCGGCCTTGCTGAACCCTTGCGGGAACAGCTCGTGCATCTTCTTGACGACCTGCTCGAACGGAATGGCGTGATCGATGTCGAGCGCGTCGCGCGTCACCAGCTGGCCGGTAGCGGCGCACCGGAACAGCGGCACGACGGTGGTGCCGCTGCCGTCCGGGTTTTCCATCCGCACCGAGGTGACCAGGTTGCGGCTCAGCTCGTGCTTGTACCACTTCTCCAGCACCTGCTTGTCGAACGACAGTTCCGACCGCGTGTTCTCCTCGGTCCAGTCCTTGCCGCGCGTGGTCTTGGTGCGCCGGGCGAGGTCTTTGTCGAGATCGAACGGCTCGTACTGCGCCAGCGCGTCGAAGCCGAAGCGGGTGTCGACCCACGTCTGCCACTGCTGCGACTGCGGCCCGTAGGTCGACAGGATCCTGTCGGCGCTGTCGCGGGAACGGTTGTAGACCGACGGCAGCATGCGCAGGTTGGAGACGTCGTTGTAGCCCTTGATCGCCTCCGCCTCGGTCTTCACGCCAAGCGACTGGAGGTGGGGCTTCCACTGGGTGGCGTGGTCGATGTCCAGCGCGTCGTTGGTATGCCAGGTCCTGGTGGCGCCGCTGTAGTACAGCAGGCCATGCCAGCCGTTGCCGTCGGTGACGTGCTGCGGGTGCATGTGCTTCGCCGCCCAGTCGTTGCGCATGTACTGGACCGTGGATTCGTAGAAGGCCAACCCGTCGCGACCCTTGTGCTGGTTCCACGCCTTGGCCTGCAGGCGACTGCCGTGTTCGGTCGGCTGCTCGTGCTCCCAGTAGGCGAGCTGCACCTTCTTGCCGCTGCCGAGCTGCTCCTCGACGAGGCGGCTGCCGGACGGGGTGCTCTGGCGGGTGTCCTGCTTCATCGGCTTCGCTCCTTCCTTTGGTAGCGGTCATGGCCCGGCAGCGCCCCGTCGGGCGCGGCGCGCACGGGTCGCCGGCGCCTTGCGCAGGGCGGCCCGTGGCCGCCCCGGCGGGGTCGATCGGTGTACGTCGCAACGTGAAAGGCGGCGGCGCGGGGCCATGACGGCCCCGGTGCGGGCCCGGGGCCCGCGCTACTTCTTGAGTTGCTGCCAGAGGAAGGTGTAGGCCAGCGCGCGCATGTGCGCTTCCTGCTGGTTGTTGGCCGCGCCGCCGTGGCCGCCCTCGACGTTCTCGTAGTAGCGCACGTTGGCGCCCATCGCCTCCATCTTCGCCATCATCTTGCGGGCGTGGCCGGGGTGGACGCGGTCGTCGCGGGTGGAGGTGGTGAACAGCACCGGCGGGTACTGCGTCCCCTCCTTCAGCAGGTGGTAGGGCGAGAAGGTCTTGATGAACGTCCAGTCCTTGGTGTCCGGGTCGCCGTATTCGGCCATCCACGAGGCGCCGGCCAGCAGGTGGCTGTAGCGCTTCATGTCCAGCAGCGGCACCTGGCAGACCACCGCGCCGAACAGCTGCGGGTACTGGGTGATCATGTTGCCCATCAGCAGGCCGCCGTTGCTGCCGCCCTGCGCGCCGAGATGCTCGGGCGAGGTGATCTTGCGCGCGAACAGGTCCTGCGCCACCGCGGCGAAGTCCTCGTAGGCCTTGTGGCGCTCGGCCTTCATCGCGGCCTGGTGCCAGCGCGGGCCGTATTCGCCGCCGCCGCGGATGTTGGCGAGCACGTACGCGCCGCCCTGCTGCAGCCAGCCGCGGCCGGCCATCGGGTTGTACGACGCGGTGTACGACACCTCGAAGCCGCCGTAGCCCCACAGCAGCGTCGGGGTGCTGCCGTCCATCTTCATCTCCTTCGGACGGACGATGAAGTACGGCACCTGGGTGCCGTCGAGCGAGGTCGCGAAATGCTGCTCGGCGACCAGCCCGTCGGCGTCGAAGAACCGCGGCATCGCCTTCAGCTTCTCCGGCGGGTTGCCGATCTCGACCAGCGACAGCGTGGTCGGGGTGAGGAAATCGCTGGTGGTCATCCACAACTGGTCGCTGTCGTCGGCATCGACCGGGCTGACGCTGACCGTGCCCACCGCCGGCGCGCCGGCCAGCACCGCCTGGCGCCAGCCGCCCTCGCCCAGCGGGGTCATGATGCGGACCCGGCTCTTCACGTCCTCCAGCAGGTTCAGCACCAGGTGATGCCGGGTCCAGGTGTGGCCGGCCAGCGAGGTGTGGTCGTCGGGCTTGAACACCACGTCGAATTCGCGGTTGCCGGCCATGAACTTGTCGAACTCGATCGCCAGCAGCGAACCGGCGTCGTAGGTCCGCTCGCCGACCGTCCACGGATCGCGGATCTCGACCGTCAGCCACTGGTTGTGGACCGACTTGTTGGCGGAATTGGGCAGGTCGAGCTTGGTCAGCTTGCCGTCCGCGCCGCGCAGGTACAGCTCGTCGTTGTAGAAGGCGATGGTGCGGCTGACGTAGTCGCGCTGGAAGCCGGGCGTGAGGTCGCGGTAGGCGGCGATGTACATGTCGTCCGGCTTGCCTTCGTAGACGACCTTGGCCTCGGACATCGGGGTGCCGCGCTTCCATTCCTTGACGACGCGCGGGTAGCCGGACTTGGTCATCGTGCCTTCGCCGAAGTCGGTGAAGACGTAGACCGTGTCGCGGTCGATCCACTGCAGGCCGCCCTTGGCCTCGGGCCGGACGAAGCCGTCGGCGACCCAGGTCCTGGTGGTCATGTCGAATTCGCGGGTGACGTCGGCGTCGGCGCCGCCGCGGGACAGCGAGACCAGGCAGCGCTCGTACTGCGGCTTGAGGCATTCCACACCGTGCCAGACCCAGTTTTCCTTTTCCGCCGCGCCCAGCGCGTCGAGGTCGATCACGGTCTCCCAGGCCGGCGCGTCCTTGCGGTACTCGACCAGCGTGGTGCGCCGCCACAGGCCGCGCGGATGGTCCTTGTCGCGCCAGAAGTTGTAGTAGAACTCGCCGTGCTTCTCGACCGCCGGGATGCGCGCGTTGGAATCGAGGATCGCGCGCAGGTCGTCCTCCAGCGGCTGGAACGACGGCGCGGCGGTGATCTCGGCTTCGGCCTTGGCGTTGCGCTCGCGGACCCAGTCGAGGGCCTTGGGGTCCTCGACGCCTTCGAGCCAGAGGTAGGGATCGGCGGGAACGGGTTCGGCCATGGGCGCTGTCCTGGCGGTGGCGGGCTTCTTGGGCGTGGCGGCGCCGGCGTCGACGGCCGGCAGGGCGGCGACCAGGACGGTCGCGCAGCCGAACACGAGGCCGGCGGCGAAACGGGCAGACGGAGACTGTGGCATGCAGGGGTCCGTGGCAACGAGCGGCGGGCCCGCCACGCTAGCACAGGCGTCCCGCGCACCGCCCTGCCGGAAGTCCCGGCGGCACCGCGACCGTCGCGAAATCGCCTGTCGGATCAGCCGCTTGCGCGCGAGGCTCAGGCGGCGCGGCGCAGCGACGAGGCCGTGCGCGGGCGCGCCGCGCGGGCGCCGGCGATCGCGTGCACGGATGCCGGTGGGCGGCGCGACGCTGCCCCTGCCCTGGCCGTGACCTCGCGCAGGCGCAGCGCGCGCGCCGTGAGCCAGGCGCTCGCCGGCAGCGCGACCAGCCAGAACGGCAGCCAGCCGACCGCCTCCGCGGCGGCGCGCGCGGCCGGGAACGACAGCATCGCCACCAGCCCCAGCGCCAGTGCGCCGAGCAGGGCCTGTTCGATCGTCGAGAGGGGGGAAGGACGGCGAGGGGTCATGGCGGCGCTCCGGAGGGTCCGTGCCCAGTCTCGGCAGGCCGGGTCTCACGGGCTGCGACGAAGCTGCGGCGGGGCCGCACCGCGGCGGCGCGCGGCCGCCCGTGCGATCATCCGCCGGCGCGGCGGTTCGCGCGGTTCCCGGAGATGCGGATGCTGGCCCTGTTCCTCCTCGCCGCCCAGGCGGGCGCGCTGGACCTGACCTTCGACGAGGCCAAGGCCGCCGCCGACCGCTACGAAGCGGTCCTCGCCCCGCGCGACGCCGGCGCGCTGGTGCAGGCGCAGCAGCAGGCGCTGGAGACCGCGATGCTCACCTGCGGCTCCGCGCGCCGCGAGTACCCGGCCTTCACCGTCGTCGCCCACGTCGCCGCCGACGGCGCCACCGACCGCACCTGGCGCAACAGCGAGGCGCCCTACGCGGTGTGCATGGACCGGGAGCTGTCGGTCGTCCGCCTGCCGGTGGCGGCGGGCAAGGCCTTCCATGTGTCGTATGAGTTGAGTTTCGCGCCCTGATGTCTGGCGTCTCGACGATGCCGTCTTCGGCCATCGTCGGAAGCACGATTCGAATGCCCCGATCCGGGGCGTCGCACAAGGGAGTGCCGTCATGCCGCTGAACGAAGCCGATCTCCCGGAAATCCGTCGCAGGGTGTTTGCCATGCTCATGGACACCGTGTGCACCTTCGAGCGCATCCAGGCATCATCCGACCCGCTTTTCGGCGCCGAATCCGCACGCATGCGCGCGATGATCGACGAGTGCCTGAACGACTTCGTGCGCGATCCGAAGGCCGCGGGCGAAAGCCATCCAGAGGCCGTTATCTACGCTGCCCCCGCGCGGGATTTCCAGCGCGCCGGCTTCTATGGCAGCCAGCTCGACGTGAAGGAATCGCAGGTGACCGCTGCCAACCGGGGCCTGCGCGACGCGCTGGGCGGAGTGAAAATCTTCGGCTGGCGCCGCGCCTTCTTCAAATGGATCGACGTCATCAACAACTTCATGGGCAGCCTCGTCGCCGGGATCGGGATCGGCGAGGCGCTGAAGGAAGTCAAGGACTGCCTTCGGGATCAGATCGAGGACGACGCCTGATCCCGGGCTGTAGGCATCGCTGTAGGCATCGCTGGCGACCCGTGGATCGCCGTGGACTGCGGGCAAAAGCGGCCTGAAGGCCGCTCTACCGGGCGCCCTGAAGGACGCGCCTCACTTCTCGTAGTTGCTCACCGCCAACTGCAGCATCGACTTCATCTGCTCGCGCAGGACGGCAGGTTCGACGATCTCGGCATCCGGGCCGTAGTGCAGGATGTCCATCAGCAGCTCGCGCGGGGCGCTGTAGGGCACCTTGCGCTCGAAGCGGCCGTCGGGCAGGAAGCGGTCCTGCTGCTGCGAGTGCCAGTGCTCGTCGGCGACCCAGCGCGCGATCTTCTGGTTGAACACGATCGTGGCGACGCCCTTGGGCGCGCCCGAGAAGATGCCGTAGCTGCCGGCCAGGTGCGCGTTGAGCTCGTCGTCGGGCACGTCCCGGGCTACGGCGTCCTGCATCCGCGGGGCCATGATCCGGTCGACCGAGAAGCTGCGCAGGGCGTCGCGCTCGTGGTCGAAGGCGTCGAGGTACCAGTTGCCGCGGTAGTGGGTGACGCGCTGCGGCGACACCGTGCGCCGGGTCTTCTCGTCGGTGGAGCGGGCGCGGTACTCGAAGGTCAGCCGCTTGCGCTCCAGCACCGCGGAACAGACGATCCGGAACACGTGCTCGTCCATGGTCCGGGTGCGATGCGGGATCACCCGCACCCGCTCGACCGGCCAGCGCTTGCCGGGCGCGTGCTCCTCCAGCAGCTTCTCGATCCGCTGCTGCAGCGGCGCCAGCGCCGAGGACAGCACCCCGCCGCCGGTGCGGCCGAGGAGCTGCTGCGCGGCGAGCAGCGCGTGCAGTTCCTCGGAATTGAGCCACAGGCCCGGCAGCTCGAAGCGCTCGCCCTCGGTGGGGTCGTAGCGGAAGCCGGCCTCGCCGTCGCCGACGATCGGCGCCATCAGCGCGTCGCGCAGGAAGGCCAGGTCGCGGTAGGCGGTGGCGCGCGAGCATTCCAGCTCGTCCTGCAGGCGCTTGACCGTCACCGGGTAGCGCGCGCTCTTGAGGATGCGGTGCAGCGAGAGAATGCGTTCGTAACGGTCCATGAGACGAATTATCTCCGATGGCGGGAGGCGGGGCCATGCGGCCTTCGCTGGCCGCACAGCGTAACCGTCCTGCGTCGCGCGGACTGCGACGCCGGTGGATGGACAGGCCACCTCGCGCTGTGGTGACGTAGCGTCCCCGCCCCGCCCCCCCGGACGCCATCGGATGACGCCCCCCTGCCCCCGCCTCGCGGTCGCCCTGTGCCTGCTCGCCGCGGCCCCGGCCGCCCTGGCGCAGCAATCCCTGCGCCCGACGCCGTTCTCCGGCGGCCCGCTGGCCGGCACCGCGCCGCCGGGGTGGGTGCTGGAGCGCCCCGCCGGCAGCGAGCATGCGACCTTCTTCGACCTGGTGCTGGACGGCGCCATGCACACGGTCCCGCCCGCCGCCGGCAAGCGTGGGCGCCCGCGGGTGGTCGCCGACCCGGGCACCATCGTGCTGCGCGGCCGCGCCGACGGCGCCACCGCGACCCTGCGCCACGGCCTGTTCGCCGACCCCGGGCAAACCCCGATCCTGCGCTGGCGCTGGCGCACCACCCATGCCCTGGACCTGCCCGACCCGCCGCCGCGCCGCGCCGTGGACGACGCGGCCGCGAAGCTCTGCGTGTTCTTCGCCCGCAAGGAGGAGACGATGACGCTGAAGGAGCGCGGCCTGCGCAAGTTCGAGCTGGCGCGCAACGGCCGCAACGGCCCGACCGCGACGCTGTGCTACGTCTGGGACGGCAGCGCCCCGGCCGACAGCGTGCGCGAGGACCTGTCGGGGCCGTTCCTGAAGACCTACGTCGCCACCGCCGGCCACGCCGACGAGCGTCGCTGGGTGTCGCCGCAGCGCGACCTCGCGGTGGACTACCAGCGCGCGTTCGGCGAGCCGGCGCCGCGGGTCACCGGGGTCTCGGTCACGGTCGACACCGACGCCACCGGCGAGAACGTCACCACCTGGTTCGGCGACATCCGCTTCGATCCGCGCGGCATGCGCTGACCCGCCCGGGGCCGCGCACTGGCCGCTCGCGGCCGCTTTTTCCGCTTCGTCTGCTGTCGCCTTCCTTCTTTTCCAACTCTTCTTCCAGGAGCCCGTTCCATGTCCGTCGCCTGCCGTCGCGCGTTCCCGGTCCTGCTGTCCCTGCTCGCCGCCGGCGCCGCGTGGGCCGGCCCGAAGGAGGACATGAAGGCGATGAGCGCGAAGTTCCTGGCCCAGCGCAGCTACCACGTGCGCATGGAAAGCAGCGACAAGCGCGCGGGCGTCACCGAGATGGACTTCGTCGCCCCGGACCGCTACCGCATGCAGATGGCGCAGGGCACGCAGTACATCATCGGCGACACCATGTACATGAACGTCAGCGGCCACAGCATGAAGGTGCCGATGCCCAAGGGCAGCATGACCCAGTGGCGCCAGAACGACCTGGTGTTCCGCGAAGTCGACCGGATGCAGGTGCAGGCGCTGGGCGCCGACGTCGCCGACGGCAGGCCGGCGAGGAAGTACCGGATGACGGCGGCGGGCAAGGCGCCGACCAGCACGCTGATCTGGGTCGGCGCCAACGATCTGCCGATCAAGCTCGAAACCACCGGCGCCTACGCCGGCCGCACGATCACGACCACGATCCACTATTCGCGGTTCAACGACCCGGCGATTCGCGTCGATCCGCCGAAATAAGCGGCGAATCGCACGACCCTCGCCTGTCGCGGCAGGGCGGGGCACAATGGGCCCATGTCCACGCCGCGCCCGCACGACAGGCCGTCCGATCTGTCGCCCTCGCCCGGCGACGAGGTCAAGCGCACGACGTGCTACATGTGCGCGTGTAGATGTGGCTTGAAGGTCTGGATCCGCGACGGCCGCATCCGCTACCTGCAGGGCGATCCCGAGCATCCGGTGAACCGCGGCGTGCTCTGCGCCAAGGGCTCGGCCGGGATCATGCAGCACGCCTCGCCCGCGCGCCTGCGCAAGCCGCTGCTGCGCACCGGCGCGCGCGGCAGCGGCGAGTTCCGCGAGATCGAATGGGACGAGGCGCTGGCGATCGCGACGTCCTGGCTCAAGCCGATCCGCGACACGAATCCCGACGCGCTCGCCTTCTTCACCGGCCGCGACCAGTCGCAGGCGCTCACCGGCTGGTGGGCGCAGCAGTTCGGCACGGTCAACTACGCCGCGCACGGCGGCTTCTGTTCGGTGAACATGGCCGCCGGCGGGCTGTACAGCGTCGGCGGCAGCTTCTGGGAATTCGGCGAACCGGACTGGGAGCACGCGCGCTACCTGATGCTGTGGGGCGTGGCCGAGGACCACGACTCCAATCCGATCAAGCGCGGCCTCGGCCAGCTCAAGGCGCGCGGCGCGAAGATCGTCGCGATCAACCCGGTGCGCACCGGCTACGGCGCGATCGCCGACGAGTGGATCGGCATCCGCCCGGGCACCGACGGCCTGCTCGCGTTCGCGCTGATCCACGAACTGCTGCGCAGCGACCGCATCGACCTCGACTTCCTCGTGCGCGGCACCAACGCCCACTGGCTGGTGATCCGCGACCCGGGCGGGCCCGAGGACGGGCTGTTCGCGCGCGACCAACAGGGACGGCCGCTGTGCGCCGTGCGCCCCGCTGCCCAGCCCCTTTCCCGGGGGGAGAGCGGCTTCGCGCCCGCCGACGCCATCGACATCTCGCCGCTGATCGTCGGCGAAGTGACGCTGCCCGACGGCCGCCGGGCGCTGCCGGCGTTCCAGTTGATCGCCGAACGCTACCTCGACCCGCAGTACGCGCCCGACGCCGTCGCCGCGCGCTGCGGCGTGCCCGCCGACACCATCCGCCGGCTCGCGCGCGAGCTCGCGGACGCCGCGTTCGACAGCGGGCTCGAACTGCCGGTGGCGTGGACCGACGCCTGGGGCCGCCGCCACGAGCGCATGGTCGGCCGCCCGGTGGCGATGCACGCGATGCGCGGGATCAGCGCGCACAGCAACGGCTTCCACACCTGCCGCGCGCTGCACCTGCTGCAGATGCTGCTCGGCGCGGTCGATGCGCCGGGCAGCTTCCGCCACCAGCCGCCGTTCCCGAAGCCGGCGCCGCCGGCGAACCGGCCCGGCCGCAGGCGTCGCGAGGACGGTTCGCTCGACGCCGCGCCGCTGGGCTTCGTCCACGGCCCGGAAGACCTCGTCGTCGAGGCCGACGGGCGGCCGAAGCGGATCGACCACGCGTTCTCGTGGGCGTATCCGCTCGCCGCCCACGGCATGCTGCACACGGTGATCCGCAATGCGTGGGCGGGCGATCCCTACCGCATCGACACGCTGTTCCTGTTCATGGCGAACATGAGCTGGAACTCGGCGATGAACACCCGCGAGACGATGCACTGGCTCACCGACCGCGATGCCGACGGCGCCTACCGCATCCCGCACGTGATCTACAGCGACGCCTACGCCAGCGAGATGGTCGCCTACGCCGACCTGGTGCTGCCGGACACGACCTACCTCGAACGCTTCGACGCGATCAGCCTGCTCGACCGGCCGATCTCCGACGCCGACGGCGCGATCGACGCGCTGCGGATGCCGGTGTTCGATCCGGCGACGCAGCCCGGCGCCGACGGCCGGCCGCGCGACGTGCGCGGCTTCCAGTCGGTGCTGCTCGACCTCGGCGCGCGGCTCGGGCTGCCGGGCATGGTCGACGAGACCGGCGCGCCGAAATACCGCGACTACGCCGACTACATCGTCCGCCACGAACGCGCGCCCGGCGTCGGCCTGCTCGCAGGCTGGCGCGGCGCCGACGGCGCGGCCCACGGCAAGGGCGCGCCGAATCCCGACCAGCTCGCGCGCTACGCCGAGCACGGCGGCGTCTGGCACGCGCCGGTGCCCGCCGCCGCGCGCTATTTCAAGGCGATCAATCGCGACTACCTGCAGTGGGCGCACCGGCTGGGTTTCCTCGCCAGCGAGGCGCCGATCGTGCTGCAACCCTATTCCGAGACCCTGCAGCGGTTCCGGCTCGCCGCGCAGGGCCACGGCGCGCACCTGCCGCCACCCGAGCATCGCGAACGCATCGCGACCCATTTCGACCCGCTGCCGGCCTGGCACGAACCGTTCGCGATGGCGCAGGTGGACGGGGAGGCCTTCCCGCTGAGCGCGATCACCCAGCGGCCGATGTTCATGTACCACGCCTGGGGCTCGCAGAACGCCTGGCTGCGTCAGATCGCGACCCGCAACCGGCTGTACCTGCATCCGGACACCGCGGCGCGACACGGCATCGGCGAGGACGACTGGATCGAGGTCGCCTCGCACCACGGCACGATCACCGTGCAGGCCGCGCTGGCGTCGAACGTGCAGCCGGACACGGTGTGGACCTGGAACGCGATCGGCAAGCGCCGCGGCGCGTGGGCGCTCTCGAAGGACGCGCCGGAAGGCACCCGCGGCTTCCTGCTCAACCACCTGATCTCCGACCGCACGCCGCGCGGCGACTACGCCAACGCCGATCCGGTCACCGGGCAGGCGGCGTGGTTCGACCTGCGCGTGGCGATCCGCCGCGCCGACAGCGCCGGCATGAGCGCGCCGCAGTTCGTGCCGATCCCCGGCCCGGCCGCGCTGCGCAGGGACGCCTCGGCATGACCCCGCGCGCGCCGCGTGCCGCCGGCTGGGCCTGCATCGCGCTGGCGAAGGTCGGCAGCCTGTACTGCCTGTGGCAGGTGCTGCGCGCGGCCGATGCCGGGCCTGGGCCGGCCGATGCCGCGTGGTCACTTCCGGCGTGGCCGCTCGCCGCGGCGCTGGCCCTCGCCGCCGCCATCCTCGGCCTCGGCCTGCTCGCCCGGGGAGGCCGCGCATGAGCGCCGACCTGATGATCACCCTGCTGGTGCTGGCCGGCGCGGTCGCGCTGTTCGTCAGCGAGAAGCTGCCGGTGGACGTGATCGCGATCCTGATCCTCTCCGGCCTGCTGGTCTTCGGCGTGGTCACGACCGGCGAGGCACTGTCGGGCTTCAGCAGCGAGGCCACGCTGACCGTCGCGGCGATGTTCGTGCTCAGCGCCGGCCTCAAGCGCAGCGGCGCGCTGCGCGGGCTGGGCGAACTGCTCCAGCGCGTGCGCTGGCCCTGGCTGCTCACCCTGCTGATGATGCTGATGGTCGCGTTCGCATCGGCCTTCATCAACAACACCGCCATCGTCGCGGTGTTCCTGCCGCTGGTGCTGACCACGGTGGTCGCGCAGGGCCGCGCGCCGTCGAAATACCTGATCCCGCTGTCCTACGCCTCGCAGTTCGGCGGTGTCTGCACGCTGATCGGCACCTCGACCAACCTGCTGGTGGACGCGCTCGCGCGCAAGGCCGGTCACCCCGGGTTCGCCCTGTTCGACTTCGCGCCGCTGGGGCTGTGGTTCGTGGTTGCCGGCACCGTCTACATGCTGGTCGCGCAGCGCTTCCTGCTGCCGGACCTCGGGGTGCCGGACCTCGGCGCCGACGAGCATCGCGGCCGCTACCTGGTCGAACTGCTCGTGCCGGAAAAGTCGCCGCTGGTCGGCCGCACCGGCAGCGTCGCACTGCCGGTGGAGGTGAAGGACGCGTTCCTGCTGGAGATCTTCCGCGACAGGCGCGCGGTGGACAGCCCGCGCACCGAGACCATCGCCGCCGGCGACCACCTGCTGATCCGCGGCGACTGGAACGAGATCCAGCGCCTGCGCCGGCAACTGCACCTGTTGCACGATCGCGTGGCCGCGGACCTCGACGGCGCCCCCGAAGAGACCCGCCTGCACGCCGAGGTGATGGTCGCGCCGGGTTCGACGCTGATCGGCCGTTCGCTGTCGCAGCTGCGCTTCGGCCACGTCTACCGGGTGCGCGTGCACGGCCTGCAGCGCACGGCGGCCGCGCCGCGGCTGCCGGTCGATCGGATCCCGCTGGCGGTGGGCGACATCCTGCTGGTGGATGCGTCGGCCGGCGCGCTGGAGGACCTGCGCGCCGATCCGGGCGTGGTCGTGCTCAATCGCCGCAAGCAGCCGGGCATCGACCGCCGCCGCGCGATCACCTCGCTGCTGGTGATGGCGGCCGCGATCGGCGTCGCCGCGCTGGGCTGGATGCCGATCGTCGCCTCGTCGCTGCTGGGCTGCGCGGTGCTGGTGATGCTGCGCTGCCTCGAGCCGGAAGAGGCCTACGCCTCGATCGACTGGCGGGTGGTGGTGCTGCTCGCCGGCGTGCTGCCGCTGGGCATCGCGCTGCAGAACTCCGGCGGCGCGGACTGGGTGGCGAAGCATGCGCTGGGCTGGATCGGCGGCTTCGGCCCGGTGGCGACGCTGGCCGCGGTCTACCTGCTCACCGCCATCCTCACCGAGGTGATGAGCAACAACGCCGCGGCGGTGCTGGTGGTGCCGATCGCGATGTCGGCCGCCGACGCGCTCGGCGTCGACGCCAAGCCGTTCATCGTCGCGGTGGCGTTCGCGGCCTCGACCAGTTTCGCGACCCCGGTCGGCTACCAGACCAACACCATGGTCTACACCGCCGGCGGCTACCGGTTCTCGGATTTCCCGAAGATCGGACTGCCGCTCAACGTGCTGTTCTGGATCATGGCGGTGGTGCTGATCCCGCGGTATTTCCCCTTCTGAAGCCGCCCCTTCTGAAGTCGCCCCTTTTCAAGCCACTCGTGTTGATGCCGACGCCGTGACCGACCTGCCACCGCCCTCGAAGAAGAAGCTCGGACTGGTGATCGACCTCGACACCTGCGTCGGCTGCCACGCCTGCGCGGTGAGCTGCAAGCAGTGGAACGCCGAGGCCGCCGGTCCCGACACCGATCCCTACGGCGACGCGCCGTCGGGCGTGTGGTTCAACCGGGTCCACAGCTACGAGGTCGCGCCGGATGTCCTTCTCCCCGTGGGAGAAGGTGCCCGAAGGGCGGATGAGGGAAAGAGGTCCGGTTGCGCTTCCGGCGGACCGACCCTCGCCCCCGGCCCCTCTCCCGGCGGGAAACGGGAGACACAGCCGGCGACGACCCTGCACTTCCCGCGCAGTTGCCTGCACTGCGAAACGCCGGCCTGCGTCACCGTCTGCCCGACCGGCGCCAGCTTCAAGCGCGCCGAGGACGGCATCGTGCTGGTCGACGACGACAAGTGCATCGGCTGCAAGCTGTGCAGTTGGGCCTGTCCCTACGGCGCCCGCGAATACAGCGAGACGACGGGCACGATGAAGAAATGCACGCTCTGCATCGACCGGATCTACAACGCGCACCTGCCCGAATCCGAGCGCGTGCCCGCCTGCGTGCAGGCCTGCCCGACCGGCGCACGGCATTTCGGCGATCTCGGCGATCCGGAGTCGAAGGTGTCGCGACTGGTCGCCGAGCGCGGCGGCGTCGCGCTCATGCCCGAGCTCGGCTACGCGCCGGTCAACCGCTACCTGCCGCCGCGGCCGCGGCGCGCAGGCGATGCCGCGGACGCGCCGGCATCGACGCAGGAAGACACGCTCGACAGCGCGCGGCTGCCGCCGCTGCTGCGCTGGCTGGACCGGGTGCTGTCGCGATGAGGCCGGCGTTCTCGGTGATCCTGTTCACCACGCTCTCGGGCACCGGCTTCGGGCTGTGGTGCTGGCTCGGCCTGCGCATCGCCGCGGCGCGGATGCTGACGCCGTTCGAGCCGATCGGCTGGGCGATCGGGCTGATCCTCGGCGCGGCGCTGGTTGGCGTCGGCGTGGCGGCATCGCTGTGGCATCTCGGCAGGCCGCTGCGGGTGTGGCGCGCGTTCTCGCAGTGGCGCTCGTCGTGGATGTCGCGCGAGGGCGTGGCGTCGGTCGCGGCGCTGACCGCGGCGCTGGCGACCTTCGCCGGACTGATGTTTCCCGGTCATGCTGCGGCGGGGAGCGTGGCGGCCGCACTGCTGGCCGCGCTGTCGCTCGCGGCGGTGTACTGCACGGCGATGATCTACGCCTCGCTGCCGCCGATCCCGGCGTGGCGGCATCGCCTCGTCGTGCCGGGCTACCTCGGCTTCGCGCTGGTCGGCGGACTGTTCCCGTTCCGGATCAGCGTGCTGCTGCCGCCGCTCTGGTCGCAGGTCGTCGCCGCGCTGCTGGTGCTGGGGCCGCTGGCGCTGGCGGCGCTGAAGCGCCGCTACTGGCGCGATCTGGACCGCACGCCGCTGCCGTTCACGCGGGGCGACGCGGTCGGCCTGCCCGGACGCGACGTTTCGGTGTTCGAGGGGCCGAGCACGGACACCACCTACGTCGCGCGCGAGATGGGCTTCGCGCTGGCCCGCAAGCATGCGGCGAAGCTGCGCCGCATCGCGTTGGCGCTGTTCGCGCTGCTGCCGGCGCTGTGCGCGGCCGTCGCCTGGGCGCTGCCGGCGGCGACGCTGCCGGCGCTGGTCGCGGCGGCGATCGCGTTCCAGCTCGGCGCGATCGTCGAACGCTGGCTGTTCTTCGCCGAAGCGAAGCACGTGGTGGCGGCGTACCACTGACCGCCGAGCGCTGGCGCCGACCGTGTGCCGGCGCGCGCCGACTGAACCGCACCCGTCCCCGGCATCGCCCGGAAACCTGCGGCAAGCGCCGATTCAGGCGACGCCGCGAGAATGCCGCGGGCCGTCTTCGGGACGGACGATCGTCACTCTTTCCAGGAATCCATGATGCGCAAACTCGCTCTCGCTGCTGCCGTGTTCGTTCTCGCCCCCGCCGCCGCCATGGCCGCCGACGACGGCTGGAGCGGAACCGGCGAACTCGGTCTCGCCGTCGCCAAGGGCAATTCGGACAATCAGACGCTCAACGGCAAGCTCGGCCTGGCCAGGGAAAGCGGCCAGTGGAAGCACACCGTGGGCGCCGCCTTCCTGTACGGCAAGAGCGACGGCGCGGAAAGCGCCCGCCGGTACGAAGTCTTCGGCACCACCGGCTATCGCCTCGGCGAGCGCAGCTACGTATTCGGCTCGTTGCGCAACGAGCGCGATCACTTCGCCGCCAACGAGTACCAGTGGACCGCCGCGGGCGGCTACGGTTACGAGGCGATCAAGAACGACGCGACCCACCTGACCTTCGAGATCGGCCCGGGCTATCGCTGGTCCAAGGTGCAGGGCCTGCAGATCCGCAACAACGAAGCCGTCGCGCGCGGCTACATGGGCTTCGACCACAAGTTCAACGACAACACGTCGCTGTACGACACCCTGCTGATCGAGGCCGGCAAGGACAACACCTTCGCCCGCAACGATTTCGGCGTGATGGTCAAGATGAACGAGGCGCTGGCGCTGAAGGCCGGCCTGGAAGTCCGCCACAACACCGACGTGCCGGTGGGCGTGAAGAAGACCGACACGCTGACGACGCTGAATCTCGTCTACGGCTTCTGATCGATCGTCATCGACCGCCCACGAAACGGCCCCCTCGCGGGGCCGTTTTCACGTCCGCGGATGCAGCAGCGCGCCAGCGCCGAGATCGAGCAACTGCCGCGCGACCAGCCGGCCGAGCGCGTCGGGATCGTCGCCGGTCGCCTCGCTGCGCACCGCGCGGCCGTCCTCGACCGAGCCGACCTGGCCGACCAGGTGCAGGCCGCCTTCGATGTGGTGCGCGAACGCCGCGACCGGCACCTGGCAACTGCCGTGCAGTGCGCGGTTCATCGCGCGCTCGGCCTCGACGCAGGCGCGGGTCGGCGCATGGTTGAGCGCGGCGCACAGCGCGCGGGTGGCGGCGTCGTCCTCGCGGCATTCGATCGCGATCGCGCCCTGCGCGGGCGCGGGCAGCCACGCCGGCGCGTCCAGGCGCGCGCGGATGCGCGCGTCGAAGCCCAGCCGCTGCAGGCCGGCGCAGGCGAGCAGGATCGCGTCGTAGTCGCCGGCGTCGAGCTTGGCCAGCCGGGTGTTGACGTTGCCGCGCAGGTCGACGATCTCGAGATCCGGCCGCAGCGCGCGCAGCTGCGCCTGGCGCCGCAGCGACGAACTGCCGACCCGCGCGCCGGGCGGCAGCGCGTCGATGCCGTCGAAGCGGTTGCTGACGAAGGCGTCGGCATGGTCGGCGCGTTCGAGGATCGCCGGCAGCGCGAACGGGCCTTCGAGTTCCATCGGCACGTCCTTGAGCGAATGCACCGCGCAGTCGGCGTCGCCGCGCAGCATCGCTTCCTCCAGCTCCTTGAGGAACAGCCCCTTGCCGCCGACCGCGGCCAGCGAGCGGTCCAGCACCTCGTCGCCGCGGGTGGACAGCGGCACCAGTTCGATGGCCAGGCCGGGATGCAGCGCACGCAGGCGGTCGGCCACGTGTTCGGTCTGCCAGAGCGCCAGCGGGCTCCTGCGGGTCGCGATGCGGAGGGTCGTCATGGCGGGATTATCGCATGGGGTCGCCCGAACCCTCTCCTGTAGGAGCGACGGAAGTCGCGACGATGCGAGGAGCGCCCATCCGCAGCCCGTCGCGACTTCCGTCGCTCCCACGGAGAAGGTCTCGGGAGCCGTCATGCGGGCCTTGGCCCACCCTACAACGCGCTTGAGCCCGCCCTACGGCGCTCTGCCCGCGCCCCTTCCTGTAGGAGCGACGGAAGGAGCGACGATGCGAGGAATACCTGTCCGCAGCCCGGAGTAGGACGGGCTCAAGCCCGCCATTGCGACTCGCCCGTCATTCCGAACGTCGATCGAAACCGCTTGTCACTACAGCGGCGCGCCGACTCATACCCGTCCCGCCCATTCGGCGGGCTTGAGCCCGCCCTACGGTGCTCTCCTGTAGGAGCGACGGAAGTCGCGACGATGCGAGGAGCGCCCATCCGCAGCCCGTCGCGACTTCCGTCGCTCCCACGGGAAAGGCTCCGGGCAGGGTGGCGGTGAGCGCAGCGAACCCCGCCCGGAAAACGCCAGGCGAACGCTTTGCCCCGGCGCGACATCCGGCGATGCAGCGTCGTCGCGGCGGATCGGCACGAATGGCGGGGTCCGCTGCGCTTACCAGCGCCCTACAGCGCGCGCACCAGTTCGCGCAGGTGCGGTACGCAGCGGCGGCTGACTTCCAGCGGTTTCTCGCCGTGGCGGAGCATGGCCTCGATGCGGCCGTCGGCGGCGCGGCGCAGTTCGACCAGTTCGTCGCGGGCGACGAGGCAGTTGCGGTGGATGCGGACGAAGCGCTCGGCGAATTCGGTTTCCAGCGACTTCAGCGATTCCTCGATGAGGTCCTCGCCGCGGGCGTGATGCACGACGACGTACTTTTCCTCGGCGTGCAGGTAGCGGATGTCCTCGATCGCGATCAGGCGCAGGCTGCCGCGCAGGCGGGCGCACAGGTGGGTGCGGCGCTTGCCGGGCGTGGCCTCGGGCTTGGGCGTGCGGCCGGCGACGAAGGTGCGGGCGCGGTCGAGCGCGACGGCGAGGCGCTCGCGGCGCACCGGCTTGACCAGGTAATCGACCGCGGCGGCGTCGAAGGCCGACAGCGCGTGCTCGTCGTAGGCGGTGCAGAACACCACCGCCGGGCGCGGCTCGAAATCGGCGAGATGGCGGGCGGCCTCGAGGCCGTCGAGCCCGGGCATGGCGATGTCGAGCAGCACGATGTCCGGGGTGTGCTCGGCGCAGGCATCGAGCGCAGTGCCGCCGTCGGCGGCCTCGGCCACCAGCCGAAGGTCCGGGTGCTCCGCGAGCAGTGCGCGCAGGCGCTCGCGGGCCATCGGTTCGTCGTCGGCGATGAGGACTTTCACGTCACTGTGCGGCCTGATCCCATGGGTCGATGTTAGCGCTCCCTCGCGCCCCGGTCATCCGTGTCCGGATGCGGCCCGGAACCGGGCCTGCAGCCACGCGCCGAGGTCGCTGATTTCCTGCGGAAACACGTGGTGGGCGATGGGATACGGATGCCATTCGGGCGTGAAGCCGAGCCCGCGCAGGGCCGCGACGCTGCGTTCGCCGATCAGGTAAGGCACCACCGGATCGGCCACGCCGTGGGCCATGAACAGGGGCTGGCGCTCGGCGCCGGGCACGAAGGCCTCGGCGGCGCGCTCGCCGGCCGGCAGGTAGGTCGACAGCCCGACCAGGCCGGCCAGCGGCTCGGTGCGGCGCAGGCCGGTGGCCAGGGCGACGGCGCCGCCCTGCGAGAAGCCGGCGAGAATGAGTCTCGATGCGGGGACGCCGCGCGCGGCTTCGCGCGCGATCAGCGCCTCGACCTGCGCGACGGCGGCGTTCACGCCGTCGATGTCGCCGCGATTGGCGAAGCCGAAATCGGTGATGTCGTACCAGGCGCGCACGCGCTGGCCGCCGAACACGGTGACCGGACGCTCCGGCGCATGCGGGAACACGAAGCGCAGCGACGGCCAGTCGGGGCGCACCAGTTCGCGCACGATCGGCACGAAATCGTTGCCGTCGGCGCCGAGGCCGTGCAGCCAGAGGATCGTCCACTCGGGCGTGTCCTGCCCCGGCGCGGGTCGGCCGGTCTGGAGTTCGACGCAATCGAGCAGGTCGGAGGAAGGCGCGGGGGTCTGCGAAGTCATCGGCCTATTGTTGCCACGAGCAACGCTTCCACGCCACCGCCCGAAGGTCTAGGTCGCCGCCCCGCCTCAGTGCGCGCGGAACAGGTCGCCGATGCCGCTCTCGACCGCACCGCCGATGGCCGACCCCGCCGCCGCCCCGATGGCCCCGCCCACCGCGCCGCCGATCGGGCCGCCGATCGCGGTGCCGGCGGCGGTGCCCGCCGCGCCGCCCGCCGCGCCACCGACCTGGGCGCCGACGCCCGAGCTGCCGGACGCAGGCGCGGGCGCGGGCGCAGGCGCAGGCGCAGGCGCAGGTGCGGGTGCGGGTGCGGGTGCGGGTGCGGGTGCGGGTGCGGGTGCGGGTGCGGGTGCGGGTGCGGGTGCTGGCGCTGGCGCTGGCGCAGGCGCGGGCGCGGGTGCGGGCGACGGCGCAGGCGCTGGACCGGGTGCGCGCGCCGGAGCGGGCGCGGGACCCGGGGCCGGGGCGGCCGCAGGGGCTGGTGCAGGCGCGGGGCCCGGTGCGGGGGCGGGCGCGGGTGCGCGCGCCGGGGCGGATGCGGGGCCAGGGGCGGGAGCAGGCCCGGGGGCGGGCGCGGGCCCTGACGCGGGCGCCGGACCGGGGGCAGGCGCGGGGGCAGGCCCTGGCGCGGGTGCCGGGCCAGGCGCGGGCGCGGGGCCGGGCGCGCGTGCCGGAGCGGGCGCAGGCCCGGGCGCGGGCGCGGGACCGGGGGTGCGCGCAGGCGGCGTCGGCGCGGGCGGACTCGGCGGCAGCGGCCGCGCGCCTTCCGCGACCGCGCCGTCGATCCCGCTGCGGCGCTCCCGCTCGGACGTGAGCTGCGCCTGCAGCCGCGCGTTGCGCGCCGCGGACGGATCGGGGATCTCCGCGGCCGGGTTGAGCGTGGCGTTGCGGATCCGGTCGGCCTGCGCCTGCGCGGCCATCTGGTTCAGCGGCAGGTAGTCGGTGTGGAAATTCAGTTCGACCGACGAATTGAGTTCGAGATCGGTGTTGATCTCCTCGGTGCGCTGGCTGCGCTCGGTGGAGACGTAGCTGATCGTGTTCTCGACCTCGGCGCTGGCGCCCCACGGCCCGACGCCGAAGCTGCCGCTGGCCTTGACCCGGTTCTTGACCCCGAACTCGCTGCCCTTGTCCTCGGTCGCCGCGCTGCGGGTGTCGATGTGGAAGCGCATCGAGGCGTTGATCCTGCCGCTGTCGATGACGATGCGCTGCATCCCCAGCATCACCATCGTCGCCAACTGCTGCTGGCGCTGGCGCGCGAGGTAGCGGCGCGCCAGCGGCACCAGCTGCTCGGGATTGGACGCGCTCACCGGCTCCTCGGGCGGGATGCCCAGGGTGCCGCGGATCTGGTCGGCGTCGGGCATCGAGGCGCCGGGTTTCAGGCGCAGCTTGATGTTCTCCAGTTCGCGCTGCAGGTCGGCCATTTCCTCGGGATCGAGCCGGTCGCCCGGCTGCGGGAGCTCGTCGGCGTCGGGCTGGTCGTATTCGATCGACTCGGGGAAGTGGTCGGCCACCCACTGCCGCACCTGGACCAGCCCGAACTGGCTGCGCTCGAAGCCCTCGGCCGAGGCCGACACCGCGTTCAGCAGTTGCACGTACTGGTTCATCTGCTGCTGGTTGGCGTCGATCATCGCCTTGAACACGCCGTTGATGAGGTCGGTGACGAAGCGCGGGAACGACACCGCGTTGAGCACGTTGCGGGTGATCCCGGCCACGCGCCCGGCGGCCTCGCCGAAGTCCGGCTGCGCGGACTGCGCGCTGGCGAGCGGCGGCGCGGGCCGCGACGGCGTGCGCCGCTCGATCTCGCCCTCGGCCTGGCCTTCCTCGGCGATGAGTTCGGCGGCGAGCGTCGACACCTTGACCATCGCCTGCGCCAGCGCCTGGCGATCGGCCGGCGGCAGCGAAGCGAAGTGCGGCGTGCGTTCGAGCACGTCGCGCACGGCGTGCCGGATCCACGGCGGCGGCGGCGGGGGTGGTGGCGCCGCGGGCGCGCGCACGGCGACCATCTCAGGCCACCTGCGGCAACGGCATCGTCGTCGGCGCGCGCGCGCCGGTCGCACCGCCCAAACCGGGCGCGAGCGGTGCGGACGCCAACCAGCGCTGTGCGGCCACCAGCACCTCGACATCGCCCGGCGCGCCCGGATCGAGCGCGATCGCCTGTTCGGCGGCGTGCTTCGCCAGCCACAGCAGCACGGTCTGGCCGCTGCGGCCGCGATCGACGTGCGACTGCGCGCCGCCGGCGATGCCGGTCGCGCCCGCCGCGCCCTGCTGGCTGGCCACGATCTCGACCAGCCGCCACAGGTCGCGCACGCCGAAGGCGAGCTGCAGTTGGCGATCGCGCAGGAATCCGAGCGCCGCGTTGATGCTCTCGACGATGTCGCGCGCGGCGATCGCCGCCATCGGATCGACCCGCTGGGCGAGGAAGGCGGCCATGCTCTGCGCGTGGGTGGCGAGCGCGACCTGCGCGCGCAGGCCGGGGCCGCCGGGCAGCGACGGATCGGCGTACGCGGCGATGGCCTCGCACAGCGCGCGCATGAGGCGGTCGAAGTACGGGGTCTCGATCACCCGCGCGAACACCGCCTCGCGCTCGTCGGCGGTCAGGCGCTCGCGGCGGCCGCGCCAGAAGTCGTGCAGCATCTTCGCCACCGGCCCCAGCGGCTGGGTGATCGCGCCGCTGACGAACAGCCCGGCGATCAGCTCGGCAGTCGAGAGCAGCCCGGCGCGTTCGAGTTCGCTGGCGAAGTACAGCGGCGCCGCGGCTTCGAGCTGGACGCGATCCTCGGCGGTCGGCTCGCCCTCGGGCAGGTCGAAGTCGATCCCGGCCAGCGCCTGCGCCCGCGCTTCGCCGCCGGCGCAGACCGACAGCGCCAGCGAGACCGCGCCGAGCAGGTCGGCATAGCGGTGCCGGGGCTCGACGCAGACCGGCGGCGGCGGCGGCGCCAGGCGCAGCATGCCGGCGGCTCAGCGGGCGGCGGCGGGCGCCGGCGCGGGCGCGGGCGCACCTGCGCCGCCGCGGGCGACGGTGAGGTTGGTGTCCAGCGGCGTCGCGTTGCCCTGGATGCTGGCGATCATCGCCGGCGAGGCCAGTTTCTCCATCGGGAAGTAGTCGGACTTGAAGTTCACCCGCACCTCGCCGGTGAGCTTGGCCTTCATCTCCTGGCTGGAGGTGGAGGTCTCGTCCACCGACGAGGAGACCGTGGTCATGTGGGTCTGGACGTTGGTGTTGGCGCTGGCCGCGCCGCCCCAGCCGAAGTGCGCGCCGGCGACGGTGGTGTTCTTGTTGTAGCTGGTGTCGCGGTCGTACAGCGAGGCGCGGGCGTTGCGCGTGGCCTCGTCGCTGGCGCGGAAGTTGAACACGACCTTGGCGTTGATCAGGCCGTCGGTGACCACGATCCGGTTGATGCCCAGCATCACCATCGACGACAGCATCTGCTGGCGGCTGCGCGCCATCTGCATCCGCGCGGCCATCACCAGCCGCGCTTCCTGGGCCTGGTCGGACAGGTCGCTGACCGGGTCGGCGAGCTGCAGTTCCTGGTTGATCCGGGCGAGCGCGCCGTCGGCATCGTCCTCGTTCTTGATCGCAAGCTGCGGCGCGCCGCTCTCGCCGTCGTTGCCGAGTGTGAGATCGCCGGCGAAGCGCTCGGACAGCCAGTCGCGGGCGTTGTTCATGGTGATGTTGTCGGCGGCGAACTGGTCCACCGTCTGCGCCACCGCCTTGAGCAGGTCGGCGTAGGCCTCCATCTGCTGGATCGAGGCGTCGACGATCGCCTGGAACACGTTCTGGATCAGCCCGCCGACGAACTTGGGGAAGTCCACCGCCCCGACGAAGGCCTTGAAGTTGTCCGCGCCCTGCTTCACCGATCCGGCCTCGAAATCGCTGCCGGCGAAGGTGCCGATCTTGTCCGAGGCCTTGCTCTTGGCCTGGTCGACGGCCTTGTCGGCCAGCGCCTGCGCCGGCGCGCCGTCGGCGCCCTGCGCCTTGGCGAGCACGCCGCGGCCGGGCGTGAGCTCCTGCCTGGCCAGGCCGTCGGGATTGGCCATGTACGAGGCCACGCGGACCATCGTGCGCGCGATGTCCTGCTGCTGTTCCGGCGACAGCGCGCGGAACCCGGGCGAGGATTCCAGCAGTTGGCGCACCTGCGGCCGCACCGCGCGGAGGGTCTCGTCGTCCAGCCAGGCCGGTTCGTTCGGCGCGGGGATCGGACGGGCGGGCGGGACGACGGTGGCGGACATGGCGGGCTCCGTGCAACGTCAGGCGGTCGGGGCGGGGGCGGGGACGGGCGCCGGGGCCGCCGGCGCGGCGGCGGGCGACGGCGCGGCCGCGGGCGGGCGGTTGGTGGCCATCGTCTTGACCATGCCCGGCTGCGCGTTCATCTGGATCGCGGCGATCGACTCGGGGTTCGCCAGCTTCTCCAGCGGCATGAAATCGCTCTTGAAGTTCACCTCCACTTGGCCGGCGAGGCTGGCCTTGGCCTGCAGCGAACTGTCGTTCTGCAGTTGCGAGGTGCTCATCATCTTGATGATCGGCTGCTCGCTGTACTTGTAGTTGCCCTTGGAGTAATAGCTGGCGTCCTGCCGGTTCTCGCCCTCGCCGCTGGCGCCGGTGGTCTTGTAGTCGTACTCGCCCTCGTTGCTGCGGGTCTTGGCGACCGTCTCCGTCCCCCAGGGACCCTTTTCCTTCTCGTGGTCCATCTTGGTGGCGCTGTAGCGATAGCGGCTGTTGTCGCGCGCCTGGAAGTCGTACAGGACCTTGGCCGAGATCTTGCCGTCGGTGACCACGATGCGGTTGATGCCGAGCATCACGATGGTCGCCAGCAGCTGTTGCCTGCTGGTCGCGATCTGGGTCCGCGCGGCCGGGACCAGCAGCGCCTCGACCAGATCGTCGTCGAGCCGGGTCAGCGGCCTGTCCAGCGGCAGCGACTGGTTGAGCCGGTCCACCGCCTTGCGCTCGTCGACGTCCTCGCGCAGGACGACGCGCGGTTCGGCGGCTTTCTGCGCGCCGGTCCCGTCGTCGCCGAAGCCGCCGAAGTCGTCCCAGCCGCCGCCGCCCATCTGCAGCTGGAACAGGTCCGGGAACTGCTCGACCAGGTGGTCGCGGCCCTGGTTCTGGGTGGTGTTGTCGTCGCGGAACTGGTTGAGGCTCTTGGACACGTCGGCGACCAGCTTCGCGTAGGCCTCCATCTGCTGGATCGACGAGGTCACGATCGAATGGAACACGCCGTCGATGAGGCCGCTGACGAAGGCCGGGAAATTCACCGCCTGCATCAGCGCGCCGGCCTGCTCCACGCCGGTGCGCAGCGCCTGGCCGAATTTCGGCTGGGTCTCCTGCGGCAGCGGCTGCCCGTCGTCCTCGCCGGCGAGCGCACGCACCTGCGGGCTCTGCTGTCCGGGCTTGAGGCGGATGCCGTCGGGCTCGGCCAGGTAGGTCGCGATCTGGACCATGCCGCGGGCCAGCGCCTCGCGCTTGTCGGGCGCCATCTGGCCGAATGCGTCGTTGCTCTCCAGCATCGCGCGCACCTTGCGGCGCGCCGCGTCCACGGTCTCGCGACTCGCGGGGGACGGGGCGGCGGCGCGGGCGGCCGGCTGTGATCTTGGGGGAAAGATGGCGGACATGTCCGGTCGCTCCGGAGGAGGGGCCGCGCGGCGCGGCGGGAAGGGGACGCAGCGCGGCGGGCGCACCCGCCGCCGACGTCACTGCAGGGCCTGCGCGTCCTCGATCGCGTCGCGCATCTCGAACTCGATCGGGCGCACGTACAGGCTGATCCGCGCCTGGTTCGACGGCGTCACCCGGATGCTGAGCACCGAGAAGTGCCCCTGCTCGGACGCATCGTCCACGCCGAACGCCTCCAGCCAGCGGCTGAGCGCGATCAGCTGGCGCGGACGCTCGGCCAGGCCGAGCTTGATCAGGTCGAGGAAACGCGCCGGCAGGTCGGGAATCGCGGCCAGCAGGATCTCGAGCTTGAGTTCGATCCCGTCCGGCGCTTCGCGCAGGCCGATCAGCACCCCGCCGGAGGGCAGCTCGAAGCGGCCGCCGAGGGCGACCCCGACGATCCGCATCAGGCTCGGCAACTGGTGGCCGATGCCGAGCCGGTTCATCAGCGGCCCGAGCGCGGCGATCGCCAGCGGGCCGCGGTGGAGGAAGGTGACGCGCTGGCTGCCGGTCTCGCGCTTGCAGCCGATCGAGGTGAAGATCGGCATCAGCGTCGGCATCTCCGCCATCACCCGGCGGGTGAGCTGCGACAGCGACGGCGGCAGCGCGTCGATCTGGGTCGGCAGCAGCTCGTAGTAGATCTTCGCCGCGTACAGCCCGTCCTCGTCGAAGGCGCTGCCGAACCAGGCGCCGAAGTTCATCCAGCTCAGGCCGCCGAAGCCGCGCCACTCCTCGCTGCGGCTGTCGAACCAGCGCAGCGCGTCGCGGCCGAACACCGGCTGGATCAGCCGTCGCATCTCGCGGGTGGCCTCGTCGCGCCGCGACACCGGCGACGCGCCGGGGCCGAGCGGTTCGATGGTGAAGCGCAGCGTGTTGGGCTCGGCTTCCGAGAACGACGGTTCGTACGGCACCGCGCCCGGGGTGAGCGCGTTGCGGGCGTACGACACGTCGTCGTCGGGCAGGTAGAACGTGCGCTCGATGAGGTCGCCGACGTAGGGCATCGGGTCGCGCGTGCCCAGCGCCTGCGCGGCGGAGTGCAGCGAGCGTTCCACCAGCCGCTTCATCGGCTGCGCGCGTTGGGAAGGAGTGGCCATGGTCGTTCTCCGTGGGCGGGGTCCGCCGGCTCAGAAGCTGGGCAGGCTGATGCCGGCGGAATCGAGCACGTCGCGCGCGATCTGCGGCATCTCGATCGGCTTGCTGGTGATCGTCGGCGACTCGACCGGCTGGGCGTATTCCTCGACCCGCTGGTCCTGCACGCCGCCCACCGCCAGCCACTGTTCGCACGCCTGCAGCAGGTCCCAGTCGGTCGGGGTCTCCATCGGCTTGTCGCTGCCGCGCAGCTGCGGATTCATCAGCGCGTTGATCGAGATCACCTCGTCGAAGCGGTTGGTCAGGCGCTGGTGGTTCTGGGTGAGCCAGGCGATGATCACCGCGCCGGCGCGGGCCTGGGTGCGGTAGCGATGGCTGTTGCGCGCGCCGCCGAGGTAGTTGGCGTTGACCTGGTCGATCACCTGCCACATGTCGCGGGCGCCGAACGCGCCGCGGATCTCCTGGTCGCTGAGCAGGTCGCGGAACTCGATGATCAGCGTCTTCAGCTCCTTCGAGAACTGGTAGGCGATGCCGTAGCAGTTGCGCGACAGGCTGGCGGCGAGGTCGCGCGCGGCCTTGCGCACCTGCTCCTGCGAGACCGCGAGCGGGATCTGGCTGCGGAACATGCGGTCGACGTTGAGCTGGCGGCCGAACGAGGACACCGCCGAGATGAAGCGCAGCCACAGTTCGTTGAATTCGCGGTTGGGCTGGTTCATCGACGGGTCGCCGCCCGGAGCGCCGAAGGCGCGCATGTACAGATCGCGGCGCTCGCCCTCGGTGATCCGCTCGCCGGCCTTCTTGTAGTAGCCGTAGAGATAGTCGCCGGTCTTGCCGTAGCTCAGCGGCAGCAGGCCGCTGCGGAACAGGTCGACGATCTTCTCGACCACCTGCGGCATCCGCGCCTCCTCCAGTTGGTAGGCGAAGTAGATCGCCTGGGCGGCGTCGAGGTTCTCGCGGACGATCTCGACGTCGACCGCTTCCTCCAGGTCGGGCAGCGAGATCTCCAGCGAGGACGGCGGCGCGCCGTTGACCGCACCGCTCTGCATCTCGTAGGCGTTGTCGATGCGGCTGGCCAGCCACGGGTCGTTGGCGCTGACCCCGTCGGCGGCCAGCTTGCGCACCACCGCGGCGACGTTGCGGCCGCTGAGCGCGCAGACCTTGTCGGGCATCGACGGCACGTTGTCGCTGTCGGACGCGCTGCGCTTGCGCGGATCGCCGCCCGGGACGATGCAGCCGTAGACGCCGCCGTCCACCAGCCGGGCGTCGACCTGCGAACGCAGGGTCACCCGGTACTGGCGGCTGAGCTGGTCGAACGCGGCGTCGAACAGTTCGCGGTATTCGCGGTACTCGCCCTGCGCGGCGCTGACCTTCTGCACGAAGCCGCGGCGCGAGGCGTCGGTGGTGCCGTCGAGCTGCAGCAGCCCGCAGATGCCGGCGATCTCGCGCTCGGCGCGCTGCAGGTGGTCGAGGAAGTTGTCCGGCGTGCGCTGGCTGCCGATCAGGCCGTACTTGTGGACGTAGTCGGTATTGCGCGCCGACGTCTTCGCGGCCGCGCCGGCGGTGGCGTCGGCGAGGTCCTCCCAGCTGCGCTGGGTGTAGGTCTCGACGACCCGGCGATAGAACGGATCGACGGTGATGTCGCTGCCGAGCTTCTCTTCGATGGCGGCCAGTTCGGACAACTGGTCGACGCTGGCGCCGCCGCTGGTCGGGGCGTTCTCGATGATGGTCTTCAGGACCTGCCGGCGCGCGCGCAGATTCTGACGTTCTTTCAGTTCGCGCTCGCCGAGGTCGACCAGGAGGATGCGGTTCATGGTGTTCTCTGCTCTGTGGTTGGCGTTGGAGCCGGAAGGTGCGGCGGCGGACCGGCGGGCGCCGGTCGTGTTGCCGGTGTCGTTCGCCGCGGCGCGCGCAGCGCGAGGCTTGGAGGCCGCGGCGCCCGACGCTCTGCGGGGCTTGTGGGTACTGCTTCGGGTCGCCATGGGAGGCCTCCTTTCTTGCGGTGGGCCGCGTCCGTCGCCGGTCAGGCGGCGAGCGCGGATGGAACGGGGTCGGAATCGTCGTCGCGGTCGTCTTCGTCGCGGATGTGGCGGTCGATCGCCGCGTCCAGCGCCTGCAGCGCGCCCAGCGCGTCGAGCACGCCGGCGCCGCAGCCGGTCACCCCGGCCTCGGCGAACGGGCGCGCGGTGCGCACCAGCAGGTCGCGGGCGGCGTCGGCGTCGAGCGGCCAGGCGCGGCGCTGCGCGCGCGAGGCGAGCAGCGCGCAGATCGCGGCCACGTGCGGCGCGGCGAAGCTGGTGCCGCTGGCCTGCTGGTAGCCGTCGAGTCCGCAGGTGAGGATGTCGCGGCCGGGCGCGCACAGCGCGACGTGGTCGCCGCGGGTGCTGAACGTCGCCGGACGCAGGTCCGCGCCGATCGCGCCGACCGCGATCACCCCGGGATGCGCCGCCGGGAAGTATTTTTCGGTGAGCCCGGAATTGCCGCTGGCCGCGACCAGCAGGGTGCCGCGCGCCAGCGCGTAGCGCACCACTTCCTCGTGCGGTCGCGGCGCGTCGGCGACCAGCATCGATTCGGGCGTGCCGAAGCTCATGTTGATGACCTTGACGCCGAGGTCGATCAACCGCTTCATGCCGGCGTCGATGTTGTCCAGCGCGCCGATGCCGACGCGCTTGTCGTTCGGGCCGAGCGCGGCGCCGAGCACCCGCACCGGGGTCAGGCCGCAGGCGCCGGCGGCGCCCGGCGGCATGCCGTCGCCGCGGGCGACGAGGATGCCGGCGCAGCCGCTGCCGTGGCCGACCTCGTCCTGCGGGCGTTCGCCGGCATGGCGGAAGTCGCCGACCAGGGTGACGCCGCCGACGGTCGCCGGGTCCAGGTCGACGCTGTCGAACCCGGCGCGCAGCCGTTCGCGCAGTTCCGGATGCGCCAGCGCGACGCCGGTGTCGGCCAGGCCGACCAGCACCGCGGCGTCGCCGCGTTCGTACCGCAGCGCCTCGTCGATGCGGGTGCATTGCCGCACCCAGGCCGCGGCCTCGCGCGCATGCGCGGCGCCGTGCGCCAGCGCGGTCGTGTGCGCCGACGGCGTGTGGCAGACCGTGACCGGCGCGACCCGCTCGACGATGGGCAGCTCCGCCAGCGCCTGCAGCAGCGACGGCACGCCTTCGGCCTCGCGCACCCGCACCCGCAGCACGCGGGCGACGCCGCTGATCTGCTCGACGTCGTCGAACCGGTAGGCGCCGGCGACGTCGCGATCGCGCCGCGGGGTGCGCGCGCTGTGCAGGCGCACCGCGCGCAGCGCGCCGCCGTGGTGGCGCAGCAGGCGATCGAGCACACCGCCGTCGATGCGGTCGGCGACCGGCGCGCCGTAGCGGGCGCAGGCGCGCCAGCCGGGGATGTGCGCGGGCATCTCGCCGAGTTTCAGCGTGATCAGCAGGCCGCCGCGGACGGCGTCGGACAGCAGGTGGCGGGCGGCGCTCATGGCGTGCTCCAGTGGCCCAGCCGGCCTTCGCTCAGTTCGACCCGGGCGACCCGGCCGTCGCCGAAATCGACCTCGGCCTCGTGGCCGAGCTGTGTAGCAACAGGCGCCAGCACGATGCCGTCGTCCTGCGCCGCCACCACCGGCACGCTCTGGCCCGCGGCGCGGACCAGCGGCAGGCGGCCGGGACGCAGCCCCGGCGCGGCCAGGTGCACCCGGCGCTGCGCGTCGGCGCCGTCGCCGTGGTCGACCTTCGTCACCCGCGGCGCGGCGGCGCGCATCAGCGCCTGCTGCAGGCGGTTGACCGGCATCCGCGACAGCCGCGCGATCACGTCGGCGCCCGCCTTCTCCTTGAGTTCGTTGAGCTGCTGCACGGTGCGCACGCCGATCCGCTCCAGCCGACGCTGCTCCTCGTCGGAGATCTGGTCGCCCAGCGCTTCCCTGAGGTTGAACTTCGGATCCTCGGCGCTGTAGTCGACCGCGTTCTCGTCGATCATCGGCTTGGTGATCGTGGTCAACTGCAGCTTGATGCTGCTGGCCTCGCTCTCGCCGGGGCCGGCCGGACGCAGGTAGACGTCGTCGTCGAGCAGTTGCACGAACGCGCGCAGGTCCAGCGACACTTCCTTCACCGCGAAGGTCAGCGGCAGCTTGCCCAGCCGCGCCTTGATCGCCATCGCGGCCTGGGCCTTGTCCAGCTGCTCGGTGAGCGACTGGATGAACAGGTCGAACGGGATGCCCGCGTCCTGCACCAGCGGCGGCAACTGCGCGCTCATGCGGCGGCCTCCGCGTCGAACGCGGCGTCCAGCGCCCAGCCCAGGGTCAGCTTCGACGGGATCGGCGTCCAGTCGTCGGCGCCGAGCGCCTGCGCGAAGTCCGCCAGCAGCACGCAGCCACCGTCGCGGAACACCGGGCGCACTTCGATCGGCAGGGTCATGTCGACCTGCGACAGGCGGATGCCCTCGCGGGCCTCGATCGCGAGCAGGCCGTCGTGCAGCTCATCCAGCAATTGCGAGAGTTCGCGACGCATCACGGCCTGCCCTCGCCGCTGGCGGGCGGCGTCGCGGCCGGCAGCGCGGGCGCGGCGGCGACCGGCGCGGCGGCCGCGCGCATCGTCGGCGAATGCTGCTGCACCAGCGCGATCTTGGCCGCGTCGGCCAGGCGGTCGAGCGGCAGCGTCTCGCTGACGAAGTTGAGCTTGACCTCGCCGAACAGGTCGGCGCGGACGCTGGATTCGTTCTGCGCGTTGACCGCCAGCGTCGACACCATCGTGGTGCCCTGCCCGGCCTGGCTGAGGCTGCCGCGCTCGCCCCAGTTGGCGACCGCCTGCGGATCGGTGCTGGTGGCGTACTGCACCGCGGCGGCATCGCGCGCGGCGGCGCGGAACATCACCTTGGCGCTGATGCTGCCGTCGCGCACCGCGACCCGGTTGAGGCCGAGCAGCACCATCGTCGCCAGCAGTTGCTGCCGCTCGGCGCCGACCTTGTTGCGCACCTGCGGCAGCACCTGCTGTTCGAGCAGTTCGGTGCTCAGCGTCTGTCCGTCCAGGCCGTAGTCGGCCAGCCACACCGGGCTGGCGTCGTCGCTGCGCGGGACCAGCTGCGGTTCCGTTTCATTCGCTTCGGGCAGCTTGACCGCGATATCGCCCGGATAGCGCGAGGCCAGCCAGTCGCGGGCCTGGTTGAAGGTGACGTTCTCCTCGGTGAACTGGTCGACGGTCTTCGCCACCGCCGACACCAGACTGGAGTAGCTCTCCATCTGCCGGATCGAGGCATCGACGATCGCGTCGAAGGTGCCGTGCACGAGCTGCGAGACGAAACCGGGGAAGTCGATCTCGTTGACCATCGCGCCGGCGCGGCGGGCGATGGTCTCGGTCGCCGGGGGCTTGGACGAGGTTCCCGGCGTCGCGGGCGCGGCCGGCGCGGGCGCGTCGGCCTGCGCGCGCGACAGCGCCGTCCCCGGACGGGACGGGAAGATGCTGCCGCGGTTGCGCGTGTGCTCGCTCACGTTCGTCTCCTTCGCCGATGCCGGATGCGCGGCGTCCGCGGCCTCAGGCCGCCGGACTCAGGGCCGCGCGGCCGTCGGGCGCACCGTTGCGCCAGCCGTTCTCGCGTTCGTAGCGGCCATCGCCGCGCAGGGTCATGTCGATGGTGGCGTCGGCGTTGCCCTGGGCCAGGCCGCGGAAGCGGTAATCGACCCGCACCCGCAGCCGGGCGACGCCGTCGGCGTCGGCGCAGTCCTCGATCTTCGCCACCACCTCCACGCCGTAGGCGAGGTTGGCGGGCGTGCCGGCGACGATGCGCACGTCGCCGAGGCTGCCGTTGTCGTGGCGGAAGACCACCGTGACCGGCAGCGGCGTCGGCGCGCCCTCCACCGCCGGCCAGTCGTCGAGCGCGATCCGCACCTCGCCGTTGGCGCCCGAGCTCACCCGCATCGACGGCGTCGCCGGCGACTTCAGGCCTTCGAGCTGATCCAGCGCCCAGCGGCTGGCGCCGGCCTCGCCGATCGTGCGCCGCATGCGGGCGCCGGCGACGCGGCTGGGCTCGATCGGCTCGTCGCGCTCGCCGGCCGCTTCGAGTGCGCGGATCGGCGGCGGCGGCGGCGCGAAGCGCACCACGCGCCCGGCCTGGGACAGCGACCTCGACAGCGACTGCGACTGCGCCGCCTGCACCGGCAGGTGGAGGATGCGCCAGTTGCCGTAGTCCGGCTGCGCCATGTCGCCGAAGGCGGTGGCGAAGTCCATGAACGGCAGCCAGTCCTCGTAGCCGTTGTTGGCCGGGTGGAACGCGATCGGGTCGTTGTCGAACGCGACCCGCGTGTCCCACGGGTTGAGGATCTTCACCCGCGCGTCGTTGGGATCGTCGAGGTTGCCGCGGATGCCCGCGACCACCACCGCGTGCGGCGCGCCCACGATCACCACCCACAGCGGGCCATAGGTGTTGAGCCACGTCGCCCACTGCCGCGGGGTGTGGTAGATGCTGGCGTTCGACGGCTGGTCGATGACCTCGAAACCGTAGTGGTCGCGCGCCGCGGTCAGCAGGTCCCAGCCGTAGGACGTGGCCAGGCTGCCGCCGATCTCGTTGATGATCGACTCGGGCGAGCGCGACTGCTGCCGGCGGTGGGCGATCAGCATCGCCATCGACGCCGCCCAGCAGGCGTTCTTGTCCGGCTGCGGGATCAGCGCGACCGGGTAGTCGGACGGACCGTCGTCGGCGAGTGCGTGCGCGGCGGCGCCGAGCGACTGGATGCGGACCGGGCCGATCAGGCGGTACTCGCTGGCCGGGCCGCAATCGACGTAGGACGAATCGACCTGGACGTCGAACACGCCCGGGCCGAGCAGGCCGGTCGGCGAGGCATCGTGGTCCAGCGGGTTGTAGCTGTAGAGCAGCGTGCCGTTGGCGTAGACCTCGTAGGCCGGGAACGCATCGTGCCCGCCGACCACCCGCGCCTGGACGCGGTCGCCGGCGATGCGCACGTGGACGTACAGGTTCGCGTCGATGTCCGGCGCGAAGGTCACCAGCGGCAGGCCGCCCTCGACGTGGAACGTCGTGACCAGCGAATGCTCGACCATGCTGATGATGCCGTTGGTGCTGTCGCCGCCCAGCCGCGCGTACAGGTTGTCGGCAGTGCGGGCCAGCGTCGCCCGGTCGATCGGCTGCGCGCCGGCCTTCTTGTTGCGGTACCAGTCCGGCTTGCCGGCGACCGCCTCGGTGTCGGAGACGTCGTATTCGGTCGATTCGCCCCAGTGCGGCGTGCCCACCGTCTCCAGCCGCGCCGGCTGGCCGTCGCTGCCGAAATGCAGGCGGGCCTGGATCTCGGCGCGACTGGTGCCGCCCTCGTACTGGAAGCCGCGGCCGTCGCCGCCGAAGGCGCGATCGGAAATCACCGGACGCGCCATCAGGATCGCCGGCGAGGGAATGAACACGCGTACCTTCAGGTCGACCGGGTTGAGATCGAAAATGCCTTGCGCGGATGCGCGCACGCTCGGCGCGGACAGGTGCGGCGCGCGCCGTGGCGCGACGTTCGTGCCCAGCGAGAAGCTGGTTGCGCGACCTTCGATCCAGTCCAGCTTGGCCGGGGTGAGGAAGCAGGCACGGTTGACGCTGGCGCCGCCGGTGCCCGGGTCGATCGGCCCGCGGGTGACGTGTACGCCGCACACGAACGCCTGCAGGCCGTTGCCCTCGTCGCGCACGGTGTACACCGGCGAGCCGCTGGCGCCGGCGACGGCCAGGATGTCGTAGTCGATGGTGTCCGGCGTGGCCTGGCCCTGGGCGTGGCCGCCGTGCAGGTGCTGCTTGTTGCGGTCGGCCACCGGCCCGAGTTCGCGGTGCAGCTTGGAGCCCGACGAATAGCCGCACACCGCCAGCGGCATCGTGCTGGCCGGCGTCGCCTGCATGAACTGGAACCAGGCGCCGTTCGGCGCCTCGATCGGCGCGTTGTCGATCACCGCGAGGTCGTTGTCCCAGTTGCCGGTGCCGGTGTAGCGCGGCGCCACGCGCCACTGGGTGGCGTCGATCGTCGCCTCGCCGAACGGCGCGGTGCCGGCGCCGTTGCGGCCGGGCACGATCTGCACCGTGCTCTTGCCGTGCAGGTTGTGCGCGCAGGTCAGGATCCGGTTGCGGCCGATGTAGAAGCCGGTGCCGGTGGAGGTCGCGCCATCGGGCGCGGTCATGCGCAGGAAGCAGATCGCCGAATGCGGGAACGACGAGGTGTCCTGCACGCCGACGTACCACTCCTCGCGCTGCTGGCTGAAGGCGTCGTTCGTGCACTGCAGCGCGCTGCCCGGGTTGGACGGGTCGTAGAACGGGGTCAGCAGTTCCTGCGCGCGCGCGTACCGGCGCATCCCGAGCCCCTGCGCGATCGCGCCGGTTTCCGGCGCGGCGGCCGGCGGCGCGGCGGCGGCCTGCACCAGTTGCATGTAGTGGTCCCAGTCCCAGTAGTCGGTCGGGCACTCGTGCTGGTCGCGGGGCGAGATCTCGTTGTGGCCGCGGATGTGCTCGCGGTCGGCCGGGATGCCGTACTGCGCGCACAGCCAGGCGACGAGGTTCGCCGAGGCCTGGTACTGGGGCTCGGTCGGCGGCAGGTCGCGGCGGTTGCGGCGGCTGGGCTTGTTGCCGTTGTGCTCGATGCCGATGCTGCGCGAGTTCGCGCTGCTGGCGTGGTAGGCGGTGTCGGCGTTGCGGACCATCTGCACCACTTCGCCGTCGCGGCCGACGATGTAGTGGGCGCTGCTGGGCGCGGGCTTGCCGGTGCGCGCGTTGACGTGGTTGCCGTTCTGGAACCAGCCGATGGTGCCGTCGATGTTCGGGCCGCCGGCGGTGATGTGGATCACGATCCGGTCGACCACCGCGCCGCGACGGCGGCCGCGGCGGTAGTTGTTGGGATGCGCCGGGACGAAGCGCGACGCGTTCGGATAATCCGCGGCTTCCTCGGTCAGGCCGCGGGCATGGCCCAGGCCCTGCGCGATCGCCTCGCCCTGCGCCGCCTCGTCCTCGACCGGCTCGTCCTCGGCGATGCCGTAGGCGTCGGGGTCGTCGGGATCGACGGCGTCCGCATCGTCCGAGAGCGCGCGCGCCCGACCCAGGCCCAGCGCCAGCCCGGTGGTCGGGGTGATCGACGCCGGCACGTAGCAGGTCCGGGTCCGGATCATGTCCATGTAGTAGGCCCAGTCCCACACCGCGTTCGGACAGGCGGTGTGGGTGGTGCGGCCGTCGGCCTCGGCATGGCCGAGGATGTGCTGGCGGTCGGCGGGGATGCCGTAGGTGTCGCACAGCCAGGTCACCAGCGCGGCGGACGCGCACATCTGCGCGGCGGTCGGGGCCAGGCCCCGGGTGTTGGCGACGTGCTCGATGCCGATGCTGGTGCCGTTGGCCGAACCGGCGTGCCAGGCCACGTCGTTGTGCGCGACCATCTGCACGATGGTGCCGTCCTGGCCGATGACGTAGTGCGCGCTGACCTTCGCGGCGGGATTCTTGAACCAGTTGATCGGGCTGCTGATGTTGGCGCCGCTGTCGGTGATGTGGATGACGATCCGGTCGATCGTGCGGGTGCCGCTGACCGCGCGGTAGTTGCCGGGGTGGGCGGGCTCGAAGCGGTCCGCCTGCGGATATTCCGGCGCGGTCAGGGTCAGGCCGCGCGCGCCGCGGAAGCCCTGCGCCGCGCTTTCGGGCGCATCGGGGATGGGGCCGGCGTCGTGGGCCGCGTCGTCGTCCTCGACCGTCAGCCCGCGCGCGTTGCGCGCGCGCCCGTACGAACCCGGCCCGGGCGCGCCGAGCCCGAGCGAGAAGGGCACGGTCACGCCCAGCCGCGCGGCCTCGCCGTGGATCCACGCGATCTTCGCCGGCGTCAGCCGGCAGCCGAGGTTGGTGGTGGCGTCGAACTCGTCGACGTGCACGCCCACCAGGTGCGCGCGCGGGGTGGCGCCCTGCTCGATCCAGTACACCGGCGAACCGCTGGTGCCGCCGAGCGTCTGCAGGTCGTAGGTGAAGGTGTCGTCGGTCGGCAGCTCGCGGATGTAGCCGCCCATCATGTGCTGCTTGTTCGGATCGATGTTGTCGTTGACGTACTGCTCGATCGGGGTGTTCGCCGTCCACCAGGCGGCGTAGCCGGTGACCACGACGCCCTCGGGCCGCGACTGGGTCAGCTCCTCGACGATGTCGAAATAGCGCCCGGCCGGCGCCGCGTGCGCTGCCGGCACGCAGATCACCGCGAGGTCGAAATCGTGGTTGCGGCCGCCGCTGTACGACGGATGCAGGGTCCAGTTGGCGCTGGTGACGCGGAAGCGGCCGAACGGCTCGTTGGCGCTGCCGGCGCCGTCGCCGTTCTTGCCCGGCACCAGGATCACCTCGCTCTGCCCGTACAGCACGTGCGCCGCGGTCAGGATCAGCCGCGGCCCGATGAAGAACGCGGTGCCGGCGTTGGTGTCGCCGCCGCCCTGCGGGAAGCGCACCTGGCAGATCGCCGAATGCGGCATCACCGTGGTGTCGTCCACGCCGAGGAACCAGCGCGCGCTCTCGAGGAAGAACCGCGCCTGGGTGGACAGCGCGTCCCAGAAGTTGTCGGGGCGGTAGTAGGACGAGACCAGCAGCGGCCGCGCGGTCGGCGTGCGGCGGTCGCTGCCGCGCAGCGCCAGGCCCTGCGCGCTGGGCGCGGGCGGCGGCGGCGGCAGCGTCGGCGCCGCCGCCGGCGGTTGCTGCCACAGCTCGTCGGAATAGCCGTCGCTGTAGGGCGCGTTCGGGACCGCGCCGTTGGTCCTGCCCGCGGCGGCCGGCGCGCGGTCTTCCTCGCGCGAGGGCGGCGCCGGCTGCGCGGCAGCGTCGCCGCCCCAGCCCAGTTCGCCGCCGCCGTTGGCGCCGTAGCTCGATCCCGGCCCGCCGCGCAGGCTGCGACGGAAGCCGCGCTCGCTCAGCCCGGTCAGGCCGACGTACATCGTGCCGCGGTCGGGCAGGCGCAGCGACACCGGCACGCTGCGGTCGCTCTCGCGGTACGTCGCCAGCCCGAAGTACAGGCGCGGCTGGCCGATGAAGCGCGCCACCGCGTCCGGCGGCACCATGTACACCGCCTCGCCGCGCTGCGAGGCCATCACCCGCTGCAGGCGGCTGGTGAAGAAATTGCGCGCCGTGCGCCGCGCGCGCTGGTCGGGTCGCAGCAGCTCGGGTTCGGTCGCCACCGCGATCTCGTACAGCGGCAGTTCGGAGCGTACGGTGAACCCCAGCACGCTGAAACGATCGTCGATCGACTCGCGGTTGGCACGGATGACGGCCATGACGGACTCCTAGCGGGATTTGCGCGCACCGTCGGCGGGCGAACCCGCGACGGCGCCGAGGTCGAACCGGATCTCCGCGGGGGGCGGCAGCGCGGGATCGGCATCCCGCTGCTCGTCGTCCATCACCGAGGAAATCCGCTCCCAGAAACGCTGCTGGGCATCGATGCCGATGCCCTCCAGGTGCGGCTTCATGAATTCCTGCACCGCGTCCAGGTGGCGGAAGAACACCCGCTTGCCGCTCTGGACGTGTTCGACCGAGCCGCGCCATTCCGGCGCCGGGGCCGAGTCGTCGCCGCGTTCGCACCAGATGCGGACGATGAAGACGGCGGTACGGTCCTCGAGCAATGCCATGGCGGCGCCTTGGTCGTGTCGATGCGTGGCCCGACTGTGCGCCGGCCGCGTCACCGCCCGGTCACGCCGACATCACGCCGACATCACCACGGGGGCGTTGCGGGCGTGATGTCGGGTGAGGCGCGCGTGATGTCCGCCGCGCGACGCGGCCCGCGTTGTTGCCGCGCGCGCCGGGCCGACCGCCGCCGCAGGAGCGTCGATGGCGCCTCGCGGGCGAAGACGGCCGGATCGTTCGGCGGGCGGCGGGTAGGGGGCGGCGGCGGCGGGCACGCGCAGCCGGGCGATCGGCGGATCGCCGGCGGCCGGGCCGCGGGCAAACGGGAAGGACGGATCGCGCCGCGCGGGACCGCGGCGCACGGATCACCGATCACCGATCACCGATGACGGGCCGGGCCGCGCGCAGGCACGGACGCCGTCCGCAAGCGATCACGGGACAGCGTTCGCCGCCGCCGACCTCAGCCGTCGAGATGCCGCAGGCTCAGCTCCAGCTGCGCATCCGCAGCCGCCAGGTGCCGGCGCGCGACCGCGATCCGCTCGCGGGGATCGCCGGCGGCGAGGTCGAACGTCCTCGGCAGCGGGAAGGGTTCGACCGGCTCGACCGGTTCGATCCGCAGCGCCGCCTGCATCGGCGGCGGCTCGGCGAAGGCGCTGTCGGCGATCTGCCGGTACAGCGCCAGGGTCTCGCGCATCGGCGGGATCGCCAGTTCGCGCCGGAGCAGGTCGCGGCAGGTCTCGAACTGGCGCAGCGCCTGCGCGCGCTGGCCACCGAGCACGTACAGCTGCATCAGCTCGCGATGCACGTCCTCGCGCAGCGCGTCGCAGTCGAGGATCGCCTGGGCATGGCGGATGCCCTCGCCCCAGTCGCGGCGGATCGACGCGACCTGCATCAGCCGCCACAGCGCGTTGAGATAGTGGCGGCGATGCTTCTCGCGCTCGCGCAGCGCCCAGTCGTCGCTGAACTCCATCAGGATGTCCGACTTGTACAGCGCCACGCCGGCGCGCAGGTCGTCGATGTCGGACGGCCCGATCTGTTCGATCGGACGCGCCAGCGCCGGCGCGATCCGGCGCTCGAATTCCTCGACGTCCAGCCAGACATCGCCGCCGCCGCTGAGCCCGATCGCGCCGCGGCGATCGCTGGCGATCAGCGCGCCGTGCTGCAGCGGCGGGCGCTCCACCATCCTTCGCAGCCGCCACAGCGCGGTGTTGAACGAACCGGCGGTCATCGCCGCCACCCGTTCCGGCCACAGCGTGCCGAGCAGTTCCGCGCGGCTGAAGTAACGGCCCCGGCCCAGCGCCAGGTACGCCAGCAGACTGCCGCAACGGCCGGTGACCGGCACCAGCGCTTCGCCCGCCGCGTCGTCCGCGACGCTGAGCGATCCGAACAACCAGATGCGCAACATCCTGTTCGTCCTTCATCTGCGCCGCGTCGCGGCATGGAACCCGTCCCGCCGCCGCGCCCCCTGCGCGGCCGGTCCCGGTGCGTGGCGCGCCGGATCGGGGCCTGTGGTGAGACGAAGGAAACCGCCGCGACAGGCCGCGGCCGGCGCGGCGTCCGCGGACAGCGGCGCTTTGCGTTTGAGTCAGGGCACTCTCGTCCCCGCGACACAGGGGCGGTGGACAGCGAAACCGGACAATCCTCGGCAAGGCGCGCCGCCCGGCCAGCGCGCCGAACCTCCCGCGCCGGCTTCGACGACGGCATCGGCCAGGAGAAGGACCCCATGAGTACGCTCCCCACCCGCATCCGGCGCGCGCGCCTCGCCGCGAAACTCAGCCAGGCCGAGCTCGCCCGGCGCGCCGGCGTCAAGCGCAGCGCGGTCACCCAGTGGGAGCATCCCGAGGGCACCTCGCCGAGCATGCACCACCTGCTGCAGATCGCGATCGAGACCGGGACCTGCATCGAATGGCTAGCGACTGCCCGCGGCCCGATGCGCAGCGCGGCGGAGGCGCCCGCGACGGTGCTGATCGACGACTACGCCCAGGACCCGAACGAGACCGAGGCGCTGCTGCGTTTCCGCCGCCTGCCCGCGCAGAAGCGGCGGATCGCGCTGCAGATCCTCGAAGTGCTGGCCGGCTGACGCGATCCCCCGCTCGGCGCGGGCGAACGACCGCGGCCGCATGGCACACTGACGGCATGCCGCTCCGCCCCCTCCCGACCGCCGCCTGCCTGCTGGTCGCGCTGCTGTCCGCCCCGACGGCCGGCGCCGCGAACCCGCAGTCCCCCGCCACGCCTGCCCCCGCGGCCAGACCCGCAACGACGCGCACGCCCGCGCCGTCCCGGCCGGTCGCGCCCGGACCCGTCGCACCGAAGCCCCCGGCCCCCGGATCCGCGGCAGCCGCGCCCACCGCAGCCAAACCTGCAGCAGCCAAGCCCGCAGCGGCCAAGCCGGCCGCGCCGAAACCGGCCGCGCCGAAACCGACGACACCGAAACCCGTCCCCTACGGCGTGCTGGCGCTGAAGCCGGGCGAATACGTGTGGACGCCCGAGGCCGCGCCGACCGGGCCGGTGGTGGTCGTGGTCAGCCTTCCGCAACAGCGCGTCCACGTCTATCGCAACGGCGCGCGCATCGGCGTATCGACGATCAGCAGCGGCCGGCGCGGCTACGAGACGCCGGCCGGCATCTTCCCGATCATCGAACGCCAGACCGAGCACTATTCGAACAAGTACGACAACGCGCCGATGCCCTTCATGCTGCGGCTGACCATGGACGGGGTCGCGATGCACGCCGGCCACCTGCCCGGCTATCCGGCCTCGCACGGCTGCGTGCGCCTGCCGGCGGCCTTCGCCGAGACCCTGTTCGGCAACGTCCGCCGCGGCACCGTGGTGGTGGTCGCCGACGCCAAGACCCAGCCGGCCGACGTCGCCGCGCCCGGCTGGATCACGCCGGTGACGCCGGCCACCGGCGTCGCCCGCGACCCGGTCGACGACGCGCTGCCGACGCTGTGGGCGCCCGAGCGCGCGCCCGACGGCCCGCTCACCGCCGTGGTCAGCGCCCGCGACGGCCGCCTGGTGGTGCTGCGCAACGGCATCGAAATCGGCCATGCGCCGGCGGAGGTCGTCGGCGAGCCGTGGACCGGCACCCGCGCGTACGCGCTGCGCGCGGTGCCCGCGCCGGCCCCGGCCGTCCCGCTCGTCCCGGCCGCCCCTGCCGTCGCGGTCGCCGTCCCGGCCGCTCCGGCGACCCCGACCGCGCCCGCGCCCGCCACGGTCGCCGAGGCGGCCTCGCCCGACGCCCCGACCCGGGCGGTGCCGACCGAGCTGCCGCCGCCGGTGCTGCGTTGGGAGGAGATCGCGATCTCGCTGGCGCCGGTGGTCCCGGCCAAGGGCACGAAGCCCGCCGCGGCGAAGGCCCCGGCCCCGACGGCCGCGGCCGCGCCGGCGCCGGCGGTGGTCGACCCCATTTCCGCCGGCCGGCTGCGGATCGACCCCGCGTTCGCCCTGCGCCTGCGCGAGGCGCTCGGCGACGGCACGACCCTGATCGTCACCGACGACCCGCTGCGCCGGACCGCGCCCGCCCCCGCGCCGCCGCCCAAACCGGCGTCGCCCCCGGCGCCGCCCGTGACGCCGATCACACCATCGAACATTCGCCCCCCGACATCGGCGTGAAACCCCCTTGGTTTCACGTTTTTCTACGGTGCGATCTGCATCCTCCGGCGAATGCGCCCCGCCTTCGCCGCCCTCACCGCCGCCTTCGCCCTCGCCTGCTGCACCCTGCCCGCCTCGGCCGACAGCGCCGGCGGCGGCACGCCGTTGCTCGGCCAACTGCAGCGGATGGCCCCGGACGCCGACCCGCAGGTGCTCGCGCTGGCGCTGGAGTCGGCCCAGTGCGCCGCGGCCTCCGGCTCGATCGCGCCGCCGAAGCGGCTGGCGGTGATCGACTACTCGCGGCCGTCCACCGAACGCCGGCTGTGGGTGTTCGACCTGGCGTCGCCGCGGCTGCTCTACAGCGAATACGTCGCCCACGGCCGCGCCAGCGGCGAGAACCTGGCGACCGCCTTCTCCAATCTCGACAGCAGCCACCAGTCCAGCCTCGGCCTGTTCGCCACCGGCGAGACCTACACCGGCCACAACGGCCTGTCGCTGCGGATGGACGGGCTGGAGCCCGGCTTCAACGACCGCGCCCGCGACCGCGCCATCGTCATGCACGGCGCCGCCTACGTGGACCCCGCGATGGCCCAGCGCCAGGGCCGGCTCGGCCGCAGCTTCGGCTGCCCCGCGGTGCGTCAGGCGGTCGCCCCGGCGATGATCGACGCGCTCAAGGACGGCCAGCTCGTGTTCGCCTACTACCCCGACCAGCGCTGGCTGACCCAGTCGAGGTTCTTCCGCTGCCACGCCAACGTCGCCGCGAACGCGATGCCGCTGCGCGCCGGCGGCTCGCGCTGAGACCGGCTCAGGCCAACAGCCACAGCCCCGCCGCGAACGCGGCCACGATCAGCAGCACGCCGGGCAGCACCCGCAGCAGGAACCCGCGCCCACCGCGCAGCCAGGCCATCAGCAGCTTGCTGCACGAGTTCGTCGCCAGCGCCACGAACACCGGCCAGCCGGTGTCGGCCGCGTGCAGCATGCCGCCGGCGTTCAACTGCGCCACCGAGGCCGCGGCCGCGTGCAGGTCGGCGAAGCCCGACAGCCCGGCCGCGACGGTGACCCCGGCGTCGCCCAGCCAGCGCTGCACGCCGGCGGAGAACAGCAGGATCGCGCTGACGATCGCCGCGAACAGCAGCGCCTGGCGCGGCTCGAACGGCCTGCCCGGCGCGACCGGCTGGTCGTTCAGCGCGCCGTAGGACCCGCGCCAGCGCGCCACCAGCGCCACCAGCAGCGCCATCGCCCCCGACAGCGCCAGCGGCCAGGCCAGCCGCACCAGCATCGGCGGCGACAGCGCGGCCACAACCGCGGTCAGCACCACCACCGTGGCGACGTTGGAGAACAGCGCGCCGGCCGCGCACTGCGCCTGCAGCGCCGGCGCCGCGCGGCTGCGGTCGCCCATCGCAGCGATGGTCGCGGTGCTGGAGACGAAGCCGCCGACGAAGCCGGCCAGCGCCAGCCCCGCGCCCGGCCCCAGCGCGCGCAGCGCGACGTAGCCGGCGGCGTTGATCGCCATGATCAGCACCACCAGCGTCCACAGCTTGTGCGGATTGAGCGCCTGCCACGGATCGATCGCGCGATCCGGCAGCAGCGGCAGCACCACCGTCGCCGCCGCGACCAGCATCAGGCCATCGTGCAGCTCGCGTTCGGTCAACACGTCGCGCACGAAACGGTGCAGCGACGACTTCCCGGCCAGCACGATCGCGACCACCGCGCCGAGGCCGGCGGCCAGGACCAGTTCGGTCATCGCCAGCGCGCCGAGCAGGAAGGTCGCGAGCATCGCGACCTCGGTGGTCAGGCCAGGGTCGGTGCCGCGGCTGCCGCGATAGCTCGCCAGCGCCGCCAGCGCCACGAACCCGCCCGCGACCGCGAAGCCGACCGCGCCGAACCGCTGCGCGATGGCCCCGGACAGCGCCACCAGCAGGAAAGTGCGCACGCCGGCGGCGGCGCGGCGGGGGCCGTCGCCCTTGTCGCGTTCGCGCTCGACCCCGATCAGCAGGCCGACCGCGAAGGCGACGCAGTACCCCAGCAGTTCGTCGGTGTCGGGCGTGGTCATCGCCGCAGCATGGTAACGCGGCGCGGACGCCGCTCAGTGCGAGAACAGCACCGGCAGGTGCGCGGTCTCCAGCAGTTCGCGCGTGCTGCCGCCGAGCACCGCCTCGCGCAGCCGCGAGTGGCCGTAGCCGCCGGCGACCAGCAGGTCGGCGCCGACCGTCCGGGCGTGGTCGAGCAGGGCGTAGGCGACCGAGAAATTCATGCTCGGCCGGACCGTCACCTCGACCCGCAGGCCATGGCGCGCGAGGTGCGCGGCGATGTCGGCGCCGGGTTCGCCGCCGTGCGCGGATTCGCCGACGGCCGGGTCGATCACCACCACGTCCACGCTGCCCGCGCGCCGCAGCAGCGGCATCGCGTCGGCGACCGCGCGCGCGGCCTCGCGAGTGGGCTTCCAGGCGATCACCGCGCGCTTCGGCGGCACCGACAGGGTCGCGTCCGCCGGCACCACCAGCACCGGCCGGCCGGAATGGCGCAGCACGTCGTGGAAGTGGTCGTGCAGGGCGAGATCGTCGCGATCGCGGCGCATGCCGGGCAGCACGGTGAGATCGGCGTAGCGGGCGTGCATCGCCGCGGTACTCTGCGGATACAGCGACACCGCCTCCGCGATCCGCACCTCCAGCGACGGCGCCGCGTTCGCGAAGCGCGTGCGCACCGCCGCCGCCCGCGCCTCCGCGCGCGCGCGCGCCTCCTCGTGCAGCCGCGCATACACGTCGTAGGCCATCGCGCCCCAGTCGCTGGGCATCGGCGTCGGCACATCGACCGTCACCAGCACCGCCAGGTGGCCGCCGCCGGCATCGGCCAGCGCGATCGCCGCCCGCAGCGGCGCGTCCAGGCTGTCTTCGTTCACGTACGGAATCAGGATGTCCTTGAACATGCTGCACCTCGTGAGGGTTCCGGAAACGCGATTAGAGCGCGATTTCCGACGAAGCACATTGATTGCCGTCAAACCGCAACGGCGCGACGCCGCGTTGCCTGTCGATCGTGCAGTGCAGCAGCCGTGAACCGCGCCATTCATGCGGAAAGATGAAGCGTCACCCGCCCGCTTTCACCAGGCGTCACCGGACGCACCCGAGCGTTCACCTCCTCCCTTGCAGGAAAAACCGCCGCACGCACCCGAGCGTTCACCTCTCCCCTTGCAGGAAAGCCGCCGCAAGCGCCCGAGGATTCACCTCTCCCCTTGCGGGAGAGGTCGCCGCGCAACGCGCGGCGGGAGAGGGGACGCGCGAAGCGCGCGCCGCCCCCCCATCGAATCCCGCGCTTTTTGCCCAACATCAATGCCGCCCTCACCCCGGCGTGCTGTCATTGAAAACACAATCCTCATCCGGAGATCGCCATGTCCCGCACCCAAGACAAGGTCTGCATCGTCACCGGCGCCGCCCTCGGCATCGGCCGCGCCTGCGCCGTCCGCCTCGGCGAGCAGGGCGCGAAACTCGCGCTGTTCGACCGGCTGGACGCCGAAGGCGAAGCCCTCGCCGCCGAACTGAACGCCCGCGGCATCGCCGCCCGCTACTGGCACGTCGATGTCGCCTCCGAAAGCAGCGTCCGCACCGCGGTCGAAGGCGTCGTCGCCCACTACGGCGCACTGCACGGCCTGGTGAACAACGCCGGCATTTCCGGCTCGACCAAGCTTACCCACGAACTCATCGAAGCCGAGTGGGACCAGGTGCAGGCGGTGAACGTGAAGGGCGTGTTCTTCAGCACCAAGCACGCGATCCCGCACCTGAAGGCCGCGGGCGGCGGCAGCATCGTCAACCTCTCGTCGATCTACGGCCTCGTCGGCGCCCCCGACGTGCCCGCGTACCACGCGTCCAAGGGCGCTGTGCGACTGATGAGCAAGACCGACGCCATGATCTACGCCGTCGATCGCATTCGCGTGAATTCGATTCACCCCGGCTATATCTGGACCCCGATGGTCGAACACCACCTCCGCGCCAGCGGCGCCACCGACCTCGCCGCCGCCCGCGACGACGTCGGCAAGCTTCACCCCCTCGGCCACATGGGCGAACCCGACGACATCGCCTGGGGCGTGGTCTACCTGATCTCCGACGAATCCAAGTTCGTCACCGGCAGCGAACTGGTGATCGACGGTGGGTACACGGCGAGGTGACGGATGGCGCGCCTGCACCGTCGAATTCGCAGGAGGCCGATCGCATTCGCCCCGGATATCCCGGCGAAGCCCGTCGAATTTTCCTGCGGGTCAACGACACGGACGCCCGCTCATGCCGCCATCCAACTTCGATATCGGGGCCTGCGCGCTCCGATATCGAATATCGCGGCATGTTCGCCGCGCATCCGGCGAGCCGAAGCGCGGACGCGCCATGCGCGCCATGTCCACTCCGTTGATTGCCAACGGCTTTTCTCGATTGACCGCCAAGGGACGCCATGTCAACCTCTGCGTTGCACCCCTGTTTGGGGTCTACTTGTAGTTAGACCGCACAGAGCGGGCACCACCGCAAGGATTGGAAAAGACCATGCAGGCATCTCGCGGATTACTCCTTGTCGGACGGCTGATAATTTGCACGCTCGCTGGCCTCTTGATTTTCTACCACACATACACTCTCTACGACTTGTATCTTGGCTCCGGCACAGACATCTACGATGCTGGCAATGCCGATACGTATGCCCCGTATCGGCACATACAGTCCATTCTTCGTATCTTTATCATCGGCAGCCTGGTTCTCGTGGTCTTGAACAAGCGACCAGCCCTGTATGGCATGTGGATCGCCATCGCTTCTCTTGTGGCAACGCACTATTGGGCGTATTTCTTCGACCTTCCATTCCGTTTCCTGGAAGGCACGCATCCGCTTTCATATCTGAAGGGATTCATCATCCCCACGGTCATCACCATTCTGTTCTTGGCCATTGATTCACGTCGCGCTGCTGGAAAAAGCGCGACCTGACAATTCATTCAATCCGGCCCCGCTTCGCGGGTCGGCTTGATTCATTCGTTAGGCCTACCGTGAAAGCACTTGCACAGCCGATGCTGATACTGCTCCTCGCACTGCCTGGCTGTGCAACTGTCCGTGCGCCCGCGCTGGATGGTGTTTCCTGGTCTGGCCAAGACGGATCACGCCTGGTTGCGGACCTTCGTACTGCCGCGGATCAGCCACCTAATGGCTGGCTCTTCAAAGCCGCGCAAAGCGAGGCTTTGGGCTCGTTTGCTTACCGCAAGCGTTCTGACGCGTACGACCACTCAGATCGCGGATACTTCGCCGTAGATCCGAAGTGGCGCAGTGGGCAAACCTACATCGGTCTGATAGAACCTGGTGGTGTCTTTTGCGTAGTCAATCCTGAGTTGCAAGGCGACGTAACAGGCAACACCGTTATCACTTACCGGGTCTACAACTACTGTGTCCAACTTCACCGCCACTAGGCCTGACAATTCGTTCAAGACGAGCGTGCTTCGTGGTCTCGGGTATTGCCGGATCCGCATCGGGCGAGATTGACTCAGGCGCCAGGTACCGCCAAAGCGTTTCGCATCGTTGAGGAGAGACATGGAGCATCTCGGCTCCTGCCTGTGTGGCGCGCTGTCCTTCAAGGTCGATGGCGACTTCGACCGCTTCTTCCTCTGCCACTGCACGCATTGCCGCAAAGACACCGGCTCGGCCCACACGGCCAATCTGTTCTCGTCAACCGCCAGGATCGTATGGCTTTCCGGCCAGGACAAGGTGCAGACCTACCGTCTCCCGGAAACCCGGCATGTCCGCTGCTTCTGCTCTGTCTGCGGGTCCGCCATGCCGCATGTCGCCAGTGGATTCGTGGTTGTCCCCGCCGGCAGCCTCGACACGCCTCTGGCATCCGTTCCTGACGCCCACCTGTTCACTGCCAGCAGAGCGGCCTGGGACCGAGAACTAGACAGCGTCCCATCGTTTGATACCTTTCCCTCCTAACCGGCACCCAACCATTCGTTCAAGTCGTGGCCGCTACGCTTCCCGATCTGACTCGGGCGTTAGACGTCATGCCTCCCGCCATCGAACGCCCCGCATGGATCCCGAACGCAAGCGTGCTCTGAAGAAGCTCGGCAAGGCCGAAGTGCAACGGCAGTCGGACGAAATCCGGCGGGTGCTGGACGAAGCCAATCCCATGGATTCGACGTCCGATGCGTGGATCAAGGGCCACAAGCTCGGCACCGAACGCGAGCGCTGGCTGCGCAAGCGCTTGCCGACGCTGCACCGGCCGCAACTCGACGAGTTGTTCGTGGTGCGGCCATACGTCGGCACCGGCTGGTTGCCGACGCTGGGCGGCTACGTGCAGTGTGAGGACTGCGGCTCGGCGCTGCCGTCGATGCGGCCGAAGTCGTGGTTCCACAGCACGGGCTGCCGCTGCGGGAACATCATCTGGTGGGAAATCCTGTGGTGGCGGCGGATCACGGTGCGCCGGCCCCATCGCGTCATCGCGATCAAGCTGACCGGGCGCGGCCAACCGCCGCGCAGCGCTTGATGCAGACCATCTTCCCGCCGCACATCACGCGGAACCGCCTCCGCCCACCCCCACCTCCCGATCGATCACCTCGACCGTTCGGCGATAGAGCGCGTCGGCGGACTCCGGGGTGTCGGCGATGCTGACCAGGCCGAGCTTGCCGAATTCGCTGAGGGCGCCGATCAGGTTGAAGACGACGCCCTGCTGGCGGGTGGGATCGAAGTGCAGGCGGTGTTCGACGATCAGGTCGACCAGGTCGTCGGGGGTCAGCCGGCGGTATTCGGGGCGGCGCAGGTTGTCGGTGGCCCGGTAGACGCGGCGCTGGCCGGTGGGGGTGAGGAATTCGCAGCGGTCGGGGTCGTAGCGGCCGTCGGTGAGGAACTGCAGCATCTGGAACGGCAGCGTGGTGCCGCCCTTGCGGAGGTTGATCTCGATGGCGTAGTGCCGCCAGTCGTCGCCGTCGCGCACGGTGACGAAGTCGATGCTGAAGCGGCCGAGCACGCCGTGACGCTGCAGCACATGCCCAATGCGCACGCCTGCCGCTTGCAGCGAGGCGCGGTAGCGTGCGTCGGCAGGGAAGGTGCTGCCGAGGAAGACCTGCCCGGTCGGGCCGCCCAGCAACTGGTCGTGGGTGGAGATCACTTCGAGCGTGCCGATGGCGCTGCTGCGAAGCTGCACCGACGGCGATCGCTTGTCGTCGCCGTCGATCCACGCCTCGGCCACGCCTCCGGTCGCGGCGAACTTCGCGAGATAACCGGCGGCGTCGAGGCCTTCGGCTTCGGGCTTGAGCCTCAGCGGCATCGCCTCGCGCACCCACGCGGGCGTGACCGCGTGCGCGTCGGCGCCCGCGAACTCGTACACCGCGTTGCCCTCGCCGGAGAAACCGTCCTCCTGCTTCACCACCGCGCGCCGCAGCGCCGGATCGCGACGCTTGAGGTCCGCCAGCGCCGCGCACAGCGCATCGACGTCGCGCAGGTCCTCGGCGCCGTCGGGCAGCGGCACGCCCGCTTCGCGGAAGGCGCGGCGGCTGCCGCTCTTGGTGCCGAGCCAGCCGAGCGCGGGATCGCAGGCGTACAGCGGGATGCCGAGCCGCACCGCCAGGGTGACCTCGTCGGCGGTGGCGTTGAAGCAACTGAGGTGCGAGGTCTCCGGCACGGCGATGGCGTCGCGGATGCGCTGCAGCAGCCGCGGGCGTCCGAGGATCTTCGAGGTCAGCGAGCGCGCCGACGCGTCGTAGGTCGAAAGCAGCGTGAGCCGGCGCCGCGCGTGGCCCGCGGGCACGCCGGTGAGCAGGCCGAGGTAGTAGTCGATGATCACCGGATCGACCGGCGTGCTGGTCACGTACACGACGCGGGTGCGTGGCAGGCGCAGCAGCATCAGCATGCTGAGCTGGCGCTCCTCGTAATGCGGCGCGCCGGCGATGTGCGCCAGCGCCTGCTGGTCGAGGCTCAGCCCGGGGATCACCACCACCGTGCGTTCGGCCAGCGGGTCGGCGTAGACCTCGCGGAACATCGGCGCCAGCCGCGCCTGCAGGGCGAGGAAGCGTTCGCGCTCCTCGGCCGACCCCGGCGCCGGAGCGCCCTGCGTCTGCGGAACGGCCTGCATGCGGACCTCCCTGCCTGGCGGCGGCGTCAGTCGTGTTGCGATGGGTCGAATGGGCGGGACAGCGCGGGATCGTCGATCAGCGGCGCCAGCCGTCGCGCCAGCAGGTCGATCCACGCCTCGCGCTGCGCGGGCGCGGCGAGCACGTCCTGGCGCAGCTCGATCAGCAGGTGCGGCAGGCCGTGCGGTTCGGCGTGCATCGCCATGGTGTAGCCGAAGCCGACGCGGCCGGAATACGGCACGTTGTCGCCGGCATCGAGGCCGTCGAGCTCGCGCAGCGCGCGCAGGAACGGCTGCGCCATGCGGCCGTCGCGGTTCCACAGCGCGGCCACCGGCCAGCGCCGTTTCTCGCCGCCGAGCTCGGGCGTGAAACTGTGGATCGAGACCAGCGCCGGACGGTCGCCGGCGCGCAGGCGCTCGTGCAGCCAGTCGTCGATGGCGCGGTGGTAGGGCTGGTGCAGTTGCTCCCAGCGGCAGCGGCGGGCGTGTTCCGACAGTGCGACGTTGCCGGGCACCGCGGTGCCGTCGCTGACCGCGGGGCAGAGCGTGGCGTCGTCCCAGGCGCGGTTGGCGTCGATGACCAGCCGCGAGCAGCCGTGCAGGAAGGCGGGGACGCCGAGCCGCGCGGCCAGCCCGTGGGTGACGTCGGCCGCGTGCAGGTCGATCGCGATGTGGCGGGCGAACGCCGCCTCGGGCAGCCCGAGGCCGTCGAGCGCGGCGGGCACCGCGGCGGAGGCGTGGTCGCACAGCAGCAGGGCGCGGGCCGAGGCGCCGGGCACGAAGCTGAAGACGGGCGGGTCCCGCGGTCCGGTCAGCGGCGGAAAGTGTCCGGCGTCGGGGTCGCCGACCGGGTCGTCTTCGAGGGACATGCGCCGATGATGGCAAGCCGCCCGGGGACCGACAAGCGTCGCCCGGGCCCGCACCGCGCGGGGCGCGCGGACGGACGCGGGCGCGGCGCGCTCAGGCGCCGACGCGGCGGCGGACGGCGTCGAAATCGCGGACCGGGCGCACTTCGACCGCGCCGTAGCGGCTCCACGGCCAGGCTTCGGCCATGCGCACCGCCTCTTCCATGCTGTCGGCCTCGATCAGGCTGTAGCCGGCCAGGAATTCCTTGGTCTCGGCGAACGGGCCGTCGGTCACCCGCAGCGCGCCGTCGCGCACGCGCAGGGTCCGCGCGGTCGAGGCGTCCTCCAGTTGCTGCGAGCCGATCAGGCGGCCCTCGTGCTCCAGCGCGTCGGCGTGGGCGATGCAGCCGTGCATCAGGCGGTCGAACTCGTCCGGCGGCAGCGTCGCCATCAGCTCGGGGTCGGTGTGGATCAGCAGCAGATAGCGCATCGGGCAGGTCCTGTCGGCGGCCTCGGCAGGGCTGCATCATGCCCCAAGCGCGCGGCCGGGGCCCGTGCCGGGGCGACCGGCAGGAATTTTTTTCGGCCGGCGTGTCGATTCCGGCCGCGCCGGTTCGTCGTACCCGGTACGCACCCGCCAAGAGAGGCAACGACATGAAAGTGATGGCGCTCGTGAAGGCCACGGCCGATTCGGAGGCCGGGCGCATGCCCGATCCCGGCCTGTTCGAGGCCATGGATCGCTTCAACCACGCCCTGGCCGACGCCGGCGTGCTGCTGGCCGGCGAGGGACTCAAGCCCAGCGCGCAGGGCGTCCGCGTGCTGTACGACGGCCCGCGGCGGCAGGTGGTCGACGGGCCGTTCGCCGAAACGAAGGCACTGGTCGCCGGCTTCTGGCTGTGGCAGGTGCGCTCGATGGAGGAAGCGATCGAGTGGGCCCGCCGCTGCCCCAATCCGCACGCCGGCCCCTGCGAGATCGAACTGCGGCCGCTGTACGAGGCCGAGGATTTCGGCGAAGCCTTCACGCCCGAACTGCGCGAACGCGAGGACCGCCTGCGCGAACGTCTCGACGCACAACACCCCTGACCCGCCGCCTGCCCGCACCTCCCCCGCCCCCTGCCCCGCCCGCCCGACCGGAGATCTCCGCCATGCAAGCCATTCCCTACCTGAACTTCGACGGTCAGTGCGCCGAGGCCTTCGCCTTCTACCGCGACGCGCTCGGCGGCGAGATCGTGTTCTCTTCGACCTACGGCGACTCGCCGATGTGCGACCAGATGCCGCCGGACACGCGCGACCGCATCATGCACTGCCACCTCGTCGCCGACGGCGCGGAAATCATGGGCGCCGACGGCCCGCCGCCGCACGAAGGCCACGGCAACACCTGCATCAACCTGATGGTCGACACCATCGAACAGGCCGAACGCATCTACGCCACGCTGTCGACCGGCGGAACGATCCAGATGCCGCTGCAGGAGACCTTCTGGGCGCATCGCTGGGGCGCGTTCAGCGATCGCTTCGGCAAGCCGTGGATGCTGAACTGCATGAAGACGCCGGAGTGACGACGCCGCGATGACGCCAGCATCCGCATCCACCGACGAGGCCGCGCCCGCCATGTCCCGCTCGCTGTTCATCACCCTGCCGGTCGCCGATCTGCAGCGCTCGATCGCGTTCTTCTCCGCGCTGGGATTCTCGTTCGACCCGGCCTTCGCCAACGAGCACGGCGCCTGCCTGCTGGTTTCCGAACACAGCCGGGTGATGCTGGCGGTGCGGCCGTTCTTCGCCGGCCTCGCCGGCCGGCCGGTGGCCGATGCGCATGCGACCGCGCAGATGCTGCTCGCGCTGTCGTGCGACACGCGCGAGGCGGTCGATGCGCTGGTCGCGCGGGCGGTGGCCGCGGGCGGCTCCGCCCCGAACGCCGCCGAGGACCACGGCTTCATGTACGACCACGGCTTCGAGGACCTCGACGGCCACCTGTGGGGCGTGTTCTGGACCAACGAGGCCTGAACGAACGACGCCGCCCCGCCTTCCGGCGCCTGATGCGCCCTTCCTTCACGACACGGAGATTCCCGCGATGACATCCGACACCGGCACCGTCCGCTTCCACCGCGTGCTGCGCGCGCCGCCCGAGCGCGTGTACCGCGCCTTCCTCGACCCGCGCGCGAAGGAAAAGTGGCTGCCGCCGCACGGCTTCACCGGCCAGGTGCATCACCTGGACGCCCGCGTCGGCGGCGGCTACCGCATGACGTTCACCAACTTCGGCACCGGCGCCAGCCACAGCTTCGGCGGCACCTACGTCGAACTGTCGCCGAACGAGCGCATCGTCTACACCGATCGCTTCGACGACCCGAACCTGCCCGGCGAGATGCGGGTGGAGGTCGGGCTGCGCGCGGTGTCCTGCGGCACCGAACTGACCATCGAGCAGTCGGGCATCCCGGCGATGATCCCGACCGAGATGTGCTGCCTGGGCTGGCAGGAGTCGCTGACCCTGCTCGCGCAGCTCGTCGAACCCGAGATCCCGGACGGCGCCTGAGCGCCGCAGGCCAGAGGACCCGCGACCATGACCGACGCCTCCGCCGTGCTCGAGACCCGCCGCCGTCTGCCGTTCGCGGCCGACGCGATCTACGCCGCCTTCGCCGATCCCGCCTGCCTCGCCGCGTGGTGGGGCCCGGACGGTTTCAGCAACACCTTCGACGTGTTCGAGTTCGTGCCCGGCGGCCGCTGGGCGTTCACGATGCACGGACCCGACGGCCGCGACTACCCGAACAGCAGCGTGTTCGCGGCGCTCGATCCCGGTCGCCGGGTGGTCATCGAGCACGTCAACGCGCCGCTGTTCACGCTCACCGTGGCCCTGGGCGAGGCCGACGGCGGCACCGAGGTCCACTGGCGCCAGGATTTCCGCGATCCCGCGGTCGCCGCGGCGCTGCGCGCGGTCTGCGAACCGTCGAACGAGCAGAACCTGGACCGCCTCCACGCCGCGCTGCGCGCGCGGCATCCCGCCGGCGGCTGACCCAGGCCCGCCCGGCTTCCGAAAACGCCCCCCCCGAGAGGAGAACAGACATGGCCTACGTCGATGGTTACGTGGTTCCCGTGAAGAAGACGCAGCTCGACGCCTATCGCCGGCTGGCGCGCAAGGCCGGCAAGGCCTGGATGGCGCACGGCGCGCTCGAGTACGTCGAATGCGTCGCCGACGACGTCAAGCCCGGCAAGCACACCTCGTTCCCGCAGGCGGTGAAGCTGAAGGACGACGAGGTGGTGGTGTTCGCGTGGATCGTCTACAAGTCCCGCGCGCACCGCGACAAGGTCAACGCGAAAGTGATGGCCGATCCGTTCTTCGCCGGCATGGCGCCGGCGGACATGCCGTTCGACGGCAAGCGGATGTTCTGGGGCGGATTCAAGCCGATCGTCCGGATGTGAGGCGTGGGGATGCGACCCGTGCGGGCGCGACGCGCGCAGACGCAACGCGCACGGACGCGACGCACGCGGGCATGACGCACGCGGACAGGAACGGTGCGCCGGCTTGCGCCGCAGCGGCGGCGATGCTGTGATCGCGGCGATGTCCGACGACCGCTTCCAACGCACGCTGGCCGCGCTGTGGCGCATGGAGGCGCCGCGGCTGGTCGCGCGGATCGCGCGCATGGTCGGCGACGTCGGCATCGCCGAAGACCTCGCCCAGGACGTGCACGTCGTCGCGCTGGAGCGCTGGCCCGCGGACGGCCTGCCCGACAATCCCGCCGCCTGGCTCACCACCGCCGCCAAGCGCCGTGCGATCGACCATCTCCGCCAGCGCGCGCTGCATGCGCGCCGGCAGGCCGAATACGGCGCCGACCTGGAGACGTTCGGAGACGACATGCAGCACGACCACGCCGCCAGCGAAGCCGACGACCCGATCGGCGACGACCTGCTGCGGCTGATGTTCGTCGCCTGCCACCCGGCGCTGCCGCGCGAGTCGCGGGTCGCGCTCACCCTGCGCCTGCTCGGCGGCCTGACCACCTCGGAGATCGCCCGCGCGTTCCTGCAGCCGGAGCCGACGGTGGCCCAGCGCATCGTCCGCGCCAAGCGCACGCTGTCGGAGAAGCAGGTGCCGTTCGAGGTGCCGCCGCGCGCGGAGCTGCCCGAGCGCCTCGACGCGGTGCTCGAAGTGGTCTACCTGGTGTTCAACGAAGGCTATGCCGCCAGCGCCGGCGAGGACTGGATGCGCCCGGCGCTGTGCGAGGAAGCGCTGCGCCTGGGCCGCGTCCTCGCGGGGTTGATGCCCGCCGCCGACGAGGCGCTGGGCCTGCTCGCACTGATGGAACTGCAGGCCTCGCGGGCGAAGGCGCGGGTCGCCGCGGACGGGCGTCCGATCCTGCTGCCCGAGCAGGACCGCAGCCGCTGGGACCGGCTGCAGATCGCGCGCGGCCTGGCGGCGCTGGATCGCGCGCAGCGCCTGGCCGTCGCCGCCGGCGTCGCGCCCGGCCCGTACACGCTGCAGGCCGCGATCGCCGCCTGCCACGCGCGCGCGCTGCGCGCCGAGGACACCGACTGGTCGCGCATCGCCGCGCTGTACGGCGCGCTGGCGCGCGTCGCGCCGTCGCCGGTGGTGGAACTCAACCGCGCGGTGGCGATCGCGCAGGCGCAAGGGCCCGCGGCGGCGCTGCCGCTGATCGACGCGCTGCGCGAGGCCCCGGCGCTGCGCGACTACGCGCTGCTGCACGCGGCCCGCGGCGACCTGCTGCTGAAGCTCGGCCGCCGCGACGAAGCGCGCGCCGAGTTCGAGCGCGCCGCCGCGCTCGCGGGCAACGCCCGCGACGGCGCGCTCATGCGCGAACGCGCGCGGGCGTGCGCGGAGACCGCGGACTGACGCCGATCGAAGACGACGCGTCGCTGGGCGAAGGCCTGCGCGCCACCGTCGTGGAGGCGCTGCAGCAGCACGGCGGCCGCATCGCGCTGGATGCCTCGCCGACGCTGGGCGGCCTGCGCGCGACGGTGGCGCTGCCGGCGGTGCGAGTCGTCGTGGCGTGCGGCGGAAGGACATGCGGCGGAAGGGGCATGCGGCGTGGGGTCGCGACTGACGTCGCTCCTACAAAGCAGGCGTGTCGCGCTTTTCGTAGGAGCGACGTCAGTCGCGACCCGTCCGCTCGTCAGGTCATCGCGCGTCCACGAACGCCTGCGCGATCGGACCGCAGCGAACGGCTCAGAGCCTGTATCCCGTATGGATCGCCACGATCCCGGCGGACAGGTTCTTGTACGAGCAGCGCTCGAAGCCGGCGGCGGCCATCATGCCCTTGAGCTGGTCCTGCGGCGGATGCTTGCGGATGGACTCGGCGAGGTACTGGTAGCTGTCGCTGTCGTTGGCGAACAGCTTGCCCAGCCGCGGCAGGATCTTGAACGAATGGAAATCGTAGATCGGCTTGAACCAGTCGGCGGTGACTTCGGAGAACTCCAGCACCCGGGCCTGGCCGCCGACCTTGAGCACGCGGTGCATTTCGCGCAGCGCGGCGTCCTTGTCGGTGACGTTGCGCAGGCCGAAGGCGATGGTGACCAGGTCGAAGCTGGCGTCGGGGAACGGCAGCTTTTCGGCGTTGCACTGCACGTACTCGAAGCCGCGGACGTTGCCGCGGTCGGTCATGCGGTCGCGGCCGACGCGCAGCATCGCGCCGTTGATGTCGCCGAGCACGACACACCCTTCAGAAGCCGCGCCTGCCTCGCCCACGCGATCCTTCAGCAGCGCGGCGATGTCGCCGGTGCCGCCGGCGAGGTCCAGCACGCGATCGCCCGGGCGCACCTGCGCGGTGGCGACGAAGTAGCGCTTCCACACCCGATGGATGCCGAGGCTCATCAGGTCGTTCATCAGGTCGTAGTTGCCGGCGACCGAGGAGAACACCTCGCCGACCAGCTTCTGCTTCTCGGCGACGGGCACGTCGCGGAAACCGAAGTGGGTGGTCTCGGGGGCGTCGTCGGCGGCGGGATCGCGTTCGGGGCTGTTCATGCCGGCATTTTACCCCGCGCCGGCGCTCACACCGGCTTGTGGACCATCAGCCAGAAGATCGCGACCACACTCAGGAACGCCGGCCAGCCCAGCCAGAACCACCCGCGCATCGCCCGGAAGTACGCGGCCGGCAGCGGCGCGCCCTGCGCCGCGGCGGCGCGGGCCAGGTCGCGGGCGCGCAGCTGCAGCCACAGCACCGGCAGCCAGCAGGCGCCGACCACGAAGAACAGCACCAGCGCGGACTTCAGCCAGAACATCGACAGCGGCAGCCCGGCCAGGTGCGCCAGCCACAGGCCGCTGGCGAACTGCACCGCCACCGCCGGCGCGGTGAAGCAGGCGTCGGCGAGGACCACGGTCGACGCGGTGGCGGCGATCTCGCGGGGATCCCCGCGCCGGTGCGCCATCCACAGGAAGAACGCGATGCCCAGGCCGGTGCCGAACAGCAGGGTCGAGGACAGGATGTGGATCCATTTCAGGGTCAGGTAGTCCATCTCATCTCCGGTCGGACAGGCCCCACAGCGCGGCGAGCGCGGGCAGCACGACGAGGTTCTTGGCGAGGCCGCCCAGCGGATCGAGCCACTGCGCCGGCAGCAGCAGGCCGAACGCGAGCGTGTAGGCGAGCACGCTGGCCAGCATCAGCGCGAGGCAGGCGCGCGGCCGCCGGCCGCTGGCGAGCCACAGGCCGAGGACGAGGTCGAGCCCGGCCCCGGCGCGGGCCAGCGCCACCGGCGCGGCGCCGGCCAGCGGCGAGCCGGCCGCCAGGCGTTCGATCTCCGCGGCCGGGGTCGCGAATCCCGCCCACGCCGACAGCAGCCACAGCGCGACGATGCCGGTCTTCAGCAGCGGGGCGACGGAGTACAGATGCGCCTGCCAGCGGTCCTGCACCTGGCTCGGATGCGCGGCCAGCACGTCGGCCAGCGCCCGCGGGACGAAGCCGAACGCCGCGCGCAGCCGCGGCAGGGCGTCCTCGCCGACGACCACGCCGCGGCGCAGCATGCGCCACGTGGTCGCGCCGATCGGGCCGCCGCCGAAGGCCTCGCCGAGCATCACGCCCGCGCCGGCGATCGGCATCGGCACGCGCCAGACCCGGGCGCCGGGCAGGCGCAGCCAGCGCCGCCAGGCCAGCAGGTAGTCGCGCAGCGGCATGCGCTGCGGACCGGCGACCTCGAACGTGCCGCGGGCGTCGCTGTCGAGCGCGCGGGCGACGAGTTCGCCCAGATCCTCGGCCGCGACCGGCTGCTGCGGCCAGCCGCCGTCGCCGGGCACGGCCACGCCGGACGGCAGCGCCGCCAGCGCGCGCAGCAGCGAGCTGCCGCCGTACGAGCCGGACGTCGAATACACCAGCGCCGGCCGCAGCACCGCCGCCGACAGCGGCAGCGCCAGCAGCGCGGCGTCGAAACGGTGCTTGCTGGCGATGAACGGGCCGTCGGCCGGGTCGCCGACCGACGAGATCTGCACGAAGCGGCGCACCCCGGCCTCGACGCAGGCGCGGGCCAGCGCCAGCGGCCCGTCGACGTGGACCGCGTCGAAGGTCTGCCGCCGGGACGCGCGGAGGATGCCGGCGGCGTTGACCACCGCGTCGACTCCCGACAGCGCGTCGCGCCACTGCGCCGGCGCGGTCATTGCGGCCAGGTCGCAGCGGCGCTCGTCCTCGCGCAGGGCGCGCCCGGCCGCGCGCGCGCCGCGCAGCACGCGCCAGCCGCGCGCGCGCAGGGCGGCGATCGCGAATCCGGCGATGAAGCCGTCGCCACCGAGCACCAGCACGGTGCCGGGCGGGGGCGGCGCGGGGGACGGCGCGGGGGGCGGGGTCATCGGCGCCCGCGGGCCGCGAGCGGGGCGCGCCGGGGGCCGGGCGTCATTCGATCAGGACGCGGCGCACGCAGGCATGGACGATCTGCCCGGACGCCTCATTGGCTTCGCCGCGGCTGAGGACGGTCACGCGCTGCCCCGGGCGGCGGAACATGTCCTTCAGCGAACGCTCCAGCTCGCCGCGGAGCTTGTCGTGGAGCAAGCCCATGTCGCGCAGTTCGGCGGCGAAGCGGTCGAAGTCCAGCGTGCAGATCGGGGTGGCCGGCGGCGGCGGGCCGGGCGCGTCCTGGGCTTCCGGCGCGAACGCCAGTTCGAGCACGGCTTCCTCCGTCCCCGGTCGACTGAGCACGATCGAGACCCGCCAACCCTTCGCCGCCGGGCCTTCGTAGCGCAGGCCCTCGAGCGCATCCACGGCGTCGTCGCCGGAGGTGAACGGCACGTCGAACGCCTGCTGCAGGACCTCGCGATCCACGTCGCGCAGCTCCGGCCGGTCGCGGATCAGCACCAGCAGGCGCAGCAGCGCGGTTTCGGCGTCCATCGACGACGCCGTGGCGGCGGCGCGCCTGGCGCCGCCCGACGCGGGCGTGGCCGAAGGCCCGCAGCCGGCCAGCACGAGCGCGAGCGCGAAGACCCACGGTACGCACGAGATGGATCTGGTCGGCATCCGGGCTCCGGTCGAACAGGGGCAGGCGCAGGATACGCCACCGCGCTCCCCGGCCGGCCATGCCGGGAATCGTTTTTTCCGATCGCCCGCCGCGCCGGCGGCGGCGCCGCGGGCGTGCGGCGTCACTGCGCGCGCGGTTTCGCGACGTCGTGCTGCGCCGGATCCTGCGCCTGCTGCGGCGCGAGCTGCGGCCCCGCCGGCTGGGCGTCGAGCCGGGCGACCGCCTGCTGCGGGTCGGTCTGCAGCGCCTGCTGCAGCGGCAGCGGCGTGGCGATCCGCGCCGACGGGTCGGACAGGCTGCCCTGGACCGCGATCAGGTCGGTGCGGCGATCGTTGAAGACGACGTGGTCGGGGGTCAGGCCCTGGCTGGCGGCGTGGGCGGCGATGCCCGCGGCCACGCGCCCGCGATCGGCGCCGAAGGCGTCGGCGGGGATGTTCGGCGAGCGATCGAGCGCGTCCATCGCCTGGCGCACCGCCGGATGGCCGTCGGCGCCCTGCGCACGGCCGTTCGGCGCCTGCACCTCGGGCATCGTGATCGGCACGTGGCGATGGGTGGTCGCGGTGTGGTCGAGGTTGCCCGGGGTCGGCGGATGGGTGCCGATGTCGACGTAGGGCTGGCGCCCGCCCGCGGCGCCGAGGTTCAGGCCGTTGCGCTCGATCTGGGCCTCGCTGATGCCCAGCGCGGACATGTTCAGCTCCAGCTGCGGATGGCGGCCGGCGGCGGCGTGGGCCGGCGCGTTCGCGCGTTCGACCTGGGCGGCGAAGCTCACCAGGTTGGTGGCGTAGTAGTTCTGGTAGTTCGAATCGCCGTTGGCGCCCAGCCGCGCCGTGGCGGCCGGCTGGTCGTAGTAGTGCCGGCCCATCGCCTCGGTGTTCGCGGCGTTGATGGTCATGCTCATGTCGGCGTTGGTGGTCAGCCCGGCGCGCAGCGCGTAGGTGGCCGGCGTGCCCGGGGTGACGGTGATGAAGTCCTGCATCCGCCCCGGGTTGGCGCGGTAGATGTCCTCCAGCGAGGGGCTGGCGTTGCCGTTGGCGCGGACCATGCTGACGGTCGCGTTGTAGCCGGCGATGTGCGCGCTGGCCTCGTCGGCGCGGTTGGCGGCCAGGCGCGTGGCCAGCACGCCGGTGTAGTCGTGGTGCTCGGAGGCGCTCTGGCCGATCCGGTTGCCCTCTGCGGCGAGGGTCGCGGTGGCCGCGGCCTGCACCGGGCGGTTGATCGCGTGCTGGATCTCGTGGCCCATCACGAAGGTCAGCTCGCCGGCGTTGTAGCGCCCGCTGGCCGGCGTGGAGATGATCGACCCGGGGATCTCCATCGTCCGCGACGTCGGGTTGTACTGGCCGCCGGCGTGGGTGCCGGCCGGCAGCAGCGAGAACCCGTTGAGGTCGCCGGACGCGACTGCGGCGTTGATCTGGTCGACCAGCGCCGGCGAATGGCTGAGCGCGTTCGCGAAATTGGTGCGCTGATCGGGGGTCAGCGATGCGTTGAACGCATCGACCTGCGCCTGCGCTGCAGTGCTGAGCGGCATGGGGAATCCTCCTTGGGTCCGGCGCTGCGGGCGATGCGCGCCGGGCGATGGGTCAGTCGACCAGGACCGTCTTCACGCAGGCGTGGGCGATCTTCTCGGGGCTGTCGTCGTTCTCGCCGCGGGTCTGCACGGTCACCTTCAGCGCGTCGCGCTCGAAGGTGTCGTTGATGACCCGGCCGTGCTCGCCGCGGTAGGTCTCGCGACGGAACCCGGCGGCGGTCAGCTCGGCGGCGAAACGGTCGAAATCGAGCGCGCAGATCCCGCTGGCGGACGGATAGGCGGACGGATCGTCGGGCCGGAAGCTGAATTCGAAGCGCGGGCCGTCCGGCGACTTCGGATCCAGCTCCATCGCGGTCCACCAGTCGCCGGTGATGCGCTCGCCGAAGCCGAGCCGGCCGTCGTGCGCGGTGAACGGCACGCCGAAGGCGCGCTCCAGCGCGGCGCCGTCGATGTCTTCGATCCGGTGCGCACCGCGCAGCAGGGTCAGCAGCTTCTGCAGGGCTTGCCCGGCGTCGAGTTTGGGCGAGAACGCCTGCGCGGCATGGGCCTGGGACGACATCGGGGATTCCTCCTTGGCGGAACTGATCGTGGACGGGGCCGCGCAGGCGGAGAGCGCCAGCACGAACGCACAGGCGGGCGTCGCGGCGGCCAGGCGGCGGAACGGGGGCGAAGCCGGCATGGCGGTCGTCCTTGCGGGAATGCCGGAGTATACGCAGCGGCCCGGCGGAGTCGGCCACGCCGCGGCGGACGGACCTGATCGGCATCAAGCGCCTCCGCCGGCGCGGCCGGATACTGGCGGCGGGTCCACAGGGGGAGCCGCCATGTCGCTGGAACCGTCCGTCGTCGCCTCGCCGCTGCTGATCGACAGCGACGCCGCGCTCGACCATTTTCTCCGCACCTATCCGCAGATGCCCTTCACCGCCGCCGGCGACCCGGGCATTCCGCTGGACGCCTGGCAGGCGCTGGGCGAGGACGCCGTCGAACGCAGCTGGCGGGCGGCGCGCACGCTGGGCGTGCCGCTGGTGCGGCTGGCGCGGCTGCAGCCCGACCCCGAGGCCATCGCCCTGATCGGCCCCGACAACGCCCGCCAGCTGCGCGCGGTGCCGCTGCGCGCGCACGGCGGGATGGTCGCGGTGGCGATGGAAGACCCCGGCACCCGCCAGCACCAGGGCGTGCTCGACTTCCTCAGCCGGCACCACGTGATCCCGCTGATCGCCTCGCCCCGCGACATCCGCGACGGCATCGCCCGCTGCTACGACCGGGTCGAGGATCGCGACATCGCGCACCAGCTCGGCATCGACCCCGAGTCGCTGGCCGGCGAGACCAACGTGGCCGAGGCCCAGCGGCTGGCGAAGGAACGCCCGGTGGTGCGGATGGTGCATGGCCTGATCGCCGACGCCGTGGCGCGGCGCGCCTCGGACATCCACCTGCGTCCCGGCGAGCACGGCACCGACGTGCTGTACCGCATCGACGACGAACTGGTGCCGGTGCGCCAGCTGTTGCGCGCGCTGCATCCGGCGGTGGTCGGCCGGGTCAAGGTGCTGGGCCAGATGAACCTCGCCGAGCATCGCAAACCGCAGGACGGCCGCACCAGCTTTCCGCTGGAGGACGGCCGCCACGTCGACCTGCGCATCTCGGTGCTGCCGGCGGTGTTCGGCGAGAGCGTGGTGATCCGCCTGCTCGACCCCGACGAAAGCCTGTGGAGCCTGGAACAACTCGGCCTGAGCGCGCGCGACCGCCAGCGGCTGGACGACGTGATGCAGACCAGCCACGGCATGTTCCTCACCACCGGCCCCACCGGCTGCGGCAAGTCGACCACGCTGTACGCGATGCTGCTGGAGATGCGCAAGCAGCGGGTCAACATCCTCACCATCGAGGACCCGGTGGAGTTCCACGTCGAGGAAATCCAGCAGATGCAGGTGAACAACGCCGCCGGCTTCACCTTCGCCAGCGCGATGCGCAACTTCCTGCGCCATGATCCCGACGTGATCATGGTCGGCGAGATCCGCGACCGCGAGACCGCCGGTATCGCGGTCGAGAGCGCGCTGACCGGGCATCTGGTGCTGAGCACGCTGCACACCAACACCGCCGCGACCACGATCACCCGCCTGCTCGACCTCGGCGTCGAGGCCTACCTGCTGCGCGCCTCGCTTCTGGCGGTGATGTCGCAGCGGCTGGTGCGCCTGACCTGCCCGCACTGCCGCGAAGTGGAGCCGGTGGACGCGCACGTCCGCGACATGCTGGAAGTCGGCATGGACGAGGTGTTCCATATCGGCCGCGGCTGCGAACACTGCGAAGGCCTCGGCGTACACAAGCGCCGCGCGGTCTACGAACTGATGACGCTCACCCCGCGCATGCGCCGGCTGATCGTGCCCGGCGCGGAAGCCGACACCCTGCACGCCGCCGCGATCGAGGAGGGCATGGTGTCGATCACCTGCGCCGCGGTGGAACTGGCGCGCACCGGCGCGATCTCGCTGGCGGAGGCGTGGCGGGTGCGGGCGGAGTGATTTCCGAAAAAGCCCGTGCGATGGAAATCCAGGAAGCACGGCCCTATCGAACGGACCGCAACATTCGATGGACGTGTCTCCATCGATTGCTTGAATTTTCCAGCCGATCGCACGGGCGAAGACAGCCGTTTTCGCTGTCTTGCTGTTGCGCAGGGCCGTGGCGCATGCACGGAGGCACGCGCCGCCCGGGGCTCGACCGCCGGGCGGCCCGGCCGCGCCAGCGCCGCATCACAGGATGTAGCGCGACAGGTCCGGATCCTGCACCAGTTCGCCGAGGTGGGCGTCGACGTAGGCGCGGTCGATCGAGATGGTCGCGCCGTCGCGGTCCGGGGCCTCGAAGCTCAGCGTGTCGAGCAGGCGTTCGAGCACGGTGTGCAGGCGACGCGCGCCGATGTTCTCCTGGCGCTCGTTCACGGTGGCCGCGATTTCCGCCAGGCGCTCGATGGCCTCCGGCGCGAACGACAGCGACACGCCCTCGGTCTTCAGCAGTTCGACGTACTGGGTGGTCAGCGCCGCCTTCGGCTCGGTGAGGATGCGGACGAAGTCGTCGCGGCCCAGCGCGCCGAGTTCGACCCGGATCGGGAAGCGCCCCTGCAGTTCGGGGATCAGGTCGCTGGGCTTGGCGAGGTGGAACGCGCCGCTGGCGATGAACAGGATGTGGTCGGTCTTCACCGCGCCGTACTTGGTGCTGACGGTCGAGCCTTCGACCAGCGGCAGCAGGTCGCGCTGCACGCCCTCGCGGCTGACGTCGGCGCCGACGCTGTCCGAACGCTTGGCGACCTTGTCGATCTCGTCGATGAACACGATGCCGTGCTGCTCGCAGGCCTCGATCGCGGCCTCGCGGACGTCATCCTCGTTGACCAGCTTGCCGGCCTCCTCCTCGATCAACTGCGCCCGCGCGGCGCGGATCGTGAGCTTGCGCGCATGGGTCTTGGCGCCGGCGAGGTTCGAGAACATCTGCCGCAGCTGCTGGCCCATCTCCTCCATGCCCGGCGGTGCCATGATGTCCACGCCGACGTTGACCGCGATCTCGATCTCGATCTCGCGCGCGTCCAGCTCGCCGGCGCGCAGTTGCCGGCGCAGCTTGGCGCGGGTCTCGGCCTGCGCATCGGGGCGGTCGGCGCCGCGGGTCTCGCCGCTGCCGACGTCGAGCGCGCCGGCGGGCGTTTCGGCGCCGAAGCCGAAGCCCGTGCCGGGCTGCCGGCGCGGCAGCAGCGCATCGAGGATGCGGTCCTCGGCGCGGGTCTCGGCCTGCGCGCGCACCCGCGCCTTCGCCTGCTCGCGATGCATCTTCACCGCGGTGTCGACCAGGTCGCGGACGATCTGCTCGACGTCCTTGCCGACGTAGCCGACCTCGGTGAAGCGCGTGGCCTCGACCTTCACGAACGGCGCGTTGGCCAGGGTCGCGAGCCGACGCGCGATCTCGGTCTTGCCGACGCCGGTGGGCCCGATCATCAGGATGTTCTTGGGCATCACCTCGTCGCGCAGCGCCGGATCGAGCTGCATCCGTCGCCAGCGGTTGCGCAGCGCGATCGCCACCGCGCGCTTGGCGGCGGACTGGCCGACGATGTGGCGGTCGAGTTCCTGGACGATCTCGCGGGGGGTCATGGAAGCGTTGGTGTTCATGCGGTGTCCGATTGCGATTCGATTACGGTCGTGCAGGCCGGGCCCGACATTGCGCTGTCTGCGTTTCCTGCGCGGGCCGTGCGCCCGGCGAAACCGTTTCGATCGACGCACGACGCCATCGGAACGGCCGCAACGGCGGGCCGGGGCCCGCCCTACAGTTCTTCGACCACGATGTTGCGGTTGGTGTAGATGCAGACGTCGCCGGCGATGTTGAGGGCCTCGGTCGCGATCGTGCGGGCGTCCAGCGGCGTGTGCGCGAGCAGCGCGCGCGCCGCGGACAGCGCGTACATGCCGCCGGAGCCGATCGCGACGAGGCCGTCTTCGGGCTCGATCACGTCGCCGGTGCCGCTGACGATCAGCGAGGTCTCGCGGTCGGCCACCGCGAGCAACGCCTCGAGCTTGCCGAAGCGGCGCTCGGTGCGCCAATCCTTCGCCAGTTCGACCGCGGCCCGGGTGAGCTGGCCGTGCTTCTCCAGCTTCGACTCGAACAGCTCGAACAGCGTGAACGCATCGGCGGCGGCGCCGGCGAAGCCGGCCAGCACCTGGCCGTCGCGGCCCAGCCGCCGCACCTTGCGGGCGTTGGCCTTCATCACCGTGTGGCCGAGCGTGACCTGGCCGTCGCCGGCGACGACGACCTTGCCGTCGCGGCGCACCGAGACGATGGTGGTGGCGTGGAAGACGTTGGGGTTCTGGCTGGGGTCCATGGGGCCTCCTGGGGTCCCGCCGTTGTGGGGGCTGCCCGCAGGCCAGGCAAGGGGTTACGGATGGCCTATGTCCGCGCCGGCCGGCCGGCCGCTAATGGAAATGGCTCAATGGAAACCGCTCAATGGAAGCCGCTCAATAGAGTCGGCTCAATAGAGTCGGCTCAATAGAACTGGCAGGACCAGGACCAGCGGCCTTGTCCGTCGCGGAAGAAATATCCGATGCCGTTGTCGGCCCACATCCAGTTGGCCTTTTCTTCGCTGCCGACCTGAAACACGAAATCGTCGATCCCGACGCCGTGCTGGATCTCCTTCGGAAATCCGCCGACCTTCGTGCATGCGTAGCGCGTGAATGCCATGAAGAAGGCGTCTGAAGCCGGCTCGCAATCGTTGACGGCCGAAAGATCGAGCAGTTCCCACGCGTCTTCCCATCCGGGCGCATCGTCCTCGACGCGCGACCAGCGAACCGGAAACGGCTTCAAGCCCGGAAGCATGACCGTCGCATCCAGCGGGACCAGTCCGTCGACCGAGGCGTATTCCCGGATCGCCCAGCCTTCGCCGTGCGGCGCATTGAACGGATGCGCCCGCGCGTCGTGGAACAGGACCAGCAGCGCGATGCCGTTCAAGGCCTCCGGCACCTCCGGCAACTCGGACACCCTGATCTGCAGCAGTGGCGGCATCGGCTCGCCGTTCCAGACGGGAAACCCCTCGCCGGGCAACGCGACCGCCCGGCCGAACCATGACGTGGCCGGGTCCTCGGGCGGACGGAAGCCTCCGAGCGCGGCGATCGAGGCGGGTCGCAGCAATCGACGAAGGCAGTCGAGCGCATCGGCGGCTGGCGGGGTGATGTCGTTCATTCGTCGCGATGCCCGGCCTTCCGTTTCGCCCGCGGATGCGCGCCGTCGTAGACCTTCGCCAGGTGCTGGTAGTCGAGGTGGGTGTAGATCTGGGTGGTGGCGATGTCGGCGTGGCCGAGCAGCTCCTGCACGCCGCGCAGGTCGCCGGAGGACTCCAGCACGTGGCTGGCGAACGAATGCCGCAGCAGGTGCGGATGCACGCGCTTGAACAGGCCCTGGCGCTGGGCCAGCGCGCGCAGGCGGATCTGCACCGCGCGCGGGGTGATCGGCTGTCCGCCGCGGCCGGGGAACACCGCGCCGTCGGGCTGGCCGCCGGAGTCGCGGCGCCATTCGGTCAGCGCCTTCGCCGCGTGCGAACCGACCGGCACCGTGCGCTGCTTGCCGCCCTTGCCGAGCACCGTGACCAGGCCGTCGGCCAGCGCGAGGTCGCGCCAGCGCAGCGCGCACAGTTCGCTCAGGCGCAGGCCGGAGCTGTAGAACAGTTCGAGCATCGCGCGGTCGCGCAGGCCCAGCGGCGCGTCGGTCGGCAGTTCGACCAGTTGCACCGCCTCGTCCACGTCCAGCACCTGCGGCAGCTTGCGCGGCGCCTTGGGCGCGCGCAGCGACGCCGCCGGGCTGGCGCCGATGCGGCCGTGCCTGAGCAGCCACGCGTAGAAGCTGCGGCACGCCGACAGGCGTCGCTGCAGGCTCTTGGGCGACAGCCCGCGGCGATGCTCGGCGGCGACGAAAGCGCGCAACTGTTCGGTCTGCACCGCGGCGAGATCGGCGACGCCCTCGCCCTCCGCCCACCCCGCCAGCGCGTCGAGATCGCGCCGGTAGGCGTCGAGCGTATGCGCGGACATGCGGCGCTCGACCTGGAGGTGGGCGAGGAACTGATCGACGGATCCGTTCACAGCATGGCCCACCGCTGCGCTACTCCCAGCGCATGGACGCCGCCGAACGCGAGGCAGATCGCCGAACTCCAGACCCAGAACCCGCGCCGTTCGATGCGCGGCAGCGCGGCGACCACCAGTCCGCCGACGCCGCGCAGGAGGTAGACGCCGGCGATCGCGCACAGCGCGATGCGCAGCAGCGGCAGTCCGGGCAGCACGCCGGCGCCGGAAAGCGCATAGAGCGACCACGTCGCCAGCACCAGGACGATCCCCAGGGTGATCAGCGCCGGCCGCCATTCGCCTTGCTCCGCCATGCGGGCCATTCGCTCGCCGGCCCCGAAGAATCGGTACCACGGGGCGCCGAACACGATGCAGCCGGCGTGCAGCAGCGCCGCGAGCGCGCTCAGCGCCGCGGCGACGATCAGCACGGCGTTGAAGGATCCGTCGATCATGCTGGCGGTCATGCGGGCGATCAGCCGCCGAAGCGCCCCATCGCCGCCGCGAACGCCTCGCCCATCATCCGCAGGAACAGCGTGCCCATGCCGGGATAGAAGCGGTTGCCGTCGCGGCTGCCGACCGCGATCAGGCCGAGGCCGGGCAGCGGCAGCAGCGCGCTGGACTGCACGTCCTCGGCGCGGTCGCCGTAGAGCACGGCGTTCTTCTCCGGCTGCAGCCGGCCGCAGATCGGTTCGCCGCTCTTGAGGCAGTCGCGGAACGGCGCCAGCCGCGAATCGGCTTCGTCCAGCGCCTGCAGCCATTCGGCGGCGTCGATCCCCGCCACCGGCGCCAGCAGCACCAGGCGCACCAGGTCGCCGTCGAAATCCTCTTCCAGGCTCGCGGCCATGGCGCGCACGGTGTCGGCCGCGGCGGTCTGCTTCATCAGCGCCAGGGTCAACTGGTGGGTGCGCACCGCCAGGCGTTCGTTCTCCTGCGCGTTGGCGAACAACTCGTGCAGGCGGCGGTTCAGTTCGCGGTTCTTGTCGCGCAGGATCTCGAGCTGGTAGCCGGCGAGCGACGCCGCCGGTCCCTGCTCGCGCGGCACCACCAGGCTGATCGCGAGGTCCGGGAACTGCTGCAGGAAGGTCGGATGCCGGCGCAGCCAGGCCGCGATCTCGTGTGCGCCGATCTTTTCTTTGTCGTACATGTCCACGTCCCGTGCCTCGTCGTTGCCTGTCTGGTGCCCGCGCGGTCCACTGCGGCCGGGCGCGTTCATCCCCGCCATTCGCCCTCGAACACGAAGGCCGCGGGACCGGACATCGCCAGCCCCGCATCGTCGTCCGGCCAGGTCACGCGCAGCGTGCCGCCGGGCAGTTCGACCGCGACGTCGCGGTCGATCCGGCCGCGGCGCATCAGCACCGCCGCCGCCGCGCAGGCGCCGCTGCCGCAGGCCAGGGTCTCGCCCACGCCGCGCTCGTACACGCGCAGGCGGATGCGGTCGCGCGCGAGGACCTGCGCGAAACCGACGTTGACCGAATCGGGGAAGGCTTCGTGCGCCTGCACCGCGGGGCCGAACGTGGCCACCGGCGCGGCGTCGACGTCGGCGACCTCGATCACCGCGTGCGGGTTGCCCATCGAGACCGCGCCGAGTTCGACGATCTCGCCGCCGAAGGCCAGCGGGTAGACGTCGCGCGCGGCGTCGAAGCCGCGCAGCGGGATGCGCGCCGGCGCGAAGTCCGGGCGGCCCATGCCGATCCGGTAGTGGTGCAGGTCGAGCACGTCCACGTCGTGGGTGCCGGCCGGGCTGTCGAGCCGGAAACGATCGACCAGGCAGCGCTCCGGATCGACCTCGACGCTGTCGCGCAGGACCCACGCGGCGACGCAGCGCGCGCCGTTGCCGCACTGGCCGGCGGACGAGCCGTCGGCGTTGCGGATGCCGTAGGCCGCGGCGGCGCCGGGCGTGCGCGGCGGTTCGATGGTGAGGATCTGGTCGCAGCCGATGCCCGTGTGGCGGTCGGCGAGCGCCCGGCACAGCGCGGGATCGAGCGCGCGCGGCGGCGGACGGCTCGCGTGCGGGCGCAGGTCGAGCACGACGAAGTCGTTGCCGGCGCCATGCATCTTGGTGAAGCGCAGCGGCGCGCCGGACCCGCTCATGGCTCAGCGAGGCGGCGCCTTCGCGGCATCGTCCGCGGGGGGCGACGGCGTGGCGGCGGCATCGGCGGCGGGAGGCGGGGCGACACCGGCGTCGGCATCGGCCGCCGGCGCATCGGGCAGCACGAGCGGGCCCTTGTTGCCGCAGCCCGAGAGTGCGGCGGCGAGGACGAGGACCAGCAGGACGGACGCGGCGCGGAGGTTCATGCGCGCAGTGTAGCCGCCGGGGCCGCCGGACGGAACGTGTCCCGTCCGGCGCATGCCCGGCCGCCCGGCTCACTCGACCCGGGCGGTGGCGCCCAGGCGGTCGAGCAGGAAGGCGTACATCTCGGCCTGTTCGCGGTAGCGGCGGAAGCGGCCGGACTTGCCGCCGTGGCCGGCGTCCATGTTGGTCCGGAACACCACCGGCGCCTTCGACGTGTTCAGGTCGCGCAGCCGGGCCACGTACTTCGCCGGCTCCCAGTACTGCACCTGCGAGTCCCACAGGCCGGTGCCGACGAACATCGCCGGGTAGGCCTGCGCGCGCAGGTTGTCGTAGGGCGAGTAGGTCAGCATGTAGTCGTAGTCGGCCTGCTCCTCGGGATTGCCCCACTCGTCGTATTCGTTGGTGGTCAGCGGGATGCTCGGGTCGAGCATCGTGGTGACCACGTCCACGAACGGGACCTGCGACAGGATCGCCCGGTACTTCTCCGGGGCCATGTTCGCCACCGCGCCCATCAGCAGGCCGCCGGCGCTGCCGCCGTAGCCGGCGACGCGGTCCTTCGCGGCGTAGCCCTCGCGGACCAGGTGGTCGGTGACGTCGATGAAGTCGGTGAAGGTGTTGCGCTTGTGTTCGAGCTTGCCGTCGTCGTACCACCGGCGGCCCATCTCCTGGCCGCCGCGGATGTGGGCGATGGCGAAGACCATGCCGCGATCGAGCAGGCTGACCACCGAGACGCTGAAGTCGGGGTCCATCGCCAGGCCGTAGCTGCCGTAGCCGTACTGCAGCAGGGCCGCGGTGCCGTCGCGCCTGAAGCCCTTGCGGTAGACCAGCGACACCGGGATCGGGGTGCCGTCGCGGGCGGGCGCCCACACCCGCTCGGTGACGTACTGCGACGGGTCGTAGCCGATCACCGGCTGGCGCTTGAGCAGGCGGCGCTCGCCGGTGCGCACGTTGAGCTCGTAGGTGGTGTCCGGCGTGGTCATCGACGTGTAGTCGTAGCGCAGCCACTCGGTGTCGGGCTCGGCGTTGACGTCCAGGCCCATCGCGTACGCCGGCTCGTCGGCGTCCACGAAGCGCTCGCCGTCGGCAGTGAGCAGGCGGATGCGCTGGAGGCCGCCGGAGCGTTCCTCGATCGCGGTGAAGCCGTCGAACAGTTCGTAGCCGTCGATGAACACGTCGTCGCGGTGCGGCACCCATTCGAGCCACTGCGCGCGCGAGGTCGCGCCGTCGGGCGCGGTCATCAGCCTGTAGTTCGGCGCGCGCCTGCCGGCGGCGTCGGGGGCGTTGGTGTGGATCACCCAGCGGCCGTCGAAGTGGTCGGCGTCGTACTCGACGTCGCGCTCGCGCGGCGCGAGCACGGTGAAGGTCGCGGGGTCGGCGGCGGGGGCGCAGCGGGTCTCGCTGGAGACGGTGCTCTCGACGTCGATGCACAGGAAGCGGTCGTCGCGGGTGCGGCCGATGCCGATGTAGAAGCTGTCGTCGTGCTCCTCGTAGACCAGCGCGTCGTCCGCCACCGGCGTGCCCACCACGTGCTTCTTCACGCGCACCGAGAGCAGCGTCTCGGGGTCGTTCTCGATGTAGAACAGGGTGCGGTTGTCGTCGGCCCAGACCAGGTCGGTGGAGACGCCGTGGATCGTGTCGGGATGGATCTCGCCGGTGTCGAGGTTCTTGATCCTGATGGTGTACTGGCGACGGCCGTTGTCGTCCTCGGCCCAGGCCAGCAGGCGGTTGTCCGGACTGACCTCCCAGGCGTCGACCTTGAAGTAGCGCTTGCCCCGGGCCATCGCCTCGACGTCGAGCAGCACCTGCTCCTCGTCGCTGCGGCTGCCGTCGGCGGCGGCCTTCGCGCGCAGGTAGACCGGATTGTCCTGGCCGGTCCGGTAACGGGTGGAATACCACCAGCCGCGCTCGCGATAGGGCACCGAGTCGTCGTCCTGCTTGATCCGGCCGACGATCTCCGCGTACAGCGCGTCCTCCAGCGGCCTGAGCGGCGCCATCACCGCGTCGGCGTAGGCGTTCTCGGCCTCCAGATAGCCGAGCACCGCCTTGTCCTTGCGCTTGTCGTCGCGGAGCCAGTAGTACGGGTCCTCGCGCACGGCGCCGTGCGGGGCCTCGACACGGTGAGGCTTCTTCTCCGCGTCGGGCGGCTGCGGGCGTTCGGTAGCGTGGGTGGTCTGGGACAGGGTCATGAGCAGCAGGAACGTGCCGAGAGTCTTCATGTCGGGAGGGCGATGGCGGATCCGGTGACGTCGACGCGCGCGCGTCGACGGCGCGACATCCGGGCGAAAGAGGATAGCAGCCACCCGGCCGACGATACGCGCCCGCACGGCCGACGGCGGCGAAGTGGCGGCGGAGGCGCTCTTGAGCTATAACGAGCGCGCCGGCGACGGCCCGATCGTCGCCCCGGCGCGACCGCACGCACCACCCGCGGCGCACGCATGCACGGACCGCATGGCCGCCCGGGACAGGACCCCCGCAACCGCCCTCTGAACCCGGTCCGTGATCGCCACGCCGCCCGCGCGGCGCGCATGCGGGCGCACCCATGACCGATCCGACGCAAGGAACCCGTCGATGAACGCATCCCCCGCTCTCCCGACCACGCCCGAGGACATCGGCCGACGCATCCTGCGCTGGGTCGCCGACCTCCGCGGCCCCGACGATCTGTCGCCCGACGGCATCGAACGCGCGCTCGGCGTGCCGGTCGTGCGCGCGCCCGACGGTTCCGGCGCCTACGGCATCGGCAACCGCATCGACGACCGCTGGAACTACACCCTGCGTTCGCTGGCGCCGTCGGAGGAGGACGCCGGCGACGCCCCGCGCATGCTGTTCTCGTTCGACGACCAGACCGGGCGATTCGACGATTTCGCCCCGGTCTGCGCGCTGGACTTCGACGCCTACGCCACCGCGCTGCGCAACGCGGGCTATGTCGCGGCGTTCGATCTCGGGCCGCGCGACGCCCTGAACGGCGTGATCTTCCGCCGCGATGCGGTCGAGATCCGCATGCAGGTGCGCGCCGAGAACGACGGGCACCCGGACCACCTCTGCGTCGCCGCGCTGCTGGTCGACGTCTCGGGAGGCGACCATGCCTAAGTACGACACCCGGGAAGAAGCGCGCCAGGCCCTGACCGAGATGCTCTCGGACTATGCGAAGACGCTGCCGTCGACGATGACGCGCAACCCGCTGCTGGACGCGATCAACGCGTCTCCCGACCTGCGCAAGCGCATGGTCGATGCCGTCCAGGAAGGCTATCTGGAGAAATTCGACAACACGCTGCCGCCGCACGGCGCCGGCGGCGGCTACGCCGCGGAAAGCAAGTCGATCGTGATCCACCAGAGCCAGCTCGGGAACAAGAACGACCTCGTCTTCGTGCTCGGCCACGAGACCCAGCATGCGCTCAGCCTTCGCGGCGTGCAGAGCCACCACGACGATCTGGTGAGCGACATCAACCAGGTCGCGCAGGGCGCGCAGCGCCCGCACGACTATACCCCGGCCGTGGCCCGCTACGTCGAGGCGGTTCGCGCCGAAGAGGCGCAGGCCCACATCGGCGGCTTCAACGCGCTGCACTCCTCGCTCGCGCAGAAGAAGCAGCCGGTGACCCTGGAGGCGATGTACGACGCCGAGCCGTTCCGGATGCGCGATTTCATCACCCAGACCGGCAGCTGGCCGTTCCAGCAATACACGCTGCGACCCGGGCTGACGCTCTCGCAGGACGGCACCCTGGCCCACTCCCAGGGCAACGTCGACGCGATGAAGGTGTACTACGCGGACAAGATGCCCGGCACGTTCGGCGACAACGGGCTGCTGAACTACCGCCAGCAGGCGATCCTGGAAGGGTGGAACCAGGCCCACGGCGCCGAGATCCAGTCGATCGGCGTGGACTCGCTGAACGATCCGCGCAATAAGCCGCTCGCGCTCGCCGCCGAACGCCAGCAGACCGGCCAGCCCTTCCTCTACCACGGCCACGACCGCGACTATCTGCTCGACTTCGACCAGCTCGGCGTCAATCGCCATCTGATCCGCGCGCCGTTGAACAACCAGGTGCATGCGATCGATCTGGCGGCCGAGAAATTCCGGATGAGCGAGGCCCGCGACCAGCAGCACCTCCCCGCGCCTTCCCAGCAGGAGGTGCTCGGCGCGGTCGCCGCCACGCTGCCCAAGTCGTCGGCCGTCGTCGACCGGCCGAGCGCGCTGCAGGCGCTCGGTCTGCAGGCGCAGCCGCAGGTCGCATCGAGCTCCTTCCTGGGTACGATCAAGTCGTTCTTTGCGGTCGAGGAACATCCAGGATCGCAGACGCAGGCCCCGTCGCAGGCGCAGGGCCAGACACCGACCCAGGCGCCGGCGCAATCGTCCGCGAGCGACGACGCGCCCCTGCTGCGCCAGGCCACCGCTGCGCTCAAGGCGCTCGATCCCGACGTCGGGCTGCGCGATCCCGAGGCGCTGCGCAACGTCGCGGCGGCGATTGCCCTCAAGGCGCAGAACGACGGCTTCACCTCGATCGACCAGGTGGTGCGCAACACCAAGGGCGACGGCCTGATCGCTGTGCAGGGCCAGGACATGGCTTCGCCCGAGGCGCGCCACACGCTGGTCGATCTCGGCCAGGCCATGCGGCAACCGGCCGAGGAGAGTCTCTCGCGCATGGCGCAGCCGCAGTCCCAGCAAGGCGCCCAGACGCCGCAGCCGCAGGGCCCGGGGCACACGATGCACTGACGCCGGAACCCGCCATCGGCCGACGCGCCGCAAGAGGACACCGCCATGGAAGAATATCCGCAATCTCATGCCGAGCAGGTCCGTCAGCGGGTCGATCTCCTGCTGGCGCCGGCGACGGCAACGGTCAAGGTCAGTCTCGACGAAGCCATCGTCATCGATCGGCGTGCGCGCGCCGAGCTGATGACGGACGGCCTGAACGGTTGCGTCGCCGTCGCACTGAAGAGCGGCGACCGGATCGGAATGACCCATGTCTACAGCCACGCGCTGTTCCGCTACGACGATTACCGGGAGCCGCTCCGGGCATTCGCACGCGAAGTCGCGAACGGCGGCACGATCACCGAGGCGTACATCGTGCACAACGGCAACGCCCTCCAGCCTGGCCACGACCGGACGCTGCCGCAGATGATCCGGCAGACCCTGGCCGAACAGGGCCTGGTCCGTGCCGGTGGTTTCGTGGAGAAAGCCTGCAATGGCTGCACGCTTTCGGAACATGGCCTGTTCCTCAAGGACCAGGACAATCCCGACATCTTCAACTTCGGCGGGCATACCAATGGCGCGCTGGCCTGTCTCGACCGCGAAACGGCCGCGTCCTTGCGGGAACATGTCATCCGCACGGGCGACCTGTTCGATCCGGCCGTCACTGCGCTCCGATCAGGGTACGAAGGCCACAGCGACATACCGGATAACGCCGTCTCCGCCAGGCCGCACAGACTGGATGCGTACAACGTGCCGCCCGTGCCGGAAGCAGAACGCCCCGCACCGGACCTTGGCCGATCCCTCCGCATTCAACTGGCCGAACTGGGCATGACCCAGACCTACGGCGCCCTCAGCCGTGGCGTACGCGACATCAAGGCGGTGCTCGATCAGAACGGTTTCAGCGACGTGCGACTGGAGGCCTCTGCCGACAAGCGGCATCTGCGTGCGATCGCCGGCGACAGATCGCTGGAGTTCGATTTCGCGGACGGGAAGTTCACCCTCTCCGCCGGGTCCTCGCAGGCGCCGTCGCCGGCCGGATCGTCGTCCTCCGTCGATCCGGATGCGAAACCGCTCACCCTCTACGAACAGGCGATGGCTGCCCTCGCGCCCCACTGCGCCGGACTGAACCTGCAGCATCACGACCAGATCGCGCTGGCCGCGGGGGAAATCGCATCGCAGGCACAGCATGACGGACTGACGGGCATTTCACGGCTGGAAACCGGAACCACCGTCCAGGGCGCACCGGCGCTCGTCGCCCATCAGGACGGCCCTTCAGAAAGGCAATCGCAGCCGGTCGCGATCGAGGCCCTGCAGCGCCACGCCGGCGTGGAGACGGCATCGCATCCGCCTTCGTACGAAGATCCGGACAAGCATCACTTGACGCGCATGTAACGGCCGCGCGTCATGCGGCCTCAGCCCGCGACCAGTCGCACCCGCGCGAAGTTGCGCTTGCCGACCTGCAGCACGCCCTCGAAGCCGGGGGCGAAGGTCGTCGCCGGGTCCTCGACCACATTGCCGTCGACCTTCACCGCGCGCTCCTTGAGCTTGCGGCCGGCCTCGGCGTTGCTCGGGGTGATGCCGGCGGCGGTCAGCAGCGCGGCGATGCGCAGGCCCTCGGCGGGGATGCGCACCTCGTGCAGCGGCAGCAGCGAAGTGTCGCCCTGCCCGGTCACCGCGGCGTGCCAGCCGGCGATGGCAGTCTCGGCGGAGGCCGCGTCGTGGAAGCGCGCCGCCAGTTCGCGGGCGAGGCGCAGCTTCACGTCGCGCGGGTTGAGCGCGCCGCCGGCGACGTCCGCCTTCAGCCGCGCCGCCTCGTCGATGCCGATCTCGAAGCTCAGCAGGTCGATCCAGCGCCACATCAGGTCGTCGCCGATCTTCATGGTCTTGTTGACGATGTCGATCGCCGGCTCGGCGATGCCGATGTAGTTGCCCAGCGACTTCGACATCTTGTTGACGCCGTCCAGGCCCTCCAGCAGCGGCATGGTCAGCACGATCTGCGGCTTCTGGCCGTGCGCCTCCTGCAGGCCGCGGCCCATCAGCAGGTTGAACTTCTGGTCGGTGCCGCCCAGTTCGACGTCGGCTTCCAGCGCGACCGAGTCGTAGCCCTGCACCAGCGGGTAGAGGAATTCGTGGATCGCGATCGACTGCTGCGCGGCGTAGCGCTTGGCGAAGTCGTCGCGCTCCAGCATGCGCGCGACCGTGTGCTGCGCGGCGAGCCGGATCATGTCGGCGGCGGTCATCTTCCCGAACCACTCGCTGTTGAAGCGGACCTCGGTGCGCTCGCGGTCGAGCACCTTGAACACCTGCTCGGCGTAGGTCTCGGCGTTGGCCAGCACGTCCTCGCGGGTCAGCGGCTTGCGGGTGACGTTCTTGCCGGTGGGGTCGCCGATCATCCCGGTGAAGTCGCCGATCAGGAAGATCACCTGGTGGCCGAGGTCCTGGAACTGCCGCATCTTGTTCAGCAGCACCGTGTGGCCGAGGTGCAGGTCCGGCGCGGTCGGGTCGAAGCCGGCCTTCACGCGCAGCGGGCGGCCACCCGCTTGCATGGACGCGGCCAGGCGGGCCTCCAGCTCCTCGCGCTTGAGGATTTCGTCGGCGCCGCGTTCGATCAGGGCGAGGGCGGCAGGGTCGAAGGCGGGATCGGGCATCGGGGCGGCGTCGAAGGAAGGAGAAAGGGGGGAAACCGTGACCGCTTGCGGCGAATCGCGCGCGCAATGGGATGCGGGTGGGCGTCCGGGTCGTGGAACTTTACCGATCCGGGCCGTGAAACTGAACGCGGAGTTAAATCGAAGTTAAGTTCATCATCCTAAAAAAACCAATCCAGTCAAGGATTTGACGCACTCTTTTCGACTAACTTATGTTACCGCCTTGCCCGTCCCGACTGGGGGATTCCGTTCGATGTCCACTTCATCGAGCCGCGCTCTGCGCAATCGACTGATTCGGCTGCGCAACCTGCGCATCGCCGGCGAGCAGGATGCCCGCACACCCGCGCCGAGCGACGCCCCCGATTTCAGCGGCCGCTGGACCCGGCGGCAGTGGGCGCAGGTCAGCCTGACCGCGACCATGGTCGCGCTGCTGGGCACGATCGTGCCCGGTTTCGCCCCGATGGAGCAGCCGCCGGCCGGCAGTCCGCTGCAGACCCTGTCGCTGAAGCTGCCGCCGCTGTCGATGACGCGCGCCTCCGGCACCTTCGGCGACAGCTGGCACGCGGTGACGATCCGCCGCGGCGCGTCGCTCAAGCACATGTTCGGGGTCCTCGGCATTCCCGACGCCGACCTCAAGCGCGTGCTCGACCATCCGGGAGTCAAGGCCGAGATCGGCCAGCTCACGCCGAAGACCGAGCTGGCGGTGGACCTGCCGGTGAACGGCAAGCTGCGCGGCCTGCGCTTCGTGCGCAGCGACGGCCAGCGCGTCCAGCTCGACCTCAGCGACGGCAAGGTCAAGGAAACCGTGCTCAAGCGCGACGTCGACGTGCGCACCGTGGTGCTCAGCGGCAAGGTCGGCCGGTCGCTGTTCCGTTCGGCCCGCCAGCTCGGCCTGTCGGGCGCGCACCTGGACCAGCTCACCGACGAGATGTTCAAGTACGACATCGACTTCGATTCCGACCTCGACGCCGACGACCGCTTCAGCGTGGTGGTCGACCAGACCTGGGTCGACGGCCAGCTCCAGCGCACCGGCGCGATCCTCGCCGCCGCCTTCACCGTCGACGGCAAGCTGCACACCGCGTTCCTGCACAACCGCAACGGCCGCCCGGAATACTTCACCTCCGACGGCCGGCCGCTGAAGAAGGCGTTCATCCGCATGCCGATCCCGTATGCGCGGCTGAGCTCCAGCTTCGGCAACCGCTACCACCCGGTGCTGGGCCGCATGCGCATGCACAAGGGCGTGGACTACGCCGCGAGCACCGGCACCCCGATCCAGGCCGCCGGCGACGCCCGCGTCCAGTTCGTCGGCTGGCAGAACGGCTACGGCCGGGTGGTCATCCTCGACCACGGGCACGGCTACACCACCCTGTACGGGCACATGTCGCGCTTCGGCAACGAGCGCGTCGGCCAGCGCATCCCGCAGGGCACGGTGATCGGCTACGTCGGCAGCACCGGCCTGGCCACCGGCCCGCACCTGCACTACGAATTCCGGATCAACGGCGTGCACCGCAATCCGCTGTCGATCACGATGCCGCCGCCGGAGCCGCTGCGCGGCGCCGAGCTGGCGAGCTTCCGCAACGAGACCTTGCGCGCGATGACCAAGATCCGCACGGTCGAGGACATCGTCTTCCCGCAGGCGCTGGAAGCCCCGCAGCAGGCGCTGGCCTCTGCGCTGGCGTCCGACAAGCCCGCGGCGAAGCGCAAGAAGGGCTGAACCCGTGGCGGCGACCGCACTGCGCAACGCGGTGCGGTCGCGGCTGGTCCCGGCGCTGATCGCCGAGGACTTCCTCCCGCTCCCCGACGCCGAGCGCACGCTGCGCTTCCGGCGGCCGCACGGCGAGGTCGCGCACCTGCTCGAAGTGCAGTGGGACCATCACGACCGTCCGCGCTACGTCGTCAATTACGCCACCTGCCCCGCCGACGGCCTGGCGGTCGGCGACCGCCGGTTCCCGGTCGAGGCGGTATTCGCCGGCTGGCTGCCGGACAGCGGCCGCCTGCAGCCGCGCCCGGGCCCGACCACCGCCGCCTGGTTCCGCGGCGATCTCGCCTGGCCGCTGCGCCTGCTCGGGCGGCGCGCGCCCGCGCCGGACGCCGTGGTCGACGCCTCCGTCGCGCTGCTGCCGGAGCTGTGGCGCTACTGGCGCGAGGGCCGGCCCGGCCCGCACATGCACGCCTGCCCGCCCGCGTCGCGCGCGCCCGCGGACGCCTGACCCGGTGGCGGGCGCCGGCGCCATCGCCGATCATGCCGCCATGCATGCACCGACGACCGATCCGACCTCCGCGCTCTACCTCGGCATGATCTCCGGCACCAGCGCCGACGGGATCGACGTCGCCATCGCCCGCTTCCACGACGACGCCGACGGCCGTCCGCCGCGCGCGGAGCCGCTGTTCGGCCGCACCTACGCCTGGGAGCCGGGCCTGCGCGCGCGCATCGTCGATCTCGGCCAGCACGCGCCGTCGATGACCCACGACGAGATCGGGGAACTGGACGCCCGGCTCGGCACCGCCTTTGCCGAGGCCGCCGAGGCCGCGATCCGCGACAGCGGCGTGGATCGCGCACAGATCGGCGCGATCGGCTCGCACGGGCAGACCCTGCGCCACCGGCCGCACGGGCCGCATGCCTTCACCCTGCAGCTCGGCGACGCCAGCCGCATCGTCGAGCGCACCAGGGTGCGCACGGTGGCCGATTTCCGCCGCCGCGACGTCGCCGCCGGCGGGCACGGCGCGCCGCTGCTGCCGGCGCTGCACGCGGCGCTGCTGTCCGCGCCCGGCGAGGACCGCGCGGTGCTCAACCTCGGCGGCATCGCCAACCTGACCCTGCTTCCGGCCGGCGACCCCGCCGGGGTGCGCGGCTTCGACACCGGCCCGGCCAACGGCCTGATGGACGCCTGGTGCCTGCGCCACGTCGGCGCGGGGTTCGATCGCGACGGCGCGTTCGCCGCCAGCGGCCGCGTCGACGCCGCGCTGCTCGACCGCCTGCTCGACGAGCCGTGGTTCGCGCTGCCGCCGCCGAAATCGACCGGCCGCGACCAGTTCCACCTCGGCTGGGTCGACGCCCGCCGCAGCGGCGCGGAGAGCCCCGCGGACGTGCAGGCAACGCTGCTGGCGCTGAGCGTGCGCACGATCGCCGACGCGCTGCGCGCGACCCTGCCCGCCGCCGCCCGCGTGATCGCCTGCGGCGGCGGCGTCCACAACCCGGTGCTGATGCGCGCGCTGGCCGAGGCGCTGCCGGGCGCGACGGTCGAATCCACCGCGGCCCACGGGCTCGATCCCGACCACGTCGAGGCGCTGGGCTTCGCCTGGCTGGCGCGGCAGACGGTGCTGGGACGGCCCGGCAACCTGCCCGGCGTCACCGGTGCGCGCGGGCCGCGGGTGCTGGGCGCGATCCACCCGGCCTGAGCCGGCGACGCCGGGTCGACGCCGGGCCGGCTGCCCCGACGCCGCGGGGCGCACTCAGTCGCCCTGGCCGAGCCCCGCGCCCTTGGGCACGCTGTCGAGGAAGCGTTCGATCTCGGCCTGGTCGAAACTGGTCGCCGGCCGCAGCTCGTGCTGGGCCACGGCCGGCGCGTCGGTACGGCCGATCAGCGCGAACCCGGGGTCGTTGGGCACCGTCTCCAGCGCCGCGATCACCGACTGCATCACGTCCGTCTCGGAACTGTCGAAGCGCAGCGCGCCGCCCTCGCTGGCGAACAGCCCGCGCTCGATCAGGTGCAGGATGGTCTCGTGCAGCGTCCAGCCGTTGGTCTCCGACACCTTGCGGATGCGCGCCGCCAGTTGCGGTTCGATGTCGCGGAGGACGAGGTCGGTCATGGCTCAGTGTTCCGCGGCCGCCGTCGGTCGTTCCTGTTCGCGGATGCGCGGCCACAGCCAGGCGAGCACCAGCAGGGTCGGAATCACCGTCGTCGCGCTGAGCATGAAGAAGGTGGCGTAGGAGGTCGCCTCGACGATGTAGCCCGACGCGCCGCCGACGAACTTGCCCGGGAGGTTCGCCAGCGACACCAGCAGCGCGAACTGGGTCGCGGTGAAGTTGCGGTCGGTGAGCGAGGACATGAACGCGACCAGCACCGTGCCGGCGAAGCCCTGGCAGAGGTTGTCGGCGGTCAGCGCGGCGTAGAACGCCCAGATCTCCGACGGATGGTGGGCCATCAGCAGGAACGCGAGGTTCGACAGTGCGACCCCCAGCGCCGCGACCAGCAGCATGCGCCGGAACCCGAACGCGGCGACCGCGACGCCGCCGAGGAACGCGCCGGCGATGCCCATCCACACGCCGTAGAGCTTCGAGACGGTGGCGATGTCGGCCTTGGTGTAGCCGGAGTCGAGGTAGAACGGACCGGCCATCACGCCGATGACCTGGTCGGGGAACTTGTACAGGCCCACGAACAGCAGCAGCGCCAGCGCCATCGCCACGCCGTTGCTGGTGAAGAAGCTGCTGAACGGCTGCCAGAACGCGCCGAGGAAGTCGATCCTGCGGGTCACGGTGGAGACCGGGACCTCCGGCTCGCGGCTGAGCAGGGTGGCGGCGATCGGCAGCACCATCAGCGAGGACATCGCCAGGTAGGCGATCTTCCAGCCCTCGAACTCGGCCAGGTACAGCGCGCCGGCGCCGGCGAGGATCAGGCCGATGCGGTAGCCCAGGGTGTAGGTCGCGGCGAGCGCGGCCTGCGCCTCCTCCGGCGCGATCTCGATGCGGTAGGCGTCGACGACGGAGTCCTGGGTCGCGCCGGCGAACGAGGCCACCAGCACCCAGGCGACCAGCGCGGTCACGCCCCGCTCCGGCTGCACGTAGGCCAGGCCGAACAACCCGATCAGCACCACCACCTGCGCGACCAGCAGCCACGAGCGGCGGCGGCCGAGGAACGCGGTCACCGGGAAGGCGTAGCGATCGATGATCGGCGCCCACAGGAATTTCAGCAGGTAGAAGAAGCTCGCCAGGCTGATCAGGCCGATGCTGCCGAGATCGAGACCGACGTCGCGCAGTCGCGTGGACAGCGTCTGCGAGGCGATCAGCAGGAACGGCAGGCCGCAGCCGAAGCCGAAGAAGGCCATGGTCACCGCCGACGGCGTGCCGAAGGCGCGGCGGATGCCGGCCCAGCCCTTGTACGAGGGTTTGCCGCCTGCGGCGGACGCGGGCCCGCTCATCCGGCGCCCGCTCCTTCGGCATAGTCCACCACGTAGGGCGCGTGATCGGAGAAGCGTGGGTCCTTGTGGATCGCGCAGGCGTTCACCCGGTCGCGCAGGCCGGGGGTGACGAACTGGTAGTCGATGCGCCAGCCGACGTCGTTGGCGCGCGCGGCGCCGCGCTGCGACCACCAGGTGTAGTCGGTGCCTTCGGGCTTGAGCACGCGGTAGCTGTCGAGCCAGCCGTGCGCCGGCGCGGGCGTGCCGTCGCCGCAGGCGTCGGCGACGAGGCCGTTGAGCCAGGCGCGCTCCTCGGGCAGGCAGCCGGAGTTCTTCTGGTTCGAGGTCCAGTTCCTGATGTCGTTGCGGGCGCGGACGATGTTCCAGTCGCCGCACAGCACGTAGTCGCGACCGCTGCGCAGCCATTCGTCCATGATCGGCCTGAGCCAGCGCATCACTTCGTACTTGAAGGCCTGGCGCTCCTCGCCCGAGGTCCCCGACGGGATGTAGAACGAGACCACGCTGAGGTTGCCGAAGCGGGCCTCGATGTAGCGGCCCTCGTCGTCGAACGGCGCCCAGCCCAGCGTGGTGCGCACTTCGTCGGGGGCGCGGCGGGCGTAGATGCCGACGCCGCTGTAGCCCTTCCTGGTGATCGCGTCCTTGAAGAAGGCGCGGTAGCCGTCGGGCCGCAGTTCCGGCGCGCCGAGCTGGTGTTCCTGGGCCTTGGTCTCCTGCACGCAGAGGACGTCGGCGTCCTGTCCGCGGAACCAGTCGAAGAATCCCTTGGTGGCCGCGGAGCGCAGGCCGTTGGCGTTGAAGCTGATGATGCGCATGGCGCGGGGGAAATCCTGCGGACGTCGATACCGACCCCGCAGCCTAGCCGATCGTGCCCGGGTTGGCACCCGCAGCCCGGCCGGCGGGCATTTCCGTTGGCCCCGCATTACGATGGAGGCCCCGTGGCTCCGTACCGCGCCGCCGCCCTGCGCACGATCCCGCCGTGACCGACCATCGCTCCCGCTTCCTGTCCCTGGCCCTGCGCGCCGAGGCGCTGCGCTTCGGCGCGTTCACCCTCAAGTCCGGCCGCGAGAGCCCCTACTTCTTCAACGCCGGCCGCTTCGATTCCGGCGCCGCACTGGCCGGGCTGGCGGCCTGCTACGCCGATGCCGTCGACGCCGCGGGCCTGGACTACGACCTGCTGTTCGGCCCGGCCTACAAGGGCATCCCGCTGGCGACCGCGCTGGCCTGCGAGTTCGCCCGCCGCGGCCGCGACCTGCCGCTGGCGTTCAACCGCAAGGAGGCCAAGGCCCACGGCGAGGGCGGCACCCTGATCGGCGCGCCGCTGGCCGGCCGGCGGGTGCTGATCGTGGACGACGTGATCACCGCCGGCACCGCGATCCGCGAGGCGCTGGCGCTGATCCGGGACGCCGGCGGCGTGCCGGCCGGGATCGTGATCGCGCTCGACCGCCAGGAGGTCGCCCCCGACGGCGGCGGCCTGTCGGCGGCCGAGGCGGTGACCGCGGAGGCCGGGATTCCCGTGATCGCGGTCGCAGGACTGGACGATCTGCTTGCATTCGTCGGCGAAAGCACCGAACTTCACGACCAGCGCGCACGCCTCGAGGCCTACCGGGCCCGCTACGGCCGCGCCACGCCGCACACCGATGCGCCCGTCGGGGGGACGGGGACGACGCCATGACCGCCATGACCGCCATGCCACGCCATCGCCACGCCGCGCCGCGCCGCCTCGCCCTGGCGGCCCTGGTCGCGCTCGCCTGCCTGGGGTCCGCCCCGGCCCAGCAGCGGGCCGCGTCCACGCCGACCGCCAAGGGCAAGCTCTACTGCTGGGACGAGGGCGGCCACCACGTCTGCAGCGACACCCTGCCGCCTTCGGCGGTCGGCCGCGCGCGCACCGAATTCGACACCCGCACCGGCAGCACCGTCAGCCAGGTCGGCCGCCAGCTCACCCCCGAGGAACAGCAGCGCGCCGCCGCCGAGGCGCAGGCGCGCAAGGCGCAGGAGGCGCTGGCGCGTCGCGAGATGGCGATGGTGATGTCCTACCAGACCGAGGACGACCTGGAGCGCTCGTTCCGCAACCGCTTCGAGCTGATCGAGGAATCGCTCAAGGGCTCGTCGCTGGCGCTGGTCAACCTGCACCACAGCCTGATCAGCCTGCTCCAGCAGGCCAACGAAATGGAGCTGCAGTCGCAGCCGGTCGGCAAGCGGCTGCGCGAGAAGATCCGTACCCAGCACGCCGAACTGATGGCGCTGCGGGCGCTCAAGCAGCGCCAGGAAGCCGAGCGCACCGCGCTCGACGCCGAGTTCAAGGACGCCGTGTCGCGCTACCGCGCGCTCAAGGCCCAGAACGAAGGGACCCTGCCGCCGGCGGCGACCCCCGGCGGCTGAGCCGCCACGCGGCTCGTCGCCGGTCGGACGACGCGCCGACGCCGCGGCCGCGGATCAGAACGGCAGCGAGAGCTCCGGCGCCAGTTCCAGCAGGCGCGCGCGGAAGACCTGCTGGATGCGCGCCAGCGCCTCCGCGCTGTCGGCGTCGAAGCGCATCACCAGCACCGGCGTGGTGTTGGACGCGCGCACCAGGCCCCAGCCGTCCGGCCAGTCCACGCGCAGGCCGTCGATGGTCGACAGCCGCCCGCCCTCGAAGAAGGCGCCCTCGCGGAAGCGCTCGACGAAGGCGTGCGGATCGCCGCCGGGCGCCTCGACCTTGAGCTCCGGCGTGGACACGCCCTTGGGCAGCGCGCGCAGGACCTCGTCGGGCTCCTCCGGCGCGGTCGCGAGGATCTCCAGCAGCCGCGCCGCGGCGTAGATGCCGTCGTCGAAGCCGTACCAGCGCTCGGCGAAGAAGAAGTGGCCGCTCATCTCGCCGGCCAACTCGGCGCCGGTCTCGCGCATCTTGGCCTTGATCAGCGAGTGCCCGGTCTTCCACATCAGCGGGCTGCCGCCGTGGCGCAGCACGTGCGAAGCCAATCGCCCGGTGCACTTCACGTCGTAGACGATCATCGCGCCGGGATTGCGCTCCAGCACGTCGGCCGCGAACAGCATCAGCAGGCGGTCGGGGAAGATGTTCTCGCCGTCGCGGGTGACCACGCCCAGCCGGTCGCCGTCGCCGTCGAAGGCGATGCCGAGGTCCGCGCCGCGGCGCTGGACCATGCTGATCAGGTCGGTGAGGTTGTGCGGCTCGCTCGGGTCCGGATGGTGGTTGGGGAAGGTGCCGTCGATCTCGCAGTAGAGTTCCTCGACCTCGGCGCCGATCGCCTCCAGCACGCGCGGGCCGACCTCGCCGGCGACGCCGTTGCCGGCGTCCACCACCACCCGCAGCGGCCGCCCGAGCTGCACGTCGGAGGCGATCCGCATGACGTAGTCGGGAGTGACGTCGCGCTCGCTCAGCGTGCCCGGCGCGTCGGCGGTGTGCAGCCGGCGTTCGGCGATGCGCGTGTGCAGGTCGAGCACCGCGTCGCCGGCCAGGGTTTCGCCGCCGATCACGATCTTGAAGCCGTTGTAGTCCGGCGGATTGTGGCTGCCGGTCAGCGAGACGCAGCAGCCGGCGCGCAGGTGGTAGGCGCCGAAGTAGACCACCGGGGTCGGCACCATGCCGATGTCGACCACGTCGATGCCCGCGGTGCGCAGGCCGGCGATCAGGCCTTCCATCAGCTCCGGGCCCGAGAGGCGGCCGTCGCGGCCGACCACGATCTCGCGCAGGCGCTGCTCCTGCATCACCGTGCCGATGGCCTGGCCGATCAGTTCGGCGACGTTGCGGTCGAGCGTGCGCCCGACCACGCCGCGGATGTCGTAGGCGCGGAAGATGCTGCGGTCGACCGCCACCGGCGCCGGCTTGGGGATTTCCTTGATGTCCAGTGCGATCGCTTCGCCGGGCGCTTGCGGGGCGTTCGCCACCGCGTCCAGCAGGGTCGGCGCGTCTTCGGCGGCCGGGCCGCCCGCCTCGCCGGCGAGCGACGACAGCCGCCAGGCGAGGATCGCCAGCAGCAGGCACAGCGCCGCGGCCACGAGCGACAGCACCGGGCCCAGGCCCAGCGCCTGGCCGGGCGGCGAATCGGTGCCCGCGACCAGGCGCAGGCCGGATTCGCCGATCTGCACCGCCAGCCGCTCGGCGCCGCTGGCGTACCCGGCGTCGCCGCGCTCCCACAGCGTGACCCCGCCCTGGCGCAGCGCCAGGTAGCCGTCGCCCACCGTGCCCAGGGTGTCGAGGCCGGCGGTGAGCTCGGTCAGCGGCAGCTGCGCGTAGACCACGCCGACGACCTTGTCGCCGCTCTTGGCCGGCGCGGCCAGCGCCAGCTGCGGCTTGCCGAAACCGCTCGTGACCCAGGTGCGCATGGCGTCGGCCTGCAGCGCCGTCTCCGCCACCGCCAGCCGGCCGTAGCCGCCCTTGGGCAGCTCGGCGTAGGCGTCTTCGAGGTCCGGCGGCAGCAGTTGCAGCCGCGACAGGTTCGGCCAGCCCGCCGAGATGACCTTCTGCGCGGTGACCAGATCGCCCGCGGCCAGGGCGTCGCGGGTGTCCTGCAGCGCCAGCGCCTTGGCCAGGCGCGCCTGCTGCTGCTTCAGCGCCTGGTGGGTCAACTGCACGCCGCTGTCGCGGATCGCGCCGAGATCGGCGCGGCGCGATTCGTAGATGAACTGGGCGATGCCCATCCAGGTCAGCCACAGCGCCAGCACCAGGAAAAGTCCCGCCAGCGGTTTCATCGCGGGGCGGAGCGTCAGGAGCTGCTGGCGAAGGCTGTCTTTCATCGATTGCGGTCTCTTGCCTGTGGCGATGGGTGGCGCAGATGGACGGCGGCCGGCCTGGACCGGCGGCGAAAGCGGTCCCGCGGGCGGTCAGCGCACGCCGGTGTGGCCGAAGCCGCCGGCGCCCCGCGCGCTGTCCTCGAAAGTATCCACGACCTCGAAGGTCGCGCGCACCACGGGAAGTATGACCAGTTGCGCGATCCGGTCGCCCGGCTGGATCGAAAACGCCTCCCGGCCCCGGTTCCAGACGCTGATCAGCAGCGGCCCCTGGTAGTCGGCGTCGATCAGCCCGGTGCCGTTGCCGAGCACGATCCCGTGCTTGTGGCCCAGCCCCGAGCGCGGCAGGACCACCGCGCACAGGCCCGGATCGCCGATGTGCAGCGCCAGTCCCGACGGCACCAGCGCGGCGTCGCCCGGCGCCAGCGTCAGCGGGGCGTCCAGCGCGGCGCGCAGGTCCATGCCGGCGCTGGCGGCGGTGGCGTAGGCCGGCAGCGGCCATTCGCCGCCGAAGCGGGGATCGAGGACTTTCAGTTGCAGCGTTCGGGTCATCGGCACGGCATCGGGGACAGGTTGGGCGGCGGGTCTGGACGCCGGTCGCAAGGCGGATTCCGCCCAGTATCGCGGCTGCGGCGACGCCTGCCAAACCGGCCGCGCTTGCGCCGCCTGCTACCCTGATGCGATGCAGGCGTCCCCCTCCGACCTGCTGCGCCGCGTCTTCGGCCACGAAGACTTCCGCGGGCCGCAGCGGGCCATCGTCGAACACATCGCGGCCGGCGGCGACGCCCTGGTGCTCATGCCCACCGGCGGCGGCAAGTCGCTGTGCTACCAGGTGCCCGCGCTGCTGCGCGACGGCGTCGGCCTGGTGGTGTCGCCGCTGATCGCACTGATGCAGGACCAGGTCGACGCCCTGCGCCAGCTCGGCGTGCGCGCCGAATTCCTCAACTCCACGCTCGACGCGGCCGAGGCCGCGCGGGTGGAGCGCGCGCTGCTCGCCGGCGAGCTGGACCTGCTGTATGTCGCGCCGGAGCGCTTGCTGACGCCGCGGTTCCTGTCGCTGCTGGACACCCTCGACCAGCGCGCCGGCATCGCCCTGTTCGCGATCGACGAAGCGCACTGCGTGTCGCAGTGGGGCCACGACTTCCGGCCCGAATACCGCGAACTCACCGTGCTGCACGAGCGCTGGCCGCGGGTGCCGCGGGTCGCGCTCACCGCCACCGCCGACCCGCCGACCCAGCGCGAGATCGCCGAACGCCTGCAACTGGAGCAGGCGCAGTGGTTCGTCAGTTCGTTCGACCGTCCGAACATCCGCTACACGATCGTGCAGAAGGACAACGGCCGCCGGCAATTGCTCGATTTCCTCAAGGACCACCGCGACGAGGCCGGCATCGTCTACTGCCTGTCGCGGCGCAAGGTCGAGGAGACCGCCGAATTCCTCGCCGGTCACGGTTTCAAGGCGCTGCCCTACCACGCCGGCCTCGACGCCACCGTGCGCGCCGAACACCAGCGGCGCTTCATCCGCGAGGAAGGCGTGATCGTGGTCGCCACCATCGCCTTCGGCATGGGCATCGACAAGCCCGACGTGCGCTTCGTCGCCCACGTCGATCTGCCGAAATCGCTGGAAGGCTACTACCAGGAAACCGGCCGCGCCGGCCGCGACGGCGAAGCCGCCGACGCCTGGCTGTGCTACGGCCTGGGCGACGTGGTGCTGCTCAAGCAGATGATCGAACAGGGCGAGGCCGGCGAGGAGCGCAAGCAGCTCGAGCGGCGCAAGCTCGACCAGTTGCTCGGCTACTGCGAGACGCTGCAGTGCCGCCGCCAGGTGCTGCTGGCCGCGTTCGGCGAAACCTACCCCCGCGACTGCGGCAACTGCGACAACTGCCTGGCCCCGCCCGAGCGCTGGGACGCCACCGACGCCGCGCGCAAGGCGCTGAGCTGCGTCTACCGCACCGGCCAGCGCTTCGGCGTGGCCCACCTGATCGACGTGCTGCGCGGCGGCGAGGGCGAGAAGATCCGCCAGTTCGGCCACGACCGGGTCAGCACCTACGGCATCGGCGCCGATCTCGACGCGAAGGTCTGGCGCGGCGTGTTCCGCCAGCTCGTCGCGATGGGGCTGCTCGCGGTCGACGCCGAAGCCTACGGCGGCCTGCGCCTCACCGACGCCAGCCGCGCCGTGCTGACCGGGGGCCGATCCGTGTCGATGCGCCGCGACCTCGCCGCGAAGCCGCGCCGCGACCGCGGCGACGGCCCGCGCACCGGGGTGCCCGTCGCCGCCGAGGCGCTGCCGCTGTTCCGCAGCCTGCGCGACCTGCGCGCGCGGCTGGCGAAGGACCAGAACGTCCCCGCCTACGTCATCTTCCACGACAGCACGCTGCGCGAGATCGCCGAGCGCCGGCCCGACTCGCTGCACGCGCTGTCGCGGATCCCGGGGATCGGCGGCGCGAAACTCGCCCGCTACGGCGATGCGGTGCTGGAGGTGGTGCTGGCGGAGGGGTGAGGGGCGGCGGTTGCGTTCGCTACCGCGTCATCCCCCTACCTTGTCACCCCGAGCGCAGCGAGGGACCTGCTTTTCTTCTGCGAAAGCCAGGAATTCTTTTCCGCGCTGGGCGCGCGGGCTACTTTCTTTGGCGCAAAGAAAGTAGCCACTGCGCCGCTTGCGGCGCGAACGGCGAAACCGGCCCGAAGGGCGAGCGCCTCAGGCGCGAGTAAAGAAAACATTCAATTCCAAGGCGAACCTGCCGTCGGTTCCGCGCCTGGGATTTTTCGACGAGGCGTCCTGCCTCGTCGAAAAACGGCGGACCTCCTGTCCGCCGCCCTCCGGGTCTCTGGTTTCGGGAAGGGTCGTCGATCGGGGAGTGTCGTCGGGACGGCTCGGCATGCCGGGATCAGCGGCAACCCCGAGATTGTCAGTTGCGAAGGATCTTCTCCATCGCCTTGCCCTTCGCCAGTTCGTCGATCAGCTTGTCGAGCCGCCGGATCGTGCGCATCAGCGGGTCCTCGACGTCCTCCACGCGCACGCCGCAGACCACGCCGGTGATCGCTTCCCGGTTCGGATGCAGCGCCGGCGCCTGCGCGAAGAACGTGGCCACGTCCGTCTTCGCTTCGAGCTGTCGCGCGAGTCCGGTCGCGTCGTAGCCGGTCAGCCAGCAGAGGATGCGATCGACCTCCTCTCGCGTGCGGCCCTTGCGTTCGGCCTTGTTCACGTAGGCCCGGTACACGCCCGCGAAGGGCATGGTGAAGAGGCGGTGGACATTCATGCCTGCTTTCCTCGAAACGGGACGACGCATGGGCCCGATGATCTCGGAAAACCCGCATCGAGCGGAAGCGCCTCGTTGATCGCACATGACTTCGCCTCGTTCCCCAAGGCGCATCCGAAGCCGCTCAGCGATATTCGACCCGCCCTGCAGGCCCGACTCTGTGCTTGCTCACGCTTGACGCGGCGGTAGCTCGAATGATGATGCCATCCGCCACGCCGCGATTTTTCGTGGAAGCCATGCTTTCACCGTCACATCGCCGGCTTGCACCCCAGCGCCGCCAATACCCCGTGCAGCGCCGGGATGTGCATCAGCCACGGGGCGGCGATGGTGAGGGCGCCGGCGAACAGGACGAACACGCCTGCGGCGGTGCGCAGGCCGCCGCGCTGGAGGCGCTGGCCGAGGCGGGCGCCGCTCCAGGTCAGCGGCAGCATCACCGGCAGGGTGCCGAGGCCGAACGCGGCCATGGTCAGCGCGCCGCCCGCGGCGCTGGCCTGCAGCCAGGCGGTGGCGAGCAGCGTGGCGCTGAGGCCGCAGGGCAGCCAGCCCCAGAGCAGGCCGACCGCGATGCGCTTGGCGGCGGTGTCGGCGGGCAGCAGTGCGCGCTGCAGCGGCTGCAGGCGCTGCCACAGCGCCGCCGCGGGGCGCGCGAGCGGGTTGAAGCGGCCGCCGGGATCGAGCAGGCGCAGGGCGACGAGGATCATCATCGCACCGACCGCGACCCGCATCGCGAGCGCGAGCTTCGGCGTCTGCGCGAGCGCGACCAGGCCGTGGCCGAAGCCGCCGACAATCGCGCCGGCGACGGTGTAGCCGAGGATGCGGCCGAGGTTCGGTTGCAGCGCGTGCAGCCACTGGGTCGCGGGCGATGCCGCCTTCTGGCCGAACGACAGGCTGGTGGCGATGGCGCCGCACATCGCGGCGCAGTGGACGCCGCCGAGCAGGCCGCTGAGCAGCGCCGCGGAGAGGACGAGCCAGTCGAGGGTCATGGCGTCGCGCTCATCTTCATCAGCAGTGCATGCGCCGAGCCATCCTGTAGGAGCGACGTAAGTCGCGACTGCAATCTGGCACAACCGTCATCCAGTCGCGACGTCCGTCGCTCCCACAAGGAAGACCGCCGCGGGTGCAGCGCCTCAGGCGTCGCGGTCGCCATGCGTCGGCTGCGCGCTGCGGCCTGCGGTGCGCGGACGGTCGTCGTCGACGAGGATGTCCAGCGCCGGGGTGTCGAGGTCGTCGTACTGGCCCTTGCGCACGGCCCAGGCGAACGCGGCGATGGCCAGGCCCAGCAGGATCAGGCTGATCGGGACGAGCACGAGGAGGATGTTCATGCGGCGCAGTGTACGCGCCGCCGGCGCGGGCCGGTCTGAGCCGGGTCAATTCCGCGCGGTCGATGCCGCGCCCGGTCGATTCCAGCTCCCGTCGGTTGCAGGACGACTCGACACAGGCCCGTTCGCCAATGGCCTGACCGGGGCACGCCGGTCAGCCGCGGGCAGATCAGACGCGAGCGTGTTCGACGCGGGCCGCGGGCGCAGGACTGCGGGTGGCGAGATTCAGCCGCAGCGCATTCAGCGTGACCAGCAGCGACGACAGCGCCATGCCCAGCGCCGCCATCCACGGGGTGACGTGGCCGGAGGCCGCCAGCGGCAGCGCCAGCAGGTTGTAGCCGATCGCCCAGGCCAGGTTCTGGCGGACGATGCGGCGGCTGCGGCGGGCCAGCGCCAGCGCCTGCGGGATGCGCGCCAGCGCGCCGCCGGCGACCACGAAATCGGCCGCGCGCTGGGCCAGCGCGGCGCCGTCGGCCAGCGCCAGCGAGACGTCGGCGCCGGCCAGCACCGGGGCGTCGTTGAGGCCGTCGCCGACCATCGCGACGATCTCGCCCGCGGCCTGGCGCGCGCGCACGTAGGCGAGCTTGTCCTCCGGCGTCTGCCGGGCGCGCACGTCGGCCGCGGCAATCCCCACGGCCTCGGCCATGCGCGCCACCGGCGCCTCGGCGTCGCCGCTGCACAGCGACACGCGCAGGCCCTGCGCACGCAGGGCGCGCAACGCCTCGGCGGCGTCCGCGCGCGGGGTCTCGCGCAGCACGAAGCGGGCGATCGCGCGCGCGCCGTCGCCGAGCCACAGCGCCGCGTCGTCGTCGCGGCCGGCGGCCCACGGCGCACGGCCGAGGCGCCAGTCGCGGCCGTCGATGCGGCCGGCGATGCCGTGGCCGGGTTCGGCGCGCACGTCCTGCGCCGAGGGCAGCGCGACGCCGGCCGTCGCCGTCGCGAACGCCGCCGCCAGCGGATGGCCGCTGTCGCGCTCCAGCGCGGCGGCGAGGGCGAGCGCGGTCGCGCGATCGACGCCGTCGAACGTCTCGACCTCGGCCAGCGCGGGATGGCGGTCGCTGAGCGTGCCGGTCTTGTCGAACACGATCCGGTCGGCGCGCGCCAGCGTGTCCAGCGCCTCGCCGCGCAGCGCCAGCACGCCGAGCTTCGCCAGCCCGCCGTGGGCCGCGGCCAGTGCCGCGGGCACCGCCAGCGACAGCGCGCACGGGCAGCTGACCACCAGCACCGCCAGCGCCACCTCGAACGCGCGCGACGGGTCGTGCATCCGCCACCAGACGTAGACGCCGGTGGCGGCGAGGATCAGCGCGGTGACGAACCAGCCGGCGATGCGGTCGGCGGCGCGCGCGATCGGCGGGCGCTGCTCCTGCGCGCGCTCGACCAGCCGGGTGAGCTGCGACAGGCGGGTGTCGGCGCCGGTGCGCACGACCTTCAGCCGCGCCGGGCGCTCGCGGCAGACGCTGCCGGCCCAGGCCGGATCGCCGGCGACCTTCGCCACGGGTTCGGCCTCGCCGGTGAGCAGCGCTTCGTCGAAAGCGGTGTCGTCGCCGACGATTTCGCCGTCGGCGGGCACGCCCTCGCCCACCGCGACGCGCACGATGTCGCCGGCGGCGAGCGCGTTCAGCGGCACCTGCTCGGCGCTGCCGTCGGCGCGCTCGCGCACCGCCAGCGCGGGCCGTGCGCGGGCCAGCGCGTCCACCTGCGCGGATGCGATCCCGCGCGCGCGCTGCTCCAGCATCCGCGCGACCAGCAGCAGGAACACGAACATCACCGCCGCGTCGAACCACACGTGGACGCCGCCGCGGACGGTCTGGTACAGGCTGGCGAAGTACGCCAGCAGCGTCGAGCCGGCGACCAGCGTGTCCATGCCGAGCCGGCGGCCGCGCAGTTCGCGGACCATGCCCTCGAGGAACGGCCAGCCGGCGTAGAACACGACCGGCGTGGACACGAGGAAGGCGATCCAGCGGAAGAAGTCGCGGGTGGCCGGCGACATTTCGCCCGCGGTGTCGAGGTACAGCGCCTCGGCGTACATCATCGCCTGCATCGCGCCGAGCCCGGCCACGCCCAGGCGCAGCAGCCAGCGGTTGCGCTCGCGCCGGCGCTCGCGCTCGCGCGCCTCGCCGGTCGCCAGCGACGGCCGGTAGCCCAGCGCCTCCAGCCGCGACAGCAGCGTCGACAGCGGGGTGCGCGCGGCGTCCCAGACGATGCGGATGCGGCCGGTGATCGCGTTCGCCGCGACTTCCTGCACGCCGGCCTCGCGGGTCAGCGCGCGATCGATCAGCCAGGCGCAGGCGGCGCAGCGCATGCCGTCGGTCAGCAAAGTGATTTCGCGGCCTCCGTCGACGGCGACGCTGTGCTCGGCCAGCAGGTCGGCGCGATCCCAGCAGGCGTAGTCGGTGGTTTCGGTGCCGACGCGCGCGGCGTCGGTCTGGCGCAGGCGGTAGTAGTCGCCGAGGTCGGCGTCGGCGATCCAGCGCGCGGCCGCGGCGCAGCCGGTGCAGCAGAACGGCCGCTCGCTGCCGGACACGCGCTCGGTCACCGGCTGCGCGGGCAGCGGTTCGCCGCAGTGGTAGCAGGTGGCGACGGTGGCGTTCATCGCGGTCATCTTGCCGGAAACCGCGGGCGCGACCGCATCGGCGTTCACAGCCATCGCGGCGTCCGCGTCCGGTAGGCCGCGTAGTCCTCGCCGAACCGGGCGGCCAGCGCGCGCTCCTCGGGCAGGATCTGGAACCGGGTGATCCACAGCACGTAGGCGACCGCGCCCAGCGGCGCCAGCGCATGCGCCAGCCACAGCGCCCAGCCGGCGAGCAGCAGCGCCTGGCCGACGTACATCGGATTGCGGCTGATGCGGTTCAGGCCGCCGGTGACGAGCGTCGTCGCCTTCTGCGGCGACAGCGGGCTGACGGTGGTGCGGGCGCGGAAGAAGCGCGCGGCGGCGATCAGTTCGATCGCCAGCCCGAGCGCGAACACGGCGATGGCGAGCGCGCCGCGCCCGGGCAGCGGGACGATCAGCGCCGGCAGCGCGCGGGCCGCGGCCCAGGCCGCCGCGCCGCACAGCAGCATCACCAGCGGCGGCGGCAGCTTCGCATCGAGCGGCGTGGGCGACGGCGACACGACGAACGACCGGTCAGCGCGCCGGCGCGGACTCCGGCGCGGGCGCATCGGGATCGTCCAGCGCCGACTGCAGCAGCGTGCCGCGCTGCCCGGCCGGCAGGCGGCCGCGGATGCGCCAGGTCTCGCCGGCGTCGCCCAGGCGCGCGCGCCAGGCGTGATCGACCGGAACCCTGGCCTCCGCGCGCCAGCCGGCGGCGGTCGGCGCCAGGGTCAGGGTCACGTCCTTCGCCGCCTCGATCGGATGCTGCAGCAGCAGCGTGAGCGGCTGCTGGCGGTCGAAGTCGCCGGTGGCCGGCAGCACTTCGATCGCGTCCTCCTGCAGGCTCAGCACCGCGGTCAGCTTGCGCTTCGCGGCGGCCTCGTCGGCGCCGAGTTCCGCCGTCTGCACCTGCGCGGTGCGGCGCACGTCCTCGGGAATGGCGTCGCTGCCGCCGGAGGCGATCGCGATGTACAGCGTGCTCAGGCCGGCGACCACCGCCGCCAGCGGCAATCCGATCATCAGCCACACCATCGGGTTGCGCAGCGGGCCTGCCCCCCGTGCCTGGCCGGCCGCGTCCTTCGCGTTGTTCTCGTCGCGGGCGGTCATGGCGCGGGTCCGAAGAAGCTGGTCTCGATCTCGCGGCGCGACTTGCCGTCCTCGCTTTCGACGACGAACACGATCTGGCGCTTGCCGGCGATCTTGCCGCGCGCGGTCACGGTCAGCGGCAGGCTCAGCACCTGCTCGGCCGTGGCCGGCACCTTCTGCGTCCCGTCCTCCAGGACCAGGCCGTCCGGCGCCTTCAGCGCGATCGTGTAGGTGTGCGGCTGCTGGGTCTTGTTGACCAGCTTGAGCGTGTAGTCGTTCTGCACGCCCTGCGCCGTCTCGCGGTACAGCGCGTTGCGGTCGCGCAGCACCTCGGCGATCAGTTCGCTGCGATGGGTGACGCTCCAGGCCCAGCCCAGCACCAGGATCAGCAGCAGCGTGCCGTAGACGAAGATGCGCGGGCGCAGCACCTGCGACGGCTTGCCGTCGATCTCGTTCTGGGTGGCGTAGCGGATCAGGCCGCGCGGGTAGCCGACCTTGTCCATCACCTCGTTGCAGGCGTCGATGCAGGCGCCGCAGGCGATGCACTCGTACTGCAGGCCGTTGCGGATGTCGATGCCGGTCGGGCAGACCTGCACGCAGATCGTGCAGTCGACGCAGTCGCCGAGCTGCTCGGGCTCGAACTTCGGCAGCGGCTCGGCGTGCAGGCCGGGGTCGGCGATCGCGGTGTTGCCGCGCGCGGACACCAGGTTGTCGGCCGCGGTGTGGTGGTGCGCGGCGCGGAACACGTAGTCGTAGGCGGTGGCCTTGTCGATCAGGCCGCGGGCGCGCTCCAGCACGCTGGCGACCTTGCCCTTCTTGCGCGCGCCGCGCGGCTCGCCGCGCATCGGGTCGTAGGCGATGATCAGGGTGTTGCGATCGAACATCGCGCTCTGGAAGCGCGCGTAGGGGCACATGTACTTGCACACCTGCTCGCGCAGGAAGCCGGCGTTGCCCCAGGTGGCGAGCGCGTAGAAGAACACCCAGAACGTCTCCCACCCGCCCCAGGCGAACGGGACCATCCGCGAGGCGAGGTCGCGGATCGGGGTGAAGAAGCCGACGAAGGTGAAGCCGGTCCACAGCGCGAACAGCAGCCACAGCACGTGCTTGCCGCCGCGGCGGCGGATCTTCTCGCCGGTCCACGGCGAGGCGTCGAACTTCATGCGCTTGTTGCGATCGCCTTCGGCCCAGTGCTCGATCCAGATGAAGACCTCGGTCCACACCGTCTGCGGACACGCGTAGCCGCACCACAGGCGCCCGGCCAGCGCGGTGAAGAAGAACAGCGACAGGCCGGCGATGATCAGCAGCAGCGCCAGGAACACGAAGTCCTGCGGCCAGAAATTCAGCCAGAACACGTAGAACTTGCGCGCCGGCAGGTCGAACAGCACCGACTGGCGGCCGTCCCAGTTGATCCACGGGAAGACGTAGAACATGCCCAGCAGCACCCACACCGCGATCTTGCGCAGGCGCTGGAAGCGGCCGTCGATGTCGCGAGGGTGGATCTTCTTCTCGCTGACGTACATCGATGCCGGTGCGTCGGCGACCTGGATCGGAATCTGCTTGTTCATGGCGTCGGAGGGGCGATGGAGGGCGTCGCCGGGCGCGGCGTGCGTGCCGGCGGTCGCATTATATTAGAAATAGCTGAAATAATCCTGCTACCGGAGCGCGTGGTTGTAGCGGCTCGCGGGGCGCAGCAGGATCCAGGTGAACAGGCTGGACGCCGCGGTGGCGGCCCAGAACGCGAAGAAGCCGATGGCGTAGCCGGTCTCGCGGCTGATGTCGAGATCCGGGAAGGTCATGTCGCGCAGGGTCAGCGGATCCAGCAGCGCGAAGCACACCATGGTCGAGACGGCCGCGGCGAAGAAGCTCGGCCACAGGATCGCCCCGAGCCGCTGCGAGAGCGGCCGGGGCGGATGATCGAACGGCGTCGGGGCGGACACCTGGGACGTGGACGCCTGGGGCTCGGCGGGAACCTGATCGGAATCCTGGGTCATCGCTGCGCCTCCTGATGGCCGGGTGGGGCCTTATTGTGCCCCACCCGCCGTGGCCGCGGCCGGCGCCTTGTGCGACAGCGACCACACGTAGGCCGCCGCGAGGCGCGCGCGGGTGTCGCCGAGGATCGGACCATGCGCCGGCATCTGGCCGTTGCGGCCCTGGCCGATGCTCTGCTGCAGCGTGGCCAGGCTGTCGCCGTAGAGCCAGTAGTTGTCGGTCAGGTCGGGCGCGCCGACCGCCTGCATGCCCTTGCCGTCGGGACCGTGGCAGCTCACGCAGATGGTCTCGTACTTGTTCTTGCCGATGTTCGCCAGCGCCGGATCGACCTTCAGGCCGTGCAGCGACTGCACGTACACCGCCACCGCGGTCACGCCTTCCTTGCCGCCGAGCGCCTGTTCCCACGCCGGCATCGCCGCCTGCCGACCGTTGAGCACGGTCTCCAGGACCTGGTCGGACGAACCGCCCCACTGCCAGATGTCGTCGGTGAGGTTGGGATAACCGACGGCGCCCTGGCCAGAGGAACCGTGGCAGGCCGCGCAGGTGTTGGAGAAGATCGCCTTGCCGAGCTTCAGCGCCTTCGGATCCTGCGCGATCTGGTCGATCGGCTTGCCCGCGTACGGCGCGAAGGTGGCTTCCAGCTTCTTGTCCTCGACCGCCTTGTCGGTCGCCAGTTGCTTGGCCGACGTCCAGCCGCTGTAGCCGGGGAACGCGCCCAGGCCCGGGAACCAGGCGAGATAGCCGATGGTGAAGACGATGGTGAGGTAGAAGAGATTGTTCCACCACCGCGGCAACGGCTTGTTGTACTCGGTGATGTTCTCGTCCCAGACATGGCTGGTGTCGGTCGGGCCCGGATCGCCCGGACGGACCTTGGCCGTCCACCAGATCAGCCAGACGCATCCCACGACGTTCAGCACCACCAGGGCGATGATGAACGCCGACCAGCCTGCGCTCATCGAGCTGGTGCTCACGGCAGCAGTGTTCATCGGATCGACTCCTCTTGTTCTTTCGTTCTGTTCGATTCGTTCACAGGCGCGTCGTCGTCCAGCGGCATGCTGCCGGGCGCCTCGAGCTCGCGCCTGCGGCTCGGATTGAAGACCCACACGGTGCCGACGATGAAGAGCACCAGCAGGATCGCGGTGACGATGCCGGAAACCATGGTCAGTTCCCGCGCGGCGCGTGCTTGCCGAGGCCCTGCAGGTACGCGATCACCGCATCCTGCTCGGTCTTGCCCGCGACCGCGTCGGCCGCACCGTCGATGTCGGCCTGGGTGTAGGGATCGCCGAGGGTCTTCAGCGCCTGCATTTCCTTCTTCAGCAGCACCGGATCGATGCCGCTCTCGGTCAGCCAGGGGAATCCGGGCATGTTCGACTCGGGCACCACGTCGCGCGGATTGTTCAGGTGCGCGCGGTGCCAGTCGTCGGAGTAGCGGCCGCCGACGCGGGCCAGGTCCGGGCCGGTGCGCTTGCTGCCCCACTGGAACGGACGGTCGTACACCGACTCGCCGGCCAGCGAATAGTGGCCGTAGCGCTCGGTCTCGAAGCGCAGCGTGCGGACCATCTGCGAGTGGCAGTTGTAGCAGCCTTCGCGGACGTAGATCTGGCGACCGGCCAGTTCCAGCGGCGGGTAGGGCTTGACGCCCGGCAGCGGCTTGATCGCTTCGGCCTGGAACATCAGCGGGACGATTTCGGCGATGCCGCCGAACGACACCACGACCGCGATCAGGATCGCCATCAGGGTGATGTTCTTTTCGACTTTCTCGTGAGCGTGGCTCATGGCGGTTTCTCGTGTTCTGTGGCGGCGATCAGGCGCGGGCTTCCGCGGCGTCCGGGGCGATCACCGGGTACTCGACCGGGCCTTTCGCCATCTGCCAGGTGCGGATCATGTTGTAGGCCATGATCAGCATGCCGGCCACCACCAGCGCACCGCCGGCGACGCGGCCGAGGTAGTACGGATAGGTGGCGTTGAGCGACTCGACGAAGCTGTAGGTCAGGGTGCCGTCGGCGTTGGTGGCACGCCACATCAGGCCCTGCATCACGCCGGCGATCCACATCGAGGCGATGTAGAACACCACGCCGATGGTGTGGGTCCAGAAGTGGGTGTCGATCAGCTTGGTCGACCACATCTCCTTGGTGCCCAGCAGGCGCGGCAGCAGCGCGTAGATCGAGCCGATCGAGACCATCGCGACCCAGCCCAGGGCGCCGGAGTGCACGTGGCCGATGGTCCAGTCGGTGTAGTGCGACAGCGAGTTGACCGTCTTGATCGACATCATCGGGCCTTCGAAGGTCGACATGCCGTAGAAGCTCAGCGAGACGATCAGGAACTTCAGGATCGGGTCGGTGCGCAGCTTATGCCAGGCGCCGGAGAGGGTCATCATGCCGTTGATCATGCCGCCCCACGACGGCGCCAGCAGGATCAGCGAGAACACCATGCCCAGCGACTGCGCCCAGTCCGGCAGCGCGGTGTACTGCAGGTGGTGCGGGCCGGCCCACATGTAGATCGCGATCAGCGCCCAGAAGTGGACGATCGACAGCCGGTAGGAGTAGACCGGGCGGCCGGTCTGCTTGGGGATGAAGTAGTACATCATCCCGAGGAAGCCCGCGGTCAGGAAGAAGCCCACCGCGTTGTGGCCGTACCACCACTGCACCATCGCGTCGACCGCGCCGCTGTAGATCGGGAAGGAGTGGGTCAGGTCGACCGGGATCGCCAGGCTGTTGACGATGTGCAGCAGCGCCACCGCGATGATGAACGCGCCGTAGAACCAGTTGGCGACGTAGATGTGCTTGACCTTGCGCTTGCCGATGGTGCCGAAGAACAGCACGGCGTAGGCGACCCAGACCACGGCGATCAGGATGTCGATCGGCCAGATCAGCTCGGCGTACTCCTTGCCCTCGGTCATGCCCAGCGGCAGGGTGACCGCGGCGAGCACGATGACCAGTTGCCAGCCCCAGAAGACGAAGGCCGCGAGCTTGTCCGACAGCAACCGGACATGCGAGGTGCGCTGGACCACGTACAGGCTGGTCGCGAACAGGGCGCTGCCGCCGAACGCGAAGATCACCGCGTTGGTGTGCAACGGTCTCAGCCGCCCGAACGACAGCCAGGGGATGTCGAAATTCAGGGCGGGCCAGTACATCTGGGCGGCGATGAACAGGCCTACGAGCATCCCCACGATGCCCCAGACCACCGTCATCACCGAGAACTGCAGAACGACTTTGTCGTTGTAGGTATCCGCGGTGCGCATGGGTACTTCCTCCGGTTGCCGGGCATAGTATGGACCCTGTTAAGGGATCGTTTTGATCCGGATCAAGCGCTGACCCCGCCGTCGGCCGGCTCCGGAACGCACGAGGCCCGCCGAAGCGGGCCCCGTCGATGCCTCCCGTGCGCCCCCTGCGACCATGGTCGACTAGACATCGCCCTCCGACGTCCAGCCCTCCCCGGTGCCGCGGTTGAACACCGCGTCGCCCGCCAGCACCGCGCCGGCCGGGTGCGACGGCCGGCCGGCCAGTCCGGCGTAGATCGGCGTGAAGTCGGGGCGCGTGGCCTCCATCAGCTGCTCGTAGCTGTCGATCACGAAATAGGTCTTCTGGTAGCTGTCGATCCGGTAGCGGGTCTGCATGATCCGCTCCATGTCGAAGCCGATCCGGTTGGGCGCGGCGCTCTCCAGGCAGTGGATGCTCTCGCCCTTGGAGCTGAGGATGCCGGCGCCGTAGATGCGCAGCCCCCCGGGCTCGCGGATCAGCCCGAACTCCACCGTGTACCAGTACAGCCGGGTCAGGTTGACCAGCGCCTCCGGGCCGATCCCGTGCGCCTTGACCCCGCCGCGGCCGTAGGCGGCCATGTAGTCGGCGAACACCGGGTTCATCAGCAGCGGCACGTGCCCGAACAGGTCGTGGAACAGGTCCGGCTCGGCCAGGTAGTCCAGCTGCTCGGGCTTGCGGATCCACCAGGTCACCGGGAAGCGGCGGTTCGCCAGGTGGTCGAAGAAATCCAGCTCCGGCAGCAGCCCCTGCACCCCGATCAGCTCCCAGCCGGTGGCGGCGCGGAGCATGCGGTTGAGGTCCTCGAACTTCGGGATCCGATCGGCGCGCATGCCCATCGCCCGCTTGTTGCGCATGAACTCCTCGCTGGCGCGGCCGACGAGCAGTTCGCGCTGGCGCTCGAACAGGGTCGCCCAGACCTGGTGATCGGTCTCGGTGTAGTCGGCCCAGGGCTGCTCGACCACGGCCGTCGTGTAGATCGGCACGTAGCCCTTGTCGGTCATCTGGTGCTCGACCCGCTCCGGCGCGACGTTCATGGCGGCCCTCCCTGCATGGTTCGGTGGCGATCGGACCACTTTAAGCGCTGCCCGGCGCAAGAAGATTGCGGGATTGCGCCACCAGGCGGCTTCAGAGCAAGATTCTTGCTCCAATCGACCGAATCGAGGCAATTCCATGCCCGCCATCGACCTCGACCGCACCGATCTGCTGCTGCTGGCCGAACTCCAGCGCGCCGGCCGCCAGACCAACGCCGAACTGGCCGAACGCGTCCACCTCTCCCCCTCCGCCTGCCTGCGCCGGGTCCAGCGCCTCGAGCGCGAGGGCGTGATCGCCGGCTACCGCGCCGAAGTCGACCCCGAACGCCTCGGCCTCGGCCTCCAGGCCTTCGTCCGCGTCCAGCTCGCCCGCCACGACGCCGAAGCCGTCGCCGCCTTCGCCGCCTTCGTCAACGACTGGGAAGAAGTCGTCGCCTGCCACGCCCTCACCGGCGACATGGACTATCTCGTCCACGTCGTCGTCCGCGACCTCGACCACTTCTCCCGCTTCCTGCTCGATCGACTGCTCAACCAGGCGGGGGTCGCCGACGTGAATTCGAGTTTCGTGCTGCGGACGGTGAAAGCGTTTCGGGGGTTGGCGGTGGGGAGGTGAGTTTGCGCGTGGATCGATTGTTTTTTTCTATCGCGATGACCTGAGCATATTGCTCGTCGCCCCGGCGGAGGCCGGGGTCCAGCTTTTGTGCTCTTTACTGTCATCCTGAGGGGAGCGAGAGACCTGCTTTGGATTTTTTTTGCGGATCAACGCACCCCAAGGGCAATCATTCGGGTTGATGTCGCACAGACCGAGGCTAACCGACCGAGGGAATCAGGGACGTGTATGTGCGGACTGCGCCACAGGTCGGGCAGATGCTTTGCCCACTGCAAGCTAGTGGCCCACCGGATACGTCAATATGGCCTGTAAAGCCGATCCCCCAAGTAGTACAGACCCAACAAGGTTCCGAAGATCATCTGCCAGAACATAAGTAACACCACGAAAACAAAACCAACCCTTATCCCACATGCAACTTGATCGATGAAATTCCCCAAGATAGACGCACCGATCAGAGAAGCAAACATACAGACGACCATCATCGCCAAACTCTCAAAGCATAGAAACGCAAAAAGATGCGTCAAGAACCTGCGCCTAGTGAGTTCAATCTCGTTCTTCTCGCCCCCTATCTTTTGAATAATCGTAGGTGTGGGAGCATGCATAAGCTCATCGATATCAGGTCGATTGAACGTAGCGATAGCTGCAAGAGCCGCGATATAGAATCCTGGAAGCACAGACGAAACAATAAGCAGTTTCGCCAAGAGCCCATCTTGCCCCGCGATAGCCTCCACCCTGCCATGCCGAAGAACCAAGTACGCTGAAAGCACCGCAAATAGCAGAGGATATCCCCAGTCAGCCCAACGCTTCGCCTCGTGACGTATTTGCAAATACGTCAGAGGAGAGACAAGCACTTTTAGCATCTCAGCCTTCATCTATTTAGCGACCAACTTCTTCTTGCTCAATTTCTTCTTTCCGTCTGCTGCGATCTTTCTTATCCCATCTATAATCGGCCCATACATCGTGTCAAAAGCATTAGGCAAATTCCCACCCAATTGCTTTATCCGACTCTTCTTGACGTACTTGAGATCATTGACCAACTGATAGTTCTGCGAATAAAAAGTGATGTTCTTTCTTACGTTTCCCTCAGTCTTGAATACAACGCGAGACTTCTCATATTCCTTCTTCACTGCCACACTCAATACGCCATCAATAAACTTCTTCGCGGTCGGCACGTGCTTGACAGCACTTGGCTTAATCACTACGCCACGATGATCTTCAACGGCATAGCCGTTTGCATCCCACACTGCGGCAGCTTTCGATTCAGTGATGAGTTCTAGCTCTGAAATTTCGCCCTTTTGCAAATCTCGGATAAACTCAGCCGAAGGATGGCCGCGAAGCTCCAACCTCGGCCGCAAAAATATGCGTTTTGGAACACCATTCACTTGCGCACCAGAAGGGTCAAGCGCGGTGAAATGATTCGGGTATAGCCCGCAGAACTGGCGAATGAGCTTGTTCACGAATCGAACAATGGCGGTTGAACTCAGCCCTGTCGATCCTTCCAAGAAAAATGCGCACGGCTTGCTATTCGCCTGATCTTGGTAGTACCAAACAATATGCGCAGAATGCTCCAGCCCTTCATCACCAACCTTTGGAACAACACGCCGCTTCTTAGCCGGGCGATCATTGAATGTAGGGTCGGCTGCGTTCGGATCGGCGAAGCCAATCAACATTTCACAACGATCAGAGTAAAGAGCAATCTCTGTGATGTAAGTGGCCTGACGCGTTCCCTGTTTCGTCACATCAGCCCGATCATTTAGGAACAGGTATTCCAGCGCCCTGGCCAACTCATAGTGCGGGAATGGAGTTAGACCCTTGTATTTCTTGTGCCATACATGCGGCACCGCGTCATAGTAGAAAATGTCACGCTCGTCCTTATGCATATAGCCCCCTAACTTTCGATTTTAGAGATCAGGATCGCATAGCCTGAGACGTCCGTCATCCGTCCCATATCTGGCCCCCCCCTCGTCACCCGAACCGGGTCGACAGGTTCCGACCGAAGTAAGTTGGGTGCACGCGCGAAGCGTCATGCGCCATTTTCAATTCGCACGCCATCGGTTATGGAATGATGACCATGACGCCTTCACTTTATGCGTCCTGTGGATCAGCGTCCCGTGTCATAGGCGCCGTGAATCGTTCCTAGGCCGTTTGCACATCATCCTGCGATGCCCCAGTTGCAGTATCGGCCACGAAAACCAACGGCAAATTCTTCGGTTCGCTTAGGGATTACACAGGGCCGTAGGGTGGCTTCAGCCCACCACAATGACATTTGAGTTATTGTGGACTCGCTTGAATCCGAGGCCCGTTCCGATCATCGCTCGCCGTTCCGGACATGCCGCAATGGTGGGCTGAAGCCCACCCTACGAGGCGACGGCGGTCATCGTGCCATCGACGGCGCGGCACCCGCGCCATTGCAGCATCAGGAGACCCGACGGGCGGCGCGCAGGACGTGCGCCGTTTTTCGACGAGGCAGGACGCCTCGTCGAAAAATCCCGGGCACGGTTCCGGCGGCAGATTTGAGTTGGACTTGTGTGTTTTCTTTACTCGCGCCTACGGCGCTCGCCCTTCGGGCCGGCTTCGCCGTTCGCGCCGCAAGCGGCGCAGTGGTCACTTTCTTTTCGAAAAGAAAGTCGCTCGCGCGCCAGCGCGAAAAGGATTCCGGGCTTTCGCGGAAGACTTGCTGACAGCCAACGTCGAGAGCCCGCGAAGCGATATGCCATCGCACACACACCCTCGTGCGGCGCGGCGGCGGCGCTCTCGAATCAACCGAGCAACAGCAGATCCCTCTCTACGCTCGGGATGACAACGGGAGGGGCATCAGGCTGGACCCCGGCCTGCGCCGGGGCGACGGCAAAGGCACAATCCACGGCATAGCGACGACGAGGGCAACAGCCAAAGCAGGTCCCTCGCTGCGCTCGGGATGACATCCGGGAGGGGGCTGCACGAAAGACGCTGCGGAGGTGATGAAGCGCGTGCAATACCGCGCGCCACTCAACACGCCTGATCAGTCACCCTCAACTCTCCCGATCCCGCAGGAACCGCGCCATCGACACGTCGCCGGTGCGCGGGCCGAACTCCGCGGCGACATCGACGAACCCGCGCATCACCGCGACCTCGCGCGGGGTGCGGTTGAGCGCATCGCGGGCCTCGGGCTCGGCGCCGGCCTGCAGCAGTTCGCGGGTGACGCGCAGCAGCCCGTGCAGCGCGGCGAGGTGCAGCGGGCCGAAGCCGCGCGGGTCGCGCACGCGCAGGGTCGCACCCTCGTCGAGCAGGCGCACGAGCCCGGCCACGACCACGTCCTCGTCGCAGGCGGTGCCCGGCTCGGCGCGTGCGCCGAGCAGCAGCAACAGCGGGGTGACGCCGCCGGCGGCCTGCGCGTCGGGATCGGCGCCGGCCAGCAGCAGCGCGTCGAACAGCGCGACGAGGCGGCGGCGATCGCGGGTGGTGAAGCCGTAGAGCCCGGCGCAGTGCAGCGGCGTGAGCCCCTGGGCGTCGGTGGCGGCGATGTTCGCGCCGGCGGCGAGCAGCCGGGTGCACACGTCCGGCAGGCCGAGCGCGGCGGCAAGCATCAGCACGGTGACGTCGCCGGGCAGGCGCTGTTCGAGCGTGGCGCCGGCGGCGAGCAGGCGATCGACGATGTCGAGCTGGCGCATGCTGACCGCGGCCGACAGCGGGGTGGCGCCGGTGCGCGCGGCGAGCGCGGGGTCGGCGCCGCGGGCGAGCAGCAGTTCGACCACGCCGCGATGGCCGCCGCCGGCCGCGCGCAGCAGCGCGGTGCAGCCCTGGGCGTCGACGGCGTCGATCGGCAGGCCGAGGTCGAGCAGGCGGCGCACCGCGTCGGCATCGCCGAGCACCGCGGCGGCGGGCAGGTCGGTCGCGCGCAGCGGGCGGCCGGGCAGCGGCCAGTGGCGCCAGTCGAGCCAGTCGGCGAGGTCGCGGCGGCCGCTGGACAGCGCGACGCCCAGCGGGGTCTGGCCGTCGGCGGCGCGCACGTTCGGCGAGGCGCCGTGGACGATGAGCTGCTTGAGCGTGGCCTCGCGGCGCAGCGCGGCGGCGAGGTGCAGCGCGGTCATGCCGTGGGCGTCGCGCGCGTCGAGCGCCACGCCCATTGCGATCAGGCGATCGATCAGCGCGCCCCAGCCCAGCCGCACCGCCAGCGCCAGCGGCGGATCGCCGGCGGGCGAGGCGGCGAACGGATCGGCGCCGCGTTCGACCAGGTCCAGCGCGAGCCGCTCCAGCCCGCGGTCGGCGCGGTCGGCGGCGACGCAGCCGGCGAGGAAGCGGGCGAGGCCGCCGGCGCCGGCCGGCGACACGCCGCGACGCAGCAGCGTCTGCACCGCGGGCGCCGCGGACGGGCCCTGCGCCAGCCAGGCGAACAGCGGGGTGTCGCCCGCGGCGTCGCGGACGTCGGGATTCGCGCCGTGGCGCAGCAGCCAGTCGATCCGCGCGGGCGACGCGGGTGCGGCGCCGTTGTGCAGCGTGCCCTCCCGCAGCAGGCCGGCGAAATCGGCCGGATCGACCAGCGTCGCCCAGCGCGACGCGGCCTCGCCGTCGCCGGCGTCCAGCGCCTCGCGCAGCAGGTCGAGCGGCGGCCGGTCCGGCGGCGGCGCGTCGGGTTCGTCGGCGCCGCCGACGCTGGCGGGCAGGCCGTAGTCGCTGTCGATCGCGGCGACCAGCGCCCAGCGGCCCGCGGCCGCGGCGTAATCGACCGCGCGCCGGCCGTCGTCGTCGGCGTGTTCGCGATCGAGGCCGAGATCGAGCAGCGCGCGGATCAGCGCCGGCGTCGGCGCGTCGGCGCGGCAGGCGAGGATCAGCGCGTGGCGGCCGTTCGCGTCGGTCGCGTGGACGTCGGGCCGGCCGACCTGCAGCGCCTGCAGCGCGGCGAGGTGGCCGCCGCGCGCGGCTTCCAGGAACGGGGTGCGCTGCGCGTGGTCGCGGGCGTGGACGTCGGCGCCGGCGCCGAGCACCACGCCGACGATCTCGGCATGGCCGGCGTACGCGGCCTCGTGCAGCGCGCTGCGGCCGCGGGCGTCGCGGGCGTCGGCCCTGGCCTTGTGGCGCAGCAGCAGCTGCACGCCGGCAGGATCGTCCTCGTCGCCGCCGGCCGCGGCCAGCAGCGCCGGCACCGCGCCGGGCAGGTCGGGCTTCGCGCCGCGTTCGAGCAGGAACCGCGCGAGCCGCCAGTTGCCGGCGGTGCAGGCCAGCGCCAGCGGGGTCAGGCCTTCTCGGTTGGGCGGATCGATCTCGGCGCCGGCGTCGCGCAGCAGCGCGGCGACGCCCGGGTCGGCGCTGCGCGCGGCGTGGTGCAGCGGAGTGTTGCCGTCGGTGTCGGGCACCCGCGGGTCGGCGCCGTTGGCGAGCAGGGTCATCACCGCTTCCGGGCGACCGTGCCAACTGTCGCGGGTGGCGGCGATCAGCGGGGTCATGTTCGCGTGGACGTCGTTGAGATCGACGCCGTGGGCGATCAGCGTGCGCAACAGGCGCAGGTCGGGCAGCACCGCGGCCAGCATCGCCAGGCTGCGCTGGTCGCGGGCCTCGGCCGGCGGCGGCGCGTGCGGATTGGCGCCGGCGTCGAGCAGCGCCAGCGTGCGCTCGACCCGGCCGTGGCGCGCGGCGTCGTACAGCGCGGCGTCGAGGCCTTCGCCCAGCGCGCCGAGCGCGTCGATGCCGGCGGCTTCGGCGTCGTCTTCGTCGAGCGCGGCCTGCAGCAGGTCCTCGTCGCGCACCGGCGACGGCGACGGCAGCCGCAGCAGCGCGCGATGCGCCAGCGGCCAGGCCAGCGCGCAGGCGCCGGCGACAGTCCAGCGCAGCGCGGGCGACATCAGGTCCGGCCACGCCAGCAGCACCGCGCCCAGCAGCGGCAGCGCCAGCAGCGCCGCGGCGCCGAGCCCGCGCCAGTCGCTGGTGTCGGTATCGACCAGCGCCCGGCCGTGCGCGCGCAGGTCGCCGCCCTCGCCCTCCTGCCAGCGCCACAGCGGCCAGGTGCGCCACAGCCCGATCAGCACCAGGCCGGCGACCGCGCTGGTCGCCAGCGCCGCGCCCAGGGTGCCGCCCTGGCGCAGCGCCGACAGCGGCCAGGCCAGCAGCACGCACGCCGCGAGCAGCGCAAGCGCCCACAGCGCGGCGACCGGCAGGGCCTCGCGCGGAGGCACGCGCCCGCCGCGCAGCGCCAGCGCGAACGCCGGCTGCGCGCCCAGCGCGGCGAGCCCGGCGAGCAGCGCGCCGCCGAGGCCGCCGACCACCGCGCCGCCGAAGCCGGCGAGCGCGGTCAGGGCCAAGCCGATCGCCAGCGGTGCGACGGCGGGCCGCGGCGGTCGCGGCACGGTCGCCACGACCGCGGCGCTGGCGTCGAGGTCGTCGGCGAAGTCGTCGGCGATGGCGTCCACGGCGTCCTCAGGCATCCGTCCCCCAATCGTCGGTCATGGGATCGGCCGCCAGGGTCGGCGGGAACTGGATGTGGAAGCCGCGCGCGGCGAGGTTGGCGCGGACCTGCTCGGGATTCTCGCGGGCCAGCCGGCGCTCCGGGGTCAGCGCGACCTCGAGCACGAAGCGCAGCGTGCCGAGCTGCTCGCGCACGGGCGGCGGCAGGCGCTCGAAATCGTCGCGCGTCGCGAGATAGACATAGGTGTCGCCCTTCCGCTGGCTCTTGTAGACGAACGCTTGCATGGCCGGTACGGACGCTGCCTCGGCGAGGAATGGACACCCCGGCGGCCCGCTTGCGCGGGACGGGGACCTCGGCGCCACAGACCCGACCGGCCGCTGCCGTCGGACTCTGCCCCTGTCAGATCAAGCACTTGCGCACTGAACCTGCGGCGGATGCGTCCAAGTATCGCCCAACTGCCGGAGAACGTGGAGATTGTCGGCGAATTGTGCGGCATGGCACGTTTTCCGGCCAGAGGTCCGGCGCCCCGCGGACGGCCGGAGCGCCGGCGGGCACGCGACCGCGTCCCGGCAAGGTCGGTCAGTTGTCCTTGATCGCCGTCCCGACGCCGGTCGAAGCGCCGGCGCCCACGGCGCCGGCGCCGACCGGTCCGCCGAACAGCAGGCCGATGCCGGCGCCCGCGGCATCGGCGCCGACCACGATCAGCACCTTGTGCCACCACTTGAGCTTCGCCGTGCCGAAGCCGCCGCCGGCCGACTGCGGCATCGCGCCGGAGGCGCTCCAGTAGGCCAGCGAATGACGCGCCGTGCTCAGCAGCGCGAGCAGCGACGCCTCGGCCGCGTCGCGCCCCGGGAAGCGCGCGACCGCTTCCTGTTCCAGCGCGGCCAGCGCGCGATCCGCCTCGGCGGCGGACGCGGCCGACGCCAGCGCCGCGTCGATGCGCGCGAAATACTCAAACTGCGCGTCGGTGTAGAGGTCGCGGTACGGCGTCATCCGCTGGGTCACGTCGAGGTAGGGCTCGGCGTCGAGCAGCCTGGTGTAGGTCGCGACGAACGTGTCCACCGACGTGCCCGGGTCGAAGCCGCAGCGTTCGACGACCGCGCGCAGCGCGGTTTCGAGCGTCCCGCCGCCGCTGCGCATCAGGCAGTCGAGATACACGTTGTGTTCGATCCCGACGCGTTGCTGCGGATTCTCCGCGGCGGACGCATCGGAGGCGGTCGCGCACGCCAGCGCGACACCGAGGATGGACCAAGACAGCAGGTTCGCTTTCATCTTCCCAATCTCCTTTTCGGGGCATTGCATGACGGTCCGCGATCTGCGCGGCGGCGCCGCGGCCGCGGTGCGCGGAACGGTTCCGCGCGCTTCCGACCATGGCAAACGCACCCCGTGAAATCGAGGTCGCGCGTCACACTGCCCGAAGGCGTGCGCCTGTCGCTTCTGACAGGCTGGCACGCGCGATTGCGGCCTGCGTCGCCGTCGTCAGCGGCCACCGGCGGCCTGCACGCGGGCCGTCGCCGGTCCGCGCCATGACCAACGGGCCGCCCCCCGGCGCGCCGCCGGCGCTAAGCTCCCGGGATTCCCTTGCAGGCGCCCGCCATGACCGCACGCATCCCGCTCCGATCCGCGCTCCTCGCCGCCGTGCTGGCGGCCGCCGCAGGCGGCGCCTCCGCCCAGTCCTCCGGGCCGGGCGTGCTGGACACGATCATGTCCGACCCCGACTGGATCGGGAACGGCGTGGAGCGCGCGTGGTGGTCGTGGGACGGCGCGCAGGCGCTGTACCAGCGCAAGCGCGACGGCGCCACGATCCGCGACACGTGGTCGGCGCCGGTCGCCGGCGCCGCGCCCGCGCGCGTGGCCGACGCCGCGCGCGCCGGGCTCGACGGTGCCGATCCGGCGTTCGACGCCACGCACGCGCGGATGGCGTTCGCGCGCAACGGCGACCTGTTCGTGCGCGACCTGCGCAGCGGCGCATTGACCCAGCTCACCCGCACCGACGCCGAGGAATCGCGTCCGCAGTGGAGCCGCGACGGCGGCCTGGTCTGGCGCGCCGGCAACGACTGGTACCGCTGGACCGCGGCGACCGGCGCGGTGCAGGCCTCGAACGTCGTCGCCGGCGACGATCCGGCGAAAAAGCCGGCCGACGACGACCTGCGCGATCGCCAGTTGCGCCTGCTCGACACCCTGCGCGACGACCGCGCGCGCCGCGACGCCGCCCGCGAGCAGGACGCCGCGTGGCGCCGCGCCGACCCGACCCGCGCGCCGGCGCCGGCCTACCTGGGCAAGGGCGTGGAGATCGCCGACAGCGCGCTCTCGCCCGACGGCCGCTGGCTGCTGGTGGTCACCACCGCCAAGGGCGCCGACGCCGGCCAGGCCGGCAAGATGCCGAAGTACGTCACCGAGTCCGGCTACGAGGAGTCCGAGGAGACCCGCACCCGGGTCGATCGCAACCCGCCGCTGGCGCACGCGCTGTGGCTGGTCGACGTCGCCGCGGCGAAGGCGACCGAGCTGAAGTTCGACCCGCTGCCGGGCATCGCCGTCGACCCGCTGGCCGAACTGCGCAAGGCGGCGAAGCAGGATCCGCTGAAGGGCAACCGCGCGGTGCGGATCGAGACCGACGGCGACGGCACCGGCCCGGCGATCCACTGGAGCGACGACGGCGCCCGCGCCGCGGTGCTGGTGCGCGCGATCGACAACAAGGACCGCTGGATCGCGGTGGTCGATCCGGCTGCGGCGGCGCTGCAGTCGCGCCACCGCCTGCACGACGACGCCTGGATCAACTGGAACTTCAACGATTTCGGCTGGCTGCCCGACGCGCGCACGCTGTGGTACCTGTCGGAGGAAAGCGGCTACTCGCACCTGTACGTGAACGACGGCGGCAAGCCGCGCGCGCTGACCTCCGGCAAGTGGGAGGCCTCGGCGCCGGCGCTGTCGGCCGACGGCAAGCGCTTCCGCTTCCTGTGCAACCGCGCCTGGCCGGGCGACTACGAAGTCTGCGACGTGGCGGTCGCCGGCGGCGCGGTGCGCGAGCTGACCGCGCTGGACGGGGTCGAGGATTTCAGCGAATCGCCGGACGGCAAGCGCCTGCTGGTGCGCTACTCCGGCAGCTACCTGCCGCCGCAGATCGCCGTGGTCGACGCCGGCGGCGGTGACGCGAAGCCGCTGACCGACACCCGCAGCGAGGCCTTCCGCGGCATCGACTGGATCCGCCCGCAGTACGTCGAAGTGCCCTCCAGGCACGGCGCCGGCGTCATCCACGGCAAGTTCTACGGCCCCAGGACCTACGAACCTGGCCGCAAGTACCCGATCGTGATGTTCGTCCACGGCGCCGGCTACCTGCAGAACGTCAGCGCGCGCTATCCGGCCTACTTCCGCGAGCAGATGTTCCACGACCTGCTGGTGCGCCGCGGCTACCTCGTGCTGGATCTCGACTACCGCGCGTCCGAGGGCTACGGCCGCGACTGGCGCACCGCGATCTACCGGCACATGGGCGAGCCGGAGCTGCAGGACTACCTCGACGGCCTCGACTGGCTGGTCGCCAACAGGCAGGGCGACCGCGACCGCGCCGGCATCTACGGCGGCAGCTACGGCGGCTTCATGACCTTCATGGCGCTGTTCAAGTCGCCGGGCACGTTCAAGGCCGGCGCCGCGCTGCGCCCGGTGGCGGACTGGTCGCAGTACAACCACGAGTACACCAGCAACATCCTCAACACCCCGACCCTCGACCCGGAGGCGTACAAGCGCTCGTCGCCGATCGAGTTCGCCGCCGGCCTGCAGGACGAACTGCTGATCTGCCACGGCATGATCGACGACAACGTGTTCTTCCGCGATTCGGTGGTGATGACCCAGAAGCTGATCGAGCTGCACAAGGCGAAGTGGCAGATCGCGCCCTACCCGATGGAGCGCCACGGCTTCGTCCACCCGGACGCCTGGTACGACGAATACCGGCGCATCCTGGAGCTGTTCGAGCGGACCCTGCGGCCGGCGCCGTGACCCGCGGGCGGCGGCGGTCCGGCCGACCGCCGCCGGACCGTCGCGCCGGGCGAAGCCGCTGCGCTTCTTCAGGATCAAGCACTTGCCGGCTCGGCGGCCGGCCCCACCGGCGACCCGGCCGCATCGACGCCGCCCCCCGACACGCGGGGGCGACGCATGCCCGCCCCCGCCCTTAACGAATCCCTCGCGCCCGCGGCACGGGTTTCCTTCATGCTCACCTAAGCAAACCGTCCGAACCTGTCCCGATGTCCGCATCCCGCCTCCGCTCCACCCGGCGTCCGCAACTGCGCGCCAACACCGTCCTCCTGCTGGTCGTCGCCTTCCTGGTGGCGGCGCTCAACACCCGTTTCTGGCGGGTGGTGTTCTCGGCCCACGATTTCGCCGGCCTGCACGGCGTCGGCGTCGCCGTGGCGGTCGCCGGCGCGCTGTTCGCGCTGACCACGATCATGCTGCTGCCGCTGAGCTTCCGCTGGACGCTCAAGCCCGGCCTGACCGTGGTCCTGCTGCTGGCCGCCGGGGCCGCCTTCTTCATGAGCGACTTCGGCGCGGTGATCGACCGCCACGCGCTCGCCAGCGTGTACGAGACCGACGCCCGCGAGGCCACCGAATGGGTCAGCGCGCGCATGCTGCTCACCCTCGGCCTGCTCGGCGTGCTGCCGGCGATCGCGCTGTGGTGGGTGCGGATCGACTGGCAGGGCCCGCTGCGCGAGCTGTGGTCGCGGATCAAGCTGGCGCTGCTGGTCTGCGCGCTGCTCGGCGTCTCGGCGCTGTCCTTCGGCAGGGACATCGCCTCGCTGGTGCGCAACCACATGGAACTGCGCCACCTGGCCAATCCGTTCGCGCTGCTGGCCGCGCAGCTGTCCTACATGGACCACGCCCGCAACGACAACCGCCCGCTGGAGAAGATCGGCCTCGACGCGAAGCGCGGCGCCGCGCTGGCGACCGGCCAGCGCCCGGCCGTGCTGCTGCTGGCGATCGGCGAATCCGCCCGCGCCGCCAGCTACGGCAGCCTCGGCTACGGCCGCGACACCGACCCGCAGATGCGCGCGCTGGCGACCGTGAACTTCACCGACGTGCACAGCTGCGGCACCAACACCGCGACCTCGCTGCCGTGCATGTTCAGCGGCGTCGGCCGCGCCGACTACAAGGACGGCATGGCGAAATACCGCGAGAACCTGCTCGACGTGCTGATGCGCGCCGGCTACGACGTGGTCTGGATCGACAACAACACCGGCAGCAAGCGGCTCGCGATACGCACCACCGAGAAGTTCCTCGGCGACGGCAAGGACCCGGCGCTGTGCAATCCGGAGGGCTGTTTCGACGAGGTGCTGCTGCGCCAGCTCAAGCAGGACCTGCCGGCGGTCAAGCGCGACACCGTGTTCGTGATCCACCTGCTCGGCAGCCACGGCCCGGCCTACTACGCGCGCTACCCGGCCGAGTTCGCGACGTTCAAGCCCGAGTGCCGCAGCAACCAGCTGCAGCAGTGCGACGACCAGCAGCTGCACAACACCTACGACAACACCATCCACTACGCCGACCACATCGTCGGCAGCGCCACCGCGATGCTGCGCGACGACGCGGCGATCGACCCGGCGGTGCTGTACGTCTCCGACCACGGCGAATCGCTGGGCGAACACGGCCTGTACCTGCACGGCGCGCCCTACGCGATCGCGCCCGACCAGCAGACCCGGGTGCCGATGCAGCTGTGGGTGTCCGACCGCTTCGCCGCCCGCCGCGGCCTGGACCTCGCCTGCCTCCGCGCCCGCGCCGGCCAGCCGATGTCGCACGACAACTTCTTCCACAGCGTCCTGGGCCTCGCCGACGTCGACACCGCCCTGCGCAAACCGCCGCTGGACTTCACCGCCGGCTGCACGGGCAAGGCGGCGACGCCCTGACAGGAGCAAGCCGCCCTGCTGAGCGCAACGACCGGCGCGCACCGGTCGTCAGCCAGGCGCCTTCGTCCCCTCGGACTGCACGCATCGGCGCGCCAACCCGAAATCGGAGACCCGAAGGGCGGCGGACAGGAGCAGGAGTCCGCCGTTTTTCGACGAGGCAGGACGCCTCGCCGAAAAATCCCGGCCACGTCCCCGACGGCAGATTTGAAGTGGACGTGAAGTGTTTTCTTTACTCGCGCCTGAGGCGCTCGCCCTTCGGGCCGGCTTCGCCGTTCGCGCCGCAAGCGGCGCAGTGGCGACTTTCTTTTCAAAAAGAAAGTCGCCCGCGCGCCAGCGCGGAACAGGATTCCGGGCTTTCGAGAAAGAACCACAGACCCCACGCCTGCGGCCCGGGATGACGAACAAATCCCGCCTGCCGGCGCCGCCCGCCGAGTCGCATGACGCAGGCCACGCATCCGCTTGACGCCGGCAACCATCGGCGTAGCCTATTCGCTAGGCAACGGGACAGACCCCGCGCCGACCACCATCACCGTGAGGGAGCCTCATGGCACGCAGCGACACCCCCGGCCGCCCCGCGCCCGGCAGCACACCCGACGACGCGCTCGACTACCTCGTCTTCATCGGCCGCTTCGAGCCGTTCCACAACGGCCACGCCGCCGTCGCCCGCCACGCCCTGGCCCGCGCGCGCAAACTGATCTTCCTCGTCGGCTCGGCCGACACCCCCCGCACCATCCGCAACCCGTGGACCGTCGCCGAACGCACGGTGGTGATCCAGGGCGCGCTCGCCGACGCCGCCGACCGGCTGATCGTGCGCCCGCTGCGCGACCACCTCTACAACGAGAGCCAGTGGATCGCCGCGGTGCAGCGCACCGTCGCCGCGGCGGTGAAGGCCGACGGCGGCGACGCCGACGCCCGTGTCGGCCTGATCGGCCAGGACAAGGACGCCAGCAGCTACTACCTGCGCGAATTCCCGCAGTGGCCGCTGATCGACGTCGCCCAGACCGAAACCCTCTCGGCCACCGAACTGCGCCGCTACCTGTTCGAGGCCAACCGGCTCGACAGCCACGGCGGCCTGATGCTGGTGCGCGCCAACGTGCCCGGCCCGGTGTTCGACATGCTCGACGCCTTCCGCAGGAGCTCGCCCGCGTTCGCGCAACTGGTCGAGGAATACCGCTTCATCGAGCACTACCGCGCCGCCTGGGCCGATGCCCCCTACCCGCCGACCTTCGTCACCGTCGACGCGGTGGTGGTGCATTCCGGCCACGTGCTGCTGGTGCGCCGCCGCGCCGCGCCCGGCAAGGGCCTGTGGGCGCTGCCCGGCGGCTTCGTCGGCCAGGACGAGACCCTGCAGCACGCCTGCCTGCGCGAACTGCGCGAGGAAACCCGGCTGAAGCTGCCCGAGCGCGTGCTGAAGGGTTCGCTCAAGCATGCGCACGTGTTCGACCATCCCGAGCGCAGCCTGCGCGGGCGCACGATCACCCACGCCTTCCACTTCGAGTTCCCGGCCGGCGACCTGCCCGACGTGCGCGGCGGCGACGACGCCGACAAGGCGCGCTGGGTGCCGGTGAGCCAGGCGCTGGAGATGGGTCCGCAGTTGTTCGAGGACCATCTCCACATCCTCGAATACTTCCTCGGCCGCGGCTGATCGTCCTGCTGCTGATGCCGCGACCGACCGCCGGCGGACAGACCGCCGGTTCCCCCTCGACGCGAAGGAGCTTCCCGTCATGTCCCACCCGCTGAACCTCGACAACGTCCTGCTCAACACCGACAGCTACAAGGCCAGCCACTGGCTGCAGTACCCGCCCGGCACCGACGCCGCGTTCTTCTACGTCGAATCGCGCGGCGGCGTGTACGACCGCACGGTGTTCTTCGGCCTGCAGGCGATCCTCAAGCAGCACCTCGGCCGGCCGGTCACCCACGCCGACATCGACGAGGCGCGCGAGCTCTACGCCGCGCACGGCGAGCCGTTCAACGAAGCCGGCTGGCGCGACATCGTCGATCGCCTCGGCGGCCACCTGCCGGTGCGCATCCGCGCCGTGCCCGAAGGCACCGTGGTGCCGACCCACCAGGCCCTGGTGACCATCGAATCCACCGACCCGCAGGCGTACTGGGTCCCGTCGTACCTCGAAACGCTGCTGCTGCGGCTGTGGTACCCGGTGACGGTGGCGACGATCAGTTGGCACGCGAAGCAGACGATCCGCCAGTTCCTCGAACGCACCAGCGACGACCCCGCCGGGCAGTTGCCGTTCAAGCTGCACGACTTCGGCGCACGCGGCGTGTCCAGCGCGGAATCGGCGGCGATCGGCGGCTGCGCGCACCTGGTCAACTTCCTCGGCACCGACACCGTGTCGGGGCTGCTGGCGGCGCGCGCGTTCTACCACGCGCCGATGGCCGGCTTCTCGATCCCCGCCGCCGAGCACAGCACCATCACCAGTTGGGGCCGCGAGCGCGAGGTCGACGCCTACCGCAACATGCTCCGGCAGTTCGCGAAGCCCGGCAGCATCGTCGCCGTGGTCTCGGACAGCTACGACATCTTCCACGCCATCCGCGAACACTGGGGGCGGACGCTGAAGGACGAGGTGATCGCCTCCGGCGCGACCGTGGTGATCCGCCCCGACTCCGGCGACCCGGTGGCCGTGGTCCACCAGTGCCTGGAACTGCTCGACGAGGCCTTCGGCCACACCGTCAACGGCAAGGGCTACCGGGTGCTGAACCACGTCCGCGTGATCCAGGGCGACGGCATCAATCCGACCAGCATCCGCGCGATCCTCGAACGCGTGACCAGCGCCGGCTACGCCACCGACAACGTCGCCTTCGGCATGGGCGGCGCGCTGCTGCAGCAGCTCAACCGCGACACCCAGAAGTTCGCGCTCAAGTGCTCGGCCGCACGCGTGGACGGCGAATGGATCGACGTGTGGAAGGACCCCATCACCGACAAGGGCAAGCAGAGCAAGCGCGGCCGCATGACCCTGCTGCGCCATCGCGAATACGGCGGCTTCCGCACCGTGCCGGTCCCGCCGAGCGCGGCGTCGCTGGCCGAGGTCGAGAAACCCGCCGGCTTCGACGACGCGATGGAGACGGTATGGGAGAACGGGCGGCTGCTGCGCGACTGGACGTTCGAGGAGATCCGCGCCCGCGCCGACGCCGAGCGGCTCTGAGCGTGGACGCGATCGCACGCGACGCCGTCGCGGCGCTGCCGCTGCGGCGACGCCTGCCGCCGGACGACGATGCGACCCGCTGGGTGTCGCACGTCATCGGCGGACGCCGGCGCCGGGTGGCGCAGCCGATCACCTTCACCCCGTACGCGGCGGCCCGGCCGTGTTCGGCGCGCTGCGCGTTCTGCTCGGAAAACCTGCGCGAAACCGGCGCCGGCCGCGCGGCGGCGACGCTGCGCCCGCGCGCCGACTACTTCGACGCGCTGCGCGACGCGCTGGCGCAGTTGCGCGGGCTGCCGCTGTCGTACTCGCTGTCGGGGCTGGAAACCAGCGACGACCCGGCATGGTGCCTGTCGATGCTCGACGCGCTGGACGCCGCCGCGCGCGACGGCGTGCCGGTGAACGAACGCGTGCTCTACAGCAACGGCGCGGGCTTCGCGCGGGCGCACGGCGACACGCTGCTCGACGCGCTCTCGCGCTTCGGCCTGTCGTGGGTCGAACTGTCGCGCCACCATCCCGACCCCGCGCGCAACCAGGCGATCATGCGCTTCCGGCCCGGGGAGCCGATCGCGGGCGAGGCGGCGTTCGCCGCGGTCGCAGGCCGCCTGCGCGAGCGCGTCCCGCTGCGGCTGGTGTGCCTGGTCCAGCGCGGCGGCATCGACGATGCCGACGGCATCGCCGCCTACCTGCGCTGGGCGGCGACGCTGGGCGCCGGCACCGTGATCTTCCGCGAGTTCTCGCGCCTGGACGACGGCTATCGCGACAACGCGACCCGGCGGTATCTCGACGCCGCACGCGTGCCGATGCCGGCGCTGGTCGAGGCCGTGCTCGCCTCGCCGCTGCGCACCGCGCTGACGCCGGTCGAACGCACCGCCGGCTACTACTTCGACAACCTGCGGCTGCGCCATCGCGACGGCTTCGACGTGGTGTTCGAGGCGTCCGACTACGCGCGGATGCACGCGCGGCACGCGTCGGGCACGCTGTACAAGCTGGTGTTCCACGCGAACGGCCGGCTGTGCGGCGGCTGGTCGCCGGAGCGCGACGTACTGTGGGAGGCGCCGACGCCATGACCGCACGCAGTTGGCTCGCGCTGGCGCCCGACCCGCCCGGGCTGACGCTGCCGGACGACCTGCGCGACCGCGATCCGCTGCGCGGCCGCGACTGCGGCTGGGTGTCGCAGATGCGGCCGTTCGTGCGCGCGTTCTCGCGCCCGGGCGAGGTCGTGTTCGATCCGTTCTGCGGCTTCGGCACGACCCTGCTGGCGGCGTCGCTGGAGGGGCGGCGCGGCCTCGGCACGGAGATCGACCCGGATCGCGCCGCGCTCGCCCGCGAGCGGCTGCGCCGGCACGGCGTCGAGGCGGAGATCGTCCCCGGCTCGCTGCCGCAGGCGCGCCTGCCCGCGCGCATCGCCCTGTGCCTGACCAGCGTGCCGTACTTCGGCTGCGACTGGCGCGGGGAGGCGCGCGCCGGCCCGTTGCCCGGCCAATTGTATGGGGCGCCGGATTTCGCGCAGTACCTCGCGACGATGCGCACGATCTTCCACGCCGTGCGCGAGGCGCTGCCGGACGACGGCTACTGCATCGCGATGGTCGAGAACGCGCGCCTCGGCGATCGCGTGGTGGCGCAGGCGTGGGAACTGGCGCGGCTGCTGGGCAGCCTGTTCGAGCCCTGCGAGGAGCGGGTGCTGCTGTATCCGGCCCGCGGCGCAGCTTCAACGAATGCGGCTTCGACGGATGCGGCTTCGACGGGCGCGGCGGCGGCGGACGACGACCCGGCGCGCACCGACCGCAGCCACGAGTACGCGCTCGTGTTCCGCAAGCGCCGGCCGGCGCTCGACATCGACGGCGCGCGGGCGCTGCTGCGACGCCTCCGCGCCGACGGCCACGACCTGCGGGTGTACGGCGGTTTCCTGGCGTGGCAGGACCGCGCTCCCGCCGCGGGCACGCCGCCGCCTTCGGACATCGATGCGCAGGTCGATGGCGATCCGGCGCGCTTCCGCGCGCTGCTGGAGACGCTGGTGCGGCTCGGCTTCCGGCTGTCGCTGTGGGGCGATCCGGTCAACGCCGACGTTCGCCCCGAGACCGTGCGCGCGCACGGCTACCTGCGTGCCGAACGCCTGCAGGGCGACGGGCGCCGGGTGCAGCTCGACCTCGTCCCGCGCGACGCAGGGTGAGGACCGGGCCGAGGCCGGCGCCGGCCACCGTCCGCTGACCTCCGGCGACCGCGGATTGCGTTTGCAGTGGACCGACGGCCGGACAGCCGTCGGCATCCGGAATCCAGGCGCCATGCGCCCGCGGTCATTGACGACGACAGGGGACCCACATGCAGATCCATTCCATGAAGGACGGCCTCATCCAGGTGGACGAGGCCTCGTTGCACGCAGGCGACAACGCACCGGGCGGCATGCCCGATGTCTCCAGCGCATCGCTGATCGGCGGCGAAAGCCGGCGCATCTTCCACGACCAGGGCTATCCGTGGGCGCTCAACGGCAAGATCTACACCGTCGGCGGCGGCGAAGGCAGCGGCATCATGATCGGCAGGAACCTGGTGCTGACCGCGCTGCACTGCGTCGATCGCAACGGCGGCAAGCAGTATTTCGTGCCCGCGTGCTACGTCGATCCGCCGGCGGGCAGCCTGGCGGAGCCGTTCGGCCGCTACGAGGTGGTGAACTTCTACCGCTGGATGGACATCGGCAACACCCACCACAGCGACGAGGGCGCGGCCGACTACGCCGTGCTCAAGCTCGCGGGCGAGCCGAACGTCGGCTGGGCGGGCACCCATGGCCAGGTCGATCGCGGCTGGCTCGGCCGCAAGATGTGGTACCACGTCGGCTATCCGGTCAACGACCACTACGGATTGAAGGACCACAAGAACGGACGCCCGTCGTTCGAGATGGACATCGCGATCAAGGACATCGTCGATTACGACTACGTCAATCCCGAGAACCTCCACCTCGCCTGCACCAAGTTCTTCACCACCGCCGACTGCGAGGGCGGCCAGTCCGGCGGCGCGCTGTTCAACATCGTCGACAACGCGGTGATGGTGGCGGGCGTGCTGTCGCAGGAGGGCGCGACCGACACCGACTCGGGATTCGCCGCCTGCCATCCGAACCTGGGCAAACTCGTGGCCTGGTGCCGCCAGAACGCCTGACGGTCGCGACGACGACGCCCACACGCCCCGCACGACGACCGGCACGACGGCGCGCCGCGCGCGCGCCGTCGCCGGCATCGCCGTCAGCGTCGGTCGGGCAGCCGCAGGCGCACGCCCAGGCCACGGCCGTCGAGCCCGTCGTCCAGGGCCATCGTGCCGCCGCAGACCTCGGCGATGCGGCCGACGATCGCCAGCCCGAGGCCGGCGCCGTCGCCGGCGGCGGCGTCGAGGCGGTGGAACCGCTGCAGGGCGTCGGCGCGACGTTCCGGCGCGATGCCCGGGCCGTCGTCGCACACCTCGAGCACGGTCGCGTCGGCCTCGCGACGCGCCGCGATGCGCACGCGCACGCCGTCGCCGCCGTGGCGCAGCGCGTTGCCGACGAGATTGCGCAGCACGCTCTGCGCGAGCTGCGGGCCGCAGCCGATGCGCAGGTCCGTCGCGACGTCGGTCTCGACCACGGCGCCGGCGCGCCGGATCGCCGGCGCGAGTTCGGCCAGCACGTCGTCGACGCAGGCCCGCAGCGGCGCCGCGGCCGACATCGCGTCGGCCGATTTCGCATCCGCCGACACCCCGTCGAGCACGCCCGCCTCCAGCCGCGACAGCGTCAGCAACTGCTCGGTCAGCGCGGCCATGCGGTCGCAGCCGGCGATCACCCCGGCCAGCGCGCGCTGGCGTTCGGCGTCGTCGCGCGCGCCCTGCGCGACCTGCGCCTGCGCCCGGATCGCCGCCACCGGCGTGCGCAGTTCGTGCGAGGCGTCGCCGATGAAGCGGCGTTCGCGGGCGATGCTGTCGCCGGTGCGCGCGAACAGCGCATTGAGCCGATCCAGCAGCGGCCGCACTTCGGCCGGCGCGTCGTCCTCGGCGATCGGCGCGGTGTCCAGCGGCGCGCGCGCCTCCACCGCGTGCGCGATGCGCTGCAGCGGCGCGAGTCCGCGTCCGACCACCACCCACAGCCCGAAGCCGAGCAGCGGCAGCGCCAGCAGCATCGGCACGGCCTGGCGGCCGAGCGCCTCGTCGAGGATGTCCGCGCGCGCGGACTGCGGTTCGCCGACCTGCACCCAGACGCCGTCATGGCTGCGGGCGACGTACACGCGCCACGCCTTGCCGGCGACGCGCACGTCGGCGAAACCCTTGCGGAACGGCGCCAGCGGCGTCTCCGGCGCGTTGGCGCTGTGGACGCCGAGCCGCTCGTCGCTCCACACCTGCAGCGCCAGGCGCTGGTGAGCGTCGCCGAGGTCGGGCAGGTGTTCGAGCTCGATTTCCTCCAGATCGTCCGAGGCCTGCGCGACCAGCAGCGCCGAGAACGTCGCCAGGTGCGCGTCCAGCAGTTCGTCCAGTTCGTGCCGCGCCTGCGCATAGCTGGCGATCGAGGCGGCCAGCCACACGAGCGCGACCGTGGCCAGCGTCGCCGCCAGCAGCCGCGCGCGCAGCGAGAACGGCCTGGTCATGCCGGCGCCGCCATGCTCATGTCCGCATGCTCATGCCGGCGTGCTCATGCCTGGTCCAGCGTGCGCAGCATGTAGCCCACGCCGCGCTGGGTGGCGATCAGCGCCGGATCGAGCTTGCGCCGCAGATGGTGCACATGCACTTCCAGCGCATTCGATTCGACGCCGTCGTCCCAGCCGTAGAGCCGTTCGGACAATTGCTCCTTGCTCAGCCAGCGGCCGGCCGAGCGCGCGAACGCGAGCAGCAGGTCGAACTCGCGCGGCGACAGGTCCACCGCCGCCCCGCGCCAGATCGCGGTGCGCGCCGCCGGATCGATGCGCAGCGCGCCGACCTCCAGTTGCGGCCGCGGATCGCCGTCGCTGCGGCGGATCAGCGCGCGCAGCCGGGCCGCGAGTTCGTCCAGGTCCACCGGCTTGACCACGTAATCGTCGGCGCCGGCGTCGAGGCCGCGGATGCGCTCGTCCACCGCGTCGCGGGCGGTGAGGATCAGGATCGGCGTGCGATCGTGGGCCTCGCGCCGCTGGCGCAGCAGCGACAGCCCGGACAGCCGCGGCAGGCCGAGGTCGAGGATCACCGCGGTGAACGTCTCGGTCTTGAGCGCGGTCTCGGCCGCGATGCCGTCGCGCACCCAGTCCGCGGCGAATCCGCGCTGGCGCATGCCCACGCTCAGCGCCTCGCCGAGCAGCGGATCGTCTTCGACCACGAGCAGACGCATCATCGCCCTCCGTCCCGGGAACCCATTGTCGGCAGCGGAGGCGCCGGCATCAATCGTCGTCTCCGTCGTGGTCGCCGCCGGCGGCGTGGCTTTCGCTGGCCTCGGCGCCGCCGCCGGGCAGGCCGAACGGCAGCCGCTGCTGCGACAGTCCCAGCGTCCAGAACGCGGCCAGCGCGAGCAGCAGCAGGCCGCCGGCCAGCCTCGACGGACGCGCGATGCCGTCCTCCGGGCGCAGCCCGGCCTTGCGCCCGGTCACCATCGCCCGCGGCAGGTTCTCGCGGTGCAGCACGCTGCCGACGACCACGCCCAGCAGGTGCAGCCCGACGACGACCAGCATCGCCGTCGCCAGCGCTTCGTGCACCTCCTCCAGCGCCTCGCCGCCGCCGGCCACCATCGCCACGCCGACGCCGGCGGTCGCCAGCCCGAGGCCGAGCAGCAGCCAGATCGCGACCGCGCCGGCCGGGTTGTGGCCGACGAAGTGCGCCGGCGCGCCGCGCGCCATCGACAGCACGTAGCGCCAGGTCGCGCCGGGACCGCGCAGGAATTCCGAGAACCGCGCGTAGCGGCTGCCGACCAGCCCCCAGGCCAGCCGGAACAGCACCAGCCCGAACAGGCTGTAGCCGAACAGCAGGTGCAGCAGGTGCTGGCGTTCGCTGTCGGAGGTGAGCCAGGCGCCGGCGAAGCAGACGGCGAGGCTCCAGTGGAAGACGCGGGTGGGCAGGTCCCACACCAGCACCGGGCGGGCGCGTTCGACGGCGTCGCGCGCCGGCGGCGCGTCGTGGACGGCGGTCATCATCATCATGGTTTGGCTCCTGTGGTGGATCGGGACGACGGGCGCGGCAGGCGCACGTCGTGTTCGGAAAAGACGCCGCGTTCGGCGCCGCGGTGGCAGGCGGCGCAGTTGGTCGCGGACTTCACCGCCGCGCTGCGCCACAGCGGCATCGGCACTTCGCGGTGCTCGCGCACGAACCACGGCGCGCGGGTGAGCCGCAGCGGCGCGGCGGGATCGGCCGGCCGGGCGCCGGCGCCGGCGAGCAGCCAGCGGCGGATCGCATCGGCCTGCGCCGGCGCGAGCGAGGCATCGTTGCCGAAATGGCGATCGAGGCCGCCCATCAGCGCGCGCCAGGACGACGCCGGCAGCCCGCGCGCCGGATACGGCACGTGGCAACTGCCGCATTCCTCGACGTAGACCGCGGGCATCGGCGCGCGCACCGGGCGACGGTCGTCGTCGCCCTCGTCGTCGTCCGCGCGCGCCGGCGCGGCGGCCAGGGCGAGCAGCAGCGCGAGCGGCAGCGCCGTCAGCACGGCCGCGAAGGCGATCCGGGCACGGCCGTTCATCGCGCACCGCCCGCGCGCAGCGAGGACAGCCAGGCGAGCACGTCGCCCTTCTCGACCGCGGTGCATTCGCGCCCGACCACGTCCCGGCAGTTGCGGCGGAACCACTTCTCGACCTTCGCCGGGTCGGTGAAGCGCGCCGGATTCGCCGCCGGCGCCAGCGGGCGCAGCGCACGCCCGGTCACGGCGTGGCGGCCTTCGGACATCGGCGTGTCGGTATGGCAGCTCGCGCAGCGCCAGTCGTTGCCGTGGGGCGTGGTGAAGAAGCGCCGGCCGCGCTCCGCGGAGAACCCGCGGAAACCCGGCGACGCGCGCGCCGCTTCGGCGGCGTAGCCGCGCTGCAGTTCCGCCGGCGTCGCCGCCCACGACGCGCAGGTCGCCAGCAGCAGCGCCGCGGCGGCGATGCGTCGCGCCCGCCGGCGCAGGATCGTGTCGCGCATGTCGAAACCCTCGTGTCGTCTGCTGTCCGACACGATGCGCCCCGCGACTTAAGCCAGACTTAGGCCGTCGCCGTGCGCCGCGTCCGCGGGCGCGCGCCCTCGCCTGCGCGCACGCGCGAACGCCCGCGACGGCGGGCGTCGCGGGCGGGCGTCGCGGGCGTCTTGCCTGCGCGATCAGCTCCCCGACGGCTTCGGCGTGGCGTCGTCGCGCTCGGGCAGCTCCGGATAGTCGATCTTCGGGATCGGCGCGGTCAGCGCATGCAGGAACAGGTGGATCTTCTCCGCCTCGTCCGGCGCCAGGGTCGCGCCGAGCTGGGCGTCGCCCATGATCGTCACCGCCTCCTGCAGCTTCCACACGTTGCCGGAGTGGAAGTACGGCGCGGTCGCGGCCACGTTGCGCAGCGGCGCGGCGCGGAACACGTAGTCGTCGCCCTGCGACTTGGTCACCGCGAAGCGGCCGTGGTCGCCGGCCGGGCGCACCGCGTCGGCCGGCTTGTGGACCACGCCGAACGGGAAGTAGGCCTGGCCGCCGAGGTTGATGCCGTTGTGGCAGCTCGAGCAGCCCTTGTCCATGAACAGCTTGAGGCCGGCCTGCTGGTCGGCGGTCAGCGCGTGGGCGTCGCCCTTGAGGAACGCGTCGAACGGCGCGCCCGGGGTGATCAGGGTCGTCTCGAACGCCTCGATCGCCTTCGCCATGTTGTCGAAGCTGACCGGCGACGGTTCGCCGGGGAACGCCGACTGGAACGCGGTGACGTAGCCGGGCATCGACTTCAGGGTCGCCTCGACGACCTCGGGCTTGTTGTTCATCTCCACGCCCGCCTGCACCGGCCCCTTGGCCTGGGCCTTCAGGTCCGCCGCGCGGCCGTCCCAGAACTGGGCGACGTTGAACACCGCGTTGTAGACCGTCGGCGCATTGCGCGGGCCCTTCTGGAACCCGTGGCCGATCGAGGTCGGCACGCCGTCGATGCCGCCCATGCCGACGTTGTGGCACGAGTTGCAGCTGATGACCCCGCTGGAGGACAGGCGGCCGTCGAAGTACAGCATCTTGCCGAGCGCGACCTTCTCCGGCGTCACCGGGTTGCCGGCCGGGTCCGGCGCCTTGTCGGGGATCGGCTGGAACAGGGCCTGCGCCTGCTTGAGCAGCTCCGGCGCCGCGGCCGGGCCGACCGGCGCAGCGGCCGGGGACGACGCGGCCGGGGCGGGGGCCTGGGCGTCGGCGGCGGGGGGTGCGGCCTCGCGACCGCAGGCGGCGACCAGCAGGGCCAGCGGCAGCAGCCGCCAGGTCGGGGTTCGCATGGACATGACGGCGGTCCTCGGACAGGGGAACCCACCCTCTCCCCGGAGGCTTAAACCCGGCTTAAGACCGGCCGCGGACGCCCCGCTCCCCCGTCGAACGGCACGGGCGGACGCCGCCGCCAGCCGCTAGGTTGGCCGCATCCGGGACCCTCCCGGCCGCCCGCGGCGGTTTTTGCCGTCTCTACGGGCACAAAGGCGGAAGGATCGAAGGCCGATCAGGCTTTCCGTTCCATGAATGGAACGCAGGAACTTCCGGACGCTTTAGCACTCCAAGGACCCGACTGCTAACATTCTCGACCATGACCCAGACCACAGCCTCCTCTGCCCTGATCCCGAACAACCTGCCGGTCCCCGCCCTGAGCGGCCTGAGCCCGCTCGGTTCGCTCGAGGCCTACATCGGCGCGGTCCACCAGATTCCGGTCCTCTCCGCCGAGGACGAACAGGCGCTCGCCCGCCGTTTCCACGAGCAGGACGACCTCGCCGCCGCCCGCGAGCTGGTGCTCTCGCACCTGCGCTTCGTGGTCCACGTCGCGCGCGGCTACAACGGCTACGGCCTGCAGCTCGCCGACCTCATCCAGGAAGGCAACATCGGCCTGATGAAGGCGGTGAAGCGCTTCGACCCGGACATCGGCGTGCGCCTGGTGTCCTTCGCGGTGCACTGGATCCGCGCCGAGATGCACGAGTTCATCATCAAGAACTGGCGCATCGTGAAGGTCGCGACCACCAAGGCCCAGCGCAAGCTGTTCTTCAACCTGCGCCGCAGCAAGACCCGCCTGGGCTGGCTCAACGCCGAGGAAGTCCGCACCGTCGCCCAGGACCTCAACGTCTCCGAGCGCGAAGTGCTGGAGATGGAGGCGCGCCTGTCCGGCCGCGACATCGGCTTCGACGCGCCCGACGATGGCGACGACGACCACGCGCCGCCGGCGCCGGCCGCCTACCTGATGGCCGAGGGCGAAGACCCGGCCCAGGCCTACGAAGCCGCCGACAGCGAAGCCGACCAGCTCGGCCTGCTGCGCGAGGGCCTCGCCCGCCTCGACGCCCGCTCGCGCGACATCGTCAAGCGCCGCTGGCTGGACCCCGACAGCAAGATCACGCTGCAGGAGCTGGCCGACGAATACGGCGTCTCCGCCGAGCGCATCCGCCAGATCGAGGCCAACGCGCTGAAGAAGATGAAGGCGGTGTTCGCGGCCTGAGTCGCGAGCGACGTCGCAGCGATGCCCCCGACGGCCCGGTTCCCCGGGCCGTCGTCGTTTCCGGCGGCGCGCGCCGCGCGCGCTATGCTGCGGCTTTCCCCGGAGGACACGCCATGGACGACCGCTTGCGGATCGCGCTGCTGATCGACGCGGACAACGCGCCGGCCGGCAAGATCGACGTGGTGCTGGCCGAACTGGCGCGGCACGGGATCGCCAACGTGCGCCGCGCCTACGGCAACTGGAAGAGCCCGAACCTGCAGCGCTGGGAAGCGGCGCTGCATCCGAACGCGATCCAGCCGATCCAGCAGTTCGCCTACAGCACCGGCAAGAACGCCTCGGACATGGCGATGGTGGTCGATGCGATGGATCTGCTGCACAGCGGCCGCTTCGACGCCTTCGCGATCGTCTCCAGCGACGCCGACTTCACCCCGCTGGTGATGCGCCTGCGCGCGCAGAACATGCGCGTGTTCGGCTTCGGCGAGCAGAAGACCCCGGAGCCGTTCGTCAACGCCTGCTCGACCTTCCTCTACATCGACGACAAGCCGCCGTCCGCCGCGGCCGGCGACGCCGCGGATGCGATCGCGCCGCGCAAGCCCGTGCCGAGCGCGAAGCTGCGCCAGGACACCCAGCTGGTGAACCTGCTGCGCGAGGCGGTGGAGGCGGAGAAGGACGAGGACGGCTGGTCGAACCTCGCCGCGGTCGGCCACAACATCAACAACCGGGCGTCCTTCGACCAGCGCAATTACGGCTACGCCAAGCTCAGCGCGCTGCTCGAGGCCACCGAGCTGTTCGAAACGCGCCGCGAGGGGATGCACCTGCTGGTCCGCGCGAAACCGGGCAGGTCCGCCAAACGCCGATCGTAGGCGCGCGCGCGACGACGAGGCCCCGCGCTCGCCACTGCGCAAGGATCGGATAGCGCGCCGGCCACGACGGCGCGAGCATCGCCGCTCCCGCCCCCGGAGCGCCGCCATGTCCTTCCGCATCCACGCCCTGCCCCGCGACCTCTTTTCGCCGCTGTTCGCGCTGCCGGACGACGCGCTGCGCGCCCGCGACATCCGCCGCGTGGTCGCCGACGCCCGCCCGGCGTATCCCTGCCGGGTCAGCCTGCAGGACGCGGGCGAGGGCGAACGCCTGCTGCTGTTGCCGCACGCGCACCACGTCGTCGACACCCCGTATCGCGCTTCCGGCCCGGTGTACGTGCGCGAGGCCGCGGTCGAGGCGACGCCGGACGTCGGCGAGGTCCCGGCGCTGCTGCGCACGCGCCTGCTGTCGCTGCGCGCCTACGACGCCCGCGGGATGATGGTCTGGGCCGACGTGCGGCCCGGGACCGAACTGGAAGCCGGCCTCGACGAACTCTTCGCGCTCGAGCGCACCGACTACGTCCACCTGCACTACGCGAAGCCCGGCTGCTACGCCTGCCGCGCCGTGCGCGCCTGAGCGCTCAGCGCGGGTGCCCGTCGTCGCCGGTGTTCATGGTCTGGGTGAGGAACTTGATGAAGAAGCCCTCGACCGTGCCGCCGCCGTGTTCGATCAGCACCCCGCCGTCCTGCCAGGTGCCGCTGTTGTTGTACCAGCCGAGCTGCTGGCTGTAGTTCGACGCGCCCGGCGTCGGCGGCGGGTCGCCCTGGTTCATGTGGACGTCGTGCATGCCGATGTTGCCCGGCTGCAGCGGCGAGAACGGTTCGCCGAAGACGTACACGCGGCGGATGTCGGTGAGCATGCCGTTAAGCGCGTCGAGCACGCTGCCGCCGACGTTCTGGGTGAACACCTTGTGCTCGGCGCCGCCGAACAGCTTGAGCAGCGCGTAGAAGATCGAGGCGCAGCCGATCGGGCCGACGATGTAGGGGCTGCGCACGTAGTCGAGCGCGCCGGAGGTCGGGGTGCGGTCGAGCGCGTGGTAGCCGTCGGCCAGCGCGAGGATGCCGGCGATATCTTCGCGCTTGATCGTCAGGCGGATGTATTCGACCACGCCGTCCGGCGCCTTCACGTCGAGCGCGCAGCGCCACTCGACCGGCGTCTGCTGGCCGGGCAGCGGCGCGTTCACGTAGAGCAGGCCGTGGTAGAAGTTGCCGTAGTTCACGGGCGGATCGCGCTCGAACCGGTTGTAGCTGCCGGCCAGCACGCCGTATCGGGCCAATGGCATCGCCGTGTCTCCCTGGCGCGGATGCGCCGCTCCTGCCCGGATCAACGCGGCGACGGCCCGGCGGCGGTCAGCCGGCCGGGTCGGCCGGGTCGGCCGCGTCCGGGCGGGCGCTCAGGCGCCGAGGATGATCCGCGCGCTGCGCTGGTAGCTCCAGTAGGCCTGGGCCCAGTCGATCAGCACCACCAGGCGGTTGCGGAAACCGATCAGGAAGAACACGTGCGCGGCGAGCCAGAACCACCAGGCGATCAGGCCGGAGAACTTCAGCCCGTGCAGGTCGACCACCGCGGCCATCCGGCCGATCGTGGCGAGGTTGCCGAAATCGCGGTAGCGGAACGGCGGCGGTTCGACCCCGCGCAGCCGTGCGCGGATCGCGCCGCCGGCGTAGCGGCCCATCTGCTTCGCCGCGGGCGCGACCCCGGGGACGGGGCGGTCGCCGCAGCGCACCGAGGCGAGGTCGCCGACGACGTACACGTCCGGATGGCCGGGCACGCGCAGGTCGGCGTCGACGACCACGCGCCCGGCGCGATCCAGCGGCGCGCCGAGGTCGCGGGCCAGCGGCGAGGCGGCGACGCCCGCGGCCCACAGCACGGTGCGCGCGGCGATGCGGCTGTCCGCGGCGACGCCGTCGCCGAGCACGACGCCGTCGGCGTCGATCGCGGCGACCGGCACGCCGGCGCGCACCTCCACGCCCAGCCGTTCGAGCTGCGCGCGCGCCTTCGCCGACAGCGATTCCGGGAAGCTCGACAGCACCCGCGGCCCCGCTTCCAGCAGCAGCACGCGGGCCTGGCGCGGATCGGCGCGGCGGAACTCGTCGCGCAGCGTGTGCCGCGCGATCTCGGCGAGGGTGCCGGCCAGTTCGACCCCGGTCGGGCCGCCGCCGACGATCGCGAACGTCAGCCATGCGGCGCGCTGCGCCGGGTCGTCCTCGGCCTCGGCGCGCTCGAACGCGGTGAGGATGCGACGCCGGATCTCCAGCGCGTCGTCCAGGGTCTTCAGCCCCGGCGCGTGCTCAGCCCAGGCGTCGTGGCCGAAGTAGGCGTGGGTCGCGCCGGTGGCGAGCAGCAGCGTGTCGTACTCGAGCGTGCGGCCGTCGGCGAGCCGCAGGCGCTTCGCGTCGGGGGCGACGCCGGCGACCTCGCCCATCAGCACGGTGACGTTGGTCTGCCGGCGCAGGATGTGGCGCAGCGGCGCGGCGATGTTCGGCGCCGACAGGCCGGCGGTCGCGACCTGGTAGAGCAGCGGCTGGAACAGGTGGTGGTTGCCGCGGTCGAGCAGCGTGATCCGCACCGGCGACCGCTTCAGCGCGCGCGCCGCCCACAGTCCGCCGAACCCGCCACCGACGATCACCACATGGGGCACCGCACGCATCGTCCACTCCCGCCGCCACGGCGCCATCGCCGCGCGGATATTGTCGCCCATGCGCCAGTCCTGGACCATGCAGATTGCACTAACACTACGCCCCGACCATACAATGGGTTACCACATGCGAGATGGACATCCTATGCTTGCCAAAAGTCAAATTGAAAGGGCTGCATTCAACCCAGACGCCGAATTGCCGTTCGGGCTTCGCATCGAGGATTTCGAGCTGGCACTCCGGGACGTTTATGATTTTTTCAATGATGTCAATACTGCCTTGACCGGCAAAGGGCTTCAGCGAATGGATGACATGCTGAGACCTGCGATGATGTCTGGGCTGCTTTCCGATATGTTGACCGCGAGCCTCGCCAAACATTCGAGGACGTTGACCGAAAACAAGTTCTTCAATGGACACCCGGACCTCATCGTCAGGGGCGTTTACGCTGGGGACTCCGTGCGATCAGGCTCCGAAGGAGTTGAGATCAAAACAACTCGAAAACGTGGCGGGGCCGTAGACATGCACGGCGCCCGGGATCAATGGTTGTGTGTTTTTGTTTATGTTGTAGACAACGCCTCCGAACCGGCTAACGCCAGACGCCCCCTTGCCATCACGGAAATCTACATCGCGAAAGTCACTAAGGACGATTTTAGAAAGAATGCTCGGGGCGAGTTAGGCACAAGAACGGTGACCCTGCACAAGGCAGGCATCGCAAAGCTGCGAAAAAACTGGGTTTACCTGCTTTCTCCAGAAACCTGAAGAGAAGCCAATTTTTGTATGGACCCTTTTGCCAAGCGGAAAAATTCCGCGCTTCTTTCCACGCCAACGCTACGATAGCCAACAGCTTCCGCTGCCGCGAGAGTAGATCCGGATCCGGCGAATGGATCACAGATGATACCCTGACCCAACGGCAGGCAGGCGCGTACAATTTTTCGCATGAAACTTTGCGGCTTCAGGCTCGGATGTGGTGCCAACTTTCTTTCTGACGCATGCGTTGGAGCCGATTGGATCACGTCTCCGAATGGTTTCTCGCCAGAAATTCGTCGGAAGCCACCGGTCTTCCATTTCCGCAGATTGTCTTGTACGCGCCCGTCGAGAGGCTTTCTGAACATCAGCCAAGGTTCCCACATCGACCTGGGCATTACACTCACATCCGGGAATTCATCGTGCGCGGACTTCGGGCGATCACCTCCTCGCATGGTCATCACCAAGCGTACGATCTCTCCTCGCCTTTCCAACCCGCCTTTTGCGAGGGCAATTGCGATGACGTGCGACAGCAGCGGATTCGATGCGACGAGCACGTTTCCGCCCGGGACGATCACGCGGCAAATCTGTCTCGACCATTCGACAAAGAATTCTTCAAGTGCCGCAATGTCCCTTTGACTCAACACGGTGAATCTTGGTAGCGGCGACCTTTTGGATCCGTCGAACGACGGCGGGATGCGCCAAACACCGCCCTTACCGGATTTCATTTTCTTTTGTTCCAGCTCGCTGTACTCCACCAACCCGTACGGGGGGTCGGTGACAACTGCGTGAATGGAACAGTCGGCCTGCTTTCTCAACCACTCGAAACAGTCAGAGTGAAACAGTCTTGCGGCACCGCACTGAAAGACATCTTCGCCATTGCACTCCGACTTCTCGAAGAATTTTAGATTCGTTTCCTCGAAAAGATCGCTTCGGAGTTGATATATCCCACGATCAGAGCGAACAAAATATCGCGGAGTATTCAGATTCAGATAGGAGCGAACAGAGGATGCGGGTGTATGCCCAATGCTCTCATTGACCAAGCGGGCGATCTCGGAGACCGCGGCCCCATCTGGGCGAGCCGAGAGAACGCTGATGATTGAATCACGAACGGCACCTGGGGATTTCATGAGTTGCCCGTAGCGTAGCTAGTGCGGATGGTTCAAAAATAGACGTCAAGACGTCTTTTTTCAAGACCGAGCAAGTTTTGACCAAGGTGATCTCACGGATTGAGAACGCCCATCGGCAAAGAGAGCTATCACCTCACGACACATTGCGGCCTCATTGCATCGCAGGACTCATCTCTGAGTACACGCCTACTGCTCCGCGACGATCGGATAGCGGCCGGCGACGGGGTCGAAGGCGATCGTGCGGCGTCCGGTCTCGCGGCCGCCGCTGCGCGCGATCACGACCAGCGGGTAGTGCGCGGCGTTCGGGTCGGCGGTATCGACGTCGATGTCGTGGTGGACGTCCTGCGCGTCTTCCTCGACGTCGGGCACGGACGCGACCTGCACGACCCGGTCGCCGACCGGCGCGAACACGGCGTGCCGGGAGACCGTCACGCCCTGCCAGATGCCGCCGTCCACCAGCGCCCAGCCGTAGAGGTCGCGGCCCAGGCGCATCAGCCGGGCGGTGGCGCAGGCGCAGTCGCCGTTGGTGCCGAGGGTCTCGATATTGGTCCCGGCGCGCAGCGTCCCGCGGCCGTCGGCGCCCAGCGCGACCACGAAGAAGCCGACCACGCCCGGATCGGTCGCGGCGTAGGTGTACAGGCGCGGGGTGCTGTCGAAGTCCTGCACGCCGGCGGCGAGGAACAGCAGTTGCCGCCCGCCGGCGGTCTGCACCACCTTCGGCCACATCGGCCGCAGGCAGTAGGCGGTGGCCTCGCCGGCGACGTCGACCGTCGTCGCCCAGCAGTCGCGGGCGGCGTCGTAACGGTCGCCGTAGCGGCTGCGCATCACCTCGCGCATCAGCGCGTCGGGGTCGGGCGCGTTCGCCGCCGGCGCCTCGCCCGCGAACGCCCGGCCGGCGATCTTCGCCAGCGTCCAGCACGCCGCGTCGCGGCGGAAGGTGTAGGTCGTCTGCGCGCCGCCGGCGGCGGGTTCGAGCACGACGGCGGCCTGGTCGCCGCGGACGTCGGCGGCGCGCTGGCGCAGGCCGTCGCGCTGGCGGGCGGCGGCGTCGGGCATCAGCGGGAAGCGGAGCTGGTCGCGCGACTGCGTGCGCGCCGGTTCCGCCTGGCCGTTCGCGCCGGTGAACGCGGTCTCGACCGTCGGCGCGGTGAAGGCCTGCTGCAGCGCCGGATCCTCGGCGAACGCGGCGACGAACGCGGCGAAGTCGGTGGACGGACAGGGCGCGCCGGCTTCCGGCGCGGTCGTCGCGCCGGCGGCGGGCGGCGCGGCGTCGCGACCGCAGGCGGCGACCGCGGCCACGAGGACGGACAGGCCGAAGGCGAGGCGCGCGCGGCGGCGCAGGGCGGGATTCGCGGACATCGTGTCGTGGCTCCGGAAGAGGAATCGCCTCGAGCGGACGACGTCCCCCGCGCCATCGACCCGGGCGGCAGCCTAGCAGAGGGGTCGGTCGAACCCGGGGGGCGAACCGCGCGACCGGTCGCATCGCGCGATGAACGGCCACGACGGACGGCGCGGTCGCGCCGCGGCGGTCAGTACAGATCCACCGGATCCACGTCCAGCGACCAGCGCACCTTGCGCGCCTCGGGCAGCGCGTGCAGCGCCGGCATCGCGGCGTCGAGCGCGGCGTGCAGACTGCGGCGCTGCGGCGCGGTCAGCAGCAACTGCGCGCGATGCAGCCCGGCGCGGCGCGGCAGCGGCGCGGGCACCGGGCCGTCCAGCAGCAGCCCGTCGGCGACCGCCTCGCGCGGGCCGCGGCGCGCGGCGAACGGCAGCAATGCGGTCTTCGCCGCGTGCAGGAAGGCCATCGGCAGCTCGGCGTGCTGCGCTTCGGCGCGCAGCAGCGCGAGATGCGCGAACGGCGGGAAGCCGGCGGCCTCGCGCTGCGCCAGCTCGGCCTCGGCGAAGGCGTCGTAGCCGCCGTGGATCAGGGTCTGCAGCAGCGGGTGTTCGGGATGGTGGGTCTGCAGGACCACTTCGCCCGGACGCTCGGCGCGACCGGCGCGGCCGGCGACCTGGATCAGCAACTGCGCCAGCTTCTCCGACGCGCGGAAGTCGGCCGAGAACAGGCCTTCGTCGATGCCGACCACCGCGACCAGGGTGAGGTTGGGCAGGTCGTGGCCCTTGGCCAGCATCTGGGTGCCGACCAGGATGCCGGGGCGCGTGCCGAGATCGGCGAAGAGTTTCTCCAGCGCGTCCTTGCGCCGGGTGCTGGCGCTGTCCACGCGCAGCACCGGCACGTCGCCGAAGCGCTCGGCGAGCAGCGCCTCCAGGCGCTCGGTGCCGACGCCCTGCGGCTGCAGCGCGAGGCTGGCGCAGTCGGGACAGGCCGCCGGCGGGGTCTGCCGCGCGCCGCAGTGGTGGCACTGCAGGCGCCGGCCGCCGCCGTGCACGGTCATCGGACTGCCGCGCAGCGGCGTGCTGCAGCGCCGGCACTGCGCGCTCCAGCCGCAGTCGTGGCACAGCAGCACCGGCGCGTAGCCGCGGCGATTGCGGAACACCAGCACCTGGCCGCCGGCGTCCAGCGCCTCGCGGATGCGCAGGACCAGGTCGCCGGACAGGCCAGCCTCGAGCGCGCGCTTGCGCACGTCGAGCACGCGCACCGCCGGCGCGCGCGCGCCGCCCGCGCGGCGGCGCAGGCGCAGGTGCGCGTAGCGGCCGGCCGCGGCGTTGTGCAGCGTCTCCAGCGACGGCGTGGCGCTGCCCAGCAGCACCGGCACGTCCAGCGCCTTGCCGCGGACCAGCGCGAAGTCGCGGGCGTGGTAGCGGATGCCGTCCTGCTGCTTGTAGCTGCCGTCGTGCTCCTCGTCGATCACGATCAGCCCGGCCTCCGGCAGCGGCACGAACACCGCCGAGCGGGTGCCGACGATCACCCGCGCCTCGCCGCGCCATGCCGCGGCCCAGACCCGGGCGCGCTCGGGATCGCCCAGGCCGGAGTGCAGCGCCTGCACCGGCACCCCGAGCCGGCGGCGGAACCGCTGCAGGGTCTGCGGGGTCAGCCCGATCTCCGGCACCAGCACCAGCGCCTGCCGGCCGCGGGCGAGGCAGTCGGCGATCGCGTGCAGGTAGACCTCGGTCTTGCCGCTGCCGGTGACGCCCTCCAGCAGCCACGGCTGGAACCCGGGCCGGGCGCGCAGGGCCTCGACCGCCTCGCGCTGTTCGTCGTTGAGCTCGGGCCCGGGCTGCGGCGCCGGCGCGGTGGCGCCGGCGGCGACCGCGACCCGCTCGGCCATCCCGCGACCGGCCAGCGCCCGCGCCGCGGACCGCCAGCCGCCGGCGGACGCGTCGCCCGGCAGCGCGTCGGGCATGCCCGCGTCGAGCATGCTCTCGAAGAGCATGCTCTCGATGAGCACGTCCTCGTCGATCGTCGCCTCGCCGAGCCGGTCGGCGAGCCGTCGCGGCCGGCCGCGCAGCCGCGACGCCGCGGTGCGGCCGGCCTCGGTCAGCCGCCAGGCCCAGGCATGGGTGACCGGCAGCGGCTCGCCGTGGCGCAGGGCCACCGGCAGCGCGGTCGCCAGCACCTCGCCCGGCGGGGCATGGGTGTAGCGGGCCAGCCACTGCAGCGAGGCCCACAGCTCTCCGGCCAGCAGCGGCGTCTCGTCGAGCACCGCCTCGGCGGTCTTGAGCGCATCGGCGTGCGCCGGGTCCGGCGCGCCGATCGCCGCGACCACGCCGACCAGGCTGCGGCTGCCGAACGGCACCCGCACCCGGCCGCCGACCACGGCCGTCCCCGTCGCCGGGGGCCGGTAGTCGAACAGGCGCGGCAGCGGCACCGGCAGGGCGACGCGGAGCACGGATTCCGGGGCGGACATGCCGGCAGTCTAGCGGGTCCGTCCAGCGCCGATCCCGGGTCGCGATCCCCGGTCGCGACGCCGGGGTCGACTTGCGGCGCATTGCTGCCTCGCGCCACATGAATGACCTGCAAGTCGCGGATCGCAAAGGGATTCGCGCATTATCCACACAACCTGTGGACAACTTTGTGCATGAATCCCCGCGCGACGCGGTTTGGCCGTGAAATGCAGGGCTTCCGCAAACTCTGGCGAAAAAACCGCCACCCGCATCAACCCCTTTGGAATCAATCGCTTGTCCGTGAAACATCGGCGTCCGGCGCGATCCGCCCACGGCCCCGGTGGCCGCGTTGCAGGAAAATGACCGCTGTGCACAACCGTTCCACGGGCCCGGGTGCGCGGGAACCCCCGGAATGCCGTGGGGAGCCGTTTTCGTGATCGTTGTCAAGCCGGATTTTCGCCACGGCCGGCATGATGGCCGTCCGTTCGCCACGCGTCTCCGCTCCACCGCATGCCGCCCGTGCATACGCTCGATGCCGCCTCCGCGGCGACCGCCCCCGTCACCGGCTTCCTGCGTGGCGTGGAGCGTCGTGCGGCCCTGCTGGCCGAACTCCAGTGCGGCGACCCCGAGCTGGGCGACCGCGCCCTGGAGACCGCGATCCAGACCTTCGCCCAGAACTGCGACGCCGGCGACGAGACCGGCTGGCCGCTGCTGTTCTGGTCGACCCTGCTGCAGGCCCCCGCCCTCAACGCCGAGGCCGTGGCGCCGTTCTGGGACGGCGACTTCGCCCCGTTGGCGCGGCTGGACTTCGGCCCCCGCGCGGTGCTGCTGCTGCGGGTGGTGGCCGGGCTGGACGACGCGCTCGCCGCCGAGGTCTTCGGGGTCGAGGCCGGCGAGTTCAAGCAGGCGCTGCAGGGCTCGCTGCCCCAGCGCGAGGACGGCAGCCTGGACGGCGAGGCCTGGCTGGCGATGAACGACGAGGCCCGCTACCGGCTCGTGAACCTGCCGGCCGACCGGGCCGCCGGGATCGCCCGGCTGCGCGACGCGGCGCTGGCCGCCGCACTGGCCGAGGCCGACCCGAAGCCCGCGGCGCGCGCCGTCGTCGGCCTGCCGCTGGGCAAGCCGCGCTGGCTGGGCAAGCTCTGGACCGGGATGGGGCTGGGCTGAGCGGGCTGGGCTGAGCGGGCTGCGCTGGGCCCGGCGTCGCCGCGGCCCGCCGGCGTTCGGCCCGGGTCGTTTTCCTTCCCCGAAGCCTCCGCTCGAAACGCAGGGCCGCGATCCGCGGACCCTGCGTCCGTCGCCGCCCGCCTCAGCCGCCGCCGCGGCCGCCCAGCCGTGCGAGCAGGCGGCCGAACACGCCGCGCGGCGCAGCGCCTGAAGCGGCATTCCCTGCAGCGGCATTCCCTGCAGCGGCATCGCCGCCGGCCGCATCGCCCGCGGCCTGCGCTCCGTCCGCCCCCGGCGCCGACGACGCGGCGAGCTGCGGTTCGCATTCGGCGGCGATCTGGCCCAGCGTCTGGAACACGAACGCGCGCGGGCCGACCACGACGCCGTGGCGCGACTGCAGCAGCGCCACCGCCCGCATGATCAGCAGCGAGTGGCCGCCCAGGTCGAGGAACTGATCGTCCACGCCGATCGCCTCGATCCCCAGCAGCTCGCGCCAGAGCGCGGCCAGCAGGCGTTCGGCCGGCGTCGCGGGCGGGCGCGCGCTGCGCGGGCCGCTCGCCGCCGGCCCGCCCGCCTGCGCGAGCGCCGGCAGCGCCTTGCGATCGACCTTGCCGTTGGGCGTCATCGGCACCGTCTCCAGCGCCACCCACGCGCCGGGCAGCATGTACTCCGGCAGCGTCGCGCGCACGTGCGCGCGCAGCGCCTCGGGATCGAGCGCCGCGCCGTCGCGCGGCTTCACGTAGGCGGCCAGCACCGGGCCGCCGGCGCGTTCGGCCAGCACCACGACCGCCTGCGCCACGTCCGGATGCCGCGCGAGCACGGCCTCGATTTCGCCGGTCTCGATGCGGTAGCCGCGCAGCTTGACCTGGTGGTCGAGCCGGCCGAGGTGCTGCAGCATGCCGTCCGGTCGCCAGCGGCCGAGGTCGCCGGTGCGGTACATCGTCGCCCCCGGCGCATCCGGGTCGGCGACGAACTTCTCCGCCGTCAGTTCCGGTCGCGCGTGGTAGCCCAGGGTGACCCCGGCGCCGGCGATCGCGATCTCGCCGGCGACGCCGATCGGCAGCGGCGCGCCCGCCGCATCGACGATGTGGACGCGGGTGTTGGCGATCGGCCGGCCGATCAGGATGTCGCCCTGCCCCGGCCGCACCTGCACGCAGGTCGACCACACCGTGGTCTCGGTCGGGCCGTACATGTTCCACAGCGCGCCGACCCGCGGCAGCAGCGCTTCGGCCAGATCCACCGGCAGCGCCTCGCCGCCGCACAGCGCGGTCCAGCGCGGACCGCCGCGCCAGCCGGCTTCCAGCAGCAGCCGCCAGGTCGCGGGCGTGGCCTGCATCGCGTCCACCGCTTCGGCTTCGAGCAGCGCGCGCAGGGCGACGCCGTCGCCGGCGGTCTCGCGCGGCGCCAGCACGATCCGCGCGCCGACGACCAGCGGCAACAGCAGCTCCAGCACCGCGATGTCGAACGACAGCGTGGTCACCGCGGCGAGGGTCGCGTCCGCCGACAGCCCCGGCGCGCGCCGCATCGCTTCGAGGAACGCGACCACCGCGCGCTGCGGCACGCGCACGCCCTTGGGCGTGCCGGTCGAGCCGGAGGTGTAGATCAGGTAGGCCAGCGCGTCGCGATCGACCGCCGGAGACGTCGCCGGCGCCGCCGGTGACGACAGCGCGTCGGCGAGCGACAGCAGGCGTTCCGGCGGCAGCTGCAGCCCGGCGTCCTGGCCGTCGCTGAGCACCCGCGTCGCGCCGGCGTCCTCGAGCATGAAACGCAGCCGCTCCGCCGGGAAGTACGGGTCCATCGGCAGGTAGGCCGCGCCGGCGCGCAGCACGCCCAGCAGCGCGCCCAGCATCGCCGGCGTGCGCTGCAGGTACAGCCCGACCACGTCGCCCGGCGCGACCCCGCAGTCGCGCAGCGCGTTGGCGATCCGGTCGGCCTGCGCCGACAGGTCCGCGTAGGTCAGCGTCTCGCCGCCGAAGACGACCGCGGTGCGTTCGCCGTGCGCGGCCAGCGCGGCGTCGAGGTAATGCGACAGCGACGGATCGTCCGGCAGCGCCGCAGCGGTCGCGTTCCATTGCGCGAGCTGCGCGACCTCCGCCGCCGGCAGCGCCAGCAGCGTGCGCAGCGCGGCGCCGTCGCCGCCGGCGGCGAGCGCGTCGAGCAGCGCGAGGTAGCGCGACGCGAAGCGTTCGCCGCTCTGCGCGAGCAGGACGTCGGTGTTGTAGTTCAGGCCGCCGACCAGGCCGTCGGCGCCGTCGAGGAACCACAGCGCCACGTCCTGCGCCGCCGCGGCCTGGAACACCGGCACGTTGGCGTGGCGCAGGTCGTCCCAGCGATCCGGGCGGCCGCGCGCGTCCTGGTACGAGAAGAACGCCTGGTACAGCGGGAACCGGCTGGTGTCGCGGCGGATGCCGTCGGCGCTGCCGCTGAGCACCCGCACCAGGTGCTCGAACGGCACGTCCTGGCAGCCGAAGGCCTCGACCGTCTCCGCGCGCGCCGTGCGCAGCAGTTCGCGGAACGCGCCGCCGGGGTCGAGCGTCAGCCGCAGCGGCAGCGCGTTGACGAAGAAGCCCATCACCGGTTCGAGCTCGGGCAGGTTGCGCCCGCGCATCGGCGTGCCGATCAGCAGGTCGCGCTGGCCGGTCGCCTGGTGCAGCAGCAGCGCCCACGCCGACAGCAGCACCGTGAACAGGGTCGTGCCCTCGCGCTGCGCGAGCTGGCGCAGCGCCGACGCGGTGGCCTCGGGCACGCGCAGCCACGCGGTGGCGCCGTCGCCGGTCTGGGTCGCCGGACGCGGCAGGTCGGTCGGCAGCGCCAGCGCCTCGGGCGCGCCCTGCAGCTTGCCGGTCCAGTAGTCGAGCAGGCGCGCGAGTTCGGGCCCGGCCATCCAGTCGCGATGCCAGGCGGCGAAATCGACGTAGCGCACCGGCGGCCGCGGCCGGGTCGGCGCCCGGCCGCATCGCAGGTCGGCGTACAGCGAGGCCATCTCCTCGTAGAACAGGTCGAACGACCAGCCGTCCCAGATCGCGTGATGGGTCATGAAGAACAGCACGTGCTCGTCCGCCGCCAGCGCGTACAGCCGGACCCGGAACAGCGGTCCGCGGGCGAGGTCGAACGGCTCGGCGATGGCGTCCTCGATCCGGCGCATCGCCTCGGCCTCGCGGGCTTCGGCGGGCAGGCCGGTGAGGTCGTCGAGCGGGATCGTGGCGTCGACGGCGTCGAGCACTTCCTGCCACGGCTCGCCGTCGATCGCCGGCAGCCGCGTGCGCAGCGCCGGCTGGCGTTCGACCATCGCCGCGAACGCGGCCTGCAGCGCGTCGCGATCCAGCGCGCCGCGCAGGCGGTGCGCCGACGGCACGTTGTAGACGGTGCGGCCCGGATGCAGTTGTTCGAGGTACCACAGCCGCTGCTGCATCAGCGACAGCGGCGCGCGCACGCCGTCGGCGAGGATCGGCACGGTCGGCGGCGCGGCGGCGTCCTCGCCGTGCAGGTGCGCGGCGAGCGCGGCGACGGTCGGATGGTCGAACACCGCGCGCATCGGCACCGCGCGGCCGAGGTCGCGGCCGAGCTTCGCCGCCAGCTGCGCGGCCGACAGCGAATGCCCGCCGAGGCGGAAGAAGTCGGCGTGCGCCGGCACCTGCGGCAGGCCCAGCGCGTCGCGGAACGCCGCGGCGACCTCGATCGCGTACGGCGCGTCGAGGGTTTCGAGGGCATCGCCGGCGTCCGCGATCGACGGCGTTGCGCCGGCGTCGGCCAGCGGCAGCGCGCGGCGGTCGAGCTTGCCGCTGGCGGTCAGCGGCAGCGCGTCCAGACGCAGGATGCGCTGCGGCAGCATGTACTCCGGCAGCGTGCGCGCCAGCGCGCTGCGCGCGACGGCTTCATCGAAACCGTCGTCCGCGACCACGCAGGCGACCAGGCGACGATCGCCCGGCCGCGGTTCCTGCACCGTCGCCACCGCCTGCGCGATCCCCGGCAGCGCGGCCAGCGCGTGCTCGATCTCGCCCAGCTCGATGCGATAGCCGCGCAGCTTGACCTGGAAGTCGGTGCGGCCCAGGCACTCGACGGCGCCGTCGTTGCGCCAGCGCGCGAGATCGCCGCTGCGGTAGCGCGGCACCCCGTCGTCGCCGGTGCAGAAGCGCTCGGCGGTGAGCTCGGGGCGTCCGAGATAGCCCGCGGCCACGCCGTCGCCGCCGATCACCAGTTCGCCGACCACGCCGATCGGCTGCGGCCGGCCGTGCGCGTCGAGCACGTGCAGCTGCGTGTTCGCCAGCGGCCTGCCGATCGCGATCGGCGGTTCGGCCGAGGTCACGCGCTGGAAGCTGGCCCATACCGTGGTCTCGGTCGGCCCGTAGCCGTTCCACAGCGCGCCGAGCTTCGGCAGCAGTTGCGCCGCGAGATCCGGCGGCAGCGGCTCGCCGGTGCAGACCCCGACCAGGGTCGGCGACCCGGCCCAGCCCGCGGCCAGCAGCAGGCGCCAGCTCGCCGGGGTGGCGTCGATGAAACTCACGCCCGCGCCTTCGACCAGCGCGCGCAGGCGGTCGCCGTCGGCGGCTTCGTCGCGGCTGGCGAGCGCGATGCGCGCGCCGACGGCCAGCGGCATCAGCAGTTCGGACACGGCGATGTCGAACGCCAGCGTGGTCACCGCGAGCACGGTGTCGCCCGCGGTCATGCCGGGCACGCGGCGCAGGCTCTCGAGCAGGTTGACCACGTTGCGATGGCGGACGCGCACGCCCTTCGGCCGGCCGGTCGAGCCGGAGGTGTAGATCACGTAGGCGTCGTCGTCCGCGTCGCCGCGGCCGGCATCGTCGCCGGCGGCGTCGAAGGCGGCGGCGTCCTCGATCGCCGACAGCGCGAGCGTCGGCGCCGCAGCGAGCGCGCCGTCGAAGCGCGCCAGCAGCGCATCGTGGCCGAGCACGAGCCGGAGCCCCGCATCCTCGACCATGAAACCGAGGCGCTCGCCCGGCAGCGCCGGATCCAGGGGCACGTAGCAGGCGCCGGCGCGCAGCGCGCCGAGCACCGCCGGCAGCAGGTCGCGGTCGCGTTCGAGCAGCAGGCCGACGCGGTCGCCGCGGGTCGCGCCCGCCGCGCGCAGCGCGGCCGCGATCGCGCCGCTGCGCGCGTCGAGCTGGGCGTAGGTCAACGCGTGCCCCCCGGCGAGCACCGCGACCGCGTCCGGGGTGCGGCGCGCCTGCGCGAGCAGCAGCGCCTCGACGCGCAGGTCGCGCGGGAAGTCCGCGGCGGTGGCGTTCCACTGCGCCAGCAGCGCCCGGTCGGCCTCGCCGAGCAGCGGCAGCGCGTCCAGCGCGGCGCCGGCATCGGTCGCGGCGGCGTCGAGCAGGGTCTGGAAGCAGGCGAGCCAGCGCGCGATCGTGCGCGCGTCGAACAGGTCGGCGTTGTACTGGCACTCCAGGCGCAGGCCGCCGGCGCCCAGATCGACCGCGTTGACGAACAGCTCGAAGGTCTCGAACGCGCGGGCGTTGCTCTGCAGGTCGAGTTCGACGCCCGGGATCGCGTGATGCTCGCCGCTCAGCGCCTGGTCGATGTTGAACACCACCGGCATCAGCGGCAGGCGGCTGCGGTCGCGCTGCATCGGCAGCGCCTGCAGCAGGCGGCCGAAGGTGACGGACTGGTGGTCGTAGGCGTCGAGCACGCTGGCGCGGCAGGCGTCGAGCAGGGCCGCGAACGGCTGTTCGGCCTCCGGGAACAGGCGCAGCGGCAGCATGTGGACGCAGTGGCCGACCAGGCCTTCGAGGCCGGCGGCGGCCTGCCCCGCCGCGGGCACGCCGACCACGACGTCGTCCTGCCCGGTGAGCCGGTGCAGCAGCGTGCCGAAGCCGGCGATCAGGGTCGCGAACAGGCTGGCGCCGTGCGCCGCGCCGAGCCTGCGCACGCGCGCGAGCAGGTCGGCCGGCAGCACCCGGTCCTCGCGGCCCGCGCGCTGGGTGCGCACCGGCGGCCGCGGACGGTCGGTCGGCAGGTCCAGCACCGGGCCGCCGTCGGCGAACAGGTGCGCCCACCACGCGAGGTCGGCCTCGCGCGCGGCGCGCGCGTCGGCGTCGGGCTGCGCCTGCGCGACGGCGTAGTCGGCGAAGGACGGCGCCGGGTCGTGCGGCGGGTCGCCGGGCATTTCGCCGCGGCAGTGCGCCGCCAGGTCCTTCACCGCGACCCAGAACGACCAGCCGTCGAGCACGATGTGGTGGCCGCTCAGCACCAGCACGTGATGCTCGGGAGCGAGCTTCACGATTTCGGCGCGCAGCAGCGGACCGGCGGCGAGATCGAACGGCTCGGACACGTGGCGCGACGCGATCGCCGCCAGCGTCGCCTGCGGATCGGCGTCGGCGGACGCGTCGCGCAGCGGCACGTCGAGCGCCGGCGCCGCGGCCGGCACGCGCAGGGTCAGGCCGTCCTCGGAGAACGTCGCGCGCAGCGCATCGTGACGCTGCGGCAGCGCGCGCACCGCGGCGCGCAGCGTTTCGACGTCGAGCGCGCCGCGCAGGTGCAGCGAGACGGATTCGTTGTACGCCAGCGACGCCTCGGTGCCGAGGCGGTCGGCCAGCCACACTTCGCGCTGCGCCTCGGTGGTCGGCACGGTGCGCATCCCGTCTTCGGCCGACAGCGCGGCGCGGCGCTCGGGGAAGAAGCCGCTGGCGATCATCTCCGCGGCGGCGTCGCGGTAGGCGGCGACGATGCGGTCGATGTCCGCGTCCGAGTGCGACGTGGTGAGGAAGCAGGGGAAGTTGTCGAGGATGTGGATGCCGCGGTCGCGCAGCATCGTGTAGATCAGGTCGTTGTACGGCAGGTCCTCGGTGAACTGGTTGCGCCACCACGAGGCGAACGTCACCAGCCGGAACGGCGCGCCGAGTTCGGCCATCGCCGCGTTCACGCGTTCGACCATCGCCGAGGTGCGCGCGGTCAGCGCCGCCTGCAGCCCGGGCCCCTGCGCCTGCAGGTGCGCGAGCGTCGCCCTGGTCGCCGCCAGCGCCAGCGGATGGCGCACGAAGGTGCCGGCGAAGTAGGTCACGCCGACCGTCGGCACCGAGTCGTCGCCGTACTGCCAGTGACCACCGTCGAGCGCGTCCATGTACGGCCGCCGGCCCGCGATCACGCCGATCGAGAAGCCGCCGCCGACCACCTTGCCGTAGGAGGCGAGGTCGGCCCGGATGCCGAACAGGCCCTGCACGCCGGCCGGGTGCGCGCGGAACCCGGTGACCACCTCGTCGAAGATCAGCAGCGCGCCGCTGTCGTCGCACAGCGTGCGCAGGTCGCGCAGGAATTCGACCGGGCGGAAGTCCGGGCGCCGGCTCTGCACCGGCTCGACCAGGATCGCAGCCAGTTCGTGCGCGCGTTCGCGCAGGATGCGCAGCGATTCCTCGGTGCCGTAGTCCAGCACCAGCACGTTCTGCGCGGTCGAGGGCATGATGCCCGGCGCCGCCGGCACGCTGCGCAGCTTCTTCGTGCCGCGCACGATCACTTCGTCGAAGATGCCGTGGTAAGCACCGGTGAAGATCGCGATCGTGCTGCGTCCGGTGACGGTGCGGGCGATGCGCATGCAGCCCATCACCGCCTCGGAGCCGGTGTTGCAGAAGGCGACGCGCTCGGCGCCGGTGACCTCGGCGAAGAGTTTGGCGGTCTCGCCGGCGAGCACGTGCTGCGGGCCGATCTCGTAGCCCAGGTCGATGCGCTGGTGCAGCGTCTCGCGCAGGAAGTCCGGCTGCCAGCCGAACAGGTTCATGCCGAAGCCGTTGAGCACGTCGACGTATTCGTTGCCGTCGACGTCCCACAGCCGCGAGCCGCGCGAACGCTCGATCACGAGCTGGTAGGTCAGCTCCTTGGTCAGCGGCCGGAAGCCGTTGACCACGCGCGGGTCGGCCATGTGCGGCCGGTGCTCGGTGGTGTACGCCTTCGAGCGCGCGGTGCGCGCGGTGTAGCGCGCGATCAGCCCGTCGAGGCGCGCGCGCTGCTGCGGCGTGAGCGCGTCGGCGCGGGTGTGGATGCGGGCGATCGCGCCGAACGCCTGCTTCACGTCGTAGCGCACGGGCGCGGCGGCGGCCTCGTCCTCGCCCGCGGCCGGCGCGCCTTGCGCCGGGCGCGCGGAGGTCGCCGCCGCGGGTGCGGTCGCCTCCGTCGAAGTCGCATCGCGCGCTTCGTCCAGCCGCGCCGCCAGCGCCTCGGCGGTGGCGTAGCGCTCCATGATCTGGCGGAACGGGATCTTCGCGCCGAAGCCGCGCTGCAACTGCAGCGACAACTGGGTCAGCGCCAGCGAATCCAGGCCCAGCTCCAGCCACGGCGTGCGGGTGTCGGCGGCGCCGAGTTCGACGCCGGACACGTCCTCGATCATCGACAGCAGTCGCGGCAGGGTGTCGCTGCCGGCGGCTGCCGTTTCGGCGACGGTCGTTTCGGAGTCGACTTGCGCGACGGCCGCCGCGACGACCGCCGCCGCTTCGCGCGCCGCGGGCGCGGCGGCGGAGATGGCGGCGGGCGCGGCCTCGACCCAGTGCCGCTCGCGGGCGAACGGATAGCCCGGCAGCGCGACCCGGCGGCGGGTCTCGTGGGCGACGTAGCCGCGCCAGTCGGGCGCGCCGCCCAGGCACCACCAGCGACCGAGCGCGGCGGCGAGCGCGGCGCCTTCGGCGTCCGGCGCATCGGCGAGGCTGGCAATGGCGACCGTGCCGGCGACCGCGTCGGCGCGACGCGGCAGGCACTGCTTCGCCAGCGTCGCCAGGGTGGCGCGCGGGCCGAGTTCGATGCCGACCCGGCGCGGGTCGGCCAGCGCCTGCGCCACCGCCGGCGCGAAGCGCACCGGCACCCGCAGGTGGGTCGCCCAGTACTCGGGATCGCAGGCTTGCGCGTCGGTCAGCGGCGCGCCGGTGACGGTCGAGACGATGGCGATCCGCGGCGGCGACAGCGCGACGCCACGCAGGCGCTCGCGCATGGCCTCGACCGCCGGGGTCATCATCGCCGAGTGGAAGGCGTGCGAGGTGACCAGGCGCCGGGCGGCGACGCCGTCGGCCGCGAGCCGCGCTTCGAGCGTGTCGAGCGCGGCGTGCGGGCCGGCGACGACGCAGAGGTTCGACGCGTTCTCGGCGGCCAGTTCCACGCCGGCGTCGGCCAGATACGGCGCGACCGCGTCCGCCGACAGCCGCACCGACAGCATGCCGCCGGCCGGCTGCGCCTGCATCGCGCGGCCGCGCAGCGCGACCAGCGCGAGCGCGTCGGCCAGCGACATCACCCCGGCCAGCGCCGCGCACACGAATTCGCCGACGCTGTGCCCGACCAGCGCCTGCGGCTGCACGCCCCACGACCGCCACAGCGCGGCGAGCGCGTATTCGAGCGCGAACAGGGCGGGCTGGGTCAGGCGGGTGGCGGTCAGCGCGTCGCCGGCGTCGGCGTCCAGGAACAGCGCGCGCGGGTCTTCCTCGAACTCGCCGGCGAGCAGGTCGCAGCAGGCGTCGTAGGCGGCGCGGAACACCGGCTCGCTGTCGTACAGACCACGGCCCATGCCGGCGTACTGCGCGCCCTGGCCGGTGCACAGGAACACCGCTTCCGGCGCGTCGGCGACGGCGGCGGCCGCTGCGGCGTCGCGCAGACGGTGAGCGGCGTCGGCCGCGTCGCGCGCGACCACCGCGCGGCGGTGCGGGAACGCGCGGCGGGCGACGCGCAGCGTGTGCGCGGCGTCGGCGAGCGCCGGCGCGTCCGCGCCCGCGAGCGCGTCGGCGAGCCGCGCGCAGGCCGCGTCCAGCGCCTCGGGCGTGCGCGCGGAGACGACCAGCAACTGGTCGGGGCGCGACGACGGCGCCGCGAGCGGGGCCCGCGCCGCGGCCGGCGCTTCCTCGACGACCACGTGCGCGTTGGTGCCACCGAATCCGAACGCGCTGACGCCGGCGCGGCGCGGCGCATCGCCGCGCGGCCACGCGGCGAGCGTCGCCTGCGGTACGAACGGGGTGGCGTCGAAATCGATCTGCGGATTCGGCCGCACGTAGCCGATCGTCGGCGGCAGCGTCTCGCGATGCAGCGCCAGCGCGGTCTTGATGAGCCCGGCGGCGCCGGCGGCGGTGACCAGGTGGCCGACGTTGCTCTTCACCGAGCCGATCGCGCAGAACCCGGTGTCGGCGGTGTGGCGGCGGAACGCGCGGGTCAAGCCGTCGATCTCGATCGGGTCGCCGATCGGGGTCGCGGTGCCGTGCGCTTCGACGTAGCCGATGCTGCGCGCGTCGACGCCGGCGGCGTCGTGCGCCATCGCGATCACCGCGGCCTGGCCGGCGGGATTGGGCGCGGTGAAGCTGGCGCGCTCGGCGCCGTCGTTGTTGACCGCGCCGCCGCGCAGCACCGCGTACACGGTGTCGCCGTCGGCGATGGCGTCGGACAGCCGGCGCAGCGCGAGGATCGCCACGCCGTCGGAGAACACGGTGCCGCTGGCGTCGGCGTCGAACGTGCGGGTGTGGCCGTCGCGCGAGACCATCGCGCCGTCCTGGTGCAGCAGGCCGCTGTTCGGCGGGCAGGTGATGGCGACGCCGCCGGCGAGGGCGAGGTCGCAGTGGCCCGCGCGCAGGCTGTCCATCGCCAGGATCGTCGCGACCAGCGAGGTCGAGCATGCGGTGTGCACGCTCACCGCCGGGCCGTCGAGGCCCAGCCGGTGCGCGGCGCGGCTGGTGAGGTAGTCCTTCTCGTTGGCCAGCATCGTCGGCATCTCGCCGAGGCGGGCGATCAGCTCGGGATGCGCCAGCACGTGGCGCTGGTGGTACGTGGCGTTGTACATGCCGCCGAACACGCCGACCGTGCCGGGCGCGGTCTCGGGCACGTAGCCGGCGTGTTCGAGCGCGTGCCACGCGGTCTCGAGGAAATGCCGGTGCTGCGGGTCCATCAACTGCGCTTCGAGCGGCGCGATGCCGAAGAAGCCGGCGTCGAAGCATTCCACCCGATCGAGCACGCCGCGCGCCGGCACGTAGGCCGGGTCGTCGCGCAGCGCGGCCGGGATCGACGGATCGAGTTCGTCCGCGCGGAAGAAACGGATCGACTCGACGCCGTCGCACAGATTGCGCCAGAACGCCTCGACATCGTCCGCGCCGGGGAAGCGCCCGGCCATGCCGACGATCGCGATCGGTTCGGAGCTCGCGTCGTGCGCGTCGCCGCGCGGGCGCGCGGAACGGATCCGCGGCGCGGGGGCGTCCTCGCCGGCGAGCCGGCGCGCCAGCGCGGCCGGGGTCGGCGCGCCGAACAACTGCGCCGGGCGGGCGTCGCCGACGCCGCGTTCGCGCAGCAGCCGCAGCACGCGCAGCGCGGCCAGCGAATCGCCGCCGAGCTCGAAGAAGGCATCGTCGACGCCGACCCGGTCGAGGTCGAGCACGTCGGCGAACGCGGCGCAGACCGCGGCCTCGCGCTCGTCGCGCGGCGCGCGGTACGGCGCGGCCAGCGGCGGGCGCTCGCGGCCCGGCGCCGGCAGCGCGGCGCGGTCGAGCTTGCCGTTCGCGGTGATCGGCAGCGCCGGCAGCGGCACGAACGCGGACGGGATCATGTACTCCGGCAGGGCGCGCGCCAGCGCCGCGCGCGCGGCGGCCGCGTCCCAGCCGTCGGCGACGACGTAGGCGACCAGCCGCTTGCCGCCGGCGCCTTCGCGGGCGACGACCGCGCAGGCGCGCACGCCGGGCAGCGCCGCCAGCGCGGCCTCGATCTCGGCCGGTTCGATGCGGTAGCCGCGGATCTTCACCTGGTCGTCGGCGCGACCGACGAAATGCAGCACGCCGTCGGCGTCGCGACGGACGCGGTCGCCAGTGCGGTACAGGCGTTCGCCGGGCGCGAACGGATCGGGCACGAAGCGTTCGGCGTCGAGATCGGGGCGGCCGAGGTAGCCGCGCGCGAGGCCGCGGCCGCCGAGGAACAGTTCGCCCTCGACGCCGTCGGCGACCGCGGCGCCGTCCGCATCGAGGATGCGCAGCGTGGTCTCGGGCAGGGCGCGGCCGATCGGGATCGCGATCGCGTCCGCCGGCAGCTCGCGCGGGATCGCGTAGGTGGTCGCGAACGTGGTGCACTCGGTCGGGCCGTAGCCGTTGTGCAGTTCGACCCCGGGCAGCGCGGCGCGGGCGCGGCGCACGTGCGCGGGCGACAGCGCTTCGCCGCCGGTGAACAACTGGCGCAGGCCGGACAGCGCGCGCGGGTCCTCGTCGACGACGGCGTTGAACAGCGCCGCGGTCAGCCACGCCGAGGTGACGCCGAGCGGGCCGATGACCTCGGCCAGCGCGCGCGCATCGGGCACCGGCGCGGACAGGATCGCGCAGCGGCCGCCGTTGAGCAGCGGGCCCCACAGCTCCAGCGTGGACGCATCGAAGCCCAGCGGCGCGGCGTGCAGGAAGCAGGTGTCGGCGTCGAGGCGCACGTAGTCGACGTCGCCGACCAGGCGCACGATCGACCGATGCTCGATCTGCACGCCCTTGGGCGTGCCGGTCGAGCCGGAGGTGAACATCACGTAGGCCAGGCTGTGCGGCCCGGCGCTGTCCGCGGGCGGCGCGACGGCCTCGACCGGCGCGCGCCATTCGGGCAGCACCAGGGTGGCCGGCGCCAGCCCGTCCAGCGCCGCGGCGTGCGCGGCGTCGGTCAGCAGCAGCGGCGCGCCGGCGTCTTCGAGAGTCCGGCGCAGCCGCGCCTCGGGGTAGTCGGGATCGATCGGCAGGTAGGCGGCGCCGGCCTTGAGCACGGCCAGCGCGGCGACGATGGCGTCGGCCGAACGCGGCAGGCACAGCGCCACCGGCGCTTCGTGGCCGATGCCGGCGGCGCGCAGCCGCGCGGCCAGGGCGTCGGAGCGGCGGTCGAGTTCGGCGTAGCTGCACTCGCCTTCCGGCCAGGCCAGCGCGATCCGCTGCGGATGCCGGCGTGCGGCTTCGCGGAACAGGCCGTGGACGGTGGCGTCGGGACGATACGGCGGGCGCTCGCCGCCGGCGGCGGGCGTGGAAGACTCTTCGAACGTCACGGGTGGCAGGCCTCGATGCGGGCGATCAGCGCGAGCAGTTCGCGCATCGGAACGACCGCGGCGTTGAGCGCGGCGTCGGAATTCCAGGACGCGCTGGCGTCCAGGTCGATCCAGTGGGTGCGGCCGTCGGCCGCCCAGGCGGCGTGCAGGCGTTCGCCGTCGGCGTCGCGCTGGGTGCGCAGCACGGTGGTCGCGGGGGCGGCGGGCGGCGCCGCGGCGAGGTCGATCGCGGCCAGCTCGGCGCGCAGCGCGGGCGTCAGCGGCGTGCCCAGCGCTTCGGCGAGCGGTCCGTCGCCGGCGGCGTCGGCGCCGAGTTCGCTGCGCAGGTAGTCGCGATGCGCGCGTTCGAGGTCGCGCAGGTAGCCGGCGCCGTCGACCACCGGGTCCCACAGCAGCAGGTGCGCCGGCCGCAGCAGCCCGCGCTGCGCCGCGAGCGCGGCGAGGGTCGCGCCCAGGCGCAGGCCGACGAGCACGATCCGCGACTGCCCGCTCTCGGCGCGCAGCGCGTCGGCGGCCGCGGCGATGTCGGCCAGCCAGTCGGCGACGCCGTGGTCGCCCGCGTCGCCGGAAGAATCCCCGGTGCCGGCGTAGTCGAAGCGCATCGTCGGGTAGCCGGCGTCGTCGAGCCGCCGGGCCAGCACCCGGTAGGCGCGATGCGCGCGCACGGCTTCCTCGCCGAACGGGTTGCACAGCAGCACCGCGGCGGCGCGCGGCCGCAGCCGCGGCGTCGCCTGGGTCGAGACCAGCAGTCGCCGCGCCGGCGCGCCGGCGCGCACATCGCCATGCGCATCAACATGCACATCGATCAGCCGAATTGACAGCACCATCCCCCCCGCGTGTATGGTCGCTTCCGTTCCAACGTCAGAACCGCCTCAGGCAGGCAATCCCACAGGTCTCCCCGATGTCTTCCCCGCAGGCCCCGGCCCGCGAGCGCGTGGTCGCGCTGCTTCCGGACCGGCCGCTGGTCGCGATCGCGACCGATCCGCAGACGCCGCGCGCGCTCCCGCCGGTGCTGATCGTCAACGCCGGCGTGATCCACCGCATCGGGCCGCACCGGCTGCACGTGCGCCTGGCGCGCCGGCTCGCCGACCTCGGCCACCGGGTGCTGCGCATGGACCTGTCCGGCATCGGCGACAGCGGGCCGATCCCCGACCGACTCGATTTCCGGGTCAGTGCGGTCGCCGACATCCGGACCGCGCTGCATGATCTCACAGCCGCCGCGGACGGTCCGCCGGGGGCGATCGTGTTCGGCCTGTGCTCGGGCGCGGACAACGCGCTGGCCGCGGCCGCGGAGGACCCGCGGATCGTCGGCCTGGCGCTGGTCGATCCGCCCGCCTACGCCACCCCGCAGGCGCGTCGCCGGCGGCTGCTCGGGCGGCTGCGCGACCCGCGCTTCTGGCGGCGGCTGCCGGCGGCGCTCGCGCGCCGGCTGCGCCCCGCGCCCGCGCGCACCGGGACCGCGGAGGCGGACAGCCGTCGCGCGCCGCCGGCGCAGGCCGAGTACGGCCGCCTGCTGCGCACCCTCGCCGACCGCGGCGTGCGCGTGCTGTCGCTGTACACCGCCGCCCAGGGCGTGCGCTGCAACCATCCGGACCAGTTGTTCGAGGCCTTCCCCGACCTGCGCGGCCGCATCGACGTGCGCTGGTTCCCTGCGGCCAACCACACCTTCACCGCGCTGGACCAGCAGGCGGCGCTGGTCGAGGCGGTGGCGGACTGGTCCGCGCAGCGCTTCGGCGCGGCCGGCTGAGCCGCGCCCACGGACCCGCGCCCGGCGCGATCCCGGATCGCGCCCGAAGCCGCCCCCCGGCGCGCCCGGTCTGCGCCTGCGGCGCCACGGCCATCGCCGGTCGGGACGGGTAAGCTTGCCGCAGCGCCTCGTCGCACGACCACACGACCGCCTGACCGCACAACCGCACGGAGCAACACGATGACCGGATCCCGTTCGCGATACGACGTCCATGGCCTGGTGCTCGATCTGGGCGACGCCTTCCCGGCCGCCGACCGCAGGAAGCTGCTCAAGCGCCTGCGCGACGACGTGCCCGCGTTCGCCGCGATCGCGGCGAGCGACGGCGGCGCGACGCCGCTGGGCAAGGACAGCAGCGACGTGCTGGTGCCGTTCGCAGAAGGCCGGCGGGTGACCGTCGGCCGCGCCTGGGAAGCGGTGCATGCGCTGCGCGCGCACCCGCTGGTGGCGGACGCCGAGCCCGCGATCGGCTACCGGCTGGACCCGGCGCCGGAACCGGCGCGCCCGCCGCGGCCGAAGACCCGGCGCGCCAGCAGCGCCGGCGGCGCCGACCTGCCCGGCTCCGATCCGCGCGACTGGTCCACCCGCGCGGTCCGCGCCGACGCCGCGCGCGCCGCCACCGGCACCAGCGGTCGCGGCGTGCTGGTCGGCCATCCCGACACCGGCTACACCGACCATCCGCTGATCCAGGGCCCGCGCCTGCGCAAGGGCGACGGCTTCGATTTCGTCGACGACGATCCCGACGCCCGCGATCCGCTGACCGGCAGCTTCCCGGGCCACGGCACCGCCACCGCCAGCGTGATCTTCGGCGAGGTCACGCCGGCGCTGTGCGGGATCGCCCCCGGCGCCGCGCTGGCGCCGATGCGGGTGTCCGGGTCGGTGATCCATTTCGACTTCACCCGGCTGATCCAGGCCCTGTACCGCTGCCGCGACCGCGGCTGCGACCTGGTCTCGATGAGCCTCGGCGGCCCGTGGGCGGGCCGCTCGCTGGCCCGCGCCGCCGACGCCCTGGTCGCCGACGGCCGGATCCTGCTCGGCGCCGCCGGCAACCACACGCTGATGGTGATCTTCCCGGCGCTGCTGGACAGCGTGATCGCGGTGGCCGCGAGCAACGCCGTCGACAAGCCGTGGAGCGGGTCGGCCTCCGGCGCGGCGGTCGACATCACCGCGCCGGGCGAATCGGTCTGGCGCGCGCTGACCCACGCGCGCAACGGCCAGGTCGCGTTCGACACCGGGCGCAGCGACGGCACGTCCTACGCCACCGCCACCCTCGCCGGCGTCTGCGCGCTGTGGCTGGAGCGCCACGGCGGCGCGGCGGCGCTGCGCCAGCGCTACGGCGGACGGCTGGCGTCGGTGTTCCGCGACCTGCTGCAGGCGAGCTGTCGCACGCCCCCGGGCTGGAACGCGCGCCGCTACGGCCCCGGCATCGTCGATGCGAACGCGCTGCTCGCCGCGCCGCTGCCGGCGTTCGGCGGCGTGCGCCTGCACAGCGCCGCGCGCCCGCCCGGCCGCGCCAGCGCCGACGCCGACTGGGCGCGGCTGCAGCGCTACGTGCCCGAACTCGGTCCGCGGCAACTGGCGACCGCGGTGGCGAAGCTGCACGGCGTCGCGCCCGCGCCCGGTACCGCGCGCCGGTCCGCGCGCAGCGCGCCGCCGCCGAGCCTGATCGACGAGATCGAATTCTTCCTCGCCACCGACCCGGCCGTGCGCACGGCGTTCGTGGCCGCCGGCGGCGGCGCGCCGAAGCGCGGCGCGCGGCGCGCCAGTGCGGCCAAGACGACGGCCAGGACGGCGGCCGATCCGGCGGCGGCGCTGCGCCGGCAGGGCTCGGCCCGCCTGCGCGCGGCGCTGGCCGCGGACTGAGCCGCGCTCAGCCGCCGCAGGTGCTGTCGCGGTAGATCCGGCCGAGGCGCGCGTACTCGGCCTTGCGGTCGTCATCGCGGCCGCCGGCGAACTTCCAGCGGAATTCGGCCTCGTCGACCCGCTTCTTCCAGGCGACGCACAGCTGCTCGGCCGGCACCGGCGTGCATTCGTCGCGCTGCATCTCGCAGGCCTGGCCGGCGGCGAGGGTGGACGTGCCGTCGATGCCGACGGTCGCCATCGGCACGCAACTGGCCGGCGGATCGGCGCGATCGCCGAGATAGTCGCGGTCGTCCGGGGTGCGGCACTGGAACAGCGGCGGCGGCGGCAGGCGCTCCGCCGGCGCGGGTGGCGGCGCCGGCTCGGCGGCGGCAGCGGGCTTCGGCGCAGGCCGCGGAGCGGGCGCCGGCGGCGGCGCGGGCGGCGGCCGGTACGCCGGCGGCGGATCGAGCTTGCGCACGGTCTGCTGCTGGCCCTTCGCGCAGGGCGTGTCGTTCTGCAGGGTCACCGCGCCGGTGGCCGGATCGACGCAGCGGTAGATGGTGATCGCGCCGGCCTGGGCGCGCAGCGGCGCGGCCGGGAGCGCGGCGCAGAGCGCCAGGGCGCAGGCGAAGACGATCCGGCCGCGCATCAGCGGCAGTCCTGGGCGAGCCGGGCGTCGATGCCGCGCTGTTCGCGGGACAGTTCCGCGCGCTCGGACGGCTGGGCGATGGCGAAGCGGCGACCGATCTGGCCGCGGCGGTCGCGCAGGCGGTCGCAGACCTCGACCTGCGGCAGCGCCGCGCAGGCGTCGCGGACCCACATCGTGGCGCCGTAGCCCGCCGCCGTGGGCACCACCACCGAGCCGTAGCTGCCGCTGCTGTAGTGGCCGCTGACGTGGCCGTCGTCGACCCCGACTTCGAGCTGGCCGGGCTGGTACACCGGGACCCGGGCCAGCACCGGCGCGCCCATCGTCCATGCGGGCACCTGGCGCGGGCGGCCTTCCGGGGTTTCGCTGACGTAGCGCTCGCCGTCGGGGGTCACGCATTCGTACAGCGGACGCGGCGTGTTGATCACGATGACCTGCGGCGGCAGCGGCGACGGCGCGGCGGCGACGGCGGGCGACGGCCGCTGCGGACGCGGCGGGGCGTCCCTGGGCCGGACCATGCTGCGGGTCTCCTGGCGCTGGCCTTTCTCGCAGGGCGAATCGCGCAGGGTCAGGCGGCCGTCGGCGCCGGTGCAGCGATAGATGACCACGGTGTCGTCGGCCCGCGCCGGGGCCGGCGACAGGGCCGGGACGGCCGCGGACAGGACGATCGCGGAGAGCAGCAGGCGGGCGCGCATGGCGCCATCGTGCAACGCGGCGGAGACGAGGGAAAGCCGGCGCGGCGCCGGCGTTCGCGCCGGTTCAGCCCGCCGATTGCTTCACCACCCGCTTGCGGCCCGGCTCGGCCACCGGCTTCTGGGTGATCAGCGGCTTCGCCGGCGCGTAGGCGACGGCCGCCGGCTTCGCGGTCTTCTTCGTCGCTTTCTTTGCGGCGGCCTTCTTCGCCGGCGCTTTCTTCGCCGCGGCCTTCTTCGCGGGGGCCTTCTTCGCCGCCGCCTTCTTGGCCGGTGCCGCCTTCGCCTTCGGTTCCGCGGTCTTCTTCGCCGCGGCCTTCTTGGCGCCGAAACCGCGACGGGCCGGCTTGCCGGTGTCGGCCAGCAACTGCGTCACCTCCTCCAGGGTCAGCGACTTCGGCTCGCGATCCTTGGGGATCTTGCCGTTGAGCTTGCCGTCGCTGATGTACGGGCCGAAGCGGCCGTTGAGCACCTGGATGTCGCTGTCCGGCCACGCCTTGATGATCCGGTTGCGGGCGATCTCCTCCTTCTCCTCGATCAGGAACACCGCGCGGGCCAGATCGATGGTGTAGGGGTCGTCCTCCTTCTTCAGCGAGGCGTAGGTCGAACCGCGCTTGGCGAACGGCCCGAAGCGGCCGATGCCGACGCTCACTTCCTCGCCGTCGCTGAGGCCGAGCTTGCGCGGCAGCCGGAACAGGTCCAGCGCTTCGTCGAGGGTGATCGTGTGCATCGACTGGCCGGGCCGCAGCGAGGCGAACTCCAGCTTCTCGTCGGTGTCCTTGTCGCCGATCTGCGCGTACGGCCCATAGCGGCCGAGGCGTACGCTGACCGGCTTGCCGGACTTGGGGTCGGCGCCGAGTTCGCGCGCGCCGGTGGCCTCGCTGCGATCGACCGATTCGGTCTTCTCCTCGACCAGTTCCTTGAACGGGACCCAGAACTTCTCCATCAGCGGGACCCACGCCTCCTCGCCGCGGCTGACGGCGTCGAGCTCGTCCTCCATCTTCGCGGTGAAGTCGTAGTCGACGTAGCGGGTGAAGTGCCCGGACAGGAACTTGCTGACCGCGCGGCCGACGTCGCTGGGCCGGAAGCTGCGGCCTTCCATCTCGACGTACTTGCGGAACAGCAGGGTCTGGATGATCGAGGCGTAGGTGGACGGGCGGCCGATGCCGTATTCCTCCAGCGCCTTCACCAGCGCCGCTTCGGTGAAGCGCGGCGGCGGCTGGGTGAAGTGCTGGTCGGCGTGGATGCGGTCCAGCGGCACGCGGTCGCCGGGCTTCATCGCCGGCAGCTTGCGGCCCTCGTCGTCGTCGTCGGCGTTCTTCTGGTCCTTGCCTTCCTCGTACACGGCGAGGAAGCCCGGATCGACCACCGTGGTGCCGCTGGCGCGGAAGCTGTGCTCGCCGCCGGCGGCGAGATCGACGCTGACCGTGTTGAGCGTGGCCGGCACCATCTGGCAGGCGACGGTGCGCTTCCAGATCAGGTCGTACAGCCTGCGCTCGTCGTCGCTGAGGAAGCGCGACACCTGCGCCGGCGTGCGCAGCGCCGAGGTCGGGCGCACCGCTTCGTGCGCTTCCTGGGCGTTCTTGGACTTGGTCTGGTAGAAGTTCGGCTTGTCCGGCAGCGCCCTGGTGCCGTAGTCGCGCGCGATCACGTCGCGCAGCTCGCCGAGGGCGTCCATCGACAGGCTGACCGAGTCGGTACGCATGTAGGTGATCAGGCCGACCGTGCCCTCCTCGCCGATCGCCACGCCCTCGTACAGCTTCTGCGCGACCTGCATGGTGCGCTTGGTGGTGAAGCCGAGCTTGCGCGAGGCTTCCTGCTGCAGGGTCGAGGTGGTGAACGGCGGCGCCGGGCGGCGCTTGCGCTCCTTGCTGGCGACGTCGGTGACCTGCAGCACGCCCTGCGCGGCGGCCACGATGCGCTTGCGCGCGGCCTCGGCGCTGTCGCCGTCGGTGACCGTGAACTGCTCGAACTTCCTGCCGTCGAGCTTGGTCAGCTTGGCGCTGAACGGCTGCGAGGGATGCGCGCACTCGGCCTCGATGGTCCAGTACTCGCGGGCGATGAAGGCTTCGATCTCCTCCTCGCGCTCGACGATCATGCGCAGCGCCGGCGACTGCACGCGGCCGGCGGACAGGCCACGCTGGACCTTGCGCCACAGCACCGGCGAGAGGTTGAAGCCGACCAGGTAATCGAGCGCGCGGCGGGCCTGCTGGGCGTCGACCAGCGGCTCGGCGATGCTGCGCGGCTTGCCCATCGCCTCCTTGATCGCGCGCGGGGTGATCTCGGTGAACACCACCCGGTGCAGCGGCTTGTCGCCGATCAGGCCGCGCTCGCGGAGGATCTCGGCGATGTGCCAGCTGATCGCCTCGCCCTCGCGGTCCGGGTCGGTCGCGAGGTAGAGGGCGTCGGCGGTCTTGGCGGCCTTGGCGATGGCCTCGACGTGCTTCTCGTTCTTGTCGATCAGCTCGTAGCGCATGGCGAAGCCGTGGTCGGGATCGACCGCCCCTTCCTTCGGCACCAGGTCGCGGACGTGGCCGTAGGAGGCGAGGACCTGGAAGTCCTTGCCGAGGTACTTGTTGATCGTCTTGGCCTTGGCGGGGGATTCGACGATGAGGAGGTTCTTGGGCATCTCGGGCGGGGGTCCGGAAAGGCCTTGGCCCCCGGGCGGGGGGCCGTCGGCAGGGCCCGGGACCAGGCCCCGGGCCAGAAGGCGACGCCCGGGGGAGGCCCGGGCGTCGATGCGTTCTCTTTTTTTAGTGGTGTCACGGCCGGGGCGCCGGTGTCAAGCATCCGCGGCGCGAAGGGCCCGCCGGGCCGGCCGGCGGTCGGGCCCCGGTCGCCCGGGGCCGATCGCCGCGACGCAAGTCTGAACGACGAACCTGAACGATGGCCGGCCGCGTTACTGGACGCCGCCGGCGATCACCGCGCCGAGCACGGCGAACAGCGCGATCAGCCCAAGCGCCATCAGGCCGCTCAGCGCCAGCACCACGATGGTGACGGTCCCCAGCTCCTCGCGCTGCCATTCCGGGTGGTCGGTGAAGGCGTACTTGTCGACCACCAGGGTGTCGCAGATCATGTCGTGCAGGGCCTGCTTGCGCTCGGTGAAGCCGGCCATGATGAAGCCGATGAGCAGGATCAGGCTGCTGAGGATGGTCGCGTAATAGCGGCCGAAGCCGCGCCAGAACTGGATCGGCGCGCCGTCGCCGCGGGTCACCTTGATGCCGATCGCCATCTTGCCCAGCGACGCCTGGTGCCGCGAGGCCTGCATCCAGCCGAAATAGATGCCGGGCAGCAGGATCTGGATCAGGTACATCACCCCGATCAGGGCGATCGCCGCGCCGCTGCCGAAGGGGTTGTCCGGGGTGGCGCTGGCGCCCAGTCCGACGGCGGCGAACAGGCTGATCGGGATCGCGATCGCGTAGTTGACGGCGCCGACGACGAAACTGTCGATGACGTAGGCGGCGAAGCGCTTCCAGAACCCGGCGTAGACGATCCTGCCGCCGCGGACCACGTCGTCGGCCTGTTCCAGCCGCGCCTGCGGCGGGGCGTACGGCGAGGCCTCGGCGATGGCGTACGGCCGGTAGGCGCCGTCGGCCGGGGCGGCCTCGGCCGCGCGCACGAAGGCCTCGGCCTGCGGGTCGTCCGGCGCGCCGCCGGTGATCACCTCGCGCATCATTTCCTGCCACGGGCGCCAGGCCGTCATGCCCTCGCGCCAGACCAGCGCGTCGGGCGGAAGCTGCCCGCGGCTGTGCAGGGCGGCGAGGTCGGCGGCCGTCACCGGGCCGTGCTGGGTGCGCTGGGCGTCGCTGTAGTACCACTCGGTCATGGCGGTTCCGTGGTTCAGGGTCGGGTTGCGCCGGCGGGGCGGCAGGGGGGAGGCAGGTAGCGCGCGTCCAGGGTGCCGGCGTCGCAGCGCCAGGACGCGCCGTCGGACGTCGCGACCAGGGTCTTGCCGTCCACCGCGGGATTCAGCCCCTGGAGGCGCATCTCGATCGCGCAGGCGCCGTCCTCGAGGCTGCCGACGGTCAGCACGGCCTCGCGGCCGGGCTCGCCGTGGCTCAGCGGCACGCGGAAGTCCTCGGGCTGGCCGAGGTCGACGTTGCCGGGGCAGGCGCCGTGGGCCTCGCGCCAGGCGTCGACCTGCGGCTCCAGGCCCTCCACGACCGCATAGCCGAGGTAGATCCGGGACCGGACGATGTACTCCTGGTACTGCGGGATCGCGATCGCGGCCAGGATGCCGATCACCGGGATCGCGACCACCACCAGCGCCGCGCCGATGATCGCGGCGATGGCGCAGCCGGACAGGCCCTTGCGGGGCGGGGCGGCGGGCGCGGACGGGGCGGACGGCGGCACGGGAGGTGGCAGGTTCATGGCGTCAGGCTCCGCAGCGCGACGGGATCGCGCCCGCCGGCATGTCGAGGTTGCGACAGGCGATCCGGACGTCGTTGCCTTCCAGGGTGACGTCGTACTGCACCGCGTGGCCCTTCACCTGGGCGCCGAGGCCGTGGAACTGCACGCGGTACGTGCAGAGGCCGGTTTCGGGCTGCGCGGGATCGAGCGTGAACCAGCCGTCGTCGCCGCCCTGCAGGCGCTGCTCGCGGACCATCACCTTCTCGAACGCGTATTCGTCCGGGCACTGGTTGCCGCTGGCGGCGTAGGACTCGCGCATCGCTTCGGTCACCAGTTCGCGGGCCAGGGCCTCGGTCCGGTCGAGGCGACCGGCGTCGAACACGCCGTCGCCGCCGGCCTGCCGGGCCTGCGCGGCCTTGGCGCGCTTCACGTAGTCCTGGTAGGCCGGCAGCGCGATCGCGGCGAGGACCGACACCATCACCACGCCGATCACGCCGATCACCAGCACCGCGATCAGGCAGCCGCTGCGCTTCGACGGCGGCGGCGCCACCGTCACGCTCGCGCGCGCGGCGTGCGAGGCCGTGCCCGCGGCCGGACGCGGCGGCGGGGGCGGCGGCGGTTTGCTCATGTCCGGCTGCACGCCGGTGAGGCCCAGTTCCTCGATCAGCCGTTCCAGCGGCTGCCATTCGCGCAGGCCTTCGTGCCAGGCCAGCGTGTCGAGCACGATCGTGCGATCGCGGTAGCGCTGGCGCATTTCGTCCGCGCTCAGCGGACCCACCCGGCCCTGGCCGGGAGCGTGGTAATACCAGTCGGTCATCGTTCCCCCGGAAGGCGTCGCCGCCGGTCGGAGATCCCGGCGTGGCGACGCACCCGCACAGTGTCCCAGAACCGACCCCGTCGGCGCCACGCCCTCGGCCCGCCGGGCGGCTGGACGCGGTCTTCTGGCGGACGAACGTCGCCGCGGCGGGGGTCAGTGGACCCGTTCGCCGTCATCCTCGAACATCTGGGTCTCCATCCAGGCGTAGGCCGCCTCCGATCCCGGCTGGTTGAACAGCACCATCAGCACGACCCACTTGAGGTCGTCGAGGTCGAGTTCGTCCTGGTCCAGCGCCATCGCCCGGTCGACCACGAGCTCGCGCTGGTCGGCGTCGAGGATGCCCTGCTGTTCGAGGAACATCAGGAAGCCACGGCAATCGAGGTCCAGCTTGTCCAGTTCGGGGCCGAAGAACACCCGCACCGGGCCGTCGGCGCGCGGCGCGGCCGGTTCCAGCCGGCGCGCGGCGAGGGTGTCGAGCCAGTCGAAGGCCTTGTGGATCTCGGCCGGGCTGAAGCCGGCCTCCAGCAGATTGTGCTGCAGCGAATCGCGGTCCCCGGCGAGGTCCTCGTCCTGGGCGATGTAGTGCTCGAACAGGTAGAGCAGGACATCGAGGATGCTTTCTTTCATGTCCCCTGACTTGCGCCGGCGGGCGCATCGGAAAGGAAGGAGGCGGAGGACCGTCGGCACCAGCGACCGTGCTCGACCGACACCCGCCCCTGCAACTCCATGGCGAGGAGGATGGGGGACAGGGCCGCGGTCGTCAATCCGGTGCGCTCGACCAGCTGATCCATGGTGGTGGGGTCGTGACCGAGGGCCGACCACAACCGGTGGTGGTCGAGACCGTCCGGCGCGGGGCCCGGGACGGCGGCCTTGGCGGTCGCGGCGGCCGGATCGGCGGCGTCCGCATCCGCGCCTGCACCGGCCTGCTCCGCCGCCAGCCGGCGCCGCAGCTCGCCGCGCAGGGCCCCGGCCCAGGCGCCCAGCGCCTCGATCACCTCGTCCGCCGATTCCACCAGCGCCGCCCCGTCGCGGAGCAGGCGGTGGCAGCCGCGGGCCATCGGGTTGTGGATCGAGCCCGGCACCGCGAACACCTCGCGGCCGGCCTCGGCCGCCAGCCGCGCGGTGATCAGCGCCCCGGAGCGGGTCGCCGCCTCGACCACCAGCGTCCCCAGCGCGAGGCCGGCGAGGATGCGGTTGCGGCTGGGGAAGTGCTCGCGCCGGGCGCCGGTGCCCGGCGGGTGCTCGCTGACCACCGCGCCGGCGGCGGCGATCCGCGCCATCAGCCCGGCGTGGCCCTGCGGATACGGCACGTCCGGCCCGGTGCCGAGTACGGCCACGGTCAGCCCGCCGGCCTCCAGCGCCGCCTCGTGAGCCGCGCGATCGATCCCGGCGGCGAGGCCGCTGGTCACCGCGAACCCGGCGCGGGCCAGCGCCAGGGCGAAATCACGGGCGTTGTCGCGGCCGCCGGCGGTCGGGCCGCGGCTGCCGACCACCGCGACCCCGGGATGCCACAGCCGCGCCGGGTCGCCGTCGACGAACAGCGCCAGCGGCGGCGCGCCAGCGCGCCGCAGCAACGGCGGATAGTCCGGATCGTGCCAGCCGACCAGATGGTGCCCGGGGACGCGCAGCCAGGCGCGGCAGCGCGCGAGAAGGTCGGCGTCCAGCGCGGTCGCGCCGCCCTCCAGCGCGCGGATCTGGTGGCCTTCGAGCCCGGCCTCGCGCCAGCGCGCCCGCGGCAGCGCGCGCACCGCCGCGGGTCCGCCGTGGCGATCGAGCAATGCCCGCCGCGGCGCGGCCGGGCCGCCGGGCAGCAGCAGGGCGAGCAGGGCTTCGGTGTCGGCGTCGAGCGTGTCCATGCCCACAGCCTGCGCCGCAAACGGCGACGGCGCCCTCGGGCGCCGTCGCATCGTGTCGTCAGGGTTTTCCGAACCGCGTCACTTCGCGTCGGGGCCCTTCAGCCGGTAGCCGACGCGGCTGGGCTTCACGCTCTGCATGACCAGGCCGTAGCTGACCTTGTCGTAGGTGCGGAAGATCATCACGTGGCCGGCGTACTCGTCGGGCAGCTGCACGCGATCGCCCTTGGTCACCGTCTCGTCGCCGCGCCAGTAGCCGGCCTCGACCCGGTCGACCACGTTGTTGCCCTGGCGCCAGATCGACAGCACGGTGCCGTTGTCGACGCCGTCCTGGGCGCCGATCGACAGCGCGACCACGTCGCGCGGGCCGCCGCTGGTGAGCGAATTGGCCACCGCCAGCACCCGGGCCTTGTTCTCGTCGACCGGCTGCTTCGGCGCGTGCGGGAAGAACTGCAGGTCGTACGGCTGCGCATCGACCGGGATCACGCGGTCGCCGACGCGGACCTCGACGTTGTTCTTGCCGTCGAGCTTCAGGGTCGTGACCTCGACGTCGCCCTCGCGCAGCTTCACCACGGTGCCGGCGTTGACCCGGTACAGCTCGCTGCCGAGGAATTCCTTGCCGACGTCGGCGCCGGCGGTCTCGCCCCAGCCGAAGCCCGGGACCAGGCCGCCGCGGAAGTCGTAGTGGTTGCGCGAAAGCATGTCGCAGCACTCGCGCTTGCCGATGCGCACGTAGCGCTGGGTCGGGCGGACCACGGCGTAGCGCTGGCCGAGCTGGGCGCCGTCGAGGCCGCGGACGTAGGCCTGGTGGCCCTGCACGCCGCGGGTGATGTCCTCTTCCAGGCCGACCACGTGGGGCAGCGTCTTGAACTCGTCGACCACGCGCAGGTCGCGCAGGTAGGCCTCGATGTCCGCCAGCGGGATGGCGCCGATCGGCCCGCCCTGGTTGCGCGGACCCGGGACCACGCTCACCCGGTCCAGATAGGCCAGGCTGATCACGTCGCCGGGATAGATCAGGTGCGGGTTCTTGATCTGCGGGTTGGCCTGCCAGATCTCCGGCCACAGCCACGGCCGCTTCAGGAATCGCCCCGCGATGTCCCAGAGGGTGTCGCCCCGCTTCACCACGTAGGTGTCGGGGTGGTCGCCACGGAACTCCTCCTGGGCGACCGCGTACGTGCCCACGGTCAGAAGGGCAATGGCGCCCACCACCTTCGCACGGTGAGAAAAGCGCTTAAGGATGCCGGCCATCTACTTGCTCCCCTTGGGATTTTCCCCAATACATCGGCCGCACTATAGCCCACAAAACCCGGGCGTTGGCAAGTCGGAAGGCGGTACAATGGCCCGGAATGGGCCTTTCGCCCGCCCCCGTCGACGCAAACATGACGTCCCTCTCAATTCTCGAATTCCCCGATCCCCGGCTGCGGACCAAGGCAAGGCCGGTCGACGCCGCCGAAATCGGCTCCGCCGAGTTCCAGACCCGGCTCGACGACATGTTCGAGACCATGTACGCGGCGCCCGGCATCGGCCTGGCCGCCAGCCAGGTGGACGACCACCGCCGGTTCATGGTCATCGACGTCAGCGAGGAGAAGAACCAGCCGCTGGTCTTCATCAACCCGGAGATCGCCGAGGCCGACGGCCACCAGGTCTACCAGGAAGGCTGCCTGTCGGTGCCCGGCATCTTCGCCGACGTCACCCGCGCCAACGTCATCACCGTGAAGGCGATCGGCCGCGACGGCCAGCCGTTCGAGCTTCAGACCGACGGCCTGCTGGCGATCTGCATCCAGCACGAAATGGACCACCTCGACGGCAAGCTGTTCGTCGACTACCTCTCGCCGCTGAAGCGCGAGATGGTCCGCAAGAAGCTGGAAAAGGCGCGGCGGGCCAAGTCGGCGGCGTGACCGCGTCGGGCATCGTCCTGTTCGTCTTGGTAGAGCGGGCTTCGGCCCGCTGTGGTTTCACGGAAACATTCTCAGCGGGCTGAAGCCCGCTCTACCGCCGCGATACCAGAATCGATCGCGCAGACCCCGCCACGCATCGCCGATGTCTGGCCTTCGCCTGGAACCCCCATGACCCTCCGCATCGTCTTCGCCGGCACGCCGGCCTTCGCCGTCCCCTGTCTGCGCGCCGCGGCGCGGCAGCACGAGGTGGTAGCGGTCTACACCCAGCCCGACCGCCCCGCCGGCCGCGGGCGCGCGCTCGCGGCCTCGCCGGTGAAGCTGGAGGCGATCCAGCGCGGCATCCCGGTGCTGCAGCCCGAATCGCTGAAGACGCAGGTCTCGCGCGACGCGCTGCGCGCGCTGCAGCCGGACCTGATGGTGGTGGTCGCCTACGGCCTGATCCTGCCGCAGAAGATCCTCGACATCCCGACCCACGGCTGCTGGAACGTCCACGCCTCGCTGCTGCCGCGCTGGCGCGGCGCGGCGCCGATCCAGCGCGCGATCGAGGCCGGCGACACCGAAACCGGCGTGTGCCTGATGCGGATGGAGAAGGGCCTGGACACCGGCCCGGTGCTGCTGGCGCAGAAGGTCGCGATCGGGCCCGACGACACCGGCGGCCAGTTGCACGACCGCCTGTCCGAACTCGGCGCGCAGGTCCTCGCCGACGGCCTCGGCCTGCTGCGCGCGGGGCTGGTGCCCGCCGCGCAGCCGCAGCCGGAGGCCGGCGTGACCTACGCGCACAAGCTCGACAAGCACGAGGCGCGGCTGGACTGGACGCAGCCCGCGGCCGCGCTGGCGAACAAGGTACGCGCGTTCAACCCGTGGCCGGTCGCCGAGGCGACGCTCGCCGGCGAGCGCGTGCGCATCCACGGCGCGACCGCGCTGGACCTCGCCCACGACCGCGCACCGGGCACGGTGCTCGCGGCCGCGCGCGAAGGCATCGACATCGCCTGCGGCCAGGGCGCGCTGCGCATCCGCGTGCTGCAGCGCGAAGGCGGCAAGGCGATCACCGCGGCCGACTATCTCAACGCGCGGCGGGACCTGCCCTGATCCGCGCGCACACGTCCATTCTGTAGGAGCGGCGTGAGCCGCGACGGAGGACGGAATGCCCTGCCGCGACCCGTCGCGGCTCACGCCGCTCCTACAAGAACGCCGCTCCCGCATCCTCTGAATCCGCTGGCGAACACATCCCCATGACGACTTCCGGCACCGCCCCCCGCCTCGCCGCCGCGCGCGTCCTCGACGCGGTGGTGCATCGCGGCCGCTCGCTGAAGGGCGAATTCGCGAAGGCCTTGCCGACGCTGGACGACCCGCGCGACCGCGCACTGGTCGAAGCGATCTGCTTCGCCGCGCTGCGCGAACGCGCGCGCTACGCCGCCGCGCTGGACGCCTGGGTCGCGAAGCCACTCGCACGCCGCGACGATCCGCTCAAGGCGCTGCTGTACGCCGGTTTCGCCCAGCTCGACGCCCTGCAACTGCCCGCGCACGCCGCGGTGGACGCGACGGTCGAAGCGGCGCGGGCGATGGGCCGCACCCACCAGGCCGGCATGGTCAACGCGCTGCTGCGCCGCGCCCAGCGCGAAGGCCTGCCCGCCGCCGACCCGGCGCAGGCGTGGCCGGCGTGGCTGCTGGCGGAACTGCGCCGCGACTGGCCCGACGACGCCGACGCGATCCTCGCCGCCAGCGCCGCGCCGGCGCCGCTGTGGCTGCGGGTGAATCGCCGGCTCGGCACGCGCGAGGCCTATCTCGAACGCCTGCGCGACGCCGGCATCGACGCCACCGCCACCGCCCCCGACGCCCTGCCCGACGCCCTGCGCCTGGCCGGCTCGCGCGCGGTGGCCGACCTGCCGGGCTTCGAGGACGGCGCGGTTTCGGTGCAGGACGCGTCGGCGCAGGCGGTGGCCGACGCGCTCGCCCCCGCGCCCGGCGCGCGCGTGCTCGACGCCTGCGCCGCGCCCGGCGGCAAGGCCGCGCACCTGCTCGAACGCGACCCGACGCTGCGCCTGGTCGCGCTCGACATCGACGCCCGCCGGCTGCGGCGCACCGCCGAGACGCTGGCGCGGGTGTCGCCGGCCCACGACGTCGTGCTCAAGGCCGCCGACGCCACCTATCCGCCCGAGTGGTGGGACGGGGTTCCCTTCGACGCCGTGCTGATCGACGCGCCCTGCTCGGCCACCGGCATCGTGCGCCGGCAGCCGGACATCCTGCTGCACCGGCGCGAGTCCGACCTCGACGCGCTGGTCGCGACCCAGATGGCGCTGCTCGACGCGCTCTGGCCCGTGCTGGCGCCGGGCGGCACGCTGGTCTACGCGACCTGCTCGCTGCTGGCCCGCGAGAACGCGGTGCAGGTCGACGCCTTCCTCGCCCGCACGCCCGACGCCGTCGCCGAGCCGCTGGACGACCGCTTCGGCCGCGTTGCCGGCGCCGGCCGCCAGCGCCTGCCCGGCGAGGACGGCATGGACGGCTTCTTCTACGCGAGGCTGCGCAAGGCGACCTGATCCCGCTTTACTGTAGGAGCGACGTGAGTCGCGACGGCGATCCGGCGTCCTTGGCCGTTCGTCGCGACTCACGTCGCTCCTACAAGAGCGGGGCACTGGGCGCAGGTCGTCGGGGCGAGGCCCCACCGCCATCGTGCGCGGGCCGCCACGGACCAACCCGGTATCATGCGCGGATGCTGAAGACCCGCGCCTCCCGTGAATTCTGGCTGCTCGCCGTCGTCGCCCTGCTGCTGCTCGGCACGGGACTCGGCCTGCGCGACCCGTGGCCGTCCGACGAACCGCGCTTCACCCTCGTCGCCAAGCACATGGTCGAGAGCGGCGACTGGCTGTTCCCGCGCCGCGGCACCGAGCTGTATTCGGACAAGCCGCCGATGCTGATGTGGTTCGAGGCGGCGTTCTACACGCTGGTGCGCGACTGGCGCGTCGCCTTCCTGCTGCCGTCGCTGCTGGCGGCGCTGGGCACGCTGTGGTGCGTGTACGACCTCGGCCGCCGGCTGTGGACGCGGCGCGTGGGCCTGTACGCGGCGTGGGCGCTACTGCTCGCGCTGCAGTTCACCTACCAGAGCAAGAAGGCGCAGATCGACCCGCTGGTGTGCTTCTGGATCACGCTCGCCAACTACGGCCTGCTGCGCCACCTGCTGCGCGGGCCGGACTGGCGGATGTGGACGCTGGGCTGGTTCGCCGCGGGGCTGGGCACGATCACCAAGGGCGTCGGCGGCCTCGCGCTGCTGATGGTGCTGCCGGCGGCGATCGCCTCGCTGCGCGGCTGGCCGGGCGTGCGCGTGCATGCGCGGAGCTGGCGCTTCTGGGTGGGCCCGCTGGCGTTCGCCGCCGCGGCGGCGCTGTGGCTGGTGCCTATGGTGACCGCGGCGCTGCATCACGCCGAGCCCGAATACCGCGCCTATCTCAACGACATCCTGTTCCGGCAGACCGCCGGGCGCTACGCGAAGTCGTGGGACCACCCGCAGCCGCCGTGGTACCACTTCGAGGTGATGGCGACCGCGTGGCTGCCGACGGTGCTGGCGCTGTTCTGGGCGATCCCCGCATGGCGACGCCGGCTGCGTCGCCGCGATGCGCGCTACCTGCTGCCGCTGGCGTGGTGGGCGCTGATCATCCTGTTCTTCTCGATTCCGCACGGCAAGCGCGACGTCTACATCATGCCGGCGCTGCCGATGATGTGCCTCGCGCTCGGCCCGCTGCTGCCGGGCATCCTGCGCCGCGCGGCCGCGAAGCGCGTCGCCTTCGGCTTCGCCGCGGCGCTGGGTGCGCTGCTGCTGGTGGCCGGCCTGTGGATGTGGTTCGGCGAACCGAAATTCGAGGCCAAGCTGATGTCCGACCGCGGCTTCGTCGACGGCGGCCGCGCGCTGTACCTGATGCTGATGGCGATGGGCGCGTGGGCGCTGGCGAGCGTCGGCTGGCATCGCGTGCAGGGCGGCGCGAAGGGGCTGGCGTGGGCGCTGGGCGGCATCTGGGTGCTGTACGGGCTCATCGCGTATCCGCTGCTGAACCCGTCGAGTTCGGCGGTCGGCCTGATGTCGCACGTCGGAAACCGCATCGGCCCCGACGCCGAGCTCGGCCTGGTCGCATGGAAGGAACAGAACCTGCTGATGGCCGACCGGCCGGCGGCGACGTTCGGCTTCCAGACGATCTGGCCCGAGCAGCTCGCGCGCGGCATGCGCTGGCAGGCCGAAGCGCCCGGCAAACGCTGGCTGCTGGTGCAGGAACCGGCGCTGTCGCAGTGCGTGGACAAGGCCAAGGCCGAATTCGCCGGCGTCTCCAACCGCCGCCGCTGGTGGCTGGTCCCCGCCGCCGCCGCCGCCGCCGCGTGCACGCCGCAAGGCATCGAAACCCAGAACCAGGCCGACGGCCAGGACGAATGAGGCGTCGCCTGATCCGCTCTTCGTAGGAGCGACGTGAGTCGCGACCAAGCGCCACGCACGGGTCGCGACTCACGTCGCTCCTACAGTCAACCCGCATCGGTAGAGCGGCCTTCAGGCCGCTGCTACTCGAAACGAGGACAGGATCGGCAGCCGGGTGTTCAACCACCGGATAGCGGGCCAGTCCGTCGCCATTCGAGATGGAAGCCAAAGCAGCGGCCTGAAGGCCGCTCTACCGGTCACCACCACCGACAAGGCACCGCCTTTCCGTTCTTCGTAGGAGCGACGTGAGTCGCGACCAGGCGCCACGCCGCGACGCACGCCACCTCCGCATCGGTAGAGCGGCCTTCAGGCCGCTGCTGTTCGGGACGAGGGCAGGATCGGCAGCCGGGTGTTCAACCACCGGATAGCGGGCCAGTCCGTCGCCCTTCGAGATGGAAACCAAAGCAGCGGCCTGAAGGCCGCTCTACCGGTCACCGCCACCGACAAGGCACCGCCTTTCCGTTCTTCGTAGGAGCGACGTGAGTCGCGACCAGGCGCCACGCCGCGACGCACGCCACCTCCGCATCGGTAGAGCGGCCTTCAGGCCGCTGCTGTTCGGGACGACATCAGGAGCAGCGAACGGATGTTCGGCCGCTGAATGATGGGCCAGTCCATCGCCCTTCGAGATGGAAGCCAAAGCAGCGGCCTGAAGGCCGCTCTACCGGTCACCGCCACCGACAAGGCACCGCCTTTCCGCTCTTCGTAGGAGCGACGTGAGTCGCGACGCGGCGTGGCGCCTGGTCGCGACTCACGTCGCTCCTACAAACAGACTTCCAGGCAGCGTCAGCCGTCGAGCGCTTCCCAGCGTGCGTAGGCCTGCTCCAGCGCGGTCTGCGCGGCGGCGAGTTCGGCGTTGTGCGCGGCGACGGCGGCGTGGTCGCGCTGGAAGAACGCCGGGTCGTGCATCGCCTCGGTCAGCGCGGCGACCTGGGCCTCCAGGGTTTCGATGCGCGCCGGCAGTTCGTCCAGTTCGCGCTGGTCCTTGTAGCTGAGCTTGCGCTTCGCCGGCGTCGCGGCGGCGGCCGCCGGGGCGGGCGCGGATGCGGGCGCGGATGCGGGTGCGCGCACGGGTTCCGCGACCTTCGCCGACGGTTTCGCCGTCTCGGCCGGCGCCGGTCGCTGCCGCAACCAATCGCTATAGCCGCCGACGTATTCGCCGACGACGCCATTGCCTTCCATCACCAGGGTCGAGGTGACCACGCTGTCGAGGAAGTCGCGGTCGTGGCTGACCAGCAGCAGCGTGCCCTCGTACTCGCCGAGCAGTTCTTCCAGCAGTTCCAGCGTCTCCACGTCGAGGTCGTTGGTGGGTTCGTCCATCACCAGCAGGTTGGACGGCTGCGCGAACAGCTTCGCCAGCAGCAGGCGGTTGCGCTCGCCGCCGGACAGGCGGGTGATCGGCGCGCGCGCGCGTTCGGGCGAGAACAGGAAGTCCTGGAGATAGCCGACGGCGTGCTTTTGGCGGCCGTTGATGGTCACCGAATCCTTGCCCTCGGCGACGTTCTCGATCGCGTTCCAGTCCTCGCGCAGGGTCGCGCGGTACTGGTCGAAGTAGGCGACCTGCAACTGGGTGCCGACCCGGATCTCGCCGGCCTGCGGCTTGAGGTCGCCCAGCAGCAGCTTCAGCAGCGTGGTCTTGCCGCTGCCGTTGTCGCCGATCAGGCCGATGCGGTCGCCGCGCAGGATCGTGGTCGAGAAATCCCTGACCAGCACGCGATCGCCGAACCCGAACGTCACGTCCTTCGCCTCGATCACCTTCTTGCCCGACGCGGTCGCCTGCGCCGCCTCCATGCGCACGTTGCCGGCCAGGTCGCGGCGCGCGGCGCGCTCCTCGCGCATCGCCTTCAGCCGGCGCACACGGCCTTCGTCGCGGGTCCGGCGGGCCTTGATGCCCTGCCGGATCCACATTTCCTCCTGCGCCAGCAGCTTGTCGAAGCGCGCGTTCTCCTGGGCCTCGGCGTTGAGGCGCTCCTCGCGGCGGCGCAGGTAGTTGGCCCAGTCGCCGGGCCAACTGGTGAGCTGGCCGCGATCGATCTCGACGATCCGCGTCGCCAGCGCGCGCAGGAAACGGCGGTCGTGGGTGACGAACACCAGCGCGCCCGGCCAGGCCTTGAGGAAGCCTTCGAGCCAGTCGATCGCGGCGATGTCGAGGTGGTTGGTCGGTTCGTCCAGCAGCAGCAGGTCCGGGGCCGACACCAGCGCCCGCGCCAGCAGCACGCGGCGCTTCATGCCGCCGGACAGGCGCGCGAAGTCCTGGTCGCCGTCGAGATCCAGTCGCGCCAGGGTCTCGGTCACGCGCTGGTCCACCGACCAGCCGCCGGCGTCCTCGATCCTGCCCTGCACCGCGGCCAGCGCCTCGGTGTCGATCGGTTCGGCGTGGATCAGGTGGTGGTAGTCCGCGAGCAGCGCGCCGAGCGCGCCCAGGCCGGCGGCGACCACGTCGAACACGGTGCCCTGCGCGTCGCGCGGGACCTCCTGTTCCAGCCTCGCCACGCGCACGCCGGTCTCGGCGCGGATGTCGCCGTCGTCGGGCTTGAGTTCGCCGGCGAGCAGGCGCAGCAGGGTCGACTTGCCGGCGCCGTTGCGGCCGATCAGGGCGATGCGTTCGCCGGGTTCGATGGACAGGCCGACGCCGTCGAGCAACAGCGGGCCGCCGACGCCGAAATCGACGTCATTGAGAGTGAGCAGAGGCATGGCGACAGTCTATCTATCAGGCTGTTGAAAAACAGCCTGATAGCGCGGCCAAGAATGGCCGCGACCACGAAGCAAGCGCGTAAGCGCTTGATTCGTCGCGAGCCAGTCCGGGCCTGTAGCGGACTGGTGAGATGAAAAAACGATCTGGATGATCGTTTTTCTACAACCTGCTAGCGTGGCGCCAGCAGCGACACGTAGGCCGCCTCGGTGGCCTCGACGAAGGTCCGCAGGCCGAAGTCGCGCTCGGCCTTGGCGCGCGCGGCCGCGCCCATCGCGGGCAGGCGGTCGCGGGCGTCGAGCAGCCCGGTGAGCGCGCGGGCGATGGCGTCGCGGTCGCGCGCCGGCACGATCCAGCCGTCGATCCCGGGGTCGATGTTCTCGGGCAGGCCGGCGTAGTCGCTGACCAGCACCGGCTTGGCCATCGCCATCATTTCGCGGCAGGCGAAGGAAATCGTCTCGACCGCGTACGACAGCACGAACCCGGCGTCGAACCCGGCCACCGCGGGGCGGACGTCGGACAGCAGGCCGGCGAAGTGGACCTGCGGCGCCAGCCCGAGCGCGGCGATGCGCGCGGTCTGTTCGTCGGCCGGCGGCTTGCCGCACAGCACGACGCGGATCCGCGCGCGCTGCGCGTCCGGCAAGGTCGCCAGCGCCTCGACCAGGTCCATCCAGCCCTTGTGCAGCGCGGTGCCGGCATTGCTGCCCAGCAGCAGCGCGTCGTCGGGGCACCATGCCCACTTCGCCTCGGCGCAGCGCTCCGCCGGCCACGGCGCGTAGTGCGCGATGTCGACGCCGTTGCGGATGCTGCGCGGCGCGCAGCGCGCGTAGGGCGAGGCCTGCAACTGGCGCAGGGTGGCGTCGCTGACCCCGATCGCCAGATCGGTCTTCGCCGCGCGCAGGCGGTGAGTGAAGCCCTGCATCGGCTTGGAGTTGTGCTTGGTCAGCACCAGCTTCGGCCGCTGCGGCAGGCCGCGCAGCGCGGCGAGCGCCAGCCGGTGGTCGGCCGAGCCGTTGACGTGGACGATGTCGAAGCGGTGCAGCCGCAGCAGGTCGCGCAGGCGGCGCTTCGCGCGCTGCGCCTGCAGCAGTTTGCCCAGGCCGTTGGGATACGGCTGCGCGTGGACGTGGACGCCGTCGAGCGCGGACGCTTCCCGGTACAGGCGGCTGCCCGGCGGCACCGCGAGGTGCACCTCGTGACGCGCCGCGAGGCCGCGGGCCAGCGCCATCAGGTAGGTGGTGTGGCCGCCGCCGTCGCCGTCGTGGAAGTTGGTGAGCAGCAGCTTCATGGCGGCGCGGCCGGTCAACCCTTGCGCGCGGGTTTCAGCGCGTAGGCGAGGATGCTCAGCGCGCGTTCGACGCGCTTGAACCAGGTGCCGCGGGTGCGCATCGCGAGGCCAGCGTAGCGGCGGATCTCGGACCAGCTCGGCGACGGCTTGGTCTTGAACTCGAACTTCACCAGTTCGATCGACTCGGGCGACACCCCGGCCATGCGCGCATATTCGTTCACCAGCCCGCGCGAACGCAGCCGGTTGAGGTAGCGCTCGACGTGGCCGCGGTTCGACCACCAGCCGTTCTTGCCGTGGATGCGGTAGCCGACGGTCCCGGTGGGCAGGAAGTACTTTCGGCCGGCGAACAGGCTGGCGCCGTAGACTAGGCAGTTGTCGGCGGACAGGCGCCAGGTCTTGGTCATCTCCGGCGAGAGATCGAGGCAGCGCCGCGCCAGCGGGGTCCGCAGCGAAAGCGCCGAGGTCGGCGCGCCGTACCAGAAGACCAGTTCGTAGGTGGCGACGGCGGTGTAGCCCAGGTCGACCGCGCGGTCGGCGAAGGCGATCGTGCGGGTCTCGTTGCCGAACAGCACGACGTCGTTGAACACGAAGTCGACGTCCCTGCGCGCGTCGTAGACCGCGCCGATCCGTTCCAGGTGCGTCGGTTCCCAGCGGTCGTCGGCGTCGAGGAAGCAGACCACGTCGGCGTCGGTCGCGGCGAGACCGCGCTGGAACGCGACCAGCTGGCCGCCGTTCTCGCACATCAGCAGGGTCACCCGCGGGTCGTCGCCGTAGCGCGCGCGCAGCAGGTCCTGGGAACCGTCCTTCGAGCCGTCGTCGACCACCACGACCTGCTTCGGGGGACGGGTCTGCGCCAGCGCGCCGTCGACCGCCTCGACCACGAAATCGCGGTAGTTGTAGCAGGTGACGACGACGGCGAAGGTCGTGGACGAGGCAGTCGTGGTGGGCGCGGCGGCGTTCATGCCGTGCGTCCTTCGCCGATGGCGGTCTCGGCCAGCAGCTTGCGGAAGTAGGCGATGGTCTCCTTCAGGCCGTCCTCCAGCGCGACCTTCGGCGTCCAGCCCAGCGCGGACTTCGCCAGCGCGATGTCGGGCTGGCGCTGCTTCGGGTCGTCCGACGGCAGCGGCTTGAACACCAGCCGGGAGCGGCCGCCGACCAGCGACAGCACCTTCTCGGCGAGTTCGAGCATGGTGAATTCGCCGGGGTTGCCGATGTTGATCGGGCCGGTGAAGCCCGCCGGCGTCGCCATCATCCGCTCGAAGCCCTCGATCAGGTCGTCGACGTAGCAGAAGCTGCGCGTCTGCAGGCCGTCGCCGTAGATCGTGATGTCCTCGCCGCGCAGCGCCTGCACGATGAAGTTGCTGACCACGCGCCCGTCGTTGGGGTGCATGCGCGGGCCGTAGGTGTTGAAGATGCGCACGACCTTGATGTCGAGGTCGTGCTGGCGGTGGTAGTCGAAGAACAGCGTCTCGGCGCAGCGCTTGCCCTCGTCGTAGCAGCTGCGGATGCCGATCGGATTGACCCGGCCCCAGTAGCCTTCCGGCTGCGGATGCACTTCCGGGTCGCCGTAGACCTCGCTGGTCGAGGCCTGCAGGATGCGCGCGCGCAGCCGCTTGGCGAGGCCGAGCATGTTGATCGCGCCGTGGACGCTGGTCTTGGTGGTCTGCACCGGATCGTGCTGGTAATGGACCGGCGACGCGGGGCAGGCGAGGTTGTAGATGCGGTCGACCTCGACGTACAGCGGGAAGGTCACGTCGTGGCGGATCAGCTCGAAATACGGATGGCCCAGCCGGTGCGCGATGTTGCGTTTGCTGCCGGTGAAGAAATTGTCGACGCACAGCACGTCGTGGCCGTCGTCGAGCAGTCGGTCGCACAGGTGCGAGCCGAGAAAACCGGCGCCGCCGGTCACGAGGATGCGAGCCATCGGGGTGGAGGCCTCGGTGATGGCGCCGGCATCGGAACGCGGGCGCGGTGGAGGGGGTGGGCCATTTTCGGTCATCGCCCCCGGCACTGACCAGCCTCCAAACGGCGCCGGAACCGCGACCGGAGCCCGCTTCCCGGCGCGGCTCAGGAACTGCAGGATAACGCCGAACAGCCCGGACGATCCCGCGCCCAGTCCGGCCGCTTGCCACAGAACGCCGCCCGCCCGGGGCGGTCGTCGTAGGGCCGGCGCATCGCCTCCAGCAGCTCGCCGATGGCTGAAACATCACCCGCTTCGGCGCGATCGATGGCCTGCTGGGCCAGCCAGTTGCGCAGCACCACCTGCGGGTTCGCCAGGCGCATGCGTTCGCGGCGCGTCGCCGGCGGCAGCGGGTCGTCGGCCACGCGCGCGGCGTAGCGCGCGAGCCACGCGCGCAGGTCCGCGTCGTGCGCGAGGCGCTTGGCCGGGTCGTAGAAGCAGGGCTCCAGCGGTGCGGGGTCCTCCGCCGCGGCGCCGTTGCCCGCGACGTCGATCAGTCCGCGGAACCACAGCGTCATGTCGATCTCGGCCGCCTGCATCAGCGCGTGCAGGTCGCGGATCAGCGCGATGTCGTCGTCGCGGCATTCGGCCAGCCCGAGCTTGCGCGCGGTGTTGTCGCGGTCGGCCCGGGTGTACGCGTCCCCGAAGGCGTCGAGGCCGGCCTGCAGCGCCGCCGGGCCGCCGAACAGCGGCGACAGCGCCTGCGCCAGCCGCACCAGGTTCCAGCGCGCGATCGCCGGCTGCCAGCCGAACCGGTAGCGGCGACCGCCGGCGTCGGTGGTGTTGGGCGTCCAGTCGGGGTCGTAGGCGTCGATCCAGCCGTACGGGCCGTAATCGATGGTCAGCCCGAGGATCGACAGGTTGTCGGTGTTGAGCACGCCGTGGACGAAGCCTACGCGCATCCACTCGGCGGCCAGCCGCGCGGTGCGCGTGCAGACCTCGGCGAACCAGTCGCCGTACAGCGCTTCGCCGGCGCCGTGCAGGTGCGGGAAATCGCGGCGGATCGCGAAGTCGGCGAGCGCGCGCAGCAGGTCGGTCTCGCCGCGCGAGGCCGGCAGCTCGAAGTGGCCGAAGCGCAGGAACGACGGCGCGACCCGGCACACCACCGCGCCGGGCTCGGGCCTGGGGTGGCCGTCGTAGAACATGTCGCGGACCACGTCCTCGCCGGTGGCGACCAGCGACAGCGCGCGCGTGGTCGGCACGCCGAGGTGGTGCATGGCCTCGCTGCACAGGAACTCGCGGATCGACGAGCGCAGCACCGCGCGGCCGTCGGCGAAGCGCGCGTAGGGCGTGGGCCCGGCGCCCTTGAGCTGGAGTTCGCGCCGCGCACCATCGGGGGCCACCGTCTCGCCGAGGCTGATCGCACGGCCGTCGCCGAGCTGTCCGGCCCAGTTGCCGAACTGGTGGCCGCCGTAGTTGGTCGCGAACGGGTCCATGCCCGGCAGCAGCGCGTTGCCGGCGAACACCTGCGCGAACGCCTCCGATGCCGTGTCCGCTTCGTCCAGGCCCAGCGCCTGCGCCATCTCGCGCGACACCGCGAGCGTACGCGGCGCCGCGACCGGCGTCGGCGCGACCCGCGACCACACCGCCCCGCGCACCTCGCGCCGGCGCGGCCCGGTCTCGGGGTCGCCGGGCAGTTCGGCGAGGAAGCGGTTGTCGAAGACCAGGGCGTCGAGCATGCGGGGAGTGTCGATCCGGGGAGGGGCTGGCGCAAGCGGTCGATGGTGGGCTCAAAGTGCGCATGGCAAAAGCACCGCCATCCTCGCGCAAAAGTATCGTCATCCTCGCGCATGCGAAGGCCCAACCCTCCGCGACGATCACGTCCCGGAACTCAAGTGGCGAACGGCAAAAAAAGCCGTCATCCTCGCGCATGCGAGGACCCAACCCTCCGCGACAATCACGTCCCGGAACTCAAGTGGCGAACGGCAAAAATCGCCGTCATCCTCGCGCAAGCGAGGACCCAGGCATGGTCGCTGCCGAAAGTTGGGTCCTCGCTTGCGCGAGGATGACGTTTTTTGCACGGAAGCACCATCGAAACAGCGCCGTGGATCGCCGCGGCGCACGGCGCGGCGGGCAGCGCTCACTCAACCCACTGTCCGCGCTCCAGCATCCACAGCATGATCGTCCTCCGGCGGACGTCGTTGGCGCGGACGTAGGCGTATACGAGCCACCGTCATCCTCGCGCATGCGAGGACCCAAGCATGATCGCTGCCGTAAGTTGGGTCCTCGCATGCGCGAGGATGACGTTTTTTTGCACGGAAGCACCATCGAAACAGCGCCGTGGATCGCCGAGGCGCACGGCGCGGCGGGCAGCGATCACTCGACCCACTGTCCGCGCGCCAGCATCCACAGCATGATCGTCCTCCGGCGGACGTCGTTGGCGCGGACGTAGGCGTATACGAGCCACCGTCATCCTCGCGCATGCGAGGACCCAGGCATGATCGCTGCCGAAAGTTGGGTCCTCGCTTGCGCGAGGATGACGTTTTTTATTGCGCGGGTTCACCGGCGAAACAGCGTCGTGGATCGCAGCGGCGCACGGCGCGGCGGGCAGCGATCACTCGATCTTCTGCCCGCGCTCCAGCATCCACAGCATGATCGTCTTCTGGCGGACGTAGTTGGCGCGGACGTAGGCGTAGACCAGGCCGTGCCAGCCTTCGAGGAAGCCCAGCCGGAACACGTAGCCGCGCCAGAACCGCCACGCCGGCGACAGCACCAGCTTCGCCAGCGAGGCGCGCTTGCCGCGGGCGAATTCGTGCTCGGCCATCATCCGCGCGTAGCGTTCGGTCTTGTGCAGTTGCTGCATCAGCGAGCGGTAGGGGTAGTGGATCAGGTCGCCCGGCAGCGTCTTCACCGGGCCGTCGACGCTGGCGGCCTCGTGGATCTCGCGATTGCCGCGCCAGCCGCCGCGGCGGCGGTCGAACAGCCGCAGCACGCGGTCGGGGTAGGCGTTGCCGCGGCGCAGGAAGCGGCCGAAGTATTCGCTGAGCCGGGCGAAACGGTAGCCGGCGGCGCCGGCGAAGCCGCGGTCGCGCTCGGCGAGGATCGCCGCTTTGAGCTCCGGTCCGATGCGCTCGTCGGCGTCCAGGCACAGCACCCAGTCGTGCGCCGCCTGCTCGACCGCGAACTGCTTCTGGCTGCGGAAGCCGGTGAAGGCGCGCTCGAACACCCGCGCGCCGGCCGCCTCGCACAGCGCCCGGGTGCCGTCGGTGGACCCGGAGTCGACCACCACGATGTCGTCGCAGAACGCCAGCGACGCCAGGCAGTCGCCGATGCGGTCGGCCTCGTTGAAGGCGATAATCACCGCCGAGACGGGCACGGCGGACGAGGGCGGGGACGTAGCGATGGCGGAATACCTGTTGTTCGCGACCGAGCGATACGCGCTGCCGATCCTGCAGCCGCTGGCCGATGCGCTGCAGGCGGCGGGCCACGGCGTGCACGCCTGGTTCGCCGATGGCGCCGCCGGTGCGCGCCTGCCGGACCCGGTCCGCATGATAAGCCTGCGCGAGGCGGTGGCGCTGCGGCCGCGGGCGGTGTTCAGCGCGGCGAACTGGGCGCCGACCTTCCTGGCCGGGCCGAAGGTGCAGCTCTTCCACGGCTTCAACGTCGAGAAGCGCGACGCCGCCCGCGGCCATTTCCGGGTGCGCGGCCTGTTCGACCTCTACTGCACGCAGGGCCCGGCGACCACCGCCCCGTTCCGCGCCCTCGCCGCGGAAGACCCGCATTTCGCGGTGGTCGAGACCGGCTGGCCCAAGCTCGACCCGCTGTTCCGCGACGACCACGGCGCCGCGGCCGCGCTGCGCGCGCCGGCGGCCGGCCGCCCGACGGTGCTGTTCGCCTCGACCTTCACCGAGCGCCTGAGCGCGGCCCCGCACCTGTTCGACGCGATCGCCGCCGAGGTCGCGCGCGGCGAGCGCTACTGGCTGCTGACCCTGCATCCGAAGTGCGCGCCCGGGCTGTTCGACCGCTATCGCGGCCTCGCCGGCCCGAACGCCGCCTTCGTCGAGACCGAGCAGCTGATGGCCGCGCAGCGCGCCGCCGACGTGCTGGTGGCCGACACCACGTCGGTGGTCTCGGAATTCGTGGTCCAGCACAAGCCCGTCGTCACCCTGCGCAACCGCGCGCCGAAGCCGCACATGCTGGATTTCGACGACCCGGCGCGACTGCCGGCGATGCTCGACCGCGCGTTCGCGCCGACGCCCGAACTGCGCGCGGCGATCGTCGCCTACGCCGACGCCATCCATCCCTACCGCGACGGGCGCTCGTCCGAACGCGTGATCGCGGCGACCGAAGACCTGATCGCGGGCCGCCTCGGCCGCCTGCGCGGCAAGCCGCTGGGCGGACGCGTCCGCGCGCTGCAGATCCGGGCGAAGCTGGGGTATTGGGGATTGGGCTGAGGCCGCGCTTTTCGTAGGAGCGACGTTTGTAGGAGCGACGTAAGTCGCGACCACCTGCGACAGGGTTTTTCTGTTTTCGTCGCGACTCACGTCGCTCCTACATTAAAGAAGGGAACAGCGGCTTCACCAGCGCAGCGATTGCCGCGCGCGTTCGCGGCAGAGGCGCTCGAACAGGGCGCGGGCGTCGGCTTCGGGCAGGTAGCGCAACTGCAGCGGCTTCTCCATCGCGTTGCCGCCGGCGGTGTCCAGCAGCAGCCGGGCGGTGCCCAGCAGTCGATCCATCGGCGTCCGGCCCCAGCGGATCGCCTGCAGCTTGCCGATCTCGGCGAAACGCCATTCGCGGGTCCACCAGCCGCCGCGCACGGCGACGAGGCGATCGTCCACCGCGTAGCCGGCGTGGCGGGCGTTCTGCCAGGCGATGTAGGCGATCCAGGGCACCCACAGCGCGACGAAGATCAGCCCCAGCTTGCCGAGCCGCCACCAGGCGACCGCGCCGATCACGCCCGCCAGCAGCAGCTGCGGCAGGAACAGTCGCCAGAACGTGAGCCGGTGCAGCGGCTGCCACTGCGCCGGCGGCCAGTGCATCTGCGGGGCGAGGTGGCGGATCAGCGCGTCGCAGCGCTCGGGCGTGGCCACCGGCGCCAGTTCGCGCAGCGAACGCGGGTGGTGGTGGCGCGATCCGTTCTCCAGCACCGCGGTGCTGACCTCCAGCGTGCGCCGGCCGAACCAGCGGTGCAGCATGCCCTCGTGCAGCACCCACACCTGGATGCGGCGACGCGGGGTGCTGGTGCGCAGGCGGGTGAACAGGCCGCGCTCGAGGGTCAGCCGGCGGCCATGTTCCTCCAGCCGGAAGCCGGCGTAGTGCAGCAGCGCGATCCCGATCGAGAACACCCGCAGCACGATCACGAAGGCCAGCAGCAGCACCAGCGCCGCGCTGGCCTCGTGGCCGTGGCCGTAGCCCGCGAAATAGCCCTCGAAGGCGCCGAACATCGCCCGCCCCCACTTTTCCAGCAGGTCCGACAGCAGGTCCGGGCTGAACTGGGCGAACGCGGCGAACGCGCCGCCGACCACGATCATGCCGCGGTTGGAGATCAGGCCGAGGCGGACGATGTCGCCCAGGCCCAGCGCGTACAGCACCTCGCCGCGCGAGGCGGCGGGGTCGGCGTCGGCGTCGGCGTCGGCCACGGCCTCGCCGCGGCGCCGGCGCACCAGCGCCTCCAGCGCCATCGCGTCGGACAGCTTCAGCACCCGCATCTCGGCTTCGGGCTTGATCCCGCCGGCCGACTCCAGCCGCACTTCGGCGACGCCGAAGATCCGGTGCAGCAGGGTCTGGTGCAGGGCCACGTTCTGGATCCGCGTGAACGGGATCTCGCGCAGGCTGCGTTCGAGCATGCCGCTGCGGATCTGCAGGCTGTCGCGGCCGATCCGGAAGCGGTAGGTGTAGTAGCGCCAGATCGACAGCGTCGCCAGCACGCAGATCACCACCACCGACCACAGGTCGTTGCGGTCGCCGCGGCCGAAGAACAGCAGCACCACGATCGGGAAGATGAACTGCTTGAGGTGCGCCAGCAGCACGAACAGCCACGACAGCGGATGCAGCCGCCGCTCGGGCGGGGCCACGGCGGCCTCGGCGAGATCAGGCGCGATCATCGTCGTCGCTCGCCTGGCGCTCGATCTCGCGGCTGAAATGCTCGCGCAGGCGCTCGGCGACGCCCTCGTCCAGGCCGGAGACGTGGACGCCGCCCAGGCGCGTGCCGGCGGTGTGCAGCACCAGCGACGCCAGCCGCTGCATGCGCTCCAGCGGCCCGCGCTTGATGTCCAGGTGCTGCACCCGGGAGGTCGGCACCTGGGTCTCCCACAGCCACAGCCGGCCGCGGCGCACCGCGAAGCCGTCGCTGTCCAGCCGCCAGAACGTATAGCGGTAGCGCCGGAACGCGATCCACAGCGCGCCGAGCAGCATCAGCCCCCAGCCGAGGGCGATCGCGGCCACGCGCTGGTCGTGCTGGTGGATGAACGTCCGGCGCAGGACCAGGTGGAGGATGCCGCCGGGGACCAGCGAGGTCACCAGCGAGGCGACCACGAACACCCCGAAGGCGCGCCGCGGCAGCCGCTGCCAGCCCGTCGGGACTTCCCAGACCGGCGCCGGCGGCGCGCCGGCGGCGGGGGCTTCGGGTGCTGCGTGAGGTTCGGGTTCGGTCATGCGCGGCCAACTTCCAGATCGCGATAGGGATTGCCGCCGCTGTCCGGCGGCTGCAGGGTGTAGCGCTTGTAGGTCCACTGGTACTGCGCCGGGTCGCGCGCGGCGATCCGTTCGACCGCCCGGTTCAGCGCCGCCGTGGCGACCATCGTATCCGGCGACGCGAGTTCCGGCGGCGCCGGCTCGAAGCGCAGCGCGAACGCGAGCTCGCCGATCCGCTCGCAGTACGCGAACAGCACCGCCGCGCCGCTGCGCTCGGCCAGCCGCGGCAGCAGGGTCATGGTGTAGGCCGGGCGGCCGAAGAACGGCGCGAACTCGCCGTCGCCGCGCTTGGGCTGCTGGTCCGGCAGGATCCCGACCACGCCGCCGTCGCGCAGGCGCTTGAACAGTTGGCGGATGCCCGCGGCCTCGGCGCGGATCTGGGTCACCCGGCCGCCGTCGTCGGCGCGGACGATGCGCAGGAAGGCCTCGCCCAGCGCGGAGTCCGGCGGCCGGTAGAGGATCGCCAGCGGCGTGTGCGCGGCCAGCCACTGGTTCAGCAGCTCCCAGTTGCCGTAGTGCGGGGCGGCGACGATCACGCCCTTGCCCGCCGCGATCGCCGCGTCGAACAGGTCCACGCCCTCGGTTTCGCGGATCAGGCGCAGGTTGTCGGCGTGCGGGCGGGTCCACAGCCGCAGCGTCTCCAGCGCCTGGCGGGCGGTGGTGCGCAGGATCGCGCGCTGCAGCCGCGCGCGCTCGTCCGCGGGCATGGCCGGGTGGGCGAGCTGCAGGTTGCGCAGGGCGACGACGCTCTCGCGCGCGCCGAGCCGCCGCCACAGCGCGGCGACGCCGTCGGCAAGGCCGCGCAGCAGCGGCCACGGCAGGCGGCCGAGCACGAAGGCGGTGAGGTACAGGCAGCGGGCGAGGAAGGCGTTCATCCCCCCGAAGTCTACTTGCACCGCCCGCGCGTTCCCGGCGATGCTCGCCCGCCCTGCCACCGAGGCCGCCATGCTCGCCCTCATCCAGCGCGTGACCGAGGCCCGGGTGACCGTGGCCGGCGAGACCGTCGGCGCCATCGGCCCCGGGCTGCTGGCGCTGGTCGGGATCGAACCGGGCGACGGCCCGGCCCAGGTCGGCAAGCTCGGCGAGCGGCTGCTGCGCTACCGGGTGTTCTCCGACGACGCCGGGCGGATGAACCTGTCGCTGTCGGACACCGGCGGCGGGCTGCTGCTGGTCAGCCAGTTCACCCTCGCCGCCGATACCCGCTCCGGGCTGCGCCCGAGCTTCAGCAGCGCGGCCGCGCCGGCGGAAGCCCAGCGCATCTTCGACGATCTTGTGGACTACTGTCGCGAAAAACACCGGAATCCAGTCGAAACCGGACGATTCGGCGCCGAGATGCAGGTCGCCCTCGTCAACGACGGGCCGGTCACCTTCCTGCTCCGCGCCTGAATCGCGGCCGGGCGTGGCCTGAATGGCCGCGCCCCCGGCGCGCCCGCGGCTTGAATGCCCGCCCCCGGCGCACCACATCGCCCGCCAGACGCCTCCTTCCATTGCGACGGCGTCCCGCGCGATCCAGGGGTCGCGTCCCGTCCGAAAGCCGTCGGACACCCGGTCCAGCCCGGAGCCGGTTATAATTACGGGTTCACTTTCCAGCGGTGGCGTCCCCATGGCCAACGAACGTCAGGCTCCCCAGTCCGACATCAAGCAGCTGATCAGCAAGGGCCTGGAGCAGGGCTACCTGACCTATGCCGAGGTCAACGATCACCTTCCCGACGACCTGGTCGATCCGGAACAGATCGAAGACATCATCGGCATGATCAACGGCATGGGCATCGAGGTGCACGAAGTCGCGCCCGATGTCGACACGCTGCTGCTCGCCGACGGCACCACCGGCGGCCGCGAGGTCGACGACACCGCCGCCGAGGAAGCCGCGGCCACGCTGACCGCGCTCGACGGCGAGGGCGGCCGCACCACCGACCCGGTGCGCATGTACATGCGCGAGATGGGCACGGTCGAGCTGCTGACCCGCGAGGGCGAGATCGCCATCGCCAAGCGCATCGAGGAAGGCCTCACCCAGATGATGTCGGCGCTGGCCAGCTTCCCCTGGTCGGTGCAGCTGCTGCTCGAAGAGTACGAACTGCACAAGTCCGGCAAGAAGCGCCTGGCCGACATCGTCGCCGGCTTCAACGACGTCGAGGAACCGGCCGAGGAGATCCCGGAGACGGAGATCGCCGACGACGCCAGCGCCAGCACCGATGGCGACAGCGACGACGAGGACGGCGACGACGACAGCGGCGGCAGCGAAGACAGCGCGCCGACCGGTCCGGACCCGGCCGAGGTCGCGCGCCGCATGGAGCTGCTGGCCGCGGGCTACGCCCGGTTCCAGAAGGCCTACGCCAAGCACGGCGCCGCCCACAAGTCGGTGGTCGCCCTGCGCCAGGAGATGGCCGACCAGTTCATGACCCTCAAGCTGCCGCTGCCGCTCACCGACACCCTGGTGAAGAAGCTGCGCGACGTGCTGGGCCAGATCAAGGAACACGAGCGCCGCATCCTCGACCTCTCCACCCGCGTCGCGCGCATGCCGCGCAAGGACTTCATCCGCGCGTGGGAAGGCAACCAGACCAACCTGGGCTGGGTCGACGAGATGCTCAAGCGCAAGCAGAAGTGGTCGTCGGGCCTGCGCGAGGTGAAGGACCAGATCATCGCCGAGCAGGAAGCCACGATCGCCACCGAACAGGCGCTGTACCTCAACCTCTCCGACATCAAGGACATCAGCCGCGCGATGGCCTACGGCGAGGCCAAGGCGCGCAAGGCCAAGAAGGAGATGGTCGAGGCCAACCTGCGCCTGGTGATCTCGATCGCCAAGAAGTACACCAACCGCGGCCTGCAGTTCCTCGACCTCATCCAGGAAGGCAACATCGGCCTGATGAAGGCGGTGGACAAGTTCGAATACCGCCGCGGCTACAAGTTCTCGACCTACGCCACCTGGTGGATCCGCCAGGCGATCACCCGCTCGATCGCCGACCAGGCGCGCACCATCCGCATCCCGGTGCACATGATCGAGACGATCAACAAGCTCAACCGCATCAGCCGCCAGATGCTGCAGCAGTACGGCCGCGAGGCGACTCCGGAGGAGCTGGCGAAGGAAATGGACATGCCGGAGGACAAGATCCGGAAGGTCCTGAAGATCGCCAAGGAACCGATCTCGATGGAAACCCCGATCGGCGACGACGAGGATTCGCACCTCGGCGACTTCATCGAGGACACCAACGTCGAGTCCCCGATCGAGACCACCACCAACATCAACCTGCAGGAAACCGTGCGCGAAGTGCTCGCCGGCCTCACCCCGCGGGAAGCCAAGGTGCTGCGCATGCGCTTCGGCATCGACATGAACACCGACCACACGCTGGAAGAGGTCGGCAAGCAGTTCGACGTCACCCGCGAACGCATCCGCCAGATCGAGGCCAAGGCCCTGCGCAAGCTGCGCCACCCGAGCCGGTCCGAACAACTGCGGTCGTTCCTCGACATCGATTGAGGCGCCGCCCCGCTCCGACGAAAAGCCCGCCGCAAGGCGGGCTTTTTCGTAGAATGCGGCGACGCGGGCCCATAGCTCAACGGTTAGAGCAGGGGACTCATAATCCCTTGGTTCCAGGTTCGAATCCTGGTGGGCCCACCATCGCTTCCGGCGCAACGCCGCCGTGTGCCGGCCCACCGCATCGCGCTTCCGATGCCGCCGTCTCCGTCACGGCCCGAATCGCGGCAGGCCTTTCTTTCCCGTTCGCGTCCCGCGCCGCTACGGCGGCGGGCGGGCGCGGCGGGCGCGTTGCGGGCGGGCGGACAGGGTTTCGGTCAGCACCATCACCGCGGCGCGGTCGAAATCGTCGAGCGCGCGGAACGCTTCGATCATGCGTTCTTCCTCATCGTTGTGCGCGAAGTGGCGATGGCACACCGCCGGCGCGTCGTCGCCTTCGTGGGCGGGGTTCCGGTGCGCGACGGAACGCGGCCCCTGTCCGGTGGCGAGCCATTCGAAGGTGCAGCCCAGCGTCGTCGCCAGGCGCGCGAAGCTGGCCGTCGAAGGCGCCGATCCCGATGCGCTTTCCCATTGCGCGACGGCGCTCCTGCTGAGGTCCAGCGCGGCGGCCAGCTCGGACTGCGTGAGCCGTGCGGCTTGCCGCGCGCTGCGGATGCGCAGCGCGATCCGTTTCTGCAGTGATCCATGTGCCATGTGTCACCCACTCTGTCATGTCGGGGATTGCTGACGACTTGTTGTCTCCTTTTGCTGACAGCACCGGCACCGTCCTGCGTGTTCGACTGCCGCTGCTGCCTGCGTCAGCGGACCTATCGTGGCGCACGCAACCCGAACGTCGCCCATTGGGTATGGTGGGTCCGCAGTCGACGCGAGGCGCGACGCACCCGGTCGGAGGTCTCGATCGGACCCGCGCAGCCGATGCCGCACCGGAACGGTCGACCGCCGCCACCGGCGATGTGCGGGACGCACCGAAGCGCCCCCGCATGCGCCACGCAACGAGGCGCGGACCGCGCGATCGCGCGGCGCCTGCACGACCAGGGAAGGACACGACGATGCTCGATGACGACATCTCTGACCGCTTCGCCCAGGACCCGCTGCGCTTCCTGGAGGCGCATTTCCCGCTCGACGGCGGGGTCGTGCGCATCGGCGCCGCGGAGTACGCGCTGGGCGATCCGATCGCCGCGCGCGACGTGCTGCGCAACGCGGACGGGCGCTACCGCGAGCATTCCGATTTCTTCCACAGCCGTCATGGCGACTTCGGGCCGCGGGCCGCGCAGCTGAAGGTCCGCCGCGAAGCGCGCACGCTGGTGCGCGACCTGCTGCAGCGACAGGATCCGCAGACGCTGCGCGCGCTGGTCGACCAGCGCCTGACGGAGGTCAGCGAGTGGCCGGATGCGGGCAACCGGCTGGTCTACGGCTATCTGTCGCCGCTGCTGCTCGCGCCCGACAGCCCGCCGAAGCTGCGCGCGCTGCTCGACCGCATCGTCGAGCGCGCGGTGCTCGCGAACGCGCGCGCGCGGCAGCCGCGGTGGCGACGCATGCTGCTGCAGTTCCAGACGACGTTCCAGTTGTCGAGCGCGATCGAGGCGCGCCAGCGAGCGCATCGTTCGCAGCCGCAGGATCTGCTCGACGTCGTCGCCGGCGCCGCCGAACCCGGGCAGCGGCTCGACGAACTGTCCGAAATCTATCTCTCCTTCCTGTTCGCCGTCGCCGGCTCGGTGGGCTTCGTGCTGGCCTGGTCGCTGTACCTCGCCGGCACGCATCCGCGCCGCGACGTGCCGGCGGAATGGGTGGTGCGCGAAGCGCTGCGCCTGTGGCCGGTGGCCTGGCAACTGGGTCGCCACCCGGCGACGACGCACGCGGTGGCGGGCACCGAGGTGACCATGGACGACGAAGTCGTGGTGTGCCCGTACCTGGTGCATCGGCATCCGGATTACTGGGCCGACCCCGGCGCGTTCCGCCCCGAGCGCTGGGCGGCGCCGGAGGCCTGGCAGAACCCGGCGTTCATTCCGTTCGGGCACGGCCCGCACCGCTGCGTCGCGGCCGACCTGTCGCAGGCGCTGGTCGGCGCGCTCTACACCGCGATCGACGCGGACCATGCGCTCGGCGTCACCCCGCACGACACGCGGCCGACGATCGCCGCGGCGATGGCGCCGCCGCCGTTCCGGCTCGTGCGTCGTCGCATCGACCGCCGGGCGATACCTGCGCCGCCACACCGGTCGTCGTCGACCGCTGGCGCCTCCGGCGAAGGCGCGTCGCCATGAAGGGGACGGTCTGCGCGAGGACCGCCGCGCGCACCCGCATCGGCCCAGGTCCGCTGCCGCACGCGCGCCGCTCCCATCCCATCCGATCGAACCCCGGCCAGCGCCGGGCGTCGGCAAGGCATTCCCGAAACGGGGACGGACGCGAGTCCGCCGCCGCCCGCGGGAATACGCGCGGTGAATCCACCGCATTTTTCGACCAACAAGGAGAGTGACATGAAGAAGGCAATCTGCGCGATGAAGGCCGCCATGGGCGTCCGCGGCGTGATCGGCTGCAACGGCTGGCGCTGGATCCTGTACCACACCATCTGATCCCGACGCGAACGACGCGGGCGCCGGTGCATGCCGGCCCCGCGTGCTGCGAAACGCATTTCAATCTTCCCCGTTCGAATCCAAGGAGCTCGACATGAAGAAGGCAATCTGCGCGATGAAGGCGGCCATGGGTGTCCGTGGCGTGGCCGGTTGCATGGGCTGGCGCTGGATCATCTACCACACCATCTGATCGCGGCATGACGGACGCGGGGACCGGTGCACGCCGGCCCCCGCGTTCCCGGACACGACCGGCGCCAGCCGCGTCCACGCCCCCGTCCGGAAACCGCATGGACCGGCCCGTTGCGCGACGCGTCCGGCGCGGCCTTCGACCTTCCCCTCCCGGAGCACGACCGATGCAAGCCAGGACCATCACCGAAACGGACCAGGTGCGGGAGTACCGTCGTCGCCGACGCGAGGAAGGCCCCGTGTTCCGGGACGGCGAAGACACGCTGGCCGTGCTCGATCCGCAGGTCGCGCAGCGGGTGGAAGCGCTGAACTACGCCGATCTGACGATGTTCGACGACGTCGCCGACGTGCTGCGCGGCCGCCAGAGCGCCCCGTTCGACTGGCACCGGCTGCGCCAGGCGTGGCTGGGCCAGATGCGCCATCTCAACGACGCCGACGGCCTGCGCGCGATCGCCGGGCGGATGGACGCGATCCTCGCCGCCGAGGCAGGTCGCGAACAGGATCTGCTGTGGCTGGGCGAGCGGGTCGCGGTGGAGCCGCTGATTCCCGCGATCATCGACGGCCTCGGTCCGATCGACCGCCGCTGGGTGGTGTCGGAAGTGTTCTCGAAGGTGGCGTGGTTCCTGTCCGACATCGAGGACGGCCGCGTGTCGTCGTGGCACAAGCCGAAGATGATCTCGCTGCAGGTGCTGGCCGGGCTGGCGGTGCGCCGCGAACTCAAGGGCCGGCTGTCGGGCCGTCGCCCGCGCCGCACGGACCTCGCCGATCCCGTCGTCGACCTGATCCCGTCGCTGGGCCTGGGGCGCGCGGTCGATGCGGTGACGTCGCTGCTCACCGCGGTCACCGGTTCGCCCGGTGCGGCCGCGGCCTGCCTGCTGTTCGAACTGGAACGCAATCCCGGATGGTGCGCGAGGATGACGGCCGAACTCGGCGACATCCCGCTCGATGCGTTCTGCAGCGCGCCAACGCGGCTGGCGCCGATCACCGGCCGCTTCGTGAAGGAAGTGCTGCGCATCTGGAGCACGCCGCCGGTCGTGGTGCGCGACGTGCGGACCGACCTGGAGTGCGGCGACGTCCGGCTGAAGAAGGGCCAGCGCTACGTGCTCAGTGCGTACCTGATCCATCACGGCGAGCAGGACTGGAGCGACCCGGAGGTCTTCGATCCCGACCGCTGGCTGGCCGAAGCGCGCCGCAACGGGTCGTGTCCGCGCGGCAGCTACGTGCCTTTCGGCTGGGCCCCGAAGTCGTGCATCGGCGCCAACCTCGGCATGGCGCAGCTGATGCTCCTCGCCCATCTCGTCTGCACGCGCTACGCGCTGCGGGTGCCGGATCCCGCGCGCGGGTCGATGGCGGTGGCCTCGCTGGTGCGGCCCAAGGATTTCCACGGTGCGATCGTGCGCCGCGACGCCGCCGCGCAGGGCGCGGGCCCGGCATGAAGGACCTCACCCAGGGCCGGATCGAAACCCACCTGGCGCGCATGTCCGGCGCCATCCTGCTGAACATGCTCGCGGGCAACCTGTTCGCGCTGGCCAATCTCTACTGGCTGGGCCGCCTCGGCCCCGAGGCGCAGGCCGCGGTCACCCTCGCCGGCTTCCCGATGATGCTGCTGTTCACGCTGATGCCGGTGCTCAGCATGGGCTCCGGCATCCTGATCGCGCAGTCGGTCGGCGCGAAGGATCGCGCGCGCGCCGACCGCATCTTCAACGAGGCCTTCGGCGCGACGCTGCTGTTCATGCTGGCGTTCGGCGCGATCGCCTGGATCGAGCGCGACGCCTTCGGGCGCCTGCTCACCGCCGACCCGCGCGCGGCGGAGCTGATCTCGGTCTACTTCCGCTGGTTCATCCCGTCGATCGTGGTCCAGTTGCCGCTGTACATCATCGCCGGCGCGCTGGAGTTCACCGGCAACGTGCGCATCGGCGCGATCGCGCAGACCGCGACCGTCGCGCTCAACGCGCTGCTGACGCCGGTCCTGATGTTCGGCTGGCTCGGACTGCCGGCGCTCGGCGTCGCCGGCACCGGGCTCGCGGCGTTCCTCGCCTGCGGCGCGGTGATGCTCGGCCTGCTGGCCTATTTCCAGCGGCGCAGCGCGTACCTGACGCTGCAGCCGGCGATCTGGTGCTCGCGGCCGCGCGAACTGCGGACCGCGCTGAAGATCGGCCTGCCCACCGGCATCGAGAGCGGCGTGCTCGCGCTGTACCTGCTGGCGATCGCGCTGATCCTGCGGCCGTTCGGCGCCGCCGACCAGGCCGCGTTCGGGGTCGGCCAGCGCGTCCTCCAGGCCGCGTTGCTGCCGCTGATGGCCCTGAGCAGCGCGATCTGCGTGATCGTCGGCCAGAGCCACGGCGCCGGCCTGTCCGACCGCGTCCGCGAGGTCCTGCGCCGCGGCCTGCGCCTGGCGATGATCGTCGCGCCGCTGCTGCTGCTGGCGCTGGAGCTGGGCGCGCCGCGGATCCTCGCGGCGTTCACCGACGACGCCGAGGTCCGCGTCGCCGGCATCCGGCTCCTGCGCATCGCCGCCATCGCGGTGCTGCCGTCCGCTGCGGCCTACGTGATCTTCGCGGTGCTGTCCGGACAGGGCAACACCCGCGCCAGCCTGTTCACGCAACTGGCCCATGCCGGGCTGGTGGTCGCCGCGGCGCTGCTGCTGTCGCGGCTGCCCGGCTTCCGCCCGACCTGGCTGTGGATCGCGATGAGCGCCGCGGGCTTCGTGCAGGCGGGCATGGCGGCGTTCTTCCTGCGCCGGCACGCCAGGCGTCGCGACGGCGCCGCCGCGCCGCTGGCCGCGCCGGCCGAACTCGGCGCGACTTCCTGACCGTCGCCGGGCCCGCGCATGCACGCCGCCGCCACCGCCGCACGCACCGACGCACCGGCGTTCGTCCGCGAGGTCGGCGGCATCGCCGAATACCGATGCGCGAACGGCCTGCGCCTGCTGCACCTGTCGATGCCGTCGATGCCGGTCGCGCTGGCGATGATCACCTGCGAGGTCGGCAGCCGCCACGAGCCGGCCGGGCTCAAGGGCGCGAGCCACATGATCGAACACATGATGTTCAGGGGCAGCGCACGCTTCCACCGCGGGATCGGCACTTCGATCCACGCATTGCTGCAGCCGCTCGGCGTCGAGGTCAACGCGACCACCTGGCTGGACCACACGCACTACTTCGACCTGGCACCGAGCGAGCATCTCGATCTGGTGCTGGAGATCGAAGCCGACCGCCTGCAGGCGCTGCGCCTGGACGCCGAGGACCTGGAGGCCGAACGCGGCGTCGTACTGAACGAACACGACCTGTACGCCGGCGATCCGATGGAGAAGCTGCACGCGGCGGTGTGGCGGGCGGCGTATGGCGACCATCCCTACGGCCATCCGGTGCTGGGCACCCGCGACGACATCCTCGGGCTCGGGCGCGAGGCGCTGGTCGGCTACTGGCGTCGCCACTATCGTCCCGGCAACGCGACGCTGGCGCTGATCGGCGACGTCGCGCGCGAGCGCGCGCTGGCGCTCGCGCAGCGCCATTTCGGCGCGTGGCGGGACGATGGCGCGCCGGACCAGGACGACGTGCCGCCGCCGTCGCCGCACGACGGCGAACGCCGCGTCGTGGTCCGCCAGGCCGCGCCGCCCGAGGCGGTGATGCTGGCCTGGCGCGGGCCCGATGGCCGCAGCCGGGACGCGGACGCGCTGGCGCTGCTGGGGCCGATCCTGATCGGCGGCAAGGGCGCGCGGCTGTATCGTCCGCTGATCGCCAGCGGCCTCGCGGTCGCGGGCTGGCACCACGCGTGGCGTCTGCGCCAGCCGGGGCTGTTCCAGTTGCAGGCGGAACCGGCGACGCCCGGCGACCACGCGCGCGTGGAACGCCTGCTGCGCGATGCGGTCGCCGCGATCGTGCGCGACGGCGTCGGCGCGGACGAACTCGACCGCGCCAAGGGCTTCCTGCGCGGCCAGCTCGCGATCCAGCGCGACGGCCCGATGGCCATCGCCCTCCAGCTCAACGAGGCGATCGCCGCCGGCGACTGGACGCTGTACCCGACGCTGCCCGGGCGGATCGCGTCGCTCACCGCCGGCGACCTGCAGCGCGCCGCCGCGCGCCACCTCGTCGACGCACGGCTCACCGTCGGCCACCTCGTGCGCGACGCCTCCGCGGCGGAGGCCGGCTGATGGTCGCCGCCGGCCGCCTCGCGCCCGCACCGCCGACGGTCGACGTCGCGTGGCCGACGGGCGCGCTGTGCGGACTGCGCGCAGACACGCCGGGCGCGTTCGCGCTGAGTGGGTCGTTCCGGATCGCGCCGGCGGCCGACGGCGACGACCCGCTGCTGCTGCACCTGGCCGCGGCGCTGGCGACGTGCGGCACCCGCCATCGCGGCGAATTCGAGATCGCCGACGCGCTGGAGCGCCGCGGCGCCACGCTGTCGCTGTCGGTCGAGCCGGAGCGGGTCGCCTTCGCCGTGCGCGGCTGCAGCGCCGACTTCGACGCGCTGGTCGCGCTGCTCGCCGAATGCCTGCGCGAACCGGTGTTCGACGCGGCCGCCTTCCACGCCGAGCGCGAGCGCCTGATCGCCGAGCTGCAGGCCGGGGACGGCGACCCGGCGACGCGGGCCGACGCCGCGCTGTCGCGGCTGCTCTACGCGCCGACGCACGCGCGCCACCGCCCCGACGCCGACGCGCTGATCGCCCGCCTGCAGCGCTGCACGGTCGAAGACGTGCGCCGCTGTCACCGCGACCATTTCGGCGCGACCCGGCTGCGGATCGCGCTCGTCGGCGATCTCGATCTCGACGCCGCCGCGGCCACGGTCGAACGCCGGTTCGGCGATTGGCCCGCGCGCCCGCTGCCGGCGTGGCCGGACAGCGCGCTGCCGGTGGTCGCTTCGCCGCTGGCGCGCATCGCGCTGCCCGAGGCCGGCTACGTCCACGCCGCCCTCGGCCGCCGCCTGGCGCTGCGCTGCGACCACCCGGACCATCCCGCGCTGTGGCTGGCGAACCGGCTGCTCGGCGGCGGCTTCGGCTCGCGGCTGGTGGCGGCGGTCCGCGAAACCCGCGGCCTGACCTATTCGATCCAGTCGCAGCTGGCGAAGCCGCATCCGGATCTCGACGGCCACTGGCAGATCGACCTCGCCGTGGGCGCCGACAGCCTCGACGCCGGGCTGGCCGCGACCCGGGACACGCTGGCGCGCTTCCTCGACGAGGGCGCGTCCGCCGCCGAGCTCGACGCGCGGCGCGCGCAGGCCATCGGCGCATTCCGGATCGGCCTCGCCACCCTGCACGGCCTCGGCGAGACGATGCTGTTCGGGGCCGAACGCGGCTGGGGCGCGGCCCACCTGCGCACGTTCCCCGAGCGCCTGCGCGCGGTGGACCTCGCGACGCTGAACCGCGTGCTGCGCGCGCATTTCGCGCTCGACGACGTGCGCACCGCGATCGCGGGGCCCTGATCCGCCGGCCTCTCCGGCCGGCCCGGTGCGTCGCCCGGTCCGTCGGCCGATGCGTCGTCCTCGCCTGCCCGTGAGCGCGCTCCGGCGCCGCCGCAGCGATCCGCCGATTTGCCCGAGGTCCGGTGGCATGGCCATACTCCCGGGACGCTGCGAAAAGGCGTTCCGGAGACGACATGGACACTTCCGAGCTGATGAACATCGAACAGGCCCGGCAGCTGCTGGCGCGGGTCGGCGTGCAGGTCCCGCGCGACATGCCGCCGCAGGCGGTGTTCGGCAGCCTCGACGTGCTGCTGCAGGGCGTGCCGCCGCAGGTGGTGGCCGCCGCGGTGACCCAGGGCGCGGAAACCGCCTACGGCGCGCAGGCCGGCGTCACCGTGCCGCCGTTCATGCCGGCGAACTACAGCGTCAACGTCGGCGTGCAGGGCCGCGTGGCGCTGTCGGACGTGCAGGCCGGGCCGGGGCTGGAGCAGAGCCAGACCTTCCGCGCCTCGCTGCAGTTGCAGCAGGACGACCGCCTCGCGGTCGAGCGGACGATGCTGCAGAAGCTCTACCGGCTGCCCGATTCGAGCCTGCTGCCCGAAGGCGTGCGCGATGCGCTGCAGAGCGGGCCGTTCCAGGAGGCCCGCGACCGGATCGAGCGCAACCCGGCGCTGCGGACCATCGCGCGCGGGCTGCCGTTCTCGTTCGAGCACGTCGAATCGCAGGGCACGCGCCTGACCTACGAGGCGACGGTGCCGCCCGAACAGGGCCGCCGGATCGCCGCCGGCGACACCAGCGCGCTGCCCAATCCGCTGGACCCGCTGTCGATGCCGGCCGGCAGCTCGGTGCTGATCCGCGGCCAGGATTTCCAGGCCAGCAGCACCGAGGCCGGCTACAGGCTGCTGATGGCCGGGGCCAGCGACGGCCGGCTGCAGGGCGCGGGGTTCTCGGTGCGCCGGCTGGAGGGCTCGATGGTCGAGATCGCCACCGGGCCGATCGATACCGTCGAGAACGCGCTGTACGCCGGCGTCGGCCGGCGCGGCATGGCTACGGTGCAGGTCGGCGTCGAGAACAGCCTGGAGGAGCGGCGCCTGTCGGTGGCGCAGCTCGACCTGGCCACCCCGGAGGGCCAGACGGCGTACCGGCAGTTCCTCGAGGGCGGCCGGGTGCCGGACGCGCCCGGGCCGGGCGTGCCGCAGGCCGGACAGCGCACCGAGCTGTCGATCGAACAGGCGCAGCGGCTGGGGCTGTACGTGGGCGCGGCCTCGCTGGCCTTCGACAGCACCACCCAGCAGCAGGTGACGGTCGACAATCTCGGCGGCCGCGAGCAGGTGCGCTTCCAGTACAGCCGCGAGGGCCAGGTCGCGACCGAATCGCGCTTCCCGATGGGCGCCGACGGGCGTCCGGATTTCAGCCAGGGCCAGTACCGCATGACCCTGCCGGACGTCGGCCCGAACGAGGCCGGCGCGCTGCGCGGCGCGTTCGGGGGCACGCCCGGGCCGCGCGGCCTCGACGACCGCCAGGCGGTGGATCTGGCGATGGATTCGGCGCAGCTGCTGCAGTTGCGCGAACGCGCCCGCGATTACCTGGCCGCGCGCCCCGGCGGCGCGCAGACGCTGGCCGACCTCGATGCCGGGCGCAGCACCGGCGGCTCGCTGATGGAGCGGATGGCCGGCGCGCGCACCGCGCACGAGGTGTTCGGCGCGATGCAGACCGATCCGGCGCACGTCGTGTCCGAACTGCAGCGCCTGAGCGTGGGCATGCCGCGCGAACGCGGGCCGCTGCCCGGCGGGCTGACCATCGAGACGCCGGAAGCCATGCGCGGCCAACTGGCCGGCATGGGCGCGGACGATCGCGAACGGCTGATGGACCGCTTCTACCGCGCCGGGCAACCGCCCGCGGCCGACGCCGCGCCGATGGCGACGCGCGACCCGGCGACGCGCGACCCTGCCGCGGCGACGCCGACGGCAACACCGACGCCGGCCTCTGCGCCGTCGGGCCCGCTGCTGACCGATCCCGCGCACCCCGACCACGCGATGTTCAGCGCCCTGCGCGCGCGGATGCCGCCCGGCGCTTCCGACGACCAGGTGGCCGTCGCCACCGCGCGGGCGCGGCAGGAAGGCATCACCCCCGACCGGCTGGAGCGGGTCGCGGCCGATCCCGGCGACCAGAACCGGGTGTGGCTGATGGGCAGCGTGCCGGGGTTCCGCACGATGGTGGACCTCTCGCAGCCGGCGCCGCCGATCGAGCGCACCAGCGCGGAGCTGCTGGCCGCGCGCGAGCAGACCCCGGAACCGACGCCCGCGGCACGCAGCCAGGACCGCACCCAGGAGCGTCCGGCGATGGTGCAGTGAGCGGACACGCCACGGCCGTCCGCGGCGCCTGCCGACTCCGACCGGATCGCGGTCGAAGCGGGGAAAACGGTCGCGGCTGAAGCGCTCAGCGTTTCTCGCCGACCTGGGTCTGCACGCACAGGCCCCACACCAGCGTGACCAGGCCGCCCATCGACAGCACGTTCAGCACGACGTGGGCCATGCTGAAGAAGGCGAACGCCTGCGACAGGCTGCCCGCGCCGTCGCCGCGCAGGGCGAGGTTCTGCACGATCACCAGGCCGATGGACAGCAGCGCCGCCGCGATCATCGCGCCGAGCCCGATCAGCCCGATGCGACGCCCGTGGCCGGGCCGGGCGCTGGTCAGCAGCAGGGCGAGGGCGATGCCCATGCCCAGCAGTTCGGGCAGCGCGTAGCCCAGCGTGCTCAGCCAGATCCCGAAGTCGCCCATGGCGTCAGTCCGCGGTCTGCAGCGCCGCGTGGCGCGCGGCGAGTTCGGCGTACACCTGGCCGGTGCCCGGACGCACGCCGTGCCAGAGGAAGAAGCTCTCGGCCGCCTGCTCGACCAGCATGCCGAGGCCGTCGATCGCGTCGCGCGCGCCGGCCGCCCGCGCCCACGCGAGGAACGGGATCGCGGCTTCGCCGTAGCTCAGGTCGACCGCCGCGCTGCGCGGGCCGACCAGCGACATCGGCAGCGTCGGCAGCGCGCCGGTGCGCGCGGCGGAGGTGGCGTTGAGGATCAGGTCGAACTCGCCCAGCGTGCCGAGATCCTCGAAGTAGCGCGAATGCACGCGGCCGGGCTCGCCGATCCAGTCGACCAGCGCGTCGGCCCTGGCGCTGTCGCGGTTGACCACGAACACGTCGCCGACGCCGGCGTCCAGCAGCGACGGAGCGACGCCGCGGGCCGCGCCGCCGGCGCCCAGCAGCAGCGTGCGCCGGCCGCGCAGGTCGAGGCCATGGCGTTCGGTGAGGTCGCGGACCAGGCCGGCGCCGTCGGTGTTGTCGCCGCGCCAGCCGTCGCCCTCGCGGACCAGGGTGTTCACCGCGCCGGCGCGCTGGGCGCGCGCGCTCAGCGCATCGCACAGCTCGGCCGCGCGCTGCTTGTGCGGCAGGGTGACGTTGGCGCCGAGGCCGCCGCGCGCCGCGAACGCGGCGAGCGCGTCGGCGAGGTCGTCCGGCGCGCATTCGATCGCGACGTAGTCGAGGTCGATGCCGGCCTGCTGGGCGAAGGCGTGGTGGATCTTCGGCGACAGCGAATGGAGCACGGGTTGTCCGAAGACGGCGTAGTGTCTGGTCATGGCAGCATCCGTGGGGAGGCGGGTCGGGACTGGGCCCGACTGTAGCCCAATGCCGGGCGGAAACGGTGGGCGGCGTCGCCACGCAGGCCGGAATGCACGGCAACCGTGCGCAATTCCAGTGCGCGATCGAGCGCACAACCCCGTGCGCGACCCCCGTCGCGGGCCGCGACGGGGCCGGGATGCGCGGGTCGCGGCCCGCCGGGGGGATGCGCGGCGGCCGCCGCTGCGCTCAATCCGCCTCGCGCAGCCAGCGCGCCGCGTCCAGCGCGAAGTAGGTCAGCACGCCGTCGCAGCCGGCGCGCTTGAACGCGACCAGCGCCTCCAGCGCGCAGGCGCGCTCGTCCAGCCAGCCGTTCTGCGCTGCGGCCTTGAGCATCGCGTACTCGCCGCTGACCTGGTAGGCGAAGGTCGGCGCGCCGAAGCGGTCCTTCACCCGGCGCACGATGTCCAGGTACGGCAGGCCCGGCTTGACCATGATCATGTCCGCGCCCTCGTCGAGGTCCAGCGCCACTTCGCGCAGGGCCTCGTCGGAATTGGCCGGGTCCATCTGGTAGGAATACTTGTTGCCCTTGCCGAGCGCGCCGGCCGAGCCGACGGCGTCGCGGAACGGGCCGTAGAAGCTGCTCGCGTACTTCGCGGCGTAGCTGAGGATGCGGGTGTGGATGTGGCCGCCGACTTCCAGCGCCTCGCGGATCGCACCGATGCGGCCGTCCATCATGTCGCTGGGGGCGACCACGTCGGCGCCGGCGCGGGCGTGCGACAGCGCCTGCTGCACCAGCGCCTCGACGGTCTCGTCGTTGACCACGTAGCCGGTCTCGTCGAGCAGTCCGTCCTGGCCGTGGCTGGTGTACGGGTCCAGCGCGACATCGGTGATCACGCCCAGTTCCGGGAAGCGCGCCTTCAGCGCGCGCACCGCGCGCTGCATCAGGCCCTCGTCGTCCCACGCGGCGACGCCGTCGAGCGATTTGGCCTCCGGCGCGGTCACCGCGAACAGCGCCAGCGCCGGCACCCGCAGTTCGGACGCCTGTTCGCCGACCTTCAGCAGCTCGTCGATCGACAGGCGCTCGATGCCGGGCATCGAGCCCACCGGCGCGCGGCCGGGCAGTTCGTGGACGAAGACCGGGTAGATGAGATCGTTCGCGGTCAGCACGTGTTCGCGCATCAGGCGTCGCGAGAATTCGCTGCGGCGCATGCGGCGGAGGCGGGTCATGGGATAGGTCATGGCGCGCATGATACGCCCGCGGTGCCGGGCGCGATTTGCGCCGGCGCAAGACGCTGCGTCGCGCCGGAGGCCGCGCGTCCCGCGGGGGCCGGGCCTGCGACGGACCGCTGCCGCCGCATGCGCGGACCCTGCGCGATCGAATCCCGGCAGCGAATCCCTACAATGCGCCGATGCGACCTTCGCGCCCGCTGCCGCCGCTCGCCCGCGCCTGCCTGGGCTTCCTCGCCGCGCTGGCGCTGCTGTGCTGGCTGGGGCCGCTGTTCCTCGCCTTCGATCCGCACCGCCCCGACTGGGACGCGCTGTCGGTGGCGCCGGGCGTGGCCGGGCACTGGTTCGGCACCGACGCCATCGGCCGCGACGTGCTGGCGCGCACCCTCGCCGGCGGCCGCCTGTCGCTGACCATCGGCCTGCTGTCGAGCCTGGTCGCGCTGTGCCTCGGGCTGGGCTTCGGCGCCAGCGCGGGCCTGGCCGGCGGCTGGGTCGAGCGGGCGATGCTGCGCGTGCTCGACGTGTTCAGCGCATTGCCTTTCCTGCTGATCGTGATCCTGCTGCTGACCCTGTTCGAGCGCTCGTTGGGGCTGCTGCTGGCGGCGATCGGCGGCTACGTGTGGATCGACCTCGCGCGGATCATGCGCGCCGAGGCCGCGCGCCTGCGTGAGCAGCCGTTCCTGCTGGCCGCGACCGCGATGGGCGCCGGCTTCGGCCAGCGCCTGCGCTGGCACGCGCTGCCCAACCTGCTGCCGCTGGCGTTCGTGTCGCTGGGGCTGATCCTGCCGCAGGCGATCCTGGTGGAGAGCTTCCTGGGCTTCCTCGGGCTGAGCGTGGACGAACCGTCCGCGAGCTGGGGCACGCTGCTGTCGGAGGGCGTGCAGGAGCTCGACAGCGCGCCGTGGACGCTGCTGTTCCCGGCCGGGTTCCTGGTCGCGACCCTGGCCGCGTTCCAGTTCCTCGGCGACGCCCTGCGCGACTGGCTGGACGTGCGCGGCGACGCGCGCATCGAGGCCGAAGCCGAATCGGCGGCGGCATGATCGATGACGACGTGATCGATGACGGCGTGATCGATGACGGCATGAACGGCGAGGGCACGGCCGCCGACGGCACGACCGGCCGCGACACGGCGACGCTGTCGCTGCGCGCGCTCGAAGTCTTCGCCGGCGCGCGCCGTCTGCTCGGGCCGCTCGACCTGGACCTCGCGCCGGGCCGCTGCCTCGGCGTGGTCGGCGAAAGCGGCAGCGGCAAGAGCCTCACCGCGCTGGCGCTGCTCGGCCTGCTGCCCGCGGGCCTGCGCGCGAACGGCACGCTGCTGTGCGACGGCGTCGCCTGCGCGCTCGGCAGCCGCGCGCACGCCGCGCTGCGCGGCCGGGTGCTGGGCTGGGTGCCGCAGGACCCGCTGGCGTCGCTGCACCCGCTGCGCAGCGTCGGCGCGCAGCTCCGCGAAACCCTGCGCGCGTACCGTCGCCCGGACGCGGAGGCGCGGGCGCTGCTCGCGCGCGTGCAACTGCCCGATCCCGACGCCGCGCTGAAGCGCTTCCCGCACCAGTTCTCCGGCGGCCAGCGCCAGCGCATCGCGATCGCGCTGGCGCTGTGCAGCGGGCCGAAGCTGCTGATCGCCGACGAACCGACCTCCGCGCTCGACGCGCGCATCGCCCGCGACGTGCTCGACCTGCTCGACGCGCTGCGCCGCGAGGACGGCCTCGGCCTGATGCTGATCAGCCACGACCTGCCGCTGGTCGGCGCCTACGCCGACGAGGTGCTGGTGCTGCGCCGCGGCGCGGTGGTCGAGCGCGGCCCGACCCAGGCCGTGTTCGCCGCCCCGGCGCAGGCGTACACGCGCGAACTGCTGGAAGCGGATCGGTGGCCGATCGCGTTCAGCGATGTCGCCTCCCCTCTCCCCAACCCCTCTCCCGCAAGGGGAGAGGGGCGCGTGCCTGCCGCTTCGGGAGCGGAGACATCACGTTCCGAGCCGCCGTACTTTGAGCCGGCATTTCCAGACGCTGGCATGCACTCCGGGCCCGCGTCCGCTTCAAGCCCCTCTCCCCTTGCGGGAGAGGGGTTGGGGAGAGGGGAAGATGGGTTCAGCGCCCTTCACGATCCGCCGCCGCTGCTCCGCGCCGAAGCCATGGCCATGCACTACCCGCGCACGCCGCGACCGGCGCTGGACGGCGTCGCGCTCACCCTGCAGCGCGGCGAGGGCCTGGCGCTGCTGGGCGAGAGCGGCAGCGGCAAGAGCACGCTCGGCCGCGCGCTGCTGCGGCTGCTGCGCGGCGCGCAGGGCCGGGTGTGGCTGGACGGCGAGGATTTCACCGCGCTGTCGGGGCGTGCGCTGCGCGACCGCCGCCGGCGCATCGGCGTGGTGTTCCAGGACCCCTACGCCTCGCTCGATCCGCGCATGCGGGTCGCCGATCTCGTCGCCGAGCCGCTGCGCATCCACGCGATCGGCGACGCCGCGTCGCGCGCGGCGAAGGCGGGCGAGTTGCTCGCTGCGGTCGGGCTCGATCCGGCGCTGGCGACGCGCTGGCCGCACCAGCTCTCCGGCGGCCAGCGCCAGCGCGTGGCGATCGCGCGCGCGCTGGCCTGCGATCCGCATCTGCTGGTCTGCGACGAAGCGGTGTCGGCGCTGGACGCGCACCACCGCCGCGGCGTGCTCGACCTGCTGGCGCGGCTCAAGCGCGAACGCGGCCTCGCGCTGCTGTTCGTCACCCACGACCTCGCCGCCGCGGCCACGGTGGCCGAACGCATCGCCGTACTGGAAGCGGGGAAGGTCGTCGAACTCGGCGATGCCGCGGACGTGCTGGCGCATCCCCGCCACCCGCACACGCAGGCGCTGGTGGCGGCGCGACAGATGCCGCACGACAGGGTTCTGTAGGAGCGACGTGAGTCGCGACCCCACGCGGCTTCGGAAACGTCGGCGCAGCCTTGTCGGAAAGACTTTCGGGTCGCGACTCACGTCGCTCCTACAAACAGCCGAAAGGCGAGAAAGGCGCAGTGCTTCTACCGCGGTCCGTCGATGCCGCCCTTGGATGCCGAGATCATCGCGTTCTTGTCCTCCTCCCAATAGTCCGGACAAGGTCCGAAAGCGATGCGCTCGCCGCGCAGGTCCCGGAGATCGTCCATCAGGGAATCGGCTCTGTCCGATGTTCCACGCAGTCGCGGGTCACCCACCTGCTGAGAATCCAGCTCCACGAGCAGGTATTCGTCCACGGTTTCCGTGATGTCTTGCGCCTCGGCCATGAAATCGTCATCGACGACGCCGCGCAGCGGCAACCGGGGGTCCCTGAATACGAGGATGTCCGTGCCGAGCGGACAAACCTGGACGAGTCGGTCGAATGCCTCGATCGACTCGATCAGCGCGAAATCCCGGTAGCCGGCTCTGCAGAGGTAGCGCAGCACGACCAGCACTTCGCCGTTTTCGCGGATCCAGCCATTCACGCACCGGAGGAACGCCGGTGTGATGTCGCGTTCAGGGCGGTGGTGGATCGTCATCGATGGTGTCCCGGCGACACGGGGACGGCCCGCGCGTCGGCGATCAAACGATCCCGCCGCCCAGGCTCAGGCGCACCAGCGCCACCGCGATGACGATGCCGTTGAGCACCAGCCCGGCCTTGGCGCGGCCGTTCTTGCCGCTGGGGGTGAGCAGGACGCCCAGCGCGGCGATGATCGCGCCGACGCCGGCGAACGGGATCCAAAGCCAGTTGAGCCAGCCCAGCAGCGGGATCAGGCCGACGAACATCAGCAGCATCGCGACGATGCCCCAGAGCAGGCTGATCAGACCCATGGCGGTGTTTCCCTCGGGAAGGACCGCGAAAGCGCGGCCGGCGACCGCAAGATGACTGCGCAATGCCTCGGATTCAAGTGTCGCAGGGCGGGCCCTGGCCCGCCATTGCGACGTTTCGGCTTGCACCGCCGGAGGATCGAAGCCTTCCAGTCACCACGACCCCAATTCAGACGGCGGGCCAGGGCCCGCCCTGCGGATCGCACGCCGCCGGTTCAGGCATGCACGCCGTCGATCTCCACCGCCAGTTCGCGGCGGCAGATCGCGGCGTGCAGCACCACGCGCGGCACGCTGCTGCCGAAGCGGGCGTCGAGCGCCCGGGCGACGACCGGCAGGTCCTCGGCGTCGCGGACGTAGACCTTCAGCCGGGTGCCGCTGCCGAAGCCGGCGGGCAAGCCCGGCGCGTGGCGACGGGCCTCGGCGAGCAGGGCGTCGAAGTTGGCGAAGGTCTCGCCGATCTGCATCAGCAGTTCGCCGACGTGCTGCGAGGCGTGGCCGACCACGCTGGCGGTGCCCGACAGCAGCAGCGGCATGGTGCTGCCCGGCGGCGGCAGCATCGCGCGGGCGAAGCTGGGCGACTGCGGGCCGTACTGGCGCGGGTACCTGTAGGCGCTGACCTGGCGCGGGTTCTCCACCGGCGTGCCGCGGCGGTCGGCCGACAGCCAGTACACCTGCAGCGTGCGCCGGCCGTCGCAGCGGCCGATCGCGGTGGCGGCCGGCAGTTCCGAGGTGTCGAAGCTGCCCAGGCCGCGGGCGCGGCCGACGCAGAAGCGGCGATAGCGCTCGGCGTCGCCGTCGCCGAGGGTGATCGCGTCGAGGTAGTTCCACATCCGCAGCAGGTGCGGGGTGCGGCTGCCGCCGACGAACTCGACCATGCGCCGGTAGGCGCGCGCGGCGGCGTCGCTGATGTCGCTGTGGTCGGGATGCTCGCCCGGCGCCTCGTCGATCTCGATCGCGCCGAAGGTCAGGTGGCCGTCGCTGGCCCAGCGCACGATGCCGCGCTCGGCGTCGCCGTCGCGGCCGCAGTCGACCGGGCCGGCGCTGCGCCAGTGCTCGAACGGCGCCACGCCCCACGGCTGCAGCGGCACCCGCAGGTAGCGCGGGTCGTCGCAGTCGGGAGCATCGTTGCCGAAGCCGAACACGGCCAGGGTGTCGGCGCCCAGCAGCGCTTCCGGCGAGGGCGCCTGCAGGTAGTCGACCGACAGCGCGAAGGGAGGATGTTGCAGGGGACGACTCATGGAGATTCCCGTGGAAGGTCGCGGAGCGCCGCCGTCCCTGCGGCGTCCGGATGCAGCGTCTCGCCGCTGAAGCGGGCCCGGCGCTGGCGGCGGCGCTGCCACCAGTCGCGCAGCGTCGCCGGCGCCATCGTCGCGGCGGTGAAGCGGTAGATCATGCGGAACGCGCGCAGCCGGCGCACGACGGCGGGGTTGTCGAACACGTCGCCGGCCAGCATCGAGATCACCGCCTGCTCGATCTGCCAGACGTTGCGCGGATTGGCGAACAGGTGGCGCATCACCGGCGTGGTGAAGCGGTAGATGAACCAGGAGAACTCGCGCAGCCCGCGGTCGAAATCGCGCCGCAGCGCACGCTGCAGCGCCGCTTCCCGCGCGGGATCGCGCAGGATCGCGTCGACCATCTGCGCGGCGCGCTCGGCGCTGTGCATCGCCAGGTACACGCCCGAGGAGAAGATCGGGTCGATGAACACGTAGGCGTCGCCGACCGTGGTCCAGCCCGGCCCGGCCATGCGGGTCGAGACGTAGGAGTAGTTGCCGGTGGCGTGGACCGGGGCGATCCGCTCGGCGGCGTCCATGCGCGACCAGACCGTCGGCATGCCGCGCAGGGTGTCGAGCAGGAAGGCTTCGCTGTCGCCGCGACGGCGCTTGAGGTGCTCGGGCGAGCACACCGCGCCGATGCTCATCACGTCGTCCGGCAGCGGGATCAGCCACACCCAGCCGTCGGCGAAGCGCTCGATGGTGATGTTGCCGGCGTTCTCGCCGTCGCGACGGCGCACGCCGCGGAAATGGCTGAACAGCGCCGCCGACTGGTGGCGCGGGTTCTTCCGCTTCAGCTTGAGCCGGTTGCCGAGGAAGGTGTCGCGGCCGCTGGCGTCGATCAGGTAGCGCAGGTCGATCGCGTATTCGGCGCCGTCCGCGGCCCGGGCGCGGGCGCCCTGCGGGCGGCCGTCGGGGCCGAACTCGACCGCGGTGACGGCGATCCCGTCGCGGGCGTCGGCGCCGGCCTCGCGGGCGGCGTCGAACAGTTCGGCGTCGAAGCGGTCGCGGCGGACCTGGAAGGCGTGGGTGCAGCCGGGGGTCAGCGAGCGGTCGAACCTGAACACGTGGGTGTCGCCGTTCCGGTCAGCCGGCAGCGGGAAGTCGGCGCCGATCTTGCGCACGCCGAACGCGGCGATCCGTTCGAGCACGCCCAGGCGTTCGAGGATCGGCAGGTTCATCGGCAGCAGCGACTCGCCGATGTGGAAGCGGGGGTGGCGGTCCTTCTCCAGCAGCAGCACCCGCCGTCCGGCCCGCGCGAGCACGATCGCCGCGGCGCTGCCGGCAGGGCCGCCGCCGATGATGAGGACGTCGCATTCCAGGCGGGCCGGGGACGGTGTCGAAGGCACCATACGGTCGGCAATGTCGCCGGACGGAACGGTCATGTTCTTCTTGTTCGCGGTCAAGACTGGCATCATAACGCCTGGCGCGCCGCTGCCGCCCGGTCAGGGCGGCGCACAGGCTCCGGCGCGCCGTCCCCCACGGGAGCCATCGCGCTCCGGAGCGTGTGCATCGCGAGGCCTCGTCGGGTCGTCCTGCGGACGGGCGGGCGGGGTCGTCCGCGTCTCTTTCCCGTTTTCGTGATTCCTGATGGTGAGCCATGTCCGAAATGACTTCCGCCGAACGTGAGCTGGCGGACCTGCTGGTCGAAAGCCTGAACCTGGACGGCGTGTCCGCCGCCGAGATCGACCCCGAGGCCCCGCTGTTCGGCGCCGGCCTGGGGCTGGACTCGATCGATGCGCTGGAGCTGTCGCTGGCGATCAGCAAGAAGTACGGCTTCCAGCTGCGTTCGGACAACGACGACAACCGCCGGATCTTCGGCTCGCTGCGCGCGCTCTCGGCCCACATCGAACAGCACCGCGCCGTGTGATCGCCGCGTCGAGACTGCTGCTGTTGCCCGGCTACGTGCTGCTGGCGCACCTGGCGGGCGCGCGGCAGTCGCCGGTCCTGGCCGCGCTCGCGCTGGCGGACCTGGCGCTGCTGGTGCTGATCGAAGGCCTGGTCGCGCGTCGTCCGTCGGCGTGGCTGGCGGCGGTCGCGGTCGCGGCCGTGCTGGTGCCGCTGGCCGGCTCGTCCTGGGCGCTGACTCCGCTGCTGCTGGTGCCGCCGCTGTTCACGGCGCTGATCGGCGGGTGCTTCCTGCGCAGCCTGCGCCCGGGCCGCGTGCCGCTGGTCCGCAAGGCGGTCGCGGCGCTGTACGGCACCACGCCCGACGGCCTGTCGCCGGCGCATCGCGCCTACACCCGGGGTCTGACCCTGGCCTGGGGGCTGATGCTCTCGCTGCTGACGGTGGTGAACCTGGGGCTGGCGCTGGTCGCGGTGCCGGACGGCGTGCTCGCCCGCCTCGGCGTCACGGCGCCGTTCACGGTCACCGCCGAACAGTGGTCGCTGATCGCCAACGTCGCCAACTACGGCGTGCTGGGCGTGTTCGCGGTGGCCGAGTACCAGGTGCGCAAGCGCGTCTTCCCGGTCCGGCCGTATCGCAACGCGATCGATTTCGCGCGCCGCATGGCGGCGCTGGGGCCGGCCTTCTGGCGCGATTTCTTCCGTTCAGACGATGTCGGGGCGCTGCGCTGACCGCAGCGCCCGCCGCAGGAGATCCCACGCCCATGTCCACGGTCGATGTCCGCCTCGAGACCCGCGAACGCCGCACAGCGCCGGTCGCCGCCGTCGCGTGGGCGCTGTGGAATACGCTGCAATTACTGTTCACGCTGGTCTTCACCGCCGGCGGCATCGTCATCGCGCTGGCGCTGCGCGTGCTCGCGCGCGGCCCGCGCCTGCCGTTGCGCATGGCGGCGCGGGTGTGGGCGCCGGGGCTGATCGGCGGCGCCGGCGCGCGGTTCGCGGTCGAGGGCGCCGACGCCATCGACTGGTCGAAGCCGCGGATGCTGGTCGCCAACCACCAGTCGGTGATCGACGTCTGCGCGCTGTTCCGCGCGGTGCCGGTGCCGCTGCGGTTCGTGCTCAAGGCGGAAATGGCGCGGGTGCCGTTCGTCGGCCGCTACGCCCGCGCGATGGGCATGGTGTTCATCGAGCGCGACAGCCGCCGCGCCGGCGCCAAGCTGCTGCGCGAAGCGGTCGCCCTGCTGCACGACGGCGCGACCCTGTGCGTGTTCCCGGAAGGCACGCGCAGCCGCGACGGCCGGGTCGGGCCGTTCAAGGGCGGCGCGTTCCAGACCGCGATCGACGCCGGCGTCGAAGTGCTGCCGGTGGCGATCGTCGGCGCCGGCGCGGTGCTGCCGACCAGCGGCTTCTTCCGGGTGCGCCCGGGGCCGCTGGTGGTGCGCTTCGGCGCCCCGCTGCAGACCGCCGGCGCCGATCGCGCGACCCTGGCGCGCGACGCCCGCGAGGCGGTGATCGCGCTGCTGGAGCGCGCGCCGTGAGCGAAGCCGCGCGCTTCGCGATCGACGCCGACCATCCCGCGCTGCCCGGACATTTCCCCGGGCGGCCGGTGGTGCCGGGCGTGGTCGTGCTCGACCGCGTGCTGGCGGCGATCGAAGCCGCGCACGGGCCGCTCGGCGCGCTGCGCCTGCCGCAGGTGAAGTTCGTGCGCCCGCTGCTGCCGGGCGAAGCGGCGCGGATCGTGCTGGAACCGCTGGCCGCGAGCGCCGACGGCGCGCCGCGCTGGCGCTTCCGGGTGCTGCACGACGAGGCCGTCGTCGCCACCGGCGAGGTGTCCGGGTGAGCACCGACTGGAAGGCGCGCCCGGAAGGCGGCGGCCGCTTCGCGCTGTGGCTGATCCGCAACATCGGCCGCTACGGCGGACGCGCGGTGTCGCGGCTGCTGCTGTACCCGATCACCCTGTATTTCCTGCTGCGGCGCGCCCCGGAGCGCGCTGCCTCGCGCGCCTGGCTGACCCGCGCGCTCGGCCGCCCGGCGACGCTGCGCGATTGTGCGCGGCACATCCACACCTTCGCCGCGACCATCCTCGACCGGGTGTTCCTGCTCGGCGACGGCGCCTGCCTGGAGCGCCGCTTCGACGTCGACGTGCGCGGGCTCGACGAACTCCACGCCCACCTCGACCAGGGCCGCGGCATGCTGCTGTTCGGCTCGCACCTGGGCAGTTTCGAGGTGATGCGCGTGCTGTCGCTGCGGCGGCCGGAGTACGTGATCCGGGTGGTCCTGGACAAGGGCCACAACCCCGCCCTGACCGAGCTGCTGGATGCGCTCAATCCCGGCGTGGCCTCGACCGTGATCGACGGCAGCCAGGACGGCCCGGCGCTGATGCTGGCGATCCAGGAGGCGGTGCAGTCGGGCGCGCTGGTGGCGCTGCTGATCGACCGCGCCCACCCCGGCGGGCAGACCGTGCCGGCCCCGTTCTTCGGCGAGGACGCGCGCTTCCCGGTCGCGCCGTGGCTGATCGCGTCGGTGCTGAAGGCGCCGGTGACGATCGCCTTCGGGCTGTACCGCGGCGGCAACCGCTACGACCTATGGTTCGAGAACTTCAGCGACGCGGTGGACATCCCGCGCGCGCACCGCACCGAGGCGCTGACCGCGTTGATCCGGCGTTACGCCGCCCGGCTGGAAGATGTCGCCCGCAAGGCGCCGTACAACTGGTTCAATTTCTACGATTTCTGGAGCCGCGACTGATGCCCGCCGACCGTTCGTTCCGACACGCCCCGGCGCTGGCCAGGCTGGGCCTCGCCGCGATCGGCGGCGTCGCGCTCGCCGCCGCCGGCCCGGTCCGCGCGCAGGGCGTCGCCGCCGACTGGGTGCTCGCGGCGCTGGCGCGGCCGGCGCCGGTGCGCACCGACTTCGTCGAGCTGCGCGGTTCGCCGCTGCTGAAGGCGCCGCTGCGCCTGAGCGGCGAATACCGCCGTCCCGACGCCGACACGCTGGTGCGCGAGGTGCGCAGCCCCTACCGCGAGACCACCACGCTGCGCGCCGGCGAGGCGACCATCGCCCGCGACGGCAAGACGCCGCGCACGTTCTCGCTGTCGCGGGCGCCGGAGCTGGCCGGGCTGCAGTCGAGTTTCGGCGCGCTGCTCGCCGGCGACCGGGTCGGCATCGAGCGCAGCTACGCGGTGACCGCCGCCGGCACCCGCGAACGCTGGACGCTGACCCTCGCGCCGAAGGACAAGGCGCTCGCCGCCCGCGTCCGCGACATCGTGCTGTACGGCCAGGGCGCCGAGCTGCGCTGCATCGAGACCCGTCCCGCGAAGGGCGACCTGCAGCGCACGCTGCTCGCCAGCGCCGCGCTCGCCGCGAAGCCCGGCAGCGATGCGAAGGCGCTGGAAGCGCTGTGCCGGACGGGGGCGCGGTGACGTTCCATCGTCTCGGGCACGCCTGCACACGGCCGGAAGCCGTCGCATGAAACCCGCATATCGGGTCGGCCTCGCCCTCGTCTGGCTGGCGGTGCTCGCCGTCGTCGGCTACGCGATCTCGCAGCGCCTGCACGTCAGCGGCGACCTGCGGAAGTTCATGCCTGGCCAGGCAGGCGATCGGGTTGGGGCACGTGTCGAAGCCGCCCGCGCGGCCGGCAGGCGTTGGGCTGCGGCGCTGTTGGGCCGTGCAGCCGCGGGAGCCGTCGCATGAAACCCGCATACCGGGTCGGCCTCGCCCTCGTCTGGCTGGCGGTGCTCGCCGTCGTCGGCTACGCGATCTCGCAGCGCCTGCACGTCAGCGGCGACCTGCGGAAGTTCATGCCGTCCGCCGAAACCCCCGCGCAGACGCTCCTCCTCGACGAACTCGGCGAAGGCCCCGGCTCGCGCCTGCTGCTGCTCTCGCTGTCCGGCGCCGACGCCGAAACGCTGGCCGCGCAGTCGCAGGCCGTCGCCGCGACGCTGTCCACCGACGATCGCTTCAGCTTCGTCGCCAACGGCGGCGGCGATCCGCTGGCGGCGATCCCCGAACGCCTGAAGCCCTACCGTTACCTGCTCTCGCCCACGCTCGACGCGCGGCGCTTCGACGCCGCGTTCCTGCGCGACGAACTCGACGCGCGGGTGCAGGACCTCGGCTCGCCGGCGGCCGGGCTGATCGAACCGCTGCTGCCGTCCGATCCCACCCTGGAGACGCTGCACGTCGCCGAAGCGCTGCAGGGCGCGGCCTCGCCGCAGCGGCTGCACGGGGTGTGGTTCGACCCGAGCGGCCGCGAAGCGCTGCTCGCGGTGGAGACCCGCGCCGCGGGTTTCGATCCCAGCGGCCAGCAGGCGGCGGTCGACGCGGTGCAGGCCGCGTTCGCCAAGGCGCGCGGCGGCAGCGCGACTCGGCTCGTGATGACCGGGCCGGGCGCGTTCTCGGTGGAGATCGGCGGGCGCACCCAGCGCGAGGCGAACTGGATCGGCAGCGTCGACACGCTCGGCCTGATCGTCCTGCTGTTGCTGGCCTACCGGAGCTGGCGCACGCCGCTGTTCGGCGTGCTGCCGCTGGCCAGCGCCGGCCTCGCCGGGCTCGGCGCGGTGGCGCTGCTGTTCCCCGGTGTGCACGGGATCACCGTCGCCTTCGGCTTCACCCTGATCGGCGTGGTCCAGGACTATCCGATCCACCTCTTCAGCCACCAGCGCGCCGGGGTGTCGCCGTGGGCCAACGCGCGCGCGATCTGGCCGACGCTCGCCACCGGCGTCGCGTCCACCTGCATCGCCTACGTCACCTTCCTGTTCTCCGGCGTCGAGGGCCTGCGCCAGCTCGCGGTGTTCACCATCGCCGGGCTGCTGGTCGCGGCCGCGACCACGCGCCTGCTGCTGCCGGCGCTGATCGATCCCGCGCCGCGCGATCCCGCCGACGCCGCGCGCCTGCGCCGGCTGTGGTCCGCGGTCGAACGGCTGCCGCGGCCGCCGCGCTGGGCGCTGGCGACGCTGGCGATCGCGGCGTTCGCCGCGCTGGCGTTCGCGCCCGGCCCGTTCTGGCAGAACGACCTGTCGAAGCTGACGCCGGTGCGCCCCGAGGCGCTGGCGCAGGACGCGCACCTGCGCGGCGCGCTCGGCGCGCCCGACGTGCGCTGGCTGCTCGCCGTGCGCGCGCCCGACGCCGAGACCGCGCTGCGCCGCACCGAGGCGCTGCACGCCACCCTCGACGCGCTGGTCGCGCAGCGCGCGATCGCCGGCTACGACAGCGCCGCCAAAGTGCTGCCCAGCGCCGCCACCCAGCGCGCGCGCCAAGCGCGACTGCCCGCGCCCGACGCCCTGCGCGCCGCGCTCGACACCGCGGTCGCGGCCACGCCGTTCCGCAGCGATGCGTTCGAGGACTTCCTGCACGATGCCGAAACCGCACGCACCTCGAAGCCGTTGACCGCGCACGACCTCGCCGGCACGCCGCTCGCCACCCGCGTCGACGGGCTGCTGCTCGACAAGGGCCACGGCGCGGTGGCGCTGGTGTCGATGACCGGCCTGGGCGATCCCGCGCGCGTCGCCGCCGCGGTCGCCGGGCGCGACGGGGTCGAACTGCTCGACCTGAAGACCGCGTCGGAATCGCTGGTGGTCGCCTATCGCGAGCGCGTGCTGCTGGCGCTCGCCATCGCCGCGCTGCTGCTGGCGGCGACGGTGTGGGCGGCGCTGCGCACGCCGCGCCGGGTCGCCCGGGTGCTGCTGCCGATGGCGCTGACCACGCTGATCATCCTCGCCGTGCTGCGCGCCTGCGGCGTCGAGCTGACCCTGTTCCACCTGGTCGCGCTGATCCTCGCCGCCGGCCTCGGCCTCGACTACGCGCTGTTCTTCGAGCACGCGGGCGATGGCCTGCGCGACCAGTTGCGCACGTTCCACGCGCTGATCGTGTGCAGCCTGATGACCTTCCTGGTGTTCTTCCTGCTGGCGCTGTCGAGCATCCCGGTGCTGCGCGCGATCGGGGTGACCGTCACCCTCGGCGTCGGCTTCAATTTCCTGCTCGCGCTGCTGATCGCGCGGCATCCGACCGCCGACGCCCCGGCGGCGACGGAAACGCACGCATGATCGACCGCGACGCGATCCTCGCGATGATCCCCCACCAGGGCGCGATGTGCCTGTGGGACGCGGTGACCGACTGGGACGACGCGCGCATCCGCCTGCGCAGCGCCGGCCATCGCGATCCCGCGCATCCGCTGCGCAGCGACGGCCGCCTGCGCGCGCTGCACCTGTGCGAATACGGCGCGCAGGCGATGGCGGTCCACGGCGGCCTGCGCGGCGCCGCGGCCGGCGGCGCGCCGAAGGTCGGCTTCCTCGTCGCGCTGCGCGACGTTCGCCTGCACGTGGCCCGCATCGACGACCTGCCCGGCGACCTCGAAGGCGAAGCCGAACTGCTCGCCGACAGCCCGGCCAGCCAGCAGTACGCCTTCCGCCTGCTGCACGCCGGCGCGCTGCTCGCCGAAGGACGCGCGGCGGTGATGCTGCAGGGATGAGCGCGGCGTGCGTCCCGCGCCCCGCTTTCCATCGTCGTCCCGCGCTGCGCCCGGAATGACAGAATGACGCGCCGAAGCGCGCTGCCGAACCAGGAGAACCTCCGCATGTCCAACCCCACGTCCCGCCGCGCCCTCGTCACCGGCGGCAGCGGCGACCTCGGCGGCGCGATCTGCCGCGCGCTGGCGGCGCAGGGCGCGCACGTCATCGTCCATGCGAATGCGAACCTCGAGCGCGCAGAAGCCGTGCGCGACGCCATCGTCGCCGACGGCGGCAGCGCCGAGGCGGTGGCCTTCGACGTCGCCGACGGCGCCGCGACGCGCGCGGCGATCGCGACGCTGCTGGAGGCCGGACCGATCCAGATCGCGGTGAACAACGCCGGCATCCACGACGATGCGCCGATGGCGGGCCTGCGCGAGGCGCAGTGGACCCGGGTCATCGACGTGTCGCTGCACGGTTTCTTCCACGTCACCCAGCCGCTGCTGCTGCCGATGGCGCGCACCCGCTGGGGGCGCATCGTCAGCGTGTCGTCGGTGGCCGCGGTCATCGGCAACCGCGGCCAGGCCAACTACGCCGCGGCCAAGGCCGCGCTGCACGGGGCGACGAAGTCGCTGTCGCGGGAAATGGCCAGCCGCGGCATCACCGCCAATGTGGTGGCGCCCGGGGTGATCGCCGGACGCATGGCCGAAGACGCGTTCCCGCCCGAACAGATCAGGCAGATGGTCCCGGCCGGCCGCGCCGGCAAGCCGGAGGAAATCGCCGCCGTCGTGGCCTTCCTGTGCAGCGACCCGGCGGCGTACATTAGCGGCCAGGTGATCGGGGTGGACGGGGGCATGACCTGATCGACCGCCGCGCCACACCATATTCCTGAGGGGGAACCGCATCATGTTCAAGCGTATCGCCATCGTCATGTTGTCCGCATTCGCGCTGTCGGCGCTGTCGCCCGCCTTCGCCGGCGAGAAGGTCAAGGCGCCCGAGATCGCCGACGACGCGCGCAATCCGCCGCCGGCGGTCGCGCTGAAGACCTTTCAGCGGTTCGAGCTGTCGCCGGTCGCGATGGGCGCGCCGTGGGCCGGGCAGAAGGCCAACGAAGAAGCGAAGCGTCATCTCCAGGAGAACCTCGACGAACGCGCCAGGCCGCTGGTCGCCGAATGGAACGCCCTGCCCGCGGGCGATGCCCCGCGCACCCTGAAGATCGAACCGGAGATCGCCTACGTCCGCTTCATCACCGGCGGCAAGCGCTTCTTCGGCGGCGCCTTCGCCGGCGGTTCGGCGGTGCTGCTGAAGGTCAGGCTGACCGATGCGGCGTCCGGCGAAGTCGTCGGCGAGCCGCAGTTCTACCAGCACGCCAATGCGTTCAGCGCGACCTACACCTTCGGCGCGATGGACAAGCACATGATGATCCGCCTCTCGGCGATGGTCGCCGACTACCTCAAGGCCAACCGCGACGCGCCGGTCGGCGGCCCGGTGGCGGTCGCGCCGGGGCATGAGGAATAAGTCGATGCCGGGGCGATCGAAACGAACGGGCCGCGAGAGCGGCCCGTTCGTTTTCCGGGAGGCGGTCGGTTACGCCGCCGCGTACCAGAGCGGCGCCAGCGACACCGGTGTGGCCGCCGCTTCGGCCCCGGTCCCGGCGTCGAGCAGCGCCGCCAGTCCGCCGTCGTCGAGCTGCGGATGCGCGGCGCGGGCGCGCTGCAGGATCTCGGCCGCCAGCCATTCCATCCGCGCCACGTTGTCGCGCACCCGCTGCATGAACGCCGGGTTGTCCAGCGCGTCGTGCAGCGCCCGGTTCATCTCGTGGAACCAGTCGATGCCGAACTGGTCGAGCAGGCGGCCGTCGAGCGCGGCGGCGTCGGGCCCGCCCGCGACGCGGTTGGCGTCGCCCCAGGCGCGCAGCAGCGCCTGCATCGCGAGGTTGAGCGCGCGGCCGCGCTCGAACTGCGGCCGCAGCCGGCCCAGCAGCGAGACTTCGGTGAGCTTGTCGCCGCACATCAGCGGCGCGAGCAGCGCCCAGTAGTAGGTGTAGTCCCAGATCACCTTGACCGGCATTACCTGAGCGTCGCCGAACAGCGCGTACTGGTCGCGGTACAGCGTCATCGTGTTCTCGAAGAACCCGAAGTAAAGCTGCTGGTACAGCTCGGCGTACGGCGCGAACGGCTGCCGCGCGCGATCCTTCGCGATCAGGTCGCAGATCAGGGTGTTGGAAATGCCGATGAAATCGCTGCCCGGCGAATAGAACGGGTCGAGGAACACGCCGGCCTCGCCGGTCAGCGCCCAGCGATCGGCGCTGAACACCTGTTTGCAGCCGTAGGAGAAATGGCGCAGGAACAGGAAATCCTGCAGCCGGTGTTCCGGACGGTCGAGCGCCTCGGCCACGCGCGGCTGGTGCGTGCGCAGCCAGGCCATCGCCTTCCCGTGGGTGTTCATCGTCTCCAGCGGATGCGTCTTCGCGTCGCAGACGATGCCCAGCGAATGCGCGCCGGAGGACAGCGGGATCATCCAGAACCAGTAGCCGGGGCCGCACAGGTGGTTGGTCGAACGCCAGCGGTCCGGCGGCGTGCAGCGCGACCGCCACGCGTCGTCGTCCGACCACGCGGCCGGATCGACCACGCCGTCCACCCGCCACCACACCGCGTTGACGTCGTGCGCCTCATGCACCGCGAGGTCGCGCTTGCGCTTGATCAGGCCGGCGCGGCCGCTGGCGTCGACGACCCAGCGCGCATCGGCGACGTGGGTGGCGCCGTCGTGTTCCCAGGTGACGGTGTGCGCGGCGTCGCCATCGCGCAGTTCGATGCCGCGCACGGTGGCGCCGTCGTCGAAGCGCACGCCGAGCCGGCGCGCTTCCTCGCCGAGGAAGTTCTCGAAGCGGCCGCGGTCGATCTGCCACGACGGCGTCGGCAGGATCCGGCTGACGCCCAGCTCGGTGCAGCGGTCGAGGTCGTGGCGGCCGTCGCTGAAGAAGAAGCGGAAGCCGAACTTGCGGATGTGCTCGCGCTCCAGGTGCTCGCGCAGGCCGAGCACGTTGGCGAAGTAGTGCGCGCCGATCTCCACCGTCGATTCGCCGACCTTGTGCGCGGCCTCGGGCACCGGATGCGCGCGACGCTCCAGCACCCGCACGTCGATCGCCGGGTCCTGCCGCTTGAGTTGCAGCGCCAGGGTCAGCCCGGCGAGACCGCCGCCGAGGACGAGCACGTCGTGAGAGTTGCGGATGGCGGAACTACTCATTCAAATTTCCCTTGATTTCCGAGACACCAAGGCAGAGATCATGGTTCCTTGATCAGCAACGGAACGGCGACCCAATCTCTTTTCGTCATGGCCTGCGCAGGCAAGATTCTAATCAGCGCCTTTGCGGGCATTTCGATCGGGCCAGTCAATGTCTTGTGGCGAGTTCTGAGCGCCGAGACACCTGAAACGAAGTAGTCATCAGTGCAGGCAAGAAAAAACTTGTGACTGTTGGATTCGAGAACGAAAAACGCATCTTCGCCGTTGATTTTTTTGCCTTCCTTGTCGTTTTCAGTCGTGGAAGTGACAACGTTGATAGAAATGATGCCCGTAACCCATCGGTAATTAGTACTTTCCCAGAATTCTTTGGCGCCATCCTCTATTTTTGGAAATTCGTCCAGCTTTTTAGTGAGCTTTCGGAGCATTCCATAGGTAGAGGTTGGAAATGACTTGCTTTCAGAAAAGCTTGCTCCTCCAGAAACCGCAGGGATTTTGAGTGAAGCGTTGATGTTGTCGGTTCTGGTGATCGTCGTCGATGGGCTTTCATCGAAAACATCCTCGTATAGAGCTGAAATAAAAGCCTTGTCCAGATAAATCAGCTTCAGAATTTCTTTCATGGCAACGATCCAAGCATTCAATAGGCAGCTTAATCTTGCGTCTGTGATGAAAATTCACCGCTGGGATCGTCGATCACCGGCCGGTTGGCGCGGGTGCGCCGGTATTCGCGGACCACGTGGCCGTAGCGCCACACCTGCACCACCACGTGCGAGGTGATGCGCCAGAGGTCGTGCAGCGGCCGGAAGTGGCTCTTGCGGAACTTCTCCACCGCGCCGGCGCCGGCGTAGCGCGATTCGATCGGCACCGAGACCGCGCCCATGCCGAGCCGGCGCGCGGCGCTGATCAGGATCTGCGCCTCGAACACGAAGTCCTCGCCGGGCACGTCGTCCAGCGCGGCGACCGCGGCCGGATACAGGCGCTGGCCGCTCTGGGTGTCGGCGATCAGGTAGCCGCAGCCCCAGGCGATGCCCCAGTCGCCGAATTCGTTGGCGAGGCGGCGATAGGTCGGCTGCTGCGCGCGCTTGCGCAGCCGCGCGCCGATCACGATGCAGCGCGGATGGCGGTTGCCGGCGGCGATCAGGCGCGGGATGTCGGCGGCCAGGTGCTGGCCGTCGCCGTCCATGGTCAGCACCGCCGCCGCGCCCAGGCGCAGCGCTTCGCGGAAGCCGTCGCGCAGGCTCGCGCCCTTGCCCATGCGCCGCTCGTGGCGCAGCAGCGTTACCGGCAGGTCGGCGATCTTCTCCGCGGTGCCGTCGTCGGAACCGTCGTCGATCACGATCACCCGGTCGCATTCGCGCAGCGCGCCTTCGACCACCTCGCGGATGCGCAGCGCCTCGTTGAGGGCGGGGACGACCACGACCACGTTGCCGCGGTGGTAGTCGCTGCGGTCGTGGTCGCTACGATCGTGGTCGCTGCGATCGTGGTCGCTACGATCATGGACCGCGGCCGCGACGCGGGGCGCGGCGATGGCGGGCCCGGGCTCAGCCATACGCCAGCTCCACGCGCAGCGCGCGACCGGGGCCGGAGGCCAGCGAGGCGTGGGTGCCGCCGCAGGCCAGCGCATCGAACAGCGGCAGCATCGGCGCCATCGGGTTGCGCGCGCCGCGCACGCCGAGCGGGCCGGGCGCATCGGCCAGGCCGTCGCCGAGCCAGGCCTGCAGCCGCGGGCCGCGGCCGTCGCCGGGGCGGCCGTCGTCGCGGGCCAGCACCAGCGCCCCGCCGAGCAGGCCCTCGGCGACGTGGACCGAGTGCAGCGGGCCGGTGGCGCCGGTGTCGTAGCCGACCAGCAGCACCGCGTCGTCGCCTTCGGCCAACTGCGCCAGCGCCTCGATCAGGCCCTGCGCGAAGCTGGCGTCGTAGGCGCTGATCGCGGTCGCCGCGCGGACGCAGCCGGCGCCGATGGTCCAGTAGCCGGCGGCGGCGTTGTGGACCGAGTTGTGGAACTTCGTCGGCGACATCGCGCGCGGATCGCCGGCGAGGGTGGCGCAGATCGTGTCGGTGATGGTGAGGTCGCCGTGGGTCGAGGCGAACACCGACGGCAGCGTCGCCGGGTCGCGGCCGGCGGCGTGGCAGGCGGCCAGCGCGACGTCCAGCGCCACCGCCACCGACTCCGGCGCGCGCCGGCGCTCGTTCGGCGGCAGCAGTTGCGGCGAGGGCTTGTTCGGCGCGCTCTCCGGCAGCGCGCCGTCGGCGACGAACGCCCGCGCGGCGTCCCACGACGGCAGGCCGCTGGCCCAGAAGCCGATGCCTTCGATGCGGGCGGCGAGCGCGTTCACGCCGCACCCCCGCACACCAGCGCGCAGTTGTTGCCGCCGAAGCCGAAGGAGTTGTTCATCGCGTAGCGGATCGGGCGCTCGGCGTTGCCGAAGCGGATCTGCGGGCCGCAGGCCGGGTCGGGCTGCGCCTCATCGCCGGCCGCGTCGCCGAGCATGCCCGGCAGCAGGCCGCGCTCCAGCGCGAGCAGCGCGAACACCGATTCGACGATGCCGGCGGCGCCCAGGGTGTGGCCGGTCCAGCCCTTGGTGGAGCTGGCGTGCAGGGTCGCCGGGAACAGCGCCGCGACCGCGGCGGCCTCGACGCTGTCGTTCGCCGGGGTCGCGGTGCCGTGCAGGTTGAGGTAGCCGATCGCGTCCGCGGCGAGGCCGGCGCGGGCGAGCGCATCGCCCATGCACAGCCGCGCGCCGAGGCCTTCGGGATGCGGCGTGGACATGTGGTGGGCATCGCTGCTCTCGCCGTAGCCGCACAGGCGCAGCGGCGCGTCCTCGCCGACGGCGAGGCGCTCGAGGATCGCGTAGCCGCCGGCCTCGCCGAGGTTGAGGCCGTCGCGGCGCGCGTCGAACGGCAGGCAGCGCCGCTGCGACACCAGGCCCAGCGAGTTGAAGCCGAACAGCACGCTGCCGCACAGCGTGTCGATGCCGCCGACCAGCGCCGCGTCGACGACGCCGGCGTGGATCAGCCGCGCCGCCTGCGCGAACACCTTGGCGCTGGAGGAGCAGGCGGTGGCGACGGTCGCGCACGGCCCGCGCAGCCCGGTGGCGGCCTGCACGAAATGGCCCGGCGAATGCGGCGTGTGCAGCAGCGGCTGGCGCAGGTCGGCCGGGAAGGCGTCGCCGTCGAGCCGGGTGTAGGCCTCTTCGCTGGCGCCGATGCTGGCGGTGGAGGTGCCGATCACCACCGCGACGCGCTCGGCGCCGTGGCGGGCGCGCAGCGCGGCGACCGCGTCCATCAGCCCGTCCTGCTGCAGCGCCAGCCAGGCGAGGCGGTTGTTGCGGCAGTCGAGCGCGGCCAGCCCGGCGGGCAGGCGCACGGCCTCGACGCCTTCGACGCGGCCGATCCAGGTCTCCAGCCGGGCGTCGGCGGTGGCGCCGTCGCCGAAATCGTTGCGGCGCAGTCCGCTGCGGCGCGTCCGCAGCGCTTCGGCCTGGGCCTCGCGGCCGTGTCCGAGCGCGGTGGTGGCGGTGTGGGCGCGGACCGCCAGCGGCGGCATCGGGGAAACGGACATGACGGCTGCGGCCAATGCGTCGCCAGGGCTCGAAAGGAGCGCGGATTATAGGCCACGAGGCCGGTTTCCCGGGATTGCGCGCATGCGACGCGCCGCTGCGGGCGAATCGCACGGTATCCTGCACGACCGCCGTCGGCACGGAGATGCGCCGTCGGGCGGCGCGTTCCTTTCACAAGATCACAAGGGGGTTCCCGTGCGTTTCGCTGCCATCGTGCTTTCCGTCCTCGCGCTGTTCGCTTTCAGCGGCGCCGCCCACGCGCGCAAGGCGCCGCTCACCGATCCGGCCCCGGTGTCGATCCCGGCCGGTCTCGACCAGGAACAGGTGACCAAGGACATCAAGCGCGCCCTGATCGGCCGCGGCTGGGCCATCGAGCAGGAGCAGCCGGGCGACATCACCACGGTCCTCCACCTGCGCGACCACGTCGCGCGCGTCCACGTCACCTGGGACACCGGCACCATCCGCATCGCGTACGTCGACAGCACGAACCTCAATTACGAGGATCGCCGTGGCAAGCGGTTCATCCACCCGAACTACCTGGGCTGGGTCAACAACATCGCGCAGGACATGAAGACCAACCTGCAGTTGACCGCCCTCGACAAGTGAGTGGCGCGGGCGCGGAGCCGCCGATGGCGGCTTCCGCGGCCCGGTTCCGGCTTTCGATCCCGATCCGACGCATGACCCGCCTCGACCATCGCCGCCGCCTGCTGTTCGATCGCCATGTGCTGCACGCGGGCATGGTCGCGGGCGCGGCCTGCGTGCTTACCGCCGGGCTGGTGTACGTGGGCTACTTCGTCCACGTGCTGCGCACCGCGCGCCGCGCGCCGGTGCTGCCCGAGCGCGGCGAGACCGTGCTGCTGTTCGGCAAGCATGCGCCCGGCGGCCGGCTCGACGCCGACTTCTCCGCGCGCATCGCGCGCACCGCCGCGCTCTGGCACGCCCGCGCGCCGCGCCTGCTGGTGCTGCTGGGCGGCGCCGCGCCCGGCCATCCCGCGGAGGCCGACGTCGCCCGCGACGCGCTGCTCGCCCACGGCCTGCCCGGCGACGCCCCGTTCCGGCTGGAAAAGACTTCGCGCGACACCCTGCAGAACCTGCGCAACGCCCGCGCGCTGCTCGCCGCCGACGCGCACCGCGGCCGCGTCACCCTGCTCAGCAACCGCTATCACCTGGCCCGCTGCGCGCTGTTCGCGCGCCAGCTCGGCTTCGACTGGGAACTGTGCGCCGCCGAGCCCGCGCTGCGGCTCACGCCGGCCACGCTGTGGCGCCTCGCCGGCGAGGCCGCCTACGTCTGCTGGATCGACCTCGGCACCCGCTACGCGCGCCTCATCGGCCACTCGCGGATGGTCGCGCGGGTGAGCTGACGCGCGCCGCTCGACCCCGCGGCGCTCGACACCGTGCCGCTCGACACCGTGGCGCTCGACCCCGTGGCGGCGCCTCGCGCGTTGTCGCATCCGCGCCTGCAGTGCAGCATGGCGCGATCGGACGAGGAGAGACGATGACGATGTGGAAGCGATCCGCGGCCTGCGCGTGGCTGGCATGGGCCGGCCTGGCGTCGGCGGCGACGACCGGCGTCGAGGCGCAAATGAGCGCGCGATCGCTCACACTCGAATTCGAGCCGGCGATGGCGATCTTCGACAACGCCCCGGTGCGCGCGGTGTCGGTCTCGCCCGCGGTGCCGATGACCTGTACCTGGACCGACGACCACACCCTGGACTGCGCCGCCGACCGCGGCCACGCCTTCCCGCAGGCGACCGGCTTCGACATCCGCATCGCCCCGGGACTGCATCGCGCCGATGGCGCCGCGCTGGGCGGGATCCGCCTGCAGGCCGAGACCGATCGGCCATCGCTCGACGCCCGGATCGTCGACTGGACCGACGGCCGGCCGACGCTGCGGATCGAACCGGAGCTGCCGACCACCGCGGAGGCCATCGCCCGGGTCCTCGAACTCCGCGCCGGCGACCGGGTCTGGCGCGCGCTCGACGTGGCGGCGCTGCCCCCGCCGACATCGCGGTGGGAGCGGCCGGCGTTCCGCGTCGCGCTGCCGCCGGACCTGCCGTCCGACACCGTGGTGGCCGTACACATGCGGGCGGGCCTGGTGTCGACGGCCGGACCGCTGCCCTCGACCACGGAGCGCACGCTGCTGCGCTTCCACAACGACGAGGCGTTCGCGATCCGCAGCGCCGCCTGCACCGCCCGGACACCGGACGACGGCGAGGATCGCGATCCGACCGACGGCCTCGCGCTGCGCTGCGTGGCGGGCGAAGACCTGCGACTGTCGTTCTCGGCGGCGCCCGATGCCGCCGGCAAGGCGGCCTTCGCGGCGCGACTACCGCCCTCGGTGCGCGTGGTCGGCTGGGATACGCCCGACCGCCGCTGGCAGGGCCCCGATGCGCTGCAGTCGGCGCCCGGCGCGACCGTGCGCCTGCGCGCCGAGGCCGCGAACACCGACATCGCGTTCACCGTCGACGGCACGCTGCACGACGCGGCCGGTCGCGCACTGGTGCGACCGGTCGCGATCCGCATCCGCAACGGCGCCGCCCTGCCGACGCTCGCCGCCGCCGGCTCCCGCACGCTGTTCGGCGACGCCGACCGCGCGCTCGTCGCCGCGATGAACGCACCGGCGCTGGCGATCGGGGAAACCCGGCTCGGCCTGACCGGCGACGGCGCGCGATTCCGCCTCCCGGCGACCCGCAACGGCGCGGGCGCCTTCACCAGCAAGGGCGCGAACGCGACGCTGGCCGAGCATGGCTGGGTCCGCTGGCGGGCGCAGGCGGCGGCGAACGCCACGCTCGATTTCGCGGCGCCGGCCTTCGACCTCAGCGCACAGGTCTCGCGCACCGAGGTGCTGGTCTGGGCGGTGGACTGGCGCGACAGCCGGCCAGTCGCCGGGGCCGATGTGGAACTGGTGCTGGTCGCCGCCGACGGCGACGCGCAGGTCCACGCCCGCGCCCGCATCGGCGACGATGGCCTGGCGCGGCTGACGCTGCCCCCCGGTTTCGTGCTGCCCAGGACCGCGCCGGGCGCGATATCGCCGACCTGGGTGGTGCGCGCCCGCGCGGGAGGCCGGCTCGCGGTGCTGCCGCTGGACGATGTCGTCGGGCACGGCGAGATGCTGGGGCAGCCGCGGGGCGAGCGCCGGCTGTTCGCGGTCGCCGACCGGCCGCTGTACCGGGCCGGCGACACCCTGCGCTTCCGTGCCTGGCTGCGCGAGCGCCGCGGCGGTCGACTGGTCGTCCCCGGCGACCTGAAGCCGTTCGCGCTGCAACTGCGTCGCCCGTTCGACGATCAGTCGATGGCCGAGGTGGCCGTCTCGCCCGACGCCGAAGGTGCGTTCACGGGCGAACTGGCGCTGCCGTCCCAGCTCCCGGACGGCGACTACTGCCTGGCGCCCGCGGACGGCGACTGGAAGCAGGAAGCCGGCTGCGTGTTCGTCGGCACCTTCCGCGCGCAGGACCTGTGGATCGATGCCGAGGCGGAAACGTCGCTGCTGCGCGCCGGAGACCCGCTGCGGCTGCGGATCGAGGCCGGCTACTGGTCGGGCGCCGCCGCCGCGGGCGTGGCGATCTCCGAGGTCAAGGTGCGCGCGACCCAGGCCTCGCCGGCCGACGCCTATCCGCTGTTCGCCGGCTACGTCTTCACCGGAAACGACAGCGGGGCGGCCGCGCCCGGCCTGCGCGAGACGGCGCGCGCCTGGCCGGCGCTGGATGCCGACGGCAAGGCGGGCGTGGACGTGCCGGTGGCGTTCGCGGCGGACGACGAGCAGGCCCCGCCCGCGTTCGCACGCATCGAGGCGACCGCGCAGATCGCGCTGAGCGGACGCGAGCCGGTGGCGTCGGCGCCGGCGGTGGCCTGGCAGGCGCGGTTCGCGCGCTACGTCGGGCTGAAGCTCGATCCGGGCTGGTTCGGCGCCACCACGCCGCTGCGCTTCGACGCCGTCGTCGTCGATGCCGCGGGCCATGCGCAGGCCGGCGCGCCGGTCGAGGTCGTCGTCGATTACGTCGGTGGGGACGAGACGGCGCCGCCGCAGCGCGTCGCGAGCTGCATCCTCGCCGCCGGCACGCCCGCGCCCTGCGCCGTGCCGCGCAGCCGCAGCGGCCACTACCGCTTCACCGCGCGCAGCGGCGACGCCGCGCCGGCGACGATCGAACGCTATGTCTGGAACGCGTCCGACGACCAGGCGCCGGACCAGACGCTGCGTTCGCTCACCGTGGTCGAGGCCCCGGCGCGCGCCGACGCGCCGGTGCGCCTGCGCCTGCAGCAGCCCTACGCCCGCGCGGATGCGTGGGTGGTGCTGTCGGCCGACGGCGAGGCGCTGGACAGCCGGATCGTGCCGCTCGACGGGCCCGACACCACCTTCCTGCTGCCGACGCGGGCCGACGGCCGCAACCGGATCGACGTCGTCGTGCGCGTGCGCGAACGCCGCGCCGCCGGCGTCGATGCGCGCGGCCTGCGCAATGCGCCTGGCGCGCTGACGCTCAGCGCCGACATCGACGTGCCGCGGCCGGCGCCGGTGGCGCGGCTCGCGCTCGACGCGCCGACGACGCGCACCGCGCCCGGGGCGACCGTGCGCCTGCGCCTGCACAACACCGGCGCCAGCCCGCGCACGGTCGCGCTGGCGGTGTTCGACGATGCGCTGCGCGCGCTGGCCGGGGAGCGCTGGGACGCGTTCGATCCGCAGGGCGAGGACTGGCTCGACGCGCGCGAGGCGAGCTGGTTGGCCCGCTTCCGCGCCGCGGGCTTCGGCGACTGGTGCCGCTGCGGCTGGCGGCGCGTACTGTCGTGGGAGGACGGCAAGCCCGCAGCGCGTTTCGACGGCGAAGAAACCTCGCCGATCGTCTCGATCGATCGCACGCATCTCGAAAGGCAGGGACTGGCCACCGTCGGCGACGGACCGGCGGTCGTGTTCGACGACCCTGCCCCCGCACCGGGCGTTTCCCGAAGCAGTTCCCCTGCCGACACGATGCAGATCGTGGGCGGCTATGCGTCGGACGCTCTCGACGCCGTTGTCGTCACCGGCTCGCGCTTCGAAGGCGAACCGTTCGAGATCGCCGCCGCGCCACGCCCGGATCCGACGCTGTCGATCGATCCTGCCGCGAGCGACCGCGCGACGACCGCCCGGCCCGCGCCCACCGCCGAAGCGCGCGCGCTGTTCGGTGCGCGGGTGCGCGACGCCTTCGCCGAGACCGCGCTGTGGCAGCCGGCGCTGGTGCTGGCGCCGGGCGAAAGCCGCGAGATCGAACTCATCGCGCCGGACAACCTCACCCGCTGGCGCGCGGTCGCCTGGACCGCGGACGCCGGCGAGGCGTTCGAGCGCGTCGAGGCGACGTTCGAAGTCGGCCAGCCGGTGGAAGTGCGGCTGCAGGCGCCGGTGCGCGTCTATCCCGACGATCGCGCCGTGCTGGTCGCCAACGTGCGCCACGAGGGCGCGGACGCGACCGCCGACGCCGTGCTCCGGGTGGACGCGCTTGGGGCGGCGAACCAACGGCCGCTGCCGCTCGCCGCGAACGGCCAGGACGCGCTGTCGCTGGCGATCGCGCCGACCGATCGCGACCGCGTGCCCGGCACGCTGGCGGCGGTCGCGGCGGCGCGCACGGACGCGGGCGCGGACGCGACCGCGCAGGCGATCGAACTGGCCTCGCCGACGATCGACGGCCACCGCACGCAGGCGGGCTGGCTGGGCGCTTCGCCGCTGCGGCTGGCGCCGCCGGCGCTGCCCGCCGGGGCCACCGACGTGCGCCTGCGGGTCGCCCTGTTGCCGGGCGGCGACGCGCTGGCGCACGGCTGGATCGATGCGCTGGAACGCTATCCGCACCGCTGCTGGGAACAGACGCTGAGCCGCGCGGTGGCCGCCGCGATCGCGCTGGAACGCGGCGAGGGCGAACGCTTCCCCGAGGCGCAGGCGACGATCGACGACGCCCTGCGCAACGCGCCGGTGTTCCAGAACGAGGACGGCAGCTTCCGCTATTTCGCCGACAGCGAAGACCGCGACGAGCACCTCGCGCAGGTGCCGCTGACCGCCTGGAGCGTGCGCGCGCTGGGCCTGCTGGAGACGCTGGGCCACGCGGTGCCGGCGCAGGTGCTGGAAGAGGCCAAGGACTTCCTCGGCGACGCGATCGACGACCTGGACGACGACGGCGACGACACGCAGGCCGTCGCCGAACGCGACGTGCGCCTCGCGCTCGCGGCGGCGACCCGGGACGCGCCCTCGCGTGCGGTCGGCGACCGCCTGTGGGCGCGCTTCGCGACGCTGCCGCTGCCGGCGCAGACCGCCACGGTGCGGGTGCTGGCGAACGCGGCGCATCCGCAGGCACGGGCGGCGGTCGAGGCCGTGCTCGCGCGGGCGCAGCGCCGCGACGACGCGCTGCGCCTGCACGCCGTCGGGCGGCAGGACCGCTGGATGAGCTCCGATGCGCGCGAGCAGTGCGAACTGATCGGCGTGCTGCGCGCATACCCGGCGCTGGCCGACGCGGCGACGCGGCGTCGCCTGATTGCAGGCCTCGGCGATCTCTACGCCGGCGGCGTCGATGGCGTCGACACCCAGGCGGCGGCGAACTGCCTGATCGCGCTGCGCGGGCTCGATGCGGGGTCGGCCCAGGCGCAGGCGCGGCTGGACGTCGCCCAGGGCGCGCAGCGGATCGCGCTGGCGCTGGCGCCGGGCGCGCCGCCGCCGTCGCAGGTGCAGTCGATCGAGGCCCGCGACGTGCGGCAGCCGCTGCGGTTGACGCCGCGGCTCGCCGGCGACGCGCCGGCGAGCTTCGTCCTCGACTACGCCTGGCGCGAGGATGCGCGGCGCGCGGCGTCGAGCGCGGCGGGCTTCGCGCTGCAGCGCCACTACGCCGCCCTGCGCGACGGCGACTGGGTGCCGCTCGCGGACGCGGCGCTGCGCGACGGCGACTGGGTGCGGGTGACGCTGGTGCTGGACAACGCCGCGACCCGGCACTTCGTGGCGATCACCGACGCGGTGCCCGGCGGCCTGCGACCGACCGACCTGTCGCTCAGCGGCGTCGCCGGGATCGATGTGCAGCGGGTGTCGGACACCGGCGACGGCTGGTTCGCCACCCGCCGGCTGGATCCGCGCGCGCCGAAGTTCTACGCCGAGTTCCTGCCGCCGGGTCGCCACGAGGTGCACTACTTCGCGCGGGTCGGCAACGCCGGCGACTATCTCGCGCCGCCGGCGGTGGCCGAGCTGATGTACGGCGAAGCGACCCGCGCGCGGACCGCCGCGTCGCGCATCGTCATCGCGCCGGTCGCCGGCACGCCCTGAGCCGGCATGCCCTCAGCCGGCATGCCCTGATCCGGCGCGCCATCGCGCCCAGAAACGGCAACGGGGCCCTCGCGGGCCCCGTTGCGGTCGATGCGGACGGCGCGACCGGCGCGCTGCGGGCGAGGCTCAGGGCTTCGCCTTCTGCGCCGGGATGAACTGTTCGCGCACCGCCTTCGCCAGCAGTTCCGGCGGCAGCATGCCCTGGCCGATGACGAAGTTGTTGAAGGCCAGGCGGTCGAACCTGTCGCCCAGCGCCAGCTCGGTCTCGGCGCGCAGTTCGAGCAGGCGCGCGTAGCCGTAGAAATAGCTGCCGGCCTGGCCCGGGGCGTTGAAGGTGTAGCGGTCGAGTTCCTGCCGCGCCATCGCCTTCGACAGGCCCACGTCCTCCATCAGCACCTTCTCGGCGCGGGCGCGGTCGATCATGCCGAGGTTGAGCATCGGGTCGAGCATCGCCCGCGCCGCGCGCATCAGCCGGAACTGCAGCGCGATGAGCTGCCCGTCCAGCGGCTCGTACGGCACCATCTCGGCCTCGGCGTACAGCGCCCAGCCCTCGACGTTCACCGAGTTGAAGGCGAACAGGCTGCGCGCCAGCGACACGCCGCGCTCGAGCATCGCGGTGAACTGCAGCTCGTGGCCGGGGCGGCCTTCGTGCGCGGACAGCGTCCACGCCACCGACGGGAAGTTGAAGTCGTCGTACTGGTCGGCGGCGCCCGCCGCCGGATTGGCCAGCGGCAGCACGAACTGGCCCTGCTGCCCGGTGTTGCCGATCATCGGCGCGGGCAGGAAGTGCGGCGCCGGCTGCTGCGCGTTCTCGGCGTCGGTGCCCAGGCGCATGATCATCGGCCGCTGCGGCACGTCGACGATGCGCTCGCGGCGGATGATCGGGTCGATCGCGTCGATGACTTCGCGGTAGCGGGCCTCGAGCTTGTCGTTGGGGATCGTGTCCTTCTTCAGCGCGCGGATCACGTCGCGGTAGTCGGTGGCGTCGATGCCCTTCGCCCTGGCGACCAGCGGCGCGAGCTGCTGCATCGCCGCGCGGGTCTCCATGAACTCCAGGCGGGCGCGCTGGACCAGCGCTTCCGGCGGAATGTCGATGCCGACGTTCTTCAACTGCAGGGCGTAAAGCTCGCGCGGCAACTGGGTGTCGGCGCGGGCCTGCGGCAGCACGGTGGCGCGCACCCAGGCGACGTAGTCGGCGGTCTGCGCATCGAGCGCCTTCAGCGCGGCGTCGGCGCCCTTGAGCTTGTACTTCTCGAACAGCTTGCGGATGCCGACGGCGTAGATCTGGGCGTTGTTCAGCGCCTGCTCGACCTCCAGCTTCGACGGCCGCAGCAGCGCGGCGTCGCCGGCGCGTTCCTCGTAGCGCTGGCGGGCGAGCGACATGATCGGGGTGGTGCCCGGCGCCATGCCGAGGTAGGCCTTCAGCCGGTCCAGCGCCTTCGCGCGGCGGTCGGCGGGCGTCTGGTCGGAGAGCAGGCCGCTGATGCCACCGAACACCAGCTGCGGCGCGTCGTACCAGGGCAGCAGCAGGCGCTCGTTGACCTCGCTGGACTCGATCGCGTCGCCGGCGGCGCCGATCATGATCTCGAGGTCCTGGCGGACGTTCGGATCGCGTTCGAGCTGCAGTTTCTGCTGCAGCGCGGCGCGGACTTCGGCGAGCGCCGCGCGGGCGCGCTTGCCGTTGTCCGGGCCGAGGTCGGCGACCTTGGCGTCGTAGCCGGGGATGCCGAAGAACGACGCGGATTCTGGCTGGAAGCGCAGTTGGGCGGCGAGCAGGAGCTGGGCGTTCGCGTTGCTGGTCTGGACCCACGCGGGCACGGCGGGCGCGGCCGCCGTCGCGGCGGGTTTGGCCGCATGGGCGGGCGAGGCGGCGGCGAGCAGACCGGCGAGCGCGGCGGCGAGCAGGGTCGTTTTCATCGAGGGATCTCCACGGAGGTGCGGGAACGCTACGCCTCGACGGTCGGCGCGCCCACCGTCGAAGGTCATGCGTCGAAGGTCATGCATGCGGAATCGGGGCCCGTCACTCTGCCCGCAGGGCGACGCAGGACCTGAGACCCGCGCAACCCCGTGCGGCGCGGCGGGGCGTTGTCGGTGTGCGGGCGATCGCGTTGCCGGGACCGCCCGCCTGCCATCCCTTCCGACGCAAAGAGGAGCCGCCCATGGCCATCGTGCCCCGCATCGACACCCCCTGTCCTCTCAGCGCTGCCGAGCAGCGCGCCATCGACGGCCGCTGCGACCGCTGCGATCGCGACGTCCACCGGCTCGACGCGCTCGATGCCGACGCCCGCCGCGCGCTGTTCGCGACCGCCGACGGCCCGCTGTGCGTGTCCTACCGTGCGCCGCGGCGCGCCGGGTTCGGCGCGACCATCGCGGTCACCCTGGTCGCCGCGACGGCGAGCGTCGGCGTCTTCGCTGCGGAGCCGCCCGTCGCCGCGCCGGTCGCCACTGCCGAGGCGACGCCCGCGACGCCGTCGACCGGCAGCCGCATCCGCCACGAAGCGCCGCGCGATCTCGACGGCGTACTGGTGATCGGTGCCGTGAACGACCCGCAGGATGCCGCCCTGCCCGAGGACACGAGCGTGCCCGAGCTGCCTGTGATCGACGATTCCGTGCTGATCCTCGGCGGCGTGACCGATCCCGCGGCGGTGGCGTGGATCGACACCGACGACACCCTCGCCGAACTGCCGATGATCGCCGACGACGGCGATCGCTGACCGGCGGATGCGTCCCGCGCCGCCGGCCCGCACCGGGCCGGCGGTGTCGCGTGCAGCGCTTTCAATCGTCGCCGGCGGCGCGGGGGCGGATGCCGACGGCATCGACCACGCGCAGGTCGCGGATCGTGCCGTTGAGCGTGGCGGCGAGGCCGGGATCGCCGTCGTCGATCATCAGCGCGATGTGGCCGGCATCGAAGCGGCCGAGTGCGGCGTCGTAACTGGTCCAGCGCGCGCCGTCCCAGACCTGCACCCAGGCATGCGGCACGAACACGTGCGGCACGCCCTCCGTTCGCCCTGAATAGCTGATGCCATGCGCGATCCGCGCCGGGATGCCGAGCGCGCGGGCGCCGGCCGCCAGCAGCACCGCGAACTCGGTGCAGTCGCCGCCGCGGTTGCGCAGCGCGGTCGCCGCATCGTCGTAGTGGCGGAAATCGATCGGCCCGGTCATGTGCGCGCGCACGGCGGCCGTCAGCGTCTGCATGCGCGTGTGAACCGACAGGCCGCGCGCGTGGGCGCGGGCGAACGCGCGCACGCTGCGATCGTCGCTGCGCACCCAGGGGTTCGGGCGCAGGTAGCGCTGCAGCGTCTCCGGTGTCGGTGCGGGTTCGCCACCGCAGTCGCTGCAGACCGAGACGAGGATGGCATCGTCCTCGGCCTTCGCCCGCTGTTCGCCGGTCTCGGGCAACGACGTGCGGTGCCGGGTCGCGAACCGCAGCCGGTAGCGGATCTCGCCCGCCAGCGCCGCGGGCGGCAGTCGGTAGGGCGAAGGCGTCAGCAGGCTCTGCAGGAAGGCGCGGGCCTCGTCGGTGCTCGGTGCCGGCGACGCATCGGCGGCCATCGCGGATCCGCCCGCGAGCAGCGCGCCCAGCAGGGCGAAGGACAACGGCGACCGGCGGCGCATGGCGGAACTCCCGTGGGGGCACGCTACGGGACAACGCGTGGGGACACAGGACGGGGTCCGGCCACCCGGACCGCGGCTGCGCGCGCGGGATCAGCGCACCGCGTCCCCGCCCGCCACGAGGTCGACCGGGGCCTGGCCCCGCATCGTCAGCGTCAGGTACATGAGCTGCCACTGGCCGTCGCGACGATCCACGGTGGCTTCCACGTTGCCTGTGCCCTTGGGGCCCGCGGCCACGAAGTCCACTGTGCCGTGCGTGTAGCGGCCGTCCGGCCCGGGGGATTCGAACGTGCTGCCGTGGGGGTCGAATCGCATCGGCGTTCCCAACTGCGCGCGCGCCGCGGGCGATGCGTCGAGCGCGGCCTTGGCCTGGGCGTACGCCGCGTCCGAGTCCGACGAGGCCTGCGCCATCATGCGGTTGAGGGTGACGAAACCGCGCAGCAGCGGATATGCGGCGATCGCGGCGGCGGCGAGGCCTACCACGGCGACCGGCACCACCCAGACCGGACGCCGGCGCTGCGGCGTCTGCAGGAGCGGCGGTTCGGGCGACAGTCCGGACCGCGGGGGCGGCGGTGGCAGCGGGGGCGGCGCGGACGGCGGTTGCATGATCGGGGAACTCCTTTCCGGGTGCGGGCGACTCAGGGCTTCAGGCAGCGATCGAGGAACGCCTCCGTCGTGCGGTAGCGGTGCAGCGCGTCGCTGCCGCGCAGGCCGTGCTTGGCGCCGGGATAGGTCATCAACTGGAACGGCACGCCCTGCTTCTGCAGCGCGCTCATCAGCTTCGTCGAGTTGAGGAACAGCACGTTGTCGTCGGCCATGCCGTGGATCAGCAGCAGCGCGTTCGGGCGGATGCCGGCGACGTGCGAGAACACGCTGGCCTCGCGGTAGCCGTCGGCGTTGTCCTTCGGCAGGTCCATGTAGCGCTCGGTGTAGTGGGTGTCGTACAGCGCCCAGTCGGTGACCGGCGCGCCGGCGACGCCGCAGGCGTAGTCGCCCGGGCGCTTGGCCAGCAGCATCAGGGTCATGTAGCCGCCGTTGGACCAGCCGTAGACGCCGATCCGCGCCGGATCCACCCACGGCTGCGCGCGCAGCCATTCGATCCCGGCGTGCTGGTCGTCCACCTCGACCGTGCCCTGGCGGCCGTACAGCGCGCCGCCGAAGGCCGCGCCGCGCCGCGGGGTGCCGCGGTTGTCCATCGTGAACACGACGTAGCCCTGCTGCGCGAGGTACTGGTTGAAGAAGTGGTCGCCGCGGCCGGGCCAACTGTCGGTGACGGTCTGCGCGGCGGGGCCGCCGTAGACGTAGACCACGACCGGATAGCGCTTCGCCGGATCGAAGTCCGTCGGCGCGATCAGGCCGTAGTGCAGCGGCGTCCTGCCGTCCGCGGCGGTCAGCGTGCCGAAGGTCGTCGGCCGCTGCGCGGCGAGGTATTGCGCGTAGGGATGTCCGGGCTGCGTCGGATCGTTCTCGATCAGGTTCGCGACGAACGCGCCGTCGGCGCGGTGCAGCGCGAGCTGCGGCGGCGTGCGCGCGTTCGACCAGCTATCGACGTAGACGCTGGCGTTCTTCGCGAAGCTGGCGGCGTGCATGCCCGGCTCGGTGGACAGCGTGCGGATCGCGCCGCCGGCCAGCGGCACGACGTGGATCTGCGACTGGCGCGCATCGGCCCGGCCGTCGGCGCCGCGGCCGGCGCTGAAATAGACCAGCCCCTTCGCTTCGTCGACCGCCAGCAGCGCGTCCACCGGCCAATCGCCGCGGGTCAGCGGCTTGATGGCCTTGCCGTCGGCGCTGGCGAGGTACAGGTGCCCGAAGCCGCTGCGCTCGCTCATCCACAGGAAGCGGCCGTCCTTGAGGAAGCGCAGGCCGTCGTGCAGCGGCACCCAGGTCTTCGCGGTCTCGGTGACGAGCGTGCGCTGCTTGCCGCCGGCGAGGTCGGCCTCGATCAGGTCGAGCCGGCGCTGGTCGCGCGACTGGCGCTGGAAGGTCAGGTGTCGCGGGTCGCGCCAGTCGACGCGGGCCAGGTAGACGTCCTTGTCCGCGCCGAGGTCGATCCAGCGCGGCTGCGCATCGGCCTTCGGCGCGATCACGCCCAGCGCGACCACCGCGTTGGCCTGGCCGGCGGCCGGATAGCGCTGCTCGACCACCTCGGTGCGGTCGGGATACACCTCGTAGCGCTTCTGCACCGGCACGCCGCTTTCGTCGATCCGCGCGAAGGCGATCGCCGAATCGTCCGGCGCCCACCAGTAGCCGGTGTGGCGGTCCATCTCCTCGTCGGCGACGAACTCGGCGACGCCGTTGCCTATCACCTCGCCGCCGTCGGCGGTGAGCCGTATTTCGCGGCCGTCGGCGAGGTCGATCACCCACAGGTCGCGGCCGCGGATGAAGCTGACGTAGCCGCCCTTCGGCGAGACCTTGGGGTCGGTGGCGAAGCCGGCGCCGGTGGTGAGCTTGCGCACCGAGGCCTTGCCCGACTTCGACAGGTCGTACAGGTACAGTTCGCCGCCCAGCGGGAACAGCAGCGTCCTGCCGTCCGGCGACCACTGGTAATCGACGATGCCCGAGAGCGCCGCGGTGCGCTGGCGCTCGCGCCGCGCCTTCTCGGCGTCGCTGAGCACTTCCTCGCCGGGCAGCACGTCGCTGGAATCGACCAGCATCGCGACCCGGCCGCTGGCGACGTCGTAGGCCCAGAGGTCGAGCTTGTTGCGGTCGCTTTGCTTGCCGCGCAGGAAGGTCACGCGCGAGCCGTCCGGCGCGATCTGCGGCTTCAGCAGCGTCGGCCCGGACAGCGGCGCGTCGCCGGTGATGGCTTCGAGGGTGAGCCGCGACGGTGGCGGCGTGGACGGCGCGGCGAGCGTGGACGTGGTGGCGAGCATGAGGGCGAGCAGGCTGGCGGACAGGCGCATGACGGAACCCGGAGTGCGGCAGGCCCGCAGCTTAGCCGCAACGCGCGGCGCATGCCTGTCCCCGGCCGGTCGTCCCGCCGCGTCGCGCAGAGCGAAGCGCCGCTGTCGCGGCTGCGAACATGTCCCCGGTAGAGCGGCCTTCAGGCCGCTGCTGTCGGTCCGCCGGCGGTCTCTCCGGAGGCGGGGCAGCGGCCTGAAGGCCGCTCTACCGGACGCGGAGCGGACACGAGTCGCTGCAGGCGGTGGTACGCCTGTCTTCGGTCCGTCGCGACTTCCGTCGCTCCCACGGGAAGGGTGCGCTTGCGGGAAGACGGCTCTTTGCGGAGGCGGGGCAGCGGCCTGAAGGCCGCTCTACCGGGCGTGCCGATCTACCGGGCGGGCCGATCTGCCGGACGGGCAGATCGGCGGGCGGGCGCGCGGGATTGGCGCCGGATGCGTCGGCTCAGCGGCCGAACAGGGCCTTGCGCTGTTCGTCGGTCAGCGGCTTGCCGGCGTCGGGATTCACCTGCTGGGTGATCGCGTAGGCGCGGGCGGTCGCCGGGCGCGCGGCGATCGCCGCCTGCCAGCGCCGCACCTCGGGATACGGCTCCAGATCGACCGGCGCCGTGCGGTACGGGCTGATCCACGGATAGCAGGCCATGTCGGCGATGGTGTAGGCGTCGCCGGCCAGGAACGCGCGACCGGCGAGGCGCTTGTCGAGCACGCCCAGCAGGCGCTGCACCTCGCGGGTGTAGCGGTCGATCGCGTAGGCGATCTTCTCCGGCGCGTAGACGTTGAAGTGGCCGTACTGCCCGGTCATCGGGCCGAGCCCGGCCATCTGCCAGAACAGCCACTCCAGGGCTTCGGTGCGGCCGCGCAGGTCGGCCGGCAGGAAGCGGCCGGTCTTCTCGGCCAGGTACAGCAGGATCGCGCCGGACTCGAACACGCTGACCGGCGCGCCGCCGTCGGCCGGCGCGTGGTCGACGATGGCGGGCATGCGGTTGTTCGGCGCGATCGCGAGGAAGTCCGGCTTGAACTGTTCGCCGGCGCCGATGTCCACCGGCCTGATCGTGTACGCCAGCGGCGCGCCGGCCTCGGCCAGCTCCTCCAGCAGCAGCGTGACCTTGTGGCCGTTGGGCGTGGGCCAGTAGTGCAGGTCGATCATGCGACAGCGTCCGTCTCGGGGGAGGCGCCAGTCTAGGACCGCGGCCGCGGGCGCGAGGAGGCCGGCGTCGGGATACTGCATTCCGCACGGGTTGGCGGCGATGGCCGGCGCCGGTAGGCTATCGCGGTTTTTCGCCACCACGCCGCCCCCATGTCGAATCCGCAGAACGCCCGCCTCGGTCCGCTGCCCGCCCTGATCTTCAGTTCGCGCTGGCTGCAGTTGCCGCTGTACCTGGGCCTGATCGTCGCCCAGGGCGTGTACGTGTTCCTGTTCATCAAGGAGCTGTGGCACCTGATCCACGGGGCGGCCTCGCTCGGCGAGCAGGACATCATGCTGATCGTGCTCGGGCTGATCGACGTGGTGATGATCTCCAACCTGCTGATGATGGTGATCGTGGGCGGCTACGAGACCTTCGTCTCGCGCATGAACCTCGACGGCCACCCCGACCAGCCGGAATGGCTGAGCCACGTCAACGCCAGCGTGCTGAAGGTGAAGCTGGCGATGGCGATCATCGGCATTTCCTCGATCCACCTGCTCAAGAGCTTCATCGAGGTCGGGATGGTCGACGGCCTGCCGCTGTGCAGCTCCGCGGCCGGGATCGAGGCGCTGAAGGTGATGCAGCCGCTGATCGACGCCGGCCAGAAGCTCAAGGCCTGCACCTCGGTCACCACCCACGGCGTGATGTGGCAGACGATCATCCACGGCCTGTTCATCCTGTCGGCGATCGGCATCGCCTGGACCGACCGGATCATGACCAGCAGCCTGGCGAAGCAGGACGCGCACTGAGACACTGATCCGCGACCTGCGCCGGCGCGGCCCGCCGGCGCCATCGCGTAAACTGCGCGGATGGATGTTTCCCACCTGCTCGACGGCCTGAACGCCGCGCAGCGCGAGGCGGTCAGCGCGGCTCCCGGCCACCTGCTCGTCCTCGCCGGCGCCGGTTCGGGCAAGACCCGCGTGCTCACCCACCGCATCGCCTGGCTGCACGAAGTCCACGGCGTGCCGATGCACGGCATCTTCGCGGTGACCTTCACCAACAAGGCCGCGGGCGAGATGCGCCACCGCGCCGACGCGCTGCTGCCGCAAGGCACGCGCGGAATGTGGATCGGCACCTTCCACGGCCTCGCCCATCGCCTGCTGCGGCTGCACTGGCAGGACGCGAAACTGCCGGAAGGGTTCCAGATCCTCGACAGCGACGACCAGTTGCGGCTGGTCAAGCGCGTGGTCCAGGCGCTGGAGCTGGACGAGGCGCGCTTCCCGCCGCGGCAGATCGCGTGGTGGATCAACGCGCAGAAGGACGAGGGCCGCCGGCCGCAGCACATCCAGCCCGAGCGCGACGAATGGGCCTCGGTGATGCTGCGCGCCTACACCCTGTACCAGGAGCGCTGCGACCAGGCCGGCCTCGTCGACTTCGCCGAGATCCTGCTGCGCGCGCACGAGCTGCTGCGCGACCACCCGGCGCTGCTCCAGCACTACCGGCACCGCTTCCAGCAGCTTCTGATCGACGAATTCCAGGACACCAACAGCCTGCAGTACGCGTTCATCCGTCTGCTTGCCGGCGACACCGGCCAGGTCTTCGTGGTCGGCGACGACGATCAGGCGATCTACGGCTGGCGCGGCGCCAAGGTCGAGAACGTGCAGCGCTTCCTGCGCGATTTCCCGGGCGCGACGACCATCCGCCTGGAGCAGAACTACCGCTCCAGCGCCAACATCCTCGACGCCGCCAACGCGGTGATCGCGCACAACCCCTCGCGGCTGGGCAAGCGGCTGTGGACCGACAGCGGCGAAGGCGAGGCGATCGACCTCTACGCCGCGTTCAACGAGATCGACGAGGCGCGCTTCGTCGTCGAGCGCATCCGCCAGTGGGTCCGCGACGGCGGCAGCCACGGCGACTGCGCGATCCTCTACCGCAGCAACGCCCAGTCGCGGGCGTTCGAGGAAACGCTGCTGGGCGAGCAGATCCCGTTCCGGGTCTACGGCGGCATGCGCTTCTTCGAGCGCGCCGAGATCAAGGACACCCTAGCCTACCTGCGGCTGATCGCCAACCGCGACGACGACGCGGCGTTCGAGCGCGCGGTCAACACCCCGACCCGCGGCATCGGCGAGCGCACGCTCGACGAGGTCCGGCGGCTGGGGCGCACCGAGCGCCTGTCGCTGTGGCAGTCCGCCGCGCGGATCGCCGCCGGCGACGGCCTGCCGGCGCGCGCGCGCAACGCGCTGGCCGGGTTCCAACAGTTGATCGACGCGATCGCCGGGGAGACCGTCGACCTGCCGCTGAAGGACAAGATCGACCACGCGCTGGCGCGCTCCGGCCTGCGCGAGTACTACGAACAGCAGTCGAAGGGGTCGCTCGACTCGCGCACCGACAACCTCGACGAGCTGGTGTCGGTGGCGTCGCGCTTCGTGCGCGGCGACGACGAGGAGAGCGCGGCGCTGACCGAACTGGTCGCCTTCCTCGCCTACGCCGCGCTGGAAGCCGGCGAGGGCCAGACCGAGGCCGGCGAGGACGGCGTGCAGTTGATGACGCTGCACAGCGCCAAGGGCCTGGAGTTCCCGCTGGTGTTCCTGGTGGGCGTGGAGGAGGGGCTGTTCCCCAACAACAAGTCGATCGAGGAATCCGGCCGGCTGGAGGAAGAGCGCCGCCTCGCCTACGTCGGCATCACCCGCGCCCGCCAGAAGCTGGTGCTGACCTACGCCGAGGCGCGCCGCCTGCACGGCCAGGACATGTACGGGCTGCCGTCGCGGTTCCTGCGCGAGATCCCGTCCGCGCTGATCCACGAGGTGCGGCCGAAGATCCAGGTCGCGCGACCGATGTACCAGGCCCAGCCGCGCCGCGACTGGGGCCACGCCTCGCTGCAGGAAACGCCCGGCCTGCGCCTGGGCCAGAACGTCACCCACGCCAAGTTCGGCAGCGGCGTCGTCACCGACATCGAAGGCAGCGGCGCCCACGCCCGCGTCCAGGTGAACTTCGACGACGCCGGCAGCAAATGGCTGGTGCTGGCCTACGCGAACCTGCAGCCGGCGTAGGGTGGGCCTTGGCCCGCCGTTGCAACGCGTCCGATGCGCCGCACAATGATCGACACCGTTTCGCCGGATGCGCCGTGCGAACGGTAATGCCGCAACGGCGGGCTTGGGCCCGCCCTACGACCGAGTGATTGCCCATGACCGACACCACCGACCCCGCCGCTCCGCAAGACGACTTCCTCCGCGTCCGCGACTATCTGATGGGCCTGCAGGACCGCATCTGCGCCGCGATCGAGGGTGCGGACGGCGCGGCGACATTCCAGGAAGACCTGTGGCAGCGCGCCGAGGGCGGCGGCGGGCGCACGCGGGTGCTGCGCGACGGCGCGGTGTTCGAGCAGGCCGGCATCGGGTTCTCCGACGTGTCCGGCACCAAACTGCCGCCGTCGGCCACCGCGGCGCGGCCCGAACTCGCGGGCGCGTCGTGGCGCGCGGTCGGGGTGTCGCTGGTGTTCCATCCGCGCAACCCGCATCTCCCGACCACGCACGCGAACGTGCGCCATTTCCGCGCGTTCAAGGACGGCGAGACCGTGGCCTGGTGGTTCGGCGGCGGCTTCGACCTCACCCCGTTCTATCCGGTCGACGAAGACGTGCGGCACTGGCACCGGGTCGCCCGCGACCTGTGCGAACCCTTCGGCGGCCAGGCGCGCTACGACGCGCACAAGCGCTGGTGCGACGAGTATTTCTTCCTGAAGCACCGCAGCGAGACCCGCGGCGTCGGCGGGCTGTTCTTCGACGACCTGCACGAGGACTTCGAGCGCGACTTCGCCTACCAGCGCGCGGTCGGCGACGGCTTCCTCGACGCCTACCTGCCGATCGTCGAGCGCCGCAAGGATGCGCCCTACGGCGAACGCGAGCGCCAGTTCCAGCTCTACCGGCGCGGCCGCTACGTCGAGTTCAACCTGGTGTTCGACCGCGGCACCCTGTTCGGCCTGCAGTCGGGCGGGCGCACCGAATCGATCCTGATGAGCCTGCCGCCGCTGGTGCGCTGGGAGTACGGCTATGCGCCGGAGGCGGGCAGCGACGAAGCGCGCCTGCTCGACTACCTGCGGCCGCGCGACTGGCTGTCCGAACTGGCCTGACCGGCAGAGCGGCCCGGCCAGCGCTTCGGCTGTTGAACCCCTGGCCGCCGCCCCCGGGACCCGTGGATGGCATCAGCGGCCTGAAGGCCGCTCTGCCGATCGGTCGTCGTCGTTGAGCACGATGCTGATGTGGCCGTTGGTTTCGAGCACGGCCAGCTTGATCCGCTCGACCTCGCTGCAGCCGGCGCCGCGCATCGCCTCGCGGAAGTCGGCCTTGCTCACCAGCTCGCGGCGCAGCACGTCCTGGAACACGCGGCCGTCCTGCGCCACCACCACCGGCTCGCCCTCGATCCATTTTCGCGCCCCCGGCATGCGCGCCGACAGGAACGCGGTGGCGTAGTTGAGCACGATCAGGCAGACCGCCAGCAGCGCGGCACCGGTCAGCGAGTTGTCGCCGCCGTTGAGGCCGTTCTGGACCGCATTGCCGATCAGGATCAGCAGCACCAGGTCGAAGGGCGTGAACTGGCCGACCGCGCGTTTGCCGGACAGGCGCACCAGCACCATCACCAGCAGGTAGATCGCCACGGCGCGGAGCACGAAGGCCCACCATGGCGCGGACAGGGAAAACATCTCGGTCATGGCGGGCCCCGGGGCGACGACGCCGCAGTCTGGCGTCCGGTCGCGCAAATAAAAAGCCCCGCAGGCGGGGGAACCGGCGGGGCTGGGAACGGGACTTGGGGAGAGTCTTACGTTCCGGGGCCGCCCTAGGGGAGAGGGCGGCTGCGACAGACGTTGCATCTGTCGCGAGATAGTTGACCACGACTGCGGGGCCGAGTTCGTGAAGTTTCCGATAGCGCACAGGGAGAATTCAGGACGGATTCATGCCGCGTGCAACGTTCGTTCAGTTTTAGCTGTGATCGATTGAAAAAACCTGTCAGAACCGACAGGAGAGGAGGCCGGAAGTCATGGTTTTCCGCATCTCCCCGCGCACCGTATCTGCATTTCCGGAACGCTGCATATCGGCGGCGAAGCGCCTGCGTCGTGTTGCGTCGCCGCACGCATCGATCGTGATCGACGACGCGGCAATCAGTGCGCTTCGTCCCAGTTCGCCCCGACCCCCGAATCGATCACCAGCGGCACCCGCAGTTCCGCGGCGGCGGCCATCCGCGCGGTGACTTCCGGCACCAGCGTCTCGACGAAGCCGGCGTCGCATTCGAACACCAGTTCGTCGTGCACCTGCAGCAGCATCCGCGCCTGCGCATCGTGCGGCACGATCCACGCGTCGATGGCGATCATCGCGCGCTTGATGATGTCGGCGGCGGTGCCCTGCATCGGCGCGTTGATCGCCGCGCGCTCGGCGCCGGCGCGCAGGCCCTGGTTGCGGGCGTTGATGTTGTCCAGGTACAGCCGGCGGCCGAACACGGTTTCGACGTAGCCGCGCTCGTGCGCCTCCTTGCGGGTGCGCTCCATGAAGTCGCGCACGCCGGGATAGCGGCTGAAGTACAGCGCGATGTAGTCCTGCGCCTCGCCGCGGCCGATGCCCAGCTGCTTCGCCAGCCCGAACGCGCTCATGCCGTACATCAGGCCGAAGTTGATCGCCTTGGCGGCGCGGCGCTCGTTCGCGGTCACGTCCTCGAGCGTCCTGCCGAACACTTCCGCGGCGGTGGCGCGATGGATGTCGGCGCCGGCGGCGAAGGCGCGCAGCAGGCCGGCGTCCTCGGACAGGTGGGCCATGATCCGCAGTTCGATCTGCGAGTAGTCGCAGGCGACCAGCTTGCGGCCCGGCGGCGCGACGAACGCGCGGCGGATGCGGCGCCCGTCCTCGGTGCGGATCGGGATGTTCTGCAGGTTCGGATCGTTCGACGACAGGCGGCCGGTGGCGGCGCCGGCCTGGTGGTAGCTGGTGTGGACGCGGCCGGTGTCGGGATTGACCATCTCCGCGAGCTTGTCGGTGTAGGTGCTGCGCAGCTTCGCCAGGCCGCGGTATTCGAGGATGACGCGCGGCAGCTCGTGCTGGTCGGCGATCGCCTCCAGCGCCTCTTCGTTCGTCGACGGCTGGCCGGTCGGCGTCTTCACCAGCGCCGGCAGCTTGAGTTCGTCGAACAGCAGCGCCTGCAACTGCTTGGGCGAATCGAGGTTGAAGGTGCGGCCGGCCAGTTCGGTCGCCTTCTGCTGCGCGGCGAGCATGCGCCGCGACAGGTCGGCGCTCTGCCGGCGCAGTTCGTCGGCGTCGATCAGCACGCCGTTGGCCTCCATCCGCGCCAGCACCGGCACCAGCGGCATCTCGATCTCGCGATAGACGCTTTCCAGTGATGGTTCGCCCGCGAGTTTCGCCGACAGCACGCGGTGCAGGCGCAGGGTGATGTCGGCGTCCTCGGCGGCGTAGCGGGTGGCGTCGTCGATCGCGACCTCGGAAAAGGAGATCTGCTTCGCGCCCTTGCCGGCCACGTCCTCGAACCTGATGGTGTCGTAGCCGAGGTAGCGCTTCGCCAGCGTGTCCATGTCGTGGCGGCTGGCGCTGGCGTTCCAGACGAAGCTCTCCAGCATGGTGTCGTCGTGGTAGCCGGCGACGTCCACGCCGTGGCGGCGCAGCACGTGCAGGTCGTACTTGCCGTGCTGGCCGAGCTTGCGGTGGGTCGCGCTTTCCAGCAGCGGACGCAGCGCGTCGAGCGTCCCGCGCAGGTCGAGCTGCGCCGGCGCGCCGGGGTAGGTATGGCCGACCGGCACGTAGCAGCCGTTGCCCGGCGCGGTGGAGAAGCTCAGCCCGACGAGGTTCGCGCGCATCGCGTCGAGGTCGTCGGTCTCGGTGTCGAAGGCGAACTCGTCGGCCGCGGCGAGACGCTCGATCCACGCCGCCAGTTGCGCCGGCGTGGAGACGGTCTCGTAGGCGCCCGCGACGGACAGCGCGGGATCGGGCGCTTCCGCTTCGGCCGCCGCGCTGCGGGCGTAGCCGGCCTGGGTGCTGCGCAGGCTGCCGTGGGTCGAGCCGTCGGCGGCGGGCGCGGACGCGCCGTTGCCGCCCTCGAGGTCCTTCAGCGCCTGGTTGAAGCCGTAGCGCGCGTACAGGCGGCGCAGGTCCTCGACGTGGCGCTCGCGCAGGCCGAGATCGGCCGGGCCCTGGTCGAGGGCGACGTCGAGTCTGATCGTCGCCAACTGCTTGTTCAGCGGCAGCCGCGGCAGCGCCGCGCGCAGGTTCTCGCCGATCTTGCCCTTGATCGCATCGGCGTTCGCGATGACGTTCTCCAGGGTGCCGTACTCGCCCAGCCACTTGGCCGCGGTCTTCGGCCCGCACTTCTCGACCCCGGGGATGTTGTCGACGCTGTCGCCCATCAGCGACAGCAGGTCGATCACCTGGTCGGCGCGCACGCCGAACTTCTCGATCACCGCCGCGTCGTCGGCCATGCGGCTGCCGGTCATGGTGTTGACCAGCGCGATGCCCGCGCCGTCGCCCGACTGGCGGACCAGCTGCGCGAAATCCTTGTCGCCGGTGGAGATGGTGACGGCCATGCCTTCGGCCGCGCCGCGCACGGCCAGGGTGCCGATCACGTCGTCGGCCTCGACGCCCGCCACCCGCAGGATCGGGATGCCCAGCGCCTGCACGATCTCCAGCATCGGCTCGATCTGCGCGCGCAGCTCGTCGGGCATCGGCGGCCGGTTGGCCTTGTACTGCGGGTCGAGGTCGTCGCGGAAGGTCGGCCCGGAGGCATCGACGACGAACGCGAGGTGTTCGGGCTTTTCCTTCAGGTGCCCGCGCAGCATGTTCACGACGCCGAACAGCGCGCCGGTGGGCTCGCCCTGCGCGTTGGTCAGCGGCGGCAGTGCGTGGAACGCGCGGAACAGGTAGGAGGAACCATCGATGAGGACGAGACGTGTCATCGGGCGATTCTACCCCCGGGTCGCCGGCCGGACGGCGATCGCGGCGTATGATCGGGATTCCCCCGCCGGCAGGAGACCGTCATGCGCATCGTCCGTCCCTTCGTCCTGCTGTTCGCCACGCTGTTCCTCGCCTCCGCCTGCGCGACCACGCCTGCGCCCACGTCGGAAGCCGGTTTCGACCTGCCGCCCGACGCCGTCGCCGCCGAGCGCACCATGGACAACGGCGATGTCGTCACCGAATACCGCGTCGCCGGCCAGTTGCGCATGGTCCAGGTCAAGCCCAAGCGCGGCCCGGCCTACTTCCTCTACGACCGCAACGGCGACGGCCGCATCGACCACGACCGCAACTCGCCGACGGTGTACTTCAAGCTGTTCGGCTGGTGAGCGCACGCGGGACGCGCGTCGCCCGGCCGGGAAGCCAGCGCAGGCGTCGTCCCGCTGTTCGTGTTTCTTCCGAACGCAGGCGGCCGCCGCCAGGATCGATCGTCGCGACCGCACGCCCGTGACGCCGCGACACGCGCCCGTCCCGCGACACGCGGAGCGAACAGGACGCCCGACACATCCCGCCGGGACGCCGATGCGCCGCTGCCCCGGACCGCTCGCCGTGATCGGCCTCATCCGGCCCGCGCGCACACCCACGCCTCGACCCGGGCGACGCCGGCGCGGCGCAGCGCCTCGGCGGCGGCGTGCAGGGTGGCGCCGGTGGTCATCACGTCGTCGACCAGGGCGACGTGCGCCGGCAGCGGGCGGTCGTCGCGCACGGCGAAGGCGCCGCGGAGGTTGCGGCGCCGGGCCGGGGCGGCCAGCCGCGACTGCGGGGCGGTGTCGCGGACCCGGACCAGCAGGTCGTCGCGCAGCGGCACGCCGAGGGCGCGCGCCAGCGGCCGGGCCAGTTCGAGGGTCTGGTCGAAGCCGCGGCGGCGCAGGCGCGCCCGGTGCAGCGGCAGCGGCAGCAGCGCCTCCGGCCGCGGGGCGTCGGCCAGGGCCGCGGCGAACGCCTCGGCCATCAGCCCGGCGCAGAGCCGGCCGGCGGCGAGGTCGCCGTGGAACTTCAGCCGCGGCAGCAGCCGGTCCAGCGGCGGCTCGTAGCGGAACGCGGCCCGGGTCGCCGCAACCGGGGGCGGCCGTCGCTGGCAGTGGCCGCAGGCCGCGGCCGGGACGGCCAGCGGCAGGGCGCAGCTCGGGCAGGCGGTCCGCTGCCACGGCAGCGACCGGCGGCAGGCGGCGCACAGGTCGATCCCGGCGACCGCGGCCGGCGACCGGCAGACCAGGCAGTGGCCGGGCCACAGCCGGCAGGCCGCCGCGCCGGTCCGCGCGCCGGCGCGGGCGAGCAGGGCCTTGAAACATCCGCGGTTGACAGGGCTGGGCATGCTTTCCAGACTGCCTGTCCCCCTTTGCCGTGTCCGTCAGGGATCCCCGATGCCCGCTGTCAGTGTTCCCGCCGTCCCGCGCCACGACTGGACCCGCGCCGAGGTGGAAGCGCTGTTCGACCTGCCGTTCCCGGTGCTGCTGCAGCGGGCCGGCGACGTCCACCGGCAGCATTTCGACCCCAGCGAGGTGCAGGTCAGCACGCTGCTGTCGGTGAAGACCGGCGGCTGCCCGGAGGACTGCGGCTACTGCCCGCAGGCCCAGCGCTACCACACCGGGGTCGACGCCACGAAGCTGATGGACACCGACGCGGTGGTCGAGCGCGCCCGCGCCGCCAGGGCCGCCGGCGCCTCGCGCTTCTGCATGGGCGCCGCCTGGCGCTCGCCGAAGGACCGCGACATCCCGAAGGTCGCCGAGATGATCCGCGAGGTGAAGGCGCTGGGGCTGGAGACCTGCGCCACCCTGGGCATGCTCAGCGACACCCAGGCCGCGGCCCTCAAGGACGCCGGCCTCGACTACTACAACCACAACCTGGACACCGCGCCGGAGTTCTACGACGAGGTGATCCGCACCCGCGAGTACCAGGACCGCCTCGACACCCTGGCCCGGGTCCGCGACGTCGGCATGAAGACCTGCTGCGGCGGCATCGTCGGCATGGGCGAGACGCGTTCCCAACGGGCGGGCCTGCTGCAGACGCTGGCCAACCTGCCGGCGCATCCGGATTCGGTGCCGATCAACCGCCTGGTGCAGGTCGCCGGCACCCCGCTGCACGGCACCGCCGAACTGGACGCGTTCGAGTTCGTCCGCACGATCGCGGTCGCGCGGCTGCTGATGCCGAAGTCGATGGTGCGGCTGTCCGCCGGCCGCGAGACGATGAGCGACGAGCTGCAGGCGCTGTGCTTCCTCGCCGGCGCCAACTCGATCTTCTACGGCGAGAAGCTGCTGACCACCGGCAACCCGGACACCGAGCGCGACCTCGCGCTGTTCGCCCGCCTCGGCCTGAAGCCGATGGCGGTGGTCGAAGCCCCGAACACCTTCCACGCGGACATCGTCGAGGCCGGCGCCGCGCCGGCCGACGATCCGCCCTGCACCCGCGCCGCCTGACCGAGCGTCCGCCATGACCCGTCCGCGCCTCACCGAACGCATCCTCGCCGCCCGCGTGCAACGCACGATGCAGGGGCGCGAGCGCAAGCGGCGCACGGTCACCCGCCGCGACGGCGTGCGCTGCGAGGTCGACGGGCGCTGGCTCAACAACTTCGCCGGCAACGACTACCTCGGCCTCGCCCAGCAGTTCGGCGTGGTCGATGCGCTGCAGTCCAGCGCCGCCCGCGACGGCGTCGGCGCCGGCGCCTCGCACCTGGTCAGCGGCCACTACGCGCACCACGACGCGCTGGAAAAGGAGCTGGCCGACTGGCTGGGCGCGCCGCGCGCGCTGCTGTTCGGCAGCGGCTACCTCGCCAACCTCGGCGTGATCCAGGGCCTGCTCGGCGAGGACGATGTCTGCGTGCAGGATCGGCTCAACCACGCCAGCCTGATCGACGGCGCGCGGCTGGCCGGCTGCAAGCTGCGCCGCTACCCGCACGCCGACGCCGAGGGCGCGCTGCGCCAGCTGCGCACGGTGCCCGAGGGCGCGGCGATGCTGGTCACCGACGGCGTGTTCAGCATGGACGGCGACATCGCCCCGCTGCGCGAACTGTCGCTGGTGGCGAAGGTCCAGCAGGCGATGCTCTACGTCGACGACGCGCACGGCATCGGCGTGGTCGGCCCCGAGGGCCGCGGCTGCGTCGCCGAGGCCGGCCTCGAGGGCGGATCACTGCTGCAGCTCGCCACCCTGGGCAAGGCACTGGGCGGCTACGGCGCGGTGGTGCTGGGCAGCGAGGAGATCATCGGCCACCTGGTCGAAACCGCGCGCCCGTACATCTACACGACCGCGCTGCCGCCGGCGATGGCCGCCTCCTCGCTGGCCGCGGTCAAGCTGGCCCGGCGCGACCACTGGCGCCGCGAGAAACTGCAGAGCCTGGTCGCGCACTTCCGCCAGCAGGCGGCGTTCCGCGACCTGCAGCTGCTGCCGTCGACCACGCCGGTGCAGCCGGTGATGTGCGGCGACGAGAAGCGTGCGGTCGCGCTGTCCACCGCGCTGGAAGCCCAGGGCTACTGGGTGCCGGCGATCCGGCCGCCGACCGTGCCCGACGGCCGCGCGCGGCTGCGGGTGACCCTGTCCTCGCTGCACACGCAGGCCGAAGTCGATGCGCTGATCGACGCCCTGTGCTGGGCGCGCGACGCGGTCGAACTGGGCTTCGGGCACGGCGGAGCCGCGGTGGCGTGAGCGCGGCGGCGGTCGTGGACGGCGGTGTGGACGACGACGCGGCGCGGATCCCGGTGTGGATCGCGCTGTCCGCACTGTACCTCGACACCGAGGTCGAACGCTCCCACGACGCGATCGCGGCGACCCTCGCCGCCTCGCCGTTCCCGCTGGACGCGCTGCAGGCGATGCTGGTCCACGACGTGCATCCGGTGCTGTTCACCAATCTGATGGCGCCGGCCGGCGTGTGGGACGGTTTCGACGCCGCCTGGCTGGTCGAACGCATCCGCGTCCGCGGCGGTCGCCGCAGCCGCGGCCTTGCACGCTGGTTCCGCGGCGACATCGACGCGCAGTGGCGCGCGGTCGCGGCGAAGATCGCCGCCCTGCGCGCGGGCGCCGGCCCCACGTGAGCGCGTTCCTGCACATCGCGACCAGCGGCGAAGGCCCGCCGCTGGTGCTGATCCACGGCTGGGCGATGCACGGCGGCGTGTTCGCGCCGCTGGTCGAACGCCTGCGCACGCGGCACACGCTGCACCTGGTCGACCTGCCGGGCCACGGGCTCAGCCGCGACGACGCCACGCCGCTGGCCTTCGACGCGGTCTGCGACGCGCTGTTCGCGCGGCTGCCGCCGGCGCCGTGGCTGGGCTGGTCGCTGGGCGGGATGTTCGCGCTGCACGCGGCCGTGCGCGATCCGGCGCGGGTGCCGGCGCTGGTCGCGCTGTGCAGCAGCCCGTGCTTCGTGCGCGGCGAGGACTGGCGCTTCGGCGTCTCGCCGGAGATCTTCCGCGACTTCGCGCGCGGCCTCGCCGACGACTACCGCGGCACGCTCGACCGCTTCGTCGCGCTGGAGGCGTTCGGCTCCGACCACGCCAAGGACGAGCTGCGCGCGCTGCGCGCCGGACTCTTCGCCCGCGGCGAGCCGGCGGCGCGGGTGCTGGTCGACGGCCTGCACCTGCTCGAGACCGTGGACCAGCGGCCGCTGCTGGACGCGCTGCGCGTGCCCAGCCTGTGGATCGCCGGCCGCCGCGACCGTCTGGTCGATCCGCGCGCGATGCGCGACGCCGCTGCCAGGATCGATGCCGCCGGCCACGCGCCGGCGACGTTCGTGCAGATCGAGCACGCCGGCCATGCGCCGTTCCTCACCCATGTCGACGAGGTCGATGCGGCGCTGCAGGGTTTTCTTCTCGGGCAGGCGGCGCGGACGTGAGCGACCTGTTCGATCCCCGCCACGTCCGCCGCGCCTTCTCGCGCGCCTCGTCGAGCTACGCCGACGCGGCGAAGCTGCAGCACGAGGTCGAGGCGCGGCTGCTCGAAGCGTTGGACTACTACGCCGAAGGCCGCGCCGACGGGGCGCAGGCGCCGGCGGTGGTGGTCGATCTGGGCTGCGGCCCCGGCACCGCGGCGCGCGCGATGCAGGCGCGCTGGCCGAAGGCGCGGGTGCTGGCGCTGGACCTGGCGCTGCCGATGCTGCAGGCGCAGGCCGGCGCGGGCGGCCTCGCGCGCACGCTTGCGCGCCTGCTTCCGGGCGCGGGCGCACCGACGCCCGCCCGCGTCTGCGCCGACGCGCGCGCGCTGCCGCTGGCCGACCATTCGGTCGACCTGCTGTTCTCCAATCTCTGCCTGCAGTGGGTCGAGGACCTGCCCGCGGTGTTCGCCGGCTTCCGCCGCGCGCTGAAGCCCGGCGGCATGCTGGTGGTCTCGACCTTCGGCCCCGACACCCTGTTCGAGCTGCGCAGCGCGTTCGCGGAGGCCGATGCGGTGCCGCACGTCAGCCCGTTCGCGTCGATCGCGCAGTTCGGCGACGCCCTGATCGCCGCGGGATTCCGCAATCCCGTGCTCGACCGCGACGAACTGGTGACCCGCTACGACGACCTGCCCGCGCTGATGCGCGAGCTGCGCGCGATCGGCGCCACCAACGCCCTGCGCGCGCGCCGGCACACGCTGACCGGCAAGGCGCGCTTCGCCGCCGCCGCGCAGGCCTACGACGCGTTCCGCGCCGACGGCCGCCTGCCCGCGACCTGGGAGGTGATCTCCGCCCTGGCCTGGGCGCCGGAGCACGGGGTCGCGATCCGCGAGGGCGGCGAGGACGTGGCGCGCTTCCCGGCGGCCGGGATCCCGGTCCGGCGACGCGGCGGCTGACGCCGGCGACGGCGGTCGCGGCGGCGGCGGTGGCGGTGGCGGTCGCGCGACCGGCGCTTCGTAGCACAGCCGTGCTACAGTGTCGCCCCCCGCGCCCGGAGGCCGCCGCGATGGCCACGCCGACCACCACCATCCGCCTGCCCGAGGAATTGAAGGCCCGGCTGGCCCGGCTGGCCGAAGCCGAGGGCACGTCGATCCACAGCCTGATCCTCGACGCGATCGCCGAGAAGGCCGACGCGCTGGAGCGCCGGCGCGACTTCCACGAGGACGCGCGGCAGCGCCTCGCGCAGATGCGGGACGCCGGCGCAGGCATCGAATGGGACGAGATGCAGCGCCGCCTGCGCGCGCGGGTCGCGGGCGAGGACGCTCCGATGCCGGCCGCGAAGCCGGGCCGGGGCTGATCGCGTGGCGAGGATCCAGTGCTCGGAGCGGATCGACGGCGACCTGCGGCGGATCGTCGCGCGCGGGCCGGCGCCGACCGAGCGCGACGAAGGCGACCGCTGCGACGATCGCGGGTCGGCGGGCGTCGAGATGGCCGCGGTGACCGCGGCCATCGACGTGCTGATGGCCAGCCCGCTGATCGGACGGCCCTGCGAGGATGGCCTGCGCGAGCTGGTGATCGGGCGCAGGACGCGCGGCTGCCTGGCGCTGTACCACTACGACGAACGGATGGACCTGGTGAGGATCCTCGCCATCCGCTCGCACCAAGACTCCGGATACTCCCTGACATGACCACACCCGTCCTCTCCGTCGTCGTCCCCGTGTTCAACGAGCGCGACAACGTCACTCCGCTGATCGACGAAATCACCGCCGCGCTGCGCGGACACGCCCTGCTCAAGGGCGGCGATTTCGAGATCGTCTACGTCGACGACCACTCGCGCGACGACACCCTCGCCGTGCTCGACGGCCTGAAGGCGACGACGCCCGAGCTGCGGGTGCTGCACCACGTGAACCAGAGCGGGCAGAGCACCGCGGTGCGCAACGGCGTGAAGGCCGCGCGCGGCGCGTGGATCGCCACCCTCGACGGCGACGGCCAGAACGATCCGGCCGACATCCCGAACCTGCTGGCCAAGCGCGACGCATCGGCGGCCGACGTGAAGCTGTTCGCCGGCTGGCGCGTCAACCGGCAGGACAGCGGCAGCAAGCGCTGGGCCTCGAAGTGGGCGAACGCGATCCGCAGCCGCATGCTCAGGGATTCGACCCCCGACACCGGCTGCGGCATCAAGCTGTTCGAGCGCGCGGCGTTCCTCGACCTGCCGTACTTCGACCACATGCACCGCTACCTGCCGGCGCTGATGCAGCGCGCCGGCTGGAAGACGATCAGCGTGCCGGTGAACCATCGCCATCGCGCCAGCGGCGTGTCCAAGTACAACAACCTCAACCGCGCGCTGGTCGGCCTGCGCGACCTGCGCGGGGTGGCCTGGCTGATCGCGCGCAGCAAGCGCACCGCGGTCGAGGAGCGCTGAGCATGCTCGCCGATGCCGTCCAGGCCGCCGCCGCCGGCGACGTGATGAACACGCCGATCACGTGGCTGGCGTGGACCGGCCTGCACGCCTCGCCGTGGAAGCTGATCGGCTGGGTCGGCGCGCTGATGTTCGGCGGCCGCTGGCTGGTGCAGTTCATCGCCAGCAAGCGCTACGGCAAGCCGGTGATCCCGCGGCTGTTCTGGTACATGAGCATCGTCGGCAGCGTGATGACGCTGTCGTACTTCATCTTCGGCAAGAACGACTCGGTCGGCATCCTGCAGAACCTGTTCCCGACCTTCACCGCCTGCTACAGCCTGTACCTGGACATCAAGCACCGCGGCTGGCACCGCGACCGCAACCATCACTGATCCGCCGGTGCGGCACGCCGGGGCACGCAAGCGTCCCCGGCGTGCCGCACCGGGCGATCAGCTTCGCGGCGCGCGGGCGGCGGCGCCGGCGGAGGACGCCAGCGCCTCCACGATCGCCTGTTCGCGGAAGCCCTCGATCCGGCGCTCGCCGATGTACAGCAGCGGCACCGCGCGGCCGCCCTGGCCGATGAAGTCGCGGTTCGCCTGCTCGGACTTGTCGATCAGGTACTCGGTGTAGCGCACTCCGCGCGCGGCGAACAGCTTGCGCGCCTTCGCGCAGTAGGGGCAGGTGGCGGTCGCGTACATCACCACCTCGTTGCCGGCGCGGCGATACAGGGCCGCGTGGTCGCCGGTGGTGTACTGCGGCGGCGGGAACCAGGCGCGGTAGGTCTGCGCGAGGCGCGGTCCGCCGTAGAGGCCGATCGCGAAGCACGCGGGAATCAGCAGGATCTGCAGGACGAGTTTGAGGGCCTTGGGCATGATGCCTCCATGCGCGCGCGGGCGTCGCGCCGGCGCGGGGATCGTGGTGTCCGGAGAAGCGGTGGCGGTCGCAGCAGCCGCGGGAATCGCACGGACGCGAAGGGCGGGAATCCCGGTCGGCGGGACGGCCGCGGCTGCGGGGGAACCGGTCCGAAGCGAGGCCCCGAAGGGCCCCGCCGGTCGCGCATTACAGGCCGCAGCTGGCCCTGCACTCCTGGTACTGGGATTCGCAGGCCGCCTTGCAGATGTTGTTCGTACCGCACTGGGCGTGGCACTCGTACCGGGCATCCAGGCAGTCCGCCCAGCAGCCGGGATCGGCATGGCTCTGCGAGGCGTAGCCGATGCCCAGTCCCATCGCGGCGAACAGGGCGCACGAGAACAGCAAGTTGTTGATTTTCATTGTGTTTCCTCCACGAAATATGGGCCCTGATTCCTCATACAGGCCGGGCCCTCCACCTGTGCGGCGGAAGATATCAGGAGAAAATCTCACCCGATGGGAGACGCCGGGCGCTGGCCGGCGATGCGCCGGCCCATCGATGCGGCCAGGCGGCCGCCGTGCCCGCGGGCGCGATCAGCTGCGCAGGCCGACGCCGCGCTTCAGCAGCCACAGGCCGAGGCCGCCCAGCGCCGCGACGAAGCCCAGCATCAGCGCGTAGGCCACCCACAGCGGCACGTCGGACACGCCCAGCAGGCCGTAGCGGAAGGCGTTGACCATGTAGAAGATCGGGTTGAGGTGGGTCGCGGCCTCGGCCCAGTCGGGCAGCAGCTTGACCGAATAGAACACGCCGCCGAGATAGGTCAGCGGGGTAAGGATGAAGGTCGGCACGATCGCGATGTCGTCGAACTTCTTGGCGTACACCGCGTTGACGAACCCGGCCAGCGAGAAGATCGTCGCGCCCAGCAGCACGGTAGTGAAGGTCACCAGCGGATGCGGCACGCGCACGTGGGTGAACAGCATCGCGATGCACAGCACGATCGCGCCGACCATCAGCCCGCGCAGCACCGCACCGGCGACGTAGCCGCCGAGGATCACCCACGACGGCATCGGACTGACCAGCAGCTCCTCGACGTGGCGGCCGAACTTGGCGCCGAAGAAGCTCGACGAGATGTTGCCGTAGCTGTTCTGGATCACGCTCATCATCACCAGGCCCGGGACGATGAAGTCCATGTACTTGATCCCGTCCATGGTGCCGACGCGCGAGCCGATCAGGCCGCCGAAGATCAGGAAGTACAGGGTCATGGTGATCGCCGGCGGCACCAGGGTCTGGCCCCAGATGCGCAGGATCCGCATGACCTCGCGGCGGACGATGGTGTAGAGCGCCGTGCGGTGGCGCTGGCCGAGCGTGGCCGGGGTCTGCTGCGCGCTCATGCCGCCACCGCCTTGCCGTTGCCGTTGCCGGTGTCGCCGTTGCCGGTCATGCGCACGAACAGTTCCTCCAGGCGGTTGGTCTTGGTGCGCATCGAGCGCACCCGGATGCCGGCGGCGTCCAGCGCGGCGAACACGCCGTTGAGGTCCATCGCCCGCGGCATCTCCAGGTCCAGCGTGTGGTCGTCCTGGGCGACCAGGACCGCGCCGGGGATCGCCGGCAGCGTCGCCGGCAGGTCGCCGTCGATGTCGAGCAGGAAGCCCTCGACGTCGAGCTTGGCCAGCAGCGCCTTCATCGGGCCCTGTTCGACGATCCGGCCCTTGTCGATGATCGCGAGGTTGCGGCAGAGGCTCTCGGCCTCTTCCAGGTAGTGCGTGGTGAGGATGATCGTCGTGCCCGCGGCGTTGATCTCCTTCAGCGTCTTCCACATGCCGCGGCGGATCTCGATGTCCACGCCGGCGGTGGGTTCGTCCAGGATCAGCAGCCGCGGCGAGGTCATCATCGCCCGCGCGATCATCAGCCTTCTCTTCATGCCGCCGGAGAGCGTGCGGCTCATCTTGTCGGCCTTGTCCCACAGCTGCGCTTCCTTGAGCACCCGCTCGGCGCGCGCCATCGCCTCCGCGCGCGGCACGCCGTAGAAGCCGGCGTAGTTCACGCAGATGTCGAACGGCTTCTCGAACATGTTGAAGTTGATCTCCTGCGGCACCAGGCCGATCAGGCGCATCGCGGCGTCGCGGTCGCCGGCGATGTCCACGCCGAACACGCGCACGTCGCCGGCGGTCTTGTTGACCAGCGAGCTGACGATGCCGATCAGGGTGGACTTGCCGGCGCCGTTGGGGCCGAGCAGGGCGTAGAAGTCGCCCGGCGACACTTCGAGCGAGACGCCCTTGAGGGCTTCGACGCCGTTGTCGTAGGTCTTGCGCAGGTCGCGGACGGCGAGGGCGGGCGCGGTCTGCGCGCCGGGGGAGGTGGGGTCGGCTGCGGAGCTCATCGGGTGTCCTGGGGGGCCGCGCGGCGCGCATCCGGGGGTGGCGCGCAGCGGAGCGGGTAGTATAGGCCGCCGGCCGGGAGCGGTCGGACAACACTCCATCCCAGGACGGTCACCGAAAGGACGGTTCCGCTTCGTGTCCACACAATTCCCGCTCAGGCTCGTCGGCCGCCGCATGCTCGCGCCCACCGTGGCCCACCTCAGCTTCGTCCGCGACGACGGCCAGCCGCTGGACTACGTGCCGGGCCAGTTCCTGCAGGTGCACTTCACCTATCCGGACGGCACCGCGACCAAGCGCAGCTATTCGCTCGCCACCCAGCACGACCACGCCCTGTCCCCGGACGACACGGTGGAGATCGCGGTCAGCTACGTGCCCGGCGGGGCCGCGACCGCGCTGTTCGAGCAGTTGGACATCGGCGGCGCGATCACCGCCAGCGGCCCCTACGGCCGCTTCTGCCTGCTGCCCAACGACGCCAACCGCCGCTACCTGCTGATCGCCACCGGCACCGGCGTCACTCCGTACCGGGCGATGCTGCCGCAGCTCGCCGCGCGCATCGCCAAGCACGACCTGCAGGTGGTCCTGCTGTTCGGCGCGCGCACGCCCGAAGAACTGCTCTACGGCGACGAATTCCGCGCCTTCGCCGACGCCCACCCGAATTTCCGCTTCGTGCCGTGCTTCTCGCGCGAACTGCCGGCCGGCGGCTCGCCGCACGCCCACGCCGACGTGCGCAAGGGCTACGTGCAGGACCAGCTCGCCGAGTTCGTCCCGGACGGCGAGACCGACATCGCCTACCTGTGCGGCAACCCGAACATGGTCGACGCCTGCTTCGAGGCGCTCAAGCACCAGGGGCTGCCGGTGCCGCACATCCGCCGCGAGAAATACGTCAGCAGCAAGTGAGGCCGTCGCGGGCGGACCGGCGGCCGCGCGGATCGCGCGCCGGGCCCGGCCGCCGCCCACGACTTCCGGCGCTTGCCCGCACCGGGGCGGGCGGTCACATTCGCCGCGCCGCCGCGTCCCAGTCCGCATGTGCGGCGCCGTGCGCGTTCGTCCACGGCCGATGTCCACCCCAGAGGCTTCCCGAATGACCAGACCCCTGCTGCTGTCCCTGCTCGCCCTGGCGCTGGCCGCCTGCGGCCGCCAGGACGCGACCCCCGCCGCCGTGCCGCGCACCGACGCCGACGGCAACCTGCGCTACGGCAGCGTCGTCTTCAAACCCTGTTCGCTGGGCGGCGACTTCGGGCGCGCGGTTGAGGCGCAGTGCGCGAAGTTCGACGTGCCCGAGAACCACGACGCGCCGGACGGCCGCAGGATCACCCTCGCGGTGGCGATGATCCCCGCCAAACAGCAGGCGCAGCGCGACCCGGTGGTGATCATCGCCGGCGGCCCCGGGCAGTCGATCCTGCAGAGCTACCCGATGCTCGACGACGCCCTGTCCGACCTGCGCAACAGCCGCAACGTGCTGCTGGTCGACGCCCGCGGCACCGGCGATTCGCATCCGCTGGCGTGCCGGGACGAGGCCGGCGGCAACGCGATCACCGAGGGCGACGACGAATCGCCGGCCGCCGCGCGCACCTTCGCCGAGCGCTGCCGCGACGCACTGTCGAAGACCTCCGACCTGCGCTTCTACGGCACCGCCGACCACATCCGCGACCTCGACGCGCTGCGCGCGGCGGTCGGCGCCGACAAACTCAACCTGATCGGCATTTCCTACGGCACCCGCGTCGCCCAGCAGTACGCGATGCGCTTCCCGGCGCACACCCGCACCGTCACGCTGGATTCGGTGGTGCCCAATTCGCTGGTGCTGGGCCAGGAGCACGCGCGCAACCTCGACGCCGCGCTCGCCACCCAGTTCGCGCGCTGCCGCGCGGTGCCGGCCTGCCGCGACCACCTCGGCGATCCGGCCGCTGAGCTGCGCACGCTGCGCGAACGCCTCAAGGCCGGCGGGCTCGCGCCGGTGCGCTACCGCGACCCGACCAACGGCGACTGGCGCGAGGAGGTCCCGACCTACGGCCATCTCGCGATCCTGCTGCGGATGTACGCCTACCAGCCGCAGGCCGCCTCGCTGCTGCCGTGGCTCGTCCACGAGGCCTCCGAGGGCCGCTACGAAAGCCTGCTCGCGCAGTCGCGCATGGTCTACGGCGAAGTCTCCGAGGCGATGACCCACGGCATGGAGCTGTCGGTGATCTGCACCGAGGACCCGGAGATCGCGGTCGATCCGAAGGACGCCGACACCGTGATCGGCGACGGGTTCGTCGCGTTCCAGCAGGCGCAGTGCGCGGTGTGGCCCAAGGGCAAGCGCGCGCCGGATTTCCGCAAGCCGCTGACCGGCGACGTGCCGCTGCTGGCGATGAGCGGCGAGTACGACCCGGTGACGCCGCCGAAGTACGGCGACGCGGTGGTGAAGACGCTGCCCAACGGCCGCCACCTGATCGCGCCGGGGCAGGGCCACAACGTGATCGCCACCGGCTGCATGCCCAAGCTGGTCGCGCAGTTCGTCGAGAAGGCCGATGCGAAGTCGCTCGACGCGTCGTGCCTGAAGCGGCTGAAGCCGTCGCCGCCGTTCGCGGGGAATTACGGGTGGGAGCCTTGACGTGCCTCGTCGCGCCTGCAGGGTCGTCGGCCCGGTGACGCCGACGTACCTCCAGCCCCCTCGCGACGCCGTGCGTCGCGGCCCCCCGACTCGGGGGGCATTGCCAGTCACTGCGTTCGAAGCCGCCGCGACGGAGATTGCGCCGGATCTTCGCGGCGCACACGAATCGCGCCTGGCGACGCAACCCTTCCACGAATTTCCGAGGTCCGCATGATCCAGGTCCAGAATCTGCACAAGGCGTTCAAGACCAAGACCGGTACGGTGCAGGCCGTGCGCGGGGTGAGTTTCGAGGCGCGCGACGGCGAGATCACCGGGCTGCTCGGCCCCAACGGCGCCGGCAAGACCACCACCCTGCGCATGCTCTACACGCTGATGTCGCCCGACCAGGGCGGGGTGACCGTGGACGGCATCGACGTGGCGAAGGACGCCACCTCGGTGCGCCAGCGCCTGGGCGTGCTGCCCGACGCGCGCGGCGTCTACAAGCGCCTGAGCGCGCGCGAGAACATCGCCTACTTCGGCGAGCTGCACGGGCTGGACGCGGCGACCATCGCCCAGCGCACCGCGCGGCTGTCGGAGGCGCTGGGCATGGCCGACTTCCTCGACCGTCGCACCGAGGGCTTCTCGCAGGGCCAGCGCACCAAGACCGCGATCGCGCGGGCGCTGGTCCACGATCCGAAGAACGTGATCCTCGACGAGCCGACCAACGGCCTCGACGTGATGACCACCCGCGGCCTGCGCGAATTCCTGCGCCAGCTCCGCGCCGAGGGCCGCTGCGTGATCTTCTCCAGCCACATCATGCAGGAGGTCGCCGCGCTGTGCGACCGCATCGTGGTGATCGCCGGCGGCGAAGTGAAGGCCACCGGCACGCCCGACGAACTGCGCCGCCGCACCGGCCACGACAACCTCGAGGACGCCTTCGTCCAGCTGATCGGCTCGGAGGAGGGCCTGCACGCATGAAACCCTCGTCGTTCGCCGCCTTCCGCACCGTGTTCCGCAAGGAGCTCCACGATTTCGTGCGCGACCGCCGCACCTTCCTGATGGCGCTGCTGCTCGGTCCGCTGGTCTATCCGCTGCTGATGCTCGGCATGGGCAAGCTGATGGAGACGCGGGTCAGCACCCAGCTCGAGAAATCGCTGGACGTGCCGATCGTCGGCGCCCAGTACGCGCCGAACCTGATCGAATTCCTGGGCACGCTCGACATCCACGCCAAGACCCCGCCGAGGGACCTGGTCGCCGCGATCCGCAGCCAGGACGAGGACGTGGCGCTGGTGATCGCGCCCGACTTCGCCGAGCAGTGGCGCGCCGGCAAGCCGGCCAAGGTCGAGATCGTCGCCGACAGCACGCGCACGAATTCGGACGTGCCGGTGCAGCGCCTGCGCAGCGCGCTGGAAGGCTACAGCCGCCAGGTCGGCGCGCTGCGCCTGGTCGCGCGCGGGGTCAGCCCGCAGGCGCTCAACGCGGTCGCGGTGAACCAGCGCGACGTGGCGACGGCGGAGGCCAGGCAGGGCCGGCTGATGTCGGTCATCCTGCCGCTGATCCTCACCCTGTTCGCGTTCATCGGCGGCGCCAACCTGACGATGGACGTGACCGCCGGCGAGCGCGAGCGCCAGTCGCTGGAGCCGCTGCTGGCCACGCCGGTCTCGCGCGGCGCGCTGGTCACCGGCAAGATGGCCGCCGCCGGCATCATCGGCATCGCCAGCGTCGTGCTCACCCTGCTGTCGTTCAAGCTCAGCGCGGCGATGTCCACCAGCGCGATGGCCAGCTCGCTCGACGTGTCGTTCCCGGCGATCGCGCGGATGCTGCTGGTGCTCGCGCCGCTGGTGCTGATCGGCACCTCGCTGCTCACCTTCATCTCCGCCGGCGCCAAGAGCATGAAGGAAGCGCAGAGCCACATGGTCTGGCTGATGTTCATGCCGATGCTGCCGGGCTACGCGCTGATGGCCTATCCGCTGAAGGACCAGGACCTGTGGCAGTACGCGGTGCCGTTCCTGTCGCAGAACCAGATGCTGGTGAAGGCGACCCGCGGCGAGGCCGCCTCGACGGAGCAGTGGGCGATCTACCTGGTGTGCGCGTTCGCGCTCGCCGGCGCGCTGTGGCTCGCGGCGATCTGGCGCTATCGCCAGGAGAAGCTCGCGATCTCGGCGTGAGCCGTCGTCGATGGAGGCGGATCGGCATGGCGATGCGCGGCGCGCGTATCCGGATGCCTGCGAAAAACCCCGGGAAACCCGGGGTTTTTCCTGCGATTAACGAAATGGTGACGTGTCCGCTGATAACCTGACCACGTCGAAGCGTGATCACGCTCGACGCCGGCGACTCACGCAGCGTGCGCCGTTTTTCCCCGCATCGACGCCGACGCACCGATGCCGCGAACGTCCCTTCGCTCCGACACACGCACGCTGCCGTCCGCGAACCACAGGTTCGCGGCGCCGCGCGGGGGCCTGTCCGACCACGAGGTTCCCGCGCGGTGCGCACCGCGCGTCGACGCCCGTACCGCGAGGCCCCATGTCATACAACACCACGCCTTCTCCAGCGCAGCAACAGCAGGCGCGCGCACTGTCGGAGCTGATCGAGATCGTCGGCGAGAGCGCAGGCTTCTACCGCGAAGCCGCGCAGGCCACGCAGGATCCCGGGCTCAAGACCCTCTTCCGCGGCATGGCCGGGCGCAAGACCGTGCTCGCCGACGCGATGTCGCGCGCGATCCCGCCGCACATCACCGCGCGCATGGCGGCCGTCGACGACTGCCCCGTCGCCGGCACGGTGCGCAGCCTGCGCGAACGCCTGCGCGCGCTGCGCAACGGGCGGCAGGCCGCCTACGCCGAACGCGTCCGCGACATCGAGGACCGCCAGCTCAAGGCCACGCTGTCGATCATGGACCGCGACATGCCGATGCGGGTCAAGGAAGTGATCCGCCGCCACCTGCGCGCGCTGTACCAGCACCAGGACCTGCTCGACCGCGGCATCGCCGCGCACGATCGCGTCGCCTGACCGGGAGAGATCGCGCGGGATCTCGCGGGATCGCCCGGGATCATGGGCGCGCCCCGGTCGAGCGTCCGCAGAGGGCGCTGCATGCCGCGCGAACAGCGACGGCGTCCTCAGCGCAGCCACGGCGCGACGTCGACCACGTCGATGTCGTGCATCGGCGCCAGGTAGGCGTCGAAGTACGGTTTGTGCGATGCGCCGACGATCGACAGCACGCGCTTGCCCGGCGCGCGCGCGCAGGCGGCGCGGATGTTCGCGACCATGCGCAGGTTGCGCGTCTCCCACCAGGCGACATAGCGCCGGCCGTCGTGTCCGGGCGACGGCTCCCTGAGCGCGGCGCCGAAGTCGACCTCGACGCTCATGCGCTGCGCTTCGGGCGCGTTGACGAACCGGTACAGGGCGAGCATGTCGTCGCCGGCTTCGAGCTGCTTCATCTTCGCGAGCAACGGATGCCCGGCGGCCGGTTCCCAGACGCGCTGCATCGTCGCGGACACGCGGTCGCCGTCGCGGCCGTACACCGCGTCCGCGGTGTGGTCGTCGACCCGGTAGACCCGCTGCAGGCCGAGCCTGGCCGCGAGCGCGGCGCCGATCAGGAGGTTCTCGTTCTTCGACGTCGCCAGTTCGCCCATCCGCACGAGCAGGGCGTCGTCGATGCCGTCGCCCGCGCGCCGCTCCGCCGCCGGGAGCTGGAGCCACTGGACGTAGGCGGATACGGCGTCGTTCGCGGCGAGCTGCAGCGCGGCCAGGCGCCGCCGCTGCGCGGGCGTGGGCGTCGCCGGCCAGGCATCGAGCGTCTTCTCGACCTCCGCGATCGCCTCGGGGACGTCCAGCCCGGTGGCCTTGCGCGCCGCCGCGTTGTCGGCGCAGTAGGTCTCGGCCACGCCCGGGTAGATCGCCGGATGCCGGCGCAGCAGGTCGCATTCCTCGCCGCTGAGCGCCTCGATCGTGATGATCGCCGGGGCGAAGGCCTGCAGACGCGCCAGCAGCGGGTCGAGGCGTTCGGCGCGGAAGGCGTCCGGCATCGAGGACAGGTGGGGGCTGCCCAGCACCATCACTTCGGTGCGCGCGCCGGCGATCTCGCGCGCGTAGACCCGCGGATCGATCGAGGACGATGCGGCGCCGCACAGCGACGGGAACGCGAGGCAGGCCGCAAGCAGGACGGGGACGGTGCACACGGGAGACTCCAGCGGGAACGGACGCCCCAAGCCTCCGCCGCGCCGCAAGTGCGCCACAGGCCCGGAAGTCATGCGGGGCCGGAAGTCATCCCGGCCGAGGTCATCCCGTCCGAAGCCATGCCCGCCTGAAGTGATGTGCGCCCGGGGTCATGCGCGTCCGACTTCGCCCGGCACGAAAAAGGCCGCCCTGCGGCGGCCCTTTTCGCGACGATCGCAGCCGGTCAGAGATGCTTGATGATCTCGTCCGCGAACTCGCTGCACTTCACTTCGGTGGCGCCGTCCATCAGGCGGGCGAAGTCGTAGGTGACGCGCTTGCTGGCGATCGCGCCGTCCATCGCCTTGATGATGGCGTCGGCCGCTTCGGTCCAGCCCATGTAGCGCAGCATCATCTCGCCCGACAGGATCACCGAACCCGGGTTCACCTTGTCGAGGTCGGCGTACTTCGGCGCGGTGCCGTGGGTGGCCTCGAACACGCCGTGGCCGGTCACCGTGTTGATGTTCGCGCCCGGGGCGATGCCGATGCCGCCGACCTGCGCGGCCAGCGCGTCGGACAGGTAGTCGCCGTTGAGGTTGAGCGTGGCGCACACGTCGTATTCCTTCGGCCGCAGCAGGATCTGCTGCAGGAAGGCGTCGGCGATGGCGTCCTTGATCACGATGCCGGCGCCGGGCTTGCCCTCGGGGATCACGTGCCACGGACCGCCGTCGAGCTCGACCGCGCCGAAGAAGTCGCGGGCCACCTTGTAGCCGAAGTCGCGGAACGCGCCCTCGGTGTACTTCATGATGTTGCCCTTGTGGACCAGCGTGACCGACTTGCGCTTGTTCTCGATCGCGTAGGTGATCGCGCTGTGGACCAGGCGCTCGGTGCCGAGGTAGGACACCGGCTTGATGCCGATGCCGACCTGCACCGGCAGGTCGCGCGCCGGCGCGCCGATGGCCTCGAGCATCCGGTTCCACTCGTCGGTCCTGGCCTTGTTGCCGAAGCGGATCTTGTCGAAGCCCTTGGGGAACTCCTTCTGCAGGAAGTCCAGCACCTTCTGCGCGTCGGCCGAGCCCGGCTCGAACTCGATGCCGGCGTAGATGTCCTCGGTGTTCTCGCGGAAGATCACCATGTCGACGTCGCCGGGCTTCTTCACCGGCGAAGGCACGCCCTCGAACCAGCGCACCGGGCGCAGGCAGACGAACAGGTCCAGCATCTGGCGCAGGGCGACGTTGAGCGAGCGGATGCCGCCGCCGACCGGCGTGGTCAGCGGGCCCTTGATGCTGACCAGGTAGTCGCGGCAGGCCTCGACGGTGGCGTCGGGCAGCCAGCTGCCGGTCTGGTTGAACGCCTTCTCGCCGGCGAGGACTTCCATCCACATCAGCTGGCGCTGGCCGCCGTAGGCCTTGGCGACCGCGGCGTCGAGCACGCGGACGCTGGCGCGCCAGATGTCCGGGCCGGTGCCGTCGCCCTCGATGAACGGGATGATCGGGCGGTCGGGCACGACCAGTCCGGTCGGGGTCTTGGTGATCCGGGCGCCGTCGGCGGGCGCCACGGGGGTGAAATCGGCCATTCGTCTGTTCTCCTCGCAGGCCGGCGCCGCGCCGGCCAAGACCGCCATTGTCGCGGGTCGCGGGAGGTGGGGGAAGCCCGACCTTGGCCGATGCCGGCGGCTGACTTCCGGCACGGGAGCGGGCCGCGGGCGCGGCGCAGGATCGCGGGATCGTCCCTTGCCGACCGCGGAGCCCCGCCATGCCGATCCATCGTCGCGATGTCCTGCGTCTCGGCGCGCTCGGCGCCGCCGCCGTCGCGGGGCCGGCCTGGTCCGCGCCAGCGTCCGCCGCCGCGACCGACGACGCGGTGCCGCGCGCGCAGACGCCGCTCGACCTGCTGATCCTCGGCGGCACCGGGCTGATCGGCCCGCACCAGGTGCGCTACGCGCTCGCGCGCGGTCATCGGGTGACGATCTTCAACCGCGGCCGCAAGCAGCCGGAGTGGCCCGGGCAGGTCGAACAGCTGCTGGGCGATCGCGACACCAACGACTACGCCTCGCTGCGCGCCGAAGTCGCCCGGGGCCGGCGCTGGGACGCGTGCATCGACAACCCCAGCAGCGTGCCGGCGTGGATCCGCGACGCGGCCGCGGTGCTGAAGGGCCATGTCGGCGGCTACACGATGGTCTCCAGCGTCTCGGCCTACGCCGACAACGCGACGCCCGGCCAGGACGAGACCGCGCCGCTGGCGACGTTCGACGGCGATCCGCTGCAGGAAACCGCGCCCGGGCTGCGCGCCGACCTGAGCAAGTACCCCGGCCTCAAGGCGGCCAGCGAAGCGGAAGCGCGCAAGCATTTCGGCGACCGCACCACGATCCTGCGCCCCGGGCTGATCGTCGGTCCCGGCGACGAGACCGACCGCTTCACCTACTGGCCGCTGCGCATGCGCCGCGGCGGCGAGGTGCTGTGCCCCGGCGACGGCCGCGACCCGGTGACGTTCGTCGATGCGCGCGATCTGGGCGAATGGATGGTGCGGCTCGCGGAAGCGCGGACCCACGGCGTCTTCAACGCCTTCGGCCCCGATTACCCGCTCGACACCGCCGCGCTGCTGTACGGCGTCCGCGCCTCGACCCGGGCCGGCGCGACGTTCACGTTCGTGCCCGCGGATTTCCTGGGCGCGCACGGCGTGTCCGGCTGGACCGACCTGCCGGTGTGGCTGCCGGGCAGCGGCGAGACCGCCGGCTTCCATCGCCGCAGCAACGCGCGCGCGGTCGCCGCGGGCCTGACCTTCCGCAGCCTGGCCGACACCACCGCCGCGACGCTGGCGTGGTTCGACGCGCAGCCCGACGCGCGCCGCAACGCACCGCTGAAGGCGGGGCTGACGCCCGCGCGCGAGGCGGAAGTGCTGGCGGCGTGGAAGGCGCGCGCCGGCTGACGCGCGCGCCTTGCGCTCAGGGAACGCCGCAGGAAAACGACAGCGTCACCGTGTTGGCGCCCGCCGTCGCCGGCAGCGCCCCCAGGGTCAGGCCGCTGCCGAGGCTGGCGAAGGTGAGCGCCCCGGACGGACATGCGCCGCCGCTGCAGGTGACCGGCGTGGTGGCGGGACAGTTCAGGTTGGACACGGCGCTGTCGTTGACCACGGCGCCGGTCACCGCATCCGGCCCGCTGTTGGTGATGACGATGGTGTAGGTCGTCGTCGCCCCGGAGATGACGGTGTCGCTGGCCTGGTCGACGTTCGCGTTGACGCCCGGGGTGTTGGTCTTGGTCAACTGCAGATCCGCGCACAATGGATCCACGCTGACGCTCGCGCTGTTGTTGGCGGCGCCGCCGACCGCCGGCGAGGTGAAGCCGGCCGCGACGCCGGTGGCCTCCGCGGCCGTCGAACCGGCGGCCGCGCCGATCGTGGCGGTGTTGGTGGTGGACGTGCACTGGCTGGCCGCCAGGGCGCCGGTGATCGTGTAGCGCAGCACGCCGCCCGCGGCGCCCGTGCCGGCGGGCAGCGCGACCGTCGCGGCGACCGGTCCCGTGCCGCTGGCCGCCGGGCAGGCCGGCGCGGGACTGCCGAGGGTCGTGCAGGTCCAACTGAAGGCCGTGAACCCGGTCGGCAGGGCGTCCGCGATGGCGGCCGAGACATCGTGCGCGGTCAGCGGCGCCAGCGTCGGCCGTGCGGTGTTGTTCTGGAAATCGACCTGGAACTGGACGCTTCCGCCGCCCGGCGGGGTCGACGAGGGTCCCAGCAGGGTCTTCGTGGTGCGCAGGTCGACATCGTTGTCGACGATGGTGTAACTGAACGTCGTGCTGATCGCGCCGCCGCAGACCGTGGTGCTGGTCAGGGTGTACGAGGCGGGATTGGGCAGCATGTCGATCACGATCGTTTCGTTGTTCTCGACGAGCGTGTCGTCGAGGATCGTGATGCCCAGATCGAACAGGCTTCCGGTTGCGACGGTGCCGTCGTAGTTGCCCGGGGGAATCGTCACCGAGAACGACGCGTTGCCCGTCGGCGTCGTGAAGTCGGTGCCGAGGGTCGCGGTGCTGCTGCCGGCGATCGAGAACTGCACGGTGATGGCGCTGGACAGGCTGCCGAGCACCACGACCTTCTGCATGGCGGCGGTGCCGGCGTTCTCCGGATTCTGCACGGTGCCCGTGGGCTGGATCTCGACGTAGGGCGTGAGGAAGATCTGGATGTCGTCGAGGAAATTGCCCGAGCTCGCAAAGCCGCTGCCGGTGCTGATCGCCTCGAATCCGACGTTGTGCACGGCGGAGGTGCCGGTCCAGGTGAACGCGCCGGTGTAGTCGGCCCACGTATTGACGGTCACCGGCGCGTTGCAGGTCGCGCTGCCGACCGAGCCGCCGCCGCAGGAGCCGGCGACGACGGTGCCGACGCCGGCGGTCGTGGTCGATGCGCGCGCGATCTGGTTGGTGTCGGTATCGACGTTCATCGACATCACGTCCGTGCCGGTGCGCGCGCGATGGCTGAATTGCCAGCGAATGCGCTCGCCGTTCACCAGGCAGATGTCCTGGTACAGCCGGCTGGCGACATACGCGTTGAGTTCGGCGAAATTGGTGCCGGCGCGCGCCGGCACGCCGTTGAAGTTGGTGCGCCACAGTTCCATCATCCTGCCGGCCACCGGCACGGGTGACAGGCAGCTGCCGCCCGGGGCGTATCCCGTGGCGTGGTTGGTGTTCCAGCCGGGGACCTGGGTGTCCCCCGTCAGCAGATAGCAGCCCGTGGCCGCGTCCGCCGCGGTCAGGGCCGGCTGTTCGAAACCGAGATTGAGGAAACTGCGCTGGACCTGCGCCTTCGCCGCCGGTGCGAACGCGACGGCCAGGAAACAGCACAGGACGACGTGACGGCGCAGTGGATTCATCATGGGCCTCCCCCCCCCCCCGGGGTTGATCGCGTCCGATGAAAGGAGCTCCGGAGCTGGACACGCCGACGTCGGGAACTGGGTTCCGTCGTCCGATCATCGGCAGCGGCGCATCCTTTGTACTCGATCCTTTCGGAAAAGACGGTTTTCGCAGACGGATTCGCCGGACCACCGTAACACGAAGGTGCCCGACGCGTGCTGGATGCGTCTCGGTCGCGCTGTCGATCGTCCTTGCGATTCGCTGCGCCTATCGAAGACGGCGCTTCAGCGCGACGGATCGACGCGCGGCGCCCGGCGCCCGGCGACGTGGCCGGTCGCGCGATTCCGGACCCTCACGCCCCGCAGCATTTCTTGTACTTTTTCCCGCTGCCGCACGGGCAGGGATCGTTGCGCTCGGGCCTGGCGTCGCGGCGGATCGGGGTGCGCGGGGTGAGCGCGTCGATGCGGTGGTGGTGCAGATCGGCGAGCATGTCCGGCAGTTCCATCACGATGCCCAGGCGCTCGCGGTACTCCAGCGGCGTCGGTTCCGCGGTGGGATCCTCGCCCAGCACTTCGCCGCTGGCGAGGCGATCGAGCATGCCGAAGATCTCGTCGATCCAGTCGTGCGCGTCCAGCCACGCTTCCCAGTCGGCTTCGCGCAGTTCGACGCCGCGGAAGAAGCCGTAGGCCCAGTCGCGACCGACGTCGAGTTCGTCGTCGTCGTGCTCGGACGGATCGTCCGGCAGCCACAGCAGCGGCGCCAGCGCATCGGGGAGGCTGTCGCTGTCGTGGCGGACGCGCTGCGCGACCAGGCGCGCGTGCGCGGCGAGCAGCGCGTCGACTTCGGCGGCCTCCTCGCCCTCCCAGCGCGGCGGTTTGCCGCCCCACACCACCGGCGTCCATTCCTCCGCGGGCACGTCGCCGGGGCCGACCGCCAGCGCGGACAGGAAGCCGTCCAGCGCCTCCAGGTTGAAACCCTTGAACGGCACCGCACGGGTGTCGAGCAGGTGCGAGAGACGTTCGAGGCCGGCGTCGTCGAGGAGGTCGGTGGCGGACATGGCGGAAACGGGTCGAGCGGGGGGGCGCGCAGTGTCTCACGCCGGGCCGGGCCGGTCCCGCGCCGGGAACGTCGCGCGCCCCGGACGGCAGGCCTGCGAACGACAGGCTTCCAAACGACACGGGGCGCGGCTTTCGCCGCGCCCCGCAGGTGATGCCGTCGAAACGGACGATCACTTCACGACTTCGAATTCCTTGCTCTGCACGACGTTGCCGTCGAGCGTGACATCGACCTTGTACTTGCCGACCGGGAAACCGTCCGGCTTGGCGATGTGGAATTCGTTGGCGCCGGCGCCGGTGAAGGCGACGTCGCGGGGCGCCTCGTCCTTGTTGATCGGCATCGGGCCGCTGGCGTCGTTGTAGGTCCACTGCACGCCGAGCTTGCCCGGGACGGTGGCGGCCGGGTCGCTGGTGCTGGTGGCGATCGACGCGTAGATGGTGTCCTTCGGCTTGAAGGTGGTGGTGGCGGTGGTCACCTTCAGGTCGGGGCCGACGGCGCTGCCCAGATCGACCGCGGTCACCGACACGGTCGGCGCGGGCGCCGGCGGCGGGGCGGTCTCGACCGGAGCCGGCGCCGGGGCGGCGACGGGCGGGGCTTCTTCCTTCTTCTTGCAGCCGACGATGGCGACGCTGGCGATCGCGGCGATGAACAGGGCGTGGTGCAGGCGGGTGCGGGTCATGGCGAAGTCCTTGGAATCGGGCGATGGGGCCTGGGGAACGGATCGTGCGCGGCAGCGATCAGCCGACCGTCGGGTCGTCGAGGTCGCCGTCGCCGTCGATGTCGATCGCCGGGAGCTTGATCACCTGGTCCGGGAAGATCCGGTCCGGGTCCTGGATCGTGTCGCGGTTGGCCTCGTAGATCTGGTGCCAGTACTTCGACTTGCCGTAGAAGCGCTTGGCGATGCCCGAGAGCGTGTCGCCCTTGGCGATGGTGTAGGTCTGCTCGCCGGTGCCGCCGCCACCGGTACCGCCGATGACTTCTTCGGTGGTGGTGAAGCCGGACTGGACGTTCGAGAAATCGGGTTTGTCGGGGGTGTTCATGGGGACGGGCTCCTGCCGGAATGGCGCGCACACCTTGGCACGCGTCACGTTAAGAATCCATATCGATCACAAGTTTTTTTGCGGCCTGCCCGACCCCGGGTTCACTGCCGGGCATCGCGCCCGGGCGGCGGCGGCGGCGTCCCCGGCGTCGCCCGCCAGGGGTTGATGTCCAGGCCGCCGCGGCGGGTGTAGCGCGCCTCCACCGACAGCGCCTGCGGGCGGCAGCGCGCCTGCAGATCGACGAACAGGCGTTCCACGCACTGCTCGTGGAACTCGGCGTGGTCGCGGAAGGACACCAGGTAGCGCAGCAGCCCGGCGCGGTCGATCCGCGGGCCGCGATAGGCGATGCGCACGCCGGCCCAGTCGGGCTGGCCGGTGACCGGGCAGTTGGACTTGAGCAGCGCCGAATGCAGGGTTTCCTCGACCCCGGTCGCGGCGTCGGCCGAGAGCAGCCCGGCGTCCGGCGGGCCGTAACGGTCGATGGCGATGTCGAGGCCGTCGATCGACTCGGCGCCGGCGTCGCCCTCGGCGAACGGCGGCAGGCCGAACGCCACCTCGACCGGCGCGCCGGCCGCTGCCGACAGGTCGGCCGCGATCGTCGTGCGCACGGCTTCGGGGCTGCCGAACCGCTGGCCGCCGTTCAACGAGTTGAGATAGAGCTTGAGCGACTTCGACTCGATCAGGTGCGGCGAACTCGCCGGCACGCTCAGGGTCGCGGTGGCGACCACCGGCTTGCCGCCGCGGTCGAGCCAGCTCAGTTCGTAGGCGTGCCAGCGGTCGTGGCCGGCGAACGGCGGCGCGGCGTCATCGACGCCGATCTCCGCACGCGCCTGCGCCCGCGGGATCGGGAACAGCAGCGACGGGTCGTAGCGGTCGGGGTAGGCGACCTCGCGGCCGAGCGGGAGATCGAGCGGGAGATGGGAAGACGTCATCGCGACAGTCTAGCGCCGCGTGCGCGGGCCCCGGCCGGCGTCCGCAGCGGTCGCCCGCACCGCCGTCCGGGCAGGATGCCCGGCGACCGGGCGGCCGGGGCCGGGGTTCCATCATGTTTTCCATCGTGTTCAGGTTCGCGGGCCTAGCGTGGCACCCTGTCGCAGCGCAGCATCCGCCGTCCCGGCGGAGGTTCAGGCGCCGCACCCCGGACGTCCCATGCCCCGCACCCGCACCCGTGAAGACCGCATCCTCGTCCTCCAGGGCGGTGGCGCGCTCGGCGCCTACCAGGCCGGCGTCTTCGAGGCCCTCGATGCGCAGCGACAGGCGCCGGACTGGGTCGCCGGCATCTCGATCGGCGCGATCAACGCCGCGCTGATCGCCGGCAATCCGCCGGAGCGCCGGATCGAACGCCTGCAGGCGTTCTGGGAGCGCGTCACCTCGGCGGGACCGCTGCCCGATCTGGCGCCCGGTCTGCCGATCGCGCATCCCGGCGCCGCCGGGGCGCTGCACGAAGGGCTCAACGACGCCAGCGCGCTGCAGGCGCTGTGGTTCGGCGTGCCCGGCTTCTTCGCGCCGCGCTGGCCGCCCGCGCTGTTCGCCCTGCCCGGGACGCCGGCGGCGGTCAGCGTCTACGACACCGCCCCGCTGCGCGACACGCTCGAGGCGCTGGTCGATTTCGACCGCATCAACGCCGGGCCGGTGCGGCTGTCGGTGGGCGCGGTGAACGTGCGCACCGGCAACTTCGCCTACTTCGATTCGGCGCGCCAGCGCATCGACGTGCGCCACATCCTCGCCAGTGGCGCGCTGCCGCCGGGCTTCGCGCCGGTGGAGATCGACGGCGAACACTACTGGGACGGCGGTCTGGTCTCGAACACGCCGCTGCAGTACGTCCTCGACCAGCCGGACGAACGCCACCGGACGGTGTTCCAGGTCGATCTGTTCCCCGCGCGCGGCGACCTGCCGACGACGCTGCAGGAAGTCGGCGCGCGCGAGAAGGACATCCGCTTCTCCAGCCGCACCCGCATGAACACCGACATCGAACTGCGGCTGGAAGCGCTGTCGCGCGCCGCCAACCGGCTGCTGGCGAAACTGCCGCCGGCGCTGCGCGACGATCCCGATGCGCGGCTGCTCGCCGACCTGCGTCCGGCCGGCGGCAGCGTCGACGTGGTCCACCTGATCTACCGCACGCGGCCGTGCGAAGGCGACAACAAGGATTACGCGTTCTCGCGGCGTTCGATGCGCGAGCACTGGTGCGCCGGCCGCGACGACGCGACGCGCACGCTCGCCGACGCGCGCTGGCGCGGCCGCGCGCGCCGACGCCATGGCGTGCGCGTGTACGACCTGCTGCCCGCGGGATCGCACCACCCGGCATGACCGGCGCCGCATCGCGGCCTCCCGCTTCCCTCCCCCCATTACCAGGAGATCCGACATGAAGCTCGACAACAAGGTCTGCATCGTCACCGGCGCCGCCAGCGGCATCGGCCGCGAGATCGCCCACGTCTACGCCCGCGCCGGCGGCCGCGTCGCCATCGCCGACCTGCGGCTCGGGGACGCGCAGAAGACCGTCGACGAGATCGTCGCCGGCGGCGGCGTCGCGATGGCGGTGGCGATGGACGTCACCAGCGAGGACCAGGTCAACGCCGGCGTCGCGCAGGTCGTCGCGGCCTGGGGCGGCGTCGACGTGCTGGTCAGCAACGCCGGCATCCAGATCGTCAATCCGATCGAGAAGTTCGCGTTCTCCGACTGGAAGAAGATGCTGGCGATCCACCTCGACGGCGCGTTCCTCACCACCCGCGCCTGCGTGCCGCACATGCAGGCCTCCGGCCGCGGCGGCGCGATCATCTACATGGGCTCGGTGCACTCGAAGGAAGCCTCGGTGCTGAAGTCGGCCTACGTCACCGCCAAGCACGGCCTGCTCGGCCTGTGCCGCACCGTGGCCAAGGAAGGCGGCAGGCACGGCATCCGCGCCAACGTGATCTGCCCGGGCTTCGTGCGCACGCCGCTGGTGGAGAAGCAGATCCCGGAGCAGGCGAAGGAACTGGGCATCAGCGAGGACGACGTGGTCAGGAAGGTGATGCTGAAGGAGACCGTGGACGGCGAGTTCACCACCGTCGCCGACGTCGCCGCGGTCGCGCTGCTGTTCGCCGCGTTCGAGAGCAACGCCCTGACCGGCCAGTCGCTGCTGGTCAGCCACGGCTGGCACATGGATTGAGCGCCCGGGCTCGGTAGAGCGGCCTGACCAGCCATTCGGCTGTTGAACACCAGGCCGCTGCGCATATCGCGACAATGCGAAGAGCAGCGGCCTGAAGGCCGCTCTACCGTGTCACGAGGCAAGCGACGGCTCGGCGTTGAGCCACCGGACGGCGGTGCGGGCCGTCCGGCCGTTCGCTTGGCTCAGCGCACCCCGTCCTGGTAATCCAGCACCACCTGCAGCATCGAACGCAGGCCGACGTCGAGCGCGGATTCGTCGAGGAAGAATTCCGGCGAATGGTTCGACGCCGCGGTCACCGGATTCTGGCCCTTGGGCGTGGCGCCGACGAAGAAGAAGAAGCCCGGCACTTCCTTCGCGTAGTACGCGAAATCCTCGGCGCCCATGGTCAGGTCGATCGGCAGCACGCGGTCGCGGCCGACCGCGCGCTCCAGACTGGCGACGGCGCGGGTGGTGAGCGCGGGGTCGTTGACGGTGACCGGGTTGCCGACGGTGTCCGGCACCTGGGCGACGGCGGTCGCGCCGTGCGCGGCGGCGACGTGTTCGGCGACGTTCTTCAGGTCGGCGAACACCGCCTGGCGCATGTCCTCGTCGAAGGTGCGGATGGTGCCGATCAGTTCGACCTGGTCGGGGATGATGTTGTAGCGGATGCCGCCCTTGATCGCGCCGAAGCTGACCACGACCGGCAGCTTCGAGATGTTCTGGCGACGGCTGACGATCGCCTGGGCGCTGGTGACGACCTCGGCCGCGGCGACGATCGGGTCGACCCCGCCCCATGGCCGCGAGCCGTGCGTCTGCCGGCCCTTGATGACGATGTTGAAACGGTCGGAGGCGGCCATCGCCGGGCCGCTGCGGTAACCGACCGTGCCCGCCGGCAGCGTGCTGAACACGTGCAGGCCGAACACCGCCTCCGGCTTGAAGTCGCGGAAGATGCCCTCGGCCAGCATTTCCGAGGCGCCGCCCTTCTCGCCGTCCGGCGGGCCTTCCTCGGCGGGCTGGAAGACGAAGAGGATCTCGCCGGGCAGGTCGGCCTTCATCGCGGTCAGCGCTTCGGCGACGCCCATCAGGATCGAGGTGTGGGCGTCGTGGCCGCAGGCGTGCATCACGCCGACGGTCTCGCCGCGGAAGGTCGCGGTCGCCTTCGAGGCGAACGGCAGCGCGTTGCGCTCGGTCACCGGCAGCGCGTCCATGTCGGCGCGGATCGCGATCCGCGGGCCGGGCCGGCCGCCCTTGAGCACGGCGGTGACGCCGGTGGTGGCGATCCCGGTCTCGACCTTCAGGCCGAGCGCGCGCAGGTGCGCGGCGACCAGCGCGGCGGTGCGGGTCTCGCGGTTGCCCAGCTCGGGATGTTCGTGCAGGTCGCGGCGCCAGGCCAGCACCTTCGGCTGCAGCGCGTGCGCCTGGGCGTCGATCTCGGGGCGCGCGTCGCCGGCGCGGGCAGGCGACGCGACGGCGCCCAGGGCGAGGGTCAACGACAGGGCGAGCAGGGCGGGACGCATGCGGGATTCTCCGGACAGGGCTGCCGCGATGCTATCGCATGCCGGCGGCGACGCCCCGCGCCAGGCATGTCCTCATGCCGTGGGCACACTCGCCAAAGCCCGCGCCCCGTGCGAGGCTGCCGCGTCCGCCGCCGCCGCCGAGCCGCCCATGTCCGACACGCCCGCCGCCCGTCCGCTCGAAGGCGACGCCGCCCTGGTCCGCGCGGTCGGCACGCTCGCGCTCACCGCCGCGGTGATGAACGTGATCGTCGGCGGCGGCATCTTCCGGATGCCCGCGGCGCTGGCGACGCAGATGGGCCCCGCGGCGCCGCTGGCGCTGCTCGCCGGCGCCCTCGCGATCGTGCCGGTGGCGCTGTGCTTCGCCGCGATCGGCAGCCGCACCCAGGCCACCGGCGGCCCTTACACCTACCTCACCGTGGTGTTCGGCCCGTTCGCGGGCTTCGTCGCCGGCGCGCTGATGTGGATCAGCAACCTCGCCTCCAGCGCCGGCGTCGCCGACGGCCTGTCGGCGCAGGTCGCCGCGCTCGCCCCGCAGTTCAAGGAGCCGACGATGCGTGCGGCGCTGCTGACCGGCGTGTATCTCGCGCTGTTCGCGCTCAATGCGTTCGGGGTGAAGCTCGGCGCGCGCGCGATCGCGGCCCTGGCGACGCTCAAGCTCACGCCGCTGGTGCTGCTGGCGCTCGCCGGGCTGTGGTTCGCGGGCGACGGCCAGGTCAGCTTTTCCTTCGCCGACGTGCCGTCGCTGTCGGCGCTCGGCGCGTCGATGGTGCTGGTGATGTTCGCCTACTCCGGCATGGAGACCGCGCTGGTGCCCTCCGGCGAACTGCGCGATCCCGCGCGCAACGTGCCGCGGGCGACGATCGCCGCGATCCTGCTGGTGGTGCTGCTCTACCTCGGCCTGCAGATCGCCGGGCAGCGCCTGATCGGCCCGGCGCTGGCGACCAGCGGCGTGCCGCTGGCCGACACCGCCGGCGCGCTGTGGGCGCCCGGGCGCACGCTGCTGCTGCTCACCGCCTGCGTGTCGATGACCGGCTTCATGATGGGCAACCTGCTCGGCACCTCGCGGCTGGTGTTCGCGCTGGGCCGCGACGGCTACCTGCCGCGGCCGTTCGGACGGGTGTCGGCGACGCACCGGGTGCCGTTGGTCGCGCTGGTCGCGCACGCCGGCATCGCCTGGGCGCTGGCGCTGGTCGGCAACTTCGACAAGCTGACGCTGATCTCCGGCGGCGCGATCTGCCTGATGTACGGCTGCGTCGCCGTCGCCGCGTGGCGCGCGCAGGCGCGCGACCTGCGCGACATGCCGGGGTCCCGCAACGCACCGTTCGTATTGCCCGGCGGGCCGCTGGTGCCGCTGGTCGCGCTCGTCGCGATGGTCGCGATCGTCACCACGCTCAAGCGCGACGAATGGCAGGCGATCGGCATCGCGCTGGCGCTGCTGGTCGCGGTCTACGCGGTGCTGCGCGCGACGCGGCGCGACCGCGGCGACTGAACGGAACGACTGAACGCGACGCCGATGCGCAGTGCCGATCGGCGGTCGCAATCAACGGTGGCAATGGACGGCAGCGATTGGCGGCGTCAATGGGAAGCGCCGTTGATGGGGCCCGGTTCGCGCGCGCCGGCGCCGCTGGTCGTCGCGATGCGTCCGCGCCGGCGATGGGGTGTAGGCTGGGTCCACGCCGACGCGGATGTCGGCGGCACACGGGCGACTCCGGTCGTCGGCCGGTCGCCTGGACATGGAACGCGAACCTTTCGCACGTTCAAGGAGATCCAGAGCATGAACGCATCTCGCAACCGTCGCGGGCCCCGCCCGCACCTGATCGCGCTCGGTCTGATCGCAACGGGCATCGCAACCGGGTCGGCGCCCTTCACGGCCGCAGCGCAGAGCTGGGAAGTGTATTCCGGCCTCAATCCGCACCGGGAACAGCTGCACGGCGTCGCCGACGTGCAGTTCTGCGCGGGCGGCGGCCAGGTCGCCGCGGGCACCCAGACCGCGCCCGCCGGCACGCCCGGATTCAACAACATCGTGGTCGAACGCAAGAACACCGCCAACCCCGTCGCCGGACCGTGGCGCTACAGCTACGACAGCGGACGCTCCGAGGACGGGCGCGGCGTCGTCGAATACACCGACGGCAGCGGCTTCGCCGTCGTCGGCACGCTCGACACGCTGGCGACGCCGGTGCAGACCCACCTCACCATCAGCAAGGTCGATTGCAACGGCGGGATGGTGTGGCATCGCAGCTACGGCACCACCGCCGGCAAGCAGATCGCCTGGGACATCCTCCGCGCCGCGACCGGCGATCCCGCGTTCGGGACCTCGGCCGGCGACCTGATCGCGCTGGGCGAATACAACACCGGCAGCGCGAACTTCGTGCGCGTGGTGCGCACCACCAGCGGCGGCGCGCTGATCTGGATGCGCGACTACAGCGTACCGACGGCCCCGACGCTGCTGGCCGGGCGCGGCATCGCCGAAGTGGAGACGCCCTCGCTCGCCGACAACCTGGTGGTCGCCGGCGGCTTCGGCAACAACGCCGCGATCTTCCAGATCGACGGCAACAACGGCGCCTTCATCTGCGGCTCGCAGCTGCCGGGGCTGGGCGTGTCGCGGTTCAACGACATCACCCGCCACGGCGCGTCCGGCAGCACGATCGCACCGGGCTTCACCGCCGTGGGCGAGACCCGCAGCGCGGCCGGCGGGCTGCCGCAGGCCTATGTCGCCAGCTACCGCAGCACCGGCTGCGCGCTGCAGCGCCAGGTCCAGTGGGGGTCGCCCAACGAAAGCGAGACCGCGCAGGCGGTCACCACCACGCGCGCCACGACCTTCAGCACCGTCCCCGGCGGCCAGCTGCTGATCGTCGGCAACCTCGTCGGCCCGTACCTCGGAGCCAACAGCAACGACGTGTGGTCGCACCTGATGGTGCCGATCACGCTCGCGCCGTACACCGCCGGCGGCTACACCGGCATGCGCTACGGCACGCAGGGCGCGGGCCAGGCCGGCGTCGAGATCGTGGCGGACGTCGCCGAGAGCGACAAGGGCGCGCACTTCGTCGGCACGACCACCAGCAACTGGGACGGCCTGGGCGATCCGGCCGACGGCTACTCGGTGCGCATGGGCTTCGGCGGCATGAAGACCCTGTGCAGCGTGCCGTGGAGCGCCGCGGTCACGCCGCTGACGCCGTTCTCGGCGCTGACGGTGACCCCGGCCGCGGTGTCGCCCTCGACCCAGTTCAACCCGCTGCCGCGCGCACCGCTGCCGGCGGCGCTGTGCTGCGGGATCGGGCCGTGATCGCGGCATGATCGCGCCGGTCTGACCCGGCGCGACCGCGGGACAGGATCGTGCCGCACGATCGCGTGTCCCGTGCGCCGCGCGCGCCCGGTGTCGTCCGGGCGCGCGCGGGCGTTGCGATCATCAGTGCGCCGCGGACCCCGCCCGCACGCCGTCGCGGCGACGGCGGCCGAAACGGCGCGCGATGCCGTCGCCGAGGTCGTGCAGCACCGAGTACGCCGCCGGGATCACGATCAGGCTCAGCAACGTCGAGGTGATCAGGCCGCCGATCACCGCCCACGCCATCGGCGCGCGGAAGCTGGAATCGCCGGAGAACCCCAGCGCCAGCGGCAGCATGCCCGCGCCCATCGCCAGCGTCGTCATCACCACCGGCCGCGCGCGCTTGCGGCAGGCGTCGATCAGCGCGTCGTGCTGGCTGAGGCCGTGCTGGTCCTCGGCGACCACCGCGTAGTCCACCAGCAGGATGGAATTCTTGGTGGCGATGCCGATCAGCATCAGCAGGCCGATCAGCGCCGGCAGCGACAGCGCGTGCCCGGTCACCAGCAGCGCGCCGAACGCGCCGCCGGCGCACAGCGGCACCGCGACGAGGATGGTCAGCGGCTGGATCGCGTGGTTGAACAGCAGCAGCAGCACCATGTAGATGCAGACGATGCCCGCGACCATCGCCATCGCGAAGCCGAAGAACAGTTCGACGAAGACCTCGGCGTCGCCGGCGTTGAGGAACTGCACGCCGGTGGGCAGGTTCTCCACCGCGGGCAGCGCCTGCACCTCCTTCATCACCTCGCCCAGCGGGCGGCCGTCGAGTTCGGCGGTCAGGGTGACGTTGCGCTGGCGCTGGTAGCGCGAGATCACCGACGGACCGCTGCCGTCGCGCAGCTCGGCGACCGCCGACAGCGGCACCGGGCCGTCGCGGCCGGGCACCCGCAGTTGCCCGATCAGCGCCGGGTCGCGCAGCGCCTCGCGCGCGAAGCCGACGCGGATCGGGATCTGGCGGTCGGCGAGGTTGAGCTTGGCCATGCGCTGGGTGTAGTCGCCGGCGGTCGCGATCCGCGTGGCCTCGGCGATGTCGGCGGTGGCCACGCCGAGGTCGGCGGCGCGCGCCGGGTCGGGCACGATCTGCACTTCCGGCCGCAGCAGCGACGCCGACGAGGACACGCTGCCGAGGCCGGACAGGCCGCGCAGGCCGCGCTCGACCGCGGAGGCGGCCGCGTCGAGCTTCATCGGATCGTCGCCGGACAGCACCAGCTGCAGCTGTTCGCCCGGCTCGCTGCTGATGAAGCTGATCTTCGCGCCGGGCAGGTCGGCCAGGCGCTCGCGCACCTGGCGTTCCAGCGCCTTCTGGTCGCGGTCGCGGCCCTGGGTCGGGCCCCAGTCGAGCACGAGCGTCGCCTTGCGCGCTTCGCCGGCGCCGGTCTTGCCGGGATCGCCGAGGTCGAGCACGCTGCCGACCATCGTGAACGCGTGCTTCAGCTCGGGGATGTCCGCGAGCTTCGCGCGCGCCTGTTCGGCGACCGCGGTGGTGCGTTCGATCGGCGTGCCCGGCGGCAGTTCGATGGCGAGGTTGCTGCGACCGACGTCGGTGAGCGGGATGAAGGTGGTCGGGATCAGCGGCACCAGCGCCAGCGAGGCGACGAACAGCCCGAACGCGATCCACAGCGTGCGCCCGCGGTGGCGCAGCGCCGCGTCCACCCAGCCCAGGTAGCGCGCCATCAGCTTCGATTCGGCGCCGGCGTCGGCGTGCGGCTTGAGCTGGTAGGCGGCCATCATCGGCGTGAGCAGGCGCGCCACCAGCAGCGAGAACAGCACCGCGGTGGCCGCGGTCCAGCCGAATTCGCGGAAGAACTTGCCGGCGATGCCGGGCATGAACGCGACCGGCACGAACACCGCCGCCAGGGTCATCGAGGTCGCGATCACCGCGGTCCCGATCTCGTCGGCGGCGTCGCGCGCGGCCTCGATCGGCGTCTTGCCCATGCCGAGGTGGCGGACGATGTTCTCGATCTCGACGATGGCGTCGTCGACCAGGATGCCGACCACCACCGACAGCGCCAGCAGGGTGATGATGTTGAGGCTGAAGCCGAGCATCGCGATCACGGCGAAGGTCGGGATGATCGACAGCGGCAGCGCCACCGCCGACACCCACGTCGCGCGCCAGTCGCGCAGGAACCACCACACCACCAGCAGCGCCAGCAGGGCGCCTTCCCAGAGCATCGTCATCGACGAGTCGTAGGAGCGCTCGGTCTCCTCGACCACGCTGGTGACGAGGCTGAAACGGGTGCCCGGATGCGCCGCCTGCAGCGCGTCGAGCGCCTTGCGCACTTCGGCGGAGACCCGCAGCTCGTCCGCCTTGCGGGTGCGCGACAGCGAGAAGCCGACCACCGGCTTGCCGTCGAACAGCGCGGCCTGGGTCGGGTCGGCGGCATCGTCGTGGACGTTCGCGATCGACGACAGCCGCACCGCGCGGCCGTCGGGCAGGGCGATGCTGTAGTCGCGCAGTTGCTGGGCGTCGGCGACGGTGCCGATCGCGCGCAGGGTCTGCTCCTCGCCGCCCAGTTCGGTCCGGCCGCCAGGGCGATCGGCCTGGATCCGCGCGAGCTGCTGCGACACCGCGCCGGCGGTGATGCCGTAGGCCATCAGCGCCTCGGGATCGAGGTCGACGCGGACCTGGCGGTCGATGCCGCCGATCCGGGTGACCTTGGCCACGCCCTTCACGCCGTACAGCGCGCGCGACACGTCGCGATCGACGAACCACGACAGTTCGTCGGGCGTCATCCCCGGCGCCGACACCGCGTAGGTCTGCAGCGAGCCGCCGATGTCGACCTTGCCGATCACCGGTTCGAGCACGTCCTGCGGCAGGTCGCTGCGCACGCGGGCGACCGCGTCGCGGGTGTCGTCCAGCGCGGCCGACAGGTCGGTGTCGAGGTTGAACTCGATCGCGGTGACGCTGGCGCCTTCGATCACCGTCGACATGATCCGCTTGACGTTGGGGATCGTCGCGACCGAATCCTCGACCTTGCGCGTGACCTCGGTTTCGAGCTGCGCCGGCGCGGCGCCGGGCTGGCTCACGGTCACCGTGGTCATCGGGAAGGCGATGTCCGGGTAGCGCGCCACCGGCAGCACGTGGAAGCCCCACAGGCCGGCCACGCACAGCACGAAGAACAGCATCAGCGCCGGCAGCGGCCGCTTGATCGCCCAGGAGGAGAGGTTGCCGCCGCCGCTCACCGCGCGGCGCTCCCAGGCGCGGCCGGCGCGGCGACGACGCGGACGTGGTCGCCGTCGGCGAGGAAGCCGGCGCCGTCCACCGCCACGCGCGTGCCCGGCTTCGGGCCGTCGAGCAGTTCGACCTCGCCGTCGACCTTCAGGCCGGTGCGCACGCGCTGCGCGTGGGCGCGGCCCTTTCCGTCGAGCACGAACACGGTCGGGAAGCCGTCGCGCAAGACGACGGCGGCGACCGGCACCGTCGCGGCGTCGGCCTCGCCGGTGTCGATGCGGCCCTCGACGTAGGCGCCAGGCGCCAGTCCCTGCGGGTCCGGAAGGTCGGCGTAGACCGTGCCGGTGCGGGTGGTCGCGTCCACGCCGGGACTCACCGCGCGGACCCGGCCTTCGACCCGCGCGCCGGACGGCGCACTGAGTACGATGCGGTCGCCGGGGGCGATCGAGGTCAGCGCGGCCACCGGCAGGTCGGCGCGCCATTCGAGCCGGCCGTCGCGGATCAGGCGCAGCAGTTCGCTGCCGGCGCCGACCACCTGGCCCGGCTGCACCAGCCGCTTCGAGACGATCCCGGCCGCGGGCGCGCGCAGGTCGGCGAAGCTGCGGCGCAGCGCGGCGCCGTCGCGCGCGGCGCGCGCGGTGCCCGTGCGCGCCTCGGCCTGGGTGCGCGCGGCGCGCAGCTCGTCGAGCTGGCCGGCGCTGATGAACCGGTCCTTGGCCAGCGCCTGGCCGCGGGCGAGGTTGGCCCGGGCCAGCGCGGCGCCGGCCTCGGCCTCGCGCAGCGCGGCCTCGGCCTGGGCGAGCTCGCTGTCGAGCGTGCGGTGGTCGAGGGTGAGCAGCGGCTGCCCGGGCACGACCCGCTGGCCGACATCGACGTGCAGCGCGGTCACGCGCAGGCCGCTGAGTTCGACCCCGAGCTGCATCTCCTCGACCGGCGCCACCGCGCCGGAGACGGTGGTGCCGCGCGGGAGGCGGCGGACGCCGACCGGGGCGGCGGTCACCGCCATCGCCTTGGCGGCGGCCTCGGAAGCGGAAGCGGCGTCGGGGCGGTCGCCTGCGCAGGCGGCGAGGACCAGACAGAGTCCTGCCGCCAGCAGCGGCAGGAAGCGGGGCCGGGGCGGCATGGGGCGATCCGGGACGGAGGGGCGGTCAGTGTACCGACAAGTTCAGTATTTGACCGTCCGTCCGCCGCGGTGGAAGCCGCCGTTCAGTCGGCGGCGCGGTCGCGGCGCGGGCACGAGCAGGCACGAGCGGGCCCGGTCGGGATCGACCGGCGCTATAGTCGCTTTCGATCGCTGGACGCGAGGCCGCCGCTGCCGGCCCGGATCGACCCGACCGGCCCGATCCCATCGGATCGACACAAGGAGATGCGCATGCCGAAGATCCTCAAGACCCTGTTGCCGTGGCTGCTGGTGCCGGCGTTCTTCTTCGTCGGGCTGCAGGTCGGCCCGCGCGTGGCGAACTGGTACCACGCCGCGTTCCCGCCGCCGGCCTACACCACCGGCGACCACGCCGCGCTGTACGCGAAGGCGGGCACGCCGGTCGTGCTCTACGCCACCGCCACCTGCCCGTACTGCGCCAAGGTGCGCAAGCTGTTCGCCGCGCACGGCGTGCGCTACACCGAGTACCAGATCGACACCGACGCGAACGCCAACCGCGAATTCCTGGCCCGCAAGGGCATCGGCGTCCCGCTGCTGTACATCGGCGAGCGCCGCATCGACGGCTACCGCGAGGACGCGATCCTCGACGCGCTGGCCGCGCTCGACGGCGGCGCGGCCGACCGGAAGTCGTGACCGTCGCCGCCCGCGCGGCGGCGACCCACGCAAGCCCACGATCCGGCTTCGGACAGGATCGACCAGAAGGAAGGAGAGGACCGCATGAAGCTCCATCAGACGTTGCTCATCGGCGCGATCGCGCTGGCCACCGGCCTCGGCATGTCGATGTCGAACTCGGCCAGGGCGGGGACCCTGTGCGAACGGCGCTGCAGCCAGGAGTACACGCAGTGCTGGTACGCCTGCACGCCCGGCCAGGGCTGGTGCTACGACATGTGCCGCGACAACTACTACGGCTGCGTCGCCGACTGCGGTTGAACGGCCGGGGTTGAATGGCCGCAGTCGAACGGCGGCCGCCGGAGGGCGGCCGTCGCGCGTTTCCTAGAGACCGAAGAACGCCGTCGCCGTCGCCGTGGTCGCGGCGGCGACGGCCGCCACCGGCGCGTCGCGGTCGCGCGCCAGCTCCTCGACGATGTGCGCCAGGTACATCGGCTCGTTGCGCCGGTGCGACGGCTGCGGGCGCACCGTGCGCGGCAGCAGGTACGGCGCGTCGGTCTCGATCATCAGCCGGTCGGCGGGGATGTGCTTCACCAGTTCGCGCAGGTGCATGCCGCGGCGCTCGTCGCACAGCCAGCCGGTGATGCCGATGTGCCAGTCGCGGTCGAGGTAGTCGAACAGTTCCTCGCGGGCGCCGGTGAAGCAGTGCACCACCGCCGGGCCGAGCCGGCCGTCGAAGTTCGCCATCATCGCCAGGAAGTCGGCGTGCGCGTCGCGCTGGTGCAGGAACAGCGGCTTGCCGCGGCCGGCGGCGACGAGGTCCGCCGCCAACTGCAGCTGGCGCTCGAACGCGCGCCGCTGCGCCGGGCGCGGCGAGAAATCGCGGAAGTAGTCCAGCCCGCATTCGCCCACCGCCACCACTTCCGGGTGCGCGTGCAGCGCGCGCATCTCGGCGTCGCATTCGTCGGTGTATTCGACCGCGTGGTGCGGATGCACGCCGGCGGTGGCGTACAGCGTGCCCGGGAAGGTCTGCGCCAGGACCAGCGCCTTCGGCGAATGCTCGCGGCTGGCGCCGGTGACCACCAGCTTCGCGACGCCGGCGGCGCGCGCGCGGTCCAGCACCGCCTCGCGGTCGTGGTCGAAACTGTCGTGGGTGAGGTTGGCGCCGATGTCGATCAACGGCGTGTCGCTGGCGTGCATGCGCGGGACGTGGGTGGGCGGCAGCGCGCATTGTACGGACCCGCGCGGCGACGGACACATTCGTTCACAACTTCGCCCGTGCGCGGGGTCAACCCGGTCGTGGCCTCCGCGTTACCGTGCGCGCCCACCCCACAAGGACGCTGCACGATGCTGTCGAAGACCTGCGCCACCCTGTTGCTCACGCTCGCTACCGGCCTCGGCGTCGCCGACGCCGCCGTCCGCTACGACTTCCGCCCGGTGTCCGCCGAAATGCAGGCGTTCGTCGACGCGAACGCGCTCGACGGCGCGTCGCTGCGCGTCGACAAGGCCGGCACGGTGGTCTATCGCGCCGCGTTCGGCGGCTACACGACCGGCACGCGCGTTCCGATCGCCTCCGGCAGCAAGTGGCTCTCCGGGCTCACCGTCGCACGGCTGGTGGACAAGGGTCTGATGCGCTGGAGCGACACCGTCGGCCAGTACTTCCCGAACGCGCCCGCCGACAAGAAGCCGATCACCCTGGCGCAGCTGTTCTCGCACACCAGCGGCCTGCCCGACACCGACAACCTGTGCATGTCGAACCCGCGGATCACGCTGGGCGACTGCGCCAACACCATCCTGGCGAACTCCACGCTGATCGGCACGCCGGGCACGGTGTTCGCGTACGGCGGCAACTCGATGCAGGTCGCCGGCCGGATGGCGGAGATCGCCGCCGGCAAAGCGTGGGACGACCTGTTCATCGAACAGACCGCCACCCCGCTGGGCCTGGCCCAGACCGACTACGCCTACGACTCCACCGTCGCCGGCTACGTGCGCATGACCAACCCGCGCATCGCCGAAGGCGGACGCAGCACGCTGGAGGACTACGGTCACGTCGTCGACATGCTGCTCGCCGACGGCCGCTACAACGGCAAGGTGTTCCTCTCGTCGGCGACGCTGGCGACCATGTCGATCGACCGCACCGTCGGCGCCCGGAACCTGTCGCGACCGCCGTACACCGACGGCTTCGGCTACGGCATCGGCCACTGGATCGACAGCGCGAAGGATCCGAACGCGACCGCGCTGGTGATCTCCAGCCCCGGCGCGTTCGGCTTCACCCCGTGGGTGGACTACGGCAGCGGCGTGGCCGGCGTGCTGCTGGTGAAGGACCAGCGCTTCAAGCTGGTGCCGGACATCGACGCGATCCGCGCCACCGTGAATGCGGTGACCACGCCCTCGGGCGGCCTGTACCTGGCCGCGCCGTCGAGCGCGCTGCCGGCCGCGAACAAGACGACGCCCTCGGCGGCCGCGCGGCCGCGCGGCGCCGTCGATCCCGCGACCAATCGCCGTCGCTGAAGCGCGACCGGCGCACGACGGCCACGCCGGACCGGACCTGCCGGACCAGGCGTGGCCGTCGTGCGACCGCCGCGCGACCCGCCCGCATCCGCGCCGCGGATGCCCACCCTCGACCAGGAGGTCCCCATGAAGCGTGTCCTGCCCCGATCCCTGCGTTCCGTGTTCACGATCGCCACGGCGATCGGCCTCGCCATCGCCGGCGCGGCCGACGCCGCGGTCCGCTACGACTTCCGCCCGGTGTCCGCCGAAATGCAGGCGCTGGTCGACGACTACGCGCTCGACGGCGCCTCGCTGCGCGTCGACAAGGCCGGCAGCGTGGTCCATCGCCGCGCGTACGGCGGCTACACCCTCGACACCCGCGTGCGCATCGCCTCGGCCAGCAAGTGGCTGTCGGCGCTGACCATCGCCCGCCTGGTCGAACACGGCCGCATGCGCTGGACCGACACCGTGGGCCAGTACTTCCCCGGCGTCGATGCGGCCAAGCGCGGCATCACCCTCGAACAACTGTTCTCGCACACCAGCGGCCTGCCCGGCGGCGACGACTTCTGCATGTCGAACCCGCTGTACACGCTCGCCACCTGCGCCGACCGCATCCTCACCCAGCCGATGATCGGCGATCCGGGCAAGGTCTTCTCCTACGGCGGCAATTCGATGCAGGTCGCCGGGCGCATGGCGGAACTCGCCACCGGCCAGGCCTGGGACGACCTGTTCATCGCCGAGATGGTGACGCCGCTGGGCCTGGTCGCCACCGACTTCGCGACGTCCTCGACCGCGCCGGGCTACGTGCGCACCGACAATCCGCGCATCGCCGGCGGCGTCCGCAGCACGCTCGAGGACTACGGCCGGGTGGTGGACATGGTGCTGGCCTGGGGCTGCCTCGACCACCGCAGCGACGGGCAGTGCCTGCCGGGGCGTCGCTTCCTGGCCAAGGCGACGATCGAGTTCATGGCGCGCGACCGCACCGTGGGCACCATCGACGTGTCGCGCCCCTCGACCGCCACCGGCTACGGCTACGGGCTGGGCCAGTGGATCGACCCGACTTCGCCGCTGATCGTGTCCAGCCAGGGCGCGTTCGGCTTCACGCCGTGGGTCGACCACAACGCGCAGATCGCCGGCGTGCTGCTGGTGGACGACGTGAACACCCGGCTGTTCGAGGACATCAACGACATCCGGGCGATGATCAACGTGGTCACGTCGCCTGCCGCCCGCGGGCTGTTCCTCTCGTTGCCGCAGCCGGCGACGCCGGTCGCGGGCAAGCAGGCGGCGTCGCCGGTGCAGGCGCGCACGCAGCGCGCGGCGCGCGGGCACTGAGCGCAGGCGGCCGCGTGCGCGCGGCCGCCCGCCTCCGACGCATCCGGATCCGTTGCGCCGTCAGGCCGCGGCTTCGACCGCGGCCGGGGGCGTCCGCGCGAACAGCGCCGGACGCTCCAGATGCCAGCGCGTGTGCTGCTGCAGGACGCGCCCGGCCCTGACCAGCACCTGTTCTCCCAGGTCGCGCGCCACCAGCTGGATCGCGACCGGATACCCGGCCGCCGTCAGTCCCGCGGGCAGGCTGATGGCGGGCACGCCGGCCATGTTGAACGGCACCGTGAACCGGAGCAGCCCGGCCAGTCCTTCCGGGCTCGGTTCGATCGCGTCCATGTCCTCCAGCAGCGGCGCCGCGAACGGCTGCACGGGCGTGAGCAGCAGGTCCACCTGGCCCAGCAGCGTGCGCAAGCGTCCGGTGAACGCCATCCTGCGCAGGCGCATCTGCTGGAACAGCACCGCCGGGAGCGAGAGGCCGTTCTCCAGCCCCGCCGAAAGCCACGGACCGTAGGCGTCCTTGTGCGCCGGGTACGTGTCCGCATGCGCCACCGCCGCTTCGATCTGGCAGTGCAGCGGCCAGTCCTCGATCGACGGCGTGGTGTCGGGCACCGTGACCGGCACGATCTCCGCGCCGAGGTCCTTCAGGGCGTCGATCGCGCGCGCCAGCGCGGACAGCGTTTCCGCATCCGCGCCGGTGCCGTTGTAGCTTTCGTCGACGCCGATCCGGATCCCGGACAGCGACGTCGCTGCGCCCGCGAGATAGTCCGGCACCGTCGCGTCGAGCGAGGTCGGATCGCGTGCGTCGGACCCGGCCATCGCCTGCAGCATGAGGCCGCAGTCTTCGGCCGACCGGCAGATCGGGCCGACGTGGTCGAGCGACGCCGCCAGTTCGAACATGCCGTGGCGCGAAACCCGGCCCCAGGTCGGCTTCAACCCGGTGACGCCGTTCGCCGCGGCGGGATAGCGGATCGAGCCGCCGGTATCGGTGCCGATCGACGCGGTGCACAGCCCCGCCGCGATCGCGACCCCGGATCCGCTCGACGACACGCCGGTCCACAGATCGGGATTCCAGGGATTCCTGGGCGGCGCGATCTCGGGATGGTGCCGGGCGAAACCGCCTTCGGTGAGCTGCAGCTTGCCCAGCAGCACCGTGCCTGCCTGCTGCAGGCGTTCGGCGACCGTGGCGTCGAAGTCGGGACGGAACTCCCGATGCACGCGCATGCCCGCGGCCGTCGGGATGTCGCGCGTGAAACACAGGTCCTTCAGGCCGACCGGAATGCCGTGGAGCGGGCCCTTGAAGCGGCCGCGCTGGAAATCGCGCTCGCACTGCTTCGCGGCCTGCAGCGCCTGTTCCCCGGTGATGCAGGCGTAGGCGTTCAGATCGGGCTCGTACGCCTCGATCCGGCGCAGGAAATGCTCGGTGACCTCGACCGGGGACAGCGTCTTTTTCCGATAGGCGTCCGCAAGCGCGCCCACGGTCATCCAGGCCAGTTCGTCTTCCATGATCGCAATGCTCCTTGCACTCGCGTTCCATTCAAACTCCACCGCGTGGCATGGAATCGAACATGACCAGCGTGCGTGCTGGGCGGCGATCCATGCCGGGGAGCTTGCGCGTGCGGCGACGATAAACAATCGCTGGAACCCGCGCAAGACGGTCGAGCCGGGCCAGTCGGCCCACGGTCGTCGCGACCTGAGACGGACTTCGCATCCGATCGGCGAGCGGATTCCTGTTCCGCGAACGCCCCCGGAAAAACGCGCGGCGCCGGACTTGCGGCGCAGGTCGTCGCGACGGCGCGCACCGCCGGGGCCGCATCGGCCGGAGGCGGCGTCGGGCCCTGCCGGACAACAGCGCCGCGTGCGATCCGAAGGTGACAAAGCAGGATGTCGGCGGGACGACCGAACTCGGCCGCACGCTCGATGCGTCCGGCGCGCCGCCGATCGAAGCCGTTGATCGTGACGAAGACCTCCGCGGCGCTGGGCGGACGTCCCGACGCATGCCTGCGCGCGACGGTCCGCTCGGCCCGCGCGGGCGGGAGACCCGCCCCGAAGCGGATGATCCTCGCGCCGTCGCCCGGCCGCGCACGAAAAAAACGCCGGCGGTGGTCCGCCGGCGTGGTGTGTCGCATCGCGATGCGCGCAGGTCAGTTCAGCGTGCAGGTCGCGGGCTTGGCCGAGGTGAACAGCGCGCTCGTCGCCCATTCCGGATGGTCGATGAACGGGTTGCGGTTGCCCTGGAAGCTGTAGATCACTTCGTTGCGGGCGAGCTCGGCGGCGTCCGGCGGATCGGCCTGGTGCCAGGCGATCAGCGTGGACAGCAGGCCCATGTAGGCCGGCGAGCTGGAGGTGATGACGATCTGGCTGCGGGTGTCGGTCAGCTCCAGGTCCGGCTCGTTCTGGCCGGTGGTCGGATGGGTGCCGCCTTCGTAGCGGATCGCCATGTACATCACCGCGCGGGCCATGTCGCCCTTGCGCTTGTTCCACACCTCGAACGAACCGCCGTTGCCGTCCGGGCTGACCACCCAGTTGGAGTTGCCCGGGTAGGTGCCGCTGCCGCCGCCGGCGCCGTTGTTGACTTCGGTCGGGCGCTCGCCGCAGCCGGAGGACTGCGGGCAGTTGGCGTACGGCTTGTTGCCGCGATCGGCGTTGTAGACCGATTCGGTCAGGTACAGCATGTGGGTGTCGGTGTACGGCGAGTGCGGCAGGCCGAGGTTGCCGGTGGAGCTGCCGAAGCCCAGCGAGTTCGGCCAGGTGTGTTCGCGGTTGTAGACCAGGCCCGAACCGGTGCCGGCGCGGCTGCTGATCTTGGTGAAGCTGTGGTTGAGGTAGGCGTCGAGGATCTTGCCGGCGTTGTTCGGATCCTCGTCGGCGATCTCCAGGATCGTCCACGTGTTGGTGGTGCCGCCGCTGTACGGGTACGCGGTATGGCCGCGGATGGTCTGGTTGAGCGAGCAGCGCAGCTGCGACGGGCTGCTGGTGTTGACGTGCTGGTAGTAGCCGGTGCCGCCGCCGCCGCCGGAGGCGACGTTGAAGTTGACGACGGTGTTGGCGGCCATGGTCTGGCCGGTGGCGTCGGTGATCTTGCTGCCGACCACGGTGAAGGTGCAGGCCTCGCCGCCGACCAGCGCGCTGTTGGTCGAGATGCTGGCGGTGGTGTTGGCCGAATTCGGGTAGGTCAGGGCGACCGTGCCGGAGGTGGCGCAGGACAGCGTGAACGCGCCGGCGGCGATGGCGACCTGTTCGCTGAACACCGCGGAGAGGTTGCCGGCGGCCGGGAAGTCGGTGGCGCCGTTGGTCGGCGTGGTCGAGCTGACGGTCGGGCGCGGGTTCGGGGCGACGAAGGTCTGGCCGCTGTTGCAGGCGTTGTAGGTCTTCGTGGCCGAGGGCTTCCAGGTGAAGTTGGAATAGGTGGTGCCGGTGCCGCCGAGCTGCAGCGAGGTGCCGGGCACGGTGGAGCCGGTCTCGGACACCGGCAGGTTGCTGCTGGTGCGCCCGGCCGCCGGGCCGTTGCTGGCCTTGATCTGGCCCTCGTAGCTGAGGAACTGGACCACGTTGCCGCTGCCGTCGACCAGCGCGAAGCCGTCGCTGGCGCCGTTCTGGATGCCGTTGCTCGGGTAGGTCAGGGTCGCGATGCGCACCTGCGCGCCGCAGGTGACCAGGCTGCCGGCCGGCAGCAGGTCGTTGTCGTAGTAGGTCGCCGCGGTCGCGGTGGCGCCGTTGTAGAGGTAGATGCGGTAGTTGCTGAGCGTTTCGCCCGCGGTGGCGACGACTTCGATCGCCTCGCCGGTATCGCCGGCGGCGGTCGAATCGTCGTAGTGGAATTCGTTGATGAAGACTTCGGCATGGGCGGCGCCGGTGGCCAGCAGCAGGGCGCAGGCGAGCGGCGACATCGTGGACAGCACACGCGACATAAGCGGATCTCTTGGGTTGGATGGGTGGAACGGGCGTCCCCGACCCGTTCCGGCCGCGGCCCGTGAGTCCCTGGCCGCACGGTTCCGGCGCGGCCCCCCGACCGCGCGCACGGCCCGCCTCCGCGGACCGCGCCACGAGCGGCACCGGCCGCCCGTGGAGGACGGGGCAATCTAGCCGACGCGTGTGACAGCCGCCACCCATCCGGCCGCGGGTCGCCGGGCCGGGCCGACGGACGGCGCCTGCTAGCCTGTCGCGATGCCGTCCGACGCCTTCCCCATCGCCCCCCTCCTGCCGCAGATCGACGCCGCGCTCGCCGCGGGCACGCGGCTCGTGCTCGAGGCCCCGCCCGGCGCGGGCAAGACCACCCAGGTGCCGCTGGCGCTGCTGCGGGCCGGCTGGCTGTCCGGCGCGAAGATCGTGATGCTGGAGCCGCGCCGGGTGGCGGCGCGCGCGGCCGCCGGGTTCATGGCGCGGCAGCTCGGCGAGGCGGTGGGCGAGACCGTCGGCTACCGCATCCGCTTCGAGAGCAAGGTCTCGGCGAAGACCCGGATCGAGGTCGTCACCGAGGGCATCCTCACCCGCATGCTGCAGGACGACCCGACGCTGGGCGAGGGCGGGCCCGACGCCGTCGGCGCGCTGCTGTTCGACGAGTTCCACGAACGCCATCTCGCCGGCGACCTCGGGCTGGCGCTCGCGCTGGACGTGCAGGCGGGCCTGCGCGAGGACCTGCGCATCGTCGTGATGTCGGCGACGCTGGACGGCGAACGACTGGCGCAGGCGCTCGACGCGCCGCGGCTGTCGAGCGCCGGGCGCAGCTTCCCGGTGACGCTCGCGCACTTTCCCGCGCGCCGCGACGAGGCGCTGCCGCACCAGGTGCGCCGCGCGGTCGAACACGCGCTGGCCGCGCATCCGGGCGACGTGCTGGTGTTCCTGCCCGGCCAGCGCGAGATCGGCCAGGTGCAGGCGCTGCTGGAGGCTTCAGGCCCCGCTCCTCCCGGAAGAGCGGCTGGGGTGAGGGCCGGCGCGCCAGTTCCGTCTCCCGTCTCCGCACCCTCATCCGGCGCTGCGCGCCACCTTCTCCCGGCGGGAGAAGGGAAGGACGATGTCGAAGTCCTGGCCCTGCACGGCGAACTGCCGGTGGAGCAGCAGTCGCGGGTGCTGCAGCCGGCGCCCGACGGCCGTCGCCGGGTGGTGCTGGCGACCAACGTCGCCGAATCCAGCGTCACCCTGCCCGGCGTGCGCGTGGTGATCGACAGCGGCCTGGCGCGCGAGCCGCGCTACGACCCCAACAGCGGCTTCCCGCGGCTGGAGGTGGTGAACATCGCCCAGGCGTCCGCGGACCAGCGCGCGGGCCGCGCCGGACGCGTCGCCGAGGGCTGGGCGTACCGGCTGTGGCCGGAATCGCAGCGGCTGGAGCCGCAGCGTCGGCTGGAGATCGCGCAGGTCGAACTGGCGTCGCTGGCGCTGGAACTCGCGGCCTGGGGCAGCGCGGCGCTGCGCTTCGTCGATCCGCCGCCGCCCGGCGCGCTGGCCGCGGCGCGCGACCTGCTGCGCCGGCTCGGCGCGCTCGACGCCGGCCACGGCATCACCGCGCTCGGCCGGCGAATGCTCGCGCTCGGCACCCATCCGCGGCTGGCGGCGATGCTGCTCGCGGCGCGCACGCCGGGCGACGCCGCGCTGGCCTGCGACCTCGCCGCGCTGGTCGAAGCGCGCGATCCGCTGCGCGCGACGCCCGGCGGCGGCCGCAGCGACGCCCTCGCCGCGCGCTGGCAGGCGCTGGCCGCGTTCCGGCGCGGGCGCACGCCGGCGGACGCCTCGCGCAGCGGACTGCAGGCGATCGACGCCGCGGCCGCGCAGTGGCGCAGGCGCCTGCGCTGCAACGCGCGCGCTCCCGACGACGCCCCGGCGCATGCGCTCGGCGACCTGCTCGCGCACGCCTTCCCCGATCGCATCGCGCATCGGCATGCCGGCGACCATCGCCGCTACCAGCTCGCGAACGGGCGCACCGCGCGGCTGTTCGACGACAGCGCGCTGACCGGCGAGCCGTGGCTGGTCGCCAGCGAACTGCGCCACGAGCGCGGCGACGCGCTGCTGCTGCGCGCCGCGCCGGTGGACGAGCGCCGCCTGCGCGAGGATTTCGCCGCGCGCTTCTCCGATCGCGACGAGGTGCGCTGGGACGACGCCAGGCGCGCGCTGGTCGCCGAACGCGTGCAGCGCTTCGACGGCATCGTGCTCGACGCGCGCCCGGCGGGGAAGGTCGATCCCGCGCAGGCGGCGCGCGCGCTCACCGATGCGGTGCGCACGCTCGGCATCGATGCGCTGCCCTGGCGCGAATCGCTGGTGCAGTGGCGCGCGCGCGTGCGCTGCCTGCGCACCTGGATGCCCGGCCTCGCGCTGCCCGATCTCTCCGACGACGCGCTGCTGGCGACGCTCGACGACTGGCTGCAGCCCGCGTTCGCCGGCAAGACCCGGCTCGACGCGCTGACCGAGGACGAGCTCGGCGAAGCGCTGAAATCCGGCGTCGACTGGGCGACGCGCCAGCGCATCGACGCGCTGGCGCCGGTGCGGATCGTGGTCCCGTCCGGCATGGAGCGCAGGATCGACTACGCCTACGACGCCGAGACCGATGCGCCGCAGGCGCCGGTGCTCGCGGTGAAGCTGCAGGAACTGTTCGGCCTCGCCGACACCCCGCGCATCGCCGACGGCCGGGTGCCGCTGACCCTGCACCTGCTGTCGCCGGCCGGTCGGCCGCTGCAGGTCACCCAGGACCTCCACGGCTTCTGGGAGCGCACCTACCCGGAGGTGAAGAAGGAGATGAAGGGACGCTATCCGAAGCATCCGTGGCCGGACGATCCGTGGTCCGCGACCGCGACGCATCGCGCGAAGCCGCGCGGGACCTGACAGGTCCGGCACTTCATCCCCGGCGCAGGTCGATGCGTTCGCCGTCGTCGCGACGGCGGCGTCCGTCCTGCGCGACCGGCGACCTGCACGATCGCGCCCGCCGGATCGCGTGTCCTGCACACCCGACGGGTCGCCGACGCCGCCTGGATGAATCGAATCCCCCGCGCGGACCGGGTGAACGCGCCGCAAGCCCGGGCCAAGCCCACACTTCGCAGGCCGTCGCCGCGTGCGACCCGCCATCGGAGAACCGCCATGTCCAAACTCGATTCGATCGCCGACCGCAGCCTCACCGTCGCCACCCGCGCCCGCGACCTGATCGCCCCGTCCGCCGCCGGCGTGCGCGACTGGGTCACGTCCGGCGCCGCGCTCGTGGCCGCCCGCGGCGGCGCGAAGACCGCCGCGCGCTTCGCGCGTCGCAACCCGGCGCTCGCCATCGCCACCGTCGTGGTCGGCGCCGGCGTGCTCGCCTACGGCGCCTACCGCCGCCGCCAGGCCAACGCCGCGCTCACCGGCGAAGCGGACGCCGTCGACGCGACGTCCACGCGCAAGCCCAGGCAGGTCCCGGTGCGCAGCGTGCGCGCCGACGCGCCCGCCCGCACCGCCAAGCCCGCGCGCAAACGCACCACCACGCAGGCCTGACGCCCTGACCGTCGCATCGCGGCGGCGATCCGTCGCGGTGCGTTCAGCGCGATGGCTTCAGGACGACGTCTTCAGGGCGCCACTGCGCGCCACGCGCCCGGCGCCAGTCCGTCGAGGGCATGGCCGCCGATCGCCACCCGGACCAGGCGCAGGGTCGGCAGGCCGACCGCGGCGGTCATCCGTCGCACCTGGCGGTTGCGGCCTTCGCGCAGCGCGATTTCCAGCCACGCATCCGGCACCGTCTTGCGGAACCGCACCGGCGGGTCGCGCGGCCACAGGTCGGGCATCGCGTCGGCGATATCGATCCGCGACGCCTGCGCCGGCCGCGTCGGACCGTCGTTGAGCACGACCCCGCGGCGCAGCGCGTCGAGCTGCGCCGGCTGCGGCTCGCCCTCCACCTGCACCCGGTAGACCTTCGCCGCCTTGTGCCGCGGATCGGTCAGGCGATGGGCGAGGGCGCCGTCGTCGGTCAGCAGCAGCAGGCCTTCGCTGTCGTGGTCGAGCCGGCCCGCCGGGTAGACGCCGGCAGGCAGGCCGAAGCCGGCCAGCGTCGGCCGCGCCGGCACGCTGCGATCGGTGAACTGGCAGAGCACGCCGTACGGCTTGTTGAACGCGATCAGCACGCAGGCGCTCCCGCGCCGCGCCGCCGGCCTATGCTGGCGCCAGTTCCCCTCGCGATCGCCGCCATGCACCACCACGAACTGTCCGCCCTCGCCAATCGCTTGCTCGGCAAGGCCTGGGACCAGACCACCGCGGCCGAACGCGCCGTGCTCACCCGGATGCAGCGCCGCGAACACCTCGGCCCCGCGCCGGAGGACGACCGCAGCTTCGGCGAGCGGGTCGCCGACGGCGTGGCCCGGTTCGGCGGTTCATGGGCCTTCATCGGCGGTTTCCTCCTGTTCCTCGCGCTGTGGGTGGTCGGCAACGTGTGGCTGCTGCGCGCCCATCCGTTCGATCCGTATCCCTTCATCTTCCTCAACCTGCTGCTGTCGATGCTGGCCGCGCTGCAGGCGCCGGTGATCATGATGAGCCAGAACCGCCAGGCCGCGCGCGATCGCGCCGCCGCCGAGCACGACTACGCGGTCAACCTCAAGGCCGAGCTGGAGATCATGGCGCTGCACGACAAGCTCGACCAACTGCGGGTCGAGCAGATGGAAAAGATCCTCGCCGCGCAGGGCGAACAGATCGCGCTGCTGCAGCGGCTGCTGGCCGAACGCGATTCATGACCCGGCCGCGTTGCCGCGCGCGACGGCGAACAGACGCAGCAGCGCGGTCCCGATTTCGGTCGCATGCGATCGCGGGTTGAATGCGATCGAAAGATCGATCCCGTCCTCGACCGGATGCGCGGCGCTGGCGCGGACGATCGCGCCCGAGGCGTTGCAGGCGAAGCATTCGATGCGCAGGTAGTCGGCTTCGAACGCCTTGGCGGAGCGGGCTCCCGAGGCTTCGAGCGCCGGCCACGCCGAGCGCCGAGCGCCCGCCGCGCTGGGCGCATCCTCGCGAAAGGCGTCCCAGGCCGCGATGAACGCCTCGCCCAGTGCGGCGGCTTCCGGCGGATCGAGGCGCCTGGCCAGCGCCGGTTGCTCGAGATACACGCCGTCGCCATTCACGGCGAGCGCCGCGACCACCGCGCGCGCGCCGTTCTTCGCGATGTAGACATGCACGCCCGGCGGGCGCCGCGACGGGCGTGTCGATCCGATCCTCCACCATGCACGCATCGGCGATACCCCGCGCAGATCGCTCAACGCGGCTTCACGAACCGCAGCGTCATCCGGTCGCTTTCGCCGATCGCGCGGTACTGGGCGGCGTCCTCGGCGTCGTGGCGGTTGGTCGGCGGCAGCGTCCACACGCCGTTGGGGTGGTCGGTGTCGTCCTTCGGATTGGCGTTGATCTCGCTGCGCCCGTCCAGCACGAAGCCGGCCTTGGTCGCCGCGTCGATCACCAGCTGCTCGGTGAGGTAGCCGCTCTTCTTCATCGTCTCCAGGTCGGCGCCGGGCCGGGCGCGGTGATCGACCACGCCCAGCGTGCCGCCGGGCCTGAGCGCGGCGAAGAACGCGGCGAAGTAGGCGTCGGCGGTGCCGGCGGCGACCCAGTTGTGGACGTTGCGGAAGGTCAGCACCGCATCGGCGGCGCCCGGCGCGCCGAACACCGGCGCCTTCGGATCGAACGGCAGCAGCTCGGCGCGATCGAACTGCGCCGGATGCGCGGCGAGGCGCGCCTTCAGCGCGTCCAGCGACTGCTGCTGGTAATCGCGGCCGCGGCCTTCGGGCAGCGCGGCCGGATCGACCATCGCCGCGACGTAGCGGCCGTCCGCGCGCAGGTACGGCGCGAGGATCTCGGCGTACCAGCCGCCGCCGCCCGGGGTGATCTCGACCACGCGCTGCGCCGGGGTCACGCCGAAGAAGCGCAGGGTGGCGGCGGGGTGGCGGAAGCCGTCGCGGGCGACGTTCTTCGGATCGCGCCAGTCGCCGGCGATGGCCGCGTCGAGCGCGGCGGACTCGGCGCTGGCGCCGTCCGCGGACAGCGCCGGCATCGGACGCACGGCGTGGGCGGGCGCCGCGGCGAACCCGAGCGTGGTGGCGAACAGCAACGTGGCGAAAGACATCCTGGACATGAGCGACCTGCGGTATCGGCAACGAGCCCCGATTGTCCGCGAAGCCCGCAGGTCGTCGCCAGTGCGCGTCGCCCGCTTGCGGTGACGGCGGTGACACCGATGGATCGTGGGCTGCAACATCGTTCGGGTAGCCTATGTTGCGTTGCAGCATGAGGCTGCGACGCGCAGTACCGCCGATGTCCGGTCAAGACCGCATCCAGGGAATCCCGGGCGCACCGTCGCCCTGATCACTTAAGGAAGAACGACCATGTTCCGTTGCACCTGGCTTCACGCCCCCCGCGAGCCCACGCTCGCCACCCGCCTCTACACGCGCACCTACGGCCGCACCTATGGCCGCCGGCCCTGCGAGGCCGACCAGCCGCGCACGCTGCCGTCGCGCCTGTCCGTGACCGAGGCCCCGTCGATGCAATCGACCTGCCCACCCGTCGCCGCCGGCGACAACGCCGCGGCGAACGCCACCGACCCGGCGGCGCGCATCGAACGCGTCGCCTGACCCCCCGCCGCACCCGCGGCGGGGCTTTTCGCGTGGGTCGGGCCGGGTGGGTCGGGCTGCGAGCGTCACGCCGTCCTGATCACGCTGCATGACTCCCGTTGTGTGAATCACGTTGTGTGAATCACGTTGTGTGAATCACGTTGTGTGAATCACGTTGTGTGAATCACGTTGTGTGAATCACGTTGTGTGAATCACGTTGTTCGAGTCGCGCCGCGCCGCTCAGGCCTGCGCCAGCAGCGCCGACGCCGGATACGGCGGCACGTCGAAGTGCTCGCCGGCGGCCAGCCGCGCCTGCACGTCCCGCCACCACGCCGGATCGAAGATCTCGCCGTGCGCCGTGCGCAGCGCGGCGCGCAGGCCCGCGTTGATCCCCAGGAACTGCGGGAACAGCTCGGGAAACACGTCGTCCTTCGCCGCGTACACCCATTCGTCGAGCGGTCGCGTCTCGTCCTCGTCGCGCATCGCCGGCAGCGCGCGGAACCGGCACTGCTCGACCAGGCACAGCTCGTCGTAGTCGTAGAACAGCACCCGGCCGTGCCGGGTCACGCCGAAATTCTTCAGCAGCAGGTCGCCGGGGAACAGATTGCTGCGGGCCAGGTCCTTGATCGCCTGCCCGTAGTCCAGCACCGCCGCCTCGGCCGCGTGCGCCGGCGCCTCGCGCGCGAACACGTCGAGCGGACGCACCCGGCGTTCGACGTAGCAGTGGCCGATCACCACGTCGTCGCCGTCGATGCGCACGGTCTGCGCGCATTCGCGCAGCAGCTCGTCGAGCACCGCCGGCGCGAACTGGCGCTTCGGGAAGCGCAGGCGCCGGAATTCCTGCGCATCGACCAGCCGGCCGATGCGATCGCGCCGGAACACCAGCCGGTACCGGTCCTCGACGTCCTGGCGCACCAGGTCCTTGGGATACGCGAAGCGGTCGCGGATCAGCTTGAACACCACCGGATAGTCGCGCGGCGTGAACACCGCCATCACCATGCCGCGCTCGCCGGCGGGATGCACCAGGACTTCGTCCGGATGCTCGGCCAGGTGCCGGAACACCTGGCGATAGCGTTCGGTCTTGCCCTGCTTGATCCGGCCGAGCACGGTGAACAGCTCGTCGCGCGGCTTGCGCGGCAGCAGCCGGTGCAGGAACGCGACGGTGTCGCCGACGCGAGCGAGATCGGCGTGGAAATGGCTGCGCGAGAAGCCGAACAGGGTCGAGATGTCGTCGGCGTCGATCAGCACCGCGTCGGCGCGCACGCCCGCCGGCGCGCTGACCAGCGCCACCACCACCGGATAGTCCGCGCCCGAAGCGCCGTGCGCGGCGCCGACGAGGTAGGCGCGGCGTTCGCGGAAGAACGGCGTCTTCAGCAGCGACACGCCGACCACGCCGCGACCGCGCAGCGCCGCGGCGACCGCCTGCGCGCTGGCGTCGAGGTCGGCCCAGCCGTTGGCCCAGCCCAGCGCCGCGAAGATCGCGCGCCAGACCGCGACCGCGGCCGCGCCGTCGGCGCCGAAGCCGTGGTGCATGAGTTCGCCGGGGCAGCCCGGGTCGCCGCCGGGGACGATCTCCAGAGCGAGGAATTCCAGGTCCGGCGCGACGCCGTCGATCAGGAAGAATCGCCGCACCAGCGAGTTGTGGAAGGTCTTGTACAGCTCGCGATCGGGCAGCGCGGCGATGCGCTCGGCGTAGGCCGGCAGGATCGCGCGCCACAGCGGCCGCGAACGCACGCGGTCGCCGAGCAGCGCCTCCAGCTGCGCCAGCGTTTCGTTGATGCAGGCGTCGTACAGATCGATGCGCGCCGCGGCGTCGACGTGGGCGAGCTTCCAGTCGCGGCGCTCGAAACGCCGCCGCGCGCGCCGGGTGATGTCGGAGAAGCGCGCGTCGTAGTCCTCGAAGCCGCGGGCGATCAGCGCGGCGGCGGCACGGGCGAGGTCGGCGACGGCGGTGGACATGGCGGCAGTGTACGCCGTGGCGGTGCCCGCCATCGCAGTCTGTGAGATCGCCGCGTGCGATCCTGTCTTCCGTAGCGGACATGCAGGAAACCGCTACGAAACAAGGGGTTTTCGTCTTCCCGTCGCAGTTCGCGAGACGCCCTCGGGAGACACTGCCGGTCCGGTCCGCAGGGAGGCGCGAAGGACGGGGATGCGTGACGACGCGGCGCCGGGACCGGCGCGCGGACGCCCATCCCCCGGCACAGGGACGTGCCGCCGGGCCCCTCGCGCAGCGATGCGCCCCCGTCTTGCCGACCGTCGCACCGCGACGGCCGGTGCGCGCCTGCGCGCCGATCCGCATGTCCCGCGCCCGCCGCCGTCCCGCGGTGGCGGGCGTTTTCCCCCAACGCTTCGCACAGGAGAGTTCGATGCACTTGTTCAGGACCGAAATGCTGTTCCTCCACCCGCCCACGCCGTCGCCGGCTTCGCCGTCGCGGCCGCGCTACGGCAGCCGCGGCGTGCGGCTGTCGCGCTACGGCCGCGCCGCGTCGCGCGAGGCGCGGCGCGAGGTCGCGCGCGAAGGCGCGCAGAGCGCCGCCGTTGCCGCCGTCGCCGATGTCGCCGACCCCACGGAGATCGCGACCGTCGCGACAGCGTGTCCGGCAGCGGCGTTCGCGCGCATGCGGGCGGCATGAACGCCGCCGCGCCCGCCGCCGCCCGCAACGAAAAACGCCCGGCGATGCCGGGCGTTTTCCTGTGCGCGCAGGGCGCGGTCAGAGGTTGGGCTTGAACCCGATCGTGCGGCGGGTGGTGACCTCGTTGCCGACCGGCTGGAAGCGCCAGCGCTTGACCGCGGCGACCGCTTCGCGATCGAACACCCGCGGCGGGTTGGCGCGCACCACGCGGGCGCTGGTGACCGAGCCGTCGGTGGCGACGGTGAACTCGACCAGGACGTCGCCCGACTGGTTGGCGCGCAGCGCCTCGACCGGGTACTTCGGCGGCGGCGTGCTGATCGGGCGCAGATCGTTCGCGGTGGCGGTGGCGGTCGCCGCGGCGCGGGCGGCGGCCTGGCGCTGCGCTTCGGCCTGGCGTTGCGCTTCGGCCTGGCGCGCGGCCTCGGCCTGGCGCGCCGCTTCGGCCTGGCGCTGGGTTTCCGCCGCGCGCGCGGCGTCGGCCTGCTGCGCCTGCTGCTGGGCCAGCTTCTGCGCCGCTTCGCGCTGCGCCTGCTCCTGCTGCTTCTTGCGCTCCTCCTCGAGCTTGGCCAGGCGCTCCTTCTCGGCTTCCGCGTCGACCTGCTGCTGCTGCTGGCGCTGGGCGAAGCTGGCCTGGCTGTCGCTGAGCGACTGCTTGAGGCGCGGCAGCGCCGGCGCGGCCTTGTCGGTCTTCTCCATCAGCCCGATCAGGCGCTGGGCCTCGACGAAGTCGTCGCGGGCGATGCTCTGCTCGGTGGCGATCACCGCGTAGGGCATCAGGTCGGTGAGCGCGCTCGACACCGCGGCGTCGTTCGGCTGCTTGTCGCGCAGCGCGAGGTAGTACTCCATCGCGTTGTTGCCGGCGGGCGCGTACATGCGCTGTTCGCCCTGTGCGGCGCTGGCGGCGGTGCGCAGCTGGTCGACGCTCATCGCGGCGATCTGCGCGGACACGGCCTGGGCGCCGGCGGCCGCCGCAGGCGTGGTTTCGGTCGGCGTTGCCGATGCCGGGGTGCCGGTGGTTTCCTGGCCCTTGTCGCCGCCGCAGGCGGCAAGCGACAGCACCAGTGCGAGCGCGAGCGCGCCGTGGCGGTATCCGGGACGAGCGTTGGCGGTAGGCGTGTGGACGACGGACATCTCGGGTTCCCCTGCAGGCTGAGCGGCGAAAATTCAAGAAAATTCAAGCACATCCTGTGCCAGTGGAGCGCCATGGCCGGGCCGTGGGGCCGTGGAACGCGACCGGCGTCTACTTTCCGATACAGAAGCGCGAAAAAATGTGACCGAGTAAGTCGTCCGGCGCAAGTCTGCCGGTGATTTCGCCGAGCGCGTCGTGCCCCGCGCGCAGGGCTTCTGCCGCCAGCTCCAGCACCTCATGGTCCAGATGCTGCCGTGCCGCGGCCAATTCCTGCGCTGTGCGGCGCAACGCATCGACCTGCCGCGCCCGCGCGCTGAACGCGCCCTCGGCGCCGTCGCCATCGCCGCCGGCGCAGTCGCGCAGGCGCGCATGCAGGGCGTCGAGGCCGACACCGGTGCGCGCCGACACCCAGACCGTGTCGTCGCCGTCGGCCGGCGCCGGCCCGTCGAGCAGGTCCGCCTTGTTGCACGCCCACAGCCGCCGCGGCACGTCGGCGATCGCCGCGGCGACGGCGGCGCGGCCGGCGTCGGGATCGCGCGCGTCCAGCACCACCAGCGCCAGGTCGGCGCGGCCGAGTTCGTCGCCGGCGCGGCGCATGCCTTCGCGTTCGATCGCGTCGCCGCCGGCGCGCAGGCCCGCGGTATCGACCAGGGTGAGTTCGACGCCGTCGATGCGCACGGTTTCGCGCAGCAGGTCGCGGGTGGTGCCGGCGATGTCGCTGACGATCGCGCGATCGCTGCCGGCCAGCGCGTTGAGCAGCGAGCTCTTGCCGGCGTTGGGCGGGCCGACGATGACCGCGTGCAGGCCGTCGCGCAGGCTCTGCCCGCGCTCGGCTTCGGCCAGCAGCGCGTCGAGATCCGCGGCCGCGGCGGCGAGGCCTGCGCGCAGCCGCGCGCCGCCGAGCGTGTCCAGCGGTTCGTCGGCGAAGTCGATCGCCGCCTCGACGTGGACGCGCAGGCCGAGCAGGGTCTCGGCGAGTGCATCGACCCGACGCGAGAACACGCCGTCGAGCGAACGCCGCGCCGCGCGCGCCGCGCGCACGTCGCCGGCGGCGATGAGGTCGGCGACGGCCTCGGCCTGGGCGAGGTCGAGCTTGCCGTTGAGGAAGGCGCGTTCGCTGAACTCGCCGGGCCGGGCGATGCGCGCACCGAGGGCGCAGCAGCGCTCGACCAGCGCGCGCAGCAGCACCGGGCTGCCGTGCGCTTGCAGTTCGACGACGTCCTCGCCGGTGTAGCTGGCCGGCGCGCGGAACAGCAGCGCGAGGCCGTCGTCGATGGCGTCGCCGTGCGCGTCGCGGAAGCGCGCGTAGTGCGCGTGCCGCGGGCGCAGCGATCGGCCGGCGATGGTTTCGGCGATGGCGGCCGCCCGCGGCCCCGACAGGCGGACCACGCCGATCCCGCCGGCGCCGGCGGCGGTGGCGATCGCGACGATGGTGTCGGTGGCGGTCACGACGCTGCGGGCCTCAGCCGTCGACGACGCCGGCCAGGCTGAAGATCGGCAGATACATCGCGACGATCGTCAGCGGCACCATCACGAACGTCAGCCCCAGCGCCAGCAGCAGCGCGAGCACCGCCAACTTGCGGCGCGCCTCCGGCGATGCGCCGGCATGGCGCGCCATCGCCCACCACAGCAGCGGCGGCAGTAGCGGCAGCAGGAAGAACAGGCGCCGGTGCCGCGCGAACACCGTGGTCAGCCACGGCAGTTCCGCCCCGAAGCCGCGGAACACGTCCTCGAACTGCGGCACGATCAGGTTGACGACCAGCGCCGCCACCAGCAGCGCGCCCATGCCGCTGCCGAGAATCCACGTTTCGGCGATGTTCGGACGCACGACGGGCTTCTCCGGACCGGGTCGACAGGCACGATAGCGACGCGGCCGGAAAACGAAAAGCCCGCCGTGCGGCGGGCCTTTCGCTGACGTCGGCTGGTCGCGGCGCGGGCGTCAGCCCTTGGCGACGACCGTGCCGTCGCCGCCGCTCGGCTTCTCGCCGTACTTGCGCAGCATCCACCACTGCTGGAGCAGGCCCAGCGCGCCGTTGGTGACCCAGTACAGCACCAGGCCGGCCGGGAAGAAGGCGAACATCACGCCGAAGATCAGCGGCATCAGCTGGAACATGCGCTGCTGGATCGGATCGACGCCGACCATCGGGGTCAGGCGCTGGGTGACGAACATCACCGCGGCGTTGATCACCGGCAGGATGAAGTACGGGTCGCGCGAGGTCAGGTCCTGGATCCACAGCATCCACGGCGCCTGGCGCAGTTCGACCGACTCGATCAGCACCCAGTACAGCGACAGGAAGATCGGCATCTGGATCAACACCGGCAGGCAGCCGCCGGCGGGGTTGATCTTCTCCTTGCGGTACAGCTCGAGCATCGCCTGCTGGTACTTCTGCGGGTCGTCGGCGTAGCGCTCCTTGAGCTGGGCCATGCGCGGCTGGAACTTGCGCATCTTCGCGGTCGACTTGTACTGCGCGGCCGACAGCGGGTACAGCAGCAGCTTGATGATCAGCACCAGCAGCACGATCGCCCAGCCCCAGTTGCCGGTGGCCTTGTGCAGCAGGCCGAGCAGGCGGTGGATCGGCTCGGCGATGATCCGGAAGATGCCGTAGTCCATCGCCCGTTCCAGCCCCGGCGACAGGGTCGCGAGCTGGTCGGGCAGCTTCGGGCCGATCCACAGCCGCGCCGTGCTGCTGGCGCTGCCGCCGGCGGGCACGGTGAACTGCGGGCCCGCGGCGGAGATGCCGTAGAGGTCGCCGACGTGGGCGAGCTCGTAGTTCGCCGGCTGGTCGGCCTGCGGGATCCACGCGGTGAAGAAGTAGTGCTGCAGCAGCGCGACCCAGCCGCCCTTGGCGTTGGCGATGGCGATCGGATCGAGCTTGCCGTCGTCGTCGAACTTCTCGTAGGTGCGCTTGCTGTACTTCTCTTCCGGCGTGTACCACGCGGCGCCGTTGAAGCCGAAGCGCTCGGGGCTGGTCAGGCCGTGGTCGATGTTCGGCGGGATCCGGCTGAGCTGGCGGTAGACGTTGCCGGTCCACGGCCGGGCGCCGGCGTTGTTCACCGTGTCGCTGACCTGCAGCGCGTAGCTGCCGCGGGCGAGGGTGTAGGTGCGGCGGATGGTCACGCCGTCGGCGCCGGTCCAGGTGAAGCGCGCGCTGACTTCCCTGGCGCCGTCGGCCAGCGCGAGGTCGGTCGCGCCCTCGGGCACGAAGCCGCCGGCGTCCGGCGCGCCCTGGGCGCTGCTCCAGCCGCTCTGGGCGAGATAGCGATGGGTCGGCGCGTCGTCGAGCAGCCGCACCAGCGGCGCGTCGTCGGCGCGCGCGGTGCGGTAGTGCAGCAGGTCGGCGCGGCGCACGCGGCCGCCTTCGATCACCAGACGCAGCACGTCGTTGGCCAGGGTGACCGTGTGCGCGGCGGGCGCGGGCGCGTTCATGCCCGGCGCGGCCGCGGGCGTCGCCGCGGCGGGCGTCGCGCCGGCGGCGGGCGCGGCCGGGAGCGCGGGCGGCGGCAGGGCGTCGGGCGACGCGGCGGCGGCCTGGGTCGTGGCCTGGGCCGCGGGCGGCGCGGGCTGCTGCTCCTTGTTCCACTCCATCCACAGGATCACGGCCACCATCAGCCAGGCGAACAGAAGGAAGCTGCGCATCGAATTCATGGCGTGAACGGACTCGTCGCGCCGTCGTCGTGCGGCGCCTGGGCGATGGGAGGGGAGGCGGGCGGCATTGTGACGCCGGGCTTGGATGGGGGCAATGCGAGCCGTCGCAAGGCCTGGTCGAAGGCGTCGCGCAGCGCGTCGCCGCTGGCGCGCGCCGCGGCGGCGCGGGCGACGATCACGTAGGCGCCGCCGGGCAGGCCGCCGCGCAGCCGCCGGAAGCGGTCGCGGAAGACGCGCTTGATCCGGTTGCGGACCACCGCGCGGGAGTCGACCTTGCGCGACACCGCGAGGCCGAGCCGGGCGGGACGTTCGTCGGCGAGGTGGTGCAGGGCGAGCACGGCGTTCGCGGCGCGACGGCCCTGCTGGAACACGGCGTCGAATTCCGGACGCGCGCGTACCCGCGCGCTGCGCGGGTAGCGGGTCGAGGCGTGGGTCGAACCGGAAGTCATGCCGGGTAGCGTGCGCCGCCGCCCGGATGCGGACCGTGGCGGGCCGGGCGCGTCGCCGCTGGCGGCGACGGCCGGCCGGTCACCGCGTTCAGGCGGTGAGGCGCTTGCGGCCCTTCGCGCGACGACGGGCGAGGACCTTGCGGCCATCGGCGGTCTTCATGCGGGCACGGAAGCCGTGGTCGCGCTTGCGCTTGAGGTTGCTGGGCTGGTAGGTGCGCTTGGTGGCCATGGTCGGGCTCGTTGCTTGTCGTGTGGCTTGTCGAAGATCGGAAGCGGAGACGACGACGGCGCACCGGGCAGGGCGCGCGAGCGAAACCGCAAGAACCGGCGATTATGCCGGCCCGCGGGCGGCGCGGTCAAATCGCCGGACCGGCCGCCGCGATCCGCCGCGACGGCCCGCCGCTGCCCGCCGCCCCGGCCGGATGCACGGGCGGGTGCGGGGCAGACGCCCCGATGGTAGTCTGATCGGCTCGGCCCACGCCTGCGCTGCGACCGTGTCCGGACGCGGGTTCTCCCGGCGCCGGCGCCGTCCGCGGCGCGCGCGCGTCGCCGTCCGTGGCCTTTCCGTAGCGCCGCCCCCCTCGCCCCGATCGCCGAGTGCTCGCAAGTTTCCCGATGGATGCCTGGCCCCGCTGTCTCGAACGTCTCGAAGCCGAACTGCCGGTGGAAGAGGTCCAGACCTGGCTGAAACCGCTGCAGGCCCACCTGCGCGAGGACGGCCTGGTGCTGTACGCCCCCAACGCGTTCGTGCGCGACGCGGTCCAGGCCCGCTACCTGCCCCGGATCAGCGAACTGCTCGGCTATTTCGCCGACGGCGCCGCGGTGTCGCTGGAAGTCGGCTCCGCGCCGAAGCCGGCGGCGGCGACCGCGCCCTCGTCGACCCGCGCGCTGGCGGCGGCGCGGCCGGCGGTGGAGTTCGCCGGCAATCTCGACAACCACTACACCTTCGACAACTTCGTCGAGGGCCGCAGCAACCAGCTCGGCCGCGCCGCGGCCTGGCAGGCGGCGCAGAAGCCCGGCGACCGCGCCCACAACCCGCTGCTGCTGTACGGCGGCACCGGCCTGGGCAAGACCCACCTGATGTTCGCCGCCGGCAACGAGATGCGCCGGAACGCGCCGGGCATGCGGGTGATGTACCTGCGCAGCGAGCAGTTCTTCAGCGCGATGATGAAGGCGCTGCAGGACAAGACGATGGACGCGTTCAAGCGCCAGTTCCAGCAGGTCGACGCGCTGCTGATCGACGACATCCAGTTCTTCGCCGGCAAGGACCGCACGCAGGAGGAGTTCTTCCACACCTTCAACGCGCTGTTCGACGGCCGCCAGCAGATCATCCTGACCTGCGACCGCTACCCGCGCGAGGTCGAAGGCCTGGAGCCGCGGCTGAAGTCGCGCCTGGCCTGGGGTCTGTCGGTGGCGATCGAGCCGCCGGACTTCGAGACCCGCGCGCAGATCGTGCTGTCCAAGGCGAAGGAGCGCGGCGTGGCGCTGCCGGAGGACGTGGCGTTCCTGCTCGCCAAGAAGATGCGCAGCAACGTGCGCGACCTCGAGGGCGCGCTCAACACGCTGGCGGCGCGCGCGAACTTCACCGGCCGCGCGATCACCGCCGAATTCGCCCAGGAAACGCTGCGCGACCTGCTGCGCGCGCAGCAGCAGGCGATCGGCATCGCCAATATCCAGAAGGCCGTGGCAGACTACTACGGCCTGCAGATCAAGGATTTGCTGTCCAAGCGCCGGACCCGCTCGCTGGCTCGACCGCGGCAGGTGGCGATGGCCTTGGCGAAGGAACTGACCGAGCACAGCCTGCCGGAGATCGGCGACGCGTTCGCGGGACGGGACCACACCACCGTCCTGCATGCGTGCCGCCAGATCCGGACGCTCACCGAGAGCGACGGCAAGCTGCGCGAGGACTGGGACAAGCTGATCCGCAAGCTCAGCGAGTGAGGCGCGGCACGACCGCGTCTCACAGGCTGAGAACAGGATGGAGACAACCTGTGGACAACCCGCACGCGGCGCCGGGCGCCGAAAGTTGTCCACAGGCCGTCCCCACCCTGCGAGGCCGGTTCTACCGCGGTTTCACTTTGCGGAAAACCGTTTGAATTCAGGGACCTGGGGCAGTTTTCCCCGGATTCCGGCGACACCAAGCACCACCATCTTTAAAGTTTTTACATCCATTAGAAGCTGGTCGGCCCATCCGCCGCACGAGGGGAACCCAAGCACATGCGCTTCAGCCTGCAACGCGAAGTACTCCTGAAGCCGCTGGCTCAGGTCGTCAACGTGGTCGAGCGTCGGCAGACGCTGCCGGTGCTGGCCAACCTGCTGGCCCGGGTCGACGGCGACCTGCTGTCGCTGACCGGCACCGATCTCGAAGTGGAGATGGTCGCGCGCACCCGGGTCGAGGACGCCCAGGACGGCGAGACCACGATCCCGGCGCGCAAGCTGTTCGAGATCGTCCGCGCCCTCCCGGACGGCAGCAAGGTCACGATCAGCCAGACCGGCGACAAGATTTCGGTCCAGGCCGGCCGCAGCCGCTTCTCGCTGGCCAGCCTGCCGGCCAACGACTTCCCGGCGCTGGACGAAGTCGATGCGACCGAACGGGTCAAGGTCGGCGAAGCCGGGCTGAAGGAACTGATCGAACGCACCGCGTTCGCGATGGCCCAGCAGGACGTGCGCTACTACCTCAACGGCCTGCTGTTCGACCTGCGCGATTCGATCCTGCGCTGCGTGGCGACCGACGGCCACCGCCTGGCGCTGTGCGAAGCCGGGCTGGAAGCGCCGGTGCAGACCAAGCGCCAGATCATCGTCCCGCGCAAGGGCGTGCTCGAACTGCAGCGCCTGCTGGAAGGCGGCGACCGCGAACTCGAACTGGAAATGGGCCGCAGCCACATCCGGGTGAAGCGCGACGACGTCACCTTCACCAGCAAGCTGATCGACGGCCGCTTCCCCGACTACGAGGCGGTGATCCCGATCGGCGCCGATCGCGAGGTGAAGATCGACCGCGAGGCCTTCCGCGCCTCGCTGCAGCGCGCGGCGATCCTGTCCAACGAGAAGTACCGCGGCGTGCGCGTCGAGGTCTCGCCCGGCCAGCTCAAGATCAACGCCCACAACCCGGAACAGGAAGAAGCGCAGGAAGAAGTCGAGGCCGACACCAAGGTCGACAGCCTGGTCATCGGCTTCAACGTGAACTACCTGCTGGACGCCCTCTCCGCCCTGCGCGACGAGCACGTGGTCCTGCAGCTTCGCGACGCCAATTCCTCGGCGCTGCTGCGCGAAGCCGGCAGCCAGAAGTGCCGGCACGTGGTGATGCCGCTCCGCCTCTGACCGGATCGATGCGGTTTCACGTGGAACATCCCCATCCGCTGCACACGATTCGCCCGGGCCTTCCCGGGCGAAATCGTTTGGCGCGCCCGCAATCCGGATCTGCGCGATCTGGAGCCCGGAGGCCGCGCCGGTGCGCGTGATCCGCCTTCGCCTGGCCGACGTTCGCCGCTTCGCCGAGGCCGAGCTCCGCCCGGGGCCGGGCCTGAACCTGATCACTGGCGACAACGGCGCCGGCAAGACCAGCGTGCTGGAGGCCCTGCACCTGCTGGCCTACGGCCGCAGCTTCCGTGGTCGGGTCCGCGACGGGCTGATCCGCACCGGCGCCGAGGCGGTCGAAGTCTTCGCCGAATGGCACGAGGACGCCGGCGGCCGCACGCGCCGGGCCGGATTGCGCCATGCCGGCCAGCGCTGGGCCGGTCGCCTCGACGGCGAAACCGTCGCCCAGCTCGGCGACCTGTGCGCCGCGCTCGCGGTCGTGACCTTCGAGCCCGGCAGCCACGCCCTGATCACCGGCGGCGGCGAACCGCGCCGGCGGCTGGTGGACTGGGGGCTGTTCCACGTGGAACCAGGCTTCCTGTCGCTGTGGCGACGCTACGCCCGGGCGCTGAAGCAGCGCAACGCCCTGCTCAAGGCCCGCGTCCGCGACGGCCAGCTCGACGTCTGGGACCATGAACTGGCCGAAGCCGGCGAACCGCTGACCCGGCGCCGCCAGGCGTACCTGGAGACGCTGGAGCCGCGGCTGCGGGCGATGGCGGCCGATCTGGTCCCTGCCCTCGGCGCGGCCGCGCTGCAGTTCCAGCCCGGCTGGTCGCGCGACGGGCTGTCGCTGGCCGATGCCCTGCTGGTCGCCCGTGATCGCGACCTCGTCAACGGCTTCACCTCGGTCGGACCGCACCGGGCGGACTGGCGCATCGACTACGCCGCCCTGCCCGGACGCGAGGCGCTGTCGCGCGGCCAGGCCAAGCTCACCGCGCTGTCGGTGCTGCTCGCCCAGGCCGAATGCCACGCCGGGGCCCGCGGCGAGTGGCCGGTGGTCGCGCTGGACGATCTGGCCTCGGAACTCGATCGCGGCCACCAGCGCCGCGTGCTCGAACGGCTGCTGGCGTCCGGCGCGCAGGTGTTCATCACCGGAACCGAGCCGCCGCCCGCGCTGGCCGATCTCGCGGCGGAGATCGCGATGTTCCACGTGGAACGCGGCGAGGTGGTGGCCGACCCGGCGTCGCGGCCCGCGTCCTGAGCGACGCGGACCGGACGCGCGCGCCAGCGCCCGGCGCGGGACCGTCGTCGCCGTACCCCGCGCCGGCGTTCCCCGAGTCCCCGGCGGGGGCTTGTTTCCACCCCGTGGTCGAGCAGGCCCGCCTCCCACCGCGCGCACGCGCCCTGCCCACCGATAGCCGTCCCGCGATGGCGGCAGACGCTGCCGTTGGACGCCAGGATCGCCAGAAGGCCCGTACCGACGTTTGCCGGCGCCGCGGCGCGGCATCGATCCGATGCCGCGGGCAGACCGGGGCGGGGCGCCGCAAAGCGTCCGCGGCGTGTACGCGACGCATCCTCCGTGCGCCTCGGCGCGGGCAGGCGGGCGGCGAGGCAGGGCGCCGGCGCGGATCGCGCGGCCGGCGGCGGTCGCGATCGCGTCGCGCCCGGCGCGGACCCGCCAGAAGCCGGGAAAGCCCATGGAATCAACCGGTTGCAAGCGCCCGGCGGCTATTTCCCGGGTCGTCCGTCCGGAATCCCCGCAAGGGCCGGCGTTGCGATCCGGCGAACGGCGCGGACGCGCGACCGGGCGTACCGTGCCGACGACGTCCGGCCGCCCGGCCGTGGGCGGGCGCGCCGCCATCCCCGTCATTCCTGCCGGCCAGCCGGCCCCCGCGCGCCGCGGGCGCGAGCCGGCTCCGTTCCACGCGGTATAATCCCCGGTTGGACACCATAGCTAATGTGTCGCGTGCGGCCCCGCCGCGCCGCGGCGGCGTGTCCCTCCGTGCAACCGCAGCCGATCGAAGCGAATGACCGACGAAACCCAGCAGCCCGGCACCGGCAACAACACCTACGACGCCAACAGCATCACCGCGCTGGAAGGACTCGAAGCCGTCCGCAAGCGCCCCGGCATGTACATCGGCAACGTGCACGATGGCAGCGGCCTGCACCACATGGTGTTCGAGGTCGTCGACAACTCCGTCGACGAGGCGCTGGCCGGTCACGCCGACACCGTCATCGTCACCATCCACGCCGACGGCTCGGTGTCGGTGTCCGACAACGGCCGCGGCATCCCGGTCGGCCGCCATGCGGCGATGAGCGAGAAGCTCGGCCGCGAAGTCAGCGCCGCCGAAGTGGTGATGACCGTGCTGCACGCCGGCGGCAAGTTCGACGACAACAGCTACAAGGTGTCCGGCGGCCTGCACGGCGTCGGCGTGTCGGTGGTCAACGCGCTGTCGGAGAAGCTCACGCTCGACATCTGGCGCGACGGCCACCACTACCAGCAGGAATACCGCCACGGCGAACCGGTCTATCCGCTGAAGCAGCTCGAAGCGTCGGACAAGCGCGGCACCCTGGTGCGCTTCTGGCCGTCGGTGGAGGCGTTCAAGGGCAACACCGAATTCCACTACGACATCCTGGCGTATCGCCTGCGCGAACTGTCGTTCCTCAACTCGGGCGTGAAGATCACCCTGGTCGACGAACGCGGCGAAGGCAAGAAGGACCTGTTCGAGTACGCCGGCGGCATCCGCAGCTTCGTCGAGCACCTGGCGCAACTGAAGAACCCGCTGCACCCGAACGTGATCTCCGTGACCGGCGAGCAGAACGGCATCACCGTGGACGTGGCCCTGCAGTGGACCGACGCCTACCAGGAAACGATGTTCTGCTTCACCAACAACATCCCGCAGAAGGACGGCGGCACCCACCTCACCGGCTTCCGCGCCGCGCTGACCCGCGTGCTCAACAAGTACATCGAGCAGACCGGCATCGCCAAGAAGGAGAAGGTCAGCCTCTCCGGCGAGGACATGCGCGAAGGCATGGTCGCGGTGCTCTCGGTGAAGGTGCCGGACCCGGGCTTCTCCTCGCAGACCAAGGAAAAGCTGGTGACCGAGGAAGTGCGCCCGGTCACCGACGGCGTGTTCGGCGCCAAGCTCGAGGAATTCCTGCAGGAAAACCCGAAGGAAGCGCAGGCCATCGTCGGCAAGATCGTCGACGCCGCGCGCGCGCGCGAAGCCGCGCGCAAGGCGCGCGACCTGACCCGCCGCAAGGGCGCGCTGGACATCGCCGGCCTGCCCGGCAAGCTCGCCGACTGCCAGGAGAAGGACCCGGCGCTGTCGGAACTGTTCATCGTCGAGGGCGACTCGGCGGGCGGCTCGGCCAAGCAGGGCCGCAACCGCCGCAACCAGGCGGTGCTGCCCCTGCGCGGAAAGATCCTCAACGTCGAACGCGCGCGCTTCGACCGCATGCTGTCGTCCGCAGAAGTCGGCACGCTGATCACCGCGCTGGGCACCGGCATCGGCAAGGACGAGTACAACCCGGACAAGCTGCGCTACCACCGCATCATCATCATGACCGACGCCGACGTCGACGGCTCGCACATCCGCACGCTGCTGCTGACCTTCTTCTACCGGCAGATGCCGGAGCTGATCGAGCGCGGCCACGTCTACATCGGCCTGCCGCCGCTGTACAAGATCAAGCAGGGCCGCAACGAGCTGTACCTCAAGGACGACGCGGCGCTGGACGCCTACCTCGCCGGCAACGCGGTGGAGAACGCCGGCCTGGTGCCGGACGACAACGCCCCGGCGATCCGCGGCGCGCAGCTTGAGCAACTGCTGCTGGCCTACGCGGCGGCGCGCGACGCGATCGCGCGCAACGCCTACCGCTACGATCCGATGCTGCTGGAGGCGCTGATCGGCTTCCGTCCGCTCGACGCGGCGGCGCTGGCCGATCTCGCCGCCGATCGCACCGACCTCGATGCGCTGCAGGCGAAGCTCAACCGCACGCCGCTGGGCCGGCCGCGGTTCCGGCTGGAGGCGCGCGCCGCGGGCGAGGCGCAGCCGGCCGCGCTGATCGTGCAGCGCACGCACATGGGCGAGACCACGGTGCAGGAACTCGGCGCCGCCAGTTTCGAGCAGGGCGAACTGCGCGCGCTGCGCGAGGCCGCCGAGCAGCTCCACGGCCTGCTGGGCCCCGGCGCGAAGATCGTCCGCGGCAACCGCGAGGAGCCGGTGGCCGACTTCGCCCAGGCCCACGCCTGGCTGCTGGAGGAAGCGAAGAAAGGCCGCCAGATCCAGCGCTTCAAGGGCCTCGGCGAAATGAACCCCGAGCAGCTGTGGGAAACCACCGTGAACCCCGATTCGCGCCGCCTGCTGCAGGTGCGGATCGAGGACGCCGTCGCCGCCGACCAGATCTTCAGCACGCTGATGGGCGACGTGGTGGAGCCGCGCCGCGAGTTCATCGAGGACAACGCGCTGAAGGTGGCCAACCTGGATGTCTGAGCGACCGGTCGCGCGCGCGTCCGGCCTCGCCGTCGCATTCGCGCTCGACTTCGCCGTCGCCTGCGCGCTCGCGCTCGGCGCGCTGATGCTGTGCGGTTTCGCCTGGGCCGCCACCCACGACCTCGGGTCGGCGGCGAACGGCGGGCAGCGGCTGGCGATGCCCGGCCCGCTGGCCGAAGTGCTGTCGACGGTCGCCGCGCTGGGCGCGGCCGCCGCGGGCCTGCTGTTCTGGCGCTGCCGGCCCACGCCGGAAGAGTGGCGGCGTTCGTTCGCGGCCGCGCGCCGGCCCGCGACCTGGGGCACGGCGGCGCTGGCCGCGGCGCTCCTGGGCGTGGCGGTGATCGCCATCGGCGCCGTCGCCAGCGGGCTCGGCCTGCAGGTCGAACCGGGCAACGACGCGACCCTGCGCGCCCTGCAGCGCGCGCATCCGGCGCTGCTGTGGGCGTTCGCGGTGTGCTTCGCCCCGGTCTACGAGGAAGTGCTGTTCCGCCGGGTCGTCTTCGGCCGCTTCGAGCGCGCCGGCCTGCCGCGCACCGGGCTGGTCGTCAGCGCGGCGCTGTTCGCGCTCGCCCACGGGGCGTCCGGCCCCGGCGCCGCGGGTGCCGGCGCGGGCCTGGTGCTGTGGCTGGTCTACGCGACCATGGGCGCGACCTTCGCGCTGGTCTATCGCCGCTGCGGCACGCTGTGGGCCGCGATCCTCACCCACGCCCTGCACAATGCAGTCAGCCTGCTGCTGCTGTGACCGGCGTGCGCGATGACGGGTCTTCCGCCCGATCGGGCGCCGTTTGACGAAACATTAATCCCCGCCGGATTACAACATGGTCCCCGCTCCCTGCCCCGAGGCGCCGAGATGACCCCGCAGATCCACCGGAACGCCGTGCTCGGCGTCGCGCTGGGCCTGGCCTGCACGCTGCTGGTCGCCGCCTGCGCCACCACCACCTCCTCGACCGGCCGCAAGCAGTACGTCGGCGCGGTCTCGCAGGACCAGCTCAACCAGCTCGGGATCCAGGCGTTCAACCAGGAAAAGACCAAGAAGCCGCTCAGCCAGGACGCGCGCCAGAACGCCTACGTGCGCTGCGTGGTCAACGCGATCGTGCGCGAACTGCCGCCGCAGTGGCAGCAGGGCGGCTGGGAGAGCGCGGTGTTCGTCGACAAGAGCGCCAACGCCTTCGCGCTGCCGGGCGGCAAGGTCGGCGTCTACACCGGCATCTTCGACGTCGCCAAGACCCAGGGCCAGGTCGCCGCGGTGATCGGCCACGAGATCGGCCACGTCGTCGAGCGCCACCACGACGAGCGCGTCACCCGGCAGATGGGCGCGGCCGGCGCGGTGCAGCTGCTCGGCGCGCTGGTGGGCGCCCGCTACGGCGAGGGCGGACAGGATCTGGCGACGCAGGGCGGCAGCGTCCTCGCCCAGACCGGGTTCCTGCTGCCGGGCACCCGCGACCAGGAGAACGAGGCCGACATCGTCGGCCAGCGGCTGATGGCCCAGGCCGGCTTCGATCCCCACCAGGCCATCGACCTGTGGGAGAACATGCTGGCCGCCAACCCCAGCCGGCCGCCACAATGGCTGTCCACCCACCCCGACCCGAAGGCCCGCATCGGCCAGATGCGCAAGCACGCCGATGCGCTGATGCCGACCTACGAGCAGGCCCGCGCCGCCGGCCGCAAGCCCAGCTGCGGTTGACCCCGCGTCGCCCTCCCATACGTTTCCGCGGCCCGCCGGCCGCGTCCTTCCGCCGCGGCGCGCGCCGCCCGTCCAGACCCTTCCGCAGAGAAACGCCATGACCGTGTCCGTCCGTCCCTTCCCGAACTCCGCCCTCGCCGCCGCCATCGCGCTGCTGCTGGGCTGCGCTTTCGCCGGCCATGCCCTGGCGCAGGAAGAGGGCGAACAGCAACCCCGCAGCAAGCCCGTCGTCGGCAGCTACGGCGCCGCCCAGGCCGCCGAGCGCGCGCGCCAGCGCAAGGCGGCGCAGGAGGCCAAGGCCGCGCAGGCCGCGCAGGGCCCGCAGCTGTTCCCGCTGGCGACCCGCAAGGTCGAACCCCAGAACAACAGTGCGGCGGACGTGAAGACCGCGAACGAGATCCGCCAGGCCTTCGACGCCGGCAACTACGAGGACGTGATCGCCAAGACCGACGCCTACGTCGCGACCTCGAAGAACGCCTACCTCATCAGCTACTTCTACCAGCTCGCCGGCAGCTCCGAGAGCAAGCTCGGCGACAAGGACAAGGCCATCGGGTACTACCGCAAGGCGGTGGAGACCAACGGCTTCGACAACAACGGCCACTACCAGACCATGCTGATCCTCGCCTCGGAACTGGCGCAGCAGAAGCAGGACGCCGAAGCGCTGACCTGGGTGGAGAAGTTCCTCGCCGAAACCAAGGCCGAAACCCAGGACGCGCTCAAGGTGAAGGCGGTGGTGCTGAGCGACCTCGGCCGCGACCAGGAGGCCGCCGCCACCTACGAGAAGGTGCTCGCCGCCCATCCGGACGACCAGACCACGATGATGAACGCGGTGACCTTCTACCGGAAGGCCGGCCAGGAACAGAAGGCCACGGAGCTGCTCAGCCGCGCCCGCGGTTCGGGCAAGCTGCAGAGCGCCGACCAGTACCAGGTCCTGTTCAACGGCTACATCAAGGCCCAGGCCTACGGCGACGCCGAGAACGTCCTGCTGGAGGGCGTCAACAGCGGCGTGATCAAGCCCTCGCCCAAACTGGTCAAGAACTACTGGCTGCTGGCGCAGGGCTTCTACGACGCCGCCGACTTCACCAAGGCCGCCGAGTATTACGGCCGCGCCGCCCAGATCGACGACACCGGCGAATCCGCCCTGAACCAGGCCAAGGTGCTGCGCAACGACGACCGCATCGCCGAGGCCAAGGCCGCCGCCCGCCTGGCGCTGGCCAAGGGCGTCAAGCAGCCCAAGCAGGCCAACGACATCCTGGCCCTGCCGGGCAAGTGAGCCCGCCGCCGCTGTCCGCCCGGCTTTGCGGCGGGCGGCGGTTTCGGGAGGGGGGTGTTGGTAAGTCCTCCCGCGATTGGTATAAGCTTGTAGTTTCCCGCGACTGCTTCTCGTCTGCAGAGCCGTCGCGGTTCGACCATTCCGGGGTGTCGCGGTTTGGGGGTCGGGTTCACATCATGGATCGATCGCGAACGCGATACCGAAACAGCACCACGAGTCCGCTAAACCGAGCCTGCTGCGCATGACCCAACCGTTGCCGATCCATGACAAGCGCGACCGCGACGATCCTGGCCTGAACTGGTCCCGGATCACCGCCATCAGCTTCGCCATCGCGCTGCATATCGCCGCGCTCATGCTGCTGCTCGTTCCGGTCAACCCGCCGGGCGCCGAGAAGCAGGACGAAGAGAACACCAGCGTCGTCATCATCGAGCCGCCGCCGCCGCCCCCGCCGCCGCCGCCGCCGCCGCCGGAGCCGCCGAAGGAGATCAAGCTGACGCCGCAGGAGGCGCCGAAGCCGACGCCGACCCCGCCGCCGCCGGAACCGCCGCCGGTGGTCTTCGACGATCCGAGCCCGGTCTCGACCCCGGCGCCGCCGCCGGCCCCGCCCGCGCCGCCGGCCCCGCCCGCGCCGAGCGGCCCGCCGCGCAACGACAACGACCTGCGCGCCAGCCTGTGCGTGCGCCCGTCGCTGGCGCCGCTCGCGGCCGCGGTCAGCAAGGCCGGCGTCGCCGCCGACCTCGCGCTGATGATCACCTACCAGGCCGACGGCACCATCACCGACGTCTCGGTCGCCAAGAGCAGCCGCAACCGCGACCTCGACCGCGCCGCCGTCACCTGGGCACGCCGCGCCAAGCTGTGCCCCGGCTCGCCGGGCCAGGGCCGGCTGCCGTTCTCCTTCGCTGTCGAATAAGCGCACGCGGCCGCTGACCGGCCGCGGGCGTCGCCGTACCGTCTTCCGCTCCACCGCACCACCGACCCACCGTCGATCCTTCCACACACAAGAAAGGTAAGCGTCATGCTGCAGGAAACCACCAACGCCGCCGCCGCTGGAGGCAACAGCGCCGCCGCTCTGAAGCAGATGGGCGTCGACCATCTGGCGCGCGAAATGCTGTCCCACCCGGGCGACTACGTCGTCCAGCTCACGGTCGCGGTCGTCCTCGCGATCATGTCCGCGATGTCCTGGTACTGGATCGTGGTCAACTTCATCAAGAACATGAACCTCCGCGGCCGCGGCGATTCGGTGACCCACACCTTCTGGGAAACCCCGAACGCCCAGGACGCCATCCGCTTCATGGAAGACCAGCCGCGCAGCGAGCCGTTCTCCAAGATCGCGCTCGACGCCGCCCAGGCCGCCGCCCACCACCAGCGCCACGAGGGTTCGCGCCTGGTCGAGTCGCTGAACCGCTCCGAGTTCGTGGACCGCGCCCTGCGCCAGGCCGTGACCCGCGAGTCGATGGGCCTCGAAGGCGGCCTGACCCTGCTGGCGACGGTCGGTTCGACCGCTCCGTTCGTCGGTCTGCTCGGCACCGTGTGGGGCATCTACGGCGCCCTGATCAAGATCGGCGCCAGCGGCCAGGCCTCGATCGACGCCGTCGCCGGCCCGGTCGGCGAAGCGCTGATCATGACCGCGGTCGGTCTGTTCGTCGCCATCCCGGCGGTGCTCGCGTACAACTTCTTCGTGCGCATGAACCGCGTGACGAACAACAAGTTCGACACCTTCGCCCACGACCTGCACGACTTCTTCGCCACCGGCGCGCGCGTCGGCGAAGTCGGCGCGAAGCGTTGATCCCGGTCGCGACGAACACGAACCACTGACGGAGCACAGCCATGGCCTTCAGTACCGGAAACGGCGGCGGCGGCCCGATGTCGGAAATCAACGTCACGCCCCTCGTGGACGTGATGCTGGTGCTGCTGATCATCTTCATGATCACGGCGCCGCTGATGACCCACAAGGTCAAGATCGAGTTGCCGCCGGCGAACTACGACACCCGTGACCCGAACAAGCTGCCGCCTGCGCCGCCGATCACCGTGTCCGTCACCGAGAGCGGCAAGCTGTTTCTCAACGACGAGCCGATGACCCGCGAACTGCTGGAAAGCCGCCTGTCGGTCGAGGCGCAGAAGCTGCCGCAGCCGCAGGTCAACATCCGCGGCGACAAGACCACGCCGTATCGCTACGTCAACGAAGTGGTCAACCTTGCGCAGGCCCAGGGCATGCGCAAGGTCGGCTTCGTCGCCATTCGCGAACGCAACTGACGCGAACCCGGAGAACCCGCCATGGCATTCGCTTCCAACTCCGGTTCGGGCCCGATGGCCGACATGAACGTCACGCCCCTCGTGGACGTGATGCTCGTGCTGCTGATCATCTTCATGGTGACCGCGCCGATCCTGTCCTATCCGATCGACATCGACCTGCCGCAGCCGACGCTGAACCCGCCGCCGAACCCGGTCGACCCGCCGCCGCCGATCAAGCTGCGCATCGACCAGACCGGCACCGTGTTCTGGAACGACAGCTCGATCCCGCTCAAGGCCCTGCGCAGCACCATGCAGTCCGAGGTCGAGCGCGATCCGAAGAACCAGCCGACGCTCGAGATCGACATGAACCAGGACGCCCAGTACGAAACCCTGGCCAAGGTCCTGGCCTCGGCCAAGGACGCGGGCATGCTCAAGATCGGCTTCGTCAAGAAGTAACCGAACACCGGCCGGCGGCGGACCTGCAGCCCGTTCCGGCCGTACACCGCTTCACCTTTCGACGCCGCCCGCGAGGGCGGCGTCTTTTTTTGGTCGGCGGGACGCTTGGGCGCGCGACGCCGGCCCGGGCTTGCGGCGGGCGGCGCGGCGGGCGCAGGATGGGGACGCACCCACTCCGAGGAGCACGCCATGGCCTTCGCACCGACGCCTTCGCGGCAGGACGCCCTCTCGCAGATGAACATCACCCCGCTGGTCGACGTGATGCTGGTGATGCTCGTGATCTTCATGATCGCGACGCCGCTGATGCTGGACCGGACCAAAGTGAATTTGCCGCAGGTGGAGCAGGCCCCCGATCGCGCGCACGGGCCGTCGGCGCTGCCGATCACGGTCGCGATCACCGAGGAAGGCCGACTGTTCCTCGACGACGAGCCGGTGACCCGCGCGTCGCTGGAAAGCCGCCTGTCGGTCGAGGCTCAGAAGCAGCCGCAGCCGGTGGTCAACCTCCGCGGCGACAAGGCGACCCCGTACCGGTTCATCGACGAGGTGGTCGACCTCGCGCAGGGCCAGGGCATGCGCCGGATCGGATTCGTGGCGACGCTCGAACGCGACTGAGGCGCACGAACGCAATCATCGGGGCCGCGTCGCCGACGCAGGCCCCGCGATCGAAACGACGGCCGTCGGCGACATTGCACCGCGACGGCCGGGTCCGGCCCGCCCCCGGATCGGACAGGCCCGCGCCGGGCGGCATCGCCCGGGCGCTTGCGCAACCGGCGAACGCGGGCGTAGGGTGAAACCGTCCTTCAACGACAGGAGCGCGCGCCATGGCCTTCGCACCGACGTCTTCCCGGCAGGACGCCATGTCCCAGATGAACATCACGCCGCTGGTCGACGTGATGCTGGTGATGCTCGTGATCTTCATGATCGCCGCGCCGATCCTGAGCCGGCCGATCCCGCTGGACCTGCCGAGGCCGATGCCGGGCGGCGACCCGATCGAGCTCGCACAGCCGCTGACGCTGCGCATCGACGCCACCGGCGACCTGTTCGTCGACGGCCGGCCGATGCCGCTGTCGGCGCTGCCGTCGGTGCTGGAAGCCGAACACGTCCGCGCCGGCACGCAGGTGCTGCCGCTGAAGCTGGACGTGAACGACCAGGCCGAGTACCAGATCGTCGCCCGGGTCGTCGCCGCCGCGAAGAACGCGGGGCTGGAGAACATCCGCTTCCTGTGAGCCCCGCGCCGTGAATCCGTCGCGCGCGACGCCTGTCCGCGCGACGGGCGGGCGTCAGCGTGCGGACAGCACCGCGAGGTACGCCTTCACGGTGGCGTCGAGGCCGGCGTAGAGCGCTTCGCCGATCAGCGCATGGCCGATCGACACTTCCCGCACGCCGGGGACCGCGTCCAGGAAGGCGCCGAGATTGGCCTGGCTGAGGTCGTGGCCGGCGTTGACGCCCAGTCCGTGCGCCGCCGCGGCGCGGGCGGTGTCCGCGAAGGCGGGCAGGGCGCGATCGGCGTCGCCGGCGGCGAAGGCTTCGGCGTAGGGGCCGGTGTACAGCTCGATGCGATCGGCGCCGCTCGCGGCCGCGGCGGCGATGTCGGCGCCGGCGTCGGCGAACAGGCTGACCCGGCAGCCCAGGGCCTTGAGCGAGGCGACCAGCGGCCGCAGGCCGTCGAGGTCGCGGGCGAAATCGAAGCCGTGGTCGGACGTGAGCTGGGCATCGCCGTCGGGCACCAGCGTGGCCTGCGCCGGACGCGTCGCCGCGCACAGCGCGTGGAACCCCGGATAGCCCGGGCGCGGTGGCGCGAACGGATTGCCTTCGAGGTTGAACTCCACGCCGTAGGCGCGGGTGAGGTCCGCCAGCGCAAGGACATCGTCCTCGCGGATGTGGCGCGCGTCCGGGCGCGGATGCACGGTGATCCCGTGCGCACCGGCGTCCAGGCAGGCGCGCGCGGCGGCGACCACGTCCGGATCGCGGCCGCCGCGCGAATTGCGCAGCACCGCGATCTTGTTGACGTTGACGCTGAGGACGGTCACGCGGGGAAGCGGCGGCGACGCGGGATCAAGACAGCAGCCCAGGACGCGGGATCAGGAGGTCAGGCCCGCGTCGTTCGCCGCGGGCGGCGGCGTCGGCGCGGCATCGCCGGCGGCGGCGCGGCGCGCTTCGGCCTGTTCGCGCAGGCGGCGCAGTTCCTGCGGATCGATCAGCAGCGTCTCGCTGCGCGCGCTGTTGTCCACGCGCTGCGCCAGCAGGCTCATCACCGCGACGATGCTCAGGCCGAGCGAGCCGAGCACGCACAGCACCACGACGACCATCGAACTGGCGGCGAGCGCCGCGAGGAACAGGGCGACCGCGATCAGCAGCAGCAACCAGGGCATGGGGGCGTCCTTCTCGGGGAATGCAAGGGCGGGTGCCAGTCTACTCCTCGGCCCGTCGCCGCCGACAGCCCGCCCGGACCGCCGCAACGGCCGTCCGTCGCCGGTGGCCAGGCGGACGCATCCGCCGGAGCAGAGGCCCGGAGTCGCCGCCCGGAGACGTCGTTCAGAGACGTCGTTCAGAGCAGCGGCGACATCAGCCGCGCCAGCGACTCGGGCAGCCGGGTGGCGAGCAGCGGACGCGCGCGGTCGTCGCGCACCTGCGGCGCGGCCTGCAGTTCGCCCGCGATCAGCGCTTCGAGCGCGCCGCCGACGCCGCGGTCCTGGAACAGCAGCGCGATCTCGAAATTCAGGCGGAAGCTGCGATGGTCGAAATTGGCGCTGCCGAGCATCGCGCTGCCGTCGTCGACCAGCAGCGCCTTGGTGTGCAGCATCCGCGGGCCGTATTCGTGGATCTTCACGCCGGCGGCGAGCAGGTCGTCGTCGTAGGAGCGCGCGGCCAGCGTGACCAGCCGCGAATCGCTCAGGCGCGGCACCAGCAGGCGCACGTCGAGGCCGGCGAGCGCGGCCGAGGTCAGCGCCATCATCGCCGCCTCGCCGGGCACGAAGTAGGGCGTCACCAGCCACACCCGCTCGCGCGCGGCGTGGATCAGGTTCACCTGCAGCCGGTGGATCGGCTCCCACGCGCCGTCCGGGCCGGAGGTCAGCGCCTGCACCGAGATCGGACCCGCTTCCGCCGGCGGCAGCGCCTGCACGATGTCGTCGAGGAACCCGCGCTGGCCGGTCGCGTACAGCCAGTCCTCGGCGAACACCAGCTGCAGCGAGCGCACGATGTCGCCCTCCAGCCGCAGGTGCAGGTCGCGGTAGGCGTCGCTGCGCAGGCGGTCGTTCTCGTCGTCGGTGATGTTGATGCCGCCGGTGAAGCCGATGCGGGTGTCGATCACCGCGATCTTGCGGTGGGTGCGCATGTTCAGCCACGGCCGCGACCAGAAGCGCCAGAAGCGCGTGGGATGGAACCACGCCACTTCGCCGCCGGCCTCGACCAGCGGCGCGAGGAACGCGCGACCGCACTTGCCCGAGCCGATCGCGTCCAGCAGCAGCCGCACCTTCACCCCGCGGCGCGCGCAGGCGACCAGCGCGTCGCGCAGCGCGCCGCCGCTGTGGTCGGGCGTGTAGATGTAGTACTCGAGGTGGACGTGGTGCCGGGCCTGGCCGATCGCCTCGATCAGCGCGTCGTAGGTGGCGGCGCCGTCCACCAGCAGGCGCACGTCGCGCGCGGTGCTGGGCGCGAAGCCGGTCGCCGATTTCGCCAGCGCGCCCAGTTCGCGGGCGTCGGGCGAGCACGCGGTGGCGCACAGGTCGTGGCCGAGCGCATCGTTCTGCAGCCGGCTGCGCGCGCGGCGCAGGCGGTGGCGACGGATCTTCTGCGGCCCCAGCAGGTAGTAGATCAGGAAGCCGACGTACGGCAGCAGCGCCAGGCCCAGCAGCCAGCTGAGGGTGGCCACCGGTTCGCGCTTCTGCAGCACGATCCAGCCGCCGAGCCAGACCACGTAGAGCAGCCAGCCGCCGAACAGCCCCCAGGCCAGCGCCGGCCCGTAGCCGGGCAGCGACTGCACCCAGTCCCACAATGCGTACATCGGTCCTCCGGCGGCGGTCTGCGCGGATCGCGCCAGCCTAACCGGTTGCCATCGCCCGGAAAACCGCCCGTGGACGGCGGGCGAAAGCCGCGGCCGACCATGCGTTTCGCAACCCGCGCGTCGCGGCCGCACGCGGGCCCGTCCGCGGTCGCAGCGCCTGCGACCGCGTCGTGCCAGTCTGCGCGGATGGCCACCGGCGGCAAACCCGACCCCGCGACCCACAACCTGCTGCGCACCGGCCCGCTCAAGGGTCGCGGCGCGGCGTCGTACGTGCGCGGGCGGTTCGAGAAGACCGTCGCCGAAGCCGAGGACGACGGCTGGGGCTCGGTCTACGCCGACGCCGATCCCGCCGCCGGCGACGACGCGTTCGCGCCGCCGCGGCTGCGCACCCGGGTCACCGAGGAGCGCGCGCGCAGCGTGATCAGCCGCAACGATTCGCCCGACATCGGCTTCTCGCAGTCGGTGAATCCGTATCGCGGCTGCGAGCACGGCTGCGTGTACTGCTTCGCGCGACCGTCGCACGCCTATCTCGACCTCTCGCCCGGGCTCGACTTCGAGACCCGGCTGTTCGCCAAGACCAACGCCGCGGAGCGCCTGCGCGCGGAGCTGGCGAAACCGGCGTATCGCTGTTCGCCGATCGCGCTGGGCATCAACACCGACGCCTACCAGCCGATCGAGCGCAAATACCGCGTCACCCGGCAGATCCTCGAGGTGCTGGCCGAGACCCGGCATCCGGTCAGCCTGATCACCAAGAGCGGGCTGATCCGGCGCGACCTCGACCTGCTGGCGCCGATGGCGCGGCAGGGGCTGGTGACGGTGTACGTGTCGATCACCTCGCTCGACAACCGGCTGTCGTCGAAGCTCGAACCGCGCGCCGCCGCCCCGCACACCCGGCTGAAGACCGTGCAGGCGCTGCACGAGGCCGGCGTGCCGGTGGGCACGATGGTCGCGCCGGTCATCCCGATGGTCACCGACCGCGAACTGGAGGCCATCCTCGAAGCGGCCTACGCCCACGGTGCGCGCGCCGCCGGTTACGTGCTGCTGCGCCTGCCGCACGAGCTGAAGGCGGTCTGGCGCGAATGGCTGGCTCATCACGTGCCCGACCGTGCCGCGCACGTGATGAGCCTGGTGCAGCAGATGCGCGGCGGCAAGGACTACGACAGCGCCTGGGGCACGCGGATGCGCGGCGAAGGCCCGTTCGCCGACCTGATCGCGATGCGCTTCGCGAAGGCGAGCCGGCGGATCGGGTTCGGGCGGCTGCGGCCGCTGGACGCGTCGGCGTTCGTCAAGCCGGCGCCGCCGAAGCCGGTGTCGCCGCAGGGGACGTTGTTCTGATCGACCGGAGGTCAGGCAAGGCGCAAGGAACGTTCCGGGTTCCTGAGATGGCGCGCGGTCCGCTTGCGCCAGAACGGAAACAACAACAGGCCGGTGGTCGAGTCCTCGCGCCACGCACCGTCCTCGAACGATTCCAACGTCCAGCGATAGTCGAAGCCGCCGCGCGCGAGGACGCGCAGACGCGCCTGCCCGCTCAGACCGTGGGCGAAGCACGCGATCGCGGTCTTGCCGTCGTCCGGCGCGAAGTGTTCGTGCCATCCGTCGAAGCTGACGGTGTATCCATCCCCGTTCCGGAACAGGCCGACGTCGAAGCCGGCGGCGTCCTGCGCCTTCACGACCACCGCATCCGGCGTTTCTTCCACGCGAAGGCCCGCATGCGCCCGCAGCGCCTGTTTCAGCGCGGCCAGCGGTGCGGATGCAGGGTCGGGCGTCGTCATGCGGGTTGGGCGAACAGCCGTTCCGCCCGCTGGAACAGGATCCAGCTGGTCGCGATGAACTTGTCGCCGCCCTGCGGCCGGTTGCCGCGGTGGGTGTGGGTGAAGCCGGCGGGCGCGATCAGCAGGGTGCCGGTGGTCGGCCGGATCCTGCGCCGCTGGAACAGGAATTCGGTCTCGCCCTCCTCGAAGTCGTCGTTGAGGTACACCGTCCACAGCAGGTGCCGGTGCAGGGTCTCGCAGCCCGGGTCGCGCGGGTACAGTTCGCAGTGCCAGTAGGGGTAGCCGCCCTCGCCGGCGCGGTACCACTGCAGGTTGATGTTGCCCGGGCGCAGGCAGTGGCGGGCCAGGCCGCCGAGCTGGCCGGCGTCCATGTCCGGGAAGTCCTCGGCGGTCAGCCGCCGCAGTTCGCCGCCGCCGGGCGGCTGGTGCTGCAGCATCAGCGGGGCGATCAGCGCCTGCGGCCAGCGCCGGAGGTAGCGCATCAGGGCGTCCAGCATCGCGAGGTTGAGGACCTGTTCGACGTCTTTCCACGCCGGTTGGCCGCTGATCGAGACATCCCGGCTCAGCTTGAGCTCCGGGAACACGCCGCCGCCGACCTGCCCCGGGCGCAGGGCGTCGCTGGCGCGGATGCGGGCCACGACGGCGTCGCAGAGGTCCCGCGGCAGGGCGTCGGGGACGACGAGGATGAAATCGTCGGTGTCGGGGGCGTCGGTCATGGGGCAGGCCTTCGGTCCGTGAAGGCCCCATTCTGGCCCAGGACGCGGTCGCGGTCGTCTCCTCCGGCCCCGGGACGGGATGCGGCGGTTCGCGCATCGTCCGACGTTGCGCCGGCAAGTGTTTGCCGCGGCTGGGAATTCCCGGCATAATGCGCGGCTCGCTGCGGCCGGTGCGTCCCCTCGTGGAGGCCCGGGGACGGGGAACGCGATCCCCGTCGATTCGATGTCATCGGTTCGATTCGTCGATTCGATCCGTCGACTTCCGCAGCGACCCCGAGCCCGCATCGTGTGGCGAAGCGTCCCGGCCCAGGCCAGGACCGACGCCGGGGCCGCCGTCTCCCGGGCCACGGGAGGCATCCGCAGATCGCACGACCCGCGTCGCGCGTTCTTGAATCGAGAGGTACGTATGTCCCGCGAATGTCAGGTGACTGGCAAGCGCGTCGCGACCGGCAACAACGTGTCGCACGCCAACAACAAGACCCGCCGCCGTTTCATGCCCAATCTCCACGAGCGCCGTTTCTGGGTGGCTTCGGAGAACCGCTGGGTGAAGCTGCGCGTTTCCACCAAGGCCCTGCGCACCATCGACAAGAACGGCATCGACGCCGTGCTCGCCGAGCTCCGCGCCCGCGGCGAAAAGATCTGAGGAGTAATCGACCATGGCTTCCAAGCGCGACAAGATCCGCCTGATTTCCTCGGCCGGCACCGGTCATTTCTACACGACCGACAAGAACAAGAAGAACACCCCCGGCAAGATGGAGGTCAGCAAGTACGACCCCGTCGTCCGCAAGCATGTGATGTACAAGGAAGGCAAGATCAAGTGATCCGCGCGCGATGCGGCCGGTCCGCGTCGCAGCGCGCAGCGCACTGATCCCCCCGCGCCGCCGGCGCCGGGGACGCTTCCGGAAAAACCCGCCTCACGGCGGGTTTTTTTCTGCCCGCCGGCCAACTTCCCGCCGGCAGATCGATCTGCCAACATGCGCGCGGCAGTGGCCTTGCCCGAAATGCGCCGCGTCGCCGCGTGACCGCCGGTCCGGCGCCGCGTGACCGCGCAGGACGTCGCATGGGGATGCGGTCGGCACGAGATGTTCCGATCGGAGCGGGCGGCGCCCGGCCGGCAGGCCGTGCGCCCGGCCCCGCGCGCGGCGAACGCGATCGGGACAGGCCGTCCAGGGAATCCACCACACATCGGAGTTCGCATGTCCCGCACGCAAGACAAGGTCTGCATCGTCACCGGCGCCGCCTCCGGGATCGGCCGCGCCTGCGCCACCCGCCTCGGCGAACAGGGCGCGAAACTCGCGCTGTTCGACCGCCAGGACGCCGAGGGCGAAGCCCTCGCCGCCGAACTCAACGACCGCGGGATCGCCGCCCGCTACTGGCATGCCGACGTGACGTCGGAGGCGAGCGTGAACGCCGCGGTCGAGGCCGCCGTCGGCCACTACGGCGCGCTGCACGGGCTGGTCAACAACGCCGGCATTTCCGGTTCGCCCAAGCCCACCCACGAACTCACCGAGGCCGAGTGGGACCAGGTGCAGGCGGTGAACGTGAAGGGCGTGTTCTTCAGCACCAAGCACGCGATCCCGCACCTGAAGGCCGCGGGCGGCGGCAGCATCGTCAACCTCTCGTCGATGTACGGCATCGTCGGTTCGGCCGACATGCCCGCCTACCACGCGTCCAAGGGCGCGGTGCGGCTGATGACCAAGGCCGACGCGATGGTCTACGCCGAGGACCGCATCCGCGTGAATTCGATCCACCCGGGTCTGATCTGGACCCCGATGATGGAGCAGCAGCTCCGCGACAAGGGCGCGATCAACCTCAATGCGGCCCGCGTCGGCGTCGGCCGGATGCATCCGCTCGGGCACATGGGCGAACCCGACGACATCGCCTGGGGCGTGGTCTACCTGATTTCCGACGAGTCGAAGTTCATGACCGGCAGCGAGCTGGTGATCGACGGCGGATTCACCGCGCGCTGACCCGGCCGCGACCCGGGCGCGACCCGGGCGGGCCGGGCGGGCGCTTGGTTCCGGCCGTGGCGCGTGTTCCAATCGCGGCATGTTCCTGGGCCTGCATACCGGCTGGTGGCTGCTGATCGTCGACTGGACGATCCGGCTCGCCGCGCTGTGGTGGATCCCCTCGCGCAGCCGGCCGGCCGCGTCGCGCAGTTGGCTGCTGCTGGTCGGCTTCGTGCCGCTGCTCGGATTGCCGCTGTACCTGCTGCTGGGCCAGCCGTGGATCTCGCGCGAGCGGCGCGCACGGCAGGCCCGCGCCTCCGAACGCATCCGCGAGGCCCAGGCGCGGTTCGCCGCGCAGCGCGCGACCCCCGACGGCGCCGGGAGGGAGATCGCCGCGCTGGTCGAACGCCTCGGCGACTTCCAGCCGATGCCCGGCAACGCGATCGAGCTGCTCGACGACTACGACGACAGCCTGCGCCGGCTGGTCGCCGACATCGATGCGGCCACCCACGAAGTCCATCTGCTGTACTACCTGATGTTCGACGACGCGGTCGGCGCCGCGGTGGCCGAGGCCCTGCTGCGCGCCAGCGCGCGCGGCGTGCGCTGTCGCCTGCTGCTGGACGCGGTCGGCGCGAAGCCCGGCCTGCGCGCGTGGCGCAAGCGCCTGCAGGCGGGCGGCGTCGGCGTCCACGCGATGCTGCCCGGCGGCCTGCGCTGGCGGCGCAGCGGGCGCATGGACCTGCGCAACCACCGCAAGCTGGCGGTGATCGATCGCGCCACCGGCTACACCGGGTCGCAGAACCTCGCCGCGCCGGGGTTCGTGCCCGGATTCCCGAACCGCGAACTGGTCGTGCGCGTCCACGGACCCGCGGTCACCCAGCTCGCCGCGCTGTTCGCCAGCGACTGGTACCTGGAGACCGGCGAGGCGCTGGCGATCGAGGCCTGCGCGGCGATACCCGGCGGCGGCATCGCCCAGGTGCTGCCGTCCGGGCCGGCGTACCCGTTCGAGAACGCGCGCGATGCGGTGGTCGCGCTGCTCCAGCGCGCGCGCCGCCGGGTGGTGCTGGCGACGCCCTATTTCGTGCCCGACGACGCGGTCCTCGCCGCGCTGCGCATCGCCGCGCTGACCGGGGTCGAGGTCGTCCTCGTCCTGTCGCGCAGCAACAACCAGACGCTCACCGCGTGGGCCCAGGCCTCGTACTTCGACGACCTGCTCGCCGCCGGCGTGCGCATCGTGCTGTATCGCAGCCATTTCCTCCACGCCAAGCACCTCAGCGTGGACGACGACATCGCGCTGATCGGCTCGATCAACCTGGACATCCGCTCGTTCGCGCTCAATGCCGAGGTGGGGCTGCTGAGCTACGACCCGCACGTCGTGGCGCGCCTGCACGCGATCGAGGACGACTGCCTGGCGGACAGCGAGCACGTCGATCCGGCGGCGTGGGCGCGACGCCCCGCGTGGCTGCGCACCCGCGACGGCATCGCCCGGCTCGCCGATTCGCTGCTGTGAGCGGATGCCGCCGAGCCGGTTTCCGCGAAGGTGATCCCGTTGCGGCGGCTTCGCCGCAATGCCGCGTCGCGCAGACCGCCCGCAGCAGCGCCGCCCGGTAGAGCGGCCTTCAGGCCGCTGCTCTGCCCGCGACAATGCCAAGCGCAGCGGCCTGAAGGCCGCTCTACCGGAAGCAGGCGCGTCACGCGCCCAGCCGCTTCGCCATCACGTAGTCGTCCATCACGTAGCCGTGGCCGATGTCGAACACCGCTTCGCGGCGCACCGCGAAGCCGGCCTTGCGATACACCGCGATCGAGCCGGCGTTGCCCTTGTTCACCGTCAGCCACAGCACGTCGCGGCCCTGCGTGCGGCCCTGCGCCTCGACGTGGCGCAGCATCCGCCCGCCCAGGCCGCGGCCGTGCAGCGACGGCAGCAGGTAGAGCTGTTCGAGCTTCATCTCGTCCTCGCCCTCGCCCAGCGAACAGCTGCAGTAGCCGACCGCCTCGCCGTCGACGCGCAGCAGCCACAGCCAGCGATCGTCCGCATCCACGTAGCGGCGCAGGTTCTCGGCGGCGTAGCGGCCGTCGAGCATGTAGTCGATCTGCGCCATCGAGATCATCGCGCCGTAGTGGCTGCGCCAGATCGTGTCGGCGAGCGCGGCGACGACGCCGAAATCGGCTTCGGTCAGCGGATCGAGGCGGACGGCTTCGTGCATGGACGGGCTCGGCGATGGACGGCGGCACAGTATCCGCGAAGCGCGGTCGCGGCGGCGGCGCGCCGCAGAAGCGCCGGCGTCCTGCCGCCATGGCGTGAACGCTGAACGCTTCCGTGCACGAGATCGCCGCATCGCCACTTTTCCGATGAATGGGACCGCTGTCGCTTCCGCCGGGCGGGCGAGCGTGTTATCACCGCATCGATGCCCGGTTCCGGGCATCGCGCCGCCGCAACGGCGACGCCCCGTGTGCAGTCGAACGCCGCCATCGCGCGTGCGTTCCCCACGACCACAAGGAGAAACATGCCATGAAGAGCCGCGACACGAAGTCCAAGACCGCGCAGACCAAGACCGCCAACCGCCTCGACGCCGTCCTCGGCGCGCTCGACAAGAAGGCGCCCGGCAGCGCCGCCGCCCGCGGAAGCTGCACCCGCTTCATCTACTGCATCTGATTCGCCAACGGCGAGGCCCTGCGGCCCGCCCGTCGCGGTGGCGGGCGGGCCGTCGAGCAGGCGCGCGGTCACGCCGCCGCGCGGGAGACGCCAGGACGCGGAGGCATGCACGGACGCCGGAAATTCCGTAGGCCGCGGGCCTCTGCAGGCCATCCGCCACCGCTGTGCACGCTCGCGCCGGGCCCGGTGTCGCCCCGGCTGCCGGCGGCGGTGCGACGCATCGCGCGTGCGATCGCGCGCGGCGGCGCGACCGGCCTGCTGCCGCCGCTGGTCGCGCTGCGGCCGGGTCCCGACGGCGGCACGCTCGCGGCGCCGCGCGGCGACCTGTGCGGCGCGGACGACGCACGCGCGCTGCTCGCGCGCTGCTCGACGCCGGCGTTCGCGCCGTTCTGCGCGCTGCTCGCCGATCTCGATGCCTGGCGAACGGCGCAGGCGTCGCGCTTCGCCGGTGCGCTCGCGCCGCGGCTGCTCGCGCCCGACCGCGGCGGCGTCTACGGCGACCTGGTGCGCGAGGCGTTCGTGCGCTGCGCCGGCGCGCATGCGGTCGACGACAACGCCGCGTATCTCGCCCGGCGTCGGCGCGCCTTCTGTGCGGCGATGGAGCGCTTCCTGCTGCGGCTGGCGCGCGACCTGCACGCCGGTCGCCTGCGCGCACTCGGCGCCCGCGGTCGCGCGATCGCGCTGGACGCGCACGGCGACGAGACCCACAACGGCTTCGAGCGGGTGCTGCGCGTCGGCTTCCGCGGCGGCGTGGCGCTGGCGTACAAGGCGCGACCGGCCGATGGCGAGCGCCTGCTGCTGCGCGCGGACGGGCTGTTCGATGCGCTGCAGCGGCTGCCGCCCGCGGCCGGACCTTTCCGCCTGCCGTCGCTGCCGTCGGTCGATGGCGCCGACGGCGATTGCCTGTGGTGCGAATGGATCGCCGCGGCGCCGACCGTCGGAACGCTGCGAAGCATCGACGGCTGGCGCCTGCGCGGCCCGCGTTTCCCGATGCGCGAGGCGCGGCGCTTCTGGCGCGACGCCGGCGCGCTGGCGGCGACCTGCTTCGGCTTCGGCATCGCCGACCTGTACGCAGGCAACCTGCGCGTCGGCGTGCGCCGCGGCGACGATGCGCCGATGCCGTACCCGGTCGATCCGGAAGTGTGCTTCGCGCCGTCGCCGGGCCTGCGCCACACCGGCCTGGTCGGCGATGCCGCCGACAGCGGCAACCACCATGTCGGTTTCGAGCGACTGCCGCGCCTGTGCAGCGCCGACACGCCGCTGGCCGGGTTCGTGCGCGACGCCGCGGGTCGCGCGCAGCTGCGGCGCCTGACCGTGTCGCTGGCGCGCGCGGAGACCGCCAACGTCGTCGGCGACGCGCGCGGCGGGATCGGCTACGCGCCGCATCTCGCGCCGTTCCTGCGCGGGATGTTCGACGCCTGGGCGACGCTGTGCCTGCAACGGCCGGCGATCGACGCGTGGCTGCGCCGCCACGCGCGCCGCGCCCGCACCCGCGTGCTGCGCCGTTCGAGCGAGGTCTATGCCGCGGCGATGGATGCGGTCGCGCTCGGCGCCGATCCGGCGTTCCCGGCGTTCGATGCCGCCGAACGCGCGCAGATGCGGCACGGCGACCTGCCGGCGTTCTATCGACGATCGACCGGCGGCCCGCTGCGCTGGATCGCGATCGACCGCCACGGCGCGCCGCACGGACGCGCCCTGCGCTGCGACGATCCGGCGCCGCTGTCGCGCAGCGGCCTGGCGACGCCGCCGGAATTCGTCGATCTCGCGATCGCCCTGCGCGATGCGGTGGCCTACGTCTTCCGCGATCTCGGCCCGATCGAACAGCACGACCGCGCCCACGGCGTGCGCCTGCGGATCGTGTCCGCGCGCCGCGGCGAGGCCGCGTTCGACTGGCCGCAGCAGGGACATCGGCTGGTGTTCCGCTGGCACGGCGATCGCCTGCGCCTGCGCGCCGAACGCCTGCCGCCGACCGCGGCGGAACGCGCACGGGTGCGCGACCGGCTGCTGCGCATCGACCGCATCGACGCCGCGCTGCGCGCGCGCTGGGTGGCGGCCGGATTCCCGGCGCGCGGTGCGCTGGCGCGCGAACTGGCCACGCTCGAACGGGCCGCGGCCGACTGGCTGCGGGAGGTGGTCGAGCACCACGGCTGGCCCGGTCGCGCGCAGGTCGGCGCGCGCGCGGCCGACGCCGCCTGCCGGCTGGTGCAGCACCTGCGCGACGATCCCGCGCTGCAGCGCCGCTGCCTGCGCCTGCTGCGCGCCGCCGCCGCGGCCGGCGACGTGCCGGCGAAGCAGCCGGCCCAGCTCGAGGACGCGCTGTGCGTGCAGGCCGGACGGCCGCAGCGCTACGGCACCAAGCTGCGTCGCATCGACGGCGTGCTGGCGCCGTATCCGATCCGCGGCGCGGCCGGCGTCGATGCGCGCCGGGCCGCCGTCGGCCTGCCGCCGATGGCGCAGGCGCTGGCGCGCGCGCGTCGCCGCATCGCCGCGCTGGCGCGTGCGCCATGAGCGCCGCGACGACCGCGGCGTGGACGCCGCCGCAGGCGCCGGTGCGCCTGCCGTCGGCCGCGGCCGTGGCCGGCCTGCGCGCCGGCGACGCCTGGCGCTGCCTGCGCACGGCGTGCGCGCCGTTCCGCGAGGGCACCCGGTTCCAGGCGCTGCCCGACGTGCGCTTCTGGGGCGACGGCGCGCGCCAGCGTGCGCCCGGCGCACGCCTGCCCGGCGTCGGCGACCGCGCGGCGTCGGCGTATCGCGCGCGGCTGGAGGCCGCCGGACTGTCGTCGTTCGCGCTGCGCGTCGACGAACCGCTGCTCGCGGATGCGTCGCTGTGGCAGGCGGCACGCGCGCTGCTGGCCGACGCGCTCGGCGCGAACCGGGCGCCGGTGCTGCCGGTGTCTGCGGCATTGACGCTGTGCAGCGGCGTCGAGCGCCCGCCGTGGACCTGGCCGGCGGGGCATGCGCGGCTGGTCGCGGTGCTGCAGGGCCGGCTGCGCATCGGCGGCGAGGTCGGCGACGTGCGCGCCGGCGACGCCGCGTGGTTGCCGGCGCGGATGCCGGTGCCGCAGGACCCGGGCGCGCTGCTGCTGGTGCTGTCGATCGCGGCCGACCCGGCGACGATCCGCAGCGCCACCCGCGCCGCGGCCGAGGACCTGCTGCTGCGCCTGCTCGAACGTCGGCATCCGGACCCCGGCACGGTGGCGATGCTGCCGTCTCCGCCGGCGACCGATGGCGCGCGCGGCGTGGCGACGATTCCGGCGCTGCGGGCGCTGGCCCAGGCGCTGGCCGCGGCGCCGCTGCATGCGACCCTCGCCGAGGCGGTGGCGCTGGACGCCGCGCTGCGCACGAGCAGCCTGGGGCTGGCGCCGCGACCGCCGCCGCCGCCGCCCGCGCCGCTGCGCGACGACGCCCGCGTGCGCCTGTGCGCGCAGGGCATCGTGCGCCAGCGGCTGGACGATGCGCGCTGGCTGTTCGCGGTGAACGGCCATCCGCTGGTCGCCGACGACCGCGCCGGCTGGCGGCGGCTGTGGGCGCGCCTGTGCGAGGGCGGCGCCTGGCGCGTGGACGCGCTGGCAGGCCGCGGCCGCGACGCCGCGGCGCTGCGCGCATGGCTGGTCGCGCTGCAGGCGCTGGGCGGACTGTGCGCGGACGACGCGGGATGAGCATGGACGCGCACGATCTGCTGCCGCTGCTGGACTGGGATCGCTTCGTCGGCGAGCACTGGGACCGGCGCGTCGTCCACATCCGCGACTGCGGCCGCGCGCCGTTCCTGCCCGCGGCGGTGCTGCGGGCGGCCGCGCGCGCCGCGGCCGCGGACCCATCGCCGATGCCCTACGCCCAGTTCACCGTCGAGCGCGCGCAGCAGGCCGATCCGCGGCCGGCGCTGCCGCGCGCCGGCGAGCGCACGTTCGCGGACTACGCGCGTCGCCTCGCCGACGTCGCCGGCGGGCGACGGCATGCGCTGATCGTCAATCGCCTGCACCGCTTCGACGCCGGCCTGTGGCGGCGCGAGCGCGACTGGTTCGCGCCGCTGTGGGCGCGCACCGGCCTGCCCTCGGGCAGCGCCATCACCACGCTGTTCCACGGCAACTACGAGCACAGCCCGATCGGCGTGCACAAGGACCGCTTCGCGACCTTCCTGTTCGTGCTGGCCGGGCGCAAGCGCATGCGCTTCTGGCCGCGGCGGCCGTGGTCGGACGCGGTCACGACCATGCTCGACTACGCCGCCTACCTGCCGGGGTCGTTCGCGGTGGAGCTCGGTCCCGGCGAGGCGCTGTACTGGCCGGCGAGTTTCTACCACGTCGGCGAAACCGTCGGCGCCGACCCCGCCACCAGCGTCAACGTCGGCATCCCGCGCGAGGACCAGCATCGCCGCTACGACATGGACGACCTGCTGCCCCCGGCATCGCCGCCGCCGCGCCGGGCGCTGCCGCGTCGCGCGTCGCCGCCGGTCTGCGCCTGCGTCGCCGTCGCGGTCGACATCGACCGCACCCTCTCGGCCCCGGTGCCGCCGGACTGGCGCGAGGCATTGGCCGACCTGCGCCACCGCTGCGCAGCGCGCACGCTGGCGACGCAGGCCCGGCGCACGACCCTGGTCCGCCACGGGGCGGGCGGTTTCGAGCCGCTGCCGCCCGCCGCCGCGCGTCCGATCCTGCGCAACGGCGATCGCCTGCGCCGCGTGCCCGGCGCGCAGTTGCTGTGGTCCGCCGCGCCCGGTGCGCCGGTGCTGGTCGGCGCGAATGGCCATGTCGCCCAGACCGCGCTGGCGGCGGACGTCGTGGCGCGCCTGTTCGACGCGCTGGACGACGGCCGCGACCACGGCCTGCGCGCGCTGCTGGGGTTCGCCCGCGACGCGCCCGCGCGGCAGGCGCTGCGCGCGCTGCTGCGGGACCTCGTCGCCTGGCGGGCGCTGCGCCGGCGACGGGGCTGAGGCCGACCCGCGCGTCGCCGACGTACACTCGCGCTCTGGATGGGGCTTCGGCCGAGGCGGAGTGCGCATGATCCCGGGCTGGGTGCTGCTGCTGGTGTCGCTGGGCTACGTGGGGCTGCTGTTCGCGGTCGCCTATCTCGGCGACGTGCGCGGCGCGCGGCCGCGCTGGCGCTGGCTGCGGCCGGCGATCTACGCGCTGGCGCTGGCGGTGTACTGCTCGTCGTGGACGTTCTACGGCGCGGTCGGCACCGCGGCGCGCACCGGGCTGGGCTTCGTGCCGATCTACCTCGGCCCGCTGCTGCTGCTGCTGTTCGGCTGGCGCATCCTCGAACGCCTGGTGCTGATCTCCGGCGAGCACCGCATCGTCTCGATCGCGGATTTCCTGTCCTCGCGCTACGGCCGCGCGCCGGGGCTGGCGGCGCTGGTCGCGGCGGTGGCGGTGGTCGCGGCGGTGCCCTACGTCGCGCTGCAGTTCAAGGCGGTGGCGATGAGCGTCGAGGTGCTGGCCCCGGGCAGCGACCGCCAGCTGTTCGCCGACCCGGCGCTGTACGTCGCGCTGCTGCTGGCGGCGTTCGCGATCCTGTTCGGCACCCGCGCCATCGACGCCACCGAGCACCACCGCGGCATGGTGCTGGCGGTGGCGCTGGAGTCGCTGGTCAAGCTGCTCGCCTTCATCGCCATCGGCGTGTTCGCGCTGCTGCACCTGCCCGGCAGCGGTGGGATCGTGGACCGCATCGCGGCCGCGGGCGGCGTGGTCGCGGCCCCCGGGCTGCCCGCGGGCTTCGTCGCGCAGACCCTGATCGCGTTCGCCGCCATCGTCTGCCTGCCGCGCCAGTTCCACGTGGCGGTGGTCGAATGCCAGGACGTGGCCGATCTGCGCCCGGCGCGCTGGCTGTTCGGCGGCTACCTCGTGCTGTTCAGCCTGTTCGTGGTGCCGATCACCCTCGCCGGCCAGACGCTGCTCGCCGACAGCGGCGCGTCGCCGGACACGTTCGTGCTGGCGCTGCCGCTGGCGCTGGGCCGCGAATCGCTGGCGCTGATGGCGTACATCGGCGGTTTTTCCGCGGCCACCGGCATGGTCATCGTCGCCAGCGTCGCGCTCGCGACCATGGTCAGCAACGACCTGGTGATGCCGCTGCTGCTGCGCGGTCGCGCGCCGACCGCCGGCGGCATCGACCGGCTGGTGTTGTGGGTGCGGCGGGTGACGATCCTGCTGCTCGCGCTGTTGGCCTACGCCTACCACCGCATGGCCGCGGCCGCCGGCGACAGCCTCGCCCAGCACGGCCTGCTGTCGTTCGCGGCGGTGGCGCAGTTCGCGCCACCGCTGATCGGCGGCCTGTACTGGCGCGGCGCCAGCCGGGCCGGCGCGTTCGCCGGGGTGTTCGCCGGGGCGCTGGTCTGGGGCTACACGCTGCTGCTGCCGACGCTGGCCCAGAGCGGCGGCTTCGGCGGCGAATGGGGCGCGTCGTGGCTGGCGCACGGGCCGTTCGGCCTGTCGTGGCTGCGGCCGCGGCAGTTGTTCGGGCTCAGCGGCTGGGATCCGCTCACCCACGGCGTGTTCTGGTCGCTGCTGTTCAACGTCGGCGCGCTGTTCCTGGTGTCGGCGCGGCGCCGGCCGCTGCTGCAGGAACAACTGCTGGCCGCGTCCTACCTCGATCCCTACGCGCAGCGCTCGCCGCTGGGTCCCGGCGGCTGGGCCGGCACCGTTTCCAGCGGCGAACTGCTGGTGCTGGCCGAACGCATCGTCGGCGAGCGCCACGCGCGCCGCGCCTTCTCCGAGTTCGCCGAATCCAGCCTGCGCAAGCCGTGGCAGCCGCAGCAGCACGCCGACCGCGCGATGATGCAGTTCACCGAGCGCCTGCTCGCCTCGGCGATCGGCGCGGCGTCGGCGCGGCTCACCCTGACCAGCGCGCTGCGCGGCTCGGGCATGGAGCTGGGCGAAGTGGTGTCGCTGCTGGACGAGGCCAGCCAGGAGCTGCGCTTCAACCGCCAGGTGCTGTCGACCACGCTGGAGAACATCAGCCAGGGCGTGAGCGTGGTCGACGCCGACCTGCGCCTGGTCGCGTGGAACCGGCGCTACCAGACGCTGCTCGGTTTCCCCGACGGCATGCTCTACATCGGCCGGCCGATCGCCGACCTCATCCGCTGGAGCGCCGAGCGCGCCGAGATGAACGAGCTCGGCGGCCAGTCCGGCGTCGCCATCGACGAGCAGGTCGAGCGCCGCCTCGCGCACCTGCGCGCGGGCCAGCCCTACGTGTTCCAGCGCGTGCGCGCCAACGGCCAGGTGATCGAGATGCGCGGCCAGCCGCTGCCCGGCGGCGGCTACGTGACCAGCTTCAGCGACATCACCGACTACAAGCGGGTCGAGCGCCAGCTGCGCGAGGTCAACGAGACCCTGGAACAGCGCGTCGAACAGCGCACCCACGAGGCCGAGGCGGCGCAGCAGTCGAAGACCCGGTTCCTGGCCGCGGTCAGCCACGACGTGCTGCAGCCGCTCAACGCCGCGCGGCTGTTCGCCTCGGCGCTGCGCGAAACGCCCGACCCCGAGGAGCGCGAACGCCTGGCCGAACGCGTCGACACCGCGCTGCGCGCCGCCGAGGACCTGCTCGACGGCCTGCTCGACGTCTCGCGCCTGGACGCCGGCGCGCTGCAGCCGGAGATCTCGCATTTCGACGCCGCCGAACTGCTGCAGGAACTCGCCGCGCAGTACGCGCCCAGCGCCGCCGGCCGCGGCCTCGCGCTGCGCGTGCATGCGCGCCCGGGCACGTTCGTGCGCAGCGACCGCCGCCTGCTGCGCCGCGCGCTGCAGAACTTCCTCGCCAACGCGCTGCGCTACACCCGCGCCGGCGGCGTGCTGCTGGCGCTGCGTCGCCGCGGCGGGGAGATCGAACTGCTGGTCCGCGACACCGGCCCGGGCATCCCCGAGCACCACCTCGGCCAGATCTTCGAGGAGTTCCGCCGCTTCGAGCACGGCGGCCCCGGCGGCGAACGCGGGCTCGGCCTCGGCCTGTCGATCTGCCAGCGCATCGCGCGCATCCTCGGCCATCCGCTGCAGGTGCATTCGCGCGTCGGTCGCGGCAGCGTGTTCTCGATCCGCGTCCCGCCCGGCCAGTCCGCGCCCGCCCGCGCGCCGCGCGCGCAGCCCGCGCCCGACGCCGTCGCCGGCCTGCGCGTGCTGTGCGTCGACAACGATCCGGAGATCCTCGACGGCATGCGCACCCTGCTCGGCCGCTGGGGCGCGATCGCGCTCACCGCCGCCACCGTCGATGAGGCGCTGGCGCAGATCGATCCTGGCGATCCTGGCGCGCTGCCCGACGTCGCCCTGGTCGACTACCACCTGCACGATCGTCTCGACGGCCTCGGCGTGATCGCCGAGCTGCGCCGTCGCGCCCGACGCGACCTCCCGGCCGCGCTGCTCACCGGCGACGGCAGCGACACCCTCAAGAACGCCGCCCGCGAATACGGCTGCACCGTGCTGACCAAGCCGGTGAAACCGGCGTCGCTGCGGGCATGGCTGGGGGCGTGGCGCTAGGGAAGGGAATCCTGCGCAACGGCGGGAAGCGCGCTCATGTCATCGGGGTTCCGGGGGGATTGCGATGCGTGGGTCGTCCTCGATCCGCGCGCATCGTCGCTGGCCCCTGCCTGCTGCCTGCGCTACCCTCCCGATGGTGTTGCTACAGGGAGCAATCCAATGCAGACGAGCACAAAGGCCATCCTGGTGGCCATTGCGATCTGCCTGGTTCTGCTGTCGTTCGCGATCGCTTACATCTATCTCTACATCCCGAGCCTGTACAGCAAACAGGCGATCGAGGAAAAGAGACGGGAAGGCCATGCACAGGGATTGGCCTCCGGGCATGGCCACGACCAGGCCTGGTGCCTGGACGAAGCGTTCCGTCGGGCGGGCAACAAGACGCTGGAGGCGCGGAATGCCGGCCCCTGGCTGTACGGATGCCTGGAATCGAGCGCGCCGACGCCCGACTTCTGCACGGGCATCGAGCCACCGAGCGAACATCCCGACCTCGACCGGCAACAGGCCGTCTGCCGTGCGCGGGGTCTCGGCGAGTACTGCCTGTTCTACATGTCGACCGTGGAAGCGTTCTGCCACGCGCCCATCGCGCGCAACAAGGGCAAGTGGGGCCTGATCAAATCCCCGGACGCGCGTTGATTCCTTTCGCGACGGGACTCAAGCCAAGGCGGCGCCGCATCTTCGGCTTCGGCAGCAGGCATGTCCGTCGCCCCGACGGGGGGTGGCGCGAAGACCGGTACTCCCGGTGGAATGCACGATCGCCGTCATGCGGCTTGCACGATGCCGCGGCGGGCAACGTGCGAAACGCACGGTCGCGAGCCCCCGATCGCACGATTTCTCAGGGTTTCGCGGCTGGCATGGCTCTTGCGCGACATCGGCATCCGCCGCGCGAACGGTCGCCCGGCGCCTCCGAGGACTCCACATGGCCGCCGTCGTCACTCCCGCCCGTCCGCTTCCCATGTCGCCCGTGGCCATCCTCGGCAGCAGCCTGCCGCCGATGAACGGGCCCGATATAGTGGGCGACGCCTCGTCCGACGCAGATGCCCGCCCCGTGCCGAAGTCCGAATCGAAAACCGCCGGCCGCATCCTCGCGATCGACGACGACAGCCGCCAGCTCCAGAACTTCGCCCTCGCCCTCGGCCGCCACGGCTACAGCGTCGAAACCGCCGACACCCTGGCCGAAGGCCTGCGCCTGGCCGCGACCCGGCCGTTCCAGGTCTGCCTGCTCGACCACAACATCGGCTACGACTCGGGCATCGACGCGCTGCCCCGGCTGGCCGAACTGGCGCCGCAGATGCGGGTGGTGATGGTCACCGCCAACGCCGGCGTCGAGGACGCGGTGCGCGCGATCTCGCTCGGCGCCGCCGACTACCTGGTCAAGCCGTGCTCGCCGGAGCAGCTGCGGATCGCGGTGGCGCGCCAGATCGACACCCGGCGCATGCTCGACCGCATCGACACGCTCGAACGCGAGGTCGGGCGCACCGTGCCGTCGGAGCTGGGCAGCCGCAACCCGGCGATGCAGGCGGCGATCGACATGGCGCTTCAGGTCGCGCGCACCGACGCCAACCTGCTGATCCTCGGCGAGAGCGGCACCGGCAAGGGCGTGCTCGCCCGCGCCGTGCATCGCGCCAGCCCGCGCGCCGTCGCCGAGTTCGTCACCGTCAACTGCCCGTCGCTGTCCGCCGAGCTGATGGAGAGCGAGCTGTTCGGCCACTCCAAGGGCTCGTTCACCGGCGCCGTGCAGAACACCGTCGGCCGGATCAGCCACGCCGACGGCGGCACCGTGTTCCTGGACGAGATCGGCGACTTCCCGCTGTCGCTGCAGCCCAAGCTGCTGCGCTTCATCCAGGACAAGGAATACGAGCGCGTCGGCGACCCGGCCACGCGCAAGGCCGACGTGCGGATCGTCGCCGCGACCAACCGCGACCTCGAGACGATGGTCCGCGACAACCAGTTCCGCCTCGACCTGCTGTACCGCCTCAACGTCATCGCGATCACCCTGCCGCCGCTGCGCGAGCGCCAGGAGGACCTCGAGGACCTCGCCAACGGCTTCATCCGCCGCTACGCCGCCGACTACGGCCTGCCCGCGCGCCGGCTGTCGGCGCAGGCGCTGTCCAAGCTGCGCACCTACGCCTGGCCGGGCAACGTGCGCGAGCTGCAGAACATGATGGAACGCGCGGTGATCCTCGCCCGCGGCGAGGAGATCGGCGCCGACCTGCTGTCGCTCAACAGCGCCCAGCGCGCCGACGTGCAGCCCGGCACGCTGATGTCGCTGCAGGAGCTGGAGCGGCTGCACATCGAGCGCATCCTCGCGGTCAGCGACAGCCTCGACGCGGCCGCGCGCACCCTCGGCATCGACGCCTCCACCCTGTATCGCAAGCGCAAGCTCTACGGATTCTGATTCCCCCGCCCGCAATTCCCCGCAACCCCCAGCAATCCTCCAGCACGGGCGCGCGCCGCCCGAAAGCCGCATCCCCCGATGCGGCGCGCCGCGACATCGCCGTACGGAATTTCCCGCCATGACCGATCTGCACCAGGACCCCGTGTCCGAAGACTTCTCGACCAGCCCGCTCGCGGATGGCCTGTCCCTCGTCGCCTGGATCTTCCTGCTGGTCGCGCTCGGCGCCGGCGTGGGCATCCTGTTCGGCGCGGACGCGTGGTACGACGGACTGCTCAAACCGACGTTCAACCCGCCGACGTCGGTGTTCGGACCGGTGTGGACGGTGCTGTACGCGCTGATGGCGGTCGCGCTGTGGCTGGTGTGGCGCGGACGCCAGGACGACAGCGCGATGCGCCGCACCGCGCTGCGGCTGTTCTGGGTGCAGTTCGCGCTGAACCTGCTGTGGTCGCCGCTGTTCTTCGGGCTGCACAGCCCGGGACTGGCCTTCGCCGACATCTGCCTGCTGTGGATGGCGGTGCTGGCCACCGCGCTGGCGTTCGGCAGGGTGCGGCCGCTGGCCGGCTACCTGCTGGTGCCGTACGTGCTGTGGGTGTCGTTCGCGCTCGTGCTGAACGGTACCATCTGGCTGATGAACCTCTGAAGCGCCGTGCCGGCGGACCCGGCGCACTCCCGCACGCCTCCCGCACGCCTCCCGCCGATGCCGCACGCCCGCGCCAGCCAATTCCGCATCCGCGCCAACATCGGCCTGCTCGCGCTGGCGTTCGTGGTGATCCTGATCACCTCGTTCGTGTCGGTGCGCTCGATCAACGACCTGCGCGGCGCGCTGGGCTGGATCGGCCACACCATCAAGGTGAAGGACCGTCTCGCCGAGCTCCAGCACGAAGTGGGGCAGATGGAAGTCGACGGCCTGCGCTACATGATCACGGGCGACGACAGCCATCGCGACGGCCTGCACCGGCACCTGCGGGAGATCGGCGAGGGCATCGCCGCGCTCCGCGAACAGACCGCGGACAACCCCGGCCAACAGCAGGCGCTGTCCGCGCTGTCCGAGGACTACGCTGCGCTGCAGGCGCGCGCCCAGGCGTCGATCCGCATCCGCGAGCAGGATCGCGCGATCGGCGACGACCGCGCGGCGATCGCCCGCATCCGCGACCGCAAGGGCGAGGACATCGTCGATCGCATGCGCGCCCGCATCGCCGAAATGGCGGCGCAGGAGAACCGCATCCTCGTCACCCGCCAGGGCGAGCGCGACGCGCTGGTCAAGCAGACCAACGCCACCCTGCTGATCGCCAACGGCCTGGCGCTGTTCGCCGGGCTGATCGGCTTCCTTGCGCTGCGCCGCGCCCAGCGCGAGGCCGAGCATGCGCTGCGCACCGAACTGCACGCCGCGCAGGCGCACCGCGCGAGCGAGGAAAAGAGCGTGTTCCTCGCCAGCATGAGCCACGAGATCCGCACGCCGATGAACGCGATCTTCGGCTTCGCCCAGTTGCTCTCCGACCAGGTCCGCGAACCGCTGCAGCGCGAATGGGTGGCCTCGATCCGCAAGAGCGGGCAGATGCTGCTGACCCTGATCAACGACGTGCTCGACCTGTCCAAGATCGAGGCCGGCAAGCTGCAGCTCAATCCGCAGGGCACGGACATCGCCGAGCTCACCGACGAGATCATCGCCCTGTTCGAGCCGATGGCCGAAGCCAAGCGGCTGACGCTGCGCAGCGAGATCGAGGAGGAAGGGCTGATGCCGGTGGCGATCGACGCCCAGCGCCTGCGCCAGATCCTGATGAACCTGATCAGCAACGCGGTGAAGTACACCGAGCGCGGCGAGATCGTGGTGTCGGTGTCGATGCGGCCCTCGCCGCTGGGCACCGGCCACGACCTGTCGCTGTCCGTGCGCGACACCGGCACCGGCATCGACCCGGAGGCGCAGGCGCGGATCTTCGAGCCGTTCTTCCAGGCCGAGAGCCCGGACGGCCGCGTCCGCCAGGGCACCGGGCTGGGCCTGAGCATCACCCGCCGGCTGGTCGACATGATGCACGGCAGCATCCACCTCGCCAGCCGCGTCGGCCAGGGCGCCACCTTCCAGGTCGCGATCCCCGACCTGCAGCCGGCCGTGCCGGCCGCTCCCGCGGGCGCGGCCGACGGCCAGGAAACCGCCGATTTCGACCGCCTGCCGCCGCTGCGCATCCTGATCGTCGACGACGTCGAGTGGAACATCGAGGTCGCCAAGGGCTACCTGCGCAACAGCCACCACACGCTGGCGGTCGCCCGCGACGGCGAGGAAGCGCTGGCGGTCGCCCGCCGGTTCCGCCCCGATGCGGTGATGATGGACCTGCGCATGCCGCGCATGAACGGCTATCGCGCCTTCGAGGCGATCCGGCGCGAGGAGACGCTGCGCGCGACCCGGGTGATCGCGGTCACCGCCTCCAGCCTGATCGACGACCAGGGCGGCCTGCAGGCGATCGCCTTCGACGGCTACATCCGCAAGCCGTACGCGCCGATCGAACTGCTCAACGCGCTGCTCTCGCTGTTCGGCGAAGCCGAGCCGGCGGCGACGACGGAGACGCCCGCCGTCGCCGATGCGGCGGCGACGCCGGCGGCGGACGACGGCCAGTCGCGGGCCGCCGCGCTGGCCGAGTGGACCGTGATCCGCGGCGCGCCGCTCGACGCCCTGCGCCGGCGCATGCGCATCCGCGAGATCGGCGAGTTCTCGCGGCGCCTGGACGTGCTGGCGCCGCGCATCGGCGACCCCGCGCTGATCGAGGAAGCGCGCCGCCTGCACCTGGCGGTGCAGCGCTTCGACGCGCACCAGATGAAGCTGGTGCTGGACCACCTCGCCGCCGACACCGGCGACACCGCACAGGAGAGGCCGAACGATGCCCAATAGGTTCCAGTCGCCCGTGGCGCTGCCGGTGGTGATGGTGGTGGACGACCAGAGCGCGAACGTCCAGGTCGTCGGCCAGCTGCTGACCCAGGCCGACTACGACGTGGTCCCGGTGCTCGACGGCCGCGAGGCGCTGGCGTTGGCCGAGCGCAGCCCGCCGGACCTGGTGCTGCTCGACATGCGCATGCCCGGGCTGGACGGCTTCGCGGTGCTCGAGGGCCTGCAGGCGCTGCCGCAGGCCCGCGACGTGCCGGTGGTGTTCCTCACCGCCGACCACGAGCGCGACAACCTCGTGCGCGCGTTCGCCTCCGGCGCGGTGGACTACATCACCAAGCCCTTCATCGCCGAGGAACTGCTGGCGCGGGTGCGCACCCACCTCGACCTCAAGCGCTCGCGCGAGCGCCTGGCGCGGGTGGCCGAGGAGCGGCAGCGGATGGCGGAGATCGTCAGCCACGACCTGCGCAACCACTTCGGCAACATCCTGTTCTCCGCGGACATGCTGCGCGACGACGACCTGCCCGGGGACGTGCGCAAGTCGCTCGCCGCCTCGATCCGCGAATCCGCCGACGCCGGCGTGCTGTTCCTGCAGGCCTTCCTCGACCAGCAGCACGACCAGTCGCACGGCGTCCCGGTCAAGCCGATGCTGGCGACGGAACTGGCCGAGCGCGCGACGCGCCTGCTGTCGCCGCAGGCCGAGCGCAAGGGGATCGCGCTGCGGCTGGCGCACGAGGATCCCGACCTGCTGGTGATGGCCGAGGCCGCCGGCGCCGGCCACGTGCTGCAGAACCTGATCTCCAACGCCATCAAGTACGCGCCGCCCGACAGCGAAGTGGCGATCACCACCGGGCGCCGCGGCAAGTTCGGCGCGATCGCGGTGCACGATCGCGGCCCGGGCATCGGCGCGCAGGATCGCGAAAACCTGTTCAAGCGCTACGTGCGGCTGTCGTCGCAGCCCACCGGCGGCGAAAGCGCCACCGGGCTCGGCCTGGCGCTGGCGAAGCAGCGCGCCCGCACCATGGGCGGCGACCTGTGGTACGAGGATCGTTCCGGCGGCGGCGCGTCGTTCGTGTTCGAGCTGGCGCTGGCCTGAGCGCGCGGTTGCGCGCCGCGTCGTCGCGTCGATCCGGCCGCAGCCGGTCGCGTTGAAGCCGGTCGTTTCGATCGGAACCGAACGCGTCATCGTCGCCCCGAGCCATAGGCGAGGAAGCGGGCTCGTCGATTGAAAGGCGCCGAGAAACGGTGGCGCATCAACCCGCAATTTCCTTTTGAACGGCCACTCGTTGCGGTGCGGTGTCCGAACCATCGCGTCTTCGTGGAATCGTAGACCCGGAGGGCGGCGGACAGGACGTCCGCCGTTTTTCGACCAAGGCAGGATGCCTTGTCGAAAAATCCCGGCGAGTCTCCAGGCGGCAGATTTGCATTGGACCCGAGTGTTTTCTTTGGCCACTTTCTTTTCGAAAGGAAAGTGGCCCGCGCGCCAGCGCGGAAAAGATTCCGGGCGTTCCCGAAACCCGAATCGGATCGGCATCGACAACACGCAAGCATGCATCGGAGACCCGCCCATCGCCGCGCGCCGATACGGCGGCCGACGAGCAGGTTCTTCTTCGACTGCGGCGCATTGCCACAACATCGGGACTTCAGGGCGTGTAGACACGACGGCGCGCAAGGCGACCATCGCTGTCGCAATCAGGTCGCGACCCCCCAACGAACGCACCCCCGCGCGAGGCGGGTCGCGCGGGGGTGCGTTGCGGGCGTTCACGGCGGCGGCGTGCAGCGCGACCGCCTGCGGCCGGAGTGCCGGCGATCAGACCGCCGGCCGGCGGCGGCCGAAGATCAGCGACAGCACGAACAGCACCAGGAACACGAAGAACAGGATCTTGGCGATGCCGGCGGCGGCGCCGGCGATGCCGCCGAAACCGAGCACGGCGGCGACCAGGGCGACGATCAGGAAGACGAGTGCGTAGTACAGCATGGCGAGGCTCCTCGGGGGATGGATGCGGCTCCGCGACTGCGGGCTCACGAGGAAGGAAATCAAGTCCCGTGCCAACCCCGCGCCGGCAGTGAACGGACGGCAACGCCCGCCTTTTCAGGCGTTTGCCGAACCGGGCGCGCCGGCGCGTGCGGGGGGCGGCGCGGAGGACGGGCCTCGCCCGGGGCGCGTTCTGCACGCGATCGTGCAACGCGCAAGGCGCCGCGTCCGGCGGATCGTCCGATTTCCCACGCAATCCGCGTGGTTACGAATGGCACGCATTTTGATTGGTCGTCAAGGCATCCCTCCGTCCGCCGTCCGCCCAGGAGTCCGCCATGTCCGCCGCACTCGTCCGCATGTCGCCCGGTCGTTCCTCGCGCCGCCGCCGTCGCCTGCGCGTGCTCGTCGCCACCACCATCGTCTGGACCGTCCTGTTCGGCTGGGCGCTGGTGCTGGTGCGGCAGGCCGCGCCGGACCGCTCGACGCCGGCGGTGGCCACGCTGCTGCCCGCGACCGGCGGCACCGCCTGGTTCGCGGACGACGACGTGTCGGCCTACGACGCCGGCGAGGCCCCTGCGGGCCCGGATTTCTCGATCGACACCGAGGGCGCCCTCTCCGCCGACGCGCAGCAGGCCGCCGACGCCACCGCCTACGCCTCCGGCCGCTGAGCCGCCTCCCGGCGGGGCGGGGCCCGCGCGCGGCCGGACCGACATGCGGCGGTGCTAAGCTGCCGCGCATGAGCCGACTGTCCGACCCCGCCGAGCAGGCCCGTATCGTCCAGCGCCTGGCGGAACTGCGGCTGGAGCATCGCGACCTCGACGTCGCCATCGAGCGGCTGCACGAGAACATCGCCGCCGACGAGCTGGCGATCAAGCGCTTCAAGAAGCGCAAGCTGCAGCTCAAGGACACCATCGCCCGGCTCGAATCGGCGCTGATCCCGGACGAACCGGCGTAGCGCAGGCGTCGGCTCGTCCGACCTGCCCGCGCGGCACCAAGGCCGCATCGTCGGGGCCGGGTCGCCATCGCCGAATCGCTGCGGCCGCGCCGGCCGTTCAGCCGACCCGCGAGATTTCCGCCAGCGTGATCGAGAACAGTTCGACCTTGCCGCAGCCGGGCCCGGTGCAGGCGTAGGCGTCCAGCGACGCGCGGTCGACCAGCCGTTCGCCGATCAGGCCCTGGGCCAGCGGCGCCTCGGGCGCGCCCTCGTGCAGGCGCAGCCGGCCGAGCGCCTGCATCGCCGCACCGCAGCGCGGGCAGCGCAGGTCGCGCGCCGCCGGCGCCTGGACTTCGGTGGCCAGGTTTTCGACGAGCAGGCTTTCGACGAGCAGGCTTTCGACCACCAGGCCCTCGTCGTGGACGAGCGCCGGCCCGGTGTCGCCGCCGTCGAACTGCGCGCCGCAGTTCCAGCAGATGCCGAAGTCCGAATCGTTGTCCTCGCCGCAGCTTGGGCAGTTCCAGATGGCCATGCGCTCGCCCTCTTTGCTCGCCGCGAGCATAGCCGCGCGCGCCCGATCGACGGCCGCCATGGCCGGTCCATCCGCCGGATGGCGACGTGGCGGTGACGAGCGGCCATGCTGCGGCGCAGCAGCAACCGTATTCAATCCCGCTGCCGGAACCGCACGCTATCCTGCCGCCTCACCCGGGGAGAACCGTCCATGCTGCGGATGCAACAACGGCTGTCGGTGCCGTTCCTGATGTTGCTGAGCCTGCCGTCGACGGCGATGGGCTTCGCGCTGGCGGTGCAGATCTCGGCGCTGAGCTGGCTGATGTCGACGAAGTACGGGCTGAAGCTCGACGAGATCGGCATCGTGTGGGCGGCCGGTCCGCTGGCGGGCATCCTCGGCCAGGTGCTGATCGGCATCGTCAGCGACAACGTCTGGGTCTGGGGCGGGCGTCGCCGGCCCTTCATCCTCGTCGGCGGCGTGCTGACCGCGCTGATGCTGCTGGCGCTGCCCTCGATCGGCGCGATCGGCGCGGCGCTCGGGCTGGAGACCATCCTCGGCGTCGCGGTGACGGTGGCGATGGCGCTGGACCTGTCGATCAACCTCGGCTTCAACCCGACCCGTTCGATCATCACCGACGTCACCCCCGAAGGCCCCAAGCGCACCGCCGGCTACACCTGGATGCAGACCGTCTCGGGCACGTTCGGCGTGCTCGCGTACGCGGTCGGCGCGGTGTGGGGCAACATCGCGCTGATCTACTTCGGCGCCGGACTGGTGCTGGCGTTCTCGCTGGTGCCGGCGCTGCTGGTCGAGGAGCCGCGCACGCTGGCGCACACCGAGACCGGCGCCCCGGCCGAAAAGCTCAGCGTCGGCCGGCTGCTGATGCTGATGCGTCCGCTGTGGGCGTTCGCCGTCTACGCGCCGATCGCGATGGGCCTGAAGCTGGCCGGCGTGACCCGCCACGGGATGTGGCTGGAGGTCGTGTCCGGGGTGGCGGCGCTCGCGCTGATCGCGCACGCGCTGACCGAGCGCCAGGTCCTCGACGGCCGCGAGGACATCGCCGGCTTCCGCAAGGTGCTGGCGGCGCACGCGATCAGCTGGTTCGGGATGCAGAGCCTGTTCGTGTACATGATCGGCTTCGTCCAGCAGCGTTTCCCCCAGCTCGACGCCGACGCCACCGGCCGGGTGATGTCGATGAGCTTCCTCGCGCTCAACGCGGTCGCCGCGCTGGTGCCGGCGCTGGTGCTCGGCCCGCTGGCGCGCCGCTTCCGCGAGGTGCGGGTGCATGCCGCCAGCCTGGCGCTGATGGCGCTGGGCTTCGGCTTCGTCTACCTGTTCGGCCACACCCCGGCGACGCTGTACGTCGGCATGGCGACGATGGGCCTGGGCTGGGGCGCGATCGTCAGCCTGCCGTTCGCGATCTTCTCGCAGGGCGTCTCGCCGGCGCGGATCGGCCTGTACATGGGCGTGTTCAACCTCAGCGTGGTGCTGCCGCAGCTGGCGGTGAGCCTGGGCGTGGGCGCGCTGCTGGCGGGGATCGAGAACAAGGCGCTGGTGTTCGCGCTGGGCGGCGCCTGCATGCTGGCCTCGGCGCTGGCCTGGCTGGCGGTGAAGCAGGGCGCGCCGCACGCGCGGGCCACCGCCGCGGACGGCGGCCGGCACTGACCGGCCCGGTCGCGTCCGCGCCCCGCGGCGACTACACTCCGGGACAGTTTCCGACGCACGGCTCCCCCATGGCCCTCCGCAAGACCAAGGCCACCTCGGTCGACATCGCCCACCGCGCCGGCGTTTCGCAGGCCACGGTCTCGCGCGTGCTGCGCGGCAGTCCGCTGGTGAACGCGGAGACGCGCAAGCGCGTGCTCGACGCCGTGCAGGAGCTCAACTACAAGGTCGATCGCCGGGCCTCCAGCTTGCGCACCCAGCGCGCCGGCACCCTGGCGCTGCTGCTGTTCGAGGATCCGACCGAGGACGAGTCCAACATCAACCCGTTCTTCCTGTCGATGCTCGGCTCGATCACCCGCGCCTGCGCCCGCCACCACCACGACCTGCTGGTGTCGTTCCAGCAATTGTCGGACGACTGGCACGCCGACTACGAGGACAGCATGAAGGCCGACGGCCTGATCCTGCTCGGCTACGGCGACTACGTCGATTACCGGCCCAAGCTCGAACGCCTGGTCGAGCAGGGCACGCATTTCGTGCGCTGGGGCGCGGTACTGCCCGACCAGCCGGGCATCTCGATCGGCTGCGACAACGCGCAGGGCGGGCGCCTGGTCGGCGAACACCTGCTCGCCCTCGGCCGGCGCAGCATCGCCTTCCTCGGCGACGCCTCCTCGCACTACCCGGAATTCCACGCCCGCTACCGCGGCTGCGAGCAGGTGCTTCGCGCCGCCGGCATTCCCGAGGAACCGGCGCTGCAGGTCGATGCGCTCAGCTCCGAGGAGGAAGGCTACGAAGCGGCGAAGGCGCTGCTCGGCCGCGGCGTGCTGTTCGACGCGATCTTCGCCGCCAGCGACCTGATCGCGATCGGCGCGATCCGCGCCCTGCACGAGCACGGCCTGCGCGTGCCCGAGGACGTGGCCGTGGTCGGCTTCGACGACATCGCCATGGCCCGCTTCTGCAACCCGCCGCTGACCACCGTCTACCAGGACACCGCCCGCGCCGGCGAACTGCTGGTCGACACCCTGCTCAAGCGCATCCACGAACAGCCCGCGGAAAGCGCGATGCTGCCGGCGAAGCTGGTGGTGCGTCGGTCGAGCGGGGCTTGAGGCGCGCGCGTGCCGCGATTCCTGCGCACGACGCTCGCGACGGACGATCGTCCCCGGACCTGGTGGCGCGACCACACCGCAAAGCGGCTCGCCATCGGCTCATGCAATCCGAACTACGACGGCAAGTTCCATCGCATTCGGGCCTGGCTGGTCGAATTTGGCGACGATGACTATCCATGGCGCGAGATCGCGCTCGACGAGCACGGCGACATCCTGTTCGCCGGTCCCAGCGCGCAGGACTACGGCTACTGGCTCGACACCGAGATGCGTTACGCGGACTTCACCGGCGAACCGGTCGAGGAAGTGTTGTTCGAGCAGATGTGGCGAGCTTCTGGTGTCGTCGCGCCGGAGTGAAGAACGGCACGCGAGGCCGGCCAAAAGTGCGATGCCGCGGGTGAAGCGGGTGAAGCGGGTGAAGCGGGTGGTGCGGATGGTCGAGAGGCGCGAGCGCGTGCCGCGATTCCTGCACACGACGCTCGCGACGGATTTCGGCACCCGCCGTTCTCGCGTCATGTCGCGACTGACGTCGCTCCTACAGGAAGCCCCCGCCGCGCCCTTGATCTTCGTAGGAGCGACGTGAGTCGCGACAGGCGAAAGCCGCTGCCAAGGGTGCGATGCACATCGAGGGGTCGCGACTGACGTCGCTCCTACAGGAAGCCGCCGCCGTGCCCTTGATCTTCGTAGGAGCGACGTGAGTCGCGACAGGCGCATGCGGCTGCCAGGGGTGCGATGCACGTCGAGGGGTCGCGACTGACGTCGCTCCTACAGGAAGCCGCCGCCGTGCTCTTGATCTTCGTAGGAGCGACGTGAGTCGCGACAGGCGAAAGCCGCTGTCAGGGGTGCGATGCACGTCGAGGGGTCGCGACTGACGTCGCTCCTACAACATCGGGCATGGCGCCGCTCAGTGCCCCGCCGGCTCCGGCACCCGCAGCACCAGCAGGCCGGAGAGGATCATCGAGGCGCCGCCGAGGATCAGCAGGTTCGCCGGGTGGTTGCCGAACACGGCGTGCAACAGGTAGCCCAGCGTGGCCACCGCGACGAGCTGCGGGATGACGATGAAGAAATTGAAGATGCCCATGTACACGCCCATCTTCTGCGCCGGCACGCTGTCGGACAGCAGCGCGTAGGGCATCGACAGGATCGAGGCCCAGGCGAAGCCGACGCCGACCATCGACAGCAGCAGCCACTGCGCGTCGGGCATGAACGGGATCGAGATCAGGCCGAGCCCGCCGAGCGTGACGTTGATCAGGTGGCTCACGCGCAGGCCGAAGCGGCGCACGAGCAACGGAATGACCGCCGCGGCCAGCGCGGCGAAGCCGTTGTAGGCGGCGAACAGCACGCCGACCCAGTTCGCGCCTTCGTTGAAGGCGGCGGATTTCGGGTCGTCGGTGCCGTAGTAGGCGCCGGTGACGGTGGCGGTGGTGTAGATCCACATCGCGAACAGCGCGAACCACGAGAAGAACTGCACCAGCGCCAGCCGGCGCATGGTCACGGGCATCGCGTAGATGTCGGTCATCACCGTCGCGAACGGGCTTTCCGGCGACACCACGTTGAGCATCAGCAGCGCCAGGCCGTAGGCGGCGAGCAGCACGCCGAGCAGCAGCAGTTCCTTCGGCAGGTCCTGCAGCAGCACCAGCGCGATCGCGGCCGCGCCGAAGAAGAACCAGAACGTGCCGAAAGGGGTGCTGCGGGTGCGGTCCAGCGGGGGCCGGTCCAGCGGCGGCGCCTCGTCGAACGCCTGCAGCGTTTCCGGCGGATATTCGCGGGTCCGCAGCACGGTCCACACGATCGCCCCCAGCAGCACGCCGGCGCCGGCGTAGAACGCGTAGCGCACGGTGTCGGGCACCTGGCCGGCCGCGGCTTCGTTGGCCACGCCGAGTTTCTCCAGCATCCACGGCAGCATGCTCGCCACCACCGAGCCGATGCCGATGAAGAAGCTCTGCATCGCATAGCCCTTGGCGCGCTGCGAGGTCGGCAACTGGTCGCCGACGAACGCCCGGAACGGTTCCATCGACACGTTGATCGAGGCGTCCAGCACCCACAGCAGCCCGGCGGCGACCCACAGCGTCGGCGAGTTCGGCATCGCCAGCAGCGCCAGCGAGGCGAGGATCGCGCCGATCATGAAGTACGGGCGGCGGCGGCCCAGCCGCGTCCAGGTGCGGTCGGAGAGGTAGCCGATGATCGGCTGCACGATCAGGCCGGTCAGCGGCGCGGCGATCCACAGTCCCGGCAGCGCGTCCATCTCCGCGCCGAGGGTCTGGAAGATGCGGCTGACGTTGGCGTTCTGCAGTGCGAACCCGAACTGGATGCCGAGGAAGCCGAAGCACATGTTCCAGATCTGCCAGAACGACAGCGTCGGCTTCGTGGTCTGCGATCCGGTGGTGGTCGTCGTCCCGGCGGTCATCATCGTGATCCTGTGCGTGCGCGGCGTGCGAGCGCGCATGATCCCACGCGCCGATGCGCGTGCGACGCCGCGCTGCAGCGCAGCATCGGCGTGGTGCAAACGTATTCACGCGAAACGACGAAGCGGTCGCGCATATACCGCCGCCGCGGGCTCACATCGCCTGCGCGGCGTGATGCCTGGCGATGAAGGCCTCGTGGGTCGGCATCGCCCGCACGCAGTTGGCGATCACGCCGCGGATGTTCGCCATGTACTCGACGACCTTCTGCTCGGCGTACGCGTCGACCAGCGCGTGATAGCCGCGCGGCTCGACCCGCTGCCCGTACAGCACCTGCATCCAGCTGACCTCGGCGAACAGCTCGTTGCATTCGCGGAAGATGCGGCCGTTGCTGCGGAACAGGTCCATCTTCAGGCGCAGCGATTCGGGGATGTCCATCGTCCGGCAATGATTCCAGAACGGCGTGTCGTCGCGCTCGGTGGCGCAGTAGTGGGCGATCAGGAAGTCGCGGATCTTCTCGAACTCGAAGTCCGAATGCCGGTTGAACTCGTCGATGTCGGTCTGCTCGAAGCCGGCGTGCGGGAAGAACGCGGTCAATCGCGCGATGCTCGACTGGATCAGGTGGATGCTGGTGGATTCCAGCGGCTCCATGAAGCCGCTGGCCAGGCCGATCGCAATGACATTCCTGTTCCAGAACTTCTTCCGCCGACCGGTGACGAAGCGCAGCGTGCGCGGTTCCGCCAGCGCCGGCCCCTCGAGGTTCGCCATCAGCGTGGCGGTGGCCTCGTCCTCGCTGATGTAGCGGCTGCAGAACACGTGGCCGTTGCCGACCCGGTGCTGCAGCGGGATGCGCCACTGCCAGCCGGCGGCGCGCGCGGTGGAGCGCGTGTACGGCGTGAGCGCGGTGGTGCGCTCGCAGGGCACGGCCACCGCGCGGTCGCAGGGCAGCCAGTGCGTCCAGTCCTCGTAGCCGGTCTTCAGGGTCTGCTCGATCAGCAGCCCGCGGAAGCCGGAGCAGTCGACGAACAACTGCCCGGGGATGCGCTCGCCGCTGTCCAGGGTGATCGCGTTGACGAAGCCGCTCTCGGGGTTCTGCTCGACGCCGACGACCTTGCCTTCGGTGCGCACCACCCCGCGCGCCTCGGCGTGGCGGCGCAGGAAGCGGGCGTAGAGCCCGGCGTCGAAGTGGTAGGCGTAGGCGATGTCGGCCAGCGGCGAGTTCGGCCGGTCGTTCACCGCAGGCATGAACTTGTCGTGCCGGCAGGCGAGGGTGTTGATCGAATAGTCGTCCAGCGGCGCGGCCTTGCCGGCCTGGCGCATCTTCAGCCAGTACTGGTAGAACGGCACCAGCCCGAGGTCCTGGCCGATCTTGCCGAAGCCGTGGATGTAGCTGTCGCCGAGCCGCCCCCAGTTCACGAATTCGATGCCGAGCTTGAACGAGCCCTTGGTCTCGCGGATGAACTCGCCCTCGTCCAGGTCCAGCGCGGTGTTGTACAACTTGATCATCGGGATCGTCGCCTCGCCGACGCCGACGATGCCGATCTCGTCGGATTCCACGAGCCGGATGGAATACGATGGGTTGAGGACCTTCGACAATGCCGCGGCGGTCATCCACCCGGCGGTGCCGCCGCCGACGATGACGATCTGCTGAACGCGGTTCGACGGGGGCGAGGGCGAATCGTTCATGCGAAAGAGGCTCTTGGGAATGCGCGATCAGTATGCGATGCGCCAGAGAGCGGGTCATCCCGCGATGCAGCGATCGCGGCCGCCGCGCGCTGCATACGTATTCATGGCCGCGGCGGCGATGTTCGGCGGCATCGCGCCGGCGGCGGCCGCCGCGGACGGTCCCGCCCACGCCGCCCTTGTCGCCGCCTGCGATTCGCCCGCATCCGCGACCGTGCTGCGGGCGCAGGCCGGCGCCGCCGTCGAGGCCCGCGCCTATTGGCTCGATCACGGCCTGATCCAGTGGCCGGGCGTCGCCGTCTCCGGGCGGTTCAGGCTCTACCGCTCGGCGACCGCCGGCTTGCGCGCCGTCGCGGGCGCCCCGGTCGCCGGCGCCGACGGCCATGTCGAGCTGGCGCCGGCCAAGGCCGACCTGCCCTCGGCGCTGGCCGAACGCTTCCGCTTCGTCGGCGACGGCCCGAAGCTGGCCTTTACCGCCGCCGTCGATCCCGGCGCACTGCTGCGCGACCAGTTGCTGCTGGTGCGCGAGGACGATGCCGGCCGCGTGCTCGACGTCGCCGCCGTGCAGACGCCGGGCGCCCTCGACGATCTCTACGCCGCGGCGGCGGACGCAACGCTGGGCGCCTTCCGCACGACGCCGCCGGCCGGCGCCGAGGATGTTGCGACGCGCTTCGCGCTGTGGGCGCCGACCGCACGCGCGGTCGCGCTCTGCCTGTACGCCGACGCGCCGCGCGGCGGCACGCGCGCGCTGCCGGCGCAGCGCGACGACGCCACCGGCGTGTGGACGCGGGACCTGCCGGGGACGCTGCACGGAACGCGCTACGCCTACCTGGTCGAGGTGATCGTCCCGGGCGTCGGCCTCGTGCGCAATCGCGTCACCGATCCGTATTCCGCCGCGCTCACCGCGGGTTCCGCGCGCAGCGTCGTGCTCGATCCCGATGCCGCCGACACCAGGCCCGCGGGCTGGGACGACGCGCCGCGCCCCGCGCCGGCGGCGGACAACGTCGAGATGGTCGTGTACGAACTGCACGTCCGCGATTTCTCGCGCGACGACGCGACCGTGCGCGCGCCGTGGCGCGGCAAGTACCTCGCCTTCACCGAACCCGATTCCGCGGGCATGCGCCACCTGCGCGCGCTGCGCGCCGCCGGACTGAGCGACGTGCATCTGCTGCCGGTCTACGACTTCGCCTCGGTGCCCGAACGCGGCTGCGTCGTGCCCGACGTGCCGAAGGCCGCACCCGATAGCGCGGCGCAGCAGGCCGCGGTGGCGAAGACCGCCGCCACCGACTGCTTCAACTGGGGTTACGACCCGTGGCACTACGGCGCGCCCGAAGGCAGCTACGCGGTGCGGCCCGACGGCGCGGCGCGCGTCCGCGAGTTCCGCGCGATGGTGCAGGCGCTGCACGCGGCCGGCCTGCGCGTGGGCATGGACGTGGTCTACAACCACACCTTCGCCGCCGGCCAGGACGAGAAATCCGTGCTCGACCGCATCGTGCCCGGTTACTACCACCGGCTGGACGCGGCCGGGAAAATCGCACGCTCGACCTGCTGCGAGAACACCGCCACCGAGCACCGGATGATGGCGAAGCTGATGATCGACACCGCGGCGCGCTGGGTGCGCGACTACCGCATCGATTCGTTCCGCTTCGACCTGATGGGCCACCAGCCGCGTGCGGCGATGGAGCGTCTGCAGCGCGCGGTCGACGCCGCCGCCGGCCGCCACGTGCCGCTGATCGGCGAGGGCTGGAACTTCGGCGAGGTCGCCGACGGCGCGCGCTTCGTGCAGGCCTCGCAGCGTGCGCTGGCCGGTAGCGGCATCGGCAGTTTCAGCGACCGCGCGCGCGACGCGCTGCGTGGCGGCGGCTGCTGCGACGGCGGTGCGGCGCTGGTCGAGATGAAGGGCTGGCTCAACGGCCTCGCCGACGGCGCGGACCCCGCCGCGGCGCGACGCGCGGCCGACCTCGTGCGCGTGGGCCTGGGCGGCACGCTCGCGGACATGCGCATGACGACGGCCGATGGGCGCACGCAGGCGTTCTTCGCGATCGACTACGCCGGCCAGCCCGCAGGCTACGCCGCGGCGCCCGGCGAGACGGTGAACTACGTCGAGAACCACGACAACATGACCCTGTTCGACCTCGGCGCGATGCGGCTGCCGCCCGACACGTCGCCGGAGGACCGCGCCCGCGTGCAGTTGCTCGGCGCCGCGTTCGTGGCGCTGGCGCAGGGCGTGGCCTACTACCATGCCGGCATCGACGTGCTGCGTTCGAAGTCGCTGGACAAGAACAGCTTCGACTCGGGCGATGCGTTCAACCGCCTCGACTGGACGCTGGCCGACAACGGCTTCGGCGTGGGGTTGCCGCCGAAGGGCGACAACGGCGGCGACTGGCCGTGGATGCGGCCGGTGCTGGCCGACGCGCGGATCAAACCCGCCCCCGCGGACATCGCGTGGATGGCGGGCGCCTTCCGCGACCTGCTGCGCATCCGCGCGAGTTCGTCCCTGTTCCGCCTGCGCACGGCCGAGGAGGTCGCCCGGCGGTTGACGTTCCCCAACAGCGGGCCCGGGCAGAATCCGCGGGTGGTGGTCGGCCATCTCGACGGCGCCGGACTCGACGGCGCCGGGTTCCGCGAAATCCTCTACTTCCTCAACGCCTCGCCGCAAGCGCAGACGCTGTCGCTGCCGGCACAGGCCGGCAAGGCCTGGACGCTGCATCCGGTGCAGCGCGATCCGCACGCGGTCGATACCCGTGCCCGCGAGGCGCGGGCCGCGTCCGCCAGCGGCGTTTTTTCCATCCCGCCACGCAGCGTCGTGGTCTATGTCGTCGAATGACGTCCGAGGTTCCGTCGCCATGCGCATGCCCGTCCGGTCTTCCCGTTTCGCGCTCGCCCTGATCGCGTGCGTCGCCGCAGGGGCCGCACATGCGGCCACCGTCGCCGAGGTCGCTTCCCCGGACGGGCGCATCCGCGTCGAGCTCGACGTCAGCGGCGAAGGCCGCCTCGCCTACCGCGTCGCCCGCGACGGCAAGCCGTTGATCGGCGACTCGCGGCTGGGCTTCCTGCTGCGCAATGGCCGCCAGTTCCTGCGCGGGCTCGAACTGCAGGCGCAGGCGGCGCGCAGCGCCGACGATATCTGGGAACAGCCGTGGGGCGAGCGTCGCTTCGTGCGCGACCGCTACAACGAACTGCGCGCGCAGTTCGTCGAACGCGACCACGACCATCGCCGGCTCGACGTGGTGTTCCGGGTGTTCGACGACGGCGTCGGCTTCCGCTACGAATTCCCGAAGCAGCCGGCGCTGGACGAGGTGCAGATCGCCGAGGAACTGACCGAGTTCGCGATCGCGCGCCCGGCGACCGCGTGGTGGCTGCCCGCGTACGAGTGGAACCGCGAGGAATACCTCTACCAGCGCACCCCGCTGGCCGAGATCGGCACCGCGCAGACGCCGCTCACGCTGCGCACCGACGACGGCGCCCACGTGACCCTGCACGAGGCGGCGCTGGTCGACTACGCCGGCATGAACCTGATGAAGGGCGACGGCGGCGTGCTGCGCGCGTCGCTCACGCCGGGCAGCCCGGCGAAGGTGGTGCGTCGCGCGCCGTTCGCAACGCCGTGGCGCACGATCCAGATCGCCGACCGCGCCGGCGGGCTGGTCGAATCGAACCTCATCCTCAATCTGAACGAGCCCAACAAGCTCGGCGACGTGAGCTGGTTCAAGCCGTCCAAGTACGTCGGCGTGTGGTGGGCGATGCATCTCGACCAGCAGACCTGGGGCACCGGGCCCAAACACGGCGCGACCACGGCGAACGCGCGGCGCTACATCGACTTCGCGGCGAAATACGGCTTCCGCGGGGTGCTCGTCGAAGGCTGGAACACCGGCTGGGACGGCGACTGGTTCGCCAACGGCTGGCAGTTCGATTTCCGCAGGCCCACGCCGGACTACGACCTCCCCGGCCTCGCCGCCTACGCGAAGGCGAAGGGCGTGCACCTGGTCGGCCACCACGAGACCGCCTGCGCGGTGAGCCACTACGAGCGACAGATGGACGAGGCGTTCGCGCTGTTCGAGAAGCTCGGCATCGACACCGTGAAGACCGGTTACGTCTGCGACGCCGGCCAGATCGAGCGCCAGGACGTCGAAGGCGGCCCGGTGATCCGCGAGTGGCACGAAGGCCAGTTCATGAGCGGGCACCACCTGCGCGTGCTGCTGGCGGCGGCGAAGCACCATATCGCGATCGACGCGCACGAACCGATCAAGGACACCGGCCTGCGCCGCACGTATCCGAACTGGGTCTCGCGCGAAGGCGCGCGCGGGCAGGAGTTCAACGCCTGGGGCCATCCGCCGAATCCGCCGGAGCACGAGACCAACCTCGTCTTCACGCGCATGCTGGCCGGGCCGATGGACTACACCCCCGGCGTGCTGAGCCTGGAAGGTCGCGGCCAGCCGATCCGCAGCACGCTCGCGCGGCAATTGGCCGACTACGTCGTGCTCTACAGCCCGGTGCACATGGCCGCGGACCTGCCCGAGCACTACGCGCGACACATGGACGCGTTCCAGTTCATCCGCGACGTGCCGGTCGACTGGCAGGAGACGCATGCGGTCAACGGCGAGGTCGGCGACTACGTCACCCTCGTGCGCAAGGACCGCAACAGCCAGGACTGGTACCTCGGCACCGTCACCGACGAGAACGCGCGCACGCTGGAGGTGCCGCTGGACTTCCTTGACGCCGGCAAGCGCTACGAGGCGCAGATCTACCGCGACGGCGACGATGCGGATGGACTGACGGAAAAGCGGTTCTCGTTCGCGCGCGAGACCCGCACCGTGACGCGCGGCGACACGCTCACGCTGCGGCTGGCGAGGGCCGGCGGTGCGGCGATCCGCTTCGTGCCGAAGCGCTGAGGCCGGTCGCATGTTCAATCCGCATCCGCGCATCGAGGCCGTGCCGATCGGCGGTCGTCAATCCTGTTACGTGATCGACGACGCGCTGCTCGATCCCGACGCGCTGGTCGCGCACGCTGTCGCCCATCGCCAGACGTTCGTCGAGACCGGGCACAATGCGTATCCCGGACCGGAACTGCGCATGCCGGACGCGTTCTCGGCGCAGCTCGACGCGTTTTTCGCCGCCCACGTGCGTCGCCTGCTCGGCGCGCGGCGCACCGAGCGCATGTACAGTCGGCTGGCGATCACCGCGACGCCGCCGGAGCGCCTGGCGCCGGCGCAGTCGATCTGCCACGTCGATCGCCTCAGCGTCGATCCGGGCCAGTGCGTGATCGCCGCGGTGCTGTATCTGTTCCGCGATCCTGCCCTGGGCGGCACCGGCTTCTATGCGCCGAAGCATCCCCCGGAGACGATCGTGCCGCTGGTGCTCGATGCGGGCGTGCTCGATGCGGCGGCATTCGAGGCGAAGTACGGCCTGCGCACGGGCTACATGACCGCGTCGAATGCGTGGTTCGAGAAGGTCGCGAGCGTGCCCGCGCGCTGGAACCGGCTGATCTTCTACACCGGCACGATCTTCCACAGCGGCGAGATCGCGCATCCCGAACGGCTGACCGACGATCCGCGCACCGGCCGGCTCACGCTGAACGGCTTCTTCACCTGCCGACGGAGCGTTGCCGCGTGAGGCGCGCACGCGCGGCGCTGCTGTGCGTGGTCGGCCTGCTCGCGGGCGCCGCGCCCGCGGCGGAACCGGCGACGCCGCCAGGCCTCGACATGCCACGCCTCGACACGCTCCGCATCGACGCGCCCGGCATCGACGCCGACGGTCTGCGCGTGCGCGTGTTCCTGCCGCCGGGCTACGACCCGGGCCGGCAGCCCGGCTATCCCGTGCTGTATCTCGACGACGGCCAGGACGCGGAAGCGGTCGCGCTGCAGCCGTGGCTGGACGCGCTGACGATCAGCGGCGAAATCCGTCCGCTGATCGCGGTCGCGATCGACATGCCGCACGACCGGCTCGGCGCCTACGGGTTTTCCGATCGCGCCGCCGGGCGCAGCGTGGTCGCGGACACGCGCGCGGGCCCGGTCGGCGCGAACGCGCATGCCTACGCGCAGTGGCTCGCGCAGGTGCTGGTGCCCGCCATCGATGCGCGCTACCGCACGCAGCCGCGTCCGGACGCACGCGCGATCCTCGGCTGGTCGCTCGGTGGCGCGCAGGCGCTGAACAGCGGCTGGCAGTACCCGGAGGTGTTCGGCCGCATCGGCGCATTCTCGCCCTCGCTGTGGCTGGCGACCGATCGCCACGACGCCGATGCGGTGCAGCGCACCCGCATCGCACAAGGCATGATCGCCCGTGGCGCCTGGCATCCGGGCCTGCACGCTTTCTTCGCGGTCGGCGATGCCGAGGAAACCGACGACCGCGACGGCGACGGCGTCATCGATGTCCTCGACGACGCGCGCGACCTGGTCGGCGGCTGGCGCGTCGCCGGCGAAGCCGCGCCACGCACGAACGGCCTGCATCAACTGGGCCACACGATCGACCACGATCACGCAGCGGCGCCGTCGCGCGCCGATGTCGCGCTGTACGTCCTGCCCGGTGGCGTCCATCGCCAGCCGAGCTGGTCGCGCATGCTGCCGGTGTTCCTGCGCTGGGCCTATGCCGTGCATGCGCCGCCGCTGCGCGCGACCGGACGCGTCGAGTCCTGGCATGCCGTGCCGTCGCGGTTCGTCGCCGCACGCGATGTCGACGTGTGGCTGCCGCCGTCGTATGGCCGCGATCCGCAGAAGCGCTATCCGGTGCTGTACATGCACGACGGCCAGAACCTGTTCGATCCGGCGCTGGTGTTCAACGGGACCGACTGGGACATCGACGGCGCCATGACCCGGCTGGTCGCCGCCGGCACGGTCCGCGAGGCCATCGTCGTCGGCGTGTGGAACGCGCCGCAGCGGTTCCTCGAATACATGCCGCAGGCCCCGGTGCGTGCGCCGACGGTCGCCAGCGGCATCGACGGCGTGCCGCCGTTCGACGCGGCGCAACTGCGATCCGACGACTACCTGTGCTTCCTCGTCGAGGAACTCAAGCCCTTCATCGACGCGCAGTACCGGACCCGGCCCGGTCGCGACGACACCTTCGTCATGGGTTCGAGCATGGGCGGCCTGATCTCGCTCTACGCCATCGCGCGCCACCCGGACGTATTCGGTGGCGTGGCCGCGCTGTCCACCCACTGGCCCGCGTGCGGCGGTTGTACGATCGACTGGTTCGCCGCGCACCTGCCCGACCGCCGCACGCACCGGCTGTATCTCGACCACGGCACCGCGACCCTGGACGCCGGCTACGCCCCGTACCAGCAGCGCATGGACGCCGCACTCCGCCGCGCCGGCTGGCGCAAAGGCCGCGATTTCGTCTCCAGGCGTTTCGAGAGCGCCGAGCACAGCGAGGTGGCATGGCGTGCGCGGGCGGAAGCGCCGCTGACGTTCCTGCTGGGCGTTCGTCGCCGGAATTGACGCATTGGAAGCAGGTCAATTCCGGAACGGGAAGATCATTTCGAGGCTGATTCCGGCGCTTCGACTTGCCGAAGCGCTTTGAGATCGCTCAGGCGAGCCAATGGAATTACGACCATGCCGAAGTAGTCGCCTTCCTTCTTCTGGAATGTCAGGCAGATATCGCTCTTGCCCTTGATCCAGCATCTTCCGCCCGCCTGCAGGATCATTCCGGCAGGGAAGGTCTTGTATTCCGATATGCCGATACTGCGCTCTGCCCTGTACCAGTGTCCCTTGACGGGCAAATCGACACCCGGATCCTTCCATCCTTCAGGCGTGCCGACCTTGGCGAATACAAGGCGCCGAATTTCGCGACGTTGCGGACTTGTACCGATCAATGTCCTGTCCGGCAGGGTCGAACCATCGGGGTGGCGAATCTTCACGTCCACGTCCAACGCAAGCAAAGTACGCACCGCAGCAACATTGTCTTCTTCGATTGCACAGTGAAGCAGCGTTCCATGATCCGGATGGACGTAGTCGAAGTCCGCACCCAGTTCTTTCAGGTGCCGGAGATCGTCTTCCCGGATGAACCCGGCTGACTCACAAAGCACATCGGACGCACTCTGGGCGCCGCCTGCCGCTTTCATGTGCGGCTCGAAAAGGGCGTAGATCGCCGGAAACGACCCGGGAACCGAAGCCAGCGCGGACAGCATCTGCCGAGGGTCTGTCCGGGTCGAAAACGCTTTCTGGACGTTGTCGTAGGCCGATGCCGTATCGCCGCTGCGCATCGATCTGCCCGCCTTTGACCTCCTCCCTATAATTCGGACCAGCCAGAAGTAGAGGATTCGGCGACACTCAGGCCCCCAGGAGGCCCGTTGCCATGAAGAAGTCGAAGTTCACCGAAGAGCAGATTGCGTTCGCCCTGAAGCA